>Ga0164241_10000011_pt1 | contig 492774 bp, 440 predicted proteins | sample OricomyardsoilBY_FD_108780 | JGI IMG/M metagenome (GOLD analysis project Ga0164241, IMG submission 108780) | Backyard soil microbial communities from Emeryville, California, USA - Original compost - Back yard soil (BY) | ecosystem: Environmental > Terrestrial > Soil > Unclassified | place...
GACCGTCAGGCTCAGCGATTTTCCGAGCGCAATGATGGCCTCGGTGATGTGCCTGTTGTCGGCATTGGTTTCCAGATCGCGCAGCAGGGACCGGTCCACCTTCAGGGTGTTGATCGGGTATGCGTGGACGCTCGCCAGTGACACGTAACTGGCGCCGAAGTTGTCGATCGCAAGGCGGACGCCGGTGCGCTTGAGACTGGACAGTATTCTGCTGTCGTGTGCCATGTCCTGCATCAGCAGGGCTTCCGGGAACTCCAGCTCCAGCATGCCAGGCGCCATGCCCGATTCGGCGAGCGCCGCCAATACCGTGGGTACCAGTTCCTCGTCGTTGAACTGCCGCGACGTCAACTTTACCGACATGCAAAGGTTGGGAAATCCCTCGGCTTGCCACGCCACTTGTTGTGCGCATACCTTGCGCAGCATCCAATGGCCGATGGGAACCACCAGTCCCGTCTGCTCTGCCAACGCCATGAATTTCGACGGCTCGAGGATACCGAGGTCCGGATGCTGCCAGCGCAGCAGCGCCTCGGCGCCGATGATGGTGCGCCTCTTGAGATCGAATTTCGCCAGGTACTGGATCAGTAACTGTCCGCGGTCGAGGGCGTGGCGCAGCTCATTGGCCAGCATCTGCCGTTCCAGCGAGTCATTCTGCAGCTGGCTGGAGTACAACCGATAGTTGTTCTTTCCGTCCTGCTTCGCCGTGTACATCGCCGAATCCGCGCACTTCATCAAGGCGCGTTCCGTGGTGGCGTCGCTCGGATAGATGGAAATGCCGATACTGGCGCTGATGCGGCATTCCTGATTGAGCCACTGCATGGGAGCTGTCAGCGCGGCCAGGATTCTCGATGCCAGGACCTCAAGATGCTCAAGTTCGGCGGCGTTTTGACACAGGACCACGAATTCATCGCCTCCGAGCCGCGCCGGCACGCTTTCGGGGTGCACGGTCTCACGCAGGCGGATGGCGGTCTGCTTCAACATTGCATCGCCCGCCTCGTGGCCGAGCGTGTCGTTGATCATCTTGAAGTTGTCCAGATCAACGAACAGGAGCGCAAATCTTCTCCCTGCCTGCCGCGACCTGCTGATGGCCGCGTTCAGCAGTTCACTGAACGTCGCGCGGTTGGGCAAGCCGGTCAGACTGTCGTTGGACGCCAGGTGGAGAATCCGCTCCTCGGCCCGCTTGCGCTCGGTGATATCGAGGCCGATGCCGGCAATGCCGAACACCCGCCCGGCGTGGTCCCGCAACGGTATCTTGGATGTCGCCAACTGGCGCACTTGCCCATTGGTCCGCGCCAGCGCCATTTCCTCGCGATCGATCAGTGGCTTGCCCGAGCGGATGATGGCCTGTTCATCCACAAAGAAGGCCTCGGCCATTTCCGCCGGGAAGAAGTCGAAGTCAGTCTTTCCGATCGCCTCTGCGGGGGTGGTGCCCATGGCCTGGGCGACGGCCACATTGCAGACCAGAAACCGGCTCTGGGCATCCTTGACGTAGAGCATGGCGGGAATCAGGTCGATCAGCGTCCGCAGCAACCGGTGCTCGCGCACCAGGGCGGATTCCGCTGGTTCAGTGGATTCCGGTGATTCCGGGTTATCCGGTGTAGGTGGCTCGGGCATGCTTGGTTCCGCGGCTCAGTAAGTGTGCCTGTGATCATCGCACGCTTCTTGGCGCATCTGGAGCGCACGGCCCCGAAGCGGTACTCTCGGGCCACATATGAATAAATCCCAACTGCTTCTGTTGCTTGCGGTGCTCGCCTCCCTCGGCACGGCCTGCTCCAGGCACGACAAGTGTGCGGGGGTGGGTGCAGTCGAATTCGTTTGCGGACCGAGCAACGCTGAAGATCTCGTACTCATTCCGGAAACGCCATGGATTATCGCCAGCGGACTGGCGGCAGGTACCGGGCTTTATCTCCTGAATTCAAATAGCCGCGACTGGCAGCCCTTGTCGATTCAGGCTCGCCAGGACCGCGCGGCATATCCAGCTTGTCCGTCACCACCTGCGCCGTCAGGGCTTCAGGCTCATGGCCTCAACATTCGCGGCGGTGCCAACGGGCGGTCGCGGCTGTATGTTGTCGGCCACGGCGCACGCGAGGCGATTGAAGTATTCGATGTAGACGCGTCGGGAGAACTGCCAGTCGTCACCTGGACCGGCTGCGTACTACTGCCGGAAGGGCTCGCGGCAAACAGCGCCGCCTCGTTTGCCGACGGTTCTCTGGTGGCAACGGTCCTGTTGATGCTTGGCACCAGCTTTGGCGATTCCGTCGCAAAAAGGCCGACCGGCATCGTGCTCAAGTGGTCGCCAGGGGATAGCGGCTTCGAACAGCTGAAAGGCACGGCACTCCCCGGCAACAATGGCATTGAAGTCTCGGCCGACGGTCAGGAGATCTACGTTGTCTCGTCCGGCTTGCAGACCATCGTCACCTTCTCGAATGCCAACCCGGCGACCCGATTGCGATCGACCAGGCAGTTGCCGATGACACCGGACAACGTGCATAGGGGGCCGAATGGCCAATTGCTCACGGCCGGGATGAAAAACGACGTGCCTGAATGCGGCGGCCCACCGGGCCCCGAACACGACCTGGCAGCCCTGTCGACCTGCCCGCGTGGCACCATCGCAATCGAAGTGGATCCGGTCACGATGCAGGATCGAATCCTCGTGGAGACACCGGCAATTCCTGCGTTCAGCAACGCCACCATGGTATTGCCGGCCAGCGGGCAGTTCTGGTTCGGGACCTTCCGCGGCGATCGCATCGCGCACGTGCCGTCACGCTAGTGCAATTTAGACAGGGGCAAAACATGAAGTCATTGGCATTGGGCGCGACATTTCTCGTGCTGGGGTTGTTACCGTTGCCTGCCGCGGCGCAGGCCGACGTGGAGTGGATGCCCGACGCGCGTGCCAACGCCGCGCCTGTCACCGTCACACGCGCGCAGCTCTACGCCGTGCTCGATACCTACCTGGCGGCGCTGAAGACCCAGAACCCGGCCGGCGTGAAATGGGCGAGCCAGGTGCGCAACACGGAGAACAATGTGGCGCTGATGGTTGGCGACGGCCTGTGGCGCACCATTACTGCGCTGGGCACCTACGACCTGCGCTTTGCCGATCCGCAACTCGGCCAGGTCGGGTTTTTCGGCACCGTGACCGAAACCGAAGAAACCGCGGCCTTCACCCTGCGACTCAAGGTGGTCGACGGCAAGGTCACAGAGGCCGAGACCCTGGTGGTGCGCCAGCTGGATTCCGGCATCAAGTTCGAGGGCCAGAAATTCGAGAACAAGCCGGCCATGAACGAGATGCTGAATGCCGCCGGGCGGCTGCCCCGGGCGCGCATGGTTTCACTGGCCAATGGGTACTTCGACACGCTCCAGCTCAATGACGGGACCCTGTTCACCAAATTCCACGCCAACTGCAAACGCGTCGAGAATGGCGTGCAAACCACCAACAACGCGGATTTCGCGGTGGTGCCCGTGGCGCGCCTGGGCTGCGAGGAGCAATTTCGCATGGGTAATTACCGTTATGACACGCTGCTGCGCGGTCGGCGATTCGTGCTGGTGGATGAAGAGCGGGGCCTGGTGATGGCTGCCGCGTTTATCGATCACGGCGGATACATTCACGACTACCAGCTGACCGATGGCACCAAGGTGCGTTCGCCGGTGCATCGTCCGCACAGCTTCTACTTGTTCGAACTATTCAAGCTCAAGGAAGGCAGCATCGAACAGATCGAGGCCAATTTCATCACGGTGCCCTATGCCATGCCCTCTCCCTGGGATGACTGGGCCCGGTAGGAGCAGGAAGTCATGCACGTCAACCCAACTCATTCCTGCATCGCGCTGCTGCTTGGCGCGCTGTGCGCGGCCGGCGCCGTGGCCCAGCAAGCCGATCCACGCGACTCGGCCAACTCGGACATCCCGGCTACCACGCTGATGGGTTCCGGACCGCTGGCGGCCATCATGGAAATGGATCGCAGCCTGCCCACGCACACGCTGTATCGACCCGCAGATCTGGCCAAGGCTGGCAAGCTGCCGGTGGTGGTCTGGGGCAATGGCGCCTGCTGGAATGTGGGCAACAGCTTCCGCTGGTTCCTGAGCGACATCGCCTCCTATGGCTACCTGGTCATCGCAGTGGGCCCCATCCAGAAGACGGTGCTGCGTACCAGCACCGACCCGATGACACCGATTCCGCCGGCCCCACCACCGCCGGCCAACGTGCAGATACCACCCGGCGCGAGCAAGTCCAGCCAGCTGATCGACGCGATGGACTGGGCTATGGCCCAGAACGAGCGCAAGGACAGCGCCTTCTACCATCGTCTGGACACTTCCGGCGTCGCGGTCATGGGCCAGTCCTGTGGTGGGGCCCAGGCCCTGGAGGTCTCGGTTGATCCGCGTGTGCGCACCACCGTGCTGTGGAACAGCGGCCTGTTCCCGGAACCGACCTCAATGGGCGGTGGCGCCCCGTTGTCGCGCAGTGATCTCAAGCGCCTGCTGCATGCCCCAACGGCTTTCATCAGCGGCGACGCCGAAGACAGCGCGTACGCGAATGCCGATGCCAACTTCGACCTGATCTCGCATGTGCCGGTTCTGCGCGCATACCAGCGGGGTGTGCTGCACTCGGGCACCTACAGCGAGCGCAATGGCGGCGAGTTCGCCGGCGTCGCCGTGGCCTGGCTGGACTGGCAGATGAAGAAGGACAAGCGTGCCGCGAAACTGTTCGTGGGCAAGGATTGCGGATTGTGCGTTAACCCGCGCTGGGAAGTGCGCAGCAAGAAGCTGAAGTAATCCCCGGCGCCGGGCGTCGCGGACGCGTTCATCGCGACCCGCGCGTCGAGATCGCGATGCTGATCCCGCGACCCGGAAGGGCGGCGAGGGCATGGTCATGAAGCCCCTGGACTTCATGGTCTACGGCAAGCGCGGGTTGGTGCAGCCTGCCATCAAGTGTCGTGGACCCGAGTACCTGCGGGTCAATTGCCCGACGAGCCCCGCAAGGCCTCGGCCGCGTATTCCCGCAACGGCGTGTCTGGGTCCTCAGCAGCTATCTTTTCCAGTACGGCGCGCGCACGCGGATCGGCGTGCTGGCTGCTCAACGGCAGAATGAGCCGGGACTTCTCTGCCGTTGTTGCGCCTTCCAGTAGCGCCAGAAGCAGGGACGTCACCGCGGGACGGTCCATGTAGCGGAGCTCATTCACCACATTGAGCAGCGTTTGGCGGAATTCGCCGGATCGGCCGGCAAGGTCCGCCAGCGCCTTTATTGCCTCATCGTCCACGGATTGCCCGGATCTGGATACTTGCCCCAGTTGCCCCGTAGACGAGAAGCAGCCGCCCGCACTCGCCATGGAACAAGGCGCGGACACAAAGTAGGTGAACACCTCGATCCTTTCCATGTCTGTCTTGCTGGCATCCTTGAGCGAAGTCAGCACGTATTTGCTCCAGCCCGCGCCTCCATCCAGTGCGCGTTGTGCAATGGCACGTACCAGAGGGCGAGAGTCGTCGCGCGCCACGATCTCGAGCACCTGGCGGGCTGCGGGATCACTGGCGAAATCCTCCTGCAGCCTGGTTACCGCCTGGAGACGGACTTCCTGGTCAAGCTCATTGCGCATGGTTGCTGTCAGAGGAGCAACCAGATCCGGATTGCGGATGCCCTTCATCAGCTTCCACACTTGCGCCTTCAGGCCAGGATCAGCGGTGGTTGAGATCATGTTGAGCGCAACGCGGACCATGGCGGCTTCACGCCAGGCGCCACCGGCTTTTGTTTCCGCGAGTTCTGTCAGAGCTTCGAGGCGCTTGCGCGATTCCAGTGAAGCGTTGAGCGCCTGATTCTGCAACTGGAGCAACCGCGCAGGATCCGGCGGAAACAGCCGTTTGCGCAGAATGCCGGACACGTAGGACGCCACTCCCTCCAGGCAGGATGACATCTGCCCCTCCGCCGCAGGAGCACAGGTCGATGCGGTATCAATCGGGAGACCGGACATGACGGACATGCCCCAGCCAACAGGCCGTCTGTTGCCTGGAGACTCTTCCCCACTCTCCAGGTCGATATAGGTGATTCCATTCTGCGTCTTGCCAAGTTGCCGGACTGCGATCCTGAAGTATGAAGGCAAGCCCTCCGCCTGCTTCAGGTCTGAAAGCAACACCAGTCCCGGTATGGTCCGCAGATGTTCGGCCAGAGCCGACTGGAACGCGTTGATCGCGGCCCTCGCAACCGGATCCGCAATGTCGTCCTGCAATGGCAGCATCAGGACATTGAACGGTGCAGCAGCTGGCAGGGTCTCCTGCGAGTCGCTCGCCTTTGCCGCTTCTTTCGGCAGAGGCCGATATTGCTCGACAGCCTGCACTTCCTGGCTCACAGGGGCCGGCCCTCCTGCGGCAGGGGTGATCGAAGCCACCGCAGGCGGCGACGCCGATTCATCCTTCAGACTCCATGCCACCATCGCTGCCGCAGCTGCGATGGCAAGAATGACCCCGACAAGAATGGTCCGATTTGCCCTGCCGCCTTTCCCTTTCGCGCCTTCCAGGACCGATGCGCGCGCCAGGATACGGGAGCGCAGTTCCGGACGGGGATCCCTGGGCGCAAACGCGACGCGCAGTTGCTGTTCAAATTCCATGACTCTCTCCAGCGCATTGCTCACGCATCCATTCGATGGAGCGACGCAGATGGCTTTTCACCGTGTTGATCGGCATGTCGAGCACGGCTGCAATCCCGGAAGGGTCCAGATCCTCCTGAAAACGCAGCAGCATCACCGCGCGCGCCTCTGTCGAGAGCTCCAGCAACAGCTGGTGCAGGCGGGCGGTCATCAGTGGATCGGTGGCGGATTCAATGGCTGGCGGCTCGGAGTCAGGCGGTAGCGTGTCGATGGATACGAGCTTCGGACGCCTGCGTTCGTCACGCAGACGGTTGAGGCAGAGGTGCACGATGGCGCGCAGCAGCCAGCGTTTCAGGTGCTCGGGATCCGCCATCCGTTCGAGAGCACCATGCAGCTGCAGGAAGGCGTCCTGCGTCAGCTCCTCGGCATCGGCGCGTCGACCTGTGATTCGCAGCGCAATGCTGTAGACGCGCGACTCATGATCGCGAAGCGCCTGGACGAACGCATTCGGAATTTCCTGTCGGGCCCGCTGGAGGTCTTCGTCCGGATTGGCCGGAGCCGGCTTCTGGCTTGTTGTCCGCATATCCTTGTTAGCACCAGAAAGACGGGGTGGGGGTGCAGTCTGCAGGAAGTATTGCCGGCACCGACGGCGCCTGGCGCTCCCGGAAGTCCCGGTCATTGCCTGCGGGTGGCGTAGACCTCGACCCGGTAGCCCCTGGACTCCAGCACCGCGACCAGGCTGCCCTTGCCGAGGATGTCGTCCGGGTCAGCACGCCATATGACCAAATCGACAGGGGCTTTGAACGGACTATCCGCTATATTCGACCTATGGACTGGCACGACCGCATCACGATTGATTCTGCTGTGTTGACGGGCAAACCCGTGGTCAAGGGCACGCGGCTGACGGTTGATTTCATCGTCGGGCTGCTGGCGCAGGGCTGGCAAGCGAAGGATATCCTTCGCAACTATCCTGGCCTGACGCAGGACGACATTGCTGCCTGTCTCGCCTACGCGAGCGACGTGCTGCAATCGGAAAGGGTGTATCCGGCCGCGACCGCGTGATTCATGCGGTTTCTTGCAGATGAGAACTTTCCGGGAGATGCGGTACTCGCACTGACCGCGGCAGGTCATGACGTTGCGTGGGTCCGGGTTGACGGTCCCGGAAGCCCGGACACCGATGTCCTGCGGCGCGCGGTCGAGGAAGGTCGTGTCCTGCTCACGTTCGACAAGGATTTCGGGGAACTCGCGTGGCGCGCTGGACTGCCAGCCCATTGCGGGATCGTGCTGTTCCGGCTGCCCATGTCACTACCCGACGATGCGGGCAGGGTCATCGGCGCAATACTCGATGCCCGTTCCGATTGGCAGGGGCAGTTCTCCGTGGTCGAGCCGGGTCGCGTGAGGATGCGTCAGCTGCCCCATAGTCAGTGATCAAGCATTGATCCGAACGCAGAATAGTCGTCGCGCTATCCTTTGCCGTCAGGTTTTCGGGGTCCTTTTCAAGTATTTGGGGGTCAAGTCATGAGCAAGAAGAATCGCTCGATCCTTCTTTATTCGCTGGTTCCAGCGTTTGTGCTGGGCGGCGTGTTCGCGGCCGTTCATGCGCAGAATGCCGGTGCGGCAGCCAAGCCGATGAACTGGTCCAACCCCGCCACCTGGCCTGCAGGCAAGGTGCCGGCCGCAGGCGACCAGGTCACCATCGAGCGCGGCAAGGAAGTGATCCTCGATGTCAGCCCGCCTCGGCTCAACGGCCTGTCCATCGACGGCAAGCTCAGCTTCTCGGACAAGGCGGATCTGGAACTGACCACCGAATGGATCATGGTGCATGGCGAGCTCGCAGTCGGCACCGAAGCCAGGCCCTTCACCCACAAGGCCACCATCACCCTCACGGACAATGTTAAGGACGAGCAGATGATGGGCATGGGTGACCGCGGCATCATGCTCTCGGGCGGCACCCTGAACCTGCACGGCAACCGCACGAACGCTTGGACCAAGCTGTCGAAGACGGCCGCAGCTGGCGCCACCTCGATCGAGGTGTTGAATGCGGCGCAGTGGAAGGTTGGCGACGAGATCGTCTTGGCCTCGACGGATTACGATGCCCGCCAGGCTGAGCGCCGCACCATTGCCGCCATCAGCGGCAACAGGATCACGCTCGACAGGAAGCTGGAGTTCATGCACTTCGGCGAGATCACCTTCAACGTGGATGAGCGCGGCGAAGTGGGCCTGCTGACGCGCAACATCAAGGTTCAGGCGTCACCCGACGCGGCACAGACCTTCTTCGGCGGCCACATCATGGCGATGGTCACGAGCAGGATGTTCGTCGAGGGCGTCGAGCTCCATCGCATGGGCCAGAACCTGGAGCTGGCCCGCTATCCGATTCACTGGCACCTGGTCGGCGACGCCGGTGAGGGCCAGTACATCCGGAACGCGGCCATCCACGACACCTACAACCGCTGCGTGACCGTGCACGGCACGAACAACCTGCAGGTCGAGAACAACGTGACCTACAACAACGTCGGCCACTGCTTCTTCCTGGAAGACGGCATCGAGCACGGCAACAAGTTCGTGAAGAACCTCGCGATCCAGACCAAGTGCCATATGAGCAAGGCCTGCGACCCGACCGATCTTGCGCCGTTCGGATCGACCGCGGACCAGCTGAACTTCAAGACCACCGGCCAGGACGCCAAGGACATCCTCATCCCTTCCGACAACACGGCGTCGTCGTACTGGATCACCAATCCGGACAACACCTTCGTGGGCAACGTGGCCGCGGGGTCGGATGCGACCGGGTTCTGGTTTGCATTTCCGGATCATCCGACCGGCGCGTTCGAAGGTTCCGATGCCAGCAAGAACACATGGCCGGCGCAAACGAAAGTCCGCGAGTTCCGGGGCAACGTCTCCCATTCGAACTTCGACAGCCTCATGCAGGATCGTGCCCCGCAGGCAAATGGTCGAACACGCGCGTGGGGGTTCATTGCCTTTGCCGATCCCGCCGTTCGCAAGGATCCGGTGGTGTCCGCCGTCGAGGACTTCAGCGCCTACAAGAACCGCAACAGCGGCATCTGGGGTCGCGGTGAAATGCACCTCTACAAGGGCCTGAGGTTTGCCGACAACGGCATCGGCTTCACGCATGCCGGTGGCAACTTCGATCGCTCCTTTTATCCGTTCACGTCACGGGTGGTGGATTCGGTGTTTGTGGGCGAATCCGGCAACATCGGCAACCCGCGGGCGCCGTCGGAAATCGCCTATGGCCGCAGCCTGCCGCAGCCGAAGGTGCCGGATTTCCCGATCCGTGCCTACGAGTTCTACGACTACCACCATGAGCTGGACAACAACACCTTCGTGAACTACGAAGACAACGCCACCCGCAAGACCGGTGCGATTTCCGAGCTGCTGTTCACCAGCTTTGCCATGAGCACCACCAACACGGTGACCCGTTCCACCTTCATCAAGGCCAAACCCGTGTACTTCCCGCCCATGGAGGGCAACAACCGGTGGAGCAATGACGATTGGGGAAATACCTCCTATGGGAATACGGTATTCCACGACGGGGATGGCACCATCACCGGTGTCCCCGATTCCTACGTCATCAACACCTTGTCCGGCGTGGACCTCATCGAGAACTGCGAGGTCAGGCCCACGTGGAACGCCGCCTTGTGCACGGGTGATCTGGGCCGCATGAATCTTGGCGGTGGCGGAATTACGGGTGGTGGCCGGCCAGCTACCTTTGACATTGCTCCGGGTGGTGGCCGCATCAGGGGCCCGCTGGCCCCTCCAGGGCCCACTCTGGTTACTCGCAATGGCAAGGAGGTCCCCAGCAACGGCGAAACCAACGTTCGCGCCGGCAGCGAGTTCACGGTCAAGACCGAAGACAAGTCGGTGAACATCCGGGTGAGGGAACTCGAAGCCGGCTCGTGGGTGATGTTCAAACTGCCTGGCTTTGCGAAGGCCGCGGCAGGGGATGAGCAGAAGAGCCTGGATGCGCTGCGTAGCGCCAGCAAGACTTCGTGGTTTAAGGCCGATGATGCACTGTGGGTGAAGCTGGTCTCCACGGGATACAAGCGTGGCAGCAACCCCGGTGCCATCGACAGCCTGCAGGTCAGCCGATAGGCGTTCGCGACCTTGAGAAGACCGTGAAAAGAACAGTCGCGGCTCTGGCTGTCGCACTGGTCGCCCTCGGGGGTGGCGCGATCCATCTGTGGCGGCAGCTCGACGCAAGTCGCCAGCAGATCGCCGACCTGCAGGCGCGATTGAAGCAGATGGAAGCCGCACAACAGGCCGCCGCTGACTTGTTCGGCTGGCAGTTGGCGTCTCTCATGGGCCGCGCCGCGCCGCTGGTCCCCACGGCGCCGGAGGCATCGGCTACACCGCAGACAACGCCACCGTCCACGGTAGTGGCAGGCATCTCCAGCGAGATGCTCGCGACCCTGCGGCAAAGAGCCGCCAGCCCGGAAGGACGGGCGCAGGCCCGCCGCCTCAAACGCTCAACGCTTTTCGTGCTGTACCCGGAACTCGGCAAGCAGCTGAATCTGTCTGTCGAAGAGGCGAACAAGTTGTTCGACGTTCTCGCGCAGCACGAGGTGGCTCTGGAAGAGGATGGGCGTGAGGTAATTGCGGCCGGCAACACCGCGGAATACAAGCGCATGGCAGAAGCCAGCACACAGGCGGCGGAGGCAGACCTCGTCGCGATGCTGGGCAGCAGGTACCCGCAGTGGCAGCAGTACAAGGACACACTGCCCGGACTGCGACAGGTGATCGATCTGCGCCCGATGCTCATCGCCGACGGCAACCCCCTGAGCGATGCACAGGCCAGACCGCTGATCGCTGCGGTTGCCGCCGAAGACAACCGCATGGATGAGGAGGCCTTCGCGCCAATGCAATCGGGGCGCAGCTACCAGGAGGCGCTGCGGTTGCGAACGAGCTCCGAGAGCACCAATCGCCTTGTCAACGCGGCTGCCCCATATCTGAATCCGCAGCAGCTTGAGAGATACCGGCAGATGCTCGAACGGGATAGGGAATACCGGCGCACGACCATGAGCGTGGTTGAGTAAGTCCCCTCACTCCAGTGCAAACGCCAGCAACACATTCCCCGCACTGCCAAACGGCCCGCCGTTGCCGGCAACCACATACAGCATGCCGTTGACGATGATGGGGCCGGCGCCGTCGATGGAGCCGCCGGTGGCCTTCACGCCGTTGACGGTGGGGAATTCCTTGTTGGTGTCGAGCACCCACAGGATCTTGCCGGTCTTGCTGTCGTAGGCGCGCAGGCCGCCGTCCCAGGAGCCGGAAAACACCACGCCGGGAATGGCGGTGACTGCTGCTGCCTGCACCGGCGTGCAGCTGGGCCCGGCCTTGCACAGCAGATCGCCGGGTGGCGTGAACCACACGCGCTGGCCAGTCTTGATATCCACACCGTGGATGCCGCCGGGGGCCTTGCTGCGATTGCTGGCCACGGCGAAGTAGGCGCGCTCGCCATCGGTGGCGGTTCCATAAACACCGCCTGCCGCAGCGCCTTCGCCCCAGCGATAGCTCCACAGTTGCTTGCCGTTGTTGTCGGGATCGAAGGCGAAGCCGAGGCCGGACTTCTGGGTGGCGATGAGGTAGTCCTTGCCACCGACCGTGGTCAGCACCGGCGAGGCCGAGAAGTCGAAGTCGGGGCCGACCGGATCGGCGCAGCCCGGGTTGTCGGGCTTGCCACCGAGCGTGGGTTCACAGCCGCCGCTCCAGATGTCGCCTTCCAGCACCTGGTTGACCCACTTGATTTTGCCGGTGTCGAGTTCGACCGCCATGATGGCATTGGTGGTGCCGACTTTCGGTTCAACATAGGCATTGCCGGTGGCGAAATACAGCAGCTTGCGTTTGGCATCCACGGTCGGCGTATTCCACACCGAGGCGCCCGCCGGGCCGCGCAGCTCCTTGCCGTTGCTGAGCGTGCGGATCAATTGTGGTTCCGGCAGCGTGTAGGTCTTCCACACCTGCTTGCCGGTGTTGGCATCGAGCGCCGTTACCGAGCCCCGATAGCTGCAGCACACATACGCCGACCTGCCGTTGGCGGCGGACTCTTCCCCCAGGCCCGCAGAGGGCACATAGACGCGGCCGTCGTAGTACTTGAGCGCGGCCGTGCCCATGGCGGCAGCATGATCATCTGCCCTGGTCTTCCAGATCAGGGCGCCGGTCTCGGCGTTGATGGCATAGGTAAAGGCCTTGAGGTCGTTGAACAGCACCGCTGTCGTCTTCTTGCCGTTGACGGTGATGTCCGCCACGGAAGCCGCGGAGCGGACACCGGCTTCGGTCTTGTAGCTCCAGTAGGTGCAGCCGCTCCTCGCATCGAGTGCGAACATCACGCCGTTCTGGCTGCCAACGAACAGGCGGTTGCCGTAGACGGCAGGCTGGGCGCGCTGCGAGGTGACCCCCGGCACGCCGAAGGCCCACTTGAGTTTGAGCTTGCCCACGGTGGCGGCGGTGATGCCGCCGGTGTTGGGCTGGTAGCGGCTGTTCTTTTCATCGAGACCCCAGCCACTCCAGGTGGTGTTGGCCCTGGCCGCGTCGAGCGCGGGAATCTTTTCACACATGCCGGTGGTGAAGTTGACCGGCTGATCGATCACCTTGCCGCCGCCCACGTATTCGGCCACTGCCACGCGCTGTTCGGAGCTGAGGGTGTTGCCCTGGATGCGCATGGCGCCGTCGGTGAGCGCGCGCAGCACGGCATTGGGGCTCATCTGGCGAAGCATGCCCACCGAGGGAATCTTCTCCACCACGGCCTGTTTGTGGCAGGTGGCACACACGGCGTCGAAAGTGTCCTGACCGCTGGGCGCCTGGGCGGCAAGCGCGACGGAGGAAGCGAGGGTGAAGGCACCGAGGGCAAGCAATCTTGCGGTTGTCATGGGGAGTCCTGGAGGCGGGAGGAAACGCGGCGATTCTAGCAGTGGCACCTCGCGGCGGCGCCAGCGGGAAGCGGCTGCAGGTGGCCATGGTAGTCATTGGATATGGCGTAAGGAGCGTCGACATCCGGTTGCTCGCCCGTCGCCGCGACAATTCTGTGCAAACCCACCCGATTGGCCAATTGCCCGCGAAGCTGCAGCGACTCCATGCTGCGGCATGACCGATTCCCGCGACATCGACATCGCTCCGCACATACGAACCATACGCGCCGTGAGGGTTCTGCTCGATTCCGACCTGGCTGCACTCTACGGCGTGCCGACCAAGCGCCTGAACGAGGCGGTCAAGCGCAATCGCAACCGGTTCCCGGCTGACTTCGCGTTCCAGTTGACGCCTGACGAGCAGTCTCGTTTGAGGTCGCAATTTGCGACCTCAAACACGGGGCGTGGTGGAAGGCGCTATTCGGCCACAGCCTTCACGGAACACGGCGCCATCATGGCCGCCACCATCCTGAACAGCCCGCTTGCGGTGGAGATGAGCCTCCATGTGGTGCGGGCCTTCGTGAAATTGCGGCGTGTCCTGGCATCCAACGTCGAGCTGGCGCGCCGTCTGGAGTCGCTGGAAAAGTCGGTCACGACGCTCGATGCAAGCACCCGCAAGGAGTTCGTCCGCGTCTACAAGGCAATCCTCAAGCTGATGGGGCCCGCGTCAAGGGAGCAGTAACCAAGCGCAATCGCGACCAGTTCCATATCTACGAGACCACCAAGGATCGGGGCGCAAGGATATGGCGTAAGCTCGCGACTCTCCCGCAATGCCGAGGTCGCGATGTCCGCCGCCCGCAGCCCCATTCACGACGAAGACGTCTACCGCTACCTGCTCGAGGTTTCTTCACGCGAGACCGAGGTGATGGCCCGGCTGCGCGCGGCGACCGCACCGCGCCCGGAAGCCGAGATGCAGATCGGCTCCGACCAGGGCCAGTTGCTGGCGCTGCTGGTGCGGCTGATCGGTGCGCGCCGCTGCATCGAGATCGGCACTTACACCGGCTATTCCGCGCTCGCGGTCGCACAGGCGCTACCGGAGGATGGTGAACTGATCGCCTGCGACGTCTCCCGCATGTTCACGGACGTGGGTGAACCCTTCTGGCGGGAAGCGGGCGTCGCGCAGCGGATCAGGCTGAAGATCCAGCCGGCCTTGCAGACACTGGAAGAACTGGCTGTTGCCGAGAATGGACGGCGCGGCTTTGACTTCGCCTTTGTCGATGCAGACAAGCCGAATTACTTCGCCTACTTCGAGAAGCTGTTGACGCTCATCCGCCCCGGCGGCCTCATCGCGGTGGACAACACGCTGGGCCTGTCGCGCACCCCGGTCATACGCATGACCTCGGAGAACGCGCAGGCGATCAAGGAGTTCAACCGCCGCGTTCACCACGACCCGCGGGTCGAGATCGCGATGCTGCCGGTCGGGGAGGGGTTGACGTTGCTGCGTGTGGTCTGCTGAACGAAGCACACCGCCGATGTCCAGCGTGACGCAGAGCAGAGCCTGCCCTGGTTCGCAGCTAGTTCATGGGCTTTGGCTTGGGCAGCGGCTCTTGCACCGGGGGTGGACCTGGAGGCGGCTTGGCCGGGCCGGGCGGCACAGGTTCAGGTCGCGATTCGCTGGATGACCGCTGCCGCTCGCCGGCTTCGACATCGCGCAGGGCGTCGGGCGCAATCAGCGACGCGAGCCCTTTCTCGGCGTCCGTGTGTTGCGGGGTGGCCTGGCCAGGTTCTGGCTGAGGCTGGTAGGCAGGGTCTTGTGGCATGGCTGGCTCGCGAGCAAGTCGATTGACCTGTATTAGGAGGGCCTGTGCACCATTGCGCAGTCGGACTCACACCCACATCCGTGTGGGACGAGCCGGGTGGCACAGTAGCCCCATTCACGTCCTGACGGCGCGTCTACATCGCCTGCAGCGCAGCGCGCAGATAGCGAGCAGTGCGCGAGCGTCCGCCCTGTGCGGCCACGGCTTGCGGTACGCCCTCCGCCACAATGAAGCCCCCTTCGGAACCCGCACCGGGCCCGAGATCGATCACCCAATCGCTTGCTGCCACCATGCGCATCTCGTGTTCGACCAGGATGACGGAGTTGCCGTTATCGACCAGTCGGTGAAGCTGGACGAGCAAACGATCCACGTCGGCCGGATGCAGGCCGGTGCTGGGCTCATCCAGTACATAGAGCGTGCCGCCCCGGCCGGCACGCTGCAGTTCGGTGGCGAGTTTGATGCGCTGGGCTTCACCGCCGGAGAGTTCCGTTGCGGGCTGTCCCAGGCGCAGATAGTCCAGGCCGATCTCGCGCAGCAATTCCAGCGGCCGAAGCACCGCGGGTTCAGTGGCGAAGAGCGTGCAGGCATCCTCCACGCGCAATCCCAATACGTCCGCGATGCTGTGATCCTGCCAGCGCACCGCCAGCGTTGCCTCGTTGTAGCGAGCACCATGGCAGACCGGACACGGCGCGAAGACGCTGGGCATGAACAGCAGTTCCACGCACACGAACCCGGCGCCCTCGCACCGGGGGCAACGCCCTTTTGCGACATTGAACGAGAATCGGCCGGCATCGAATCGCTTCCTGCGCGCCGCGGGAGTCGAGGCAAACAGTCTTCGGATCGGGTCGAAGAGTCCGGTGTACGTCGCGAGATTGGAGCGGGGAGTGCGGCCTATGGGCTTTTGATCCACGGTTACCAGGCGCCGGATCGAGTCAGCACCGGCATGGATCCGGCCCGACAAGGGGCTGCGAGAGGCGTCTTCGGGGATTGCTTCGTCATCGGCTTCGCCGGCAGGCGAATCCGTTGGCATATCGAGTCGCTCCGCGAGCAGCTGGACGAGAGCCTGGCTCACCAGGCTCGATTTTCCCGAGCCGGAAACTCCGGTGACGGCGGTCATCAGCCCGAGCGGAAACCGCACGGTGAGATCGTGCAGGTTGTTGCGCGTGATGCCGCGCAACTCCAGCCAGCCTCGCGGCTGACGCGCGTTGGCAGGAGCCTTTCGCCGTGATTGAAACAGGAATGGTGCGGTGGGTGAGCCGCTGACCTTGGCGAGACCTTCCGGGGGGCCGCTGTACAGCACGTGTCCGCCCCGCTCGCCCGCACCTGGCCCCACTTCTACCAGCCAGTCCGCCTGGCGCATGATGTCGACGTCATGCTCCACGACGAACAGGGAATTCGCAGCACGTTTGAGCTTCTGCAGCGATCCCAGCAATGCCTCGCCGTCTGAAGGATGCAGGCCGGCCGAGGGCTCATCGAGCACATACACCACCCCGAAGAGATTCGAGCGGATCTGCGTTGCCAGTCGCAGCCGCTGCATTTCTCCCGGGGAGAGAGTGGGAGAGCTGCGATCGAGGGATAGATAGCCGAGACCGAGGTCCTGCAGCGAACGGATGCGCTCGCCCACATTGGCAGTGATGCGCTGGGCGACCATCCGCCTCTCATCCGTCAGATCCTTTTCGAGCGTCGGTGCCGCGGCTTCGAGTCGGGACGCCAGTTCATCCAACGTGAGCCGGGACAGTGTGCCGATGTCCAGCCCTGCAAATTTCACCGACAGGGCTTCACGCTTCAGCCGTTTGCCATCGCACTCGGCACAGACTTCGCTGAGCATGAATCTGGCGGCGCGGCGCTTCATCTGGTCGCTGTGCGTAGTGGCGAAGGTATGCATCACGTAACGTCTGGCACTGGTGAAGGTTCCCATGTAGCTGGGTTCTTCCTTTGACTTGAGCGCTGCGCGGGCTTCGCGAGGCGTGAGCCCGGCGTACACGGGAACCGTGGGCTGCTCCTCCGTGAACAGGATCCAGTCCCGGTCCTTGCGCGACATCTCGCGCCAGGGCGTGTCCACGTCGTAGCCCAGCGTGACGAGGATGTCCCTGAGGTTCTGGCCCTGCCAGGCAGTGGGCCATGCCGCGATGGCGCGCCCGCGTATGGTGAGCGATGGATCGAGCACCATGGAGGCTTCGGTGGCGTCATACACGCGCCCCAATCCATGGCATTCCGGGCAGGCTCCCTGCGGCGTGTTCGGCGAGAAGTCCTCGGCATGCAGTAGCGGCTGTCCGGCCGGGTAGCTCCCGGCCCGCGAATACAGCATGCGCAGCAGGTTGGAGATGGTCGTGATGCTGCCGACGGAGGAGCGCGCGCCGCCGCCCCCTCTTTGCTGCTGCAGGGCGATCGCGGGCGGCAGGCCCTCGATGGAATCGACATCCGGCACGCCGACCTGGTCGATCAATCGCCTGGCGTAGGGAGAAACGGATTCGAAGTACCTGCGCTGGGCTTCGGCATACAGCGTGCCGAATGCCAGCGAGGACTTGCCGGACCCTGACACGCCGGCAAAGACCACCAGCGCATTGCGGGGGATGTCGACATCGATGTTCTTCAGATTGTGTTCGCGACCGCCGCGGAGCCGGACGAACCCGTCATCAACCGCCGGGGCTGAGCGCCGGACAGGGGAGGCAGCGGTGGGCGTTGGCATGGTGGATATCGGGTGCGGACACCGGTGAGGACTGAACCTAGCGAAAGTGTCCCGGGTTGCCCATCGGACAATGACTACTTCACCGGGACAAACTATGCTCAATGCCGCTGCCCAAATAGAATGACTAATTGGCGAACTCGGAATCACCCCATCACGGAGTCCCCATGAAATCCGTATACCTCGCAGCCGCGCTCCTCGCGCTGGCACCCTGCGCGCTGGCGCTGGACGGCCAGATCACCATCCACGACCCCTCGACCGTGATGGAGAGCAACGGCAAGTACTACACCTACGGCACCGGCGGCAATCCGCTGGTCTCGGATGATGGCTGGACGTGGCGCCGCGGCGTCACGCCATTGCGCACCGGTGCGGCGCCGGACGTCATCCACATTGGCGACCGCTATTACATGTACATCTCGGGCGTGACGATGATCTCGAGCAAGACGCTCGATCCGGAGTCGCCGGACTACAAGTGGGAGGAGGGCGGAAACATCGCCGGCTACGAGAGCCAGGGAGATTTCGTCAATCCCATCGATCCCGGTGCGTTCCTGGATCCGAAGACCGGCCGGCTGTGGATGACCTACGGCTCCTACGTCGGCTTCACCCGGGTGGTGGAGCTGGATCCCAAGACCGGCAAGCGGCTGCATCCGGACCAGTCGCCGACCAACATTGGCGTCAATCTGGAAGCGACCACGATGATTTACCACGACGGGTATTACTACCTGCTTGGCACGCGCGGGAGCTGTTGTCGCGCCGCGGATTCCGGCTACCACATCCGTGTGGGTCGTTCGAAGAGCGTCACGGGCCCGTTCGTGGACAACATGGGCATCGACATGATCAAGGGCGGCGGCAAGCTGGTGATCGGCTCGGGCGGGCGCCTCATCGGGCCGGGCCATTTCGGCTTGCTCGATGTTGCCGATGGCGTGCAGAAATTTTCGTTCCACTGGGAAGCGGACATGGACCGCGGCAATGCCAGCGTGTTGGACATTCGCCCGCTGCTGTGGAAAGACGGCTGGCCCGTGGCTGGCGAGAACATGAAGGACGGCGCGTATGAAATCGAATCCGTCCGCAATGGTTCGGCGCTGGAGCTGGCCGTGCAGGGCGTGCCCGTTGGTGGTGCCCAGGGCGGCGGGCGTGGCGGCGGCGGCGGTCGAGGCGCACCCGGACCAGCGGGTGACCCCAATGCGCAGGCACAAGCACGTGCTGGCGGACCGGGGGCGCGCGGTGGTCCTGGGCCTGGTGGTCCTGCTGGCGGACCCGCAGGTCCTGCTCCCGCAAATGCTCCAGGGGGACGCCAGGGCGGCGGCGGCCCGGGCGGTGGCGGTGGCGGATTGTTCGCCGGCACTGGCGGCGTAATTCCATCGCAGGACGCTGCGCAGGTTTCGAAGAACTGGCCGACGGGCGATATCGCCGCGCGGCTTGGCAACTACATGGTCCAGGCGCAACAGAAGTGGACTGTCTCGGCGGTCCCGAATGCGGGCGGTTATCTCGGCTCGCCTTATTTCAAGATCACCATCACCGGCACGGACCGTGCGCTCGCGGCAACTCCGGATGCGGAGCTGGTAACGCTGCCTGCGTTCACCGGCGGCCCGGAACAGCTCTGGCGCATTGATCAGCTGACCGACGGCAGCTATCGCATCGTTCCCAAGTCGCAGGCAAATGCGAAGGAGCCGCTCGCGCTCTCGGCGATCGGGACTCGTGCCGTGACGCTGACGAAGTTCGACGCCAGCAGCGACAGGCATCGCTGGCAGTTCAAGAACCCCTGATCAAATCCAGAACGGGTAATCCCATGAACACATTTCGCAATTTCACACTGGCTCTCACGCTGGCAGCCGCATCACAGGCGATGGCCGCAGCCCCCGCCAGCACGAGCGCCGCACACGATGCGGAAATCGCAACCTTCATTGGCCCGGTGACGACGCCGGAAGCCGCGCCGACTCCTGATGGTTTCATCCAGCGCTGGCTGGTGCTGGAGCCCATCAACGTTGGCAATCAGCAACCGCAGGACGCCACGCGGCAAACCATCAGCAAGGAATTCTTCCCCAACCAGCTCACCGTGGTCCCGCGTGATGGCGACAAGGTGAAGGTGAACGACCAGGAACTCACCTGGCACGCGGTCGATGCCAAAAAGTACAACGTGAGCCTCTACCACGTGGCCGCGCAGTGGAAGAAATCCGCGGGCAACGCGTTGTTCTGGGCAGTCACGGTGGTCAATGCCCCGCAGGAAATGCGCAACGTGCGCCTCGCCGTCGGCTCCAACGCCTCATCCGTGTGGTGGGTCAATGGCGAGGAAGTCGCCGGCGTCTACGGAGACATCCAGACGGTCGTTGACGATGGCGTGTCGAAGCGGCTTACCTTGAAGAAAGGTGCGAATGTCATCCACGGCGCGATCATCAACGGCAGCGGCGGATCGGATTTCGTCGCGCGGCTGCTCGATGAGAACGGCAACCCGATCAAGGGTTTCACCGTGAGCACCAGGGAAGGGGCGAAATGAAGGGATGGGTGTCGCGTCGCTGCGGCGGAGCAGCCCTCTCACGCACCTGACAGGGAGGAATCAAGAGTGGACTACACGGGCATATTTCTCGATCTGACGGCCTTGGTCGTGGTCGTCTGGGCCTTCGACAGGTTCTACCTGCGTCGCCGCCGGCAACGTGCCGCCGCCGCAGATGGCAAGGTGCGGCGAGAGCCCTGGGCCGTCGGTTGGGCGCGCGCGTTGCTGCCCGTGCTGCTGCTGGTCGGTGTATTCCGCACGGCCGTGGCAGAACCCTTTCGGATCCCCTCCGGGTCCATGATGCCCACGCTCGATGTCGGTGACTTCATCCTCGTCACCAAATTCAGTTATGGAATCAGGCTGCCGCAGCTGCACCGGAAGATCCTCGATCTCGGTACACCGCAGCGCGGTGACATCGTCGTGTTCCGGCCGCCGTGGATGCCCGGTGAGCATTGGATCAAGCGAGTCGTCGGCCTGCCGGGCGATCGTGTCGTCGTCAATGGCGAAAATGTCTGGATCAACGGTGAGCCAGTCGAGGTGCGGTCGCTCGGCCCGTATCAGACGGAACGGGGCGACCGCGACGCCTACCTCTTGCGCAACAACGCGATACTCCTCGACGAGCGCCTCGGTCAGGTGAACCATCGCATCCTGGCGATGCCCAGCATCAACAGCTCCGAGGACGGCGCGCCCGACGTGCCGAACGCGCAGAACCCCGAAGTCGTTCCGCCCGGTTGCTATTTCGTCATGGGCGACAACCGCGATAACAGCGAGGACAGCCGCTATCACGGCTGCGTGCCGGAGACGGCGCTGCTCGGCAAGGCCCAGTTCATCTGGATGAGCCTTGCCTCGATCAAGCGCATCGGCACTGTCCTTCATTGATGTGAGAACGACCTCCTGGATGCCGTATGCAGCCTGCGCGGCCTTGGGAGTGGCCGGGGTGGTGGGATTCAAATTGCTGCGCGGCATGTCCGCGCCGTTCGATCCCGCCCCTGACAGGCCTGGGGAAGTCGTCCGCGAAGTGAAGGCAATACAGGTGCCCTCGCTACAGCCACCGCTACCACCGGCAGCTGAAGCCGCCCGGCCAGCATCACCAGTTGTGCCATCAGCTGCGCTGCGTCCGGGCACTGCAGAATTCGCTCGAAAACCACTGGCTGGATTCATCGACGACACCCGGCAGTACGCCGCGTCATTCCAGCCAGGCGTATCTCTTGCCGGGCCAATTCCCGAATTCGCAAACAAATATTATTTTCCGACGAAGGAAGACGAAGCCCCGGCAGTCGAGAATTACTACGCCTACGCGAGTGAGGCGGCGGACAGCTGGAGCACCGACATGGAACTCCAGCTGCAGAATTTCTTCGAGAAGCAGCCCGAGAGCGCCCGGGCGCGCCTAACGATCACCTGCCGTCCGTCGCAGTGCATGATGCATATGACCGAAATCGGCGTGGCGCCGGGGCATGAAGTCGATCCCGTGACGAGCCCTGCCAACGTGATGTTGGGGGCGTTGAAGCGGCAGACGTGGTTCAGCCGGCAGTTCGCAGGCGTTACGACAGTAGCTTCCACGCCCTGGGTCGGCGAAGCCCATTACCAGGGAATGTTGCTCGTGCGTCGCAAGCCTTGAAGATTGGCCCGCGGGCGGTGGGCTCTGCCCCAGCATCGGGAGTATGCTCGGCTCGTGAGTATCCGCGGCACGGGGAATTTGCTGAGGACGCTGACGGCATTCATCGCGCTCGTCGCAGTGGCCGCCTTCGGCCAGGACCGTTGCGGCACCGGGTATCTCTGCTTCGAACGCGGCGAAGCGAAGCTTGCGAGCCCTGCCGACGTTTCGCGCTTCGTCACGACCCATCGTGAAAAGCTGGGCCTGACCGGCAAAGAGACCTTTCGCTGTTCCGTGCATGGTTACCTGGATGGTCGTCCGCCCAACTACGCCTACGTCTGTCAGCAGCCGTTCGTGCAGGGCGTTGCGACCAGATACCTGTCGATGCGTATGGAGTTCCGGAGTAGCGATGGTGACGTCGCCGCTGTGCGTTGTCGCTGCGTGCGAGAGGACGTCCGGCTGCCGCAGCCCACGATTGGGCGAAAGCAGGCCGAGGAGCGCGGACTGCGGTTTTTCTACGCGAGGTTTCCCGAGGTGCCGCAGGCGAGCATTGCGGTCATCGACAGCCAGGAGCCGGTGGTTCAATGGGACTTCAGGCGCAATGGCTTCAGGCTCGCGCGCAACGTCAGATATCACTATCCGTTGCCCCTTCCCCAGATGTTCACCACCAGGACCCATGGCGAGGTGACGGTGAGCATTGATGCGCTCGACGAATCCGTGCTCAGGGCGGTCGGTGCGGAACTGTATATCCGCGGCCCCGGGATCCCCCAGACCAGACTCGACGAACTCAACGCGACACTCGCCGCGATGCCCTTCGGGGAAGAGCAGTTCGACGTCGCGCAGAAGTTTTATGCCTTCGGGGGACGTGGCGAGGCCGAGGTCGCGCAAATCGAGCAACGCCTCAAGAGCAGGGCGCGCTGGGAGCCCGACAGCGTAGGAAAGTTCCATGCCCTTTTTATCCATCCGACGTCGTCCGGGCAACTGGCTGCGTTCCTCAAGGACTACGATCTACGGATGCTGCATGCGGGCTTCCAGTACATGTATGGCGGCCAGCTCCGCAGCGATTCGATTTCGGCCCAGGCGCGTGACGGCGATGGGCCGGCGATCGTCATGCGCGATGCTTTCGAGCGGGCTCGCGCCCAGGCCGAGGTAAGCATGTCGTCCTTCCGTTCCGCATCGGCACAGAACTCTGGACAAGTCGTGGCACCGACCGAGCCAGCAGAGTTGCGCTTCAACTACGTCGAATTTGAAATGCGGCATGCCGATGCACTGCGCCTCTACGAGAAGGAGCGAGGCAAGCGGCTCCTGACCTTGTCGCCTTTCGATCAGCTCGACATCGACGTCGGGCTTGATAGCTTCTGATAGCGCGCGGCGAAGTGTTCGCCACGCCCGCTTATGGTGGGCTGCATCACCCTTCCACCGACGGTCTCTTCCTTCAGGGCTACCGCGCGTCACCCGAACGGATCCACCAGCACCTTGCACTGCGTACTTCGCTGACGCAGCGCTTCAAACGCGCCCGGCATCGCATCCAGCCCAACGAGGTCGGTCACCATGGCGCGCGGCACATCACCCTCCCGATCCAGCGCCCCGGCCGCGAGCTCGAAATCGTGCACCTCGTAAAACGCCGATGCCTGGATCCTCAGCTCCTTCACCACGAGCGGGAACGGCATGATGGTGTCGGGATGCGTGCACAGCCCCAGCACGATGATTGTCCCGCGCGGGCGGCAGTACTCGATGCAACGCTGGATGAGTCCAGGCTTGCCGACGCATTCATAGACGATATCCGGCGGCCCGCCGAGCGCTGCCTCGACGGCGGCGGGCGATGCGTCCGCAGGATCCACGAACACATTTGCGCCCAGCGTGAGCGCCAGCGCCGCGCGCCGGCTGGATCCGGCGGTCACCGCAATGCGACCGGCGCCGAGGCGACGCGACCAGTAGGCCGCCGCAAGGCCGATGGGCCCGGCGCCCACGATGAGCACGCGCGCGCCAGGCTGCGGCTGCGCCAGCTTCACGCCGTGCAGGCTCACCGCCATCGGTTCGACCAGCGCGCCATCGGCCAGCGATAGCGTCCGCGGCAACCGGACGAGCTGATGTGGCTCGGCGAGCGAATACTGGCCGTAGCCGCCGCCATCGAAGCGGAACTTGCTGCACCAGGTCGGGTTGCCCGCGAGGCAGGTGGCGCACCGGCCGCAGCCATGCACCGGGAACACGGCAACGTGCTCGCCGATGAGGCCGCGATCGACGTCGCGCCCCACGTCGGCAACGCGTCCCGCGTATTCATGGCCCAGCACGGCGCCGGGCGGCACACCGAAGATGGCATCCTCGGTGAGGTGCAGGTCCGAGCCGCAGATGCCGCAGCGGCACACTTCGACCACGACTTCGTGATTGCCGGGAACGGGGTCAGGCAGCGTCTCGACTACGAGGGGTGAACGAAGTTTCTTGAATACGGCGGCTTTCATCTGCATCTCCAGGTCGCGCCATAGCCGAGACTCGCGCCAGGCTGCCGGCAACAACAAGGCGGAGCGCAGGGAGAAGGGGCGGCTACACCGCCCGCTTCTTACCGTCTGACCGTGATGCTGGCCTGCAGATCCGTCGGACGAATGATCTTCATCACCGGCGGTCCGGCCACCAGTTTGACCCAGACGGTATTCCCGTCCTTGAACCAGGACGTCTCATTCGCCTGACGCAACGCGTTCAAGCTGCGCTGCTCCGTTCCCGAGGCTGCCTTGCCGAAGCCCGGCAGCTGGAAGATGACCCATGAACCCTTGTCCATCTCAGCCAGGCTGAGCGTCACTTCCGGTCTTTCAGTCTTGACCTGGATCTCCGTGCCGGCCTTCACCGTGCTCTGGTCGCCGGAGATCCTGAATTCCTTGCCGTTGCGAATCAGCGCGATGGGCGGCTGCGGAGCACGACGGGTAAACAGGGCGGTACGTTGGGCCTGAACGAGGGGATCGTTTGCAGCAGCCCCACCACCGATCGAACCGAGCAAGGCGAACCGGGCGGTCCGCGATTCGAGATTGACGGCTTTTGGCAGCTCTCCCCTGGCATCCGAGAGATTCAGACGGCCGATATCACCCGTGCACACCGCGGCGTTCCAGGTTGGCTGGATCTTGCAGGTGTCGTCGGTGGCGACGCTGTCATTCTCGCCATCGTGGAGCAGGACCTGGGAATTGGGGATGCCGGTTACCGAGCCGTCCACGTCGTGGAACGACAGGGTGCGATATGCGTTGCCGCCGCGATTGTCATTGTCGAACCGCGCATCGTATTTCGGGAAATAGACCGGCTTGGCGTTGACGAATTTCGCACCGCTGATGCTGCTTCCGGTGCTGAGCCCCGCGCTGGTGAACAGCAGGAAGGACAGCGCTCCAGTCTTTCTCCGGTCGTTGTCCTGGTAATTCACGAATTTCGTGTTCACAACTTCACCACGGTAGTCGTAGTACTCGTAGCCGCGGATGGGGAAATCCGGGATTGGCGGCTTGGGCAGGCTGCGGCCGTAGGCGATTTCCTCGGGCGTCGTGGGGTTGCCGATGTTTTCGGTCTCGCCCACCACCAGCGAATCAACCAGCCGCGCATGGAACTTCGAGGTGCCGATGTCGCCAGCGGCCTGCGTCATGCCAATGGCATTGTCGGCGAATTTCGCGTTGCTGTAGACGTAGAGATCGCCCCGGCCCCAGAGGCCACCATTGCGGTTCTTGTAGCTGGTCAGGTTCTCGAAGTGCGTCTCCATCACCTCGCTCTCCAGATCGTTGGGATCTGCCAGCGGCAGCAACGGAATGGAGGCCGTGCCGAAGGTGTTGTCTGGATTGATGTGCCGGTCGATCATGAATCCGTCGAAGTTGGAATGGGACACGTTGCCCCGGAATGCGCGCACCGGCGTGCGGCGCGGCCAGGTCCGCTTGGAGGTGTCCGAGTCTTCGAACGCCCCCTGCGGGTGAATCGGCACGGAAAACCAGAAGCCGGTTTGTTCGGAACCGGCGGCCACGTTGTCGATGAAGGAGTTGTCCGGGTTGGTGATCCAGTAGGCCGCCACCGTGTTGTCCGAAGGCAGCAGCACGTCCTTGGAGTTCTGGCCATTCTGCCTGGGGGCGCCCGGAGCAGCCGGAGGGCGCTCGCCATTTGCGGCGAGGTTGGTCGGGACACACTCCTTGGAAGGGTGGCACTTCACCCGGATCGCGAGGTTCTTCACGAACTCGTTGCCGTGCTCGATGCCGTCCTCGAGGAAGAAGCAGTGCCCGACGATGTCGTAGGTCACGTTGTTCTCCACCCGCACGAAGTTCGTGCCGTGCACGGTCACGCAGCGGTTGTAGGTGTCGTGGATGGACGCGTTCCTGATGTACTGACCCTTGCCGCCATCACCCACCAGATGCCAGTGGATGGGGTAGCGCGCCAGCTCCAGGTGCTGGCCCATGCGATTGAGCTCGACGCCCTCGATGAACATCCGGCTCGTGACCATCGCCATGATGTGGCCGCCGAAGGATGACTCTGCCGCGTCGGGAGTTGCCTCGATCCTGATGTTGCGCGTCAGCAGGCCCACTTCACCGCGTTCGTCCACATCGAAGGTGATCTTGCCGAAGTGCATGTAGGCAAGCGGCTTGTCCAGCGTGATCGTGTTGCCGCTGACGGCCGAGATCGTGCGACGCTCGGCCTGCTTTGGATTGAAGTCCGTGGACGCGAGGACGATCTCGTCACCCGCCTTCCACTGCGCGGCGTTCAGCACCTCGATCGAGGTGGCGCCGGCGGCGGCGGTCTTCGCGAGCTTGGTCCAGGTGTTGGTGCGGTTGCCGTGCAGGTTCAGCGTGCCGCCCGACAGCATGATGCCGCGGTCACCCATGCCCATCAGCTGCTCGTTCTTGACGTTGTCGGTAAGGGTGATGGTGGCCTTGTTCCTGAAGGGCCTGGCTTCGGTGCCGATGGCGAGTTCGCCGTGCACCATGATCCACTCGGTGGAGAGCGCCAGATCCTTGTCCGCGAAGGTGAGTTTGCCGTTGATCGTCAGGCCATTGAGCGCCGGTGGGCTGACGTCCAGGATCACTTCCTTGCCGCTGGCGATCTCCACCTTGTCGCCGGCGGCGGGCACCTTCTTGTTCGGCCAGGTGGCCGGATCGGACCAATTCGTCGGCTTGGCTGGCGCCTTGGCATTCTGCGCCTGCACGCCCGCGAATACGCCGCCCAGAACGAACGCCGGAACCAGCGAATAGAGAAGGATAGAGCGACTCTTCTTGCTCATGACACGCCCCCGAATAGCTGCAAGCGAACCTGAAAACCTGGCCGCAGAGGATAGCGCGATGGGCCGGTGGAAGCGCTAACCTTCGCATCCCGCAAAATGCCGCCCGGGTCGCTACCGTAGCGCCCACGCGCTGACATACAACCCGATGCCGAACACGGCATGCATGAGCAGGCTGTGCAGCCGGGCGCTGCCGGGATGCCTCATGCGGCTGGCCGCGATGCCGGCCCCCATTGCCGGCTGCATCACCAGAAATGGCGCGGCGACGGTGCCAATCCCCGTTGCCAGTGCGAGCCATGGCGTCGGGTTGTGCAGCCACGCTTCGCCCCCGATGAGGGCCAGCAAGGCGGCGTAGGCAATGCCGATGAGGTAGTGCACAACCCAGCCGCTCACCTGTTCGCCGTGCACAGGTGGTGACGCGGTGATGGAAGCATGGTGGAACTGGCCGTGTCTCATGTGGCTGAGCCATCGGCCAACCAAGCCGTAGTCGGGACTGGGGATGCCCAGCAGCGGCTTTCTGGCAAATCCCCAGCAATCAGTGATGGCGGTGGCGCCGACGCCGGTCAGGACGATGCTCGACAAGTTGTTCACGGATGACAGTGCATTCGTACGTTGCAAAAGAATGCCTCCGGCTGGCCATCCCGCCGGAGGCTGTACTTCACGCGCCGCGAGGCGTGGCGCAGGCGCAGGCGGTTCCGCAGTTGCACTGCGTGCCGCAGGCGCAGCCATTGCTGGCTGCCGTGCTCTGGCAACCGCAAGCGCAGCCGGATTCCGGGCAGTTCTGGCAGCTGCAGTCCGATTCGATTTGCTCGTTCATGGTCGTTCTCCTTGTGCGGTGGTTGTGATGGAACGGTGACCAATTTAATGTCCGCCACCTCGGACCGGCTTGAACGAAAGGGCTCACATGAGTCGCACGGCGGTGGGTCAATTTCATGGGGATTTCGTCGCCTGGAACGGCGGCTGTCTGCTGGTCGGCGAGGGCCGCGGCAGCATTGCCCCGCATGCGCACTACTCCATCCAGATCGCGCTGGGATACCCGACAGGGTTGCAGGTGCAGTCAGGCAGGGGCGCCTGGACTCCCTGCGCCGCAGCCATCATTCCCTCGCGGCTCAGGCACAGCATCAACACCAATGACTGCAGATGGGGTGGCGTGCTGTTCGTGGAACCCGAGACGCCGGAAGGCAGGGCGCTGACCGCGCGACTGAACGGTGCAGTGGAACTGCTGTCCGCACAGAGCGCGGCGGCACTGACCAGCAGGCTGGAGAAGGTCTGGCGCATCGAGCACGACAGACAGAAGGTGGAATCAGTCTGCCGCGAGTTTGTGGGGCAGCTGACGAATACGGTTGCCAGATATCCATCGGACGCACGTGTGCTCGCCGCCATCGACTACATCCGCCAGCGGATCGACACGCCCATTACGCTGCCGGGTGTTGCGAAGGTGGTGCATCTTTCACCCGGCAGATTCCGGCATTTGTTTGTGGAAGAGACGGGCATGCCACTGCGTACCTATGTGCTGTGGCGCCGGCTGCTGAAGGTGTGGTCCCTGCTGATGCAGGGCCAGAATCTGTCGGAGGCGGCGCACGCGGTGGGCTTTGCGGATTCGGCGCATCTGTCACGGACCTCGCGTGCGATGTTCGGGACAACGCCCTCCGCATTGCAGATGAGCGGTCCGCTGAGCCAGCTGGAGCGCAGACTGCCTTACTGACGCGCTTGCATGGTGCGCAGCGTGGTGAACTGCAACCCTCCGTAGCCGATACCGGGCAACGCGCATATGCTTGCCGCATCCGACGTCACGAACCTACCCGGGGCCCTTCATGAAACTGCTCCTGACCGCCGCGCTCATCGCCCTCACGCTGCCGCTGGCCGCCGCCGAACCCCAGGGTTCCAGGCCGCCCGCCCGCCCGGCCAACACCGACACGATGGTGGTGAAGTTCCGGGCCAAGCCGGGCAAGAGCGAGGAAATGAAGGCCTTCTGGCTTGAGATGCAGAAGGAAGTGGCCAGGAGCGAGCCCGGCAATGTGCAGTACGACCTGCTGGTCATTGCGGACAAGCCGGAGGTCTACGTGATCATCGAGCGTTACAAGGATGCTGCCGCCGTTGATGCCCACGGCAAGAGCGAGAAGGCACAGGCGATGTTCGCGAAGCTTGGCGAGCTGATGGAGGGCGCACCCCAGGCCGATTACATGCGGCTGGTCAGTCCGAAGAAATAGGAACTGCAGTCGCCGCTGCCGCCGGCGTCGCGAAGTAGCGGCCGTCGCTGCCTGGCATTGTGCCGTGCGCCGCGGCTACTCCCAGCTCGAGACTGCGGGCAATCATGGTGGCGCGCTCGATGAACAGCTGCGCGGCCGCGGGCGGGCAAACCGCATGGGCAGTCTGCTGGAACAGGTCGAGCCACTGATCGAAATGCCGCGCGTCGACCGGAAGCGGCGCGTGCTTCTGCATGGGCGTGCCGTGGTAGCGGCCACTCATCAGAACCACCGACGACCAGAACAGGCACATGCGCTGCAGGTGCACGTCCCAATCGCTGATGCGCGAGGTGAACACGGGGCCGATCAGCGGATCGTTGCGCACACGCGCGTAGAAGGCGTGCACCAGGGTCTCGATCATGGCCTCGTCGATGCCGGTCTGCGCCTTGATACGCTCGATGATGCGCGCCCGCCGGGCGTCTTCTGGATGAGTCTGATTCAACGCCACCCTTCCTGATCTGAATGCGCGGTGCCTGCTTTTCTGACCCCGCATCTCCGGAATGGTTCTCCCGGCGCGGCATGGTGCACAATCGAAGGCGTTTTCTTGAGAGGACATCCCGTGAAGCACTCCCACCGTTTCCTGCCACGAATCACCGCCTCGCTGCTGTCGGCGTGCATGCTGCTGCTGGCGGCGAATGCCGCGTTCGCGGCGCAGCCCGCTTCCTCCATCCCCGCCGCGAAACTGGTGCAACCGGCGGACTGGGCGGCAAAGGTGAAGGACGGCACGGCCGCCCGCACGCTCACCTTGCACGTCGGGTTCAGGACCATGTTCGATCAGGCCCACATCCCGGGTTCCGAATATGCCGGTCCCGGCAACACGGGCGCTGGCCTGCAGGTGCTGCGTGACCGCGTGGCCAACCTGGCCAAGGATGCGCCCATCCTCATCTATTGCGGCTGTTGCCCCTGGGAGCGCTGCCCCAACATGGCCGCCGCACATGATGCGCTGGTCGCGCTCGGCTTCACCAACGTGCGGGCGATGATCATCAAGGAGAACTTCGGCACGGACTGGGTGGACAAGGGCTATCCCACCGCCAAGGCGCAGTGACCATGCGGGCATTGCTCATTCTCGTTGCGGCCCTGGTGGTATCGGCCGGCGGACCGGCGGTGGCGATGAAGGTCGGCGATGTCGTGCCGGACTTCACCCGCACCGATCTGGCCGGCAAGGATGTGCGCCTGTCCGGATATCGCGGCAAGCTGGTGCTGCTGAATTTCTGGGCGACATGGTGTCCGCCCTGCCGCGAGGAGCTGCCGGTGTTCTCCAGGTGGCAGAAGGATCTGCAGGCCCGGGGGCTGCAGGTCATCGGCCTGTCGATGGATGACGATGTGGCCGAGGTGAAGAAATTCCTTGCGCAGTATCCGGTGTCGTTTCCCATCGCCATGGGCGGTGCGAAATTTGCCGAACAGTTGGGCGGCGTGCTCGGCGTACCGCTCACCTACCTGATCGACGCGCAGGGCCGGGTGGTGGCGCGTTACCAGGGCGAAGCGGATCTGAAAAAGATGGAAGCCAAAGTGAAGGAATTGCTCGGGGCGAAATGAGGCGCCGCAGGCGCGCTGGTGGCTGCCGGGCTCGCGGGTTCCGGTGGGCGCCCACGAAGATCGCTTCTACGTCTTGTCTTTGTCCGGCTCCTGCTCGAACGCCATCGCTACGTCCATGCTCGGGTGCAGCAGGCGCAGGATGGTGATGCCGCCCCGGCGGGACGCGTAGAAAGCGATGTGGTCGGCGACCCGGAACGACCGGACACCGGTGGCGATATCTTCCCGCTTGCGGCCCATGTCGGGCCGCTCGCCGAGCCGGGTAAGCGACAGTTCAAGTTCCTGCTTGTAAAGCTGCGCCTGTTTGACGCCCCAGGTTTGTCGCGTGTAGCGGATGATGCTGCGTAAATCTTCGGTCGCGTGTTCGGTGAAATTGCAGCGGGCCATCAACCGTCGAGCTCGGGTCCGATAGCGGCGAAGGCATCCTCGGCGGAAACCACCTTGCCGCGCTTGAGGTCATCGAGGCCCTTGCCGACTTCGCGGCGCAGAAATTCGATCTTGATCCGCTGCTGCTCCTCGAAGGCGTTCGCGGACATCACGACGGCGACAGGTCGGCCGTTCTTGGAAATCATCACGGGTTCGCGCTGCGCCTTGTCGAGCAAGGCTCCGAAATTGGTCTTGGCGTCCGCGGCGGGTACGGTATCCATGAGTCAATCCTCCTCTGGTTGCCGGCGCTTCATTCTGCCGCCGATTGACCCTTTGAGTCAAAATGATCAATATGATCAGTTGGTCCAGAACACGCCTATCGGCTTACCGTAATGCTGGCCTGGGTATCCAGCGGCCCAAACTGATCCATGCCGATGCCCTTGCGGTCGGTGGCGACCAGTTTCACCCAGACGCCATCCGGCCCCTTGAAATATGAAGTCTCGGTCGCCTTGCGCAGGGCATCGAGGCTGTCCTGCTGCTTGCCGGAGTCCGCGTTGGCGAAACCCGGCAGCTCGAAGATGACCCATGAGCCATTGCCCATTTCGGTCAAGCTGATGGGAACCTGCGGTCGTTCGGTTTTCACGAGGATCTCGGTGCCCGCGCGCACGGTGGTCTGATTGACCGTGATCCTGAAATCCTTGCCATTGCGGCTCAGGACAAGTGGCTGCTGGGCAGCACCCGCCCCCTGAGGACCACCACCGGCCCGCGGAGCACCAGCCGCTGGCGCGGGGCCACCCGCTCGCGCAGCGCCAGCCGCCGGTGCAGGACCAGCCCCCCGCGCGGCACCTGCGCCTCGCAAGGCAACATCCTTCAGCGCAAGACCAACACCACTTGTGGCTCCGCCCCTTCTGACGCTGAACTGGATGCGTCCGATATCACCCTTGCACGCAGAGGCGTTCCAGGTGGGATGAATCTGGCAGCTGTCGTCCGTGGCGACGCTGTCGTTCTCGCCGTCGTGGATCAGCACATAGGAGTCACCCATGCCGGTGGTCGTGCCGTCCAGATCGTGGATCGCTGCGGTCCGGTAGGCCGAACCACCCCGGTTGTCATTGTCGAATCGGGTATCGATCTTCGGGAAATACACGGGCTTGGCATTGATGTATTTCGCGCCCTTGACGGTGTTCTCGGTGGTAACCCCGGCGCCCGTGAACAGCAGCCAGGAAAGCGCGCCCGCGCCGCGCTGCTTGTTGTCCTGGAAATTCACGAATGTGGTGTTCACCACGTCATGGCGATAGTCGTAGTACTCGTAGGCGCGGATCGGAAAATCCGGAATCGGGCGTTTCGGCAGGCTGCGGCCGTAGGCCTTTTCCTCCGGCGTCACGGGGTTGCCGATGTTGTCGGTTTCACCCACGAACAGCGAATCCACCACCAGTGAGGTGAATTTGTCGGCGCCGAAGGAGCCCGTTGAACTCGTGAACCCGATAGCATTGTCCGCCGCCTTGAAGTTCCTGTAGACGTGCAGCTCGCCGCGGCTCCAGGCGCCGCCATTGCGGTTCTTGTACGCGGTGAGATCCGCGAGCAGCGATTCCACGCCCTTGCTGTTCTGGTCGGCGGGGTTTTCCCTGGCGACGTGCGAGGGGCCGGCCAGCCCGAAGACATTCTCCACATTGATGTTCCGGTCCAGCATGAACCCGTCGAAGTTGGAGTGGGCCACGTTGCCCCTGAACTCCGCCATCCTGGTCTGGCGTGGCCAGGTGTTCCTGCTGATCTCCGTATCCTGGAAGGCACCGTTCGGGTGCTCGGGCAATGACCACCAGAAACCATTCTCATCGGAACCGGCGGCCACGTTGTCGATGAAGACATTGTCCGGGTTGGTGATCCAGAAGGCCGCCACGGTGTTGTCCGACGGCAGCAGGGTGTCCTTGCCGGACATGCTGGCTTGCCGGTTGGCCTGGCGATTGGCGGTATCAATCTCGCCGTTCGCGGCGAGATTGGTCGGGATGCAGGGCTTGGAGGTATGGCATTTGATCTGGATGGCCAGGTTCTTCACGAACTGGTTGCCGTGCTCGATGCCGTCTTCGAGGAAGAAGCAGTGACCGACGATGTTGTAGGTCACGTTGTTCTCGACCCGCACCATGTTCGTGCCGTGCACCGTCACGCAGCGGTTGTAGGTGTCGTGGATGGCGGCGTTCCTGATGTACTGGCCCTTGGCATCGCCCACCAGATGCCAGTGGATGGGATAGCGCGCCAGTTCCAGGTTCTGGCCCATGCGATTGAGCTCGACGCCGTCAACGAACATTTTGCTGGTGACCATCGCCATGATGTGGCCGCCGAAGAAGCTCTGCTCTGCATCAGGTGAGGCCTGGATCCTGATGTTGCGCGTCAAGAGGCCCACTTCGCCACGCTCATCGACGTCGTAGGTGATCTTGCCGAAGTGCATGTAGTCGAGTTTCTTGTCGAGCTGGATGGTGTTGCCCTTGATCGCAGCAATGGTGCGACGCTCCGCCTGACGCGGATCGAAGTCCGTTGACGCCAGCACGATCTCGTCGCCGACCTGCCACTGCGCGGCATTCAGCACTTCGATGGAGCTGCTGCCGGTCTCCGCGGTTTTGGCGAGCTTGGTCCAGCTGTTCGACCGGTTGCCATGCAGGTTCAGCGTGCCGCCCGACAGCATGATGCCGCGGTCGCCCATGCCCATCATCTGCTCGCCCTTGACGTTGTCCGTGAGCGTGATGGTGGCCTTGTGCGTGAAGGGCCTGGCTTCGGTGCCGACCTGCAGTTCCCCGTGCACCATGATCCACTCGGTGGAGAGCGCCAGGTCGGACTTGTCTGCGAAGGTGAGCTTGCCGTTGATCGTCAGGCCATTGAGCGCTGGCGGGCTGACGTCCAGGACCACTTCCTTGCCGCTGGCGATTTCCACCTTGTCGCCTGCGGCGGGCACCTTCCTGTTCGGCCAGGTGGCGGGATCGGACCACTTCGTCGGTTTGGCCAGTGTGCCGGCATTCTGCGCCTGCACGCCCGTGAATACGCCGCCCAGAACGAACGCCGGAACCAGCGAATAGAGAAGGATCGAGCGATTCTTCTTGCTCATGACACGCCCCCGAATAGCTGTAACCGAACCTGAAAACCTGGCCGCAGAGGATAGCGCGATGGACCGATGGATTGAGGCCCCAGGCGGAAGTGCGACCTTCGTATCCCGCAAAGGCCGCTGGGGCGCCACCTCCCTTCGAGTAATGGAGTGGTCGCCTTGCTCCATGAACTCCCGCTACCATCCACGCTGCTTTTGGTTGCCGCCAGGCGACTCAACACCCGGGAGTAGTTCATGAGATTCAAGCTTCAGGCCCTGATCGGGGCCATCGCGGTCGGCGCTGTGGCCTGCAGCATGATGCCGGGCGCCGGCGGCGGTTCCGGCAAGTCCGCCGTCAACACGGCTGGCAAGACGCTGGTGGCCGACCCGACGTGGACCTACCTCATGTCCGAGATTCCCGTGCCCGAGCAGGGCACGCTGGTGCTCACCGCGGAGGTGGCACTCGACAATGTCTACGACGTGGGCAAGACGCCTTATGGCCAGCGCGTGGTCGCGGTGACGCAGGAAGGAACCATGACTGGCCCGAAGATCCAGGCCAAGGTGCTGCCGGGCGGGCTGGACTTCAACCTTGCGCTCTCGAATGGCGTGCAGGAAGTCGAGCAGATCCTGGTGCTGCAGACCAGTGACAACAACTACGCCATCATGCGCAACGCCGGCACCGGTGCGAGCGGCGCCGACGTGCGCGTGGTGTATGACTTCGAGGCGCCGAAAGACGGCACCTTCGCCTGGCTGAACAGTGGCAAGTACGTCGGCCGCCGCAGCATCGACGCTGCCGCGAAGAAGATGACGCTCTCCATCTACGAAGTGTCGGGCGTTGCCATCGACCCGGCGAAGACCGTGAAGATCCAGAAGCCCACCGACAAGCCGCCGCAGCCCTGGGGTTACCGCATTGCCCCGCCGGGTGAAGTGCGAGGCGAAACCATCCTGAACGAAGGCGTCGCGCTGGGCCGCAGCCAGGCCATTCGCAATGCCAAGAACGGCAACCGCAATGTCATTCCGATCACCGGCGGCACGCTGGAAGGCCTCGTGTCGGGCAAGGTGCTGTTCGGCGGGGCCGACTACCAGAGCCCGACGACTGGCCCGGCCATCGACGCGCGCTACCTGTGGCAGACCACCACGGGTGAGATCATCGTGGTGCGCAATGCGGGCCCGGGCAATGCGCTGATCCCGACCTTCGAGACCAGCGTGGACGGCAAATTCAACTGGCTGAACTCGGGCAAGTACGCGAGCTCGCCACCGGGCGGCGGCAAGTGCTCGATGCCGGGCCTGTGCATCGCGATGTACAAGATCAAGTAGGAGACCGCCACCAGCGGCTGAACCGCGCGAAAGTGCTGCGGTGGCGCCGGACGTCAGCAGACTTTCCAGGCGGCGCTGCAGGACCTGCGGGAACGGCTGGAGCAAATGACAGCCCAAAACAAGAGAGTGCGCATGGAACTGGAGCGCGAAGGGCTACTGGACGAGCTCCCGCAGGACTGACGTCACTGTGGCAGGTGTGGGCGGGAACGCGGTTTGAAAGTACTATCCGCCGATCCCCATTCCGCTGGCCCCGCCCTGACACAGGAACGTCGAAATGAAAATTCCCGGCAACAGGATTTTGGTCGCGCTGCTCTGTGCCGTAATACCAGGTGCATTCGGTTCACTCGGCGCCCAGCAACTGCCGGACATTGGATTCCGCAGCGTGGGCCGCGCAGCCCCGCTGCCCGACGACATCAATTCACTCCCCCAGGTTGGCGCCTCCCGGCAGCGCAACGGTGCCTTCAATGGTTCGGCGCCGGCAGGGCAGGCGCCCGCTGGCATCCAGCCGCTGCCCCGCGACCTGTTCACCACCACCGACTTCTATGCCGACCGCGCGCTGTGGAGCGATCCGCGGTACTTCCGCTGCAACAGCCTTATTGCCATCGAGAACCTGTGGGTGGGCCTGGCGGGCGAAGCCGCCGGAGTGAACCCGGCGGCTGCGGCACCCTGGGGCTATTGCGACCGCGACTATCCCCGCAAGTCCATCGTCAGTCCCTATCCCTTCCGCACCGCCCAGGCGCACTACGAGGCGCTGCTGGAGGAAACCCGCAAGCGCGGCGGACCGACCGTGAAGACGCCCGCCACGCTGCCCGACGACTGGAACGGGGTCTACCGCCAACCCCTGTTCAGTCCGCGCAACGACAACTGGATCACCATGCGCCACACGCAGGTGCCGACGGTGCTCTCGCTGCTGACCGATGAATACAAGCAGCGCCTGGTGCAGGAGACCTTCCACCACGGCCATACCAACAAGCCCATGTGGACCGCGCAGTACTGCTGGCCAGAGGGCTTCATGCGCCGCTGGCATGATTGGGGTGCTTACGACCGCCAGGTGATGGTCACGCCACAGATGGTCCAGATCTTCATGAGTGGCGCGCAGAACTTCGTCACCAGCATCCACGTGGGCCGCGCGTTCAAGATGGATGGGCCGGTGCCGCGGCTGGGCGAACAGGTGCCGCGCTGGTATGGCGAGACCATCGGCTTCTGGGATGGTGACACGCTGATCACCTGGACCTCGAACATTCAGGCCTGGACTTCGCATACGGCCTTCGAGAACTCGGGCAAGATGCAGGCGATCGAGATCTACACGCCGGTGCACGACGCCAGTGGCAAGTTCACCGGCCTGAACCAGGAGGCCGTGCTCTACGATCCCGAGGCGCTGGTGGAACCGGTCCGCATCGTCCAGCGCATGGACAAGCGCGCCAACTTCGCGGATGCCGCGGTGAACCCCGTGCCGTTCGTGGAGTGCATCCAGACCATCTATCCGCTGAATGGCACGGCAACGCCGGTAGTACCGGGTCGCGTGATCGAATACGAACAGCCCGACATGTACGGCCGGCCCTGGGCAAGGATCTGGGAGAAGTATTGGGAGCAGGGCATGAAGAAGCCCGCTGAGGACGACCTCTTCGACTTCAGCCAGGAGCCACGCAAATGAAAAGCCTGTTCCGGTTGTTTCGCGTCGCGACCGTGGTTGCCGCGTTTTTCTGTGGCATGGCGCCAGCCAGTGCGCAGCAGTCGCCAGCCCAGAACCTGCTGGACCAGGTGGCCGCCGCCATGGGCGGCCGTGACCGCCTGCAGCGCATCGATACCCTCGTGTACACCGGCTTCGGCCAGGACGCGTACATGGACGGTGGCGGCAACATCACTGCCGAGGTGAACGCGCCCCCCAAGTGGCGCGCCATTGCCGATGCACAGCGGAGCGTCGACCTGAAATCGCGCCGCGCCCTGATGCAGCTGCGGCGCGCGCCGATGTTCCCCTTCGCGGCGCCATTCGGCCTGAACTGGAATCGTGCCACTGCGCCGCAGGGCGCCGCTGACCTGCTCGATCATCCGCTGCCGGCGGTGCTTGCCGCGCTCGATCCCGCCGCGCGGCTGGGGGCCGTCAGCGTGGAGGACGGCCTGTCAGTGCTGCAGTTCACCACCGCCGAGGGAACACCGGTGCAAATGGGCGTGGACCCGGTGACGCACCTGCCGGCGTGGACCCGGCGGGTCATGGCGCATGCGAACCTGGGGGAGGTGGCCGTGACGGCGCTGTTCAGCGGGTACATCCCGCAAGCCGGCGTGATGCTGCCCTACGGGCTGATGAATCGCATCGACTGGCGCAACCAGGTGACATTGATGTTCCAGGTGGATTCGTACCGGCTGAACGTGGAGCGGGCGCAGTTGCCTGCGATTCCCGCGGCAAATGCCGCGGCGGCGCCGGCGCGGGCCGCGACGTCGCCAGCGGTGACCGTCACGCCGTTGGGCAAGGGCGTGTGGGACCTGCGCGTCGGCAACAACAACGGCGGACCGGCCATCGAGTTCGCGGATCACCTGGTGTTGTTCGAGGCCAATGGCAGCGCTGCGGCGACGCTGGCGCGCATCGATGCAGCCAATCGCCTGGTACCCGGGAAGGCCGTGACGCGGCTCATCGTCACGCACCATCACTTCGATCACACGGCGGGCCTGCGCGCCGCGGTGTCACGCGGCCTCGCGGTGATCTCGCACCGGGGCAATGAAGCCATCTTCCGCGAGATGGTGTCGCGGCCGGCTGTGCTGTTTCCAGACGACCTGGCGCGCAGCCCGCATCCGCTGGTATTCACCCCGGTGGACGAGAAGCTCGTGCTCGAAGACCGGACGCAGCGCCTCGAGATCTACCATGTGCTGGGCCACTCGCACATGGCCAACGCAGTGTTCGCCTACCTGCCCGCTGCGCGCATCATGATGGAAGGAGATTTCGGCGATGCCGAGTGGACCTGGCACTGGTGGGCCAGCGCGCTGAACGAGAACATGAAGGCCTACGGCATCAATCCGCGGCTGAACGTGGCCGTGCACGGCCCCAATGGCGGCCTGTCGATCGAGGCGACGCTGGCCAACAACCGGCGGCAGATGGAAGCCGCCCGGAAGTTCTGTTCGGATCAGCAGACCGCGGGAGTTCCCGTGTTTGGCTGCCCCGTGCAGTACGACGTGAGTGGCGCCCTGCCGTTGCCGGGTCGATAGATGACTGAATGAACGGCGCGATCTCAGTCCAGCTTGATGTCGACCTTCCAGTGCGCCGCCACGGCCTTCAGCTCAGCAAGCGTTAGATACGCGACACCACCGTGCTTCGGCGCGTTGAAGTTAGTGCCCTTCATCACGCCTTCGTTGAGCCGGCCGAGGTTGGTGAAGGTGACGAAGTCCGACTGAGAACCCCATGTTGCCGGCGCCATACACGTCGTACATCAGCACGTACGCGCCACGGGGCATGTCGCGGTGCCTCTGGGTGATAGCGGCATCGCACTCTGGGCTGTATTTCACGATTGCGCTTGACACCAACAAATACAAACGTATTCAATAAAGAAAATACAGGTGTATTTGCATGAAGATCAGCGAAGCAGAAGCGCACATATTGGAAGTGTTCTGGCGTAACCCGGGGCCGCTCAGCGCCGAGGACGTCATCGCCACGCTGGACAAGCGAAAGGAGTGGTCGGCGGGTACCGTCCGCACGTTCCTCGCCCGGCTGCTGAAGAAGAAAGCGCTGACTGCCTCGCGCGACGGGCGACGCTATCTGTACCAGACCCTGATGCGGCACGAGGACTATGCGCACCAGCAGAGCCGCAACCTCATCGACCGGCTGTTTGGTGGCCGTGTTGCGCCATTCATCACGCAGTTTTCGGATCGGGAGCGGTTGAGTCAGGAAGACATCAAGGAACTGAAACGTCTGGTCAGGAGGCTCGGGAATGGACGCTGAATCCCTGCTTGCGGCTCTGGTGCGAACCCAGATTGTGGCGAGTGCCGCAATCCTGGTGGTGCTGCTGTTGCGTCCGCTGGCATTGCGCTGGTGTGGCGCGGGAACAGCTTACTGGTTGTGGATCGTCGTGCCTCTTGCGGCGATGGCTGTCTTGCTGCCGGCGCGCGAGCAGGTGGTGACCATTCCCGCGGCGGCGGACATCCCTGTTCATCGGCAACCTGTCGAGGCCGAGCGCGTCGTCGGGGTCCTTCGGGAACCTGCGGTCACTCCGCCACTGGTTCAGCCTGGTACTCCGCGCGATCAATCCGGATCGACGTTGCTACTCACGTTGTGGTTGCTTGGTGCAGCAGCTTTCTTCATCAGGTCCATCATCAACACGCGCAGGCTGTCGTCCGGCTCGTCGATTGGTCCGGCGCTCGTCGGGGTGTTGCGACCCCGACTGGTACTGCCACAGGACTTCGAGACGCGCTCCAACGCCGAGGAACGGGCACTGATCCTGGCGCATGAAGAGATGCATCGCGTATCGCGGCATACGCTGGTCAATGCGCTGGTGGAAGTCGCGCGTTGCGCGAGCTGGTTCAATCCACTCGCGCACCTGGCTGCCGGGCGTTTCAGGGCTGACCAGGAACTGGCATGCGACACGGCCGTCGTCGCGACGAATCCGCGCGCGCGTCGTGCCTATGCGGAAGCTCTGCTGAAGGCGCAGGTCGCTGGCGCCTACCTCCCGATGGGCTGTGTGTGGACGAGTAGTACTGCTGCGCGCCTGGCCGAACGCATAGCGAGGCTGTCGAAACAATTGCCGGGTCGGCATCGCCGGTTCGCAGGTGCAGCGTCCATCGTCGGCATCGGCATTGCCGCGAGCTACGCGGTGTGGGCGCAGCAGCCTGCAAAAATCATCACAGTGCAGCAGCCGAATCCGGAAAGTACCGCAGTGGTGTCCGCTGCAACTCCTGCACCCAAGGTGCCCGCGGCGGCAAGCGCGCCGACTGCAGCGGTGCCCGGTGCCAGCAAACCTCCCGCCTCGCAGGCGCCAGTCCCGACCGCACAAGCCCCGGGGGCACCGTCAGTTGCCAACGACAGCGTCAATCTCCGCCTGGCGTTTGCCCAGGAAACGGTCTTCGACGATCGGGCAATCGTCAACGGTCAACCCAACCCTACTTACGGTACGCCCGTTTGCCGCATCGTTCGTGACGGTGCTTTGTTCTTCGATGACTCGGGTGGTGCGGAACCCGGTTCCATTACCGACACGCTCAGGAAACTTGCGGCGAGTTGCCAGCCGATAAAAACGCCGGGCGCGTCCGACGCGTTGCGCCGCCTGAACGTGGTAACGGGCGGCGCTTCCGAACCGATCAGCGCCATGTTGCAAAGTCCCACCGCAATGGTGAATGCCGCGAAAGCGATGAAAGAACGGTTGAAAGACCCGGAGTATCGAAGGCAAGTGCTCGCACAATCACGGGTTATCACCAAGGACAGCTACCCGGGCCTCGCCCGGCAGCTAGGGCTGTCAGAAAGTGAGGAGGAAAGGCTGCTTGACCTGCTGGCTGACAACCAGGTCGCAAGGATCGCGGAGAACCCCTTTTCTGGCGGTTCGATGGACCAACAAGAATTCCAGGAATCGGTTCGAATGATTCAGGAGTTCAACCGAAGGGAGGACGAGTCCATCCGGGCCATGCTGGGCGGCAAATACGGGCAGTGGCAGACCTATCAGCAGAAGCGTCGGTCGCCCTTGCTGGCAAGCATCGCTACTGCAGCGGTCGCGTCCATGAGCAGGCAACTGGCCGATGCGGGAAAGCCTGCGTTGACTACGGAGCAGAGCCGGGCACTCACGGCGGCATTGAACGCCGAGGCGCAACGCCTGGATCAGGAAAATCAGCGAATGCTTGCCGCCAACCCGGCGGATGAAGCGAAGAGGGAAGAGAACAAACGTCGCTGGCTCGATGCCATTGCTGCCTACGTCGACGCCGAACAGTTTGCGGTGCTTCGCAAGACATGGGAGCAGTAGACAGCCCGGGAATCAGTCCAGCTTGATGTCCACCTTCCAGTGCGCCGCCACGGCTTTCAGCTCAGCGAGCGTGAGATAAGTGACCCCGCCGTGCTTCGGCGCGTTGAAGTTGGTGCCCTTCATCACACCTTCGTTGAGCCGGCCGAGGTTGCTGAAGGTGACGAAGTCCGAAGTCTCCGAGAACCCCATGTTGCCGGCGCCGTACACGTCGTACATCAGTACGTACTTGTTGGTGCCCAGTCGTCTGAACATCGTCGGGCCTTCGTTGTTCACCGTCTCCGGGTCGATGCGCTTCGGGTTGATGCGGAAGCCTTCGGTCAGCTTGTCCGACGACGCGAGGTAGATGCCGGCCGCGCCATTCATCTTCGATGAATAGAACATGTGGAACTTGCCATTGGCCTTTGTGATGTCGGAATCGATCACGTGCAAGGGGTCGCGATTCTGGTCGGTGATGGCACCTTCGGGCCGGGGCTGGGCCAGCAACACCTTCGGCTGCGTGACCAGCTTCGTGAAATCCTCATCGGTGTACGACCAGAAGATGTCGTCGATGCCGCGACGGATCTTGGAGGTGAAGCTCAGCATCATCCTGCCGGCCGCTTCATCGAAGATCATGTGCGGCGCCCAGAAGCAGCCGACCTCGCCGAACTGCGCAGGCCAGGCAAGGTCGATGCGGAAGCTGTGGGCCGTCCAGTGGACGAGGTCGTACGACTTCATCAGCACGAGCGCGCGGTTGTTGCCCCAGCCATAGATGGAGTCCGGGCGTTCCCAAGCCGTGGTACGCACGCCGGCGCGCTGCCCTGAGGCATGCATGTCCGTGAGGCCCAGGTAAAAGGCGCCATCCGGGCCCCGCGTGATGTACGGATCGCGTACGCCGTGCTGCTCGGCGATCTTCCTGCCGTCGATGACGGGCTTGCCGCCGTTCACATCGGTGAAGCTGTAGCCGTCGCGGCTGATGGCGAGGTAGGCGGAATGGGTTTCGTCCTTGAAATACACCATCAGGTAGCCCGCCAGGTCCTTCTCGGCAGGCATGCGGGCGTTGGCCGGTTTCACGAGCCTGGGAACGAGTTCAACTTCACCCGGGAGCGGCGGGAATGACGCGGTGGTTTGGGCGGTGGAAGGCTCGGCGCCCGGGAGTGGCGCGATCTGCAGCACGACGAGCAGCATCGGCAGCAGCGCAAACCGGCGGGTGGGAGCAAAGGGCGATACGCGTGACATGAAAGCATTCCTGGATGGGGTGATCCACACCCGGCGCCACCGGAGTGTATGCTCGGCACACTCAACCATCCACCCGTGATGCAGGCCTTGGGAGTAGCGCATGAAACGAATTGCGACTGCCGGTGTGGCGCTGGCTCTGATCTTGCTCGGCACATTGGTCACCGGATTGGCGACTTCGGCGCAGCGCGCGTCGGCGCGGATGGTGACGGCGGCCAGTGAGTTTCTCGGTGCGCTGACGCCGGAACAGCGGGCCCGGGCGGTGTTCGCACTGGACAACACCGCCGAGCGCACACGCTTCAACTTCGTGCCGACCGAGGCTTTTGCCCGCAATGGCCTCGTTCTCCGGGAGATGTCCGAGCCGCAACGCAAACTTGCGCATGAGTTGCTCAAGTCCGGGTTGAGCGATCGTGGCTATTTCACGTACACCCAGATCATGGAACTGGAGAAGATCCTCAAGGTGCTCGAACAGCCAGCCCGTTTCGAAAGGGACAGCGACAAGTATTTCGTCTCGATCTTTGGCACGCCGGCCGATAAAGGTGCATGGGGCTGGCGGTTCGAGGGGCATCACATCTCGCTGCATTTCACGATGCTCGACGGCAAACCACTAGCGAGCCCCACCTTTGCCGGCAGCAATCCGGCCGAAGTGCGCGATGGTCCGGAAAAAGGCAAGCGCGTGCTGGGCCAGCAGGAGGATGCCGGCCGCGCATTGCTGATGGCGCTCGATGCCACGCAACGCGCGACCGCCATGATTTCCGCCGTCGCGCCGAACGAGATCGTCACGAACAATCGGGTGGACATACAGCCGCTGTCGCCCGAGGGCATCAAGGCGTCGGCCATGACTCCAGTGCAGCGCGAGGCCCTGATGCGGCTGCTGGATTCCTTTGTCGGCCTGATGTCGTCCGATGTTGCCGCCGACCGCATGGCCAGGATCGAGTCCGCCGGAACCGGGAATATCGCATTCGCCTGGGCAGGCGGTGTCGAGCGTGGCCAGAAGCACTACTATCGCGTGCAGGGGCCGACGTTCCTGATCGAGTTCGACAACACCCAGAACAATGGCAATCACGTGCACTCGATATGGCGCGATTTCAAGGATGATTTCGGCCGCGATCTGCTGCGCGAGCACATCAGGACCAGTCACTAGGCCGAATTCGAAGTCTTTGAAGCCAGGGAGAACGGGGATGAAGCAGGCAACAATCGCATTTCTCGCAACGGCCCTGGGCTGGTCTGCCTCGGCCTTGGCCGCACAGCCGGCGGCGCCCAGTCCCGCGTCGAGCTGCGATCGCGAGTGCCTCCGGGGCGCCATTACTACCTACCTGGATGCACTGGTGCGGCACGACACCAGCCAGCTGCCATTGGCCGACAAGGTGCGTATCACCGAGGACTGCGTCGAGAAGACCCTCGACAAGGTCGGGCTGGTGCGCTCGGTCACGAAGATCCGCGGCTACCGCCAGGACTTCCTGGACGAACGGCAGGGCATCACCGGCGCACACGTGGTGGTCGAGGAGGGCGGTGCCCCGGTGCTGCTGGTGGTACGGATGAAAATCGAGGGCGAGAAGATCACCGAGATGGAAACCCTCGCCACCCGCAGCAAGACCGAAGGCTCGATCTTCCGCATCGATGGCGTGGAGAACACCAGCGCTGCCATGAACTACGCGCCGCGCAAGTCGCAGCTCAACACCCGCGACGAGATGATCCGGATTGCGCTGCTCTACCCGGCCGGTCTCGAAACCGAGAGCTTCGTCACCGTCGATGCGCCCTTCATGCCCAACGCATATCGACTGGAGAACGGCGAGATGATGGCCGGGCCGGACTGCAAGCGGAACGAGGGCTGCAAGAACATCAAGACCCAGCCGCTGGGCGGCGGATCACGCGGCAAGGTCGAGGCGCGCGTCGCGGCCGTAGATGAACGCATGGGCATCGTCTGGCTGCGGATGGCATGGGGCGGCAACCGCCCGCCCCGTGACGGCGGCAAGCCAACCGAGCTGACGGTGTGGGAAGCCTTCAAGATCTATGACGGCAAGATCCACGCCGTCGAGGCCTTCATGAAGAACTTGCCGGTGGGCTTGGGGTCGGGGTGGCCGGAGCTCAACGTCAAGCGGTGAAGATGTCCAGGGATGCACTCAACGCGCAGCTTGTGATTCGAAGAATCCCTGCAGCGCCTCCCGCGCGCGGCCAGACAGCAACTCTTCGTTGATTCTGCCCGCTGCGAGTTGTTCGGAGAAGTGCATCTCGACGATGCCGGTGCGCGATCCCTTGAACTCCGCTGCATAAAAAAAGCCCCCGGCTTGCGCAGGGGGCTTTGTTCATTTCGCCGGAAAGGTACTTATCGGCTGACGGTTATCCTGGCCTGCTGCACCGTCGGAATGACCGGTATGGCCGGATCCTGCGGGACCACCAGCTTGACCCACAGGGATTTGTCGCCCATGAAATACGAGGTCTCGGTCGCCTTGCGCAGGGCGTCCAGGCTGTCCTGCTTCGTCCCGGCGGCTGCCTTGGTGAAACCCGGCAGTTCGAACACGACGAATGAGTCCTTGTTCATTTCAGCCAGGCCGAGACTGATTTCAGGCCTTTCGGTTTTCACCTGGACATCGATACCGGAACGTACCGTGCTCTGGCCGCCGATGCGGAACTCCTTGCCATTGCGGGTCAGGATGATTGGCGGCTGAGCCGGCTGGGGAGCGCCAAAGCCAGCAAGCAACCCGCCAGCGCGCGGGGCAGCTCCGCCAGGACCCGCACCTGCGCCGGGACCCGCGGCTGCGGCTCTGGGTGGTGCGCCCGCACCGGGAGCGCCAGGACCGGCAGGACCGCCGGGACCTGCACCTGCACCTGCAGCGCGTGGGGCGCCGCCACGAGCGCCGAAGCCACCACCACCGCCAGCTGCTCCGATACTCATGCGGCCGACGTCACCCGTGCACACCGACGCATTCCAGCTTGGCTGGATCTTGCAGGTGTCGTCCGTGGCGACGCTGTTGTTTTCGCCATCGTGGAGCAGGACATAGGAGTTGCCCATGCCGGTGGTCGTGCCGTCCAGGTCATGGATCGCGAGGGTCTTGTAGGCCGAACCACCCCTGTTGTCATTGTCGAACCGGGTGTCGATCTTCGGGAAATCCACCTGCTTGGCATTGACGTATTTCGCACCCTTGATGGTGTTCTCGGTAGTCACGCCGGAGCTCGTGAACAGCAGCCAGGAGAGCGCTCCGGATGTGCGCTGCTTGTTGTCCTGGAAATTCACGAAGGTGGTGTTCGCCACGTCGACACGGTAGTCGTAGTACTGGTAGCCGTGGATCGGGAAGTCGGGGATCTTGCGCTTCGGCAGGCTGCGGCCGTAGGCCTTTTCCTCCGGCGTGACCGGGTTGCCGATGTTCTCGGATTCGCCCACGAACACCGAATCAGTCACCAGCGAGGTATACGCCTCGCGGCCGAACTGGCCGGACGACATCGTGTAACCAATGGCGTTGTCCGCCGTCTTCAGGTTCTTCACGAGGAACAACTCGCCGCGGCCCCAGAAGCCGCCATTGCGGTTCTTGTAGGTGGTGAGATTGTTGAACTCCGTCACCAGGCTCTTGCTGTTCGGATCAGCAGGATTTTCCTTTGCGTAGTACGAGTTGCCGGCCAGTGCGAAGGTGTTGTCCAGCGCGATGTTGCGGTCGAACATGAACCCGTCGAAGTTGGAATGGGCCACATTGCCCCTGAATTCCCCCAGATGGGTGCGACGCGGCCAGGTGTTCTTGCTGATGTCCGAATCCAGGAACGCGCCTTGCGGGTGCTCCGGCAACGACAGCCAGAAGCCGTTCTCGTCGGAACCCGCCGCCACGTTGTCGATGAAGATGTTGTCCGGGTTGGTGATCCAGTAAGCCGCCACCGTGTTGTCCGAGGGCAGCAGGGTGTCCTTGCCGGACCAGCTGGCCTGCCTGTAGGCCGTGCGGTTCTCGTACTTGTAGTCGAGCTCGCCGTTGGCGGCGAGATTGGTCGGCGCGCAGGGCTTCGACGTATGGCACTTGATCTGGATGGCCAGGTTCTTCACGAACTGGTTGCCGTGCTCGATGCCGTCTTCGAGGAAGAAGCAGTGACCGACAATGTTGTAGGTCACGTTGTTCTCGACACGCACGTCGTTCGTGCCGTGCACGGTCACGCAGCGGTTGTAGGTGTCGTGGATGGCCGCGTTCTTGATGTACTGGCCCTTTGCATCGCCCACCAGATGCCAGTGGATCGGATACCGCGCCAGCTCCAGGTTCTGGCCCATGCGGTTGAGCTCGACGCCTTCGATGAACAGCTTGCTGGTCACCATCGCCATGATGTGGCCGCCGAAGAAGGACTGCTCCGCGTCCGGCGAGGCCTGCACCTTGATGTTGCGCGTCAAGAGGCCCACTTCGCCGCGTTCATCGACCTCGTAGGTGATCTTGCCGAAGTGCATGTAGTCCAGTGGCTTGCTGAACTTGATGTTGTTGCCGCTGATCGCCGTGATCGTGCGGCGCTCGGCCTGGCGGGGGTCGAAGTCCGTGGAGGCCAGCACGATCTCGTCGCCCACTTTCCATTGCGCGGCATTCAGCACCTGGATCGAGGTGGCGCCGGCATTGGCCGTGGCGGAAAGCTTGGTCCAGGTGTTGGTGCGGTCGCCGTGCAGGTTCAGCGTGCCGCCCGACAGCATGATGCCGCGGTCACCCATGCCCATCAGCTGTTCGTTCTTGACGTTGTCGGTCAGCGTGATGGTGGCCTTGTGCGTGAAGGGCCTGGCTTCGGTGCCGACCTGCAGTTCCCCGTGCACCATGATCCACTCGGTGGAGAGCGCGAGGTCGGACTTGTCCGCGAAGGTGAGCTTGCCGTTGATCGTCAGGCCATTGAGCTGGGCCGGGCTGACGTCCAGGATCACTTCCTTGCCGCTGGCGATCTCGACCTTGTCGCCTGCGACCGGCACCTTCTTGTTCGGCCAGGTGGCCGGATCGGACCAGTTCGTCGCCTTGGCGGACTGCGTCCTGCCCTCCTGGCTTCCCAGGACAGCGACTGCGCCGACCAGCACGACTGCCGGAACGAGCGACATAGGAAGGAACAAGCGATTCCCGCGTCTCATGACATCAACCCCCTGCCTGAAAATGGTTCGGAAGAACTGGCGGTGGAGGATAGCGCGATGGCTCGGCGGATGGCGACATCCCGCGGCCGGGCGGCCTGCGCACCGCGAAAAACGCCCTGGACTCAAGGCCGGGCCCCTGCCGGGCGAACTTGAAGAATGCTGCCGGTCGAACTTAAGTTGGCGGCGGGCCAACAGGGTGAAACTCAATGGACGAATTGAACCGCAGGCAACTACTGGCCCTGGGTGGCGCACTGGCACTGGGCGCAATGCGCGCCGCGCGCGGCGCCGAACCCGCGGCTCCGCCCGCCATTGCAGTACCCGACAACTGGAAAAGCGCGCCGCGACTGCCGCTATGGTCGGGCAAGCCGCCGGGCTCGCCCTCATTCAACCCTGGCCCCGTCCCGGCGGACTGGCCCGATTCCTATCTGCGTTCGGTGGCCACGCCAGAACTGCATGTATTCCGGCCAGCGCGACCCAACGGCCGGGCATTTCTGGTCATGCCTGGCGGCGCCTACTGGTTTGTCTCGGTGGTGAATGAGGGCGCAGAACTTGCGCCGCTGCTCACCTCCCGTGGCTATATGGTATTTGTGCTGACCTATCGGCTGCCAGGCGAGGGGTGGAACGTACGCGCGGATGTGCCGCTGCAGGATGCGCAGCGTGCCATGCGCCTCATCCGTTCGCGGGCCGGCGAATATCAGCTCGACAGCGCGAAGGTCGCGGCGCTTGGCTTCTCGGCCGGCGGTCACCTGGCGGCCACGCTGGCCACGCGCCATTCAGAACCATCCTACGTGGCCACCGACGCCATCGATGCACTGGACGCCCGCCCATGCGCGGCCGGCCTGATCTACCCGGTGATCACCATGCAGGATCAATGGACCCACGCACTGTCGCGACAATTGCTGCTGGGAGAAAGCCCGAGCCGCGAGCAGATTGATCGCCGCTCGGCCGAGCTGCATGTCGAAGCGGACACGCCGCCGGTGTTTCTCTGTCACGCCATCGATGACAGCGCCGTTCCGGTGGAAAACAGCCTGCGGATGTTGAGCGCAATGCGCACCGCCAAGCGCCCCGTTGAGGCGCATTTTCTGCAGGAAGGCGAGCATGCCTTCGGGATCGGCAGACCCGGCACGCCTTCTGCGCAATGGATCAGCCTGTTGTGCGCTTGGCTCGAACGTCTCGCATGACTGGCGAGCTCACCTGCTCCGCGCAGGCTGTGGCTACTCCTAATTCAGCCAGGGCGACTGCATGCCGTAGGGCACGCTCATGAACACCGCCTCGATCTGCAGGATTGCGCCTTCCAGCGTCATCCGGATCGATGAATGCGCTGGCAAGCACCAGCGCCGCGTTCGACATCCACCAGCGGATAGCGTCGTGCCCGCAACCGGTCGTCATAACGAAAATTGCCCAGCTCGAATTGCGCCTTGCAGCCGAGCGTCATGGAAGCGGGGTCCTGCTTTGACAGTGCTGCAAGATAGGTACCCAGCACTTCACGCAAGCAGGCCAAGTCGGCGCTGGAGCGGAGTTGACATACACGGGTGGGTTGCCGCCTGGATGGGAATGGCTGAGACGGGTGCCTGAAACCTGCGCAGGGTAGATCAGCGTCACGAGCCAGTTGCCCTCCGCCGCGGCGCATCCCCCGCGGACTCCCCATCAACCGCGGGATTCTCGGAGGCCAGCAAATCCCCCGGTTGGCAATCCAGCGCTTCGCAGAGTTTTTCGAGCGTGCTGAAGCGGATGCCCTTCGCGCGGCCCGTCTTCAGCACCGAGAGGTTCTGCGGCGTGATGCCCACGAGCTCGGCCAGTTCGTTCACCCGCATCTTGCGCCGCGCGAGCATCACATCGATATTGACCACGATTGGCATGTGAGCTCCGCTTCAGATCATCAGGTCGGAATCGCGCCGCAGCTCGTCGGCATGTTCCTTCTCGTACAGGCCGACATCCATGATCCACGAGGCAAGCAGCACCAGCCCCGCCGCGACAAAGGAGCCCAACGCCTCGCCGACCAAACGGAACACACCGGGACCTTTGGGCACAGGTCCATCCGTGAGACCGGTTGCCATGGCCAGCGTGATGACAGGCAGCACCACACTGAGTGCGGCCGACACCAGCAGTAGCAGGCCGACGCGCCATACGCGCCGTACATTCTCGGTGGTGTAGATCGCACCGGAGGCCAGATTGCCGAACATGCGATAGAGCTGAAACACGATAGCGAGCCCGACGCCCATCACCGCACCCTGCGAGAAATCCCACCACAACCTGAACTGCAACGGGCTGAGCACAGAAGCGAGTGCGCCGCCCGCAGTGCCCTCGAGGCTCTGTGGTGACTGGATTCCCGTGAACGAGAAAACCAGCAGGCTGCCGACGATGCCGACCAACCCCAACCCGAACAGCGCGGCGCACAGGGTGCGGGCGCTGCGGCTGAAAGCGCGGATTGTCTGGATCCTGGATTGAACCTCTGGTTCGCGGGGGAGCGCTGGGGCGGAAGCGGTCATGAGGTGACTCCTGGCTTGGGTGCCCGCGACGGGCTGGCCATGCATCCTAGGGGTCGCCAAGCCGTTCAGCAACTATTTTTTATCGTTAAACGATATATTATGGCTGTACAGCGATATCCATTTAGCGAATCGGATTTCGGCAAAGGCGGCTAATCGTGTCCGCAAAGCGCTTCACCAGCCAGATCAGCAGCACGGCGGCCTGTGCGTTGGGTCGGGCGCACCCTTGCTCCTACGGGCGAGGCCCTTTGGTCGGAACGCTCAGGCTCACGCACTGACCGATTTCAAGGAGACCGCATCATCGCGCTGGTGGCTAGCGAGGTCGCGGCTCGCGGACTCGACATCAACGAGCTGCCGTATGTGGTGAACAACGAAGATCCTGGGCTGGGCCATTCCCTAGCTGCCTCAGCCCGCGTTCGCGATCAGCGAGCCGCCGACGCCTGCCCGTCCGCAGCAAGACCCGCAATTGCAGCCCCAGCGGCAGCAGCCTCCGCAAGACCGGCAGACGCGGCGCGCGTGAAGTAGATCTTCTGCTCCTTCGACGCGATGTAGAGCCGCAACTGCGCGAGCACGTCGGTGCCGATGATCACTCGGGATTTCGCGATCGGGGCTGCACCCGTGGCGGGGGTCACCAGCGTATTAGGATCATGAAGATGGAGTTCACCACGCCCGCCATAAGTCCCGGTCCAACGGCGAACGAGGCGGCGGATCTGCAGCGCGCCCGCGCGGGTGATCGATCGGCCTTCCGCCGGCTGGTGCTTGTCCATCAGGACCGGGTGTACAGCCTGGCACTGCGCATCACCGGGCATCATGCTGATGCCGAGGAACTCGCTCAGGATGCCTTCCTGAAGTTCCATGGCGCGATGGCCCAGGTCACCAGCCCGGCTCATCTGAAACACTGGCTGTTGCGAACGGTAGCGCATCGCGCCATCGATCGTCTGAGGCAAGCAGCAAGGCAGGGGCGGATTTTGCCACTGGAAGCACTGGAAGGCCGGGCCGAACATCTGGCGCCTGAACCAGGTGGCGACCCCATGGCCGCCGCCCATCTGCACCGCCTGCTGCTCAAGTTGCAGCCGGATGCGCGCGCGGTAGTACTGCTGCATTACCAGGAAGATCTGGATGTCTCCGACATCGCAATGGTGCTCGAGATGCCAGTCAACACGGTGAAGAGTCACCTGCGCCGCTCAGTCGAGTGGCTGCGCGCCCGCTGCGCAGGAGAAGAACATGGAGATTGAACTGCAATTGCGCGAAGTGCTGGTGGCGCAGAAGGCAGACGCGGCATTTGCCGATCGGGTGATGGCCCGCCTGGGTAGTGCGGAGGTGATCGATATCCGCACCAGGCAGCGCAGGCACCGCATCCTGCTTGGCACACTGCTGGCGGCGGGAGTCGCTGCTGCGATGTTCGTCTGGAAGATGTCCGACCCCTCGAAGGCGGTGGTGCAAACCCAGGCAGGTTTGCCGCAGCCGGTGCTGGCGGAACCGCTGGACGCGGACAAGGGCATTGCGGGGAAAGAATCGCCGCCGACCAAGGAGCAGGGCACATCGATCAAACCCTCCGCTGCACCGGTTGCGGTTGCGGTTTCGTCTGCGGCTGCGCAAGGCGAGCCACAGCGGCGGTTCACGATTCTGGTCATGCCACCCCGGGATTCAATGGGAGATGCGAGGGCGAAATCAGCCCTCAAGTCATTTCAATCAGCACTGGCGCAGGAGCTGGTACGCAAGGCAGATCTGGCCCTGCTCGATGCTGACGCGCCGCGCGCCGCAGATGGCGCAAGGGCAGACTTCAGGTTGACGCTCAGCCTGATGCAAGTGATCAGGCTGCGTTCCGAACCAGTCCGGATTGGTCCAAGAGGCGGTGCGGACGGCATCGTCGACGGCAAGACGATGACCTACTTGCAATCAGAGGCAGACAAGGTTGACGCGCTGATACCGGGGCTGGGTGACAACTACTGGCCCGTGGAGGTCATGATCGATGAGGACCGCCCGGCACCCAGGCAGGTCCAGCCTGCTGGTGCTGTTCTTCGAACGGGTCTTCCGGTGGGACGATATCTCTACATCAATCCTTACATCGGCATGGATGGCGCCCCAATGAAGAATGCGGGATGCGTGGCTGGAATCGCCGGTTCATTGCAGCGTTTTGTCGGGGGCGAGTCCCTCACGGAACCTTGCCGGAGCTCGGAGCGGATTGCCGCTGCCCTGGTGGACGCCATTCGTCAGCAGGCACCGGATCCATTTTTCATGCAACAGAGGCTGGCGGCCCAGTTGCGCGATGCGACGTTGCCGCAGTCTGAGCGAAAAGCGGCTATGTCCGGCCTGTTCGCTTCGGCGCAGCGCGACGGCGTGGCCCTGGACGGCGACAGCATCGCGGCCATCGCGCAATACATCGCGGGCCAGGACCCGGAACAACGAAGTGCGGAGTGGGAGAGACTGGGGTTTCTCCTGAGCCCGGAACTCGTGCCGGCCATGCTGACCGCCCTGCGCCAGGACGCGGATGAGCGTGTCAGGCTGAAGTTGCTTGGCATTTTGATGCCGGCCCATGGTGCAGAGCAATCCGTGCTGGACGTGATCGACAGGGTGTCGCGCGAAGATCCGCGCGAGATCGTCCGCATGGCAGCGCTACGCGCATTGCATGGTGATGCGCAATGGCTTGGCTATGTGAAGGCGACACTTCGGAATGGAAATCTGAGTTTTGCGGACAGGTTGCATCCAATGCTGGTTGAGGGCCTGCTCCTCCCGCCATCCCAACCCGGCAGGCCGCAGCACAGGAGCATGGATGAGGAAATTGCGGGAGGAATCGTGAAACTGGTTCGCGAAAACCTGACGGATGCCACCGTGCTGGAATCGACCATGTACGCACTGCTGCTGCTGGAAAATGTAGATCGTCCGGAAGTACAGGATCTGCAGCTTGAGATCGTGCAGCTGCCCCCGGAGCAGATACCTTCCGGGGCGCGCATCACGGGAAGCCAGTTGGCAAGTCTGGCGTTGCCTGGTCTCGCGAGACATCGCAACGAACCACACGTCCGCAGGGTTCTGGACCAGATTCTGGCAGGACAGCTGAATCCGGCGTTGCGCTCCCAGGTCGTCAAACATCTCGCGATGGTGGGAGAGGCCCAGAAATAGCGTTCCGGCCGGCGACGTAGTGGCTATTCGGCATCGACATCGAGGGGTGTTCGCTGCGTCGGCAAGCTTGCGATCAGTGCCAGCGTACAGGCCTGGTCATCTCTGCGACCCCTCCGCCTCCGCAGGACCGGCAGACCCCGCGCGCGTGAAGTAGATCTTGTTCTCCTTCGACGCGATATATAGCCGCAACTGCGCGAGCACGTCAGTGCCGATGGTCAGCGGCACCACGCCAACGCATCCCTGGAAGCCAATGCCGCCGGATTCACGGTTGGACGAGGGCGTGCAGCGCCTGGCCCGCTCCGGCTCGATGGTGATGGGCAGTGCCGGGATGTCGAGGCCGTGGCCGGTCAATGCCATCGCCTTCACGCCGACGGTGATCATCGAGCCATCCGGTCCGCGGCGTGATTCGCTCGCTACGCCCGTCGAGCCAATTTCAAAGCCGTAGAAGTCGCGCGCCACGCGCTCGCTGATTCCGGAGAAGCGGTCCTGCGTGTTGAACGCGGTATCGACGCGCTTGCCGTCCAGCTCCAGCGGGAAGTACAGCAGCCCCCCGGCATCGCTGTAGAGGTTCGCGCTGCTGGCTTTGCCGCCCCAGTACACCTGCGCGCCCTTGCAGCTGGCCTGCTTGAACAGGTTCAGCTTGCGCGCGCCGATGTCCAGTTCGACGTCCACCGCATTGAAGAACGCCGACGTCAATGCGCCCGCCAAGGGTCGGCCCTTGAAGCCCTGCAATGGGCGCGCGGGTCCCGGCACCACCAGAAACGTCCAGCCCGCGAAGTTCGCATTGCCGACGCGCAGGCTGTCGGCCCTGGCCTGCTTCTGCACCCGATTGCCGTTGATGAAGCTTTCCTTCGCCACTGGCCCGGTCTTCAGGCGGAAGGCATCGACGGCGGCGGGGCCGATCATGGGCATGCCCGAACCCATGTTCAGCACCATCCACGCATCCCTGCCATTCATCTGCACGGGCACGAGCACGCCGCCGTTCGGGTTGACCTCGATATCCATGGAGGCAAGCCGTTCGAGCTTGCATTCGGCGCCCGCTGCGAGCGGCGCCATGAACGCCAGCGCGATGAAGATGAATGCCTTGCTGGAAACCATCCTGGTCATGACGTTCTCCCTGGATCAGTGGTGCGATACCACTGGTGGCGCCAAAGATACGCCAGGTTGCGTTCCTTGCACATGAATGCCTCTTCGGTGCCGGGGCTCTGGAAATCTGCCCTTGCGCCATCTGCGGCGCTCCCGGGTCGTCAACATCTCGCGATGGTGGGAGAGGCCCAGAAACAGCATTCCATTCGCCGTTGCGCACGGACCGCGCTTGATAATAGTTATCAGGACGGCTAGGCTGACCCCCGTTTTCAGGAGAACCGCCATGATCAGCGCCGAACTGGGTCAGTCCCTGGAGAAATTCATCACCAGACTGGTGAAGTCCGGCCGTTACGGCTCCAAGAGTGAAGTGCTGCGGGAAGGCGTGCGGCTGATCCAGGAACGTGAAGCCCGGCTTGCCGTCCTTGATGCCGCCATCGCCCGTGGACTGGATGATGCCAAGGCAGGGCGCAGCAAACCCGCCGCGGACGTGTTTGCGCGCCTGCAGTCCCGATACACCGGACGGAAAGGTTGAATGAAGGTCTGGCTGACGCGGGAAGCCGAGGCCGATCTTGAACGCATCGGCGACTTCATCGCGCAGGACAATCCGCAACGCGCGCTGACTTTCATTACGGAGCTGCGCGAGAAGTGCCAGACGCTGGCGGATTTCCCCGACGCCTTTCCGCTCGTGCCGCGCTACCAGCAATCTGGCGTGCGGCGTCGCATTCATGGCAACTACCTGATCTTCTACTCCGTCGGCGAGGTGGACATATTCGTGCTGCATGTCCTGCACGGTGCAATGGACTACGAATCCATCCTGTTTCCTGGCGCGTAGGTACGCAGATGCCTGTCTGGAGAGGCCCCGGCGAGGAACTTGCCGGGGCTTCTTGCTGTGCGGGTACTACTGCACCTCGCAGCGCCGAGAGCCGGAAATTTTTCCCGTCGATCGGCGATCGAACGCCGCGCCCGTTTGTGCCGCGGTGACTTACTTCCCGGCAGGCGCGGCGTCCACCAGTACGGTCTGGCTGATCACCTTGCCATCGCGGATGACGAAGACATCGGTACCCGAGACTTTCTTGGGTGTCCCCTCGAACTGAACCCAGCGCATCAGCGTGACATCGCTGCCCTTGTTCTCGTAGGTCGTGGTCATGCTGGCCATCCCCGCGGCGTTGTCCTTGTTGGTCAGCACGGCGAACAGCTTGGAGATATTGGTCTTGCCGTCGAAGACATTGAAGCCGGCCACATTGGCCTCGCCCGGGGCGATGCCGTTCGGTGCGATCACCAGCGCGTTGTCGGCGTAGTCGGCCATGACTGCCGCAAGGTCGCCGGCCTTCATCGCCGCCACATGGCGATTCAGGATGACCTCGGCGCTGTCGGCCGGGGCGGTTGCGGCGGCGGAGGTAGCCGGGGTGGCGGCGGCATCGCTCTTGCTCTCGGTGGAGCAGGCCGTGATGGCGCCCAGGGACAGGATCGCGGTGGCAAGCAGTAGACGCATGGTTTTCTCCCCAGAATTGGTGGGCAGATGATTCACTGTTTGGCGCCCGACCACAACCTCGGGGGCCATGCGGCACACGCTGCAACAGACCTGACAAATGCGAGAAGGCCGGCGATGAGCCGGCCTTCTTCATCCAGGACTGCGGTCCTGAAACGACTAGGCGCCGCCCGGCGCCGCCGGTGCACCTTGTCGCGCAGGTCCACCCTGGCGTGCACCGCCCGGTCCACCCTGCGCGCCCGGTCCGCCCTGGCGCGCGGCACCGCCCGGCGGTCCGCCGCGACCGCAACCCGGCGTCGTGCACACCGTCACCTCGTGGATGTAGCGGTTCTTGCCGCCTTCAACCCGGAACGACTGGCTGGCCGGTGTGCCCGGGTCTTTCGGAATGCCGGAGTCGATCCACGGGAAGTTGTGGAAGATGGAAACGGCGCCGACGGTTTCATCGATGACGTAGCGGCGGTTGCTCACGTTGAGCTTCTCCGGGAACGCGCCCATTTCGCAGGGATTGACCTCGGGCTTCCGGTTGGTCGTGATGGACATGCGGCCCTCGAGCCGTGAGCAGGGCGTGCCATGCGGCACCGGCAGCTCCGGATTGCCCCAGTTGTTGAGGTAGGCATCAGCCGCCGCCTGGATGGCCGCGCGGGTGTCGCGCTTGGCCGCGGGGATCTCGCTCCAGTTCTCGGCCTTGGTGACGGCCAGGTGCTCGGTGGCGCCGAATACCCAGTCGCCATCGTCCGTCACCACGGACTCCATCTTCTTCACCTTCCCGTCCTGCGTCGCCTCCATGCGCGTGTGGATCACGTATGGATGCGCCTGCGTGGCCGCGGTGATCTCGGTGAAGGAGGCGCATTGGGTGGTGTCGTGGAAGCTGCGCGTGAAGTCGATCTTCATGGGCGCGGCCAGCACACCCTTGCCGATATCCATGGTCTTGTCGTTCTCGGCATAGGTCGCGCCCGCGGCCAGGGGCACTGTGGCGGCTTTGCCGTCTGTCTGGGCCTTCACATAGGTGTCGGTCAGCTTCTGCAACGTGGCACGGCTGCATTCAGCCGAGGCACTGGCAGCAAAAGCCGCACCTGCGAGGACAACGGTGAGTCTCAGCATTGTTCCATTCATATGAGCATTCCCCCGGGTTGTTGGGCGGCCATGGTATGCCGATTTTCCGGCCGCTTAAACAGGTCCGGGAAACTCCATCACGAATCGCGCCCCGCGGGCCACGCTCGCGTCGAGCGACAGGCGTCCGCCTTGCCGCTCCATGATGCTTTTCGCGATCGCGAGCCCCAGGCCCGCGCCGAAGCCCGAGGCATTGGCGCCGCGGTGGAACCGCTCGAACAGGGACACAACGGCATCCGCGGCGATCCCGGGCCCATCATCGGCAATGATCACCGTACCGGATTCAGCGGACAGTGTGATCGACGTGCCGGCGGGCGTGTACTGGATGGCGTTCTCGATCAGGTTGCGAAACACCAGGCGCGTCAGCGTGGCATTGCCGTGTGTGGGCACGGTGGCATCGGGGGTCGCGGCGGTCACGTAGTGCTCTGATTCGAGCGCAACAGGCGCCAGCTCCCGCGCCACTTCCAGCGCCACGGCGTGAGCGTCGAACGCGGCAAACTGGAACTGCTCCTGCGAATCCAGCCGCGCCAGACACAGCAGTTGCTCGACGAGCCGCGCGAGCTGCTCGATCTCGAACACCACATCGCCCAGCTCCCGCGCCGAAAAGCGGGACTCCAGCCGTGCCCGCAACGTAGCAAGCGGCGTGCGCAGCTCATGCGCGGCGTTGGCGGTAAATTCCCGCTGCACGCGATAGTCCGCTTCGAGCCGGTCCAGCGAGGTGTTGACCGCCTGAACCAGCGGCACGAGCTCCCGCGGAAGGTTCCTGGCATGCAGCCGCTGGTCCAGGCGATGCAGCGACAGCATCGAGGCCTGATGCGACACGGCACGCAGGGAGCGCAGCGATGAAAGCACCGTCACCACCACGACGCCGACCACGGCGATCAAGAGCAGGATGATCGGCGGAAGCAGCTCGTCCAGCGCGCCGAGCGTGAGTTGCGCGACCAGGCTCTCCGGATCCTCGAGATTCCGCACCACGCGCAACCAGTAGGGGCCGTGCAGATCGCCCAGGTCGAGCGCGGCAGCCAAGATGCTGTTGCCCGACACCGCATCTGTTTCCCTCTGCATGACGATCTGCCCGCCGCCCTGGGAAGTCGGCAATGGCAGATAGGGCGCGGAGAAGCCGCCCGACTCCAGCACCTTGCCTTCCGCGCTCAGCAGTTGATAGCCGTTCAGTGTTTCCCGCTGGGCGTAGAACTCCTGCAGGGCGCGTGGCAACTCCAGATGCGGCGGGCCCGTCCCGGACACGATGGACGCGCGCAGGTCCTGCACCTGGATGGCGATGCTCTGGCCTTCCAGGCCCATCAGCCCATCGCGGAATTCGAAATACAACACCAGGTAGCTGCCGGCCAGCCCCAGCACGACCACGATGGTCAGCCGGACAACGAGTGCGCGAAGCAGGGATGGAGGACGTGCCACGGTGCGGTCAGGAGGCGAGATAGCCAAGGCCGCGCAAGGTCCGCAGCGATACATCGGCGCCCGCGGCCGCGAGCTTCTTGCGCAACCTGTGCACCTGCGTCTCCACCGAATTCGCGCTGCGCTCCTGCTCGAAGTCGTAAAGGCATTCGGCGAGCCGCTCCTTCGAGATCACACGTCCCTGGTTGCGCAGCAGTGCTTCCAGCACGATCAGCTCCGAGCGGGTCAGGTCGAGCTGCGTCTCGGCGACGGTGGCGATGCGTGCCGAGGTATCGAGCTTCACGCTGCCCAGCGTCAGCGTGCGACCCAATGCCGCGCCCGGACGGCGCAACAGCGCGCGCAGCCGGGCGATGAGTTCCTGCATCGCGAAGGGTTTGACCAGGTAGTCGTCCGCGCCACAATCCAGGCCGCGCACGCGATCCTCGATCGCGCCCAGCGCGGTGAGGATCAGCACGGGTGTCGCGTTGCCCCGGTCGCGCATGTCCTTCAATGCGTCGAGGCCGGTGCCGTCTGGAAGCATCAGGTCGAGCACGGCGGCGTCGTAGTCAGCCGCGCGCCAGACCCTGAGGCCCTCGGTGGCCGAGGCCGCCGTATCGACCGCGAACCCCTGCGCACGCAGGCCCTCCGCGATGGCCTGGCAGAGGCGCTGGTTGTCTTCGATGATGAGCAATCTCAATGGGCGATCCCGGCAATCGGCTCATTTGCCTCGTGTCCAGGAGTATTCGAACCGCAGCCCGATGGTGGGCAGCATCTCGTCGAGCCCTTCGATGATGTTGATGCCGCGGCGTTCGTCCCATTCATAAGCGTTGCCGTTCCTGCGGCCGTAGACGTTAAGGATGTCCAGATAGGCAACCAGGCTCAGCGGGCCGAAGCGGCGCTGGTAGTCCGCGCGCAGGCTCAGCGAATGATAGACAGGCGTGCGCTCGGCGTTGGTGCGCGTCAGCTCCTTGGAGTAGCGCAACGGTTCCGCACCTCCCAACACGTCGCTGTGCACGACGAACGCGTCGGTGGGCCGGCCCGAAGCATATTTCCACTTCGCCGAGAATGTCCAACGATCGGTCGGCTGCCAGGCGCCGACGATGCCGAACGCATGCGGCCTGTCCCAGTCGGCCGCATATTCCCCTTCGCCGAGCTTGTCATCGCGGCGGGCGCGCGAGTACGAGTAGGTCGCCGAAGCGCTCCAGCGCCGGCTCATGCGCTTGGCAAGCATCAGGTCCACGCCCGTCGCGGAGCCCTCGCCGATGTTCCTTGCGGTGTTCGTGGTCCGATCGTCGAACACGATCAGATCGTCGAGCCTCTGGTAGTACCCTTCGGCCGAGAAACGCAGGTCCTCGTGCAGGTAACGGGAGTAGCCCAGCATCAGCTGCGTGGAGCGCTCGCTCTTCAGATCCAGATTGGACGGATCGGCCGCGATATCGAGGTAACGCGGCGCCTGGTGGTACACGCCACCTCCGGTCCACACGCGGGTGACCGCATCGGGCTGCCAGCTCAACAGCAGGCGCGGGGCGACGACGGACTTTCCGGAAAGCCCGTCGCGCTCGTAGCGCAGTCCGGGTGTCCAGGTGAAATCGCCGCGGGTCCAGGCGTAGTCGGCATACGCGGCGATCCGCGTCTGCGTTGCGCTCAGCGTGGAGTTGTACTGCCCGGGCGTCAGCACGATGTATTGCTGCGTCGGGTCGGGGCGGAAGTCCGACTGGTCGTACACATACCGTATCCAGTTGCCGGAGAGGCGGTGGTCGAAGTTTAGGTCCACGCGGGCGACCTGCGCGCCGGCGGAGAAGATCCCGTTCGTGCCCAGCGTCGTGGTGAAATCGCCGCGCCAGCCCACCTCGGTCTCTTTCTCCTTGAGGCGCAGGATGTCCTCACGGACTGGTGTTGTCGCAGGTGTCGGGTCCGGGCCCGCGAGATCCGGATAGGCCTCGCCCTGCGTGCTCCTCGCGTCGCTGTTGCGGAAGTAGAGCGTATTGCGCAGCTGTGCGACCGCGCCGGGCGACCATTTCCACGTCACGCCGAGCAATGTGTTGTCCTGCTTCGAGTCGCTGAGCCCCAGGTCCTCGTAATTCTCGGACTTGAGCGCATTCTCCACCGTGCGCCTGACATCCTCGCCCGCGTGGATCGCCAGCAGCTCGAGGCGATGGTGCTCATTCAGCTCGGTGACGGATTTCAGGATGACATCCGTCATACGCGGCGTGCCGATGTCCTCCTCGCCGATCGCCTTGAACAGGTTGCTGAAATCGAACTTGCGCGCCGACAGCAGCAAGCTGGTGTTGTCGGCCACGTAGCTCGGCCCGTCGTAGTCCGCCTCGATGCCGATGATGTCGAGGCGTGCGCCGGCCGTGGAGCTCGCGAAGTTGCCAGCGGCGATCGCAAGGTCCAGCAGCGAGCCATTCCTGCCGCCCTCGGCCGCCCGCCAGCCGCCCGGAGAGAACCTCGCGCTGCCGATGATGTTCGGCGCGAAGATCGAATAGCGGCCGCCGCCATTGATCTCTTCCTCCCCGAGCGACTCATCGAAATGCGCAACCTTGTCGAAGGGTATGCCATCGATGAGGATCAGGTTGTCCCGCGGCCCATTGCCGCGCACGGTGAAGTTCGAGAACTCACCCGTCGCGACCACGCCCGGCAGAACGTCCAGCGCACGGAACACGTCGCCGGCGCTGCCCGGATTGCGGCGTATCTCTTCACGCTCCAGCTGCACGGTGTTCGGTGTCGCCCGCGGATCCCCGGCTGTGGCGCGCGCCGACACAACCACTTCGGCAAGCTCCTCTTCGCTGGCACGCACCAGTGCGAATTCGACGGCAGCCACCCTGCGGAGTACGACCCGCACATCCGCCTGTGCGGCCTTCAGGTAGCCCGGCTGCTCCACCGCGACCGAATACACCCCTTCCGGCACGCGATCGAACGCAAATTCTCCGGCGGCATCGGCTTCAACCGTGCCTTGAACCTGCTCATTGCGCATGAGGTGGACGGTGGCCGCCGGTACCGCCCGTCCGGTCACCGAATCCACGATGTGTCCGCGCACGGCGCCCGCCGCCTCCGGCTGCGCCTGGGCATGCGCCGGTAGCGAGGCAGATACATATAAAAGAGCGGCAAGCGACAGGAATCTGTGAAGCATGGCGGGTCCCCGGACGGTTGATGGTCGGCGGGACCAAGCTAGCAATCGAGACTGTCGTGAACCTTGCGGCCGGCGCGGAAGTTGCCGGCAGTCCAGGCATCCGCGGCGAGGCAAGCGGCATCCTGCCTGTTGGTTCTTGTGCCAATATGCAGGCGCTACCCGATCCGGCCTGGCGTGGCAGCTGCGCGCCACCACTCGAGAACAAGAGGGGAATCACTGCGTGGCGCTGGCGCAAGAAAACCCGGCTGCTGAACAGGACCACCTCGACCATTTCGGGTTGGCGCGGCCACCGTTTGCGCCGCTCACGGACCCGGGCGAGATCCATCACGTCGAGCAATATTCGTTGCTCAGCCGGCATCTGGACGCGGCTGGCAGTAACTCCGGTCATCTGGTGGTCGTGCGCGGCGCGGACGGTTCAGGCAAGACCACGCTGCTGAATCGCCATGTGGCCAGCCTTGGCGAAAAGGCCTTCTTCGCCACGATTGACCAGTCCTGCGAGAACGAGACGGACTTCTACTGCACATTCCTCCGGCAGCTGGGCTTCGACAACATCACCGGCAAGCCGGGCGAACTGCGGCATATCACCGACGAATTCCTGATCCATGGCGCCAGGACCCGGGACACGGTGCTGCTGATCATCGACAACGTGCATCAGGTCCGCCCGTTCGTACTGCAACAGCTGCGCCTCATCCTGGCGGCTTCGCCGGAAGCGCGCCGCGTCATCAGCGCAGTGATCACGGGGAACTCGCACATCCGGCGCATCGTGGATTCGCCGGCGATGGACAGCCTGCGGTTCCGGGAGTTCGCGGATTTCCACATCCGCGCCTACACCGAGAGCGAGACCGGTGCGTACATCCGCCACCGCCTGCGTCTGGCCGGCGATTCCACTGGCACGGCATTCGCCCCGGACAGCTACGCGATGATCCACCGCTACTCCGGTGGCATTCCCGGAAAGATCAACGAACTCGGCGGCGCCCTGCTGGCCGATGCGGCGAAGCAAAAGGTCCGGTCCATCAACGGCGAATTGGTGCGGTCGCTGGCCGAGTCGCGACAGCTTCCGCCCCACGTCGTCCCGGTGCAGGGCAGGGGTCGCCGCAAGACTGATGGCGCGGCGGACCGGGCCCAACCGCCCGGCCAACATAGTGTGGTCATCGCGGTGCGCGGCGCGACGCCGGCAAGCTCCGCGGATGTACCCGGCCAATCCTCCAGCCTGGAAGTCACCGAGCGCGACCGGAAGATCGCGGAGCTTTCCGCGAAGCTTTCCGAAAGCGAGCAGGAGTTGGACAGGAGTGCCGGGCTGGTGCGCAAGCTCAAGGCCGAACTGGAATCGGAATCATCCACCACGCGGTCCGCGCGCAAGGTGTTCGAGAGAGCCGAGCAGAGGATCAGCAAGCTGGAAGGCCTGCAGGCCACACTGCAGGAAACCATCGCGGCGTTGCGCAGGGAACTGGAAGTTTCCAGGGAGAAAGCGGGCCGTGCCGTTGCCCTGCAGCGGGAGCTTGCGATCGCCAACGAGAAGATCGGGAAGCTTCAGGCGGAAATCGCGGCGCAGAGCGGGGGTGCGACCACCAGCCTGGTGGTGCTGGCCGGCGCACCGGAAAAGGCCAGTGAGCCGACGGAGCAGCCAGCACGCGAATCATGGCCGCAGGGTGCCATTGTCCGTTTTGACGTGATGCACAAGGGCAAGCTGTTGCGCACCGTCAGGCGCGAGGAAATTTCCACCCGCTGCATGATCGGTCGCGACGAGGATTGCGAGTTGCGCCTGACCAGCAGGAGCGTGAGTCGCCACCACGCGCTGCTGGTCTGCGCGGCGGCGGCGGTTTCGATCAGGGACTTGAACAGCGTCAACGGCACGCTGGTGAATTTCGAGCGCATCACAGACCGGGAGTTGAAAACGGGCGACGTGGTCCTCATCGGGGACTTCCAGATCAGGGCCCGGAGTTCCTGACCGGAGGCGATGGCCAGGGAGGCAGGATGAAATCCACGGGGATCACAGCCACGTCGGTAGTGGTTCTGGGTGCAATCGTGCTGGCTGCGCTCGCCGCAAGGTTCTGGCCAGTGCGCCAAGAGAAGGAACCGGTGGCAGCCCCGTCTCTGGCGGTGGCAGTTGCGCCTCGCGGCGCCGATAGCAGGGAATTTGCCCCGCCGGCCACCGATCAGGGTGTCCGATCCGGCATCGTCGCGGCAACGGATGTCGAAACCAGCGTGGAACCCGTATCGACGGTAGCCGATGACGCAAGTACGGAGGCATGGCGCGAAGCATTCATGCGACTCAGTGGTCCCGAACGGCATGCGCTGGACCAGGCTGATCGAACGCCACGCCCGTATGTGATGGGCTGCCTCACTCTTCCACCAACGGCCTTTGTTTGCCCTGGAAAATCGCCACTGATAGTGGAGGAGGTGGATCCGGACTGGTCCCATGCCACGGAGCAGCGGCTCCAGGACATTTGGCGGGAAAACGTGAACGTGAAGGGATTCTCCAGCGATTTCCTGTTCGTGGTGTGCAAGACCACGATGTGCCAGGTCAACTATCGCTTTCTGCCAGAAACCGACGAGGCTGTCCGCCGGAAGCTTATCGGTGAATTCATCCAGGGCTTCCGCGCGTCTGATCTGAGGTCGGAATTGCGCATCACACGTGGCATTTACGCCGGATTAGTCTGGGCTGAGGAATTCGAGAGGAAGTCCCCCAAGGCCGGGTCCAGGTCGCTGCAGTGAGTCCGGATGACAAGCGCTGCACGAGTAACAAAAAAGCCCCCAGCTGGCGCAGGGGGCTTTTGTTCAGTCCCGCGGGAAATTCCTTATCTGCTTACCGTCATGCTGGCTTGCGCGACCAACCGGCCAACTGGTTCGACAACCGGGCCTTTGAAGTCGGCATCGGTCACTACCAGTTTGACCCACAGGGAATCCTTGTCCCTGAAATAGGAGTTCTCGGTGGCCTTGCGCAACGCGTCCAGGCTGTCCTGCTGTTTCCCCGCTGTTGCAGCGGTGAAGCCCGGCAGCTCGAACACCACCCATGAGCCCTTGTCCAATTCCCTCACGCTGAGGGAAATTTCCTTTCTCTCGGTATTCACCCGCATCTCGGTACCGGCGCGCACATTCATCTGGTTGGCCGTGACCTTGAAGTCCTTGCCCTTGCGATGGAGGGTGACGGGTTCCCCGGCTGACAACTGGGCCAGGGTGCCACCGGGCTTGTTCAGGAACAGGCGCCCGACATCACCGGGGCACACCGCGGCATTCCAGGTCGGCTGGATCCTGCAGGTGTCGTCAGTGGCAACGTTGTCGTTCTCTCCATCGTGGATGAGGATGAAGGAGTTGGGGACGCCACCCACCGAGCCATCCAGATCCTGGAACCCCGAGGTCCGCCAGGCCACGCCACCCCTGTTGTCGTTGTCGAACCTTTTGTCGATCTTCGGGAAGAACACGGGTTTGGAATTGACGAAACGCGCCCCTTTTATGGTGTTGGTCGTGGTTACACCGGAGCTCGTGAACAGCAGCCAGGAAAGCGCTCCTGTGCTGCGCCTGTCGTTGTCCTTGTAGTTCACGAAGGTGGTGTTGACCACGTCATGACGGTAGTCGTAGTACTCGTAGCCGCGGATCGGAAAGTCGGGAATCCTGATCTTCGGCAGGCTGCGGCCGTAGGCGATTTCCTCCGGCGTGGTGGGGTTGCCGATGTTGTCGGTCTCGCCCACGAACAGCGAATCAACCACCAGTGAGGTAAAGGCGTCCAGCCCGCCCGAACCGGATGCATGGGTATAGCCGATGGCGTTGTCGGCCACTTTCAGGTTCCTGAAGATGTGCAACTCGCCGCGGCCCCACACGCCGCCATTGCGGTTCTTGTACGAGGTGAGGTTCTCGAACAGCGTCTGCACGGCCTTGCTGTTGTTGTCAGCGGGGTTTTCCCTGGGCATGTGCGAGTTGCCGGTCAGGCCGAAGGTGTTGTCCACGTTGATGTTCCGGTCGAACATGAACCCGTCGAAGTTGGAATGGGCAACGTTGTTCTTGAATTCACGGAATTTCATTCGACGTGGCCAGGTGGCCTTGCTGATGTCCGTGTCCAGGAACGCGCCGTTCGGATGCTCCGGCAGGGACACCCAGAATCCATTCTCGTCGGAACCGGCCGCCACGTTGTCGATGTAGGTGTTGTCCGGATTGGTGATCCAGTACGACGCCACCGTATTGTCGGAAGGCAGCAGCGTGTCCTTGCCCGAAAAGCTGCTTTGCCTGATGGCCAGGCGATTCTCGTACGGATAGTCGTTGTCGCCGTTTGCGGCGAGATTGGTCGGCACGCACGCCTTGGTGGGATGGCACTTGGTCTGCATCGCCAGGTTGCGCACGAATTCATTGCCGTGCTCGATGCCGTCCTCGAGGAAGAAACAGTGACCGATGGTGTTGTAGGTCACGTTGTTCTCGATGCGCAGGTCGTTGGTGCCGTGCACCGTCACGCAGCGGTTGAAGGTGTCGTGAATCGCGGCGTTCCTGATGTACTGGCCTTTGGCGTCACCGACCAGATGCCAGTGGATCGGGTAGCGCGCCAGCTGCATGTGCTGGCCCATGCGATTGAGTTCGACGCCCTCGACATACATCTTGCTGGTGACCATCGCCATGATGTGGCCGCCGAAGTACGACTGCTCCGCATCGGCTGAAGCCTGCACCTTGATGTTGCGCGTCAGCAGGCCCACTTCGCCGCGTTCGTCCACGCCGTAGGTGGTCTTGCCGAAGTGCATGTAGTCGAGCTTCTTGTCCAGCGTGATGGTGTTGCCGCTGATGGCGGAGATCGTGCGACGCTCGGCCTGCCGCGGATTGAAATCCGTCGACGCCAGGACAATCTCGTCACCCACGCGCCAGCCGGAGGCGTTCCGCACCTGGATCGAGGTGGCGCCGGCATTGGCCGTCGCGGCGAGCTTGGTCCAGGTGTTCTTGCGGTCGCCGTGCAGGTTCAGCGTGCCGCCGGAGATCATGATGCCGCGGTCACCCATGCCCATCATCTCTTCATCCTTCACGTTGTCGGTGAGGGTGATGGTTGCCTTGCGGGTGTGGGGTCTGGCCTCGGTGCCCACCTCCAGCTCGCCGTGCAACATGATCCACTCGGTGGAGAGTTCCACATCGGCGTTGTTGGAGAAGGTGAGCTTGCCGTCGATGGTCAGGCCGGCGAGGGCGGGCGTGTTGACGTCGAGGACTACGGACTGGTTCCTGGCGATGGTGACCTTGTCGCCTGCGGCGGGGACTTTCTTGTTGGGCCAGGTGGATGGATTGGACCAGTTTGTTGCCTTGGGCGACTGGGTTCTGGCGTCCTGGGCTACGAGGACGGCGACTACGCCGACGAGGAGAAGCGCTGGAACGAGAGACATGGGAAGGAACGAGCGGTTCTTGGTGCTCATGAAATCAACCCCCGGATCGAAGATGGTCTGGAAAACCTGGCGGGGAGGATAGCGCGATGGGCGGAGGGAGTGGGATATCACGCGGATGCGACCTACGTACCCTCAAGAAAGCTCGTGGTTCAAGCCGGACGTTCTTGCTCAAGCAGCACAGGTGCAGCCTGTGCGGCCGACCTGGAGGTTGGCTGAACTACCGGGCCGATGGGGCGATCACGACCAGGAAAAGCTGCAGTTCCATTCTGGTCATGCGGATGCGCTACGGCCGGCAGTTATATTCTGGCCAGATCTTCAATCAGAACATCTGCTATAGCCTCTTCGTGAATGGACTTTCTCCGGATTTCCATTTCCGCACCCAACCGTGCATCCCATACCGCATCGACGCGCTGTCCATCGGGTAGTAACCCCGTCGATCCAGCGCAGGCCTCGGCGTAGTCGGGGGCCGAGAAGCGCCACGAAGTGGCCTGCAATACGCGCATCAGGAAATTTCCGATGCGGATACCAGGCCAGTCGAAATCGCCGTGGTAGGCGAGACTCGCTCCGTGGCTGACGAGCTGGCGGAGCAGCGTCTGCTGGGCTGCGGCCGGCATGCCGTTCGTGCATACCAGTGGCGCACAGGTAGGTCCTAGGCGATCCGATGCGATGGAGAGTATCGAGGGGTTCTCGCAAACGTACACGCGGCGGCGTGCTGCTTCCCATGCCGGGGGATCACGCAGGAGCACCCGCAAGGTGAGGTGGAACGGTTCGCCGGATTCCGCGGCGCTGCGAGTCAGCTTGGCCGCCGCCGCGTCTCCGCCCGCGGGAAGGTTGAGGCACAGAACCGGCGCGGCGAGTTCGTTGACGGTGATTCCGAGGCGCGCCCACTGGTCACGGGTTCGCTCTCCATCGACAGGGATCTGTTCGAGGTCGAAGGCGCGCAATACCAATGTTGCTATCGGACTTCCGGCGTCGAGCGCGTGCGCATCCCCAAGCTCCTCCGCCGCAAGGTGGGCGAGCGGGCGACCGCGTTCCGGTACCCGGCGGATCGCAAGCAATGTTTGACCGCGGAGCAGACGAATTTGTGCGTTGTCAGGCCGAGTCATCCGGTCGAGCATGCAGTTCGAGCCGCATCTGCGCAAAGAAGGGTCGTGAATGTCCAACAGGACTCAGACGCCGGGTATCAGAAAGGTCGTGATCATTGCCGGTCCGAACGGAGCCGGCAAGACGACCTTTGCGCGCGAGTTCCTGCCGAAGGAGGCGGGCTGTCCAGCGTTCATCAACGCTGACCTGATCGCTGCAGGGCTCGCGCCATTCACACCCCAAGTAGCTGCGCTCAGGGCCGGGCGCTTGATGTCGCGGGAGATCGACCGCCACTTTTCGTCGCGAGAGAGCTTTGCGTTCGAGACCACGCTGTCGGGCAGGTCGTACCTTGCCCGTATTGCCAGATGGCGGGCGGCGGGTTATCTAGCGAAACTCATCTTCCTGAAACTGAATAGCCCGCAGGATGCGATCGCCCGAGTCGCGGAGCGAGTGCGTCAGGGAGGGCACGATGTTCCGGAGAAGGTAATCCGGCGCCGCTTCGTTGCGGGCCTTGCGAATTTCCAGCTGTACTATGCACCTCAGGTTGACGAGTGAGTGCTCTACGACAATTCAGGTAGTGCCCCGGTTCTGCTCGACTGGAGTGAAGGATGACCAACAAACGACCTATCAGCGAAGCAAGATCAGCAGATCTGCGCGGCTCGCTGCCCGCGCTCCGGCGCGCTGCCGAACGCGCGCGCCAAGTTGCCGCCCAAACTGGCACCGCAGTCGTCATCCGGAGAGGAAGCAAACTGGAGCGAGTGTATCCAGCACCGGTAGACGCAGTGGCGAGTGTGCGTGAAAAGGGGTCTACATACCGTAAGAAGAAAGCGGGAAGGAAGTGATCCGCTTCGGAACCTTCTCGCGAGCCTGCGACACGCGACGCGGCACGGGCTGAGGTGTTGCCGGCCAACGAGCAAGGTCTACGCCGAGTCCGCATCACGCTGAGTTGGCGCGTAGCCCCTGCTCAGGTTTATCCTCAGTCGAAAGCCTATCGGCACGCGGGGCAACAGTCTCGAACCGAACAGGGCTAAATTCCGGGGGGCCGATGGTTAATCCGCTGCTGAGGCGTATTGCGACCACACGTCGCGGGGTAGGACTGCTGCTCCTCTGTTTGGTGGTAGCCGGCGTTGCCGTCGCCCAGGTCGGCCACCCCGCCAAAGGCAGCTGGCTCGGCTACTGGGGCCCGAACGACAAAACCCGCCACCGTCTGGTCCTGAACCTCGACTGGCGCAATCGCCAGGTCGTAGGCCAATTCAACCCCGGCCCGTCCGCATCGCCGGTCACTCGCTCCGACATCGACTACGCAACCTGGACCATGACGGTGGAAGCCCAGCTGCCCGATTCCGCCGGCCGCCCGCAGAAGTGGGTGGGCACGGGCAAGCTCGAGAACCTGGGTTCATGGACCAACCGCGTGTACTCGGGCACCTATGTATTCGGTGCCGAGAAGGGCACGTTCAAACTGACCCTTCATTGAGAGGACGAAAACATGACGAATCGCCACGCAACGGTCGTCCTGATGCTGCTCGCACTGGCAGGCACGAGCGCCATGGTTTCGGCGCACCACTCCTTTGCCTCCGAATTCGATTCGGCGAAGCCGCTGAAGCTCAGCGGAACCGTCACCAAGGTGCAGTGGCGCAATCCACACACCTACTTCTTCGTTGACGTGAAGGGCGAGGATGGGCAGATCCACAACTGGGCCATGGAACTGGGCAGTCCCAACGTGCTGATGCGTCGTGGCTGGACGCGCGATTCCCTGAAGATCGGTGACCAGGTGACGGTGGAAGGGTCGCGCGCACGTGACAACAGCTACAAGGGCAATGCCAACTCCGTGGTCATGACGGACGGCAAGCGCCTGTTCAATGGTTCCGCCGAAGAAAACGAAACACCGAATTAAGGAGCCATTGCACATGCACCCAAGCGCAAGGGCATTGATCCGCGGCAGTGGCGTGGGGCTGGCGGCAATGGCCGCGCTGCTGCTGGCCGCGCCAGGGCGCGTGGTGGTGCAAACCGCGGCGGCGGCTGCGCCGGCGGCGCCCGCCGGACCCCCCGGACCCGCTGGGCCCGCCAGATCCGCCGGACCTGCGAGGCCCGCCAAGCCCACGCCGCGCCTGCCCGACGGCACCGTCGACCTGGGCGGCAATGGCTCGTGGAGCCTCGGCTGGATCACCAACTACGAGCGGCAACTGATCGACACGCCGAATGGCATCGAGAACGTGCCATTCCTGCCGTGGACCAAGGCGATGTACGACTACGTGCAGAAGACGCAGAACGCCTACGACCCGGAAGGCTTCTGCCTGCCACCGGGCGGACCGCGCGCTTTCGGCACACCGTACCCCGCGCAATTCCTGCAGCAGAAGAACCGCATCGTGGTGATCTTCGAAGGTGGCGCGCATGTGTGGCGCGAGATCTTCATGGACGGTCGCGCCCATCCCACCGGGTCGAAGCTCAATCCCACTTACTTCGGCCACTCGGTGGGCCACTGGGAAGGCGACACGCTGGTCATCGACACCGTGGGCTACAACGAGCGCACCTGGCTGGGCTTCAACGGCTTCCTGCACACCGACGAGCTGCACACCATCGAGCGCATCACGCGGCCCAATCACGACACGCTGCGCTACGAAGCGACCATCGATGACCCCGGTGCGTATTCGAAGCCATGGCGCATGGCCTGGAACATCCGCTGGACCGAAGGGCAGGACCTGCAGGAATACATCTGCCAGGAAGAAAACCAGTTCCTGATCGACCTGAAGGATGATTTCGGCGAGCCGTTCTTCCAGCCTACGGAGCGCGAGTAGGGCGCAGGCTTCGTCGTCACGGCCCGAACAGGATTCTCTCGCCCACTGCCCCCGCCGCATTTGCGCCGTCCAGCAGCCGTTGCTTGCGGTCTTCCGGCAGGCTGCTGGCGGCGATCCATGTCTTCGCGGCCTGCGGATCCAAGCGCATCCACGTGCGCGCGATGTTCTCCACCTGGCTGAGACGACGCTGCGTATCACCAATCGTCTCCGCCATGGAAAGCGCTTGTTGTGGTGATGACTGCACGAGCTGCGAGGAGTAGCCGCTGATGGCGCTGTCGCGGGAGGCGCCCGCCGGCAGGCTCTGCACCCATCGCCCTGCACTGGCTGGATCGCTGCGTGTCCAGGCGGTGGCGGCAGTGCGCACCGCGTTCTCGCGCCCTTTGCCTTCCGGCAGGCTGTTGGCCCATCGCGCCGCCGCTTCCGGTTCGTTGCGCGCCCAGTTCGTGGATATCGACATCGCCGCTTGATCCTGCTTTTCCCCCGGCGGCAGCGAGGACACATAGCGCGCCGCCTCTGCGGGTGAATCCCGCGCCCATCCAGCGATCGCATTGGAGAGGGCATTGTGCTGCGCTGGCGAATCCGGCATGCGATTCACCCAGTCCACTGCCGCGCGGGCATCGTCGTTCGCCATTGCAGACGCCACCGCCATCATTAGCGAGTCACGGGAGTTGCCGGGAGCCATGCCCTGCAGGTAGCTGGCCGCCGCACGCGGATCGCTGCGGGCCCATTGACCGCTGGCGTTGGCGAAGGCGTTGTCGCGTGCCTGGCCTTCGGGCAACTTCTGCACCCACGCCAGTGCCGCGCTGGGATCGGCTTGTGCCCACTGTGACGCGACATTGCTGATCAGGGTGTCACGCGCCTGGCCCGGCTCGAGGCCGATCGCATAATCCGCTGCCGCCCGCGGGTCGGATTGCGCCAACCTGAAGCCGATCTGGCGAAGGGCATCCTGCCTGGTCTCCGGGGGCAGCTTCCTGGCCCATTCCACCGCCGCAGTCATGTCCGTTTGCGCGAAGTTGCCGGCTACCTGCACGACGGCGCTGTTGCGGTACTGTCCGGGAGGCAGGGTATTCACCAGTTCACTGGCCGCCACGGGATCCAGCTGGGATAGAACCGCGACAACCTGCTGCATTATTTCACTGCGCTCCGGACCTGCGGGCAGGTCGCGCGCCCAGGCCAGCGTCCGCTGTGGATCGCTCTCGGCCCATGCGCCGGCAACGCCATTGATTGCCTCCCGGCGTCTCGCTCCGGCGGGCATTTGCGCAGCCCGTGCTGCCGCCCGCGCCGGGTCCTGTGCAGCCCATACGTTGAAGATCCGCTGGTATCCGCCATTGCGATTGCCGGCCTCGACGCTCTCGATGAAAGCCAACGCCGCTTCCGGGTCGGTCTGCGCCATGGCGGCACTCACCGCCGGGACCGCCTGCGTCCGCATCGGGCCTGCCGGAAGCTTGCGCACCCAGTCCGCGGCGCTTGCGGCATCCATCTCGGCCCAGCCGCGCAGCGCAAGAGCAATGGCCTGCGTACGCTCCGGGGTCTTCAGGCTTTCGGCGTAGGCCACGGCTGCCCGGGGATCCGCCTTTGCATAGCGGGGCATCAGCAACATGACCACATCCCGTCGCACCCTGAAGTACGCGGGTTGCCGCAGCAGGTCCAGCACATGCCGGATGTCCTCGATTCCCGTTGCCTCGGCGATCTGCCTGAGTCGCTCTTGCCGGCGCTGGGGATCGAGTTTCATCGCGGCATCGATGGCCGCTTGCGTATCCGGAACTTCGGGGCCGGAGGTGATGGCCGGTGCACCGGTTTCCTGCGTCCCGGATATGGATGCGCCCACCAGAGGATCAGGAACTGTCGCGTGGAAAGGCCAGTTCCGTCCGAGGACCAGTCCACCGGCGAAGGTGGCTGCGGAAATCAGGACAACGTAACCCGTTCTTCTTGTCATGGCCCCATCCTCCCTGACTGCTTTGACGTGTCGGGTCGCTTTGGACTTGGCTGCGACAGGTTACACCGCCTGGTGGATGAGCCGATCGAGTCTTGCAACTCCAATGGCGGGCTGCTTGACTTGCCGACGTGCCGCCACCTATCGCTGTGCGGGGAGAATCATGAAAGGCTCGATCATCATTGCCCTTGGCGCCGCGTTGTCCCTGCTTGCCGCACCTGCGCATGCCGCCGACTGTGATCGCGCCTGCCTTTCCGCATTGATGGAGCGCTACCTCGCTGCGCTGGATGCGCACGATGCAAGGCAGCTACCGCTGGCCAAAGGTGCAAAGTTCACCGAGAACACCGTTGCGCTGGCACTGGGTGATGGCTTCTGGCAGACCATCGACAAGGGCAGCCAGTCCACGACCTCGCGCCTGATCATTGCCGATCCGCGCACCTCGCAGGTGGCGTTCTACGGCGCGGCGAAGGAGAACGGCCATGGCGTGCTGTTCGGTGTGCGGCTGAAACACAACGCGCAACGCATCAGCGAGATCGAGCAGTTCGTGGTTCGCCGTGGGCCTGCGCAGATCGGCGAGTTCGACAACCCACCGGCGTTCGAAGCGGCGTGGATGGAGGCGCTGCCGGTCGCCGAGCGCCTGCCGCGTGCGGAGCTGGTGCGAATCGCCAATCTGTATTTCGAAGGCATCGAGAAATCCAGCGGCGACATCATCCCCCTCGTTCCGGAGACCAGCCGGGTGGAGAACGGCGTGCGCATGGCGCCGCGCCCGCCGGCGCCGGATGGCACGCCGGCCCAGAGCATCCGCGAAACTTTCAACAGTGGAATGTTTTCGTACATCCGCGAGATCAAGCCGCGCCGATACCTGCTGGTCGATGAAGAGCGCGGTGTGGTCTATGCGATGGTGATGTTCCAGCACCCGGGCAATGTGCAGGGGCTGCCGATGTGGGACAAACAATACAAGGACCCCACCAGCATCATTGTCTATCCCAATTCGATGGCGATGACGGAGTCATTCCGCATTCGTGGCGGCAAGATCACGCACATCACCGCGCAGATGGTGATGCTGCCTTATCGGCAGCCGACGGGGTGGCCTGTCCCATGACACCCGTTGTCGCAGGTCGGGCGGGAGCGCTAATCTCCATCACCATAAACAGAGTCCTTGTTCAAGGATGGGGGTTGGTGCCATGGTCAAGCCGTACCGCTCGGTCTTTCTTGCGTCGGTGGTTCCCGTAGTCCTGCTGGGTGGTGTGCTGGCTGCCATTCAGGCCCGGAGTGCCGGAGCGCCGGCAGCCAGGCCGACGAACTGGTCCGATCCGGCCACCTGGCCCAACAGGAAAGTGCCCGCCGCGGGCGAGAAGGTGGAGATTGCAAGCGGCAGGGAAGTGATCCTCGACGTCAGCCCTCCGGCGCTGGGCGGCATCACCATCAACGGCAAGCTCACCTTCTCCGACAAAGCCGATCTGGAACTCTCCACCGAGTGGATCATGGTGCACGGCGAGCTGGCCATCGGCAGTGAGGCCAGGCCCTACACGCGCAAGGCCACCATCACGCTCACCGACAACGTCAAGGATGAGCAGCTGATGGGCATGGGCGACCGCGGCATCATGCTGTCGGGCGGCACCCTGAACCTGCACGGTGACCGGACCAACACCTGGACCAGGCTTTCCGCCACGGCCAACGCCGGCGCCACCTCGATCCAGGTGCTGAACGCCGCCGGCTGGCGGGTGGGCGACGAGATCATCCTCGCTTCGACGGACTTCAATCCCCGGCAGGCCGAGCGTCGCACCATTTCCGCCATCAGCGGCAACGCGATCACGCTGGACAAGCCACTGGAGTACATGCACTTCGGCAAGATCACCTACGACGTCGACGAGCGCGGCGAAGTGGGCCTCTTGACGCGCAACATCAAGGTGCAAGCTTCGCCCGATGCGGAACAGTCCTTCTTTGGCGGCCACATCATGGCGATGGTCACCAGCAGGATGTTCGTCGAAGGTGTGGAACTCAACCGCATGGGTCAGAACCTGGAGCTTGCCCGGTATCCGATCCACTGGCATCTGGTCGGCGACGACGGCAAGGGCCAGTACATCAGGAACGCCGCCATCCACGACACCTACAACCGCTGCGTGACCGTGCACGGCACGAATTTCGTGCGGGTCGAGAACAACGTCACCTACAACACCGTGGGCCACTGCTTCTTCCTTGAAGACGGCATCGAGCACGGCAACGAGTTCGTGCACAACCTCGCCATCCAGACCAAGTGCCACACGAGCAAGCCCTGTGTTCCGACCAACCTTGCCGCGGCCGGGGAGAGCACCGAGCCCCGTCAGGGCGCCGCATCCAGTGGCCAGAACTCCAAAGACGTGCTGCTGCCCTCGGACAACACGGTGGCGTCTTACTGGATCACCAACCCGGACAACACCTACCGCGACAATGTGGCTGCGGGGTCGGACGAGAATGGCTTCTGGATGTCCCTGCCGCAGCACCCGAACGGTGCGTTCCAGGACTCCGATGCCAGCAAGGCCACCTGGCCGACCCGACTGCAGATCCGCGAGTTCAAGGGCAATGTCGCGCACTCGAACTACGATGGCTTCATGTTCGACCGCAACATCAACGCCAACAACACGTTCACGGTTTCGGCCCACTCGCACTACGTTCTGGAGAATCCCGCCGATCCGGACAGCAAGGCGCTGCCGTCGGTGTTCGAGAACCTCACCACCTACAAGAACCGCAATGGCGGCATCTGGGGTCGCGGCGAGATGCACATATTCAGGAACGTGAAGTTTGCCGACAACGCCATGGGTTTCACCCACGCCGCCGGCGCCGTGGGGCGATACGCGTACAGCTCACAGGTGGTCGACTCGCTGTTCGTGGGTGAAACCGAAAATGTCGGCAACCCCGCAACCGCCGAGGAGAAGGCCTACGGCCGCACCTTCCCGAAGCCCACGATGCCGGACTTCCCCATCCGCGGCTACGAGTACTACGACTACCGGCATGACGTCGTGAACAGCACATTCCGCAACTACGAGGACAACGCCACCCGCAAGACCGGGGCGATCTCCCACCTGCTGTTCACCAGTTTCGGGGCCAGCTCCAACAATGCCATCGAGAAGCTGAAGTTCATCAACGCCAAGCCGGTGTACTACCCGCCGATGGAGAAGAAGTGGGGCAACGACAATAATTCAGGCAGCGCGGCCTACAAGACCGCCGTATTCAAGGACAAGGACGGCTCGCTCGGCACTGGCCCTGGTTCCTTCGTTGTCATCCATGACGGCGTCAATGACGGCATGGCGGACGACGCCGAAGCCTGCGAGATCAAGCCCACCTGGAACGCCGCGGTATGCAAGGGCGATGTCGGACGCCTGAGCTTCATCAATGGTCGTGGCCTTGCCTTTGGCCCGATCAGCAGCGGTGGCCCGGCACCAGCTTCCCTGCCGCCCGTGATTCTCAGTCGCAAGGGCAGGGAAATCAGCATCCCCGTGGGTACCAACGTGCGGGCCGGTACCGAGATCAAGGCGACCTCGGCACGGACGACCATGGACCTCGACTTGATTGAACTGGATGCCGGCTCGTGGCTGATCCTCGAGATCCCGGGGTTCACCAAGGCAGCCGCGGGTCAGCCGCAGGACAGCCTGGATGCGCTGCGCAAGGCCAGCGTCACCTCGTACTACAAGGCGGCGGATGCGCTGTGGGTCAAGCTGGTTTCCCTCGGTGACCACGGCCGCGGCGGCCCCAGCGGCGGTGTGAGCATGCAGGTCAGCCGTTAGGGCTGTGTGCCAGGCGCGCTGGCCCGCGTATGCCTAAAGGCAGGTTCAGCGCCGAGCTCTATCACGTCAACTGGATACGCTGGGTCGACCTGCCGTAGGCCGCTGTCGACAGGCTCAGGCTCCCGCTCGCCGATATCAAGGGCGGCGGCAAGGGCTGGAATGCGCTGCTGCGTTTCAGCGGTGATGTGGATCGCGTGACATTGCTTCCCGGGAAGCGTGGCCACTACAAGGTCGCGTTCAAGGCGGAGTTGGTGAAAGCCGCGGGCGTCGATGCCGGGGACGTCATTTCATTCACGCTCGAACCCGACGCGTTGTCGCGCGAACCGGAACTGCCGGAGGAAATGCGCAAGGCATTCCAGGATCGCCCGCAGCTGGAAAGGAAGTGGCTTGCGCACAGCGTGGCGAAGCGACGGCAGGTGCTCCGCTACATCGAGCAGGCCAGGACGCATGAAACCCTGGTGAAGCGCTGCTGGCTCTTTCTCGACCGCCTGGAAGAAAGTGGAAAACTGAGCGGCGGCTAGCCACCCACCCAATGCCCCGCCCAGGCCTGGCGACGCGGTTGCCGGGAATGGCGTCGGGTCCCCGTAAGCATTTCCCGTCTCGCGCGTCCTGGTCTCATGGCAGCAAAGCGGGCTTCATGAACTATCCACCAGATCCACGATTTGCATCGCTGGTGCGCTTTCTACACGGCGAAGGCGCGAGAGACAGAGAAACGGCTGCTGGCTCCGGCACTTGCGTGGGGAGCGAACAGTTGCCGTCCAGCTTCATCCCGCCGGCTTCAATGGAAGGCGGTGCGGACATTCGCTAGGCTGCGGCCAGGCAGCATTGCGTGGAAAGGGCGAACCATGGCGGACAACCTGATCGACCGGCTTGTTCCCCACCAGGGTTGCACCACATGCGCGTGATGGTGGATGGCGAAGTGCGGTTCGACGGGAAGGGTGATTACGCGGGCATCGAGTCGGCGCCGTCGGTGGGGCCTTGCTTCGGCAGTGCGATCGGCGTGCGCGAGTTCAGCATCACGCCTTTGAGCCCTGATGCGCCAGCCCCGGTGAGGCCATGATTCCATTCCAGAATGCACGTCCTGCTCATGCATCCCGTCCGGTCCTGCGTGGACCGCGGCGTCTGTTCGCCGCTTCATGCCTCTGCCTTGGGTTGGTCACCACATCGGTGGCGATGGCCGAAGTCGCCTTGCCGAATGTGTTTTCGGATCACATGGTGTTGCAGCGGCGGCAGCCCAGCAAGGTGTGGGGCAAGGCTGCCGCCGGAGAAAAAGTCTCGGTCAGCATCGGCACGCAATCCCATGCGGCAACCGCCGCAGCGGATGGAACATGGCAGGTGACGCTGGCGCCGCTGGAAGCCTCGAACACGCCACTGCGGCTGGTGGCGAAGGGGCAGTCGAACCAGGTGGCCGTCGAGGACGTGCTCGTCGGTGAAGTGTGGATCGCCTCCGGACAATCGAACATGGAGTACGCACTGGGCAGTGCCTACGACGCCGACCTGGAACTGGCCGCCGCCAATCATCCGGGCATCCGCTTCATCAACTATCCCAATGTGGGTGCGCAGGTGCCCGTGTGGACACATGCCAACGCGGGCTGGGTGGTCAGCACCTCGCAGTCGGCCCGCACATTCTCCGCGGTGGCCTATGTCTTCGCGCGCCAGATCCACGAATCACTGGGCGTGCCGGTGGGTGTCATCAACAATGCCTGGGGCGGTTCCCGCGCGGAGGCCTGGGTGCCGCGCAAGTACTTCGACAATCGCGCGAACCTGTTGCCCATCGTGATGCGCTACGACGGGTTCGCGAAGGATCTCGCCGCGCTTGAAGCGAAGGGCACACTCTCCGCCGAGGAGCAGGCGAAGCTGCGGCAGCTGCGCACCGACGTGAATGGCGATGATCGTCCGGCCAATGCCTGGAACGGCATCGTTGCATCGCATGCGGGCTATGGCATTCGCGGCGTGCTCTGGTATCAGGGCGAAGGCAATGCACCGCGCGCGCAGCAGCATCGCGAACTGTTTCCGCTGCTGATCGAGAGCTGGCGCAAGGAATGGGGGCAGGGTGATTTCCCGTTCTACTGGGTGCAGCTGCCCGGAAATGAAAAGCAGAAGCCGGAACCCGGCGAAAGCGCCTGGGCGGAACTGCGGGAATCACAGACGCTCACCGCAGCGCGCGTGCCCAACACGGCGCAGGTGGTCACCATGGATCTCGGTGAGGACGGCGACCTGCATCCGCGCAGCAAGAAGGACATCGGCCTGCGCCTGGCGCGGGTGGCGCTGGCGCGTGATTACGGCATGGCGATGCCGTATCGAAGCGCCACATACCGCGCGATGCGCGTCGAAGGCGGCAAGGCGGTGCTCGAGTTCGACAACGTGGAGGGCCGGCTGCGGGCCATCGACGGGGGCGCGCTGCGCGGCTTTGCCATCGCCGGCGCCGACCGGAAATTCGTGTGGGCCGAGGCAACGGTCAATCGTGATGGCACGATCACCGTCGCCAGCAGCAAGGTGGCGAACCCGGTGGCCGTGCGCTACGCCTGGGCGGACAACCCGCTGAACAATGTCTACGACAACACCCGGCTACCGCTCACGCCATTCCGCACCGATGACTGGCCCGGGGTGACGGATGGGGTACTGGTGCACTGACAGCCGGCGTACTACGCAGGCGGTAGCGGCGGACACAGTTCCCCAAGGAACCCGCCACCGCCGCAGTACGTCACGTCCTGCAGCTGGATCGCCAGGCCATCCGGATCCGTGAAATACAGCTCCGGCGTGCCGCCCTCGGCGCCGCCCCGCGCCGGCATGCGCGGCGAGATATAGGTGACCAGCGGCGTACGCGCCTGGCCTTCCTGTTTCTTCAGCCCGTAGTCCACCAGCAACTGCGTGACCTTGGCGGGATCGAAATTCCTCATGCTGAGGCAGGCGTGATCGATGCCTGCAGCACGTGCGCCGCCAGGTCCGCCGGGACCACCCGGCCCGCCAGGTCCACCGGGAGGTGCGCCAAAAGGTGCACCACCGCCGCCGCGCGCTGCGCCAGGAGGCCCACCCGCGGGCGGACCGCCCGCTCCCGCGCGCGTGGGGCCGCCGCCACCGATGAACATCAGGAAATGCACGCCATTGCCCACCTGCCAGGCCGGCGTAGTCGCCTGATAAGCCATCGGCTTGAAGCCGAAGAGGTCGAGATACGCCTGCACGGTGTTGGGGTCGCTGGCCGCGATCGTGAAGTGGCTCAGATCGCGCACCGCCATGACTCCGGCCTTTGGCGAAGGCTCGGCGGCACCGCAGGTTTTCCCCAGCGCGCCGCTGCCGCCGCAATAAGCGGTGTCGTGCAGCTGGAACACCACGCCGCTCGGATCGGCAACGAACAGGTCGCGCGTGCTGCCGTCGCGCGAACCGCCTTCATTCTCGCGCCGCACCCGCGCCAGCACCTGCCTGGGGCCGGGCTTGTCCGCGGTGGCAGGCGCTGCGGCATAGCCATGCGCCGTCAACACTTTCATCACGCCATCGATGGAGAAGTTTTCGACACCGAAACCCAGGGCGCTGATGCTGGGCTTTTCTCCCGCGGCCGCCTGCTTGAGCGCAACGAAGCGCGGACCATCGCCAACCCGCAGCAGGACCGTCGAGCCCTGGCGCGCCTGGATGGGCATGCCGAATAGCCCCTGGTAGAAATCCAGCGACTTCCTGACATCGCTGACGGTCAGCACGATCTGGCTGAGACCGTTCACTTTCAGGGTGGGCTTTGCTCCCTGCGCTGGAACGCGAAATGCGGCCAGTGCGGGCAGCGCGGTGAGCAGGGTGCGGCGATCGACGCGTAGTGTCATTTGGATACCCGGGGTTGGTGCAGGCGCCTTCCGAGGAAGGCCGACGAATAGTCGACCCGCCCCATCTCGCGGTCAAGAACAACCCGTATCGCAAACGCCAGGCATCAGCCGCCTGGATGGACTACTTGCTTATCACTCCGCAGGCAATGCGCTCGCCCGAGCCTCCCGAAGGCTGCGTCTTGTAGTCATCCGGCAGGGCATGGACGATCAATGCCTTGCCGAGAATCGCGCTGGGTGCACCATCCTTGTCCACCAGGTTCGGGCCTTTGGCGAGGGCATTGATGGTGGCGCGGCCGTTCTCGTCAGCCGTGGCATTCGGCAGGTCCCCCAGGTGCTCGTTGTGCGGAGCCTTGGTGGGATTGAAGTGCGCGCCAGCGCTCTTGAAGTCGGGCAGGTCACACTTGCCGAATTCATGCACGTGGAAACCATGCTCCTTGCCGGGCGTGAGGCCGGTGATCTCGCCGCGGATGTAAACGGCATCGCCCTCGTTGTTCACCGTGAGCTCACCCTTCACCGCGCTGCCGGCTGCGGAAATGAGGCTGACGTGCCCGATGGGCGGGCTCGTCGCGGGGGCGGGTGTGGCGGCAGGGGCGGTGGCGGGCGGGTTGGCGGCAACGGGTGGGTTGCCAGTGGCAGACGCGTCGGGAGTCGCCGTTACCGGCGCCGATGTTGCGACCGGCTCATCCTTCTTGCTGCAGGCAGCGCAAATCGCGACGGGAATCAGCAGTGCGAGTACCAGGGTTTTCATGGCGTCCCTCCTTGTCTGCGGGCGTTCTTCTTGAAGGACAGCGTGCACGACCACACCTGCCGCCGCAGTCAACGCTGGCGAGGTACGCATGTAGTCGGGCTCCTACTTGCGACAGGCGCAATCGCCGCGTTGTAGGCTCGGGCATGCGATTCGGATTCGAGCACATCTACGCCGCGCTGCCGCCGGTCTTCCACACCGCCGTGCAGCCCGCCGCGGCACCGGCACCATCCCTACTGGCCTTCAATGACGCGCTGGCGAGTGGACTTGGCCTCGACGCCGCGGCGCTACGCCCCATTGCGCACGAGGTTTTCTCCGGTCGACAGCTGCCGGAAGATGCGCGGCCCATCGCCCAGGCCTACGCCGGCCACCAGTTCGGGCACTTCGTTCCCGCCCTCGGCGATGGACGCGCGCTGTTGCTGGGCGAATTGCGCGACCGGCACGGCACGCTGCGCGATGTGCAGCTCAAGGGTTCCGGGCGCACACCCTGGTCGCGCGCCGGCGATGGCCTGGCCGCCGTGGGGCCCATGCTGCGCGAGTACCTGCTCAGCGAAGCCATGCACGCGCTCGGCATCCCCACCACACGCTCGTTGGCCGTGGTCGCCACCGGCGCAATGGTCCGGCGCGAAGGTGTGTTGCCCGGCGCCATCCTCACGCGGGTAGCCGCCAGCCATGTGCGCGTGGGAACGTTCGAGTACTTCGCGGCGCGCGGCGATGTGGCGTCCACGCGAACCCTGCTCGACTGGTGCATCGCGCGCCACTACCCGGAACTGCGCGATGTGGCCGAGGCGCCGCTGGAGTTCCTGCGCGCCGTTGCCGCGCGCCAGGCACGTCTCATCGCCCTGTGGTGCGGCGTGGGCTTCATCCACGGCGTGATGAACACCGACAACATGGCCATCAGCGGCGAGACCATCGACTACGGTCCCTGTGCCTTCATGGATCACTACGACCCGGCCACCGTATTCAGCTCCATCGATCATCGCGGTCGCTACGGCTACGGCAACCAGTCCGCCATCGCACAGTGGAACCTGGCGCGGCTGGCGGAGTGCCTGCTGCCGCTGATGCAGGGCGAGGCGGAGGAAAAGGTTGCGCGTGCCACGGTCGTCATCAACGGGTTCACTGGCGAGTTCGATGCCGCCTTCCTGCAGCAGATGCGCCGCAAGCTCGGGCTCACGCAGCCGCAACCGGATGACACCGAACTGGTCAACGAACTGCTGCAGGTCATGCGCGCGGCACGCGCCGATTTCACGCTGGCGTTCCGGCAGCTGGCCGATGCGATCGACGGCGGCAGTGTGCCAGCGCTGGAGAATGCGGACGCGTGGCTGGATCGCTGGCGTACGCGCCTGGCGCTGGAGCCGATGCCCGCTACGGATCGCCGCGCGGCGATGCGCGCCGTGAATCCCGCCTTCATCCCGCGCAATCATCGCCTGGAAGCCGCGCTCGACGCCGCCTCTACCCGCAGCGACATGGCGCCATTCAATGAGCTGCTGGCACTGGTGCAGCGACCGTTCGATGATCAACCTGGGTTCGAAGCCTGGATGCTGCCTCCAGCGGATCACGAGCGCGTGCTCGCCACGTTCTGCGGTACCTGAAGCGGCCGCGGCGCCGGCACGGCATCTACGGGGACGCTTTGAACGGACTGTCCGCTGGCGATTCCCGGCTGCGGATCGTACAGTAGCCTGGTGATCAACCCTATCCAGCGCCTGCCACTGTTTCTGCGCATCGCCCTGCTGGGGTTGTCGATGCTGGCGGTGCTGGGCCGTCCCGTGTACTCCACATGGTGCGAGACCCACCAGCTAGGCCATGAGCTGGCTGCGCTCCATCACGAGGACGTTCGCGGGGATTCCACCCTCGAGCGGCAGCTGGATGCGGAGCATGCACGCGGCGATCACGGCCTGTTGCACGCTCATGATGGCGGCGTCTATGCCGACATCGCCATGGTGGTCACGGTGCCGCCTGTTTATCTCGAGTCCGTGTTGAATCCGGTTGCAGTGGAGTTGCCGTCTCCCGTGCAACGCCTCGCCAGACCGTTCCGCCCCCCGATCGCGTAACGGCCAATTGGCGTCGCGCGGCGCCAGCTTTCCCAAGCTGAAAGATGTTGCCCACGTCTGGAGTGCATTCCAGCGGGCGACGTCCATGTTCATCCGCACTTCGATCGGGGAAATTCCATGAAATATCTGCTTTTCAGCCTAACCGCGCTGGCCACGGCCTCGCCGGTTCTCGCCGCGGACGATGCGTCAGCCGCAAGCGGCGCCAACGGCAACGCCTTCAATCCGGCCATCAGCATCATTCTCAACGGCCAGTACGCCCATCACTCTCTGGATCCGGACAACTACACGCGCGCCGGCTTTCCGCTGGCGGGCGAGGGTGGGCCCGGCGTGCGGGGTCTGTCGCTGGGCGAGAGCGAAGTTTCGCTGGCCGCCAGCATCGATGAGAAGTTCTATGGCCAGTTGACCGTCGCCGCGGAGAGCGAGGATGGTGAAGACCACTTCGGCATCGAAGAGGCGTTCATCGATACCACGGCCCTGCCGGAAGGTTTCACGCTGCGCGCCGGACGTTTCTTTTCCAACATCGGCTATCTCAACAGCCACCACGCCCACACGGACAAGTTCTCCGATCGGCCGCTGGCCTATCAGGCATTCCTCGGCGGGCAGTTCGGCGATGACGGCGTGCAGCTGCGCTGGGTGGCGCCCACCGATCTGTTCGTTGAGCTCGGTGGAGAAGCCTTCCGCGGACAGAACTTTCCCAGCGCGGGTGCCGGCCACGCAGGCGTGGGAGCAACCACGTTGTTCGCGCATGTCGGCGGCGACGTCGGCGTGGAGAATTCCTGGCTGGCAGGTGTATCGATGTTGCGCTCGAAGACAGCACGTGCCGAGGATGGCTTCTCTGGTGTGAACAAGCTGTACATGACCGATGTGACGTGGAAGTGGGCGCCGCAGGGCAATACCAAAGATGGCGGCATCCAGCTGCGCGGCGAGTATTTCATCGACGATCGCGCTGGCGCATTCTCCGACCCCGCCGCGCCACAACTCGACCAGCCATGGGTGGGCAAGCGGTACGGCTGGTATGTCGAAGGCGTGTACCGCATCAATCGCATCTGGGAAGCCGGCTACCGCTATGACCAGCTGCAGGCCGACAACGACGGGCCCTTCGCCAGCAGCTTCGATCCGCGCCGCCACAGCGCGATGCTCACCTGGCGCAACAGCGAGTTCAGCCTGGTGCGGCTGCAGATCAGCCGTGATCGTCCCAATCCGGTCGATACCGACACCGCGGTGACGCTGCAGGTGCAGACCGCGCTTGGCGCCCATGGCGCCCACAAGTTCTGAACCGAGGACACCGAACATGAGAAACAGATTTCTGTCCGCATTGCTGCTGACGCTATTTGCATTGCCGGCCGTTGCGAAGCTGCAGGTCTTCGCCTGCGAACCTGAATGGGGTTCGCTGCTGCAGGAGCTGGCCGGCGACCGGATCGATGTGAGCGTTGCCACTACCGCCCTGCAGGACGTGCACCAGATCGACGCCAGGCCCAGCCTGATCGCGCGCATGCGCAAGGCCGATCTGCTGGTGTGCACCGGTGCCGATCTGGAAGTGGGGTGGCTGCCGCAGTTGATCCAGCAATCCGGCAATCACGCAGTCGCTGACGGGCCGGGCAATTTCATGGCCGTGAGCCAGGTCACCACGCTGGAGAAACCAACCCATCTGGATCGCGCTGCCGGCGACGTGCACCCGCAGGGCAATCCGCACTTCCAGCTTGATCCCTACCGCGTGCTCAAGGTGGCCAGCGGACTGTCCGCCCGGCTGGCGCAGCTGGATGCGGGCAATGCAGCGATTTACCAGCAGCGTTTTGCGGATTTCACCACACGCTGGCAGGCCGCCATAAAGCGCTGGGAACAGAAGGCCGCGCCACTGAAGAGCAGGAAGATCATCGTGCACCACGCGAGCTGGGTGTACCTGAACCAGTGGCTTGGCCTCGCGCAGATCGGCGCGCTGGAACCCAAGCCAGGCGTGCCGCCGACCAGCGCGCATCTGTCGGGCCTGATCGGCACCGCGAAGAGTGGGGCCGCCTACGCCATCATCACTGCCGCGTACCAGGACCAGAAACCCGCACAGTGGTTGTCGCAGCGCACCGGTGTGCCGGCCGTGGTGCTGCCCTACACCGTGGGCGGCGATGCGCAGGCGAAGGATCTATTCGGCCTGTTTGACTCGACCATCGACAGACTGCTGGCTGCGGTGAAATGACGCTCGAAGGCCTGGATATCAGCATCCTTGGGCCGGCCATGCTGGCTGGCGTGATCGTGCTGTCGACGCATGTACCGCTGGGCCGGCAGGTGCTGGCACGCGGCATCATCTTCATCGATCTGGCCATTGCGCAGATCGCGGCGTTGGGTGTGATTGCCGCGCAGTTCATGGGCGTCGATGAGCACGGCTTCGGTGTACAGATCGCGGCAACCGTCGCCGCGCTCGCTGGCGCGGCGCTGCTGGCGTGGACCGACCGGCGCTGGCCGAAGATGCAGGAGCCCTTCATCGGCACGCTGTTCGTGCTGGCGGCGACCGGGGCCTTGCTGCTGCTTGCCAACAACCCGCAGGGCGGCGAGCACCTGAAGGATCTGCTGGTCGGACAGATCCTGTGGGTGAGCTACGGGCAGCTGGTGCCGTCCGCGCTGCTGTCCATCACGTTGTTGGTCATCATGTGGCTGCGACAGGGGCGTCTCGCTGGTGTGCTGTTTTATGGGCTGTTTGCGCTGGCCATCACAGTGTCGGTGCAGCTGGTGGGCGTGTACCTGGTGTTCGCCAGCCTGATCGTGCCGGCACTGGCGACTTCGAGCATCGCGGATCGGCGCCAGCTCGGTATCGCGTATGCAGTGGGCGCGGCGGGTTATCTTTCCGGCCTGGTGTTGTCGGCGATCTTCGATCTGCCCAGCGGCGCGATGATCGTGTGGACACTGGCTGCCTGCGCATTGGTGGCGCAACTGTTGCCGGGCCTTCGCAGTCCCGCGCGGCAACAACGGATACGGTGACCAGCATGATGCGACATGCCGGCTTACTTCCTCTCGCACGGCCGTGGCGCATTGCCGTACATGGGCGGCCGATGCGTATGCGCTTCGCGCTGATGGGGAGCGCTGCAGGATATTCCGAACCAACAGACATGACACCGTTGGATGAGCCGCTGGCACTGGTGCAGCGGCCATTCGAGGGACTGGAATCGCGCGCCTGGGCGGACAACTGATATTGTCCGTGCGACCTTCACCATGGAGCGCATCACATGAAGTCCGTCCGGATTGTCATCGAGATAGTCGCTGTTTCCATGCTCGCGGTGACTGCCGGAGCGCAGCAGAAGGCTGCCCTGATGGCGAACGGCACTCCAGTGGCTCCCACCGGGCTGAGTGGCCAACCACTGGGCCAGGGCCCCTTCCTGTATCGCACGGCCGAACAGCAGGACGTGAAAGTCACCGTGGTCGCCCGTGACCTGGAGTATCCCTACAGCATCGCCTTCCTGCCTACCGGCGAGCTGCTGTTCACGGAACGGCCGGGGCGCCTGCGCATCATCCGCAATGGCGTGCTGGACCCGAAACCCATTGCCGGTGCGCCGGCAGCGCGTTACTCCGGTGTATCGGGCTCGCTCGGTGCAACGCACGGGTACATGAGCCTGGTGGTGCATCCGCGTTTCGCGGAAAACCATTTCATCTACTTCGCTTTCAACAAGCCCATCGACGCGCAGCGCGCCAATGTGGTCATCGCCCGTGCGCGCCTGGAGAAGGACGCACTGGTGGACATGCGTGAATTCCTCGCCGGCGAAGGCCTGCGTGGTGCCGTGGCGCTGACGATGACGCCGGACGGCATGTTGTGGATCGCCAACGGTGGCGACGCCACGGCGCAGGATCCCAAGGTGCTGGCCGGCAAGGTGCTGCGGTTGCGCGACGACGGCAGCGTGCCGCAGGACAATCCCTTCGTCGGTCGCGAGGGCTACCGCCCCGAGATCTATTCCATGGGGCACCGCTCCGCGCTTGGCCTGACGGTGCACCCGACCACCGGCGAGGTCTGGTTCAGCGAGATGGGGCCGAACGGCGGCGACGAGATCAACATCATCAAGCCGGGCCGCAACTATGGCTGGCCGAACGTGAGCCTGGGACGCACCTATCCGGGGCCATGGCAGGCCAAGGTCAGTGAACCCACCCATGCCGGCTACGAACCGCCGGTGATCTACTGGATGCCGGCGATCTCGGTATCCGGACTCACCTTTTATACGGGCGACAAGCTGCCGAAATGGAAGGGCGACCTGTTCGTCGGCGGTTTGCGTTACGGCGAAGTGCCGGGCACTGGCCGCCTGGATCGCGTGCTGTTCAACGACAGGATGGAAGAGCTGCGGCGTGAATCACTGCTGCTGGACCTGCACCAGCGCATCCGCGATGTGAAGCAGGGGCCCGATGGGCTGCTGTATGTCGCGACCGACGAGCCAAAGGGCGCGATCCTGCGCATCGAACCCGCCACCCGTTAGTTCTTGCGGGCCGCTTGCTGCGTCAGCTTGCCGTCCAGTCGCTACCGTCTCTGCTCCACAGCAGCACTTCCTTCTGCCACCGCATGTTCCGGTAGCGGTTGGTGTAGTTCACGAGCACTTCAGCCCGCAGGTTGAATGGCGCTTCGCGCAGCGCGAGCAGGCGATAGCCGCCAGCTGCGGCATCGGTGTTGCTGTGCCGGAAAGGCGACCATGACCAGAAGCGCCAGCCTTTGCGCCGGGTGGCGTGCTCGATGTCATTGGTCAGGATGGCCCAGCGAAAGCCGGGCAGCTTGCCGAGAATCGCCATGACGTCCGCACTCGGCAGATGCTGCAGGACTTCCTTGACCAGCAGCAGGTCCGCAGCCGGCAAAGGGTCGTTCGCGGCATCGATGGTTTCGAAGCGTATGCCCGATGCACCAAATTTCCGCCGGTTTGCCTCGATGATGCCAGGGACGACGTCGAGCCCCAGGTAGTCGATGCCGGACCAGTCGATGAGCTGGCTTGATGCCCAGTCGCCGCAACCCAGGTCCACTACCGACTCCACTTCGTGGGTGCGCATGAAGTGCTGTAGCGCGGCGCGGTAGTCCACGGTGCGTGACGGATCCGATCCGGGACCGCTCTTCGAATCGCCCTTCCAGGAGTGTTGCCGGTAGATGTTGCCGAAACTGGTCTCGTTATCCATCGTGCCGACACGCCTGCCGCGCACTCAGCCCTTTCGCGCCCAGTCAGCCAGCCGGCCGATGCCCTCGCTGATCATTTCGCAGGAGATTCCGGAGTAGGCGAGCCGGATGTAGTGCGCGGTCTCGTCCGCCTGTCGTGTCCCGAAGTGATGCCGCGTGCAGAAGGAAACGCCGGTGTCGTGCAGGGCGGCAGTGGCCAGTTCGGCAACATCCCTGTAGCCCTTTTGCTGTACCAGCCCGGTCACGTTGGGGAACAGATAGAACGTGGCGTCGGGCCTTGCCACGGTGAGCCCCGGTACCTGCTGCAAGGCGGCTATCGCGGTATCGCGGCGCCGCTGCAGCTCCACCAGGATGGGCGCTGCGTCCTGCGGGTTGCGCAAGGCCTCGACACCCGCAACCTGCACGAAATGCGTGGTGCAGCTTTCATCGTTGGTGTTGAGCTTGGCGATCTGCGCAATCACCGGCTCCGGTCCCGCGGCGCAGCCCAGGCGCCAGCCGGTCATCGCGAACTTCTTCGAGAAGGTGTAGAGAATCACCGTGCGCTCGGCCATGCCGGGCAGGGAGGCAATGGACGAAGAGCTGCCGGCATAGCGCATCTCGAAATACGCCTCGTCGGACAGCACCGTGAGGTCGTGCTCGATGGCGATGCGGGCGATCTCGGCCATTTCCTCCGCGGAGCTCTCGCAGCCAAGCGGATTCTGCAGGTTGTTGTAGATCAGCAGGCGCGCCTGTGGCGCCAGCGTGCGCAGCTGTTCCAGATCGATGCCGAAGCCCGTGGCGGTTTCGTGATAGCGATACGGCAGCGCCTTGCCGCCGAAGTAATTGATCTGGCTTTCGTAGATGGGGTAGCCGGGGTTCGGATACAGCACGCCATCACCGGGGTTCATCAGGGCCTGGATGAACTTCGTGATCACCGGTTTGCCACCGGGTTGCACGACGATGTTGTTCGGCCCGAGCTTCAGGCCGCGATCGCCGCCGATGTTGTCGGCGAGGGCCTCGCGCAGTGGTGCTATGCCTGCCGCCGCGCAGTAACCCGTCCTGCCCTCGGCAACGGCCCGGTTCATGGCGTCGACGATATTTTCCGGCGTGGGCAGGTTGATATCGCCCAGGTGAAAGGGGAACACGCGGTTCCCCCTGGCGGCCCATTCCGCCGCGGCCAGGGAAACGGCAAAAGCCGTCTCCGTACCCAGTTTTTCCAGTCTTTTCGCGAGCTGCATGAGTTTCTCGTTACCACCCTGAAATCTGCCGCGGCGGTACTCTAGCCGAGGAGCCAGCGCAGTTCGCGGGAATCCAGGCAAGCCGGCACCGGTGGGTGCGCGTTGTGCATGCCGGATGCCGCGAGCGTCGACGTTCTGCTCCACCTGAGCATCCGCGGTGCCGGCTAGAATCCCGCGCATGGGCAAGCCCGTCATCGGTGTGCTGAATGTGTCGGACCGCGCCAGCGCCGGGGTCTATCCCGACGAACCCGGCCAGGCCTGCATCGCGCTGCTGCGCGAGTGGCTGGTCACGGAGTTCGACGTGGATTACCGCGTCGTTCCCGACGAGATCGAGGTGATCGCCGGCGAACTCACCCGGCAGGCGGATGTCGCCGGTTGCTGCCTCATAGTCACCACCGGCGGCACCGGCCCGGCGCCGCGGGATGTCACGCCCGAAGCCACGCTGCGGGTGGTGCAGCGGGAGATGCCCGGATTCGGCGAACTGATGCGGGCTACATCGCTGAAGTACGTGCCGACGGCCATCCTCTCGCGCCAGACCGCCGGGGTTCGGGGGCGAACGCTGATCGTGAATCTGCCCGGCCGTCCGAAGTCGATCTGCGAAAACCTGGAAGCAGTGTTTCCCGCCATTCCCTACTGCATCGACCTGATCGGCGGCCCGCGGCTGGAAACCAATGACACCGTGATGAAGGCCTTTCGGCCGAAAGGCACCTGAAGTGGTGCGAGCCGCTCTGCCCGGCGGCGGTTTGTAGAGTACGATACCGCGCAAACGGAGGTCTCCCATGCTGCACAAAAACCTGTTTCCCCTCGTCGCCCTGCTGACACTCGCCCCGGCTGCCTACGCGGTACCAGATGCCAACGGCAATATCCCCGCCGGGCCACCGCGGGCTGGTGGTGCGCCGCGAGCGCAAGGGGCCGGGCCTGCCGATCCGGCGATGGCCGTCAAGAATTACAAGGTCGGATACGAGGAGTGGCAGATGGCCACGCTGCTCGAGAAATCCGCCACCGGATTGAGCGGCGAAGAGGGCATGCGCAGGAAGGAGGCCGTCACCGCCGGCTTCACCCGGGCCCGCGACAAGTTCCGCAGTGCCACGGCCTCGGACCCGAACATGAAAGAGGCCTGGAACATGCTGGGCTTTACCAGCCGCATGCTGGGCAAGTATGAAGATTCACTCGAGGCCTACGAAAAGGCGCTGGCGCTGTCCCCGGATTACCCCGAGGCCATCGAGTACCGCGCCGAGCTGTACCTGCTCACCGGCCGGCTGGCACAGGTGAAGGAAGCCTATGCCTACCTGCAGAAGTCCACGCCTTCCTATGCGGAAGTGCTCAAGACTTCGATGAAGGATTGGGTCAAGGCCAAGAAGCCCGTGCAGGGCCTGTCCGACGCCGATCGCGCGGAATTCACCTCCTGGGTGGCGAAGCTCTAACAGGCTCGCGTTTCAGCGAGGGATCCGCTGCTGCACAAGCAACAGCGGATCCCGGGCCCTTTCGAGAAGGGGCCGGCGGCTACCAGATGTAGAAGTTCCTCCAGCCGGACTGTTGTCCGGCACCTTTCTCTTCATCGACCGTCCAGACGCCACCAGCCGGCTGCGTCGACCTGATTGATTCACTCAATCGTCACTGAACCAATACCAGCCACCACCCAGGCTGCGGCCAGCACCCGCGTTCACACCCGGATAACCGGCGATCGGTGTGGCCGAGTATGTAAAGCCTGCTTCATTGTCACCCTGCAGGTGAAACATCAGTGCGCCATCACGGCGCGCCTGCGGTGCAGTCTCCAGGACATACGAACCTACGCGCATGGTTGCCGGGCGAAGTGCAACGGGATTCTGTTGAACATCGGCGACAAATGCATTCATCGCGGAACGGCTCAGGGCGAAGCGTGCCCGGAGCGGCGCATGAAACATGATCGAGATCATCGCCACGGCCGTGAAGAGCACGCCAAAGGTGTAGTACTTGCCGTGACGTGAATGCGCATTTCGACGGCGCGTCATCGCGGGCGCGGTGAGGCCGGGCACCTTCAACATGAACAGTCCGGCTACTGCACCGATGAAAAAGACGAGCAGCGGCACCACTACGCCGCCGATGAAAAGAACGAGCAGCGGCACCACCGGGTTCAGGAGGTAATTCGGCTTGGGCGAACTGAACCATAGCCATGCCACCGAACTCGCACCGCACACGAATATGGCGAGCAGGCGGCCGGGGAGCGGATTCGGCTTGCCGAACAACACCGTGCCGGCCGGATCCTGCATGCGATCCGATTGTGGAATGGCAGATTCCATGGCGGCCTCCCTGTATCGCTGGCGCCGCCAGTCTAGAGACAACTTCGTCCTGGAACCACTTAGACTCGCCGCATGAATGCACGAGCCTTGTCGGCTGGACTGTTGTGGCTGGTGCTATGCAGTGGCAGTGCTGAAAACGCCGTTGCGGGGGATGCCGCGCCCCCCAGACGCGTGCTGCTTTACGACTACAACGCAGTCCCCGTGGCGGCAACCACGCCCCGGCAGATCGCGTTCCTGAAGAACCAATTGATGGCCTGGGGCTACGAAGTCGAGGTCAGTGAGAAACCCTCCGACATCAATGCCGCCAGACTGGCCACGCTCAGCGCCGTGGCGTTCATCAATGTCTGCTTCAACCCTTATGGGCCTGGCGAGGCCGGCACCGCGCAGACGGCGGCGCTCGCAGCCTTCGTCGCGGCCGGCGGCGGCATGTTCGTCACCCATTGCTCCTCGGTTGCCTTCCAGAACGCCAGCCCGCCCAATCCGTATGCGGATCTGATCGGCGGCCGCAGTGGCAGGGATAATTTCGACGGCGAGAGCGTTTGCGCAACTACTGCCGAGAAGCATGTATCGACTGCGCGGCTGCCCGCCAACTTCGGCTACAGCGGGAACCTGGACAACGCCGACTATCTGGCAGCCGACACGAAGGTGCTGGTGCGATGCACGTGGTCCGGTGGCAGGAAGCTCGACACGGCTGTTTCGTGGTACCGCACTCCCGGCAAGGGCCGCGTCTTCTACACGAACTTCGCCAAGGTCGACGCCGACTACGCGGATGCGACAGTCGGCGCCGAACACCTTGTGCCCGGTCTCGCGTGGGCGGTGGGCCACCAGATCAGGTAAGCGGCGCGGGCTACGAACTCCCGTCCTATTGTGGGTCGCCAACGTCCATGGCCGGGGTCTCGGCGATCTCGTTGTCCTCTTCCGAAGTTATCTGTTCAGAAGAAGTTACCGACTCGCCAGCAGCGGTCTGGGCGACCGCGAGGTCGCTGACAGCATTGCTGCCGGAGTTGCTGCGGCTCGATTGTTCGTCGTCAAAGGTTGGAGGCCTGGGCGACGGCAGGCTCTGCACCGGCACCTCTTCCGCGCGCTGCCTCGGTTGGGACGCGACGGCGGAACGTGTTACCTGGGGTGCCTGGTCCGCACTGGCTGCTTCCGGTGCCGTCGACGCCGGCATCGCGGCTGGTGCGCTGGCGTCAGCGGGTGCATTGGCAAATTCCGGAAGCCCCAGCGGCGCCGCCGCAGGATCGGCAGCCAATGGCGCGGAAACCTCGGATGGCGTGCCCTGTGCGACCAGGTTCTCGTTGTCGTGCTTGCCGCGCAGCGCGAAAACGGTAAACCCGATGGCATAGACAGCGACCAGGCCAACACCTATCACGATCTTCGGAGTCTTCGAATTGTTCATCTGGATTCTCCACTCACGGAACGATGGAGACAGTTTTACCGTGCGGCGCCAGTGGCGCTGATAGGTCCAGGCGACAACTCCACTTCGGGTAATTCCTACACGCGCAATTGCGTCGGTGACTACAGACAGTCGTCGCGCTTCACAGACAGGACGCCGACGCCAGCCACCTTCTGCGCCGGATCACTCGGCCCAATCCGTCAGACCTTCCATCTGGTAGAGGCGCTTCCAGCTCGGTCGCTGCCGCAGGCGGTCGGCGAAGTCCTTCAGCACTGGCCACTGCGTCACGGGCTTCGGCATGTTGGGTGACCAGCGCATGTACATCAGCGCCAGCAGATCCACGCCGCTGAATTCGGCGCCGAGCATGTACGGACCATTGGCCGCGAGATGGGCATCGACTTGCGACCACGCGGCTTCGATACGCTCGCGCAGCGCCTCGCGCACCACATGCGGATGTTCGGGTGAACCGAGGTCCTTCGGGTAGAACCAGAACCGGTAGGCCGAGGCCAGTGAGTTGGTGAAGAACGCCACCCACTGATACCAGTCCGCGCGCAGCGGGCTGCCGACCTGCGGCGCAAGGCGCGCCTCCGGGTGGCGCTCCGCGAGGATCATCAGCAGCGCGGCGGATTCGAAATACGCCTTGCCGTCGATGACCAGCGTGGGAACCTGGCCGCGTGGATTCAGCCGCAGGTAGTCGCCGCGATCCTTTTCAAAGTCGATGCGTTCGGCGTGGTGCGGCGCGCCAATCTCCAGCAATGTCTGATGGATCACCATGCTGGCGGTACCGGGAGAGTAGTAGAGGGTGTACATGCATCCCGATGATACGTTGGCTGTTGCGGCAGTGGCGCCCGGTGCGGCATTGCGCGATAGTCGGTCCGGTCCGCCACAGGAGAACACCATGAACAAGCAGATCAAGGGACTGGTCGGGGCTGCAGGCGTTGCGGGCGTTTCATTGCTGTTGTCGGGACCGGCATGGTCGCTGGCGGCGCAGGAGCCAACCGAGGCGCAACCCTCCGCCATCACCGACTCGGTGACGCTGGAGGAACTGGACACCATCGTCATCAACGCCAGGCGATACGAAGATCGCCTGTTCGAGAGTGAGCGGAATTTCTATCGGCGCTACAACCAGCTCAACGTCAAGGACGACCTGGACGTGAATTGCGATGTCTGGCTGGCCGACCCGGACTACCGCGGAGCCGGGGCAGCGCCCGAGAAGCGCAACTGCCTGCCGAAGTTTCTGGCGGACCGCATTTCGCTGGAGTCCCCGATGGTCGTGGCCACAGGCAGGTCGGGCCGCGGGTCATTCGGCGCCGGGCCGGTCAACGGTATCTATCTCGGGGGAGGGGAGTACTCGGTCCCGACCAATGCCGGATATGTGCAAACCTACACGCCGTTCAACTGGAGCAGCAGCGCCAACGTCTCTTCCTCTTACTCTGCGCCGCGGAGGATTTCCGAGCTGGCGTACCTGCTCTATGTGAACCGGCGCGCCGAGTTCCAGGAGAACCTCAACACCGTGATGCGCAGTGATCCCGAGTTGCAGGTGTTTGCCGACCGGTTCCAGGCACTGGTCCAGGAGCGCGACGACACCCGCAGGGTGGCGGCGGAGGCCCGCAAGCTGCGGGTGGCGATGCGTCTGGAACAGCGCAAGTGTCCGCCACCGACTTCGCCGCGAGAACAGATGAAGGCCTGCAAGAGCAATTGATCGGCCTGCGCCTACTCCGCGGTGCGGGGCCAGCCTTCGGCCCAGCGGATGAAGTGCGCGTCGCCGGTGAAATCAGGCGCCGCGACATCGCTCACCGAGAAGTACACCCGGCCGCTGCCGGGCATGTCCACGGCCTTCTGGCGCGCACGCAGGCTCACGCCGGCGAGATCCAGCTCGCTTTCATCGGAGTTGATGGCGGTGGTGCCATCAATGCTCAATGCAGTACCAGTGACCTGGCTGCGGAACACCTTCATCGCCGTGTCGCGACTGGAGATGAAGGTGTCGTACAGCGTGACGTCGGAATCACGGATCTCCAGCGACTCGATGTGCGCAGCTTCAATGACCACGCCGCGGCACTGGTCGAGTTTCAATGACTTGAAATTTCCCTTGTAGCGCACGTTCGACCGGCCCCGGCACTCGACCTCACCGTGGTTCTCCGGCGCGACTGTCGCAACGTGCCTGCTGCCCAGCGGCTCAGGGCGGCGACAAGCAAGGCGTTGAATCGCTCCGTGCTCTGGCTCATCGGCACATGCCCGGCCCCATCGATCACCTGCAGTCGCGCATCGGCGAGTCGCGATGCCAGCAGTTCGCCGGTCCGCACCGGGGCAATGGGATCATCGCGTCCCCAGATCAGCGTCACAGGCGCCTGCACGCTGCGGATCACCGAAGTGAAGTCGTACTGCACCAGGCCAACTGCCGCATCGGTCTGGCTGGCGCCGCCGAGCAATGCCCTGCGCATGGCGGGGTTGTCCGCCAGCCAGCGCACGAAGTCGAAGCCGGTATCCGCGCGCCGCATCAGCACGCGGCCCACGCCATTGGTGCGTTCGTCGATCATGGACAACACGCGGTCCACCGGTTCGATGCCCGACTGCGGCAGCTCCACGCGCGCGATATGCCGCGCGAAGATCGACTGGTGCAGGATGCCCGCGATGTCGATCAGCACGAGCCGGTCCACGCGGCGGGGAAATGCGTGGGCAAAATACAGCGCCACGGCGCCGCCGAGTGAATGACCGACTACATGCGCCCTGGCCACCTGCTTCTGCTCCAGCAGCTCGTCCAGCACCTGCGCGAGCGCAGGAAACGCGTAGCCACCCGGTAGTGCCGGCGAGGCGCCGAACCCGGGCAGGTCCAGCGCAATGACCCGATGGTTCCCGAGCAGCAGCGGCACGGTCAGCCGCCAGTCGCGGTGGGCGTTGTCACCGAGGCCATGCACCAGCAGCACTGCTGGCGAGTTCTTCGCCCCGGCTTCACCTACCCACAGGTGGGCGCCGGACTTGAGTTGCAGGCATTGATAGGCCAGTCCCGTGACTTCCGGTGCCGGTGACGACGTTGCCTCGCGGTTCAGGCACTGGCACGCGGCGTTGGATGCCGCACCCAGCAGGATGCACGCCAGTACTTGCTGTCGCATCAGTCGTCGCAGCACTGCGAACCCCTGCATCCACCAGGTGACGCTGGATTCTGCCACATCACTCATGGCTGGCCGTCACGTCCGTTGCTGCCCAAGCGCCAGTTGCCGGATCTTCACTTCCGCGCATACTGGATCCGTCTTCCTGACCGAACTCAATGGCCTCGGGCCAAGGAGAAAGCAAATGAAGAACAATTCCCGGGGCGATGGCAATCAGGAGATGAGCGAGGTGAATACCACGCCGCTGATCGACGTGATGCTGGTGCTGCTGGTCATGATGATCGTGACGCTTCCGGCGCAGACTCATCTGATCAAGATGAATCTGCCCCGGGACGGGCAATCCGCGCTGCCGCCTCCAACCATCTACATCGACATCGATCCCGACGGAACCATCGTCTGGGACAGTGTGCCGCTGAGTGGCATCGGCGCGCTCGAAGCGCGTCTGAATGAAGAAGCGGCGAAGAATCCGCAGGCGCAGATCCAGCTGCGACCATCGGCGCTGGCGAAGTACGACGTGGTTGCCAACGTCATGGCGTCCGCCCAGCGCCATGACATCAGGCGCATGGGCTTCACCAACATCGCCGAGTACGGCAACTAGCGCGCAAGACCCGCAGCCGGCGGCGATTGTCATGCAAACTACCCTCCCCAGAACGGGAGGAGCGGTGATGAACAAGCGCGCGGTCCGGGCGACCATGGCTGTCTGCTTGCTGGCGACGAGCTTCGCCGCGCCTGCGATCGCGCAGGTGTACACCGCGCTTGACCCGCGCGGCACATATCCTGCGGTCGAGCGCGTGCCGCTCGCCGCCAGGCTGCCGTCGCTGGCCGGCAAGCGTATCCATGTGGTCATGTCCTGGCCCAGCGGCTCGGGCATGGATCAGGTGGCCAAGGACATCGCCGCGTCGCTTGAGTCCAGGCACAAGGTCAGGACGGCGGTCATCAGGAACCGCAACACGCGCTATTCCGAGGACGACCCCGAGTTGTGGAAGGAGATGCAGCAGAACGCGGACGGCTACATCTACATCGGCGCGGCTTCATCCTCCACGACCTCCTACGTCTTCAAATGGAGCACGCACCTGGAGCAGATCGGTATTCCGGGCGGCGCCGCCCATTTCGAGCAGCTGGAAAGCGTGCGCGAAACCACGCAGGCGCGTGAAGGCGCGCAGGTGCGCGGCGTGGCGTTCTCCTATCCCGTCGAGGAGATGGACAGGACGCGCTACGCCAATGCGATCGAACAGGTCATCGCCACGCTGACCACGCCGTTGACGCCGGCCGAGCGCGCGACGGGTGTCATCACGCCACCGCCGCATCCGGAGGTCGCGGCAACGGCAGACCTCGCCGGGATCCAGCGTGTGTTCCACGAGAAGGGCTTTACCGATGGCCTGCCCATCATTCCGCCGACGCGCGAAGCCGTCGCGGCGATGCTGAAGGGCACCAGCCATTCCCCCACTGAAGTCGTCGCCAGGGCGTTCGTCCCCGAAGGGCTCGGCGTCACGGTGCGGCAGGTCGCGATCAACGCGGTGATGGCCGGCTGCCTGCCGCAGCACATGCCGGTGCTGCTGGCGACGATCGAGGCGTACCAGAAGTTCAATCTCAACTCGATGCTGCGCTCGACCAACTCCTTCGCGTTCATGCAGGTGGTCAACGGGCCGATCGCCAAGACGCTGCAGATGAATTCCGGCGTCAACGCGGTGGGGCCGGGCAACCAGGCGAACGCGGCGATGGGCCGCGCGCTGCGCCTGTTCATCACCAATCTCGGGGGTGGCGCGCCCGGCGTGAACATCATGGCCGTGATCGGCGCCAATGCGAACTACAGCTTCATGTTCGCCGAGAACGAGGAGCAGAGCCCGTGGGAGTCGCTGAGCGTCACGCAGGGCTTCAAAAAAGGGGAAAGCACGCTGACCTTCTACAGCGGCGGCTGGGCGCATTCGGGCAACTATGGCCTTGGCACAGAGCTCGCCGACGTGCCGCCGGATCTTGCCCGTTACCAGTTGCCGAGCGGGGCGGTGCTGATCATCTCGCCGCAGCGTGCCGAAGCGCTGGCCCGCCAGGGCATGAGCAAGGAGGACGTGCGCAAATACCTGGTGGAGCACGCGACGCGGCCAGCCCGCGGCGCGGGCGCGCCGGCGCCGGTGTACAGGCCAGGCACCATCGATGTCATCGTGGCCGGTGGCGACGCGGCCCCCATGATGCAGGCCTGGCACATGTATCGACCGCAGACCGTTTCGATCGACAAATGGCGGTAGCGAACCAGGAACCTCTTGCGGTGATGGTTGTCCATCAGCGGGGTTCTTCGTTGTCCGCAAGGCCTGCATTTCCCGGGATTTGTATTGCGGCATCACGGATGGTATGAAGGCGGACGGCGCGTGGCGGGCAGTCGCTTTCCATCCGGCACACGGTCCGCACAACATGTTGTTTGAATTGCATTCCTGGCTTTTCGATCGGGGGACAGACGTCATATGAAGGGCAACGGCATTTCGCGCCGCGCGCTGCTTGGAAATCTCGCCATGCTTGGCGTCGCTGCGGGCTCAGCCCCGGCTTTGGCCAGGACTCACCGGTTTTCCCCGGTGCAGCAGCCTTTCGCCGACCCGTACCTCGAACTCGTGCGGCTTCTCAAGGAAGGCGCCGAGATCGAACAGGACCTGATGCTGCAGTACCTGTACGCGGCGTTTTCACTGAAGCCCGAATACGCGGGGCTGGTCGGTGCTCCGGTGCCGAATACGACTTCGCTGATGGGCATCATCATCCAGGAGATGCAGCATCTCGGGGACGTCAACCGGTTGCTGGTGGAGCTGGATGCCAAGCCGGTGCTCACGCGCCTGGACATCCCCTACGAGACCGACGTCTATCCATTCCCGTATGAACTTGCGCCGCTGGGGTCGGTGAGCCTGGCCAAGTTCACGTATTGCGAAGCGGATCCGGTCCGCCTCGGGCATGTGCGGTCGCTCACCAGCGACTCGGTGCGTCTGGTCGACAAGCTGAAGGCCAGCTTTGGCGGCACCATCCCCGTGAACCACGTCGGCAAGCTCTACGATGCCATCGTCGAGTCACTGGGCGATCTGAAGGAAGCCGGCGGCTACAAGATCGACTTCGGCGCCTGGTTCCAGAATATCGGCGATGTAAAGGCTGAAGGAGAATTCGGCCACTTCAAGTTCTTCCATTCCCTGTACGAGGGCGCCCACCCGCTGATCAAGGACAAACCCGATATCTGGAATCTTCCGGCCACCGACCCGGGTTATCCCTGCTATCAGGTGCCAGTGAACCCCACCGCCTACGAGGGGCGCCCGAACACCATCAAGGATCCTGACCTGCGGGCCCTGGCGTGGCTCGGCAACCTCAACTACTGGAGCCTGTTGCTGCTGCTGGATGCCGGGTACCGGCGCAAGTCCAAGGTCGACATGGCCTATGCACAGACCCTGATGATGGGGCCGGTGATGTCGATCGGGCGGTATCTGCCGACAAAAGGCAGTGCGCTGCCGTTCGACCCGCTCAGCATGGGTTTTGATCCCGGGCTCAATGATCCATCGGGAAGAAAGATCACCCGCAAGATGCTGGAAGAGACCCGCAACTACGCGCGGTCGATCGAGAAGCTGCTTCCCGGCGACTTCAACATCAAGATCTACGACCAGTTGCTGGCGTCGATGCCCTGACAGCCCGGCCGCGCGGATCGCCAGACCGCGCGGAAGCCCTGCCTAGTTCTTCGGATTTTTCAGCGTCGCGAGATACGCGACGATATCCGCGCGCAGGCCGGGTCCCATTGGCTGTCATAATTTTCGAAATCCGGCCTTCTGGTCAGGCTTCGGGAACTCCGGAAGGGATCGCAGGTCTGGCTTGTGTACTCGGCGTCGGGGTTTCGCGCTATCCTCCCCGCGCCTTGCTTCTTGGCAATATCTAGGAATACGGGGGTTGATGCCGTGAGAAAACAATATCGTTCGGTCCTTCTTGCATCGCTGGTTCCAGCGCTTCTGCTCGGTAGCGCAGCCGCCGTGCAGGCAGCCGCGCCGGCGAAGGCAACGCGCTGGTCGGATGCGTCCAGCTGGCCCAACAAGAAGGTGCCAGCCGCCGGCGAGAAGGTCACCATCGACAGCGGCAAGGAAGTGATCCTCGACGTGAGCCCCCCGGCGCTGGGCGGCATCACGATCAACGGCAAGCTCACCTTCGCGGACAACGCGGACCTGGAGCTCTCCACCGAGTGGATCATGATCCACGGCGAAATGGCCATCGGCACTGAAGCCAGGCCGCATACGCGCAAGGCCACCATCACCCTGACGGACAACGTCAAGGACGAACAGCTGATGGGCATGGGCGACCGCGGCATCATGCTGTCGGGCGGCACGCTGAATATGCACGGTGACCGCACCAACACCTGGACCAAGCTGGCCGCCACGGCCAACGCCGGTGCCACATCCATCCAGGTGCTGAACGCCGCGCAATGGAAAGTGGGCGACGAGATCGTCCTCGCCTCGACGGACTTCAACCCGCGTCAGGCCGAGCGCCGCACGATCACGGCGATCAGCGGCAACAACATCACGTTCAGCAAGCCGCTGGACTACATGCACTTCGGCAAGATCACCTACGGCGTGGATGAACGCGGTGAGGTGGGCCTGCTGACGCGCAACATCAAGGTGCAGGCTTCGCCCGATGCGGAACAGTCCTTCTTCGGCGGCCACATCATGGCGATGGTGACGAGCAAGATGTTCGTCGAAGGCGTCGAACTGAACCGCATGGGGCAGAACCTGGAGCTGGCGCGGTATCCGATCCACTGGCATCTGGTGGGCGATGCCAAGGGCCAGTACATCAAGAACGCGGCCATCCACGACACCTACAACCGTTGCGTCACCGTGCACGGTACGAATGAGCTGCGCGTCGAGAACAACGTGACCTACAACACCGTGGGCCACTGCTTCTTCCTCGAAGACGGCATCGAGCATGGCAACGAGTTCGTGAAGAATCTCGCCATCCAGACCAAGTGCCATACCAGCAAGCCCTGCGTACCGACCAACCTCGCCGCATCCGGTGAGACCAGCTACGCGTACGAGGACCGCGCCGCCGGCAGGCAGAATGGCCAGCAATCCAAGGATGTGCTGCTGCCCTCGGACAACACGGTGGCCTCTTTCTGGATCACCAACCCGGACAACGTCTACCGCGACAACGTGGCCGCGGGTTCAGACGAGAACGGCTTCTGGATGTCCCTGCCCGAGCACCCGAATGGTGCCTTCCAGGACTCGGATGCCAGCAAGGCAGTCTGGCCGCGCAACATGCATGTGCGCGAGTTCAAGGGCAATGTCGCGCACTCCAACTACGACGCGTTCATGATGGATCGCAACATCGCGGCCAACAACACCTTCGGTGTCACCGGCAACATGCACATCGCGCGTGAGAACCCCACGGACTCGCGCAGCAAGATCGTCGAGACGGTGTTCGAGGACATGACCGCCTACAAGAACCGCAATGGCGGCTTCTGGGGCCGCGGCGAGATGCGCACGATCAAGAACTACAAGGCGGCGGACAACGCCATCGGCTACACGCAGGCCTCCGGCCTCGCGGGTGGCGCCAGCCTTGCCGACCCCTATACGTCGCGCGTCGTCGACTCGCTGTTCGTGGGTGAGACGGAGAATATCGGCAACCCCACGACCGATGCGGAAAAGAAGGCCGGTCGCAGCCTGCCGAAGCCGCTGCTGCCGGATTTCCCGGTGCGCGGCTACGAGTACTACGACAATCGTCACGACATCATCAACACCACCTTCCGGAACTTCGAGGACAACGCCACCCGCAAGACTGGCGCGCTGTCCTACCTGCTGTACACCAGCTTCGGCGTCAGCTCCAACAACTCCATCGAGAAGGTGAAGTTCGAGAACGCCAAGCCGGTGTACTTCCCGCCGATGACGGGCAACGCCCGCTGGGCCAACGACAATGGCAACAGCTCGGCCTACCGGACCGCGGCGATCCGCGACAAGGACGGTTCGCTGGGCGTCGGCCCCGCGTACGTGCTCATCCACGACGGCATCAATGACAGCATCGCCACCGACCCGGAAGCCTGCGAGATCAAGCGCGACTGGAACGCGGCGCTGTGCAGGGGCGACGTCGGTCGCTTCAACATCGGCGGCGCTGGTGGTGGTGGCGGCGGCTTCGGCGGCGCTCGTGGCGGTGCGGGTCCCGGCGCCGGTGCGCCGCGCGCCGGTGCTGGTGCTGGCCCCGGTGCTTTCGCTGGTGGTCCTCCCGCGGCAGCAGCTCGCGGCGCGGGCCCAGGTCCCGGTGGTCCCGGTGGTCCTGGCGCGGGCGCTCCGCGTGCCGCAGGTCCTGGCGGGCCCGGTGCCCGAGGCGGCGCGCCTGCCGAGCCGCCAGTAGTCCTCAGCCGCAATGGCAAGGAATACACCGCAACCTCGGGCAATGTGCGCGCCGGTACCGAGATCAAGGTGACCACCGAACGCCCGACCGTGTCCCTGCGGCTGACGGAACTGGACAAGGGCTCGTGGGTGATCTTCCAGCTGCCGGGCTTCAGCACGGCAGCCGCCGGTGCGCCGCAGAGCAGCCTGGATGCGCTGCGCAAGGCCGGCGAGACCTCGTACTTCAAGGACAAGGATGCACTGTGGGTCAAGGTGGTCTCGCCGGACAGCGGTGAGCTTGGCCTGGGCGGTGCAACCACGCTGCAGGTCAGCCGGTAAGCTGACCCTTGGTTTGAGCAACAGCCCCCGGGCTTATGGCCCGGGGGCTTTTTTTTGGCCAATGGATCAACTGGCCAGGATGCGCACAGGCGGTATTCGAAAACGGTCACCCCGGATACGAGACGCCACGTATCGCGGTATCCTCTGCGCCTCGAATTCGCGGTCATTTCAAGTTTCCGGGGGTTGATGTCATGAGCAGGAAGAATCGCTCGTCCCTTCTGATGGCGCTCGTTCCAGCCTTGCTGCTGGGCAGTGCATCCGCCGTGCAAGCGGCGGCGCCAGCGAAGGCGACGCGCTGGTCCGATGCGTCCAGCTGGCCCGGCAAGAAGGTGCCGGCCGCAGGCGAAAAGGTGGAGATCGCCAGCGGCAAGGAGGTGATCCTGGACGTCAGCCCTCCCGCGCTGGGCGGCATCACCATCAACGGCAAGCTCACCTTCGGTGACAACGCCGACGTGGAGCTCACCACCGAATGGATCATGGTGCATGGCGAACTGGCCATCGGCACCGAAGCGAAGCCTTACACCCGCAAGGCCACCATCACCCTGACCAACAACGTCAAGGACGAGCAGATGATGGGCATGGGCGACCGCGGCATCATGCTGTCGGGCGGCACGCTGAACCTGCACGGTGATCGCAAGAACGCCTGGACCAAGCTTTCGAAAACCGCCGACGCCGGCAGCAACTCCATCGAAGTGCTGAGCGCCGCGCAGTGGCGCGTGGGTGACGAGATCGTGCTCGCCTCCACGGACTATGACGCGCGGCAGGCCGAGCGTCGCACCATCACGGCGATAAGCGGCAACAACATCACGCTGGACAGGAAGCTGGAGTACATGCACTTCGGCAAGATCACCCACGGCGTGGATGAACGCGGTGAAGTGGGCCTCTTGACGCGCAACATCAAGGTCCAGGCATCCGCCGATGCGGAGAAGACCTTCTTCGGCGGCCACATCATGGCCATGGTGACGAGCAAGATGTTCGTCGAGGGCGTCGAGCTGAATCGCATGGGCCAGAACCTGGAGCTGGCGCGCTACCCCATCCACTGGCACCTGGTCGGCGACGAGGGCAGGGGCCAGTACATCAAGAACGCGTCCATCCATGACACCTACAACCGCTGCGTCACGGTGCATGGCACGAACAACCTGCGCGTTGAGAACAACGTGACCTACAACAGCGTGGGCCACTGCTTCTTCCTGGAAGACGGCATCGAGCACGGCAACGAGTTCGTGAAGAACCTCGCCATCCAGGTCAAGTGCCACATGTCCAAGCCCTGCGACCCGACCAACCTCGAGCCGTTCGGCGCGAACGCCGATGGCCTGAACTTCAAGACCACCGGCCAGGACTCGAAGGAAATCCTGATTCCGTCGGACAACACGGTGTCGGCTTACTGGATCACCAATCCCGACAACGTCTACCGCGACAATGTGTCCGCCGGTTCCGACTCGACCGGTTTCTGGCTTGCCTTCCCGGAGCATCCCACCGGCGCCTTTGAAGGCTCGGATCTGAGCAAGGCCACCTGGCCGCGTCGCATGGTATTGCGTGAGTTCAAGGGCAATGTCTCGCACTCGAACGTCGACAGTTTCATGGGTGACCGCGCACCCAGGGCTGATGGTCATTTCGCCGTCGGCGGCTATGTGGCGCTGGTCAATCCCGCGGATGCCAACAGCGCCCAGGCGGAGAACGTGATCGAGGATTTCACCGGCTACAAGAACCGCAACAGCGGCATCTGGGCGCGCGGCGAATTGCGGCTGTACAAGGGCCTGAAGATGGCCGACAACGGCATCGGCTTCACGCAGGCCTCCGGCAACACCGGCCGTTCCGCATACACCTCTAAGGTGGTGGATTCATTGTTCGTGGGCGAGTCCGAGAACATCGGCAACCCCATGACGGCGTCGGAAAAGGCCGCTGGCCGCAGCCTGCCGTTCCCCGGGGTCGCGGACTTCCCGATCCGCGCCTACGAGTTCTATGACTACCGCCATGAGCTCGACAACAACACCTTCGTGAACTACCAGGACAATGCCACCCGCAAGACCGGCGCGATCTCCTACCTGCTGTTCACCAGCTTCGGCATGAGCTCCAACAACATCGTGCAGCGTTCGACATTCAAGAACGCCAAGCCGGTGTATTTCCCGCCGATCGACAACCGCTGGAGCAACGACGATTACGGCAACACGGTCTACAAGACCTCGGTGTTCAACGACAAGGACGGCACCATCACCGGCATTCCCAATTCCTACATCATCAACAACACCGGCTACGACCCTGACGAAGCCTGCGAAGCCAGGCCCACGTGGAACGCCTATGTGTGCAAGGGCGATATCGGCCGCATGAATATTGGCGGTGGTGGTGGTGCTGTGGGGTTCGGCGGCTTCGGTGGCGGTGGTGGCCGCGCCGGTGGTCCGGGTGCTGGTGCTCCCCGCGGTGCCGGTGGTCCTGGCGCGGGTCCCGCGCGCGGCGGAGCCCCCGGTCCTGGTGCTGGTGGTGTCGCACGAGCCGGCGGTCCCGGCGCTGGCGCCGGTGGTCCTGGCACCGGTGCTCCCCGGGCCGCTGCCGCTGCGCCGGCTCCCGTCGCCATTGCCCCGGGTGGTGGTCGCATCAGGGGAACGGCTGCACCCTCCGGCCCGCCCGTCATCCTCAGCCGCAATGGCAAGGAGTTTCCCGCCAACGGTGAAACCAACGTGCGTGCGGGCACTGAATACAAGGTGACCACCGAACGGCCTTCGTTGAACATCAACGTGAAGGAGCTGGATACCGGCTCGTGGGTGATGTTCGAGCTGCCGGGGTTCACCACGGCAAATTCGGGTACGGCGGTGGACAGCCTGGATGCGCTGCGCAAGGCCAGCGCCACCTCGTACTACAAGGGCAATGGTTCGCTGTGGGTGAAGCTGGTTTCCACCGGTGACATCCTGGGCAGCGGCCCGACCCAGGGTCCTGGTCCCGGAAACAGCCTGCAGGCCAGCCGCTAAGCCGCAGCCTGTCGTTTGAACAAAAGCCCCCGGTCATGCGTCCGGGGGCTTTTTTTTTGCCTGCGTTCAGCGACCGCCGAACCCGAGTTCCTTGCCCAGCGCGCTGTTGCCCGCTTCGATGGTGATCTCGCGCCGCTGGATACGCCATTCGCCCTTCTGCCTGGTGTAGCGATCCGTGTACCGCGAAATGCTCAGGATCGCCGGGCCGATGTCGCCCTTCTTCACCACCGTGGTGACATAGCAGGTGCCGGTGGCCGTATCGGCGCCGGTGATGGTGACCTGCGCATTGCTGATCAGGTGCCGCATGATCGATGTGAGCTTGCCACCCGGGCCCGGCTCCGTCGTGAACCGCTCGTGATCTCGGCGCGCCTGTGCGATCAACGCCTCGCGGCCCTTGACGATGGCCGGTCCGCCCGCCGCGACGGCAATCTCGCCGTCGGCGGTGAACAGGTCCGCGTACTCCTCGGGCGTGCCCGAGTCATGCACCACGCCATAGCGGTCCAGCAGTTCGCGGATCTGCAGGCGATCGGCAATCGCCTGCATCGAATCGGCCGCGGGCAGTGCCGTGGATGCGGCCAGCAGCAGCCAGGCCGCGATAATCCTGCGGGTGGGAATTTCCATTTGAACGCTCCTCATGTAAGGTTCGGACCACAAATCAAAGGGGATCAGCGCATGCGACCGAAATCGCGGACCAGTTCAATGCTGTTGTGCCTGGCGGCAGTGTGCCTCACGCGCGCGGCGACTGCCCATCACTCCACCGCTGAATTCGACTACACCAAGCAGGTCACCATCAAGGGCATGGTGAAGGAAGTGCAGTGGACCAACCCTCACTCATACATCCAGCTGCTGGTGGATGGCACCGGTGCCGAGAAGGTCCAGTGGTCGGTGGAGATCGGCTCGCCGAGCCTGAACATCGGCATGGGCTGGCGCAAGAACAGCGTGAAGCCGGGTGATGTGGTCACCTTGAGCCTCTCGCCGGCGCGCAATGGCTCGCCCTACGGCACGCTGCGGACGCTGACGTTTGCCGATGGCAAGACGCTGGATGGTGTGGCCGCGCGGATGGGTGGCGCGCGACCCGGTGGTCCGCCACCCGGGGGTGCGCGCGGTGGCCCGCCTGCAGGTTCGCCCGCTGCACCGAGGGGGCAGTGACCATGCGCGCGCAACGCTGGAGTTCTCTCGCCTGCGCCGTGGTGCTCGCGGCCAGCCTCACCGGCACGATTCACGGTGCCACGCCGGCGCGTGGCATGGATCGGCTGCTGGGAGTGTGGGTGCCGGACGCCGCGCCGCGCGCGCTGTTGACGGCCGACGGCAAGGCGCCACCACTGACGGCGGATGCCGCGAAGCTCCATGCCCAGCGGCGCGCGTTGCTGGCGAAGGGCGATGCCTCCTTCGACCCCACCACCTGGTGCGCGGGCCCGGGCATGCCACGCATGCTCACCATGCCGTACCCGTTCGAGATCCGCAGCGACAACGAGCGCATCGCGTTCATCCACGGCTGGTATCGCTGGTTCCGCATCGTCGATCTCGGCGCCGGCACGGTTGATCCGCCGTTGTCGCTGACCATGGGTTTCCCGACGGCGCGCTGGGAAGGCGAGACGCTGGTGATCCGCACCATCGGGCTCACCGACGCCACCGTGCTGGATGCATCGGGCCTGCCGCGCTCGGAGCAGATGACCCTGACCGAGCGGCTGCGCGTGCTGCCGAACGGCCGCCTCGAGGATCGCATCACCATCGAGGATCCGGAGAACTACTCGAAACCCTGGGAGACCGTGCTGACTTTCCACCGCGATGCGCAGGTGAAGGTGCAGGACGATGTCTGCCCTGATCGGCTCGCGAAAGGCGAGCCGGCTGAACTGCTCACCGCGTCGAAGCCGGCGCGTGCGGCAACGCCGCCACCACCGGCGCGCGCTGCGGCTGCAGCTGCGGCACCAGCGATGGCCACAGCGCGCTTCACCGGTGTGTTCGAACCGAAAGGTTTCGCGGTCACCATCCCCAACACGCCGCTGTCCGCCGCCGGCCAGGAAGTCGTGGCACGCAACACCGCGGCCACCTCGCGCGGCGCCATCCTGCAGACGGCGTGGGTGTCGTGCCGGCCGGGCGCGGTCTCCGCCATCACCATGCCGCGCGAGAAGATCGTGGTCATGGAAACCCCGGATGAAGTGACGCTGCTGTTCGAAATGCCGCGCATGGTCCGGCGCATCCGCATGAATGCCACGCATCCGGCCACGCTCGAACCTTCCTACCTCGGGGATTCCGTGGGGCGCTGGGAAGGCAACACGCTGGTGGTCGACACCGTCGGCTACAACGGCTTCGGCGAACTCGACGCACGCGGCCAGCCCACCAGTGCGAAGCTGCACACCGTCGAGCGCTTCACGCGCGCGGCCGATGGCGGCATCGACATCGAGACCACTCTCGAGGACGCGGAGTACTACTCGCAGCCCTTCGTGATCAAGCGCGCGTGGAAGACCAGCCCGGCGCGCCATCCCTACGAGTACGACTGCATGGAAAACCCCCGCAAGGAAGATTTCGAGAACGCCCACTACGTGCGCGAGCAGTACCGCCCGGTGTGCATGCGCGTGGAAGGCGAGGGCATGGCCCTGTCGAAGATGGTTTGCCGCAAGCCGGAATGAGCGTGGATGGCGGCGGTTCACAGAGCGGAGTCGTAGGATACCTCCCGCACTCTGATGGGGTGTTCGAGCGTGGCGCAGCGGCGCCGGGAAGCGCAATCTGCAGTTGCGTAACACGGGATCCTTCACCGGAACCCGCCAACGCAAAAGCTGAGCCCGGTCAGGCTTAACCGCCTTCCGGGCTTGGTCATTTCTGGCCCCGGCGAAATCTTCGCTCCGCGTCCCTTCCGCCAGCCGCGGCAATAACCCCTGCTGTGCAGCCCGCCGGATATTCGCGTTATCCTGCGACCCCCGGATGCGGGGCAAATTCAAGTTTTTGGGGGTCAAGTCCATGAGCAAGAAGAACCGCTCGTTTCTTCTGATGTCGCTGGTTCCGGCAGTCCTGTTGGGCGGCGTATTCGCTGTCGTCCAGGCCGCCGCACCGGCGAAGGCCACGCGCTGGTCCGATGCGGCCACCTGGCCGAACAAGAAGGTGCCGGCCGCGGGCGACAAGGTGGAGATTCCCAGCGGCAAGGAAGTGATCCTGGACGTGAGCCCGCCGGCACTGAACGGCATCACGATCAACGGCAAGCTGACCTTCGCCGACAACGCCGACATCGACCTCTCCACCGAGTGGATCATGATCCACGGCGAACTGCAGGTCGGCACCGAAGCCAGGCCCTACACGCGCAAGGCCACCATCACGCTGACCAACAACGTGAAAGACGAGCAGCTGATGGGCATGGGCGACCGCGGCATCATGCTGTCGGGCGGTACGCTCAACCTGCACGGTGACCGCACCAACACCTGGACCAAACTCGCCGCCACGGCGAACGCCGGGGCCACGTCGATCCAGGTGCTGAATGCCTCGCAGTGGAAAGCCGGTGACGAGATCGTCCTCGCCTCCACGGATTACAACCCGCGCCAGGCCGAGCGTCGCACCATTGCGTCCGTCAGCGGCAACACCATCACGCTGACCAGGCCGCTGGAGTACATGCACTTCGGCAAGATCACCTATGACGTGGATGAGCGCGGCGAAGTGGGTCTGTTGACGCGCAACATCAGGATCCAGGCATCGGCCGATGCCGAACAGTCCTTCTTCGGCGGCCACATCATGGCGATGGTGACGAGCAAGGTGTTCGTCGAGGGTGTCGAGCTGAACCGCATGGGCCAGAACCTGGAGCTGGCGCGGTATCCGATTCACTGGCATCTGGTGGGCGACGCGAAAGGCCAGTACATCAAGAACGCCGCGATCCACGACACCTACAACCGCTGCGTCACCGTGCACGGCACCAATGAGCTGCGCATCGAGAACAACGTGACCTACAACACCGTGGGCCACTGCTTCTTCCTCGAAGACGGCATCGAGCATGGCAACGAGTTCGTGAAGAATCTCGCCATCCAGACCAAGTGCCATACCTCCAAGCCCTGCGAGCCCACCAATCTCGCCGCGACGGGTGAAGCCACCCAGGAGCGCCAGGCCACCGGGCCGCGGGGCCAGCAATCCAAGGATGTGCTGCTGCCTTCGGACAACACCGTGTCGTCGTTCTGGATCACCAATCCTGACAACACCTACCGCGACAACGTGGCCGCCGGTTCGGACTCGAACGGCTTCTGGATGTCCCTGCCGGAGCACCCGAACGGCGCCTTCCAGGATTCGGACATCAGCAAGAACACCTGGCCGCGCCGCACGCCCTTCCGCGAATTCAAGGGCAATGTCGCGCACTCGAACTACGACGGCTTCATGTTTGACCGCAACATCGCGGCCAACAACACCTTCAGCGTGACCGGCAGCTCGCACACCGGCCTCGAGAACCCCGCCGACCCGAACAGCAAGGTGCTGGTCTCGACGTTCGAGAACCTCACCACCTACAAGAACCGCAATGGCGGCGTGTGGGGACGCGGCGAGGCGCACCTGTTCAAGAACGTGAAATTCGCCGACAACGCCATGGGCTTCACCCATGCCGCCGGCGGCAGCCGCAGCGAATACTCCTCCATGGTGGCGGATTCGCTGTTCGTGGGCGAAACCGAAAACGTCGGCAATCCTTCAACTCCCGAGGAAAAGGCCTACGGCCGCACCTTCCCGAAGCCCACGATGCCGGACTTCCCCATCCGCGGTTACGAGTACTACGACTATCGCCATGACGTGGTGAACACCACGTTCCGCAACTACGAGGACAACGCCACCCGCAAGACCGGCGCGATCTCGCACCTGCTGTACACCAGCTTCGGGGCGAGCTCGAACAACGCCGTCGAGAAGGTGAAGTTCATCAACGCCAAGCCGGTGTATTACCCGCCGATGGAACGCAAGTGGGGCAACGACACGGCTTCCGGCAGCATGGCCTACAAGACCGCCGTGTTCAGGGACCGGGACGGCTCGCTGGGCCGTGGCCCCAATTCCTTCGTGGTCATCAATGACGGCGTGAATGACAGCATCGCGGTGGACAACGAAGCCTGCGAGGTCAAGCCCACCTGGAACGCCGCGCTGTGCAATGGCGATGTCGGGCGCATGAGCTTCGTCAATGGTCGTGGCCTTGGCTTCGACCAGATCAGCGGCAGCCTGGCGCCCGGCGCTCCGCAGCCGCCGGTGATCCTGAGCCGCAAGGGCGTCAAGGACATCAGCATCCCCGTGGGTACCAACGTGCGCTCTGGCATCGAGTTCAAGGCGACCACTGAACGGCCGAACATGGAGTTTCATCTGATTGAGCTGGAAGCCGGTTCCTGGGTGACCGTCGAGATCCCGGGATACACCAAGGCCTCCGCGGGTACGCCGGTAGACAGCCTGGATGCGCTTCGCAAGGCCAGTGCCACCTCGTACTACAAGGCGCCGGATGCGCTGTGGGTGAAGCTGGTCTCGCCGGGCGACAGCGGTCGCGGTGGCCACAGTGGTGGGGTGACGCTGCAGGTCAGCCGGTAAGCCACAGCCCGTGTGAGCAGAATCCCCCGCCTCGAGAGCGGGGGATTTTCTTTGGCAGGGCGAAAGCCTTTGTTCTTTTAGCCTGCGTGCCCTGCGCTGTAACCAAGGAGAGGTTCACGACATGCAGAAGCCTGTTCACGTGCGCAAGGCACAGCTCGCCGCATGGGTGACCGCCTGCTGCCTGTTTGCAGGCTCGCCGCTCAGGGCGCAGGAGCTGCCTTTCCTGCTCCCGGAACCGGCGCAGGAGAAGCTCGAAGAACTGGAAGCCATCGTCATCAACGGCGGGCTCGCCACGCCGCAGGTGTGGAAAGTCTCCAAGGGCGACCACGTGCTGTGGGTGCTCGGCGATGCGCCAGCGCCCGCTGGTACGCACTGGCGTTTCGACCAGGTGGAAGCGCACCTGGCCGAGTCGCAGCTGCTGCTGTACCCGGGCGAAATGGATGTGGACATCGGCTTCTTCAAGATGATGAGCCTCGCTACCCAGCTGCCACTTGCGTACAAGTCGGTGACGAAGAATCCCGACGGCAAGACCCTGAAGGATGTGCTGCCGCCGGAAGTCTATGAACGGTGGCGTGTGCTCAAGACCGCGTACGCCGCGCGCGACAACGATATCGAGAAGTTTCGTCCGCTCTTCGCCATGGAGAAGCTGGAGGAAATGATCGTGGAGAAACATGGGCCGGGAAGCCGGCCCGCGCAATCCGGCGCACCCCGGCGGGGGCCGCCGTTGCGGCCGCAGGTGGACGCGGCGGCGAAGCGGCACAAGGTGAAGGTGCGCCACTCACCGGAAGTGGAGCTCAAGGTCGTATTGAAGAATGTGCGGGACATGCTGAAATTCGTCGGCGACTACAGCGCGGTGGACGCGCAGTGCGTGACGCACAACCTGGAGTACCTGGAACACAGGATCGAATACCTGAAGCAGAGCGCCATCGGCCCGGCACAGCAGAAGCCCCCGCAGCGCGGCCGGGACTGCAACGATTGGGAACCCCTGCTGGAGAAGCTCAAGAGTGGCGAGATCAAGGACTCCGCGGGCATCCTGAAGACGATGGACTACATGGGCCGCCAGGTGGAGCTCAGCAACCAGAAGCTGGATGCGAAGTGGGTCGAGGCCGCGGCGGCCGCGCTGGAGAAGAACAAGTCCACCTTCGCCGTGCTGCAGCTTCGCCAGACGCAGAACCCCGCGGGCCACATCGCGAAACTGCGGGAGCTGGGGTATGAGGTGGAAGAGCCCGGTGGGGCTGGCGAGTGAGGTCGGGCAGCCTGAAGCGCCTTCCACAATGTCGGTGGGTGGGCTAGCCTTCGGCGACCGCAACCTCAAGCATGAGTACGACCATGAAGAACCTGGTGCTGGCGCTCGCATTGACCGCCTCCGTCGCCGCAGCTGCCGCCGAGAACACCGGCCAGAAAGCATCAGGCGCCAGCGCGAGCGGGCAGGCTGCAACGCCCGCACTCGCCCGTGGCACCGGCGTCGTGAAAGGCATGGATCCCAACGGCCGCATCATCATTTCGCATGAAGCCATCCCCGCGCTGCAGTGGCCGGCCATGGTCATGTCCTTCAAGATCAGTGCGGAACTCGCCAAGGGCCTGAAGGATGGGCAGAAGGTGGAATTCGAGTTCCAGCCCCGCGACATGGACGGCACCATCACCAAAGTGAAAGTGCTGCCGTAGCGACGCAGCGGCAGCGCACATGACCCCCAGGCACCGCCAGATCGCCGTCGCATTGGCCCTGTGCCTGCTGGTGTCGGGCGTGTTCGCGCAGCGTGCCTTTCGCCGCAACATGCCCGAGCCCGACCGGCCGCGGACCGGGGAGCAGAAGGAGTGGACGTTCGCGCGGCTCGCCTATGACGGCGGCGGCGGCCGCAGCGGCTGGTCGGTGGACTATCCCGCTGCCGAATACCACCTGTCAGGCGCCGTCCGCCGCCTGACCCGCATCGACGCCGATCAGGACGGACAGGTCGTCAGCCCGAATTCCGACGAGCTGTTCAATTACCCGTGGCTGTATGCCGTGGAAGTCGGCTCCTGGGGGTTCAGCGAGGAGCAGGCCGCGCGCCTGCGCGAGTATCTGGAGCGCGGCGGTTTCCTGATGGTCGATGACTTCCATGGCGAGGACGAGTGGGAGCAATTCCTGTACGGGATGCAGCAGATATTCCCCGACCGGCAAGTGGTGGATGTGCCGGCGGACGATCTCGTCTACGCGATGCCGTATCCGCAGAAGGCGCGCGTGCAGGTACCCGGCCCGCAATTCATGAATACGGGGCGCACGTACGAACGCTCGGATGGCGTCACGCCGCACTGGCGCGGCATTCGCGATGACAGGAATCGCTGGATGGTGCTGATCTCGCACAACATCGATTACGGCGAGGGCTGGGAGCAGGCGGATAACCCCTCGTACCCGGAGGACTTCACGCGGCAGGCGTATGAAGTGGCGATGGATTACCTGATCTATTCCATGACGCACTGAACTCGCTGTTCCAGCGGATCAGTCGGCGCGGACGTCGCCTGCCAGCAGGCCAGCCAACCCATGTTTCAGCCTGCGAGCCCAGCTCATTTCTTCACTTTCATTCTGGCTCTCCGCCGTGACGGAAGGCATCGCTGGCCGCGACCTGGCTGACGATGGAGGCGAACCGATACTTGTCCTTCGCGGCGTTGCGCACGATCTGCCGCACCGCCGGCATATCCTGCCAGTCCACCTCGCGGCCCAGCGCATACGCCATCAACTGCTCGGTCACCGTCTGCACGAATTGCTCCGGATGCGTCATCAGCGTGCGGCGCAGATCATCGGGGCCGGTAAGGTGGGTGCCATCCGGCAGCGTGCCGGTAGTATCCACGGCATCCCCGGTTGCGGCATCGCGCTCGCGCAACCGGCCAACGGCATCGAAGTTCTCGAGCGCAAAGCCCAGTGGATCCATCAGTCCATGGCAGGCGAAGCAGGACTTGTTCTTCACATGCTGCGCCAGCCGCTCGCGCAGGCCTGCCGGATTGACGTCCGCACTGTCTGCAAGGACGCCCACGCCGGGAGGCCGTTTGTACTGCGGCATACCCAGGATGCGGTTGAGGATCCACGAGCCGCGCAGCGAGGGCGAACTGCGATCCGGCATCGAAGTGACCATCAGCACCGCGCCCTTGCCCAGCAGGCCATGGCGCCTGGAATCCCTCAGTGTCACGCGGCGGAACTCCTCACCCTGCACCGACGCCACACCGTAATGCGTGGCCAGCGCCTCGTTGAGGTAGGTGTAGTCGGCGGTCATGAGCGCCATCACTGGCTGATTGCCGCGCAGCACGCTGTCCAGGAACAGCTCCATCTCGCGCTTCAGCAGTGGCCGCACCTCCGGCGCGGCGGACCCGACTTCGTCCATCCTCGCGAGGTCCAGCCACCGCGAGCCGAAGTTCACCACCAGGGACATGGCCTTCGGATCAGCCAGCATGCGACGTATCTGCGCGGCCAGCTGACCTGGTTCATCGAGCTTGCCGCGGGCCGCGGCCTGCAGCAGCTGGTCATCGGCCGAACTGCCCCAGAGGAATTGCGACAGGCGTGAGGCAAGCTCCATGCCGTCCAGCTTGCGGGCGTTGGCGGCGTTGCTCTCTTCGCCATGCGCCTGCAAATGCGCGGCATCCAGTCTGGTTTCCAGCACGCCGACGACGCTGAGTACCGCCTGCTGATCGGGACGCTGCTCGGTTGCCGGCGGCATGGAGCCAGTACGCAGCCTGCGCACGGCGGCTTCCCACGCCTTGGCATCGCTGCCAGGGGCGTCGAAGCGCATTGACTCGAAGTCGATGCCCGCCGCCCAGTCGGTGCCGTTGTGGCATTTGACGCAGTTTCGTTTGACCTGATTCCACTGCGCGGCAAAGTCGACCTTCGGCTGGGAGGGCGTGGACACGCGCGGTGCTGGCGGCACAGCTTCCATCGCAGGTGGTGGCGACACCTCTTGCACCTGCGGGGACAAGGCAGGCGCGGGATTGGCAACAGCGACCTTCTGCGGGCTGCGTGGCAGAGGCGGCGCTTCCAGTGCGAAGCCAGCGCCGATGCCGAGCCCCCATAAGGTGAGGGCGGCGAGCGCGCGCGGCGCGGAATAGCGCGCGGGGCCCGCGGTGAGATGCCGGATTCTTCGTTCCAGCGCCGAGACGGGCTCGCTCATGGCGAGCGCCCCGGCGGGCACGCTGCCCGCACGCTGCGTAACGGCCAGCAGCACCTCGCCATACGCGCCGGGTTCGGCGCCGCCGCGCAGCACACGCGCATCGCAATCCAGTTCGATGGCCTGACGCAGGCGACGCAGTTGCCACCACAACGGCAGATTCCACGGCATCAGCGCCACGATCAGCAGCGCAGCGCGCAGCAGCAGCGGATCGCGTGCGGCAATGTGCTGCTGCTCGTGTTCCAGGATCAGCGACTGCGTGGCAGCGGGTTCATCGAGAAACCAGCGCGGCACCACGGGCTTCGGACGCCATGCACCCAGCAGCGCGGGGCCGGTTCTGTCGCTGACCAGCACTTGCCGGCCCATCATGGTCACGCGCCGCCAGCGAACCGCGCGGTGGTGGAGCATCACCTCGGCAATTGCGAAATGGAGCAGCATTGCGGCGGACAGGGCCGCCCAGACACTTAGCAGTGTGCGGTTGGATGGAGGTGCCGGCATCCAGCTGTCTGGTGCCTGCATTGATTCGCGTACCGGCGCCGGCGCCGACACGGCGGCCTCGTCCTGCGGCGCTTCGTCGCCCGGCCGCGCTGCGGCGATCGGTGCGGCAGGTTCCACCGTGATGATCGCCGGCCGCGGCAACTGCGCCCTCATCGCAACGGGTGATGCCACTTCCTCCGGCCGTGCCCACAGCACCATGCCCAGCGGCCAAAGGATGGACAGCACCATCGCCGCGGCCCAGATGAAGCGCCGCGAACGGCCGAGCATGGTGGCGAGTTTCTCCTCGCAGAGGCCGATCACGCCGAGCACGGCGGAAATGGCCAGCGCATAGACCATTACCTGCAGCATCACGGCTTCTCCTTCTTCGCCGCCTTGCGCAACTGCTCCTGGATGCGCCGCACCTGCTTCTCGCTGAGCCTTTCGCTCGATACCAGGTGCATCAGCAATGCATCGGTGGAGCCCTTGAACAGCTTCGACACCAGCGCCTTGAGCGCGCCTTCCTGCGCCGCGGTGCGTTCGATGAGTGCGTGATAACGGTGCGCCCGACCTTCCCCCTCATGCCCCACGTAGCCCTTGGCTTCGAGCTTGCGCAGCATGGTCAGCACAGTGGTGTAGGCCAGCTCGTCGCTGAGCAGGGCCTGGACCTCGCTGACCGTGGAGGGGCCGTGGTCCCAGAGCAGATCCATCAGTTGTGCTTCGCGTTCGGCCAGGGAAATTCGCATGGGGTCTTCCAGAAACTATCGTGGTAGTAGTAAAAGCGCACCGGCCGGCCTGTGTCAACTATTCAAGTAGTAGTTGATCCGGAATGGGGGCTGGAAGCCAGGCAACGACATTTCGCGCGGGGCGACAGCCTGCGCGTGGTGCTGAAGGGGCTGGAGACCCGCAGGAGCCGCGGGACCAGGCGGAACGCCGTTCGGCTACCGGCTCGCGGCGATTCCCGCCAGCACGACCATTCCCACCCAGTTGTTGTTCAGGAAAGCTTTCAGGCAGGCCTCGCGTTCGCGATTGCGGATCAGCCGCTGCTGGTATGCGAACAGCCCGGCCGCGATGCCCAGTGCCAGCCAGAATGGCCAGCCGAATTGCAGCGCGTAGCCAGTGAAGGCGAGACCGGCCAGCACCATGAACTGCATCGCACCGATCAGCAGCTTGTCCATGTCGCCGAAGGCGATGGCAGTGGACTGCACGCCGATCTTCACGTCGTCATCGCGATCCACCATGGCGTACTGGGTGTCGTACACCGCAGCCCACAGCACGGTGACGATGAACAGCAGCCAGCCCAGCCGCGGCACGCCACCCAGCGTGGCGACGAAGGCCATGGGCACCGCCCAGCCGAAGGCCGCGCCCAGCCAGAACTGCGGCAGCGCGAAGAAGCGCTTCATGAAGGGGTAGCTCACGGTCAACGCGGCGCCGACGAAGGAGAAATACACGGTGCGCGCATCCAGCTGCAGCACCAGCACGAAGGCCAGCAGCACCAGCGCACCGAACGCGGCCAGTGCTTCGTAGGGCGACAGCACCCGCAATGCCAGCGGCCGGCCCTTGGTGCGCTTCACCTGCGGATCGATGTTGCGATCGGCGAAGTCGTTGATCACGCAGCCGGCCGAGCGCATCACCACCGTGCCGGCGATGAACACGATGAGCAGCTTCAGCGAAGGCCAGGTGGGCTGCCCCGGCAGGCCGCGCGCGGCGATCCACAATGCCCACAGCGTGGGCCACAGCAGGAGGCCAATGCCGATGGGCCTGTTCAGCCGCATCAGCTGCGCGTGGCGCGTGAGCCGGCGCATGAGTGGCGCGCCGCGCCAGCCGTACAGCAGTCCCTGCATCGAGGTCATCCCGCTTCCTTCATGTTCCCCGATCCGCAGGCGATCTCAATGACGATCAATGGATACAAGCGGTGGTCGGCGTCGCGGCACCGACCTCATTGCCGGCAACTTGCCACCGAGGGCGGACCCGCCTTCTGGCCGCTTGCGCACGGACGAATGTTTTCACCGCCTCGCGGCGCAAGTTTGCCTTGTCCATGTCGGGGTCCATCATTTCCAGCGCCTTGCGATGGCTTCATTCTCGATTCGCGTCGGCGCCCGGTCAATCTGGCTGGCCGCTTCGGGTGTGTCGGAACACCACGCTGAAATTGTTGGCCGGCATTGCCACGACCTCCTGCAACACCAGGCCCGCATCCGCGGCGCGGCGCTGCACATCTTCCAGGTTGCGCACGCCCCATTCCGGGTCGCGGCGACGCAGGTCCGCGTCGAAGTCCGCGTTGCTGAGCGCGGTGTCGCGTCCCTCGCGGCGGTAGGGACCGTACAGGTACAGCACGCCATTGGGGGGCAGTACGCGTCCAGCTTCGGACAGCAATGCCAGCGTCGCCTCCCACGGTGCGATGTGGATCATGTTGATGCATACGATGGCGTCGGCCACCTGCACTGGCCAGGGACGCTGCCGCACATCGAGCGCCAGCGGCGGCGCGACATTGGCCAAGCCAGCCGCTGCGGTGCGGGTCTGGATGGAGCCGCGATGATCCGCTTCGGGGTCACTCGGCAGCCAGCTGATCTCCGGCAACGCCTGGGCGAAGTGCACGATGTGCTGGCCGGTGCCGCTGGCGATCTCCAGCACCGTGCCCCGGCGCGGCAGCACGCGTTGCAGGACTTCCAGTATCGGCCCCTTGTTGCGTTCTGGCGCCGGGTACGTCATGACCGCGGCTGGCGTCGACCTTTCCATGCCGTCGATTATCAGCGCAATCTGCAGGCCGCCGTGGAAGTGTGCCGTCACGAATCAGCCCGTCGTTCGTCCTAGGGTCCACAAACCGGGGTAACTCATGCCGGACACAGGGACGAACCCATTCCACAGGCTGGTGGTGCCGCACCTGGCGACGCTGTTCCGCGTCGCCTGGCGGCTCACCCGCAACACGCCGGATGCGCAGGACCTGGTGCAGGACACCTGCATCACCGCCTGGGAGCATCCCGCCGATCTCGAAGGGGCGACGCAGCCGCTTCATTGGCTGCTTCGGGTGCTGAACAACCGCTTCATCGACGGCGCGCGGCGTCGCAGGCGCTCGCCGCTGGCAGCCGTTGCCGGTACCGATGCGGTGGCGCACATGGTCAGTGCGGAACCGAACCCCGAGGAATCGCTGCAGCAGGCTGAAGGTGAGCAGCGCCTGGAACGCGCCTTCCTCCAACTCGAGCAGGCGCAGCGCGCCTTGCTGACCCTGCGCGCGGAGGGCCATGACCTGGCGGAGATCGAGGCGATTACCGGCATCGGCAGGGAGGCGCTGCGCGCACGCCTGCATCGCGCGCGCCGTAGCCTCGCCGCACATCTCCACGAACACACAGGCGCAGCACCAGGTGCCCGCGCCGGGAGCCGATCATGAATTGCCAGGACATTTCCCTCGCGATGGACGACCGCGACATCGGTGCGCTGAGCGAGGCGCAGCGGCATGAATTCGATGCGCATCTGGAGATATGCCCGGACTGCGCGGGGGACTGGGATCTGCATGTGCGGCTGGCGGCGACGCAGGCCCCGCCGCTACCTGCGAACCTGCAGAGCCGGATTGAGCGGGCATTGCCGGTGCGCGGCAGGGTTGCCGGGCATGGTGGATCGAGGCGGCTGGTTGTCATCAGCGTCGTGGCCGCGTTTGCCGCGGCGGCCGCGATGCTCTCCTTGTACTTGATGCAAACGCGAACGCCCGCCGACGGATCGGCGCCAATACTGGTAACGACATCGGCGACGGAGCCGTTGCCAGAGGCGGCGCCCGCGCTGGCGGCGGAGCCAGTCGAGGCCACCAGCGCCGCACCGGCTGTGGTTCCAGCCGCGCAGGCACCGGCCAGGGAAGCGGCGGATCTACCCAGGCCATCAGCGGCACTGCCCACTGTTCGCGTATTGTCATTGCAGAACCAGGCGACGGGATTGGCCTTCACGGCAGTCGAAAGTCTCTTCGCGGAGTTTCTCGCCAACCTCCGTGCGTATAACGACATCGCCGTGCTCGCGCCGAATCAGCCTGAGCCGGTGGGCTCTGCAAGCGCGCAACTGCAGGTGCGGGTGCGGGGATACGGGCCACAGCCCGAGGGAAAATTCACGATCGAACTCACGCTGGAACGCCAGCAACCGGATGGGAGCTACAGACCTGAATTCGCCATGCGCGCCCCGGTCGACATCGCCGCGGCATGTGCCGACACGCCGCCGTTCGACACCATCGAGTTGTGCCACTCACCACGGCATGCGGCGGGTTCCCAGGCCCGCACGGTGCGGGCGCAATTGCTGCGGGCACCTTCGCAGCGGGATCCGCATACCCGGCTGACCGATCAGTCGCTGAATCCGGCTGCGAGGCTCACCGCGCTAGCCGAGTTGCGCGGCAAGCTCAGTGACCCGGCGATACTCCAGAGCGCCATCGACCTTGCGAAGACAGCCACCGACCCGATGGTCCGCGAGCAGGCCTGGCTCATGTTGTACAGGCTCCGCAGTCCGGATCTGGTTGTACCTATCACGGAGGCGATGGTCCAGGATCCGGATGCGAATGTTCGCCTGCAAGCGATGACCGTGGCCGCTGTGGATTTTGCCGATGATCCGCGCCTCGGTGCGGCGTTCGCCACCATCGCGCAGAGCGACGCCAAGCCCATGTTGCGCGCGTTGGCACACGGCGGCTTCGAGGCGGGAGGATACTGGTACAGATACATGGCCGACTCGCTGAAGGACGCCAGTCGTCCCGACGCAGAACGCATCGAGGCGTTGGCCTATCAGCTCAGCAGCCCCTTGCCATGGGATCTGCAGGGGTTCGTGAAGGTCAACAACCTGGTCCCGGTGCTCAGGGAGCTGCTGCCAAGGATGGTGCCCAGATCGGCGGCGGACAATAAGTCGCTTCTGCTGCTGTCCAGGCTGGCGCAGATCGATGAGCCTGCCGTAACCGATCTGGTAGTCCGGAGCGTGGAAGAGCTCTGGGCCAAGCCCACGCCGGCCAGCATCCCGATGGGCATACTCCGCAACATGTTGGGCCGTGTCCGGGACGATTCGCGTGTACGTGCAGCGCTGGAAAAGATCGGTGCGGGAGATCCCGACCCCAACGTGCGGCAGGCCGTCGCCGACATGTTGAAGAAACCGTAGCCGTTTCGGTCTATCTCAGCCGACGCGCCCGTACTCCTCCGCATTCCCGATCCATCGCCGCCGCAGCGGTGCGATGCACGCCGAGTTGGCGCGCAGCAGGCTTTCGGCGGTGGAGCGCACCTGCGGCAGCAGGTCGGCGTCACGGATCAAGTCCGCGACCTTGAGCTCTGCGAGTCCGGTCTGCCGCGTGCCAAGCAGTTCGCCGGGTCCGCGCAGCTCCAGATCCTTCTGCGCAATCGCGAAGCCATCGGTAGTATCGCGCAGCGTCGCCAGGCGCTCCCGTGCCAGCTGCGACAGCGGCGCGCGATACAGCAGCACGCAGGTGGATTCCTGCGAACCGCGGCCCACCCGGCCGCGCAGCTGGTGCAGCTGCGCCAGGCCCATGCGCTCGGCGTTCTCGATCACCATCAGGCTGGCGTTGGGGACGTCCACGCCCACCTCGATCACGGTGGTGGCGATCAGCAGCTGCGTGCGGCCGGATTTGAAATCCTGCATGGCCTTGTCCTTGGCCTTCGGCGGCATGCGACCGTGGACCAGGCCGATGCGCAGATCGGGCAGGGCCGCGGTGAGCTGCCCCGCGGTTTCCTCGGCAGCTTGCGCCACCACTTCCTCGGATTCATCGATCAGCGTGCATACCCAGTAGGCTTGCCGGCCTTCGCGGCAGGCGGCGTGGATGCGCTCGACCACTTCACTGCGCCGCTCCTGCGCCAGCACCACGGTACGGATGGGCGTGCGGCCGGGCGGCAGTTCATCGATCACGGAGACATCGAGATCCGCGTAGGCCGTCATGGCCAGGGTTCGTGGAATGGGTGTCGCGGTCATGATGAGCTGGTGCGGCACGCGGCCGGTGGTTGCGCCCTTCTGCGCCAGCAGCATGCGCTGCTGCACGCCGAAGCGATGCTGTTCGTCAACGATCACCAGTGCCAGGTTGTTGAACGCGACGCCTTCCTGAAACAGCGCGTGGGTGCCGACGGCGATGTGGACTTCGCCACTGGCCACCGCCTCCAATGCGCTCCGGCGGGTGCGTGCCGGCTGCGAACCGGACAGCAATGCCACCGTCACGCCCAGCGGCCTGAACCAGGTATCCAGCGAGCGGGCGTGCTGCTCGGCCAGCAGTTCGGTCGGCGCCATCAACGCCGCCTGCGCGCCACTGCCCACGGCGCGCGCGGCGGCAGCGGCGGCCACCACGGTCTTGCCGCAGCCCACATCACCCTGCACCAGTCGCATCATCGGCAACGCGCGAACCAGATCGGCATCCACCTCGGCGAGCACGCGACGCTGCGGGCCGGTGAGCGAGTAGGGCAGTGCGGCGATGAACTTCTGCGCAAGCCCGGCAGCATCGCGCAGAGCCGGCGCAGGCTCATGCTGGTTGCGCTGTTTCACCTGCGCCAGCGCCAGCTGATGCGCCAGCAGTTCCTCGAACGCCAGGCGCTGCTGGGCCGGATGATCGCCCTCTGCCAGCGAGGCCAGCGAAGCACCGACCGGCGGATGGTGCATGAACTCCAGCGCCTCGCGCAGCGGCGGCAGGTGCAGCCTCGCCACCACCTCGGCGGGCAGCAGATCTTCAGCCGGGTTGGCGGCCAGCCGCGCCAGTGCCTTGTTCACCATGGCGCGCACGCGACCCTGCGTTTGTCCTTCCGTGAGCGGATAGATCGGCGTCAGCCGGTCATCCAGCGGCTCCGCGTGCGCGCCGAGCAGGCGGTATTCCGGATGCACCATTTCCAGCCCCTGCGGGCCGCGCCGCGCCTCGCCGAAGCAGCGCAGCCGCGTGCTACGCGCGAAACCTTGTTGCTGCGTGCGGGAGAAATGAAAGAAACGCAGGTTGAGGAAGCCCGAACCGTCGGAGATGCGCACCAGCAGCGCGCGCCGGCGGCGAAAGGTGACATCGGCGATCTGCACCTCGCCCTCGATGACGGCCCGGCTGCCGGCAAGCAGCGCACCGATGGGCGTGACGCGGGTGCGGTCTTCGTAGCGCGCGGGCAGCAGGAACAGCGGGTCGGCGCCAGCTGCGGCTTTCTGCGTTACGGACTCGGCGGGCACTGCACCTCCACACCGCTAGACTCATTCCGATCGGGCCACATGGCAGCGCATCTTAGAGGAAATCAGGTGCCGCCTTGGCCGCGCGTGCTGTGGGCGTGGTGTGTGGACCTGTGTCAGGCATCGTCATCCCTGAGTGCCGGCGTTCCACCTGCGGTCTGCGCCACCTGCCAAACCTGAACCACAGCAGGCACAGCACGGCACCCGCGCAATTGGCGACGGGATAACTCCACCACACGCCCACCACTCCCAGCGACGTGGCCAGCGCGATGATCCACGCGCAGGGCATCTGGAAGCCCCACTGCATGATGATGGAGATGCTCATCGACAGCTTGGTGCTGCCGCCGCCGCGGAAGGCACCCAGCAGCACCTGTGGAACTGCGAGCACGCCGAGGAAGGGCAGGTAGATCCACGCGAAGCGCGTGGCTTCGGCGACCACCGCCTCCTGCCCCGGCGCCAGCGCATGCATGATCGCCGGCGCGAAGGGAATCAGCACCAGCCCCACCGCGGTGAGGCCCAGGAATCCCAGCCACGCGGACAGCCGTGCCGCCGCGCGTGCGCGTTCATCCAGCCCGGCACCGACGTTCTGTCCGACCACCACGGCGGTGGCGATCGACAGCCCGATCATCGGCGAGAACCACAGGAACAACAGGCGCGTACCGACGCCGTAGGCCGCCAGTGCCAACGTGCCGAAGCTCGCGGCCAGCGACATCAGCAGCAGCGAACTGAAGGTGCGGATGCCCTGCTCGATGCTGGCGGGCACGCCAAGCGCCGCCGCACGCTTCACATGGCACAAGTCCGGACGGAAGTCATGCAGGTGCAGATGCAGTGCCGAGCGGCCGGAGAGCAGGTGGCGCAACCCGACCACCAGCGCACCGGTCTGCACCAGTACCGTGGCCAGCGCCGCGCCGCCCACGCCCATGGCGGGCAGTGGTCCGACGCCGAAGATCAGCAGTGGATCGAGCAGCACATTGCAGAGGATGGCGCCCATCTGCACCAGCATGGCGAAGCGCACCTCGCCCACGGCCTGCAGCATGGCCTGCACGGCCATGAAGCAGAACATCGGCACCATGCCCACGTAGCGGATGTGCAGGTAGTGCGCGGCCAGGTCGTGCACGGCGGGCTCGACCCCGATGAACGTCAGCAGCGGTGAGGAAAAGGCTTCGCCGAGCAGCGCGAAGGTCATGGCCATGCAGGCCACCATCAGCAGCGTCTGCGCGGCCACATGGTCCAGCGCATCGTGCCGTCGGGCCCCGGCATTCTGGGCGATCAGCACGGCGCCGGCCGTCGACAGGCCGCTGCCCAGCGAGATCAGCACGGTGAACAGCGGTCCGCTGGCCGCGACCGAGGCGATGGCGCCTTCGCCGAGCCGTCCCACCCAGAAGGCGTTGACCAGCTCGAAGGCGGACTGGGAAAGATGCGTGAGCGTGATGGGCAGGGCAACGCGCAGCAGGATGCCGAGCAGCGGCCCTTCGGTCATGTTCACCCTGCCGGCCCTGGCCACTGGAGACTCCCGGATGTACCGGCGCTACAAGCTGAGCACGCACTCCACTTCCACGCGCGCCCCGCGTGGCAGTGCGGCCACCTGCACGGCGGCGCGCGCGGGGTAGGGCTGCGTGAAGTAGCCCGCCATGACCTCGTTCACGCTGGTGAAGTGCGCCATGTCGACGAGATACACATTGACCTTCACTGCGTGGTCCAGCGAACCGCCGGCGGCCTGTGCCACGGCCTTGAGGTTCTCGAACACGCGCCGTGCCTCGGCTTCGATGTCACCGCTGGCCAACTGCCCCGTGGCCGGATCCAGCGGGATCTGGCCCGACAGGAACACGAGGTTCCCCGCCCTGATGGCCTGCGAATAGGGACCGATGGCGGCGGGCGCCGCCGGCGTGTGGATGGCTTGCTTGCTCATTCTTCCGTGTTCCGGCGTGAAGCCTGGTAGCGCGAGACGCGCAGCACCTCGGGCATCTGCCGGATGGTACGCACAACATTGGCCAGATGCTTGCGATCCTTCACCTCCAGCTCGAAGCGGAAGAACGACACATCACCATCCTTCACCTCGATCTTGGCGTCGCCGATGTTCGTGCCGGTGCCGGCGATGGCGGCCGACATGCTGGCCAGCATGCCGATCTTGTTGGCGGCCTCGCAGCGGATCTCGGCGCTGAAGTAGCGATTGATGTCCTTCTGCCAGGCCACCGGCTGCCACTTCTCCGGATGCTTGTGATAGTCCTCGACATTGCCGCAGGTCTCGCGGTGGATGACGATGCCGCGCCCCGCGGAGAGGTACGCGATGATCGGGTCGTCCGGAATCGGCCGGCAGCAACGCGCGTAGGTAACGAGCAGACCCTCGGTGCCGGCCACCGTCAGCGGAGTGATCTTGCCCTGCTCGTCATGCCCCCCCGGCAGCAGCCGGCGCGCCACCAGCGGTGCCAGGCGTTCGCCAAGGCCGATCTGCGCCAGCAGCTCGTCCTTGTCCTTGATGTTGAATTCCTGCAGCGCCTGGTTCATCACTGCCGGCTCGATCCGCTCCACGTCCAGCCCGAACTCGGCCAGCGCCGCGTTCACCAGCTGCTGGCCGAGCTCGATGGCCTCGGAGCGCTGCAATGACTTCAGGTAGTGGCGGATGGAGCTGCGCGCCTTGGCGGTGGCGACGAAGTTCACCCACGAGGGATTGGGCGATGCGCCCTTGGCGGTGATGATCTGCACGGTCTGTCCATTGCGCAGCACGGTGCGCAGCGGCGCGAGGCGCCGGTCCACCTTGGCAGCGACGCAGCGGTTGCCGATGTCGGTGTGCACGGCATAGGCGAAGTCCACCACGGTGGCGCCGCGCGGCAGGCGCAGGATGGCGCCCTTGGGCGTGAACACGTAGACCTTGTCCGGGAACAGGTCCACCTTGACGCTCTCGATGAATTCCTCGGCGTTGCCGCTGGCCTGCATCTCCATCAGGCGGTTGATCCAGGCGCGCGCGCGTTCCTGCTGCGCCGAATCGTCGCCGCCCTGCTTGCCGCCGTTGGTCTTGTATTTCCAGTGCGCGGCAACGCCGGCCTCGGCCACGCTGTGCATGTCGCTGGTGCGGATCTGCACTTCGATGGGTACGCCATTGGGACCGAACAGCGTGGTGTGCAGCGACTGGTAGCCGTTGACGCGCGGGATGGCGATGTAATCCTTGAAGCGGCCCGGCATGGGACGGAAGCTGGCGTGCACCACGCCGAGCGTGCGATAGCAGGTGTCCACCGTGTCCACCAGGATGCGCAGGCCGTATACATCCACCACCTGCGCCAGCAGCGAGCGCTTGCGCCGCATCTTCTTGTAGATGCTGTACAGATGCTTCTCGCGCGAATCCACCGCCCCCGGGATGCCGGCCTTCTTCAGCGCCTCGGCCAGCTGCTTCTCCAGCCTGCCGAGGAATTCCTTCTGGTTGCCGCGTGCGCGCTTCAGCGCGCGCTCGATGACGCGGTAACGCTGCGGGTACAGCGCGCGGAAGCCAAGGTCCTCGAGCTCCAGCTTGATCTTGTAGAGGCCCAGGCGCTCGGCCACCGGTGCGTAGATGTCCAGCGTCTCGCGCGCGATCTGCCGGCGCCGCGGCGCGGACATGGCATCCAGCGTGCGCATGTTGTGCGTGCGGTCGGCGAGCTTGACCATGATGACGCGCAGGTCGCGCACCATGGCCAGCAGCATCTTGCGGAAGGATTCGGCCTGCGCTTCCTCGCGGCTCTTGAACTTGATCTGGTCGAGCTTGGTGACGCCGTCGACGATCTCGGCCACGTCCTTGCCGAAGCGCTTCTCGATTTCTTCCTTCGCGACGGGCGTGTCTTCGATGACGTCGTGCAGGATGGCGCCGACTATGGTGTCGGCGTCCAGGTGCAGCTCTGCGAGGATCTCGGCGGCCGCGACCGGGTGGGAGATGTAGGGTTCGCCGGAAAGGCGCTTCTGGCCCTGGTGGGCCTCGGCGCCGAACTCGGCGGCTGCGCGGATGCGCGCGACCTGCTCGGGTGGCAGGTACAGCTCGGCCTTGCCGAGCAGGTCAGAGAGGCCGGGGGTGCGCCTCGCGCTGGTACCTGGGATCAGGCCGAGCAGCGATTGCGCAATATCCATACGGCGGTGGGCTTATTCCCCCACCAGGCCGAACTGCGGGGCGCGGAAGTTCTCGAGCTGCGCGTCGATGTCGTTGATCACCGGTTCGGGCACCGGCTCCGGCTCGGCCAGCATCTCGGGCGTGATGTTGCCTTCCGCGATCTCGCGCAGCGCGATCACCGTCACCTTGTCGTTGTCCACCGGCACCGTGGGCTCGGCGCCATTGGCGATGCGGCGCGCGCGCGCGGCGGCCAGCAGCACCAGCTGGAACAGGTTCTCGACATTCGGCAGACAGTCTTCGACGGTTACTCGGGCCATGGTTCGCCTGTGGGAATAGCTGCTTTAAGGGGCTGGAAATCCTAGCAGATTGGCCACTGTCGGGGCCAGTTCAGTGCGGTCCGCGGCGTAGCGGTCAGCACGTCCGCGGATGATTTCCACCAGCTGGTCCACGGCGCGCTCGAAGTCGTCGTTGACCACCACGTAGTTGAACTCCCGGTAGTGCGACATATCGGTCACGGCGTCGGCCAGTCGTCGCTCGATCACCGCGGGGCTGTCGGTCTGCCGGCCCATGAGCCGGGTCCGCAGGGCCTCACGGGATGGCGGCAGGATGAAGATACTGCGACAGTCAGGCAGCGCGGCACGGACCTGGCGCGCGCCCTGCCAGTCGATCTCCAGGATCACGTCATGCCCGGCGGCGAGTTTTTCCTCCAGCTGCCGGCGGGTGGTGCCGTACTGGTTGTCGAATACCCGCGCGTGCTCGAGGAAGGCACCGCCAGCCACCAGCCGGTCGAACTCGGCGTTGTCGACGAAGTAGTACTCGCGGCCCTCGTGCTCGTTCGGGCGCGCCGGACGCGTGGTGTGGGAAGTGGACACCGCGAGTTCCGGCAGGCGTTGCAGCAGCGCCTTGACCAGGCTGGTCTTTCCGGCGCCGGACGGGGCGGCGATGACGAACAGGCGGGGCGGCATGCGGGCGGCAACTATACAGCCCCTTCCGGCCGCGGCCGGGTCGGCCGGAGCCTTGAACGTAGGAATTTTCCGTCCGCATCGCGCAACAGGTCCCGCTACCACGCCCCCCGGCTCCGCGCGAGCCTCTGCCCAGCATGGTCAGGAGGGTCGGCCCATGAACAAATTGCGGATTGCCCTGCTCGGCACGCTGGTGTTGGCCGGGCAGCAGGTGCTGGCCGCGGGCTTCATCACGCCGCAGGAATTCGTGACGCGGGCGTCGGCCGCCGGCCTGGGTGAGGTGGAACTGGGCAAGCTTGCGCTGGAGAAGAGCAGCGCCGCCGACATCCGCGCCTTCGCCCAGAAGATGGTCGAGGACCACGGCAAGTCGGGCGCGGAACTGGCAGCGCTGGCCAGGGCCAGGATGCTGTCCGTGGCGAGCCAGCCCAGCGAAGCGCAGCGTACGGCGCTGGCGCAGTTGCGCCAGAAGAGCGGCCAGCAGTTCGACACCGCCTGGACCGAGCAAATGACGAAGGACCACGACGAGGCCGTACTGCTGTTCTCCGCCGCCGGCACGCTCGAGGACGATGACAAGGAACTGGCCGCATTCGCCCGCAAGACCCTGCCGGTGCTGACCGGGCATCAGCAGCTGGCGGCCCACCTGGGCAAGGTTCACTAGCGGACGGGTCGGCGGTCGGCGTTCAGTCGTTCTTGCCGGGAGCGGGCTCGGCGGGGTCTTCAGGGTCGCCGACAATGGCGCGACAGGCATCCGCGGCGTTCTGGTCGGCGCGCTGCTGCAGCTTCTGGAACTGTGCCTGCAGGGCAAGCAGTTCCTGGTCAGTAAGGTCTTCAAGGTTCACGAAGCGGTTGCGCGCGCCTTCCATGCTGGCGATCAGCTCGTCGAGCTTCAGGTGTATGGCCCGTGCGTCGCGGTTCTGGGTGTTCTGGATGACGAACACGGCGAGATACGTGAACACCGTGGTCACTGTATTCACCACCAGCTGCCAGGTATCCGAGTAGTGGAACACCGGACCGGAACCCAGCCACAGCAGGATCAGCAGGCAGTTGACGACGAACACCATCGGCGAGCCGAGCGCGTCTGCGCAGCGGCGCGAGAACCGGCCGAAGGTGTCACTGAAGGTCATGCGTCAGGCCATGGTGTCGTCGGGGAACCCGGCGACAGTTTCTCAGCCATCGCGCCCACCCGCAGCCCGATGCCGCGGTCGGATGGCTCCTACAGGCGTGGCTATTCGATGTTCTGCACCTGCTCGCGCATCTGTTCGATCAGCACCTTCATGTCCACGGCCAGGCGCGTGGTGGTGAGGTCCTGCGACTTGGAGGACAACGTGTTGGCCTCGCGGTTGAACTCCTGCATCAGGAAGTCAAGGCGCCGGCCGGCGGGCTCCGGGCTTGCCACGATGCGGCGTGTCTCGACGATGTGGCCATCCAGCCGATCCAGTTCCTCGGCCACGTCCATGCGCTGCAGGATCAGCGCGATCTCCTGTTCCAGCCGCTCGCCATCGACCGTCGCGGCGAGCTCGCCGAGACGCTCGGCATAGCGGGCCCGGATCGCGGCATGCACCTCGGGCAGTCGCGCGCGCACCTGCGCGACCTGCGTGGCGAGCAGTTCACAGCGACCCAGCACCAGCTCCTTGAGCCTTGCCCCTTCGCTGGCGCGCATGTCCTTCAGGTCCGCGAGCGCCCCGGCAAACAGCTTGCGCGCCGCGACCAGCAGCGTGTCGCCGTCCGCGGCCGATTCGCGCAACACGCCGGGATAGCGCAGCAGCTCAACCAGGCTCAGCTGCATGTGCACGCCGGTGCGCCGGGTCTGCGCCGTGAGTTCCTCCAGCAGCGGCGTCAGCCGTTCGACCAGTCCGCGGTCCAGTTCCAGGGTGCGCCCGGTCTGGCTGCTGGCGCGATAAGTAAAGATGCAATCCACCTTGCCGCGGCGCAGTTCCTTCTGCATCGTGGCGCGCAGCTCCGGTTCCAGTGCGCGCAGCTCCTCGGGCTGGCGCAGCGCCACTTCCAGGTAGCGGTGATTCACGCTGCGCAGCTCGCAGACCAGTGAACCAGAGGTCAACTGGGTTTCGGCCCGGGCGAAGCCGGTCATGCTGATGATCATCGACTGCCCCGGGCGAACGCGCGCAATGCAATAATTGCGCAACAGTCTAGCCGAACGCCTTGGGGGCCGGTCTTGCAAGTCGAACATGCCGAGCTCAGCCTGATCGGCGCACGGGAAGAGAATCAGGATCGCATCGCCGTAACGGTTGACGCGGAGGCCGCGCTGATCGCGGCCTTCGATGGCATGGGTGGCCACGCCGATGGCGCGCGCGCGGCCGAACTCGCCCGCAACATCCTGCTGGCGCGCTTCGGCGCCCTGCCGCACCCGGTGCTGGATCCGCTGGCATTCCTGCACATGACGCTGGGCGCGGTCCATGCCGAGATGGTTGCCATCGGCCTGCACATGCCGCTGGAGCAGCGACCGCGCGCCACCGGCGCGGTGTGCCTGGTGCAGGACCACACGGCATGGTGGGCGCATGTGGGTGACAGCCGCATATACCACCTGCGCGCCGGCCGCGTGATCCGTCGCACCCGCGACCACAGCCATGTGGAATTGCTCGTCCAGGAAGGGCTGATCAGCTCGCAGCAGGCACAGAACCATCCCATGCGCAATTACGTGGAGGCCTGCCTCGGTGGTGATCCGCTGCTGCCGGAGATGCTGATCGGCCGCTGCATCCGCCTGCAGACCGGCGATGCGTTGCTGGTGTGCAGCGACGGCTTCTGGGCCAACCTGCTGGACGAGGACATCGCCGCTTCGCTGTATTCAGGCGTGCCGCTCAAGACAGCGCTGCAGGCGCTGGCCGAGTTCTCGGTGAAGCGCGGCGGCCCCGGTGCCGACAACTCCTCGGTGGCCGCGTTGAGGTTGCTGTGAGCACTCGACATGACGGGCGCGCGCCCGATGTGCTGCGCCCGGTGCGCTTCACCCGTTCGTTCACGCGTTACGCGGAAGGCTCGGTGCTGGTGGAATTCGGCCACACGCGCGTGCTGTGCACCGCGAGCATCGAGGAGGGTGTGCCCGGTTTCCTGCGCGGCAAGGGGCAGGGCTGGGTCACCGCCGAGTACGGCATGCTGCCGCGGGCCACGCATACGCGCGGCGCCCGCGAGGCCGCCAAGGGCAAGCAGTCCGGTCGCACCCAGGAGATCCAGCGCCTGATCGGCCGCTCGCTGCGTGCGGCGCTCGACCTCAATGCGCTGGGCGAGCGCACGGTCACGCTGGATTGCGATGTTCTGCAGGCCGATGGGGGCACGCGCACGGCGTCCATCACCGGCGCGTGGGTGGCGCTGGCGGATGCCTGCGGCAGGCTGGTGCGCGAGAAGGGGGTGACCGATCCCCTGCACGGCCAGGTCGCGGCTATTTCCGTCGGCATCGTGGCGGGCAGGCCGGTGCTGGACCTGGACTACGTCGAGGATTCCACCGCCGAAACCGACATGAACGTGGTCATGAACAGCGGCGGCGGCTTCATCGAGGTGCAGGGCACGGCCGAGGGCCATGCCATGCGCCGCGACGAGCTCGATACGCTGCTGGCACTGGCGCAGAAAGGCACCGCGGAGCTGTTCGTCGCGCAGCGCGCGGCGCTGGCGCCGGGCTAGCGCCATGGCCGCGCCGCGCCGCGTGGTGCTGGCCACCGGCAATGCCGGCAAGGTCCGCGAGCTCGGCGCATTGCTGGCGCCGCTGGGCCTGCAGCTCGTGCCGCAAACCGCCTTGGGGATTGGCTCTGTCGAGGAGACCGGCGACACCTTTGTGGCCAATGCGCTGCTCAAGGCCCGGCATGCCGCGCGCGCCGCGCAGCTGCCGGCACTGGCTGATGATTCCGGCATCGAAGTCGATGCCTTGGGCGGCCGGCCGGGAGTCTGGTCGGCGCGTTACGCCGGACATTCCGCGAGCGATGCGGAGAACAACGCGTTGCTGCTGAAGGATCTGGCGGGCGTGCCGCCCGCGCGCCGCACGGCGCGCTACCGCTGCGTGATCGCCTACGTGCGCCAGCCCGACGATCCGGCGCCATTGCTGGCCCGGGGGGACTGGGAAGGCATGATCGCAACGACGCCAGCCGGAACAGGCGGCTTCGGCTACGACCCGCTGTTCATTCCGGCAGGCGAGGATGGCACCGCCGCGCAGATGTCCGCGGTGGACAAGAACCGCATCAGCCATCGCGGCAAGGCGCTGGCCGAGCTGCTGCGCTTGCTGCAATGAGCGCAGCCGTGTTGCCGCCGCTGGCGCTGTACCTGCATTTTCCCTGGTGCGTGAGCAAGTGCCCGTACTGCGATTTCAATTCGCATGCACTGCGCGAGACATTGCCCGAGACACGTTACGTCGAGGCGCTGCTCGCCGACGTCGCGGCACAGGGCGCGCTGGTGCAGGGCCGGCAAGTGGAGAGCATCTTTCTGGGAGGCGGCACACCCAGCCTGTTCACGCCTGCGGCGCTGGACCAGGTGTTCCATGGACTACGCCGCAGTATCACGGTGTCGGCCGATGCCGAGATCACCCTAGAGGCCAACCCCGCCACGGTGGAGCGTGGCAGGTTCGCGGAATATCGCGCGGTTGGTATCAATCGGGTGTCATTAGGTGCGCAGAGTTTCGATACTGAAACACTCAAAGCCCTGGGGCGCATCCATCAACCTTCGGACGTGCTGCGTGCGGCAGAGGAACTGCATGCCGCCGACCTGCCGAACTTCAACCTGGACCTGATGTACGCGTTGCCCGGCCAGACCTTGCCCGGAGCGCTGGCGGATGTCACTACGGCGCTGTCGCTGCAACCGGCGCACTTGTCTCACTACCAGCTCACTCTGGAACCCGGGACGCTGTTCGCGGCCCGCCCGCCGCCACTGCCCGATGAGGACCTGGCGTGGTCGATGCAGCTGGAATGTCAGGGGCTGCTGGAGGCTCATGGGTTCGACCAGTACGAGGTTTCTGCCTACGCCAGCGCAGCGCGGCGGCGTTGCCGGCACAACCTGAACTACTGGAACTACGGCGATTACCTGGGTGCCGGAGCCGGTGCACACGGCAAGCTGACGCTGCAGTCCGCAGGCGATTCCGCGACCCGCATCCAGCGCAGCACGCATTTGCGCGAACCGCGCCGCTACCTCGCTTCGGCTGCGCAGGGTCCCCAATGGCGTGTGGTTCCAGAAGCCGACCTGCCATTCGAGTTCGCCATGAATGCGCTGCGGCTGGCCGAGGGCTTTGCGCCGGCGCTGTTCGTCGAGCGCACCGGCCTCGCCATTGGCGCCATTGCCGGACGGCTCGAAAGGCTGGCGGATGAGGAGCTGGCGCTGTGGCAGCACGGCTGCTGGCGGGCCAGTCCCAAGGGCTTTCAGTACCTGAACGAGGTGGTGGGCCGCTTCCTTCCCGAGCCAAATTCGCAAACCGGGGCAGGTAGTTAGGCGATTTTCTGCTGCGGCAGCGAGCATCTATCCACAGCGCCCAAGGGCCTCGCCGCAGATGAAAGAATTACACGCAAATCACGTTACGGCACACGATGTTGCCGCCGTAACCTTTTGATAAAGAAGGGCAAAAGGCGGTGGTCATAATTTGACCAACGCAGCAGAAATGCAATATTTCCGCCATTCCGCGACTGGCACGGTCGCGTCATGCACAGAGTTATCCACAGAAATTGGGGATAAGTGTAGGAACCCTCCCACAGGCGCGTGGGCAGGTTGCCGCTCCGGCCCCGGCCCGCTAGACTGCGCGCCCCCTTTGGAGCCCCCCATGAAAGCCGATACTCACCCCAAGTACACCGAGATCAGCGTGGTCTGCAGCTGCGGCAACACGTTCAAGACCGGTTCGACGCTGGGCCAGGATCTGCAGATCGAAGTGTGCTCGTCCTGCCACCCCTTCTATACGGGCAAGCAGAAGATGGTTGACACCGCGGGCCGCGTCGACAAGTTCCGCAAGAAATACGCTGCCAAGGCCGCTCCCGCCCGTTGACCTGCGCGCGTTCCGGGCGGCGTAGAATGCCGCCCGTGGAACGCAGCTCTCCATTGCTCCGCCTGGGTGCCGCAATCGTTGCGGCCGTGTTGCTGGTTGCGTGCGCCCACAACCCCGCCACCGGTGGCAACGACGTGGTGCTTTCATCGGCGAAGGGCGAGGTCGAGGAATCACGCCGCTACTACGACGAGATCACCCGCTACTACGGCATTTACGAGGACCAGTCGGTCCAGGAATACGTGGATGCCGTGGGGCAGCGCGTGGCGCGCGCCAGCGACCTGCCCGACATGCAGTGGCATTTCGTGGTGCTCGACGATGGCTCGATCAACGCCTTCACCACCGGCGGCGGTTACGTCTACATCTTCCGCGGGCTGCTTTCGTACATGAATTCCGAGGCCCAGCTGGCCGCGGTGATCGGCCACGAGATCGCGCACGTCACCGCGCGCCACGTGGCCAAGGGCGCGACCAAGAGCACGGCGGCGAGCATCCTGACCATCGCCGCCATCATCCTGACTGGTTCTCCGGTGCTGGCTGACCTCGCCAGCATCGGCTCCGCTGCCTGGGTGCAGGGCTATGGTCGTGAGGCGGAGGCCGAGGCTGATGCCATCGGCATGAAGTACATGGTGCGCGCAGGCTACGACCCGAAGGGCATGCGCGAGGTGTTCGAGGTCTTCAAGGCGCAGGAAAGTTTCGAGATCGCCAGCGCGCGCGCCGAAGGCCGCCAGCCCAACATCTACCACGGCGTTTTCTCGGACCACCCGGCGCCGGACGACCGCGCCGCCGCCGCCAACCTGCGCACCGCGGGGATGACCGAGCCCGAGGGTGGTTACACCACCAACCGCAACGTGTTCATGCAGGCCATCGACGGCCTGGCCTTCGGCACCAGCCGAGCGCAGGGCGTGGTTCGCGACAACCGCTTCTATCACGCCGACATGGGCATCACGCTGGCCTTCCCGCGCGGCTGGGTCATCGAGAACGCGCGCGACCGCATCCTGGCGTTCACGCCGAACCATGAAAGCATCATGCAGATCACGGTCGAAGCGCGGCCGGACAACAAGTCGCCGCGCGAATTCATGCTGACCCAGCTCAAGGGCGCGACGCTGGCCGGCGGCGAGCCGCTCACCATCAACGGCATGGATGGCTACACGCTGCTGACCCGTTCCGGCTCGCCGCTGGACAATGGCGCGGGCCCGATCCGCTTCATCGTGCTTTACCGCGGCAACAGTGCATTCATCTACGCGGGCACCAGTCGTTCGGCGCGCAACGGCATTCCCGAAGCTGACGGGCTGTTCCGCTCCGTGGCCGAGACCACGCGCGACCTGCGGGCTTCTGAATACGCCCTGGCCGAGCCATACCGGCTCGGCATCGTGCGTGCCACCAGCAAGACACGCCTGGCCGATTACGCGCAGAACATCCCGGCCGAGAAGTACCACGAGGAAGAACTGGAGCTGATCAACGGCGTGTATCCGAACAAGCCGCTGCCCGTTGGTGAGTACGTGAAGGTTGTGGAATAGCGGCAATCGCAGCCAGTGCAATGACCGTTTGGAGCGTGTACGCTTGAGTGATCCCCACGAAAAAGCGCACGCCATGGCCGACAAGACTTTCGAACTGACCGACCCCGCGTCTGGCAAGAAGACCCTTCTCCCCGTCAAGCAGGGCACTGTCGGTCCCTCGGTAGTCGACATCGCGTCCATATCGAAGGATCTGGGCGTGTTCACGCACGACCCGGGCTTCGGCCTCACTTCGGCCTGCGAGAGCAGGATCACCTACATCGACGGCGACGCCGGCGTGCTGTTGCACCGTGGCTATCCCATCGAGCAGCTGGCCGAGAAGAGCAGCTACATGGAGGTCTGTTACCTGCTGCTGAATGGCGAGCTGCCTGGCAAGGACAAGCTCGGCAAGTTCATCGACGACATCCGCCGCCACACCATGCTGAACGAGTCGTTGCTGCGCTTCTTCGGCGGCTTCCATCACGATGCGCACCCGATGGCCATGGTGTCCGCGGTCATTGCCTCGATGTCGGCGTTCTACCACGACACCACCGACATCCACGATCCGCGCCACCGCGAGATCTTCGCGCATCGCATCGTCGCCAAGATCCCGACCATTGCCGCAGCCGCCTACAAGCATTCGCTCGGCCAGCCGTTCGTGTATCCACGCAACGACCTGTCCTACTGCGCGAACGTGCTGAACATGTTCTTCGCGGTGCCCTGCGAGCCCTACCACATCGATCCGGTGGGGGCCGAGGCGCTCGACCTGCTGTTCATCCTGCATGCGGACCACGAGCAGAACGCCAGCACTTCCACCGTGCGCCTGGCCGGCAGCACCGGTGCCAATCCCTATGCGGCCATCTCCGCCGGCGTGTCCGCGTTGTGGGGGCCGGCTCATGGCGGCGCCAATGAGGCGGTGCTTGCGATGCTGGAGGAGATCGGCACCGTCGAGAACATCCCGAAATACGTGGCCATGGCGAAGGACAAGAACAGCCATTTCCGACTGATGGGCTTCGGGCATCGCGTCTACAAGAACTTCGACCCGCGCGCCAAGATCATCCGCGCCGCGTGCTACCGTGTGCTCGAGCGCCTGGGGCAGAAGAACAACCCGCTGCTGGAACTGGCGGTGCGGCTGGAGGAAATCGCGCTGCAGGACGAATACTTCATCGCGCGCAAGCTGTACCCGAACGTGGATTTCTACAGCGGCATCATCTACAGCGCGCTCGGCATCCCCCGTTCCATGTTCACCGTGATGTTCGCCATCGCGCGCACCGTAGGCTGGGTGGCGCACTGGCAGGAGATGATCGCGGACCCGGCCATGCGCATCGGGCGTCCGCGCCAGCTTTACACCGGCGCGGCCAGGCGCGATTACGTCGATCTGGTGAAACGCTGAGGTCCATCCGGACCGGTATCACCCAGGTAGGGCCGGGCGGGCCGCTGCTATCATGCCCAGCCTATGCTGACACCTGTTGTCCTGTCTGGCGGTTCCGGCACGCGGCTGTGGCCGCTGTCGCGCGAGCTGTATCCCAAACAACTGCTGCCGCTGGTCGGCGAGCGCACGATGCTGCAGGAGACCGTGCTGCGCCTCGGCGGCCTGGACGCGGCCCCGGCGATCGTCGTGTGCAATGACGCGCACCGCTTCCTCGTTGCCGAACAGTTGCGGCAGCTTCAAGCGCCGCTGCAGGCCATCATCCTGGAACCCGTCGGACGCAACACGGCGCCGGCCATCGCGCTGGCCGCGCTGCGCGCCAGCCCGGATGCATTGCTGCTGGTGCTGCCGGCCGATCATGTGATCCGCGACAACCTCGCTTTCCATGCCGCGGTGCGCGTGGCCATGCCCGCGGCGCAGGCTGGCAAACTGGTGACCTTCGGTATCGTGCCCGCCGCTCCCGAAACCGGCTACGGTTACATCAAGCAGGCCGCCGCGACGGGCGCCGGCGCATTCGCCATCGAGCGCTTCATCGAGAAGCCCGACGAAGCACGCGCAGCCTCGTATCTGAAAGAAGGTGGCTACTACTGGAACAGCGGCATGTTCCTGTTCCGCGCGGACCGCTACCTGGAAGAACTCGGCCGCCATGCGCCGGATATCGCGCAGGCGGCACGGGCGGCGCTGGCCGGGGCGAAGCCGGACCTGGATTTCGTGCGCGTGGACAAGGCCGCCTTCGAAGCCTGTCGCGGCGATTCCATTGACTACGCGGTGATGGAAAAGACGCGCGACGCCGTGGTGGTACCGCTGGCTGCCGGGTGGAGCGATGTGGGTTCCTGGTCCGCGCTGCACGAAGCATTGCCCGCGGATGCGGCAGGCAATGTGGCGCGCGGTGACGTGATGGTCGAGGACTCCAGCGGCTGCTACTTCTACGCCGAGAGCCGCCTGGTGTCGGCAGTGGGACTGAAGGACCACGTGATCGTCGAAACCAAGGACGCCGTGCTGGTGGCACCGAAGGAACGCGTGCAGGACGTGAAGAAGCTGGTGGCGCGGCTGAAGGCCGCCGGCCGCTACGAGCATTCACTGCACCGCGAGGTCTACCGGCCCTGGGGCAGCTACGACAGCGTCGACAACGGCCACCGCTACCAGGTCAAGCGCCTGACCATCAAGCCCGGTGCGCAGCTCTCGCTGCAGTTGCACCACCACCGCGCCGAGCACTGGATAGTCGTGTCTGGCACCGCGCTGATCACGCTGGGCGAGAAGCAGTTCATGCTGGAAGAAAACCAGTCCACCTACATCCCGATCGGCGAGAAGCACCGCATCGAGAACCCCGGCAAGGTGCCGTTGCACATCATCGAGGTGCAATCCGGCGACTACCTGGGCGAGGACGACATCGTGCGCTTCGAGGACCGCTACGGCCGCGAAGGCACGAATACCTGACTAGAGCAGGCCCAGTGGCAGGAGATTGAGGCTGCAGGCCGCCATCGACATCATCGTCGAGCGCAGGAACGAACGCGGGTGCACAGCCATGTTGAGCAGCTGCCGGGTCAGTTCGGCCAGGAAGGGTTTGCGGTCGTCGCGGTCCAGCACTGGATCCACCATCCGTTGCCTGTGCCGGCGATACCAGGCGCGCCACGCGGCGACGTCGCTGGAACTCAGGCCGCGCACGGTACGCTGCGCCCAGACCATGATCTCGAATTCCAGGCGATTGCAGTGCACGTCCACCCCGGAGTTGTGCGCGGTACGCTGCGCCTCCGCGGACAGCTCCTGCACCTTCTGGCGGTCGCCGAGCGCCGAGTAGTAGGCGATCAGCGGTATCTGCAGGCCACGCGCCACGTCGAAGGCCATCTGTCCGTAGAAGCGCGGGTTGAAGTCGATCATCAGGTAGCGTTCGTCGCAACGGATGAATTCGACCTCGAAAGCGCCGAAGAAACCGGCTCGCCGGCACATGTCGATCACCGATGCCACCAGTTCCGGCTTCAGTTCGGCATGTTCGAAGCAGACGCCGACACCGATGCGCCGCGGCCTCTGCAGAATCTTCATGGCAGCGCGCGCGCCGAGCAGCTGGCCGGATTCGTCGATGAAACCCGAGATGCTGTAGATGCCGCCCAGGGCCTGGGTCTGGAACTCCTGGATCAGGGGATGCCGCGCGTCCGGATCGAACGTCAGCAGGTCCTGCGCGTAGGGCTGGTTGCGCAGCGCCTGGTACCGGCCCGCCAGGTCTTCCGGCCGGTCGACGATCACGCCCTTGCCGTGGTTGCCGTGGAAGATCTGCGTGACAGGCTTGAACAGCACCGGAAACTTCGCTGTTTCGGCGATCTGCCGCACGTCTTCCTCGGAGCGTGGAAACCAGATGCGCGGAAATTCGATGCCCGAGGCGTGGGCGATCGCCGTCAACCGCTGCTTGTTCAACAAGCCGTACACCGTCTCGATGGGCGGCTGGTACATGCGGAAGTAGCGGCTGAGCTCGGCGTGATGCAGGGCATACAGCCAGGCCATATCGTCGCTGGTGGCATACAGCACGTGGCCGGGATGCTTTGCGCCATACGCCAGCAGCCACTTCAGCAATGCGCCGGAATCCGTATACGAAGGGCACTGCAGCCGGCGCCGGACGAAGCGCGACCAGCTGGCCGCACCCAGCCGCGAATCGCATGCGACCACGCAGTCGATGCCCGCGCGGCCGAAGCTCCTCACGGCTGCCAGCGTACTGAGGTAACTCGATTCAGTAAGCAGGACACTGGGCAAGCCAGTGTCAAGCACTTCGCAGGTCCAGTCTGAAGTCGAACAGGGTAAATGCCTCCGCCTGTGGGTATATTGGGCCTCAGGGAGGCGGCGGCCTGCCGAAGCGATGAGCGGGAAATCCTAGCGGCTGGCCATCGTGTATTCAACCGACCATGCCGGCTTTGCGGCCAATGTCCGCAGCTGCATGTATCGAACATAACCCCAGGGGCGCATCGGCGCAGGATCGACTGACGAAGCATGTTGGGTCTGGCGAAGCATCTCCTCAAGCAGGCATTGCGGCGAATCTCGGCAGCTGGTGCAGGCCGGATCGCGAAACAGCTGCCGCCCGCGCACTGGGGACTCGCTGCGGATGCGCAACGCGGTCTCATGCTTGGTGGCGTGGCATTGCACGAGCTGTTGCAGCGACACGGCTCGCCACTGCTGGTTCTGGATGTGGCGGCATTGCGCCGCAATGCGCGCTGGTTCGTGGCTGGCGCGCCCGCCTCCGGCATCGAGGCCTTCTATTCATACAAGACCAACCCGGTGTCCTTCGCGCTCTCCACGCTGCACCAGCAGGGCGTCGGCGCGGAAGTGATCTCGGCCTATGAATTGTGGCTCGCGCTGCGTCTCGGCGTGCCGGCGGAACGCATCGTCTACAACGGCCCGGTGAAGAGTCCGGCTTCGGTGCGCGAGGCCATCGAGCGCGGCATCGGGCTGATCACCGCCAATCACACCGAGGAAGTGGCGCAGCTGGCGAGCGTCGCGCGCGAGGTGGGTCGCCGTCCGCGCACGGGAATCCGCGTAAGCACGACCCAGGGGTGGTCCGGGCAATTCGGAGTGCCGATCGGAGAAGCGGCGGTGCAGGCATTCGCCCACGCCCTTTCGCTTGGATCACTGGACGTGTGCGCGCTGCACGCGCATCGCGGCGGCATGATCCGCTCGGAGGCCGAATTCTCGGCATTCGTCGGTGAAGTGCTGGCCTTCACCGACACGCTGGTGCAGCGCCTGGGCCTCGACCTGCAGATCCTGGATTTCGGCGGCAGCCTCGCCACACCTTCCGTGGACCATGTCGCGCCGCTCGACTACCGGTTGAACCGAACCCTGCTGCGCGACTTGCCAGCGCCCGACGTTGGCGCCGCGCTGGGAATAGAGCGGTATGTCGCCTTGCTGTCCCGCATGGTGAGCGAGCACTACGCGCGTGCCGGGCGGCCACGGCCGCGCATTTTCGTCGAACCGGGCCGCTCGCTCACCGGCGACACGCAGTTCCTGCTGGCGAGCGTGCATGCGCTGAAGCGCGCCGCGGACCGCACCTACGCCATCCTCGACGCCGGCATCAACATCGCCGAGCCGGTTCGCAGCGAGTACCACCAGCTGTTCGCGGTGAACCGGATCAACGAACCCGCGCGACAGGTCTACACCGTGGTTGGTCCGATCTGCACACCCGCCGACACGCTGTATCCCGCGGTGCGCCTGCCGGAACTGGCGCCTGGCGATTCCCTTTGCATCATGGATGCCGGCGCCTACTTCGTGCCATTCGCGACCTCGTTCTCGTATCCACAGCCGGCGATGGTTGCCATCGACGCGGACCAGGAACTGCTCGTCCGGCGCGTGGAGCGTTTCGAGGACATGGCCGTCAGGGATGTCGTCCCGGCCAGCGCGACATAATCCGCGTCGCGCTGCGCACCTGCCACGCAGCAGATGCAGGTGCTGGCGTGAATGCAGGGAAGCCGGGCTGCGTCGCAACTGACAGTGCGGCCATCGCACTCGCCGCGAATATCCACAGATGCATGCTGCAGCGGAGATAGCGGCGCTTTGCCGACACGTGATGCGCCTCTCGCAGGCGCGCCGAAAGCCAAGAGCCCCTTTGCTATGATCGGACGCGAAACCGAGTGGGGCCGCGTACGTCGTCCATGCCAGTTCTTAATAAAATATAGTCATGAGCGACGTCAGCGAATCGACCCAGCCCGGCGCCATTGCGGTCATCGGGCTCGCCGGGCGTTTCCCGGGGGCCCGGAATCCTGCTGCGCTGTGGGCGAACGTCCGCGCCGGTGTCGAAGCCATCAGCTTTTTTTCCGATGAGCAGCTCAGGGCTGCCGGAGTGCCCTCCAGCCAGCTGCGCGATCCGGCTTACGTAAAGGCTTGCGGCCGCCTCGCGGATATCGACTTGTTCGATGCTGCATTCTTCGGGATGAGCCCGCGGGATGCGGCGGTGTTCGATCCACAACACCGGCTCTTCCTTGAATGTGCCTGGGAGGCCTTCGAGGATGCCGGCTACGTGGGGGAACATTTCAGCGGACCGGTGGGCGTGTATTCCTCTTCGGGCGCCGCCGAATACTTCATGCACAACCTGCTGCGCAACCGCCAGACCATGGAGTCGGTGGGCGCCTGGCTGGTGCGGCACAACGGCAACGATCCGAACTTCATCGCCACGCGCGTTTCCTACGAGCTGAATCTCACCGGACCGAGCATGAGCGTGCAGTCCGCATGCTCTTCTTCGCTGCTGGCTGTGCATCAAGCCTGCCAGAGCCTGCTCAACGGCGAATGCGATATGGCGCTGGCGGGCGGGTCGACTGTCTACGTGGAGCAAAACCACGGCTACCTGTACAAACAGGGCGAGATCCTTTCGCCGGATGGACACTGCCGCACCTTCGATGCGCAGGCCGCGGGCACGGTCATGGCGAGCGCCGTGGGTTGCGTGGTGCTGCGGCGGCTGGAGGATGCGATCCGCGATGGTGATCGCGTGCTGGCGGTAATCCGCGGTTCCGCCGCCAACAACGACGGCTCGGACAAGGTCGGCTATCTCGCGCCAAGTTCGTCGGGACAGACCCGCGTCGTCACCGAAGCGCTGGCGATCGCCGGTGTCGATGCCGCGGATGTGTCCTATGTCGAGGCGCATGGCACCGGCACGCTGATCGGCGATCCCATCGAGGTGGCGGCACTGACCGATGCTTTCCGTGCCAGCACCACGGCCACGCAGTACTGCGCCATCGGTTCCCTGAAGAGCAACATCGGCCATGCCGGCGAGGCCGCCGGCATCTGCGGCTTCATCAAGACGGTGCTGGCGCTGCAGCACCGCGAACTGCCACCGACCCTGCACTACGAAACACCGAACCCGCAGATCGATTTCGCCGGCAGCCCGTTCTTCGTGAATACGACGCTGCGCCCGTGGACGCCACCAGCGGGCCGGCCGCGCATCGCCGGCGTGACCGGGCTGGGTGCCGGTGGCACCAACGTGCACGTGTTGCTCCAGGAAGCGCCGGCCGCGGCGCCTGCCGCGCCGTCGCGCCGCGCGCACCAGCTGCTGGTGCTGTCGGCGCGGACTCCGGACGCGCTCGACAGCGCCACCCGCGAGCTGGCCGCGCACCTGCGCGCCAATCCGGATGCGGCGCTGGGCGATGTGGCCTACACGCTGATGGTGGGTCGCAAGCGCTTCGCGCACCGGCGCGCGGTGGTGGTGCGCGATGTCGCCGACGCAATCGCCGCGCTCGAGACCACCGATCGCAAGCAATTCATCGCGGCGCATCGCAAGGACCCGCAGCAGCCTGCCGTGTACTTCATGTTCCCGGGCGGCGGCGCGCAGTACGCGGGCATGGGCACCGAGCTGTATGAAAGAGAGCCGGTGTACCGGGATGCCTTCGAGGCCGCGCTGGGCTTCATAGAGCCCGCACTGCGCGCCGAATTGCGCGCCCTGACGCTGGCCTCCGCGGCGGAGGCGGCGGATGCCAACCACCGCCTGGAATCCCCGTCGCGCGCGGTACCGCTGATGTTCGTCGTGGAGTACGCACTGGGCAAGCTGCTGTCCTCATGGGGCATCGAGCCCACCGCCATGGTCGGGCACAGCGCCGGCGAATATGCGGTGGCGTGCCTGGCGGGCGTGCTCTCGCTGCGCGATGCCGTCGCGCTGGCATCGCTGCGCGGGCGCCTGTTCGAAACCCTGCCCGAAGGCGGCATGCTCAGCGTGCAGCTGCCGGCGGATGAAGCTCTGGCAATCGCCGGCAACGGGTTGTCGCTGGCAGCGGTGAATGCCCCTGCGCTGTGCGTGCTTTCCGGCACGACCGGCGCCATCGCCGCGGCCGAGCAGGCCATGCAGGCCCGCGGGGTGGATTGCGCCCGGGTGCATATCCGCGTCGCCGCGCACTCTTCCATGCTCGATCCATTGCTGCCGGAGTTCGAGCGTTTCTGCCGCACCATCTCCTTCCAGCGTCCCGCGGCACCGTTCGTCTCCAGCGTCACCGGCACCTGGATCAGTGATGCCGAAGCCACTGATCCGTCCTACTGGGTGCGGCATCTGCGCCAGACCGTGCGCTTCGCCGACGCGGTGCAGACCCTGCTCGGATCCGGCGAAGCGGCGTTCATCGAGGTGGGGCCGGGTCGCGCGCTCAGTGGTCTCGCGCGCCAACAGCAGGGCAGCTTCGCAGCGGTCACCCCGACCATGCGCCATGCGCGCGAAGAGGCCTCGGATGTCGCCTTCCTGCTCGCCGCGGTGGGCAGGCTGTGGACCGCAGGCGTGCAGCTGGACGTCACGCGGCTGTTTGCGGGTGAAGCGCGTCGCCGCGTGCCCCTGCCGACCTACCCCTTCGAGCGGCAGCGTTTCTGGATCGCTCCGGACGCGGCGGACAGCCACGCGGACTCCCACCTCGCGCTGGAGAAGCGCGCGGATATCGGCGCATGGTTCCATGCTCCCTCGTGGGCGCGTTCGGCGCCTCCCGCGCGCAGCAACGCTGCAGGCGGCGCTGCATCGACCTGGCTGGTTTTCGCCGACGATTCGCCATTGAGTCACGCGGTGCTGGCGGGGCTGCGCCAGGCGGGCCACGACGTCGTCACGGTGGTCGCGGCCACGCAGTTCGCGGAGCTTGGTGAGCGCAGCTACAGCATCTCGCCCGCGGAACGCCGGCACCATGACGAGCTCGCCGCGGCGCTGCGCAGTCACGGCGTGATGCCCACCGGCGTGCTGTACCTGTGGGCGACGGCGGCGCGGCCCCGCTCCCGCGGATTGTTCGGCCAGCACTTCGACGCACTCGCCAGCTACGAGCAGGGTCTCGCGCTCCACTTCTACAGCCTCGTCTTCACTGCGCAGGCATTCGCGGCCGATACCGATGCGCTGCGCATGGTGTGCGTCTCCAGCCACATGCAGGTGGTGCCCGGCGATGCCGCCATGCATCCGGAGAAGGCGGTCATGCTGGGACCCTGCAAGGTTATTCCGCGCGAGTATCCCCATGTCCGCTGCACCAGCATCGATGTGGCGCTGCCGGCGTCGGGCGACCAGCGCCTGCTCGCCGACCGGCTGCTGCGCGAACTGCTGGCGGATGCACCCGACACCGAGATCGCGTTGCGTGGCAACGAGCGGTGGGTGCGCCGCTTCGATGCGGTCCGGCTGGAGCCGGCCACCGAACGGCCGTGGTTGCGCGACGGCGGTGTGTACCTGCTGACCGGCGGACTGGGCGGCATCGCACTGCGCGTTGCCGAGCACCTGGCCTCGCATGCCCGCGTCAGGCTGGTGCTCATCGGCCGCACTCCGCTGCCGGAGGAAGCCCGTTTCGACGAGTGGCTCGCCGCGCATCCGCCGGACGAGCAGACCAGCCGGCGCATCCACGGCGTGCGCGCCCTGCGCGCCCGCGGCGCCGAGGTGATGACACTGGCCGCCGATGTTGCCGACATCGCATCGATGCGTGCGGCGCTGGCCCAGGTGCATGCGCGCTTCGGTGCCGTGAATGGCGTCTTCCACGCTGCCGGCACGCTCAAGGACGAGATCATCGCGCTGCGCACGCCGGTGGCTGCCTCGCCGGTGCTCGATTCGAAGATGAAGGGTGCACTGGTGCTCGACGCGGTGCTCGCCGGCGAACCGCTCGACCTGTTCGTGTGCTTCTCGTCGGTCTCCTCCATCCTCGGACTGCCGGGGCAGGTGGACTACACCGCCGCGAATGCCTTCCTGGATGCCATGGCGCATGCGCGGGCCGCGCGCGGCGCCGGGCGCACGCTGTCCATCGACTGGAATGCCTGGCAGGGCGTGGGCATGCTCGAGAATCATGTGCGCCGCCTGGGCGAGCAGGAACAGCAGGCGGCCCGGGCTGCGCGCATCGCCGCGCACCCCGGCAGTCATCCGGCGCTCGAAGAGGTGCTGTCCGATGACGCTGCGGCAACGGTGTTCCGCACGGTGTTCAGCCGCGACCGTTCATGGTTGCTCAGCGAGCACGTGGTGCGCGGCGGCGATGCGCTGCTGTCGGGCACCAGCATGCTGGAGATCGCGCGCGCCGCCCTCCAGCATGTCGCGGATCCGCGCAGCGTCGAGCTGCGTGATGTCTTTTTCATGGGCCCATTCGGCGTGCTGCCGGGTGCCGAGCGCACCCTGCACGTACGCATCGAACGCGGCGGCGAGGGCGCCTTCAAGGTGTATGGCGACACCGAGAAGGAAGAATTCGTCGTCGGCAAGGCGCGCCATGTCAGCGCGCCCGCCGCCGCCCGGCTGGACCTGGATGCCATCCGCTTGCGCTGCACGACGCGCGGGCTGGTGTCCGACGGACAGCTGGTGCAGCACTTCATGGACTTCGGGCCGCGCTGGGGCTGCGTGGCGCGCATCGACCTGGGCCGGGGCGAGGCGCTGGTCAGCCTCGAGCTGCCGGCCGGGTTCGCCGCGGACCTCGAACACTACCCGCTGCATCCGGCGATGCTCGACCTCGCCACCGGCGGCGCACAGGCCATCGTTCCCGGCTTCGACCCGAACGGCACCTTTTATGTGCCGCTGGCCTACGGGCGCGTGCTGATCCGCAAGCCGATGACCCGGCGTGTATTCAGTCACGTGCGCCTGCGGGACGGCGCCGGCAAGGACTCGGTGGCCTTCGACGCCACCCTCGTCGATGAGCATGGCGAGGAGATCGCCACCATCGAGAACTTCATGATGCGCAAGGGCTCGGGTGCCTTTCGTCAGGAGGGCTCGGGCAGCACGGCACGCGTGCAGCCGGTGCCCGCGGTACGGCGGCCGGAAACCCCTTCGGAAGCGGCATTGCGCGCCGGCATGACGGCCGAGGAAGGTGTCGATGCACTGGACCGGATGCTGCTGACGGATTTCTCCCCGCAGGTGGTGGCGTGCACATTGCCGCTGGCGCCCTGGCTGCACCGCCTCGACAGCGAGGCCAGGGCATCGCTGTCCGCCGCTGCCGGCGACGAGGCGGGCCCGGTGTTCACGCGGCCCAACGTGGGCGCGAAGTTCGCCGCGCCACGCGACGAGGTGGAGCGCGAGCTGGCGTCGCTGTGGCAGGCCCTGCTCGGTGTTTCCACGGTGGGCATCGACGACGACTTCTTCGAGCTGGGCGGGCAGTCGCTGGTGGCGGTGCGCCTGTTCCAGCGCATCGGCAGGAAGTATGGCGTCGACATGCCGCTGTCCACGCTGTTCCAGGCGCCCACCATCGCGCAATGCGCCACGTTGCTGCGCGACATGCTCGGGCGTCCGCATCCGGGCGACGCAGTTGCAACTGGAGCAGCGGCCGCCACGGTTAGCGAGTTGCTGGCGCCTGCGAAGCCCAGCTTCCGCGCGCTGGTGGCCATCCAGCGTGGCGGCAACCGCCTGCCGTTCTTCTGCGTGCATGGCGCCGGTGGCAATGTGCTGAATTTCCGCGACCTGTCGCGCGCGCTGCACCCCGACCAGCCTTTCTACGGCCTGCAGGCCGCGGGCACCGATGGCACCAGCGATCCGCACCGGACCATCGAGGAAATGGCGGAGGCCTACATCGCCGAGATCCGCACGCTGCAGCCGCAGGGGCCGTACCTGCTGGGTGGCTATTCCGGTGGCGGCATCGTCGCCTTCGAAATGGCGCGCCGGCTTACCGCGGCGGGCCAGCAGGTCGGGTTGCTGGCCTTCATCGATACCTTCCATCCACGCCAGGCCATGAGCGAGATCACGGTGTGGTCGCGTCTCGGGCGGCTGCGCAGGGAAGGCATGGCGTACCTGCGCGAAGTGGCGTTCAGGAAGCGGCTGACGGAAAAGGCGGCGCGCGAGGATGTCGCCATCGACGCCTGCCTCGCCCGCGGCGAGGGGATTCCCTTTCACCTGCGCGAGCGGCGCCTGTGGCGCAACTTCGAGCAGGCACAGGCGCTGTACCAGGTGCGTCCCTGGGACGGCAAGGCCATCCTGTTCCGCGCCGAGGAACTGGTGCACTACCTCGAGGACCGCGGCCCTTCATATGGCTGGGACAGCGATGTGCGCGGTGGCGTCGAGGTGCTGCGCATCCCGGGCAACCACAGCACGCTGATGCTGGGCGCGAACGCCGAAATGCTGGTCACCACGCTGAGCGCGGCCATCGATCGCGTCAGCCAGTTGCGCGTCGAACTCACCGCGCGCGACAGCGTGCTCGAGCTCGGCCACGGCTAGACTGCCTCGCCTGAACCAGGGCCAGGCGTGTACAAGGACTGATCTCAATGCCGCAGAACGCCTCCGCAACCGTGCTCGAGCAATACCCGCTGTCGCCGCTGCAGCACGGCATGCTGTTCCATCATGTCCACAGCGGCCGGCACACCGGCGTGGACATCGAACAGCTGGAAATGCGTCTGCGCGAAACCATCGACGCGGCCGACATGGAGCGGGCCTGGGCTGCCGTTGCCGCGCGGCATGCGGTGCTGCGCACCCGCTTTCGCTGGGAAGGCCTCGACGCGCCCCTGCAGGAAGTACTCGATGCGATCGCGGTGCCCTTCGAAGTCCGCGACCTGGCAGCGCAGCCAGCGTCCGCACAGCAGGCGGCGATTGCCGAATTCCTCGCTGCGGACCGCCGCCACGGATTCGACCTGGCCGCGGCGCCGCTGTGGCGGGTCACGCTGTTTCGCCTGGCCGCCGCGGAATGCCGGATGGTGTGGACCTACTCGCATGCCATCCTCGACAGCTCGTTTGCCGAAGTGGTGCGCGAGGTGTTCGCGGCCTATGAGGCCCTGCGCCGGGGTACGCCCGCGGAATTCGCGGAGCGGCCCGCCTACCGCGATCACATCCTGTGGCTGAAGGAGGACCTGCGCACCCGCGCCGGGGCCATCGCCGCGTTCTGGCGCGAACGCCTGGCGGACTTCACGACGCCCACCAACCTGGACGCGGTGCAGCTGCCGCAGGCCGGGGACGGGCACGCCAGCCACGACACCGTGCACCTGCGCCTGTCGCGCGCGGCCTCCGATCGCATCCACCTGCTGGCGCAGCAACGCGATGTGCGTCCCTCCACCTTCATCGATGCCGCGTGGGCGCTGGTGCTGGGCGCGTTCTCCGGCGAAACCGATGTGGTGTTCGGCGTGACCCGTGCCTGCCGGCGCTCCTCCATCGCCGGTGCCCAGGACATCATCGGCCTGTTCATCAACACGGTGCCGATGCGCGCGCAGCTGGCCGTCGACAAGCCGCTGCTGGCACTGCTCGACGAGCTGCGTGCCGCGCAGCGCGCGCTGCGCTCCTTCGAGAACACGCCGCTGGTGGATGTGCTGGCCTGCGCGCAGGTGCCGCGCGGCAAGCCGCTGTTCGACACCATCATCGTGTTCAACGATGCGGAAAACGACGCGCGGCTGAAGTCCTTCGGCGCCGGCTGGGCGGCCCGTGACTTCCAGCTGCATGACCAGACCAACTTCCCGATGAACCTGATGGCGTATGACGGGCCCGAGCTGTCCTTCAAGCTGTCGTTCGCCACGCAGCGCTTCGAGCGTGGCACCGTCGGGCGGATCGCGGAACTGCTGGGCACGCTGCTGGAGGCGATGGCGGCGCGGCCGGAGGCCACGCTGGGAGAATTGCCGCGCGTGCCGGCCAGCGACCGCAAGCTGCTCGCCAGTTTCAACCAGACGCAGGCGCCCATTCCCGCGCCGGCCTGCATGCACGAGGCGTTCGAGGCGCAGGTGGATCGCACTCCCGACGCCGTGGCCGTGATCTTCCGCGGCCACTCGCTGACTTACCGCGAACTGGACGAGCGCGCCAACCGCCTCGCGCACCAGCTCGTCGCGCTGGGCGTGGGACTGGATCGCATGGTGGGCGTTTTCGTCGAGCGCTCGCTGGAGATGGTCGTCGGCCTGCTCGGCATCCTGAAGGCCGGTGGCGCCTACGTGCCGATGGATCCGGCCTATCCGGCCGAGCGCATTGCCTGGATGCTGGAGGACACCGCCGCACCGGTGGTGCTGACACTGGAGCGGCTGCGCAGTGCATTGCCGGCTTCGAAAACCACGGTGCTGGCGCTCGATGCGGCCGCCAACGCGGGCCCCGCCAGTCGTCCCGCTGGCCGCGCCGCCGGCAACAACCTCGCCTATGTCATCTTCACCTCGGGTTCCACCGGGCGGCCCAAGGGCGTGCAGATCGAGCACCGCAACGTCGCCAACTTCATGGGCGGCATGGACAGCGCGCTGGGTACGCAGCCGGGTGTGTGGCTGGCGCTGACCAGTATTTCCTTCGACATCTCCGTGCTGGAGATCTTCTGGACGCTGGCGCGTGGCTTCACCGTGGTCGTGCAGGAAGAAGCCGAAGGTGCCAGGCGCATCGCGCAGCCCGCAGCCGGCAAGCGTCCGATCGGCTTCAGCCTCTTCTACTTCGCCGCGGACGCGGGCGACAGCGACAACCGCTATCGCCTGCTGCTCGAAGGCGCGAAGTTCGCCGACACGCACGACTTCGAGGCCGTGTGGACCCCCGAGCGGCATTTCCATCCCTTCGGCGGGCTGTATCCGAATCCGTCGGTGACCAGCGCGGCGGTGGCGGCCATCACCACCCGCATCGGCATCCGCGCCGGCAGCGTGGTGCTGCCGCTGCACAGCCCCATCCGCTGCGCCGAGGAATGGTCGGTGGTGGACAACCTGTCGAATGGCCGGGTCGGCCTGTCCTTCGCATCCGGCTGGCATTCACGGGACTTCGCCATCGCGCCACAGAATTTCAAGGATCGCCGCGAGCTGATGGCGCGCGGCATCGAAACCGTGCGCGCGTTGTGGCGGGGCGAGAGCGTCGCGGCCACCGGCGGCGATGGCAAGGAAATCGAGGTGCGGATGTATCCGCCACCGGTGCAGCGCGAACCGCGCATCTGGGTCACCGCCAGCGGCAACCCGGAGACCTTCGCGCTGGCGGGGCGTACCGGTGCCTGCATCCTCACCAACCTGCTGGTGATGAAGCCCGAGGAGCTGGTCGCCAACGTGGCGGTGTACCGCAAGGCCTACCGCGAAGCCGGGCACCAGGGCGAAGGCCACGTCACGCTGATGCTGCATACCTATGTGGCCCCGACGATGGAGGAAGTGCGCGCCAGGGTGCGTGGTCCCTTCATCGACTACCTGCGCACATCCACCGATCTCGTGAACAAGGCGCGCTGGGAGCTCACCGCCTTTGCGAAGGCCGATGACCGCGCGAAGGCCAGTGGCGCCACCATGAATCTCGACGACCTGTCGCCCGAGGACATGAACGCGCTGCTGGACCACGCCTTCGAGCGTTACTTCCACATCGCCGGCCTGTTCGGCACGCCGCAGAGCTGCGTGGCCAAGGTCGACCAGCTGCGCGAGCTCGGCGTGAACGAGATCGCCTGCCTGATCGACTTCGGCGTCGACACGGCCTCGGTGCTGGCCAGCCTGCCGCAGCTGGACGAGCTGCGTCGCCGCTGCAACGGGCCGGCAGCCAGCGTGGAGGAGGGTGAGGATTACACCATCGCGGCGCAGATCCACCGCCACGCCGTCACTCATCTGCAGTGCACGCCGTCGCTGCTGGGTGCACTGGCCATGGACGAGGAGGCCGCCCGCGCCATCGGCACGCTGAGCATGCTGCTGGTGGGTGGCGAGGCGCTTCCCACGGCATTGGTGGAGCGGCTGCGGCCGCAATTCCCGGCTTCGCTGCGCAACATGTATGGACCGACGGAAACCACCATCTGGTCCACCACCACGCCCATCGTGCCCGGGTCGCGGATCACGCTGGGCAAGCCCATCGCCAACACCAGCATCCACATCGTGGACCGCAACCAGCACCCGCTGCCGGTGGGTGTGCCGGGGGAACTGCTGATCGGTGGCGCCGGCGTCGTGCGTGGCTATCTGTCGCGCCCGGAGCTGACCGCGGAGCGCTTCATCAACGACCCGGCATCCAGCGGCGCGCGCCTGTACCGCACCGGCGACCTGGCGCGCTGGCTGCCCACGGGCGAACTCGAATTCCTGGGTCGCATCGATCACCAGATCAAGATCCGCGGCTACCGCATCGAGCTCGGCGAGATCGAGTCGGTGATCGGCGCGCATCCGGCGGTGCGCGAATCCGTGGTGGTGGCGCGCGACGGTGCCAGTGGTGATGCGCGCCTGGTGGCCTACGTGGTGCCGCGGCGCGCTGGCGCAGCCGACGGCGCGGGCATTGCCTCCAACTGGGAAGCCATCTGGGACGAGACCTACAAGGACACCCAGGACAAGACCGGTGGTTTCAACACCGCCGGCTGGAACAGCAGCTTCACCGGCCTGCCATTGCCCGAGCGGGAGATCCACGCCTGGGCCGATGCCACGGCGGAGCGGATCCTCGCCACGGCGCGCGTGACGCGGCCGCGGCCGCGCATCCTGGAGATCGGCTGCGGCACCGGCATGCTGCTGTTCCGCATCGCGCCGCATTGCGCGGAGTACGTGGGCATCGACTTCTCGGCGGCGGCGCTGGCCTACATCCAGTCACAGCTTGGCGCGCAGCAGCTGGACAATGTGTCGCTGCAGCGCCTGGCGGCCGATGGCCTGGAGCAGCTCGCGGCGGCCGGCGCATTCGATGCCATCGTGATCAATTCGGTGATCCAGTACTTTCCGGATGCCGCCTATCTCACCCGCGTGCTGCGGGCCGCACACCAGCGCCTTGCGCCGGGCGGCGCATTGTTCATCGGCGACGTGCGCAGCCTGCAGCATCTGCAGACCTTCCAGGCCGCAATCGAGGTTGCCCGCGCCGACAGCACCACGTCCATTGCCGACGTGCAGGCGCGGGTGCGCCGGCGTGCTGCCGAGGAGGCCGAGCTGGTGCTCGATCCGCGGTTCTTTGCCGCCGTCGCGCGCGAACTGGGCGATACCTTGTTCGAGCGCGCCGAGCTCAAGCCCGGGCGTGATCGCAACGAGATGACCGGCTACCGCTACGACGTGGTGTTGCGCAGGGTGGCCGCACAACCGCAGCAGTCCGTGATCCCGGCCCTGGCATGCCCCGCGCCATGCACGCTCGATGCGTTGCGATCCCTGCTCGCGGGGCGGCCCGCCGCGCTGCGCGTGACCGGCATCCGCAATGCACGGCTGGTGGCCGACGTCGCCGCCGCGCAGCGGGTGTCCCGTGGCGAGCCGGGAGTTGCAGGTGATCTGGCGGCGGCCAATGTTGACGTTGGCATCGATCCGGAGGACCTGCGTGTGCTCGATGCCGGCTACGACGCCATAGTGGAGTTCTCGCGGTCTGCAGCGGACCTGGTGGATGTCACCTTCCGCAGTCACGCGGCAGCGCTGCCGGTGCTGGTGGCACAGGATGCGGACGCCTCGCCGCCGGCGAGCCATGCGAATGTCCCGGTCAGGGCAGCCGCCACGGGCGCGGCACTGGTGCCGGCACTGCGCGAACTGGCGCGCCAGAAACTGCCCGAGTTCATGGTGCCCAGCGCCTTCGTGGTGCTGGACGCGCTGCCGCTGACCCCGAACGGCAAGATCGATCGCCGCGCCCTGCCCGAGCCCGAACGCGTCCGCTCCGCATCGAAGACACACGAGCCGCCGAAGAACGATGTGGAGCGCGGCGTGCTGACCGTGCTGCAGGAATTGATCGGCGGTGGCGAGGTGGGCGTAGACGACAACTTCTTCGACATGGGCGCCAACTCGCTGATGATGGTGCAGGCCAGCGTGCGACTGCGCGCCTTGCTGGGCCGGCCGGTGCCGCTGGTGCGCATGTTCCAGTACCCCACCGCGCGCCAGCTGGCGGCCGCGCTGGGCGAGGCCGCGCCGGCGGCGGTGGAAGAGGGCGTGAAGCAAAGCCAGGATCGGGCGCAACAGCGCAAGGACGCCATGTCCAGGCTGCGGCGCGGTCGCTAGGCCAGTGCCGCGGATCGCGGCAAGCGTCGCGACTTACTTCGGGCGCGCTTCGAGCCAGGCTGCAATCTCGGGCGGGGTCTCGTACTGCGCATGCGTGGCGTGGATGGAAGGCACGGCCTGCGTACCCAGCTGCTGCGCATAGCGCGCGATGCCGATGGTGCGGCCACCCTCGCAGGTCCAGTCCTGGGTGGCGCAGGGCCAGCCGTCCGTCGCCACTGCCAGCCCGCCGGTCCAGTACAGGCGTACCTGTGTTCCGGCATGCGGCCGGCATGCAATGACACCGGCATCGGGCACCGGGTCATCGATGACATACCCAAGCACCCTGCCGCCGAAGGTCTCGCCGCGGCAGTACAGCTTCGCGGCGGCCGCGCCGCCATTGGAGAAACCCTGCACCACCGCGTGTCCGCACCCCGCGGCATCCAGTGACGCGGTCACCGCGGCCCGCACCTGTTCGTATCCCTGTTGCGGGAAATAGCGCCACTCCCTGCCACCCCAGCCGGCGCCATTGCCGCCGGGTCGCAGGTATTCGACGGCACCGGCCACCGAGCTGGGCTGTGCGCCGCCACCCTTGCCATGCAACAGCACCACGCAGTGCTTGTTCGCACCCGGCGGCAGCAGTGGCGCGGCCGGCGGCGCGACAACCATGGTTTCGCCGGATCCGCAGGCGCCCGCCAGCAGGCTGATCGCAAGCAGCAGCGCAGTGCCGGCTGGAAGGCAGATGGCTCGCACTGGTTCCGTCAGGCAGTTCCCTGCCCTTCACCGAGCAGCTTGTGCAGCAGGCGCTTCAGCAGCTGCACTTCGTCGGGTTGCAGGTTGCAGCCGGACAATTTTTCCACGGACCTGACTGCGCCCACCAGGCGGCTGGCCACGGCAAGGTCGCTGGCGGCCTGTGCCGCGGCGGGAGTTTCAGTACCGGATTTCAGGGGAGACCTGCCGAGCTCGCTGAGCGCGGACAGGTGCTCGGCGCTGAGCGCACCCGAGCCCAGCTCCGCCTGGATCCCCTGGTACATGCGGTTGTGCGCCCGCCCCAGCAGGCCGAACAGGAAATCAAGATGTACATCGGGCGCGAGTTGCGCCGCAACGGTCGCGGCCGGCGGGGCGTCTTTCTCAACAGCCAGCGCATACCGCCCGGCGTGGAACAGCAGCGGCGGACGTTCGAAGGCTTCGAATGCCAGCACTTCGCCGACGAAGATGATGTGGTCGCCCGCGTCATAGCTGAAGGCAGTGCGGCACTGGAAGCGCGCCGCGCAGCCATCGATCAGCGGCACATTGCCGGTGCCGCGCTTGACGGTGAGCTGCTGGAACTTGCTGGCGCCCTGCGTGGCGAACAGGCGGGACAAATCGTCCTGGTCCGCGGCCAGCACATGCACCGCGAAACAGGGCGACTGCTGGAAGGAAGGCAGGCTCATGGCCCGGCGCGACAGGCTCCACAGCACCATGGGCGGATTCAGCGACACCGAGTTGAAGCTGTTGGCGGTGACACCCACGTCCAGCCCTTCGGCATTGCGTGTGGTGACGATGGTTACCCCGGTGGCAAAGGCACCCAGGGCATTGCGCAGCGCGCGCGAATCCATGGCTGCGGCGTCGATGCCACCGACAGCCGGTTCGCCGGCTTGCCCGGACTTGTTCATCGCGACTGTCCCATGGCGGGCGCCAGCGCCGCGATGATGTCCGCCGGCGCCTGCACCAGTTCTATCAGCACACCTTCGCCGCCCAATGGAAACTCCCCGCCCGCGCGCGGATGGATGAAGCACACATCGTAACCGGCCGCGCCCTTGCGTATGCCGCCTGGGGCGAAACGCAGCCCTCTGGCCGTGAGCCACTGCACCGCGCGCGGCAGGTCATCCACCCACAGGCCAACGTGATTCAGCGGCGGCTGGTGCACCGCCGGCTTTGCCTGCGCATCCAGCGGCTGCATGAGATCCACCTCAACGCGATGCGGGCCTGCCCCGAGCGCACAGATGTCCTCGTCGACGTTCTCGTCCTTGCTGGTGAAGTGGCCGGTCACCGTCAGGCCCAGCAGTTCCACCCACAGATGCCGCAGCCGCTGCTTGTCCTCGCCACCGATGGCGACCTGCTGCAGACCGAGCACACGGAACGGCCGCGCCGCGTCGGTACACGCCTGCGTCCGGTCGGCGGCAGCTTCCGCGGCGGAGCGCGGCTTGATCGCACGCCCTTCGATGTCCTTCCACAGCGCCGCGACGCCTTCTCCAGTCAGCGCGCTGACCAGTACCGCCGGACCACGCGGGCCAAGGCCAGCTGCCAGTTGTGCCGCCGCGCGCCGCGCCGCGACCGGATCCAGGTCCGCCTTGTTCACGACCACGATGTCGGCCAGCTCCATCAAGCCGCGCTTGATGGCCTGCAGGTCATCGCCGGTGTTGGCCAGCTGCAGCAGCAGCAGCAGATCGGTCATGCCGCTGACCTCGGCCTCGGACTGGCCGACGCCGACGGTTTCAACCAGCACCAGGTCGTAACCGGCCGCCTCACACAGCAGCATGCTTTCCTGCGTGCGCTGCGCCACACCGCCGGTGGTATGTCCGGCCGGGCTTGGCCGGATGAAGGCACTGTCGTGCGCCGCGAGCTTCTCCATGCGTGTCTTGTCGCCGAGGATGGAACCGCCGGAAATGCTCGAGGAAGGATCGATGGCCAGCACGGCCACGCGACGGCCGTCGGCGATGGCGACCATGCCCAGCGTCTCGATGAAGGTGGACTTGCCGGCACCAGGCGGACCGGTGATGCCCAGCCGCAGGGCGCGGCCGGCATGTGGCCGGACCTGCGCCAGCAGCAGCCCGATTTCGCCACGATCTTCCGCACGCCTGGACTCGACCAGCGTGATGGCGCGCGCCAGCGCGCGCCGGTCGCCGCGCAGCAGGCCGGCCAGCAATGGATGCTCAGACATTGCGCGGGATGCCGGCCCGGCGCTGCTCGATGGCATCCAGAATGCCGCCGGCGCTGTGCGTGACCGGCGTGCCGGGGCCGTAGATGCCGGCGACGCCGGCCGCGAGCAGGAATTCATGGTCCTGCGGCGGCACGATGCCGCCGACGAACACCGTCACATCAGCCGCACCCTGCGCACGCAACGCCTCGAGCAAGGCCGGCACCAGCGTCCTGTGACCGGCGGCCAGCGAGCTGATGCCCACCGCGTGCACGTCGTTCTCGATGGCCTGGCGCGCGCATTCCTCGGGCGACTGGAACAGCGGGCCGATGTCCACGTCGAAGCCCAGGTCCGCCAGCGCGGTTGCGACCACCTTCACGCCGCGGTCATGGCCATCCTGGCCGAGCTTGGCCATCAGCACGCGCGGCTGCCGCCCCGCGACGGTGGCGAACTGGCGGACGCGTTGGCGCAGTGGCTCCCAGTCAGCGGCCGCATACCCGGCTGCATAAACACCCGTCACGCCGCGCACCTCCGCCCGGTATCGCCCCCACACCTTCTCCAGCGCGTCGCTCACTTCGCCCACGCTGGCGCGCGCCCGCATCGCCACCACCGACAGCGACAGCAGGTTACCGTCTCCCGAACGGGCCGCCTGTGTCAACGCGTCCAGCGCCGCGGCGACCGCGGCGCCATCACGCGTGGCGCGCACCGCCTGCAGGCGCGCCACCTGGCGTTCGCGCACCGCGGTGTTGTCGACCTCGCGCAGCTGCACCGCGTCCGTCACCGCGGGCGGGTACTTGTTGACGCCGACGATGACCTCCTCGCGCGCATCGATGCGCGCCTGGCGCGCCGCCGCGCCGGCCTCGATGCGCAGCTTCGCCCAGCCGCTCTCGACTGCGCGCGTCATGCCGCCCAGCTCATCCACCTCGGCGATGATGCGCCACGCGGCATCGGCCATGTCCTGTGTCAGGCGCTCCATCATGTAGCTGCCCGCCCACGGGTCGGCCACCGCGGTGATATGTGTTTCCTCCTGCAGGATCAGCTGCGTATTGCGCGCGATGCGCGCGCTGAACTCGGTGGGCAGCGCCAGCGCCTCGTCCAGCGCATTGGTATGCAGGCTCTGAGTGCCGCCGAACACCGCGGCCATGGCCTCCACGGTGGTGCGCACCACATTGTTCCAGGGGTCCTGCGCGGCCAGGCTCCATCCGGATGTCTGGCTGTGGGTGCGCAGCATCATGCTGCGCGGACTGGTGGCGCCGAACTGCTGCATGATGCACGACCACAGCAACCGAGCCGCGCGCAGCTTGGCGATCTCCACGTAGAAGTTCATGCCGATCGCCCAGAAGAAAGAAAGGCGGCCGGCGAATTCGTCGATGGCAAGGCCGCGGTCCAATGCGGCCCGCACGTATTCCTTGCCGTCGGCCAGCGTGAACGCCAGCTCCAGCACCTCGTCCGCGCCGGCTTCCTGCATGTGGTAGCCGGAGATGGAGATGGGATTGAACTTCGGCAGGTTTCGCGTGCAGTGCTCCACAACGTCCGCGACGATGCGCATCGACGGCACCGGCGGGTAGATGTAGGTGTTGCGGACGATGAATTCCTTGAGGATGTCGTTCTGGATGGTGCCGGCCAGCTGCGCGGGCGAGACGCCCTGTTCCTCGGCGGCCACGATGTAGCCCGCCATCACCGGCAGCACCGCGCCGTTCATCGTCATCGACACCGACACGCTGTCCAGAGGTATGCCGTCGAACAGGATCTTCAGGTCCTCGACGGTATCCACCGCCACGCCGGTCTTGCCCACGTCGCCGGCGACGCGTGGATGGTCGCTGTCGTAGCCGCGGTGCGTGGGCAGGTCGAAGGCCACGCTGATGCCCTGGCCGCCGGCGGCGAGGGACTTGCGGTAGAAGTCGTTGGAATCCTCGGCGGTGGAGAAGCCCGCGTACTGGCGGATGGTCCAGGGGCGGGCGGCGTACATGGCTGGCTGCGGGCCGCGCACGAATGGGGGGAAGCCCGGCAGGCTGTCCATGTGCGGGAGATTCTCGATGTCCGCTGCCGTATAGAGTGGCTTGACCGCGATGCCGCCTGGTGTGCGCCAGGCCAGCTCGTCCAGTGTCCGCCCGGTGTATTTCTCCACCGTCCTGCGCCAGGCCGCCAACGCTTCGGCTTTCGATCGCGCGGAATCGCTCACTATGCGGGCGAGCATAACATGGGGGTGATTCACCCAATGGTCGGTGCAAACCATCGCGCCGGCCGATCTATGTCAAAAAGCCAGCCTTCATTGATGATGATGGTGACGCCGCTGTCACGTGAAGTGTGTTCCGATGCCTGCTTTTTGCGGCTTTTGCAACGATCTGGTCGTACTATTGCCGACCCTGTCTGCTTGCCGCTTTGCCGGACAACACGAACAACATGCACGGGTCAGCGCAAATTGCCGTTCCTTACGAGTCGCCGCTGGTCGTCGAGGTGCGCGATCTGCTGCCGCGTAACGATGTCGCCATCGAGGCCGTCCTCGTCATGGCGCGCCGGCAACCCGCCACCTTGCTGCGGCTGCTTCCCGGCCTGCTGTCCCGGAACAGGCCACAGGATGAAATGCTCGACGAGGCGTCGAACCTCGACGTCACCACGCTGCCCTACGACGAGGACTTCATCCAGATGCTGCGCGACGAGCGCAGCAACGGCAGGCAGATCATCCTGGTGGCGGGCAGCTTTCCGGATACGGCGCGCAGGATGGCCAGGCACCTGGATGTGTTCGATGGCATGAGCACGGATGGTGCGGATGCCTCGAATGCGCGCGCATCGCTGGTGGAGCACGCGCCGGCGACCTCCTGGTTGCGTGCCTGGTCGCGCGCACTGCGTGTCCACCAGTGGCTGAAGAACCTGCTGCTGCTGGTACCGCTGATCGCGGCCCACAAGTACATCGATCCGGCACTGCTGTCCGGCGCAGTGCTGGCGGTGCTGTGCTTCAGCCTGATGGCATCGGCCGCCTACCTGATGAACGACCTGCTGGACATTGCGGACGACCGGCATCATCCCACCAAGCGTCACAGGCCGCTGGCGGCCGGCCAGGTTTCGATCATGGCGGGCTTCGCGGCCATTCCGCTGCTGGTCGCCGGTTCATTGGCGCTGGCGGTGTGGTTGTTGCCACCGCGTTTCTCGTTGTGCCTTGCGGCCTACCTGATATTGACGCTGACGTATTCGCTGACGCTGAAGCGCCGCATGGTCGTGGATGTGGTGTCGCTGGCGGCGCTATACACCTTGCGCATCGTGGCCGGTGCCATCGCGATCGCGGTGCCCCTGAGTTTCTGGCTGCTGGCGTTCTCCATGTTCCTGTTCATGAGCCTGGCATTGATCAAGCGCTACGCGGAGTTGTTCCAGGTCCGTGCCACGGGCTGGAAGGAGCGGGCCAGAGGCCGCGGCTACTGGGCCAGGGACCTGGAGATGATCGCGTCGCTGGGAACCGCCGCGGGATACATGGCGGTGATGGTGCTGGCGCTGTACGTGAATGACCCGGTCACGGCCGGGCTGTACCGGCATCCGCATTACATCTGGTTCGCGTGCCCGCTGTTGCTGATGTGGATCAGCCGCGTGTGGATGCTGGCGCACCGCGGGCACATGAACGAGGATCCGCTGGTATTCGCGGTCTACGATCGCGTCAGCCTGCTGCTGGGTGCGCTGCTCGCAGGTGTGTTCTGGCTGGCCAGATGAGCGCGGCCGGTGTGTTGTCCTGGGGAAACCATCCGCGGTTTCCGCAGACGGCGGTGGACTGCAGCTGGGGCGGGCAGGCACGCGCTTGCCTCGAACAGCTGCAACAGGCGAACGGCGGAACGCTGCCATTCGGCTCGGGCATGAGCTACGGGGACAGTTGCCTCGCGGCCAGCGACCACGTGCTCAGGCTGCGGCGGCTGGACCGCTTCATCGCGGCCGACTGGGCCAGCGGAGTGCTTAGCGCCGAAGCGGGCATCACGCTGGAGGAGCTCCTCGCTGCCTCGATACCCAGGGGCTGGTTCCTGCCGGTGGTACCGGGTACGCGGCACGCCACACTGGGCGGCGCCATTGCCAATGACGTGCACGGCAAGAACCACCATCAGCGCGGCACCTTCGGCCGGCATGTGCGGCGCTTCGGCCTGGTGCGCTCGGATGCGGGACGGCTGAACTGCTCGCCTGCGGAACGCCCCGATCTGTTCCGCGCCACCATCGGCGGCCTGGGCCTCACTGGCATCATCGAATGGGCGGAGCTGCAGCTGGTGCCGATCCGCGCGGCGCGCATCACCGGCATCACCAGGCGCTTCGCTGATCTCGATGAGTTCTTCGCATTGTCGGACGAGTTCGATCCCCGGCATGAATTCTGCGTTTCCTGGGTGGATTGCCTGGCGCGTGGCCGGCGGGCGGGGCGGGGTGTGTACACCGCAGGCAACTTCGCGGCAGACGGAGCCCTTGCAGTCGAGCGCGCGCGCGGGCTCACCTTCCCGCTGACGCCGCCGGTGTCGCTGGTCGGCCGCTGGTCGTTGCGGGCTTTCAACGAACTGTACTGGCGCAAGTCGCCCCGCAAGCTCGCCGCAACGCAGTCCGGGTACGGCAGGTTCTTCTTCCCCCTCGATGCGATCGGCAAGTGGAACCGGATGTATGGACCCCGCGGGTTCCAGCAGTACCAGTGCGTCATCCCCGCAGCCGATGCCCGCGACGGCATTCGCGCATTGCTCGCGGCCGTGGCCGACAGCGGCGCAGGTTCCTTTCTCGCCGTGCTCAAACGCTGCGGAAACATTCCTTCTCCCGGCCTGCTGTCCTTTCCGATGCCCGGCGTCACGCTGGCGCTTGATTTCCCCCAGACCAGTACGCTGGAAACCGCGCTGTTCCAGAAGCTGGACGCCATCGTGCGGGAAACCGGTGGACGCCTGTATCCGGCCAAGGATGCGCACATGAGCGGCGCGGACTTCCGGCGCGGCTATCCCGCATGGACACAGGTGGAGGCGCTGCGCGATCCGGCATTGCTGTCCCGGTTCTGGCGTCGCGTGACGCAATGAAGCGGGTGCTCGTATTCGGTGCCACCTCGGCGATCGCGACGGCCTGCGCCCGCATCTGGGCGCAGGAGCGCGCCGCGTTGTTTCTGGTTGGCCGCGATCTGGTGAAGCTCCATGCGGTGGCCGACGATCTGGCCGTGCGCGGCGCGCCCGCCGTGCACACGCAGCAGGCCGAGGCCAATGACATCGCAGCGCATGCCGGTGTGGTCGAGGCCGCCGCGCGCGCGCTGGGCGGAATCGACATCGCGCTGATCGCGCATGGCTCCCTGCCGGACCAGGCGGCCTGCGAAGCCGATGCCGGCGCAATGCTGCAGGAGTTCGCCATCAACGGCACATCGGTGCTGGCGCTGCTGACCGTGCTGGCCAACCACATGGAAAAGCAGCGTGGCGGCGCCATCGGCGTGATTACCTCTGTGGCCGGCGACCGTGGGCGGCCCGGCAACTATGTGTATGGCAGTGCCAAGGCGGCAGTGTCCACCTTCTGCGAGGGGCTGCGCGCGCGACTGTTCCGTGCAGGAGTTTCCCTGACGGATATCCGTCCGGGTTTTGTCGCCACGCCCATGACGCAGGGATTGAAGCTGCCCCCGATGCTGGTCGCCGAACCGGCCGTGGTCGCGAGGCGCATCGTCGCCGGAATCGCGCGCCAGGCAGGCGTGCTCTACGTGCCCGCCTGGTGGGGCCTGATCATGCTGGTGATCCGGAGCATTCCGCGCGCGCTGTTCAAGCGCCTGCGGTTGTGAGGCGCGCGCGCCGCGCCTATTCCAGGACCTTGACCTCCGGCAGCGGCACGACGAAGCGTCCGCCCCATTCGCGGATGTGCGCCATCTGCTTCATCACCTCATCCTTGATGTTCCACACCAGTATGAAGAGGTAGTCCGGGCGCGTGCGGCGGATCTCGGCGGGATCCAGGATGGGAATGCGGCTGCCCGGCAGGAAGTTGCCCTGCTTGTGCGGGCTGCGGTCCACCGTGTAGTCGATGAAGTCGGTGCGGATGCCGCAATAGTTGAGCAGCGTGTTGCCCTTGCCCGGCGCGCCGTATCCCACGACGGACTTGCCGGCGCGTTTCGCCTCGATCAGAAACTCGAGGATGCTGCGCTTGGATTCCTTCACGCGCTCGGAGAAGCCGTCGTAGTAGGCGAGGTCGAAGTGGCCAAGGGCCTTCTCGCGCTCCAGCACGCGAGTGACATTGTCGGTCTCGGGCTTCGTCGCGTCACCGGCGTGACGGCCGTAGATGCGGATGGAGCCGCCGTGGGTGGACAGGTCCTCCACGTCGAACAGCGTGATGCCGTGCCGCGCGAAGATGCCACGCACCGTCGTGAACGACAGGTAGCTGAAATGTTCGTGGTAGATAGTGTCGAAGTAGTTGTTCTCGATGAGCTGCGACAGCACCGGGAATTCCATGGTGATCACGCCGCTGTCGGCCAGCAGGGCCTTCATGCCCGCGACCAGGTCGTTGATGTCCGGAACATGCGCCAGCACGTTGTTGCCAAGGATCAGGTTGGCCGGTCCGCGCTCGCGCCGCAGGTCGGTGGCGGTTTGAAGGCCGAAGAATCGCACCACGGTGGGGATGCCCCTGGCTACGGCCGCCGCGGCCGTGTTCGAAGTGGGTTCCACGCCCAAGCACGGTACGCCGCGCTGCTTGAAGTACTGCAGCAGGTAGCCGTCATTGCTGGCGATCTCCACCACGCTGCTCGCAGCGTCGTAGCCGAAGCGGGAAATCATCTTGCCCACGTAGGCCTCGGCGTGCTTCAGCCAGCTGTCGGTGTAGCTGCTGAAGTAGCCGTACTCGCCATCGAATATCTCTTCCCGGGCGACGTACTGCGGCAGCTGCACCAGAAAGCAGCTGGTGCACACGAACACATGCTGCGGGTACGTCGCCTCGGCCTGGCTGAAGCGGGCAGGCGTGACGTGGCGCTGGCACAGGGGAGCAGTACCCAGGTCCACGAAGGTGTGGCTGAGGGGCGCGTCACAGGCGCGGCACCTGACATCGATACGGGCTGCCGACATGGGGTCTACTCTCCGTTCCCTGGCCCTGCGGATGCAGGCGAATTATTGTAAGGCCCCGCATGGCGCCGGCACGGCACTGTTGCACAGAATGAAATTCCGCAGGCAGGGATGGACGAACAGCTCGACGTGATCGTGGTGGGCGCCGGCATCGTGGGTCTGGCGGTGGCGCGTGCGCTGGCACTGCGTGGTCGTGCGGTGCTGGTGCTGGAGCGACATGAGCGGCCGGTCGAGGAGACCAGCTCGCGCAACTCGGGCGTCATCCACTCGGGCATCTACTATCCGACCGGCAGCCTGAAGGCGCGGCTGTGCGTGACCGGGCGCCGTCAGCTGTACGAGTTCGTGGAACAGCGCGGCATCGCCCATCGGCGCTGCGGCAAGCTCATCGTGGCGCAGCAGGGCCAGCAGGCCGCGCTGCAGGCGCTGCATCAACAGGCACTGCGCAATGGCGTCGACGACTTGCTGCCGCTCAGCGCAGCAGCAGTCAGCGACTACGAACCCGCGGTCCGTTGTGCCGCCGGCCTGTGGTGTCCCTCCACCGGTATTGTCGATGTGCACGATCTGGCGCAGGCGCTGATCGCCGACGTCGAAGCGTCGGGCGGCAGCATCGCGTATCGCACGATCGTGGATGCCGCGCGATTCGGTGGCGATGCCATCCGGCTGGCATGTCGCTGCGCCGGCGATCCACTGGAACTGCGGGCTTCGCTGGTCGTGAATTCCGCTGGCCTCGCCGCTGTGGATTTGCTGCGCTCATTCGCGGGCTATCCGGCGCAGCTGCTGCGTCCGTCCTGGTTTGCCAAGGGCAACTACTTCTCGCTCACCGGAACGCAGCCGTTCCGGCACCTGGTCTATCCGATGCCGAACGAGGCTGGCCTGGGTATCCATGCCACGCTGGACCTGGATGGCGCGACGCGCTTCGGCCCGAACGTCGAGTGGGTGCGTGACCTGGATTACGGCGTGGATCCGCGCCATGCGGCGGAATTCTACGGCTCGATCCGCAGTTACTGGCCCGGGTTGCCGGATGGCGCGCTGCAGCCGGGCTACTCCGGCATCCGTCCCAAGCTGGTAGGGCCGGGCGCGAAGGCCGCCGACTTCACCATCGAAGGCCCCGCGCAGCATGGCTGCGCGGGGCTGATCAACCTGCTCGGGATCGAATCACCGGGCCTCACCAGCTGTCTTGCCATCGGCGAGCATGTCGCAGCCCTCGCTCAGGCCTGATCCCGCCAGAAAAACTTCCCGTCGACCTGCTGCGTCGCTTCCAGGTATTTCAGCTGCTTCAGCCGCGTGAAGGCGCGGAACTGGAAGGTTTCCGGCGTCATGGCGATGCGTTCGAATATCTCGCGCAGCTGCCGCGCGCCATCGCGCGCCGTGTGGCGGCAACGGAATCCGGGCAGCTCGTTGTGGATGCGCGCGAAGCTGACCCGGTAGCTGCGGTTGTCGGCCGAGGCCGGACCAGTGGTGACGGTGCAGCCGGGAAATTCCCCGGCAATGATCTGGGCGATTTCGCGGACGCGGTAATTCTCCGAGTCCTGCCCGACGTTGAATACCTTGCCGCGTACCGCATCGGCCGGCGCAACCAGCGCCCGGTAGATCGCCTCGCAGATGTCCTCGACATGCACCACCGGCCGCCACGGGCTGCCGTCGCTGACCATGGCGATGCGCCTGGTGGTCCACGCCAGTGCCGAGAGGTCATTGATCACGATGTCGAAGCGCATGCGCGGCGAGGGACCGTAGGCGGTGGCGTTGCGCAGGAACACCGGGCAGAAGTCTGCTGAGGCCATCGCGCCCACGTCGCGCTCTACCAGCACCTTGCACTCGGCGTACGCGGTTTGCGGATTGGGTGGCGCGGTTTCGTCGACGATGTTGCCGGTGCCGGCGCCATACACGCTGCAGGAAGATGTGTAGACGAATCTTTCAATGCCGGCACGCCGGGCGAGCTCTGCGATCCGTACCGAACCCTGGTGGTTGATCTCGTGCGTGATCTGCGGCTTGTTCTGGCCCAGCGGATCGTTGGACAACTCCGCCAGGTGCGCCACCGCATCGCAGCCCGCGAGGTCGGATGCCTCTATGTGGCGCAGATCCTTGTTGATGGTGACGGGAGTCCTGGCCTGCGCGCGGTTGTCGCTGTACAGCCAGCCGTCGCGGTAGTAACCGGTATCGAGGCCAACCACGTCGATGCCCCTTTCCATCAGATAGGGCCCCAGCACCGCGCCGATGTAGCCATTCACCCCGGTAACGAAAGCCTTCATGTGATCACCTCGCTCCAAATTCCTCGCCGCGATTATCGGGCCCGGCAAGGTCCGGCCAATGCCCAGTCGTTCACAGATCCGGCGGGCCCGGGCGCAGCTTCCATATCCGCCCGCCACCGGTACCCGACCACACCAGCTCGCCATGAGACGACGCCCAGGCGTCGATGCCCGGCGCGCCGTCGATCAGCGGGTCCACAAGATAGCGCGCACCCCGGCTGGCCGCTTCGGACAGCAGCTGCGGATCCTGCTGCTCCCTTCCCAGCGTCCAGCCTCTGGTTCCCGTGATGTAGAAGATCCGCGGGTCATGGAAGTTCACCGCCTGCTGCCAGGCTGGGTCATACGCATTGAGGGCGGAGCGCACGACGATGAGATCCCCATGGTTGACCAGTGGAGCAAGCGCCTTGCCGGCGGCAACAACGCCGCCGGCGGGAAGAATGCCGACGTCACCCGTATAGTTCCTGGCAAGGTCCTGGCGGATCATCACGCTCCTGTACCCTTGTGCGAGCAGCAGCGCGCACATGAGGCCCAGGGCCGCATGACGCCAGGCCCCCGCCTTCAGCATGTCGTTGGCAAGACTCGCGACCAGCGATGCCGTCAGCAGCAGGATCGGCGCGTAGTAGTGGACGCCAGCAGCATCCGACATGTACCGCAGGGCGATCAGCACGACGACGACGTTGCCGGCGAGCAGCGCGAGCTGTTCGGCATCCAGCCGGCGGCGCAGACCCTGGATGACGAGGATCACGGCGGCTACCGGTCCGATGCCCCACATCAACGCGATGCGCGCGGTTGCCAGGTAAAGCTCCGGATTCAGCAGGTGTTGCAGGTGGGGAACCTTTGAATCCTCGCCAACCAGCAACCCGAAGGTGTTTCCGTAATCGGCATACAACCGGTGTGCATGCAGCAGGTACAGCGCGAACACGGCGACCATCGCCGTCCAGGCGATCCACACGCGGTAATCCCGCAGCCTGGCGCGGTTGGCGAAGAGCAGCAGCAGGAAGCTGGAAATTCCCAGGTGGGCCGTCGTGGGCTTGATCAACATGGCCAGCACGCCAGCGATGCCGTAGACCAGCAAATCGCGGGTATTGCCGCCGCGCGAGTAGCGCACGAAGAAACTCCACGCGCTGACGTACGCCAGCAGCGCCAGTGCGTCCGGCATGACCACGGTGGCCATGTGCGCGGGAAGGCGCGCCGCCAGCAAGGCACCGAAGCCGATGCAGGCCGCGGCCGGATGGTACTTGTGCGACAGGTGGCGGAACACCACGACGGCGGTGGCGCAGATCGCCAGCAGCGACACAAGCTGGCCGGCCCATTCCACCGGCCCGAACAAGCGCAGCAGCAATGACACCAGCCAGGTGTACAGCTGGAACTCCGTCTCGACATAACCGGGCCCATCGCCGCCCCAGCTGATCTGCGGCTTCAGGATGCTTGCATCCGGCTGTGCAAGATTGAGGGCGATGGTCTGCGTGTCCGTCTGGCGCCAGCCATGCCAGTCGCCGGCGATTCCCGCCGGCCGGAGTTCCGACCAGGCGTACAGCGCCCATGCGGCCAACAGGATCAGTACCAGCAGCGTGATCCGACTTCGCTGGCTGCCCAGCAATGCACCAGCCAACATTTTTACCGCCTGTTTGCCCGGCGAAATCGTAGCAGAGCAAGGCGTGGCTCGCGATGGCGCCGCGCTGGCGCGAGTGCCCGTTCCAAACTAACCTTGCGGGCATCAGGGAAGCGGAGCAGCAATGACCAAACCGTTCGTGAGCGTGGTGACCTGTGTCTACAACGATGAACCGTATCTCGAGGAGTGCATCAGGAGCGTGCTGGCCCAGACTCACCAGGATTTCGAATATGTCATCTGCAACAATCACAGCAAGGACCGCTCCAGCGAGATCGCGGCGGATTACGCCGCGAAGGACTCGCGCCTGCGCGTGGTGAGTCCGCCCACCTTCGTGCCGCAGATCAGGAATTTCAATTTCGCCCTCGGCCAGATCTCCACCCGTTCGAAGTACTGCAAGATGCTGCACTCCGACGACTGGATGTACCCGCAATGCCTGCAGCAGATGACCGAAGTGGCGGAAACCAGCCCGAAGATCGTGCTGGTCGGCGCGTATCGGTTGATCGGCGACCAGCCCGACTGTTTCGGCGTGCCAGTGGAGCAATCCTCCTTTCCTGGTCGCGAAGCCGCGCGCTGGCAGTTGCTGGGCAAGGCTTTCCCCTTCGGCAGTCAATCGACGGTGATGTACGCGGCGGAAGCCATTCGCAGCCGGGCGCCGGCGTTTTTTCCCGAGAACCGCTTTTTCACCGACGTGGACATCGCGCTGCGAATTCTCGCCAATGGCGATTTCGGCTTCGTGCACCAGGTGCTGACCTTCAGCCGCTACCAGCCCGAGAGCATCACGGACACGGCCAGCCACTTCAATTTCTGGCCCCTGCTTCAGTACCTGATGATGGAGCAGTACGGTCGGGACTTCCTTTCGGCGGATGAGTTCAGCAGGCGCTACGACGAGGTGGTTTCCGACATGTACCGTGGACTGGGCGAGCAGTGGTTGAAGGACAAGGTCAAGTTCCGCAGGAAGAAGGGGTTCTGGGAATTCCAGCGGCAACATCTGGGAGACATCGGCGAGCGTGTGCGGCCTGCCCTGCTCGCCAGGGGCGTGGCGGCCGCAGCGCTGCAATTGCTGGGTTCGCCGAGCACCCTCGCGAAGAAGGTACGCAACGAGATGGGCAAGCCGAACTGAAGGTGCGGCGAACTAGCCGCGCCGTTTCAGCCTGATCGGCAGGCTTGCCAGGCGCACCATGGTCCGCAGCAGGTTGATGCTCGCGGGCAATGCCTTCCCGAAAGATCCCGAGCGCAGGGTCGACAACAGCTCGCGCGCCGCGTCCAGCATCACCACGCGCGAATCGAAGCGGATCGCATGCCGGACTATGCCGCGCACACGGGGTTCGACGCGGGCGTTCCACCACTTCCTGTCGATCGCCCGCAAGCCGTCATACAGTGACTGCCGATGGACGGTCGGCAGTACGCGGTACTGGAAGGTCTGCATCGGGATGCGGTGCACGGGTCCGACCAGCGCGAGCTGGATGGCCATGTCCTTGTCCTCCACCTGGAAAGGCCGCGCGGGCCGGCACAGGGAATCATCCCAGCCGCTGGTCTTCTCGTAGGCTGACCGTCGAACCAGGCATGCCGAAGGCATGGCACGAAAGTGCGCCCAGATAGCCTCGATCGGCGTCTCCAGTTCATCGTCAGGCAGCCCGCGCCGCCCGAATCCCGTTGCCGCCCAGCGCACCTGGTCGGTATCGATGCCCAGCTCGACGCCATCCGCGTCGATGAGCATGGGTATGCTGTAGCACATGGACACGGCGGGATGCCGCTCCATGTGCGCCAGCAGAATGCGCAGGCCGTCAGGCAGCAGCACATCGTCACCATCCAGGAACATCAGGTATCGCGGGTTCGTGCGGCATGCGGCGAATCCCAGATTGCGCGCCCGGCTGACTCCGCCGTTCTCCAAGCGCAGCAGCTGCGCGCCGGTTCGGCCGATCGTGGACTCCACCACGTCCCACGACCCATCGGTGCTGCCGTCGTCCACGACCACGAGTTCGAAGGCGGGGCAGGTCTGGCCCAGCAGGCTCTCGAGGCAGGCCTGCACGTACGGTGCCTTGTTGTAGACGGTGACGACTACAGCTATCCGGCACTCGACCGCTGGTTCACTCTGGAAGGACTCTTTCCGGCTCAATCTGGGCGCCCCGCTCGTTACGATGAGCGGTGGTGATTGTCGGCGGAAACTGCCGTTGGTGACTGTGGTTCAAGCCAGATTTCGCGCCAGAAGTAGAACTGGTTCTGCGGGTTCAGGATGCTGCCGCCGATCTCGTTGACGCCTTCAAGCAGGATGCTCGGGATCTCGAAGCGCAGCATCTCGCCGGTACCCTCGTGCACGATCTGGTTGATGCGGGCGACGACGCGGTAGCTCCCGCCGCTGTAGAACAACTGGTCCTTGCCGAACTCCAGGCCGCGATTGCGGAAACGGCGGTTCAGGGTGGGCTCGATCTCGTGCTTGGACCTCACCCGCACGATCTGGCCCGGCTGCAGGCCGAGGTCCTGATGTGGCGAGGATTCGCTCCTTCCGGGCTGGAAGACCGGCCACATCGTGCGGCCGAGGCGCCACTGGGTGCCGTTGAATACCCTGATGCTGATCTCCATCAGCAGCGGAATGAGGCGGATGTTGCCGCCCACAAGGTCACGCCAGTAATGGCCCACATCCCGTGGTCCAACCCGGGTCGAGGCCTGCATGATCTCGGTCATCTGACAGAAATAGCGCGACTTGCCGTCCACGGTGGCATGCGCCAGCCTGGACAGATCGGGCCGGTGTGCGATGCCTCGGGCATCCGGGACATCGGGCCCCGGCTGCTTCAGCCATGCCTCCTTCCAGATCAGCTGGCAGGCTGCCTGGCATCCGCCGTGGCTGCGGCCATCGCAGCGCAGGGTCTTCAGCAGGACGGCATTGCGCACACGTCGCATGCCCGACAGGTGGACGTACTCCCAGATCTTGTCGACACGGCGCATCACCGGATAGCGATGTCCGCAGTACGCGGCCATCTCAGGCATGAACGGCAAGCCCTCCAGGCAACCCTTCGCATCGAGAGTGGCGAGGATCTCCGGCAGGCTGCGGACCTGGACCAGTTCGCCGGGACGCAAGCGCGCACGCGGGAACAGGCAACGCAGGATTGACAGCAGCATGGGGCCATGAATCCGTTCGCGTGGCCGGATCGGCGCGTAAGGTATGCCGCGCTCCTCGCACCGGTCGCGATAAAGCGCGACACAGCCGCCGATCGCCACCAGCAACGCGAACGCGCACAGCATCGCAAGCACCAATGTCATCGCGCTGGCCACCACCCACATGCCTGCAGGCGGAAACTGCTGATGCGAGGCGTTCCACCGCGGCAGGTACAACGTTGCGCCGATCAGTGCAACCAGCAGGGCCGCGGTGCAGGATGCAAGGATCGTCATGTCCAGGTAGCTGCGGCGATGAGCGTGAAGAGGCGAGGGCATGTCTGGGCTGTCTGCGCGAGTTGCCAAGGGAGTCACATTTTCTGGCCGGGAAATGAAGTATTGCCCGAAGCGCGACTGGGCTTGTGGCATTTTTCTGCATGGCTAACCTTATGTCATCTGGGACCGCGCGGAAATGCACCCGATTTTCCAGAAGCAGACTTTGAAGTTCGTCTTGGCGTCGTGATGCAGGCGCAGCTATGGTTGAGAACCGGCGCTTCACCGCGCCACATGAAAGCCGCAGATCACACTGATGACAGCCATTCTCGTTGAACCTCGAATTTCCGACGCACAGCGCCGCCAGGCCATCTATACCGGCAACACCGTGTACTACCAGGCCAAGCCGCATTCGAGGGCCTTCACCGAATTCGCGTGGCAGCTCATCAGGGAAGCCTTTGGAGCGACGGATCCGGCACAGGCCCAGTTCGAAATGCCCGTCGAACGTTTCGTCGAAATCCTGGCGCCGCTCAAGACGCACTTCACGCATCACCCTGAAGCCAAGGTGCTGCTGCGGGCCCTGCTGGAGGAACGTGGCTGCGATCCGGAGGACACCTACTTCGACGTACCCAAGCTGCGCGTGGTAACCCACGGCGGTTACCTGACCGCCGGCGTCGGCTATGCCTACAAGTCGCATCGCGACACCTGGTACGCCTGCCCGCCCGCGCAGGTCAATTGGTGGACGCCGATCTCGGAAATCACCGAGCGCTGCGCCTTCGTGATCCATCCGGGTTACTTCGCGAAGGCAGTGCCCAACAATTCGGTGGAATTCGACGCCTACAGGTGGAACGCGGACGGCCGCAGGAACGCCGCCCAGTTCATTTCCAGCGATCCGCGTCCGCATCCACACCTGCAGGCGCCACTGGACCTCGACTGGCAGGTCATCGTGGGAGAACCCGGATCGCTGATCCTGTTCTCCGCGCAGCAGCTGCATGCAACCGTGCCGAACGAGGCGGGGCGCACACGCTTCAGCATCGACTTCCGTACCGTCAGTGGCGCGGACATCCGCGCGCAACGCGGCGCCACGCTGGTGGATGCGAATTGCACTGGCACGACGCTGCGGGATTTTCTGCGCGCCGCGGATTTCGGGCGCTTTTCACAGGACGTGATCGCGCTCTACGACCGATCCGGCGCGAGCGATGGAGTGCTGGTGTTCGATCCGTCCTCAATGGCACGATGAACCCCGTGCAGAAACGCATTCCGGTAGCGGGGCCCTGGGTTACCGAGCGCGAAGTGCGCGCCGTTGCCGACGCGGCACAGAACGACTGGTACGCCAATGCAGGCGCATCGGTGCGCCGCTTCGAGTCGGAGTTCGCAAGCCGCATCGGCGTCCGGCACGCCATCGCCGTGCCCCATTGCACCGCTGCCCTGCACCTGGCAATGCTGGCTTTCGGAGTGGGCGCGGGCGATGAGGTGATTGTTCCTGAATCCACCTGGATCGCCACCGCAACCCCCATCCACTACGTCGGGGCCACGCCGGTATTCGCCGACATCGATCCGGCCAGCTGGTGCGTGACCGCGGCGACCATCGAGGCCTGCATCACGCCGAAGACCCGCGCCATCATCGTGGTCGACCTGTATGGCGGCACGCCGGAGATGCACGCCATCATGGAACTGGCCAGGCGCCACGGCATTCCGGTGCTCGAGGACGCCGCGCAGTCGATCGGCGCGCACTATCACGGCGCACAGGCCGGTGCGCTGGGCGACATCGGCACGTTCAGCTTTCATGGCACCAAGACCGTGACCACCGGTGAAGGCGGCATGCTGGTGACGGACCGCAGCGACTACCACGAACGCTGCGCTTTCCTGCGCGACCACTGCCGCACGCCCGAAGGCTTCAAGTACTTCGTCAGCGAGGAACTCGGGTTCAAGTACAAGATGAGCTCGCTGCAGGCCGCGTTCGGACTGGTGCAGCTGGAACGCCTGGAAGAACTGGTGGCACGCAAGCGGCAGATCTTCAGCTGGTACGAGCAGCGGCTGCGCGGCCTGCCGGGCATCAGCATGAACCAGGAGCCTCCGGGCACGCGCAACACCTACTGGATGGTTACCCTGGATGTGGACCCGGCGTACGGCTTGACCAATCGCCAGATGATGGATTTCTTCGACCAGCGCGGCATCGACACCCGGCCATTCTTCCCGCCACTGAGTTCGCTGCCAGCCTTCGCGGCGACGCCCGACGTCGCGCGCGCGCGCCAGTGCAACGCGGTTGCCTACAGGGTTGGAGCGTATGGACTGAACCTGCCGTCGGCGATGCTGCTGGAGGAAGAGCAGGTGGATTACGTGTGCGCGGCGGTCCGCGACATGCTCGAACAGAAGGGTCGCAGGAAGGGCATTGCCGTATGAAAGCAGTCATTCTCGCCGGTGGCAGGGGCACGCGCATCAGCGAGGAGTCGCAGATGCGGCCCAAGCCCATGATCGAGATCGGCAACCGGCCGATCCTGTGGCATGTGATGAAGCTGTATTCGGCAGCCGGCATCAACGACTTCATCATCTGCGCCGGCTACCGCGGCTACATGATCAAGGAGTACTTCGCCAACTACTTCCTGCACATGTCCAGCGTCACTTTCGACATCTCGAAGAACACCATGCATGTGCACGAGGCGAAGGCCGAACCCTGGCGCGTGACCGTGCTGGATACCGGCGAATCCACGATGACCGGTGGGCGGCTCAAGCGTGCCGCCGGGTTCCTCGGCGACGACGACTTCTGCTTCACCTATGGTGACGGGCTCAGCGACGTGGACATTCCCGCATCCATCGCCTTTCATCGCAGCCACGGGCGCCTGGTTACGGTCACGGCCGTGCAGCCGCCCGGCCGGTTCGGTGCACTCAACATCGCCGCGGACGGTCTGGCCGAGTTCCAGGAGAAGCCGGCCGGAGATGGCGCATGGATCAACGCCGGCTTCTTCGTGGCCTCGCCGAAGGCTCTCGACTACATCGACGGTGACGACACCATGTGGGAATACGGGCCGATGGAGAAGCTGGGCGCGAAGGGTCAGCTTGCGGCGTTCAAGCACCGTGGTTTCTGGCACGCCATGGACACGCTGCGCGACAAGCTGCAGCTGGAGGAGATGTGGAACTCTGGCAAGGTCCCGTGGCAGACCTGGTAGCCCGATGCATGCCGGCAGCTGAACCGCCGGCAAGATAGCCGCTGCACCAATGTGCGACCGAAGTTGTGCCGCGCCTGCTGCGCAATCGCCTATCATTTCCGCGAATGAACAGGCCTACCCTTCCCGTATTGATTACCGGCGGCGCCGGCTACATCGGCAGCCATACCTGCAAGGCGCTGGCCGCCGCGGGGTACTACCCGGTGTCCCTCGACAATCTGACGTTGGGTCACAGGTGGGCGGTGAAATGGGGGCCGCTGATCGAGGCTGACCTGCTGGATGCGGATATGGTCGAGCGGACCATCCGCGAACACCGCATTCAGGCTGTCATCCACTTCGCGGGCAGCGCGTACGTCGGCGACAGCATGCGGGACCCCGCCGCGTACTACCGCAACAACGTGCTGACCACCCTGAAGCTGCTGGATGTGATGCGCGCCACCGGCGTGCGGGACATCGTCTTCTCCTCCAGCTGCTCGGTGTACGGCGACCCGAGCCATGTGCCGATCGACGAAACGCATCCCACCGCACCGCTGAGTCCCTACGGGCAGAGCAAGCTTGATGGCGAGAACATGCTGCGCTGGTATGGCATGGCGTACGGCCTGCGGTGGATGGCCTTGCGGTACTTCAACGCGGCCGGCGCCGATGCCGCCGGCGACACCGGCGAGGACCACGATCCCGAAACCCGCATCGTGCCGCGCGCCATCATGGCCGCGTTGGGAACAGGACCGCAGCTGCAGGTGTTCGGGACGGACTTCCCCACCCCCGATGGCACGGCGATCCGCGACTACATCCACGTATCGGACCTCGCCGCGGCCCACGTCAGTGCTCTGGCGGCACTCGGCAGCGGCACGCCCAGCCAGGTACTCAACCTGGGAACCGGCCGCGGCTACAGTGTTCGGGAAGTACTGCAGGCGGTAGGAACGGCAGTGGGGCGCGAGGTTCCCCACGCGAATGCACCGCGCCGCGCGGGCGATCCGGCCGAGGTCGTCGCCGATGCGCGCCGTGCCGCAGCCGTGCTGGGCTGGTCACCCCGCGAGAGCGACCTTGCGACCATCGTTGCCACCGCCGCGCGCTGGCACGCCCGCCACACGGCGCCGCGCACCGTCTGAAAGGAATCAGGTAGACCGACACGATGGCATACCGACTCGGGTTCGTCATGGAACAGACGCTGGGACACATCACCCACGCGAAGAACCTGCAGAACTGCATCGCCAGGGATCCGGACGTGATTCCGGTCTGGATACCCGTGTCGTACGAATTGCAGGACAAGTGGGACAAGGTCCCCGTGGTGCGTGGCAACTGGACGGTCAAATCCAGCCTGCGTGCCCGCGCGCAGGTGCGGGCGGCGCTGGCCGCGACGCAGCTCGACGCGCTGTTCTACCACACGTCAGTCACTGCGCTGTTCTCGCAGGGGCTGGCGAATATTCCGACCATCGTCTCCATGGACGCCACGCCGCTGAACTTCGACAACATCGGCAATCCCTACAACCACAAGCCCAGTTGCCTCGGCATGCTCGAGTCGCTGAAGAATGCGCTCAACCGGCGCGTGTTCCGCAGGTCTGACAAGCTCGTGGTCTGGTGCCAGTGGGCCAAGGACTCGCTCGAAATGGACTACGGAATCGACCCCGGCAAGGTCGCGGTGATTCCACCCGGTGTCGACATGGACAAATGGAAGCCCGGGCATGGCACCGAGGTGGGGCGTCCCGTCCGGCTGCTGTTTGTCGGCGGGGATTTCCGCCGCAAGGGTGGCGATACGTTGCTGGAAGCGTTCCGCACCTCGCTGCGCAACGAGTGCGAGCTGGACATCGTCACCCGCGAACAGGTGAACATCGACGGCCTCAGCGGCGTGCGGGTCCACTACGGACTGGGATCGAATGCGCCGGAACTCATGGCGCTGTACGCGCGCGCGGACATCTTCGCGTTCCCGACGCTGGCCGACGTGCTGCCGCTGGCCATCATGGAGGCCATGGCCTCGGGCCTGCCGGTGATCACCACCGCGGTCGGCGCGGTGAGCGAACAGATCGAGCACGGCGTCACCGGCTTCCTGATTCCGCCTGGTGACGCCAGGGCACTGGCCGAGGTGACGCTGCAGCTGGTCAGGGACCCTGCGCTGCGCGGCGCCATGAGCGCGGCCGTGCGGCAATGCGCCGACGCGAAGTTCAACGCCGCCACGAACTACCGGCGCGTGCTTGAAGTCTGCAAGGAAAGCGTGGACGCCTGGCGGGGTTCGAAAGGACGCTGATTGACGCGCAAGCGCCTCAGGCCGCCGATACCGGCGCGCGGCCTATGCAGTGGTAGCCGAAGCCCAGCGCCTTCATGGTCGCAGGCTCGTACTGGTTGCGGCCGTCGAAGATCAGCGCGTTCTTCAGCAATGACTTCATGCGCGGAAAATCCGGCGAGCGGAACGGCTTCCACTCGGTGATCAGCAGCAGCGCGTCGGCACCGGCCAGGGCCTCGTACTGGTCGTTGACGAAGCGGATGCCGTCCCGGCCCTTGAAGTGCTCGCGGGTGTGCTCGGCGGCGATCGGGTCGAATGCCACCACCTTCGCGCCGGCGGTGAGCAGGCTGTCGATGATGTCCAGCGCCGGAGCTTCGCGGATGTCGTCGGTCTCCGGCTTGAACGCCAGGCCCCAGACCGCGAACGTCCTGCCTTTCACGTCGCCCTTGAAGTGCCGGGTGATCTTCTCGACAAAGAACGGCCGCTGCGACTGGTTCACCGCTTCGACGGCTTCCAGGATGGATAGAGTCTGTCCCACCTCGCGGGCCGTGTTCACCAGCGCATTCACGTCCTTCGGAAAGCACGAGCCGCCGTAGCCGATGCCCGGATAGATGAAATGAAAGCCGATGCGCGCGTCCGAGCCCATTCCCTGGCGCACGGCCTGCATGTCGGCACCGACCACCTCGGCCACACGCGACAGCTCGTTCATGAAGGAGATCTTGGTGGCGAGCATGGAGTTGGCCGCGTACTTGGTGAGCTCGGCCGACCGGATGTCCATGAAGATCACGCGGTGGCCGTTCAGCACGAATGGCTGGTACATGCGGCTCAGCACGTCCCTGGAGTATTCGGTGTCGCAGCCGATCACGATGCGGTCCGGCTTCATGAAATCGTTGACCGCCGCGCCCTCCTTCAGGAACTCCGGATTGGAGGCCACGGAGAACGGGATATCCAGGCCCCGCCTGGCGAGTTCGCCCTGGACTTCCTTGCGGACCTTCTCGCCGGTGCCAACGGGCACGGTCGACTTGGTCACGACCACCTTTGACGAGGTCATCGTCCTGCCGATGGTGTTCGCCACTTTCAGGACGTGCTTGAGGTCCGCGCTGCCGTCCTCGTTCGGTGGCGTGCCGACGGCGATCATCAGCACCTCGCAGTCATGGATGGCGCCCTCGATGCTGGTGGTGAACTGCAGGCGGCCGGATTCGTGGTTGGATTTCACCAGGCCATCGAGCCCCGGCTCGTAGATGGGCATGATGCCCTTCTTCAGGTTGGCGACCTTCTGTTCGTCGATGTCGACGCAGGTGATCTGGTTGCCCATCTCGGCCAGACAAGTGCCGCTCACCAATCCCACGTAGCCGGTACCTACAACCGCGACTTTCATTCATCCTCCATGTGCCACCGACGCATCACAGGCCGCGATTGTAGACTGATCCCCGTGGCAAAGTGCTGCGGCGGTCACACCGCGAAGGGTTGCCGCGCGCTACGCTCATCGCTGGATCTATGTAAACTTGTGTCCCGATGACCACGCAGAAGCGAGTGCCGCGGCGCGGCGGCATGGCCCGCAACTTCATCCACCTGGGTCTCGGGCAGGCAACGACCACGGTGATGACCATCGTGATCAGCTACACGCTGGCCCGCGTGCTCACTACATCGGAATTCGGCCTGTTGTTCCTGCTGACTTCCACCGCCACGTTCGCGTTCGTGGTCGTCGACTGGGGTCATGGCACGGTGGTGGTGCGCGAGGCGTCACGGCACCCCGAGAAGGCCGGGGAATTGTTCGGCAGCACGCTGGCGATGCGCACCATCGGTGCGGCGATCGCGGGCCCGATGGTCATCGCCATCATGTGGCTGCTCGGTTACGAAACGCTGACCTGCCTGCTGGCCGGCGTCGCGGTGGTGGTTGCGCTGCCGCAGTACCTGGGGCTGTCCTTCGGCTGGGTGTTTCGCGCCTACGAACGCATGGATCGCGAGGCGCTGATAAACGTCGTGTTCAAGTTCGCGAACTTCCTCTGCGCCGTCGTCTGCGTGCTGCTGGGCGGACGCGTGCTGGGGTTGATACTGGCGTGCTCGGTGGCCGGGTGGATAACGCTCTTCCTCGCCATTTCCTGGTATCGCAAGCTGCAGCTGCCGACCATCACCGCGCACAAGGCAACATCACGCCAGTTGCTGCGCGAAGGTGCGCCGATCTTCGCGATGTCGCTGGCCGTCGCGGTCGAGCCGGTCTTCAACGCCAATATCCTCTACAAGCTGTCGTCTCCGGAGGCCGCCGCCTGGTATGGCGCCGCGTGGACCATCGCCGGTTCGCTGGTGGCGCCGGCCACCGTGCTGGCCACCGCGATGTATCCGCGCCTTTCCCCCGCGGCCGATGATCCCGTGGAGTTCAAGCGCATCATGAGCGTGTCGTTCCGGCCGCTGTTCGTGGTCGCCATGCTGGGCGCCACGGGCACATACCTGTTCGCCGACGTACCCGTGAAGCTGGTGTTCGGGTTTCCCAAGTTCATGCAGGCTGCCGAGACCCTGCGTGCGTTCGCGCCGTTGCTGCTGCTGATGTACGTCAACCTGTTCCTGAGCACGGCGGTGCTGGCGCTGGGCAAGGCCAGCTGGCTGGCGATCTCCAAGATCGGGGCTGTCGCGCTGGTGCTGGGACTGTCCTTCGTGCTCGTTCCATACTGCGAGCAGCGCTTCGGCAATGGTGGATTGGGAGTGATGTACGCCATGCTGGTGGGCGAGTTCCTGATGGCCGCCGTTTCCTGGGTGCTGGTGCGCCAGGCCATCGATGGCCGCATGGTGGGCGAAATCCTGCGCTGCGTGGTCGCGAGCGCGGCCACATTGCTGCTGTTCGAACTGCTCCCGGAGTTCACACCGTTCATCGGCATTCCGCTGTGCGTGCTGGTATTCGGAGCCGTGTCGTGGGTGGTCGGGGCGATACGCCGCTCCGACGTCGACATGCTGCTGGCGTCATTGCGCAAGCCAAAGCCGGCGGCAAGCGCGGCATGAAGGGCCGCACTGCACGCCGGGACGGGCGCTGAGTGACCATGCGTGAGCAGGCCGCGCGGTGGACGACACGCCTTCGTTCCGTACCGAGCTGGCTCACGTCTGTCGTCGGAGCCCGCATCTGGCTGCGCAGCTGCGACCGCATCGGCGCCAGGGTGCGCGCGTTCAACCGCCCGCATATCGAGAACCGGGGACACATCGTGCTCGGCGACCGGGTGCGCCTGAATTCCGGCTGGGCGCCGGTGGAGCTGGTCAGCGGGCCGCACGGCACCATCGAGATCGGCAACAACGTGTTCATCAATTACGGCGTGATGATCTCGGCGCAGCAGCATGTGCGCATCGGCTCCAACATCATGATCGGCAACTACTGCATCATTGCGGACACGGAGTTGCCGGGCATCGGCAATCCTCCCGGTGGGCCCGCGATCGACCCGCGCCCGGTGGAGATCGGCGACGGCGCATGGCTGGCCGCGCGCGTCACCGTGCTGCCAGGGACGCGGATCGGGGCGGGCGCCTCGATCGCGGCCGGCAGCGTCGTGGCCGGCGAGATTCCTCCCAACTGCGTGGCCGGTGGCATTCCGGCGCGCGTCCTGCGCCGCGCATGAGCCTGCGACAGGCATGGCGGGCGGCACGGGTACGCCGCTGGCTGCGGGAATGCACGACTGTGGGCGAAGCGCTGCACATCACGGGCAGGCCTTCGATACATGTCGATGGCGGGCAGCTGCACATCGGTGATCGGTTTCGCCTGGCATCGACTCCGGTCGGGTCGCACATCATCGTCGGGGCGGCGGGCACCATGCGCGTCGGTGATGACGTGTCGATCGGCTGCGGGGCGGCAATTGCCGCGCAGCAGCTTGTGACCATAGGCGACGGTACCTGCATCGGGCCCTTCGTCATCATCATGGACACCAACTTCCACGGCGGCGCCGGCGACCAGTCCGTGCAGCATGATTGCAAGCCTGTGACGATCGGCAAGGGCTGCAGGATCGGCACCCGCGTGACCATCACCAGGGGAGTCGCCATCGGTGATGGCGCCGAGATTCTTGCGGGCAGTGTCGTGACAGCCGCGATTCCCGCGGGCGCCTGCGCCGCCGGTGGTCGCGCGCGCATCATCGGCCGTGCCGGCGAACTGGCGTCACGCTGGGACAGCGTCGCGGCGGCGCTGCCGGATGTGCTGGCCGCGACGTTCGACCTGAAATCACCACCTGATCTGGATGACACGCCGATTCCCGCCCAGTCGTGGAATGCGCAGCGGATGCCGCAGGTGCTGACGGCACTTGAAGAGTGCCTGGGGGTTGCAATCAATTCATCACTGGTCCGCGATGCCAGGACTTATGCCGATCTTGCAGCGGCTTTGCGCAGCGTCCGATCCGGGCATCCTGCCTTGACCGCTTCAAGCGCAGGGAAGTAGCCTGCTTTTCATGTCCAACGCGCCGCGCCTTTCCGTCGTGAGTCCCATGTACAACTCGGGGAAGTACCTCGCCGAGATGATCGAGAGCATCCTCGCGCAGTCGATGGGCGAGCTGGAACTGGTGCTGAGCGATGATGGCTCCACCGACGACACGCTGGAGATCGCCGATGCGTTTGCCGCCCGCGACCCGCGTGTCCGGGTGGTGAGGAATCCGCACAAGGGCATCGTCGCCACCCGCAACAGCGGCCTCGCGGCCACCGACCGCCGCTCGCAGTTCGTCACGCTGTTCGACAGCGACGACATCTGGGAAAAGCACGCCGCGCAGACGCTGATGACCGCGCTCGAGCGCAATCCGCAGGCGCCTGCGGCCCATGGCCTGTGCCGTTGCGTCGACATGAACGGGCAGCAGTTCGCCAATGACGACCGCGCCGAGCAGATGCGCAACCGCCATGGGGTGGTGGACGGCAAGGTCGTGCCCCTGCCGCGTTCTGCGCCCACGAGCTTCGGCGCCTTGCTGCTGGAGAACTACATCACCACGCCGGGTACCAGCATGGTCCGGCGCTCGACGTTCGAGACGGTGGGCAACTTCACCGCGGGCATCGAACCCTGCGACGACTGGGACATGAACCTGCGCATTTCCCGCCTGGGCGGCTTCATCTTCATAGACGAGATCCTGCTGAGCTGGCGCCGCCACAGCATGTCGATTTCGCAGGTCAGCAAGCGCTGGCGGACCTCCTACATGGCCACCCGCTATCGCACCATCAACGCCCCGGAGAACTCGCCGGAGCAGCGCGATGCGGCCAGGGTCGCGCTGCTTGGCGACGTGCGCGGCCTGCTGCGCGACACGGGGGCGAAGGTGCTGCGCGGAGAATTCAGCACTGCCCCGAAGAAGCTTGCGCGCGTGGCACTGCTGGTGGGCGTGTACTTCGGCGTGTACGGGGCGAACCCGGCCTGATCCGGCGGCTACGCGTATGCGCTGTAGCGCCTTCCGAGCAGCGATGTCAGCTTGCCCGCATTCGCCCAGGCGGTGATCAGCCAGGCCGCGGCGCGGTGCCGGCCAAATGGCCACAGCACCGCGGCGACCAGTGCCGCCACCAGCAACTGCGCCGTCCATTGCACGAGCAATGCGGCGCGCACCGGGAGGCCGGCCTTGCCCAGCGTGCCGGATGTGCGGATCCAGCCAAACGCCTGCCCGCCGCTGTAGCCGCGCATCAAAAGCCAGTGCAACGACAGCCGTCGCGGGTCGACGGGCTCCCACACCGGCGCCTCATCGCACCACACCAGCTTCGCGCCCTGGTTGGTGAAACGAACCAGCATGTCCACATCCTCGCCAGCGGACAGCGCGAAGCTCGGGTCGAACGGACCGGGTAGCGCGCGTACCGCCGCGCCGCGCAGCATCAGGTTGCCGTAGCGCAGGTTCTTGCGTGGTACCGCCGTGCCCGTGGCAATGCGCGGCCAGTCGTAGAAGCGACCGCGGCGTATCCACGCCGGCGCGGATGGCGGCACGCGCGGTTCGACCGGCGCCAGCACTCCATCCGCGGAATGCGCCAGTACACAGTCGAGCAGCCGGCGCAACCAGTCCCGCGGGGCGCGCTCGTCGTCGTCCACGAAGGCCAGCCATTCTCCCTGCGCCAGGTGCACGGTCATGTTGCGCGTCAATGGAATGCTGCGTTCGGGCTGCACCGCATAGGTCAGCAGGAAAGGACAGCCCCGGCCCTGGAACTCCCCGACCACGCCACGCGCACTGCCGGCGGCGTTGTTGTCGACCACCACGACGTCGAACGGCGGGAGTTCCTGGTCCACCAGATCCTGCAGCAGCGCCCGCAGTTGCTCCTCGCGTCGATGTGTGGGAATGCAGACGCTGATCTTCACGGCCATATGCGCGGCAGTTTACCCTAGCGCCCTGCGGCAGCGATCGCCGCGCCAGGACCTTCCCCATTGGATGCACCCTCAGTGATCGCGCCGGATACGCGCGTGTTTCACACGCTCGATGCGTTGCGCGGCCTCGCCGCCATAGGCGTCGTGGTGTTCCACATGGGCCAGGTGTTCGCGCCACTGGCGACGCCGGGCGGGTATCTGGCCGTCGACCTGTTCTTCATGATGAGCGGCGTGGTGCTGAGCAATGCCTACGAGGCACGCTTCCGTGCCGGCATGGGCACCCTCGAGTTCATGCGGATACGCATGATCCGGCTGTACCCGCTGTATTTCCTCGGCCTGCTGTGCGGCATCGTGGTGACCGTGGCCAGCATGCTCGGGCGCAACAGCGTGAACTGGGATGGATCGAGCCTTGCGGCGGCCATCCTGCTCGCCCTGCTGTTCCTGCCGAATCTGTCGGGACGACCGGTGGACACCCTGTTCCCGCTGAATGTTCCCTGCTGGTCGCTGTTCCTGGAGATCGTGGTCAACCTGCTGTTCGTGCTGTGCTGGCCGCTGCTGACGGTGCGCCGGCTGATCGCCGTGGCGCTGCTCAGTGGCGTGGTGGTGGGTGCCGCCACCCTGCATGTCGGCAACGCGGATCAGGGCGCCACTGCGGCCACGCTGGCCGTCGGGCTGGTGCGCACCATATTCGGCTTCACCGTCGGCGTGCTGATCGCGCGTCATGTCCGGTCTCGCCGTCGCGCCGAAAGCAACTGGGGCGTGCTGGCAATCGTCGCGGTCGTGGCGATTGCCATCGCGGGCTGGCCGCAAGGTACATCGCGCGCCATCTGGGATGCCGTGTGCGTGCTGGTGGTGTTGCCGCTGGCGGTGTGGTGGGGAACGCTGGTCGACCCGGGTGCACGGCTGCGCCGCATCGCGACCTTCCTTGGCGTGACTTCCTATGCGGTGTATGTGCTGCACAGCCCCGTGTCCTCGGTGCTGAACTCGGTCACGCGCTACATCGGCGGCAGGACGGGCGGGGATATCGGCGCGCCGTGGCTGGGTCTTGCGGTGCTGGCGGCATTGCTGGCCGGTGCGTGGCTGGTCGACCGGCATTTCGACACGCCGGTGCGGCGCCTGCTGGGCCGCCTCATCCCCGGCGGCAGGGCGGTGCGCTCCGCGCCGCCCCGATCCTGACGCGGATCCGCCGGAAAACTACCGTCGCGCCCGGAATCCCGACAGCACGGTGTCGATGCCGAAGGCCGCAGCCACCAGCAACGCCGGCATGATGGGTGCCGAGTAGCGCCCCAGCGCCAGCAGTATCGCCAGCAGCAGATTCAGGTGGAGGGCCGGCAGCAGGAACATCCACAGTGGGCGATCCTCGCGCCATGCCCGGCGCATACCGAACAATGCCAGCACCCATACGCCCAGCGCGCAGAGGCCGGTCAGCAGCGAATTGGCGAGGCTGGTCATCTGGTACCAGAAGGTGAACAACCCGGTGGTGAACTTGCGGAAGAACTCGGCTGGTTCCTCGCGCAGCTTGCGCTTCACTTCACGGCCGAGGATCTGCTCGGTCTCGTAGTCGTCCCGTTCCCACACCGTGCCGGCCTGCTGCGCCAATGACTGGAACCACCTGTTCGAGGCAATCTCGGCATCCGTGTATGGCGGCCGGCGCAGCAGCGCGTATTCCTTCTCGCTGAACACGTAGCCGCGCAGGAAGGCATCGTTGAAACCGGTGGTGATCAGCACGAACTTGCCGGTCACCGCGTAGTTGCGGTACGTCCAGGGGGCGATCACCAGCAGCATCATCAGCGGGATCACCGCGATGGCGCCGATGGACGGCAGCGTCACGCGTCGCTTCAGCACGAAGCGCAATGCCAGCATCGCCGCGACGAACAGGCCCGGATAGAGCAGCACCACCGCCTTGGTGAGCGCCGCGGCGCCGCCCGCGAGGCCGAACCAGACGCCGGCCGCCACCGTGGGTTTCTCGTGGAAGCGGACCGAGCACCACACCACCAGCGTGAACAGGAACGACAGCAGCGTCTCGAGGTGCAGGTCGGGCACATAGCGCAGCATCAGCGGATGCAGTGCGCACATCACCCCGGCGAGCACCCCGGTGCGCAGGTTGAACACCCGACGTCCCATGTCGAAGACCAGCCAGCAGGTGGCGGCCATCAGCAGGCACTGCAGCAGGTACACGGCCATCGGATGTTCGCCGAACACCGAGTACACCGCGGCGATGAACAGCGGATACAGTGGCGAGCGCCGGTGCAGCAGCGAACCGTACGGGTCCAATGGTTCGCCGCGCGCGATGGTCTTGCCCATTTCGCCGAACTTGTAGGGGTCGGAGACGTTGTCCACCAGCGACTGCGCCCTGAATACCACCAGCACCATTGCCAGGCCGAGGGCCAGTGCCAGCAGGAAAACCGCCCATCCCCAGCGCTTCGCCCGCACTTCGCTGTTGCTGCTGCCGGCGTCGATTCGTTCGTTCGCCATTTGCCTCATGCCCATGTCTGGAAAGGAAAAAGTATACGCAGCTCTACAGCGGCGATGCCAAGCGCAGCTGGCGCAGCGCCTCGTACTCGCCGGCATCCAGCGGCTGGCCCTCGAGGTAGCGCAGGTTGTCGCGCAGATGGCTTTCGATACGCATGCCCAGCAGCGTCACGTTCACTGCCGGGTCGCCGCGGCAGAACTGGAAGGCGAGGTCGAGCACGGAGCGGCCCGTGCGCGCGGCGAGTGCGCGCAATGCCAGGATGTGCCGCCACTTTGGTGTCATCGCGCGCAGTTGCGCTTCATCGAGGCCATCCTTCAGAAGGCCACCACCGAAGCAGCCGCGCGCTATCACCGCGAGGCCGCGTGCCCCGGCCGCCGCAAGCGTGCCCTGGTCGAGGGCTTGCGGATCGAGCAGTCCGAAACCAATCTGCACCGAGGAAATCCCCGGAGCCGCGAGACAGTACGGGGCATCTTCCGGTGCCTCCGTGGCGATGCCATAGAAACGCAGTTTTCCCTGCTGCCGGAGCTGCTCGAGGGTTGCCAGCGCATCACCGAAGGCCGCGCTCTGCATCAGCGGCGGACCGGGGCTGTGAAGCTGGTACAGATCCACATGATCCGTCTGCAGGCGCTTCAGGCTGGCCTCCAGGGCGCGCGTCAGGTAGGCAGGCGAGAAGTCCTGCGACAGAGCCCCCGACATGCCCGGCGGAAGCCTCGCGCGCTTCAGTCCCAGCGCGCGCACGATCGGGCGCACCAGCGGCTTGATCCGCTTGATGAGATTGCGCCGCGCGGGCAGGCAGTAGCCGCCCTTGGTTGCCAGGACCACCTGATCACGCCTGCCACGAAAGGCCGTGCCGATCAGCGCTTCGCTTTCCCCCTGCGCATACATGTCGGCCGTGTCGAAGAAGGTGATGCCTGCATCCAGCGCACCGCGCAGCACCTGCAGGGCTTCCCTGCTGCTGCTGCCCTTGCCCGCGAACACGCCGCCAATCCGGGAGCCACCGAAGCCGACTTCGGATACCCGCATGCCCGTGCTGCCGAAGACGATGGACTTCATGCTCCGGTCAGGCGTGCCGCAGGTCGTTGGCCAGGCGCCGCGCCGCGCGTGTGGCGATCGCCATCACGGTGAGTGTGGGGTTCTTCTCCGCGGCGGTAGTGAAGCAGGCGGCATCGCAGACCAGCACTTCCGGTGCGTCATGGATGCGATTGCAGGCATCAACGACCCCGTGCCGGGGATCGGCATGCATGCGGGCAGAGCCGCCGAAATGCGCGATGGTGCCGGGATACAGCGTGGGCTCGATGTTGCCGATGGTGACGCGGTGGCCCGCGGTCGCCATCACCTCCACCAGATGCTGGCGGCAGCGCACGACATTCTCCACTTCGGCATCGCTGTAGCGGATGCAGACGTCGAGGGCAGGCAGGCCGAACTCGTCCTTCCTTGTCGCGGATGGCTTCGCATGGCAGTCGACGGAGGGAACCATGGTGCCGATGACCTGGACGCCTACCGACGTTCCCTTCCTGCCGAACCGGCTGCGGATGCGGTCGCGCGTGCTGGTCAGGCCCAGGGTCCAGGACGTTGCCAGCAGCGGCGGCGAGGTGTCGTAGGGCAGGCGCGTCAGGTAGGCGGGCGGCGCCAGCAGGCGCAGGGGGCGATCCAGCTCGAATGACCACCACTCGCGCGGATGGTCGTGCAGATAGTGCCCGAGCACTCCATGCGAATTTCCCAGCCCCTGCGGGAAGGCGCTGCAGGCCGAGTTGTGCAGCAGTTTGGTGGACCCGAGCGGGCCGCACGCGACCACCACCGCGCTGGCGTTGATCCGCTCGGTGCCGCCGGTGTGACGGTTGAAGTACAGCACGCCGTCCACTTTTCCCTTCGCCTGCGACCACGCGAGTTGCAGCGCGTGGGCGCCGGTCAGCAGCTGGAATGCGGAGTGCCCGAGCAGGGGACGCACGACCTCCGTGTAGCTGTTGAAAGCGGTGCCACGCCGTACCAGCATGCTGGGCGCGCCGTCCGCGAGCGGATAGGTCGTGAAGCCCTGCCCGAAGCGGCGGGCCGCACGTCCCACCTCGTCCCAGTCACCGGGGAGCCGGTTCCGGTAGTCCGCGTACCCACCGGGCAGCTGCGGCTGGTCGCGCGGATCGGCGCTGATCTGCATGTAGCGCTCGACCTGCTCGTAGAAGGGTGCCAGCTCCGCGTAAGAAATGGGCCACCGGTAGCGCTCATGCAGCCGTTCGCCTTCGGTGAAATCCTCCGGCGCGAAGCGGGGCACGCCGCCGGTCCAGTGGTTGGACAATCCACCTGGTGCGAGCCGCGCATAGCAGTGCGTGCGGGGATCCCCGGATATGACGTGGCTGCGGTCTTCCAGCACCTCCGGCGAAAGACGCAACAGGTTGTGGCCACCGAGGCGCAGCAGCATGCCGGTGGGCAGTTGCGTCCCGGATTCCAGCATCGTGACGCGGATGCCGTTGCGGATCAGTTCGCGGGCCGCTGCCGCTCCCGCCGGACCGCTGCCGATGACTACGACCTGGCGTTCATCCGGCATGTGACTCAGTACTCGCTGTCGACCAGCGAGCGGGCAAAGCGCAGCGCGGAATACGAGATGGGCAACTTGACGAACAGCCGCTCGCGCAGCCGCCCCATGGGCGTGAGCTTGAACCAGTTGGGCAGGAAGCGGATCCTGCCGCCATTGAAGCTGAAGGGGTCGGGCTCACTGCTGCCGCCGTCCTCCCAGGTGAAGGCAAGCATGGGTCGCGGGACGGACGTGGCGTTGGTCATGCCCCGATGCCAGACATTCGAGCTGCGCACGACCACGTCGCCGCGGTTGCTGATGATGCGCCTGTTGTTGCGGGCAACACCCTGCAGCACGAACTGCGTGTATTTGTAGAAACGCTGGTGTGAACCCGGGATGACATCGGTCGCGCCGTTTTCCGCCGTGGTGTCCACCACCGTGACATTGGCAATCATGAAACTGCGGTTGAAAGGCCGGTCGAGGTGCCAGTGCTGCGTGTGGCTGCCCGGAAGGTTGAAGTTGCACCCGACATTGGGCATGCGGTTGGCATTCGGATGCAGCTCGCGGATGAGGTCGATCACGCCGCGCTGCTGCAGCGTCTCGTACACCGGGCGCGCGCCCGCCCCGGGAAAGCAGTTCAGGTGTCCGCTTACCAGCCCGCCGCCACTGAACAGCTCGCCCGAACCTGCCATCCGGTTGAACTCCTGCGACAGCGATGCAGCCAGTCCGGCAAGCAGCTCCGCTGAAACCAGGTTGCGCAGGATGAAGTAACCATCCGTGGCATACGCCTGCTTCGCGGCGGCTATCTCGTCTGCGGTGAGTCTGGCGGGTGCGGACACGATCAGGCCTCTGTTGCGGTCAATGGCGGCTGCTTCGCGGAAACCAGGCTGGCGTACAGCCGTGTCACGGCGGCGCTCGCATGGCGCGGCGTGAAGCGGTTGCGGACCGTTTCACGCGCGCGCTCGCCCAGGCGCCGGGCAAGCTCCCGGTCGTTCAGCAGCGTTGCCATGGCCGTCGCGACTGACTGTGCCGAGCGCTCCTCGACAAGCCAGCCGTCACTGCCATGGGTGATGATCTCGGGGACACCGCCGGTGTTGCAGGCGATGACCGGTTTGCGCATCGCCATGGCCTCGACGATCGACAGACCGAAGGGTTCCTGGTACGAGGGATGCACAAACAGGTCGAGCTCTTGAAGGAAAGGCCGCACGTCCTTCTGGAATCCTCCGAAATGAACGCGTTCCGCGATGCCGCCTTCGTGCGCCCGCTTCTGGAAATCCGCCCGCATTTCGGGCACGTCGGCGCCCAGTATCATAACGTGCAGATCGGGGAAGGTCTGCCGCAGCAGCGCGGTCGCGCCGATCAGTTCGTACTGTCCTTTCCAGGGATTCATCCGCGCAGCGATGCCCACCAGCGGTGCGCCCGCGGGAATGCCGAACTGCGCGCGGATCGAGGGCACAGCCTGCGATTGCCGGTCCGGATCGAAGTAGCCGGGATCCACCGCGTTATGTGCGGTGAAGATGCGGCCCGCGCCCATGCCCAGGTCGATCAGGTCCTTACGTACCGCTTCGGACACGGCGAATATCGCCGTGGCGTTGCGCATGCCCCAGAGCGTGGGGCGGGACAAGCCGGCAACCGGGGCATGCATGTGCACCACGGAAATCGCCGGGGTCATGCGCCCCAGCAGGCTGACATAACTGGCATCCCGCGGACGATCGGTCGCATGGACGATCTGGATGCGCTCCTTCCTGATGAAGCGGGCAGCCCTCGCCAGTGACAGCAGGCTTGGCCCGTAGGCGAGCGTCCTGCCCAGGTGGCTCCTGGCCGCCAATGCCGCCGCTGGCTTGCCCAGTGGCAGGAACGTGCTGGTCACATGCGGCATGCCGGCAAAATGCTGCCGCATCTCCGCCACGTCCGATGCCTCGCTGTTGGAAATGACGAACACCTGCACTTCGTCCGGCAAGAAGTGCTTCATGAGCGTGAGGTGCACGGCGACATCCGCACCACACTGATCGCGCGTGTTCAGGAACAGCAACCGAATGGGCATACCGAAGCCAGTCGAAGAGGGAACCCGAGTCGAATGCGGGTCTGTTTATGTTGTATCACGAACAAACTTGTGGCGGGACGCGGGCGGCCGGAAGTATGCACCAAGTCCGGAATGCAGGTCGTGGGGCGGCTTGCCGCGATTCGCCGCCATCGCGGACAATCCCTCATGGTCCGGGTTCTCTCCACTGTCGTCTGCACGCGCAACAGGCCTGGACCGCTTGCCGAAATCGTCACTGCCCTGTTGCGGGGTGAGGATGCGGACCTGGAACTCATCGTCGTGGATCAGAGTGACGGACCTGAATCCGAGACTGCTCTATCCCTGTTCCGGTCCGACCCGCGCCTGCGCTATTACCGATCCGTAAAGCGGGGCAAGGGTGCTGCACTGAACGAAGGTCTGGCGCTGGCCCGAGGTCCTATCGTTGTCTGCACGGACGATGACTGCCAGCCTCCACCGGGCTGGGTCGCTGACATGACCCGCACGCTCGAGTCGCGGCCGCAGGCTGCCATCCTGTTCTGCCGGGTCGCGCCGGTGCCGCACGATCGCAACGCCGGCTATGTTCCGGCATACGAGATCTCGCGGAGTCGCAGCCTGCAATCGGTGGGCGATATCTGTGGCGGACTCGGCATTGGCGCGGGCATGGCTGTGCGGCGTGACTTCGTCACCTCCATGGGCGGGTTCGACGAGTGCTTCGGACCAGGTGCCATATTCCCGTCCGCCGACGAATGGGACATCGTGTTGCGCGCGCTGCTCACCGGGCACCACGTGTACGAAACAGCGGAACTCACCCTTGTGCACGATGGCTTTCGCACCTTTGCGCAAGGGCAGGCGCATGCGCGGCGCGACTGGCTGGCATTGGGTGCGGTCTGCGCCAAGCCGCTGCGGGCGGGTCACTGGCGCGCCATCGTGATTCCGTTCTGGCTGTTCTTCACGCGCGCGGTCTGGCCGCCACTCGCGGACCTGCTGTCGCTGCGCAGGCCCCGCGGCCTCGGCAGGATCGTGGCGTTCGCGCAGGGGTTCTGCCGCGGCTGCGCCACGCCGGTGGACAGCAGGACGCTGCGTTTCGTGCAGCGCTGAATCGGAAACGGGAGAACAGGCGGATGCACAGGATTGCGCTCGCAGTGGCCAAGGGCGCTGCCGCGGCGGCGGGCTCGCAGGATCGCAGTGGCGCGACGGCGCCGCGTTCGCATGTATTCGACGAAGCATTTGCGCCTGCCTGGGACGAGTCGATGCTGGCTGGTGCACCTTCACGCAGGGGGCCCGCATGGTGGCGCATGGGCGGGGAGATCCTGCGCCGGCAGGCCGAGTACGACGCTGTTGTGACATGGGGCGAGAAGCTCACCTTTTCACTGCTCGCGCACCAGCGGTTCGCCGGCGCGAGCAAGCCGCACGTGGCCATGATGTACCAGTTCGAGAAGCCGAACGTCAGCGTGCCGCTGCGGCTGCTGAAGCGGAAGCTGCAGTCGGTCGTGACATGGAGTTCGGTGCAGCGGCGCGTGCTGATCGAGCAGTTCGGCTTTCCGGCGGAGCGGGTTTACCTGATCCGCCACTACGTGGACCAGGTCTTCTATCGCCCGCGCGCGGTCGAGGCGGACATGATCAGCGCCGTGGGCGCGGAGATGCGCGATTACGCCACGCTGAAGCAGGCGCTGCGGGGAACCGGACTGCTCTGCCACATTGCGGCCGATCACGTGCGTATCCCGGGCCGGCTGCGCCTGCTCAATGATCGTCGCGTCACCATCGATGCCATCGGCGGTCCGGCGGTCGCCGGCCTCACACAGGGGCGGATGACCCTGCTGGAACTGCGCGATCTCTATGCGCGTTCGAGATTCGTGGTCATTCCGCTGCTGCACTCGGACACCGACAATGGAGTCACCTGCATCCTGCAGGCCATGGCAATGGGCAAGCCGGTCATCTGCTCCAGGACGCGCGGCCAGGTGGATGTCATCGAGCACGGCGTGACGGGGCTGTACGTGCCGGTCGGCGACCCGGTGGCGCTGCGGAACGCGATCCTGGCGTTGTGGAACGATCCACAGCGCGCGCAGCAGATGGGGCAGAGCGCGCGGGCCTTCATCGAGAAGCACCACACCCTGGAGATGTTCACGGCCACCGTAAGGTCTGCCGCCGAAGCGACACTGGATGGCCGCACCGCGCCGGAAACGTGGTGGGAATAGCTGTCCGTCACACCAGCATCCCTGCAGGCACATTAAATTTGACGCGTTGGTACGGCTCGCAACGGACGGCGACTCCCGCTACTGTTGAGCGGTACCTGGTAAGGCCCAGGGATATTGCCAGGAGAGACAGATGAATCCCGGTTCGACGAATGCCATCGACCAAGCAGCGGCAAAGCCGTCGGGAGGCTTCCGCGATTATCTGGCGCTGGCACGCCTGGATCATTCCACCAAGCACATCTTCATCGTGCCGGGCGTCGTGCTGGCGTACCTGCTGCGTGGCGGCCCGGCGCAGTTCCCGCTGGTCCAGGTGGTGCTGGGGCTGGTCGTCGCGGTGTGCATCGCATCCGCCAACTACGTGATCAACGAGTACCTGGACCGCGAGTTCGACAAGTACCACCCGACCAAGTCGCGCCGCCGGGCGGTCGAACGCGACCTGCGCGGCGGCGTCGTCGCCATGCAGTGGATGGGATTCGTGGCCGTCGGCCTCGGCGCGGCGTGGATGGCGAGCACGACGATGTTCGCCACGGCGATCATCTTTGCGCTGCAGGGCATCGTGTACAACGTGCAACCCCTGCGCAGCAAGGACAAGCCCTACTGGGACGTCATCTCCGAGTCCATCAACAATCCGCTGCGCTTGCTGATCGGCTGGGTCATGGTGGATCCGCACACCCTGCCGCCTTCGTCCATCATCCTCGCCTACTGGCTGGGCGGCGCGTTCCTGATGGCCGCGAAGCGTTATTCGGAATACCGCGAGATCGTGGCCTCGCATGGCGCCGAGTTGCTGATCCGCTACCGCGCCAGCTTCGCCGGATACTCGGAGGTCTCGCTGGCCATTTCCTGCTTCGTCTACGGCCTGCTGTCGACGTTCTTCCTCGCCATCTTCCTCATCAAGTACCGGGTCGAGTACCTGTTGCTGGTGCCGGTCATCATCGCGCTGTTCGGGTACTACATGGCACTGTCCAGCCGGCCGGCATCCTCTGCGCAGAACCCGGAGAAGCTGTTCCGCGAGCGCAAGCTGATCGCGCTGGTGGTCCTGCTGTGCGTCACCTTCGTGGTCGCCACGTTCGTGGACATGCCCGTCCTGTCCGTGTTCACCGGCCAGCAGTACATCACGTTGAAGTGAACGGCCTGTTCCACACGAAGCTGTTCCGGTACTTCCTGACGGCCGGCACGGCTTCGATAGTGGATGTCGGTGGCTTCGCGCTGCTGTGCCTCACCGCGCTGCCGATCGTGGTCTGTGCCACTGCCAGTTTCTGCGTGGCCGCCGTGGTCAATTACCTGCTTTCCAGCCGCCTCGCCTTCCAGGCGATGCCGAGCCTGAATGGGTTTGGCCTGTTCATGGCAGGCGCGGTGGCCGGACTGCTGGTGAACGTGTCGGTGACGCTGGCGGGTACCCGGTATCTGGCGCTCGCGCCGGTGCTCGCCAAGGTCATGGGCATCGGCATCGCCTTCCTGGTCAACTTCTGGATCAACCTGCGGGTCGTGTTCCGCACACCCCGCATCGGGCAGGGCCGGTAGCGGGCCGCCGCCTCAGGGCCGGCGGTACCGGCCCGAAGTTGCGCCCGACCTGCCGGCCTGCGGCGCGCGGACGCGGTACTCGAGCAGGCTGCGCGACAGGCAGGTGCTGCACAGGATCACCAGTGTGCAGATGGTGGTCCTCGAGAACCATTCGCTCTCGGACAGGTTCGCAACCATCTGCTGGTACAGCAGGCCGAGGTACAGCACGGCCTGGCTGCGATCGAACTGCAACAGTTGCAATGCCTGCCGCAGGTACCAGACGAGAAATGCGAGCAGGCACACCAGGCCCAGCCTGCCCAGGTCGTTGAGGATCTCCAGGTAGCCGTTGTGCGAGGACGACGGCCAGAAATTCATCAGATACACGAACACGTACGAGGGCGATTGCGGGGTTTCGTCGGCCCAGTACGCGCCGTATCCCGATCCAAGCCATGGCGCCGCGCGGCTGTGCTCCTTGACGACTTCCCAGATCACGCTGCGGGCCGAGAACGTCATGTCCTTGCCGGTCAGTTCCATCACGGGCTGGAGCAGCGTGTAGACGCCCGGGATCAGGTTCTGGATCGCCAGCTCGTAGATGATGATGAGGCAGAAAATGCCGATGGCCACCAGCGGCGTGAAGCTGCGCTTGATGAAGGGCACCTTCAGCACCAGCACCATGAAGAACAGGGCCATCAATGTCGCCAGCAGCGAAGTGCTGCTGCGGGACAGCGCGAGGCAGGTGAAGGAGATGCCCAGCGCCACGATGTTCCAGGCGGAGAACTTTCCCGGCACCAGCAGCCTGTGTGCGCACAGGATGACGCCGAAGCTCGCGGTCATGCCGAACTGGTTCTTCTGGAAGGTGATCCCGCGCCAGGCATCCGCCAGCGAGATGTCCTCGCCGATCTCCTTTACGGCGGTGGGCGCGATCATGCCGATGAGCAGCGAGGAGATCAGTATGAACATCACCGGCGGGGTCGCGATCTTCTGGAATCGCTTCGGATCCCATCCGGCCAGCGGAATGGCGAGGCAGAGCAGCAGGATCCCGAACAATGTCGTGAAGCGCAGCAGGGTCGCGTTCGGATTGATGGACCAGGCGGCGCTCAGCGGAACCAGCAGGATGAACGCGATCAGGCCGGGGTTGAAATCCCTGGCCATCCGCCGGACCACGGACCACCGCGAGGCGATGACCGCGATGCTGAAGAGGATCGCGCAGACCTTGACGATGCGATCTATGGTGCCCGACGTGACGAATGGCTTGAACGAGACTCCGTTCAGGTTGTCCGGAATGTTCCCGTAGAAGACGAGGTACAGCAGGGTCACCAGCGGGGCCAGGTACATGTGGCCCGCGGCCTTGCGGATCGCCGAACCGATGGCCCGGCGCCGCGTCGTGCCGGCCGCCGTGGGCTGCGCTGTCGGGGCGTGGCCCTGGGGCCTGAATACATTACGCATCGGCGTTTCTGTGTGCGCCAGCTGCTGATGTGCCGGTGAAGCGCGAGTCTAGCATGCGGGTCCGGCGTGGCCGTCCGTCGTCCCGGAAGTGTGCGGTCCGTGCAGCTGCCGGGCGCCGCATCAGGTGCGCAGCCTGTGACGCAGGCGCGCGCAGGGTTTCTCCACCGCGATGTACAGCAACCACGCGATGGCCAGGCTGATTGCCAGTGTCACCAGTCCCCGCACGCCGTTCCCGGAATCAGGAAGTGCATGGGCGACTGCGCCGAGCACCACCTGGTGGACCAGGTACAGGGAGTACGAGAGCACGCCGATGAACGCGATGGGACGGAAATTGAGCGGTCGCATCGGCAGCCAGGACGGATAACGCACCGCGCACACGAACACCGGAATCAGGCAGATGCCCTGCAGCGTGTAGCGGAACGTCCCGCGGAAGAACTCGTCGCGGTACATGAAGCTGAACAGCAGGCCGCAGACACCGAGCGGGAAGAGCAGGTACTTCCATGTGCGTTCGCCCAGGCGGGAGGAATCCAGTGCGGGGTTGCCGTAAAGCGCCAGGATGCATCCGAACAGGATCGAGTCGAAGCGCGTATCGCTGGCGATTTCCAGCCGCTGTTCGGCAAGCAGATCCATGACGTCAAACCGCGTGTACAGGTAGATGCGCCACAGCAGCAGGGCCACGCAAACCGCGAGCAGCAACAGTGCCTGGCGATCCGGGCGGACGCGGCTGCGTGCCAGGGCCACGAACACCAGCGGAAACAGCAGATAGAAATGCTCTTCGACGGCAAGCGACCAGAACACCCCGGTTCCCTGCGGCAGGCCATCGAAGCCGTGCGCGACGATCCAGTAGTTGGAGTAGTGGAACAACTGGGCAAGCACGCCGGAGAAATCGATGGCGCCGGACGGTTCGAGCACGTACGCCACGACCAGCGCCCCGACGAGCACGAGGTAGAACGGCGGCAATATCCTGAGCACGCGACGCAGGTAGAAATTCCGGAACGAAATCCTGCCGTTCTTTTCGTTCTCACGCCGCAGCAGCGTGGTGATCAGCAGGCCCGACAGGAAGAAGAAGACCGTGACGCCAAAGGCCCCCGGGAATGGAATGCCGAGCGGCAGGCCTGCGTGTGCCACGAAGACCAGGCCGAAACTCAACGCACGAAGGCCGTCGAGGGACGGCATGTGAAGGCCGGCGGCCTTGGGAGATGTCACCGGTCAGTCATGGATTGGGTCAGGAAGGAGGTGGTGGATGGTAATCGGTGCCACCGGGCATTAGAAGCGCCGGCTTCGCGCCAGCGCCGGGGGCAGCCACACCAGGTCAGGGATACGTCAGCACCAGATCGACGTTGGAAACCACCGGAGGAATGCCGCCGAAGGGCACGTTCGCCGAGGCGATCTCCAGCACGTTGTCGCCGTTCACCAGGTCCGCGGCCGGCACGTCGAATACATGTCCCAGCACGCCGATGATGAGGGCGTTGGCCTGCCCGGCCTTGTCGCCCTGGAATGCCACGCCGGAGCCGATCAGGGATTCCTCCGCCGGGGACAGATCGTAGCTGCGCCACTGCTTGCCGTTCAGCCGGTACGACAGGGCCCACGTGGGCAGCCCCAGATTGGTCCAGTTGCCGAAGTAGTGCACATTCATGGCGAGCCTGGCGCGCGCGGCTCCCGCCGCGTTGGTCACGCCTTTGATGATGACGGATGTCTTGAGCGGCGTGTTCTGGTCAGTGATGGTGTAGCCCAGCCCCATCATGCTGCCTGCGAGCGGCACCAGGGCATCGGGCACCTCGAACTCGCGGGTGTTGTTGATGACCGGTCCATCGAACCCCACGTTGTCCCAGCGCACCACCCAGGCTTCGCGGGCGTCCGCCGGATCGCTCGCGGTCCAGTACTTGAGGCTGGCGTGGTTGCGGGTAACGAGGTGGACGTAACCCCTGCTGAACGTGAGCCCGAGGTTTGCGCTGGCAACCAGCGTTGGCGTGCCGAAGTGGACACCGTCCGCGGAGTACGGCGTTGCCCACAGTTCCAGCCGCGTCTGCGACAGCTTCAGCTCGAAGCGGTTCAGGCGATGATGGGAGACCGCAAAGCAGCTGGAGCCACTGGACTGCAGATCGTGGAAGTAGTCCACGTAGTTGCGGTACTCGTGGATCATGTTGACCTTGGTCTGATTCGTGCCGCAACTGCCCTGCAGTTCGACAGTGATTCCGTTCTTCGGAATGACGCCGCCCTCGAAATTTCCCGCGCCGGGATAGGCGGAGAAGGAGGGGGAGGGCATGGGATCTTCCGTCACGGCAATGGCAATCCAGCCCAGCAGGCCCGAGGAGGTGGCGTCCGCGTCGAACACGATCGATCCGGTCCGGCCGGCGAAATCAAATGGCTGGCGGATGCGGTAAGTGTTCGAGCCGTAGTTCTGCGCGGCGGTCGCGGTCAGCAGGTGGTTGCTCTGGATGGCGTCATTGCCGTAGCAGATCCGCGTATCACCTGGCGGGAGTACCCAACCCGGGACATTCGAGCGGCACTGCGTGATGGTGGCGCCGCCGACCTGGAAGGACTTGCCCAGTTCCGGCACGTTGCGGGCAAGGCTCCAGCGAGTTGCGTTCAACTCATAGGAGCGGCCGCTGAGCGTGGTCGCGGGCGCATCAAAGGTGTCACAGAAGGCCGCTGCAGCGAAGCCGCAGCCCGGATCGCCCGCGGGCCAGTCTGTCCGGTCAGGCGGAGTAGGTGTGGGTGTCGGCGTTGGCGTGGGCGTCGGCGTGGGCGTGGGCGTGGGCGTGGGCGTCGGCGTGGGCGTCGGCGTGGGCGTCGGCGTGGGCGTCGGCGTTGGTGTCGGCGTGGGCGTCGGCGTCGGTGTTGGCGTCGGTGTTGGCGTCGGCGCTGGCGTCGGCGCTGGCGTCGGAGTCGGTTCCGGAGTGCGCGCGCCGTTCACGACGGCGTTGCTGTTGCAGCCGGCGGCCAGGAGCAGAGCTAGCAGAAGGGTTGGGCGCATAACTTCTCGCGTATTCAGACTTCGTCACTCAAACCTGTCGCTCGAGGATCTTCATGCTCCGCAGCGGACGAACTGTTGGCAAGCTTCCAGCTTCCCGGCAGGCTACGTCCCCGCAGCGAGAACGGTCAATGTCGCTGCGTGGATACCGTGAGGCCCATCGTTGGCACTGACGCCTCGTTGCGACAGCGTTACGGTGGCAGCAGCAGGTTCGCTGCTGGCCCCGCACCATTCAGCGATCTGAGAAACGCCACCAGATCGGCCTGCTCCTGCACGTCGAGTCCCAGTGGCGCAATCTCGGTTTCACCCAGGAAGCCGATGATGGGCGCGGGTTCGATGCCAGGCTGCTTGTGGCCACCCTGGTTGAAAAATGTCACGACTTCCTCGAGCGAACGGAACTGACCGGTATGCATGAAGGATGGACGCAGCGCGGCGCAACGCAGCATCGGCGTGCGGAAGGCGCCGAGCATTCCGGCTGGAACCGAGGATGGCAGGCGTTCATCGTCGCCGTCGGAGAAGATGCCGCGCACGTTCAACGGGTCGGTCAGCACCTGGGCAAGCCCCTTCTCCGCGCCCATGTCGTTCTTGCGGGTGAACGCGGCCGAGACCAGCGCCGGGAACAGCCCCACATTGTGGAACTTCTGGTCGGAGAAGAACGGCCCCGTATGACAATCCGCGCACTTGCCCTTGCCAACGAACAGCGCCGCGCCACGCTGCTCCGCCGCGCTCAACGCACTTTCGTCACCATGCATGAATGCATCGAAGCGGCTTGCCCCGCAGGACAATTGGCGCTCGTAGGCCGCGATCGCCTTGCCGGCGTTGAGGGCGATGGTGGTGACCGCCTGCTGCTGCGCTTCGTTCAGGGCATCGTAGTCCGGCGTGCCCGGAACGCCGCTGCGCGTGCCGTTGGTGCATTCCTCGGTGGGCGTGGTGGAAGTTGTCAGCGCCATCTGGCAACCGGTGCCGGTCACCGCAGGCTGCGGGTAGTCTGCGCCGAGCACCACCGCCGGATCGCTGCCGAATAGCGCCTGGTACTGGCTGGCATAACGGCGCGCGATCTCCTGCGCGAAGAACAAACGCGAACTGTTGCCCTCGAGCGGGGACTCGAAGACGCTCAACACCTGGCGCTGCAACGAGTCGATGCGCCCGTCCCACATCAGGATCTTCGCGTGGCCGACATCCAGGATCGACGGCGTGCGCCGGTTGCTCCAGCCCGCAGCCAGCGAGAGCTGCTTGTGTACCGTACGATCGTCGGAAAAGCCGGAGGCGGGGACGTGACAGGAGGCACATGACACCTTGCTGGTGTCGCCCTGTCTTCCTACGCCGCCGTGGTTGCCGTCGTTGTCGCTCTCCAGCAATACACCGGAGAAACCGGGGTCGAAGAACAGCTTGTGCCCCAGAGTCGCCGCCGCGGGGTTGTCCGCGAACTGGTTGCTCGCGTCCGCCGGCGGGGCAGGCAGCGCCGGCGACGGCGAATGCCTGGCGAGGTCGATCAGCGCCTGGGCCGAAATGATCCCGACGCCGCCCTCATCTGTGCCCTCGCCGTCACAGCCGCTCGCAGCCAGAACCGCGACGAGGCCAAGACACAGAACTCTGGCGACTCCCCCCATGGCGGTCAGCGGCTGACGTGCTGAATGTCGCCCACGGGCGGGTTGTTGAACGGCGCCGAATCGTTGTTGCGCGCCACGCACTGGATTTCACCCAGGGTGACGGGTGCATCGTTCACGCCAATCTGCACGTGCCAGGTGTCGAAGATCCAGTTGTTGTTCGGATTGATCGGACCATCCGCCGTCTGGCCGCGCACCGTGCAGGAGGACTTGTTGAAGGCACGGAACAACACCTCCTGCTTGTCGGCTGGCGTCAGCGCGTTTCTCGGCAGCGACGGACCGTCGAAGGCGAAGTTGTCCCACAGGAAGCGATTGCCAGCCTGACCGGGATACCCGTCCTTGACCGGGTTGTAGGCGAGCTGACCGAAATAGACGTAACCCCGATCGAAACCGATGTCGGCGATCGCCTGGTCGAAAACCGCGTTGCCATTCAGCAGGATCCGCAGGTGATTGCGGCGGATGTACACGTCCACGTCATACAACCCCGCACCCACGCCCACGGGGATCCCGATCGGGCCATTGGCGTGGTACTGCTCCGCCTTCTGGCCATTCCTCCACAGCGTGACCTCGAACGGCCAGCCGCCGTCGCCAATGAAGTCGATGTCGATGGCCGGACCGGCGTTCAGGGCCTCGAGCACGCTCACGAACCGCAGGTCGGGCATCGAATTGGAGATCGCGGGACTGATATGAATGGTCTGGTGCATCCGCGGATGACCCTTCATGTTGCTGCGATAGTGGATGCGACCCTCGCGCCCGATGAAGTCGAAGGGCTTCTCCACGCGCATGACGTTCATGCCAAATCCGCTGTCCTCCGAGTTCAGGAACAGGGAACCGCCCTGCAGGTACGGAGTGCAGTCGATGGAGGTCTCGCAAAGCGTGCCGGTCAGGGTCACGTGGCTGTGCGACTGGAAGGTGAGGCCGTAGTTCGCCGCAACGAAGGGAGCTGGCCCGGTGGTGCCCTGGCCGTCGAAGTCCTCGCACCAGGCCCAGCCTCCACCGTTGCAGTACCCGTCCTGCGGATAGGTGGTGGGAACCGTCGGAATGGGGGTCGGTGTGGGAGTCGGAGTCGGCGTCGGAGTGGGCGTCGGCGTCGGAGTCGGAGTCGGCGTCGGCGTCGGCGTCGGAGTCGGAGTGGGCGTCGGAGTGGGCGCCGGAGTCGGAGTCGGAGTCGGAGTCGGCGTGGGCGTCGGAGTCGGCGCACTGCCGCCCTGGTTTCCGTCAGCTTCGACTTCTTCCGCCGTACAGCCCACCGCCCCGAACATGGTGGCGATGAGGAGCGTCGGGATCAGGCTTCCTGCCTTGCGAGCGACGGACGTCTTTACATTCGCCGCAATTTTGTCCGAGGACTTGATTGTGAAAGCCATGATGATCCTTTTCTCGCGTGCCGGCAGGCGCCGCGTCAACAAGAAAAAATGGGAAGCACTGCGTAGCGGGAAATGTAGATCCTTGATCGCTGCGATGCCGTGATTTGCTTAACGGATTGCATGACGCGCGCGATGCAGCACTGATTGCGAGACACGCTTTGCACCGTATCAGCAATGGTTTCGTGCATCAGCATGTCTGAGGTCGGCGACAGTTGGAGTTCCCGATTTGCACTGCGGTGTTGTCGCGCGGGTCGTTTTTTCGTGTGTCAAATCGCGCGGTGCCTTGCGCATCATGCCCGCAGTCTCGGGGATTGTCCTAATGGATTCCCTTACAGGCCGGAGTTCCCCGGCATTGACACGATTGCGGGATTCTGGCTCCCTAATTGCCGCCTCACTCCACGAAGCCGCCAGTTTGGGAAGCGGACGACTTGCTATTCAACTCATTCACATTCGTAGTTTTCTTCATCGTCGTCACGGGGCTTTATTTCCAGCTTTCGCACCGCCTTCGATGGGCGCTGCTGCTCGCGGCGAGCTGCTTCTTCTACATGTTCTTCGTGCCGGTCTACATCCTGATCCTGGCCGTCACGATCGCGGTCGACTACGTGGCGGGAATCTGGATCGAGGACACCGATGATCCGCGCCGCAAGAAGCTCTACCTCGTCGGCAGTATCGTCACGGTTTGCGCGGTGCTGTTCGTCTTCAAGTACTTCAATTTCTTCAACGAGAATTTCGCCGCGCTTGCCGACGCCCTGGGCTGGAACTATTCCATCGAGGCGCTGCGCATTGCGCTGCCGATCGGGCTTTCCTTCCACACCTTCCAGAGCCTGAGTTACGTCATCGAGGTCTACCGCGGACGCCAGAAGGCCGAGCGGCACTTCGGCATCTACTCCCTTTATGTCATGTACTTCCCGCAACTCGTTGCGGGGCCCATCGAGCGGCCACAGAACCTGCTGCACCAGTTCCACGAGCGCAAGACCTTCGACCTGGCGCGCGCGCAGAGCGGGTTGTCGCTGGCACTGTGGGGCCTGTTCAAGAAGGTCGTGGTGGCCGACAGCCTGGCCATCTATACGGAGGCGATCTATTCGCACAGCGAACACCACACCGGTGCCACTCTGCTGGTGGCGACCTACTGCTTCGCGTTCCAGATCTACTGTGATTTTTCGGGCTACAGCGACATCGCGCGCGGGGTGTCACGTGTCTACGGCATCGAGCTGATGCGCAACTTCGACGCGCCGTACCTTTCGCGCTCCATCTCCGAGTTCTGGACGCGCTGGCACATCTCCCTCTCGACCTGGTTCAAGGATTATGTCTACTTCCCGCTGGGCGGAAGCCGTGTGCCGCTGCTGCGTAACTTCTTCAACATCTTCGTGGTGTTCCTGCTGTCCGGGTTCTGGCACGGGGCGAACTGGACATTCATCGTCTGGGGGGCGCTGCACGCTGCATACCTGGCAATCGGGCGCCTGCGCCAATTGCTGTTCGCGCGGATCGGCTTGAGCACTGCTCCACAGGGAGGCGTCCGCGGGGTCATCGCCTGCCTCATCACATTCCATCTGGTGCTCATCGGCTGGGTGTTCTTCCGGGCGACGGATGTAAGCCAGGCCTTCGCGATCACCAGGAGCATCCTCGTGCCATCGGGGGCCGTGTTCTGGGACGCCATCCTGCTGCAATGTGCCCTGGGTGTCGCGGTAGTGATGGTCTGCGAGTACTTCATCCGGCGCACCGGATATTTCGAACGCCTCGGAAGTTTCCCGATCGTGTTGCGCTGGGGCTATGCGTTGAGCCTGCTCGCCGGCATCGCGCTGCTGGGCATCGAGAGAGGCGCCCAGTTCATCTACTTCCAGTTCTGACAGGGTGCAATGAAACGAATCGTCCTCTTCGTGCTGATTGCGTTCTGCCTGGACCGCGGCCTCGCCCTTGCCATGTCGGCTGCGGAACAGCGCGCCTTCTCGGGCGAGCGTTCAGGTGCGGTGAATACCGCGCTGCGGAACGACGCGGATATCCTGGTCCTGGGCTCCTCGCGCGCCCAGATGCATGTCAATCCGAAGGTGCTGGAGGAAAAGCTGGGAATGACCGCGTACAACGCGGGCCTGAAGGGACAGGATGTCCTGTATTCGGTGATGCTGTTCGACCTCTGGAAGCGCCGCCATCCGGTACCCAGGGTGATCGTGCTGACAGTGGATGTCGAGTCGCTGATCGAGCGTCCCACGGAGATCGCAACCGCGCACATTTTGGCTCCCCACATCAACGAGAGCGAGCTGGTGCGCGAGGTGATGTATTCGGGAAGTGCGTTCCGGCCGGTGGAGTACCTTTCCCACGCCTATCGCTTCAATGGACAGGTGTTCTCGATACTCAAGCATGCCCGTGGCAGGTTCGACGCAAGTGACGATGGCTTCAGGACCAAATCCTCCCGCCTGGATCCGGCCATCGAAACCGGTGTGCTCAACGCGCTGGACCAGGATGCCACGCAGATGGAGTACGCGAGGCGGCCGCTGTCCACGCCGAAACTCGCATACCTGCGGGAACTGGCTGGCTGGAGCAGTGCCCGTGGTACGCGTCTGTTCCTGCTGCACACGCCGCTGTACCGCCAGGACCAGGCTGCCCATGCCGTGTGGATGACCAACCTGCAGGAGTTCGTCGATGGGCTGCCAGGCGTGGAAATCATCGACCTGTGCACCGCGAGTCATCCAGGGATCTTCGCCGACCGGCCGGAAATCTACATGAACCTGAACCACCTGAATGCCACCGGCGCGGACCTGCTGACCGGCATGCTCGCGGACGAGATCGGCGCGCGGCTGAGGAAAGACGCCACGGAAAGGACGGGCGGGACAGGGCCTGCGTCAGCAATGACGCGGTGACATCGTGGCGGGCATGACGTTCAGGGTTCGACGTACCGCCACACACCCTTTTTCCACATGGCTCCCACGAGGATGTTGTTCGCGCCGTTGTTCACGACCGCGAGCTGCGCCGCGCCCTGGGTCAATGCGGCCGGCGTGCCGGGTGCGACCCACGTGCCCTCGCCGGGCTGGAATGCCACCTGGAAGGACGGATTGGTCGAGCCGCCCGGATCCGCCGGGAGTCCATACATGCCGTACACATACTTTGATGTACCGATGACCGTGGTCTGGATGGTGTCCTGCCCCACGTGAACCCAGGTGAGTCCGTAGTCGCTGCTCCGCAGGATGCCGGAGCCCAGCTCCGAATTTGCGCCAGCCATGTAGATCACGCCGCTGGTGTCGGGCTGGTAGATGTATGAATCGATGATGTGCTCGTTGCTGTCCACCCGCGCCCATGCCGTGCCACTGTCGGCCGTGCGCCAGGTACCGTAGCTGCCGCCGCTGGCGTCGCCCAGCCACAGCCAGGTGGCGCGAGTGGAGGTGGCATTGCCGGTATTGATGAAGAAGATGAGGGGCGAGCGGCCGTTCTGCAGCATTGCGGGCGCCAATGGAACGCGGGTCCAGTTCGCTCCGCCATCGACGCTTTGCACGATGGTCTCGACGGCCGAATCGAACTCATGGCCCGCCATCAGCAGATGGTTCTGGTCGTAGGGGTTCACCAGCGGCGGATTGAAATCCTGCCGGGTGGTCACCGCAACCGTGTAGCGCGTCCAGTTCACGCCGCCGTCGCTCGATTTCCAGAAACCTATGCCGCTGCCGCGAATGCACGCGGCATAGATCGTCGGTACGCTCGCCGTGCTGTTGGGCGGGATGGTGATGCCGCCGGAGCAGTCCCCGATCAGCGCGGCGTTGGTGCCTGTGTTGATGGGTCCTGTCCAGGAGGCGCCGTAGTTGGTGGACTTCCAGATGCCCTGGCAGTGGAACATCGTGTACAGGTGCGATGGATTCGCCGGGTCCGCCTGAATGGTGGTGGCGCCGTAGTTCGAGCAAAGCGGGCTGGTGAGGTCGATGCCGCGCGGCGTGACGTCGATCCAGGTTCCGAACGCAGTCGGCGGATTGAAGAGGATGGGACGCGCCCTGACCTGTACGGAATTCGCGCTTTCGCCGGCCACATTGGTCGCGGAGATGACGTAGTAATAGGTGGTGAAGTTGGTGACCGTGGTATCCACATAGGTGGTCGTGGTTGCTGTACCGACCAGGGTGTAAGGGCCACCGGATACGGTTGAGCGCTTCACTCGATAGCCCGTCGCACTCGTGCTCGCGCTCCAGTTGAGCGTTACCTGCCCGTCGCCAGGCGTCGCGCCCGGGTTGGTCGGCGCCGCCGGAGGCACGGCCAGCGCCGCGGATACCACCACCGAATCCGCGCTCTCGCCATCCTGGGCCACCGATGACACGACGTAGTGATACAGCGTGCCCACGGCCACCGCGGAGTCGTCATAGCTGAGACCGGCGGTGCTGGTGATCTGCGTGTAGGGACCGCCGGCATCGGTCGCGCGCTTGACCTTGTATGCCGAGGCGCCAAGGCTGGAGTTCCAGCTGATGGTTATGGTGCTGACACCACCCGCCGCCGCGACATTCGTCGGCACGGGCGCCACGCGATTCGTCTGCGGCACGCAACCGGCGAGCAAGGCAAGGCATGCCATGGCCACTGCCGTAAAGCAGCGGAACGAGGCCAGGTGCTGACGGCAGTCGGACATCTCACATGCTCCTGAGGGCGTGGCCGGATCAAGTCCCGCGCAATACGTCACAGGACACATGATTCAACAGCCGCATGATAGGACCAGAGCAACGGAATATCGAATTGCCGAGGACGCCGCGCCACGCCGCAACGGATGTGAGCTGTCGAACGCCTGCATTATGTATGGCAGGCAATGTCCTTGGCGAGGCAGTGGAAACCAAGTAGTCTCAAGAAAACCCAAGGAACCAACGTGAAATTCTCCGTGATTCGTGCTGTCGGTGTGGAGTTGATCGAGGGAGCAGCGAAGTGAAGACCGCCCTCGTTACGGGAGGCGCCGGGTTCGTCGGTTCCCATCTGTGTGACCGTCTGTTGCGGGAAGGATTGTCCGTCATCGCAATGGATGACCTGTCCACCGGGTCGCGCGTCAACATTACCCACTTGATGGGCCGCAAGGATTTCCGGTTCGTCCTGCAGGACGTCACCAATCCATTCGAGATCCAGGCCGACTACATCTTCCACCTGGCCTGCCCGGCGAGCCCGGTGCAATACCAGAAGAATCCCATCAAGACCGTGGTCACCAATGTGGTCGGCACGCTGAATGGCCTGAGTCTGGCATCCCGCATCGGCGCGCGCTTCCTGATGGCATCGACCAGCGAGGTGTACGGCGATCCGGACGTGCATCCCCAACCGGAGACCTACAAGGGAAGCGTGAATCCCACCGGCCCGCGTGCGTGCTACGACGAGGGCAAGCGCTGCGCGGAAACCCTGTGCTTCGACCACTATCGCGAGGCTGGCGTGGACATTCGCGTGGCCCGCATCTTCAACACCTATGGCCCGCGCATGGCAGTGAACGACGGCCGCGTAGTGAGCAATTTCATCGTCCAGGCGCTGCGTGGCGAGGACATCACGGTGTACGGGGACGGCAAGCAGACGCGCAGCTTCTGCTATGTGGACGATCTGGTCGAAGGTCTTTGCCGGCTGATGTTCGGTGACGAGATCGGGCCGGTGAACCTGGGCAACCCCGGCGAATTCACGATGCTCGAACTTGCTGAACAGGTGGTGGAGCTGACCGGCAGCAGCAGCAGGCTGGTGAAGCGGCCGCTGCCGCAGGACGATCCGAAGCAGCGCCGGCCTGACATCACCAAGGCAAAGGAAAGGCTTGGCTACGAGCCGCGGGTTCCCCTGCGCGAAGGTCTCCCGCCAACCATCGAGTATTTCCGGCGCGCGGTGGCCAACGCCGGTTAGTCGGGGAGAGCCTCGACTTCGGCCGTGCTTTCGATCCGGCACAGTGCCGGATCCGGCTTGATCCTGATCTGGATGTGTCGCAGTACGTTGAACACACGCGGGCCGCGCACCAGGTAGCGGCCGGCGAGGCGGCGCGGGTTCTGCAGCAGCCGGAACAACCACTCCAGTCCCAGTTGCTGCATCACACGCGGCGCGCGACGCTCCTGTCCCGTCAGAAAGTCCACCGACGCGCCGACACAAAGCGCGAGGCCGCGCGCGATGCCCCGCTGCTTCAGGAGTTGCGCGAGGATCTCCTGGCGCGGGCAGCCTACTCCCAGCAGGCAGAAGCGGAAGGGACTTTGCTGCTCTATGAATTCGAGCACGCTGTCGACAGCAGCTGCATCGTTTATGAAGCCCATCGGCGGGTTGATGTGGCGCAGGTTCGCCAGGCCGAACCGAGCGGCCAGCGCCGCGGCCTGCGCAGCCGACCCGCCGATGAGCACAATGCGGTCGTGCGGCCGTACCACATCGGTGAACAGTGCCGCGGTGAGGTCGCTGCCTGCACATACCGGAACCCGCAGGCGCTTGGTAACTGCCAGCAGGTAGGACAGGAAACGGCTGTCGGACAGCACGAACTGGGCGTCCGCATAAGTGGTGCGGAAGGCAGGATCGTCGTAGTACCGGATCAGGTGATCGGCGTTGGGCGTGACGACGTAGCCGAAGCGGTCAGTGCCGAACTTCGTTGCCGTGCGCACGAATTGCTGCAGGTCCTGGTTATCGAGCTCGAGAACGATGGCCATGGGTTTGAGTGCGGTCGCCGGACCGCGGGAAATCAGAAATCGTTGAGAACCGCACCGATGATGCGGGTCTGCGTGGCATCCAGCCGGCGCCGCAACTCGGTGACATCGGCATAGGAGGTCTTGTTGCGGTGCGCGACCAGCACGACATTGCGAACTGCGTTGGCGATGACGATGCCGTCGGAACGCAGCGCGGCCGGCGGGGTGTCGATCAGCACATAGTTGTAGGTACGGGACCAATCCTGCACGAGGCGCTCGAACTGGGCGCCGGACAGCAGGTCGACAGGATTCGCCGGTGGACTGCCGGCTGTGAGCAGCGCGAGGTGCTGGGGGCCCATCACCCGATGCAGCGGCAGCGTCGTGATTTTTCCCTGGAGCACTTCCGACAGGCCGGAGTTCGAGCGCGTGCCCCGGAACAGCTTGTCCAGCGCTGGTTTGCGCAGGTTGGCGTCCACCAGCAGCGTCTTGCCGGCCAGCTGCGCAAACGCGAGGGCCAGCTCCGCACATAGTTGCGAACGGCCTTCACTGGGGCGTGACCCGAGGATCGCGAAAGTTGCGGCGCCCTGTTGCGTGCCGATGCGCATCAACAGCTCGGTGCGCAGGCTGCGCAGCCGTTCGGCACGCAGGCTGCCGGAATCATGTGCATAGGAAAGCGCCGGGCCTGGCTCTACCGGCTCCCCTTCCCACACCACCACATCGTTGCGGTTCGATACGCGCCGAATGGCGCGCTCCACGATGCCGGCACGGTGCACCCCGCTGTCGCGGCTGGAGGGATCTTCGGAATTCTTCCCGTCCGACGGTTCCGGCGAAGTGGGTTCAGCGCTCATCGGCCGGTATCTTGCCAGACATCGCTTGGGTCATGCATGGCACGTCCTTGATCTAGTTGGCAAACCTGGCGAGTAATCTTATGTAGGCCGCCTGGTAGACGTTGGAAGGCTCGGTTACGGCCCACGAGGACTCCGGCCATGGCGTGTTCCAGTCGCGATAGGACTTCTGCTTCGGCTGGTCAACAGGCGGCTTGAGCGTTGCCGGCACGCCGTCTCCCCCGGCGTTGCCGTTCGGCCCTCCCGGCACGAAGCCGGGCGCGGGTCCGCATTGGGAAGTCTTGGCGTTGTCCCAGCGGGTGTTGTGCCAGAACCAGTCGTGGTAGATCTCGTTGACCGACAACGTGGCCCCATACGGATACATGTTGCTGAGATAAACCATTCCGAACGGATTCACGCCATGGAAGTAGTGCAGCATTCCCTGCGCACGCTCCAGGTAGGTCGTCGCGTCGCCCTTGACCAGACGCGCGGCATCCAGGTTCGTGTTGCCATAGTTGGCGCGGACCTGATGGCTGCCCCAATGATATTGGCCGTCATGCATGAAGGCGCGGTACAGATCATCGTCCGCCCGCATGCCATAGATCTGGTTGCCGGCGGCAACATCCGCCAGTTTGTCAGCCAGGATCGCCGCAGCAACGCTGTCGCCACCGGGATGCTGTGCGTAGAACAGCAGCGCTTCGCCCTGTTGCGGGTTGTAGCGCGACCAGCCGACATCGCGATAGGGTCGCGTTTCCCGATAGTGGGCCTTTACGTAGTCACCGTATTCGCTGCTGCCAGTCAGCACGAACAGATAGACCGCAGCGACCACGGCCTCGGAATTCTGGTCCTGCTCGTTCCAGTCGGCATCGCCGGCCTTGACGTCGCCCTTGTCGCATTCGGTCTGGCGCGGCGAAGCATGGAAGCGTTGCCACGCGCGTTCGGCACGCGCCCGCAGGTCCGTGCGCTCCGCCGCCAGAGGCTGGATCCTGCTGTACACGATTGCCGCGTGCGCGAACATGCCGGCAGCGGCAATCGTGGCGGCAGTGCAGCTGGGGACGTAGTAGCGCGGCGAACGATCCAGGCTTGGTTTCACGCCCTTGGTGTAATCCAGGGACCCGACCTTCAGCGCCACGTCACCGCTGTCGAACTGCATGCGCTTCAGCCAGTCGATTTCCCACTTCACTTCATCGACCAGGTCAGGAATGCCGTTTCCGGACTCGGGGATGTTGAAGTCGTCGGTGAACGCAGCCGGTGTTTCCTGATACGCGCTCAGCAGCTGATGCACGGGCGAGGAGGCGAAAGTCACGTACTTGTTGGTGTCGCCGGCATCGAACCAGCCGCCAAACATGTTGCGCTTCTTCGCGACGTTGGTGCGGTCGGTGACGTCGCGCGCTTCCAGGTCCTGGCCCGTGCCCAGGAACGAGACTTCATCGGTCCAGCAGGCATCTGCCCATGGCGCGCGCTTCGCAAAGCCGCTGCGTTGGTAGAAGAAGGCGCGCATCGCGGCCTTGAGGATCGGGGCATAGACGTTCGGCGCGATCCTGAATGTCGCCGAACGTGCCTTGCGTTGCTCGTCGTAAATGAAATACGTGCCTTCGGCTGTCAATGCGCTGAAGTCGAACCACCAGCCGGCATCTCCCGCGAGCGCATCCACCTCGCCCTTGCGCCAGACCGCCGGTTTGGCAGCCAGGGCCACGCTGCCATCCGCCGCCTTGCGCACCTGGTAATTCGCGCCAGCCGTGAAACGGTCCTTGCTGTCGAAGCCGACCCGTGGATCGCGAATGACAGCCACCTTGCGGTCAGCTGGCCTGTATCCGAACTGGTCGACAAGAATGTGCGGATTGAATGGGATGCCGACGGCGCCCGGAAAGGCGGGAACGGGCTGCGGCTCGGCGGCGAACGCCGTGTCGGGAAGCGCTGCGCCGCCGCAAGCTCCCAGAATGAGGCATGACACCAGCGGGACGAGGATTCGGCGGACATACGGTTTCATGTTGCTATCACACGGCATCGGGCAACTTCCCGACAAGGGGCGAGTATGGGCAATGGATAAGTCAAAGTGTGACCAAAGTGGAGTCTGGAAATGGAAGCGGGATTTACGCGGCGCTATAGTGCGGGCATGACGATTTTCCGCCGATTGCTTGCCACGCTTTGCGCTGCAGCCGCGTTAGCGGGTCAGCCTGCCTGGGCCGCAGAGACTGCCGAAACTGTGAGGCCCGTCACAGCGGCGAACTCCTCGCAGGCCGTGCGCATTGGTGCCGGCGACCAGGTGCAGGTGGATTTCTTCGGCCTGTCCGACATGCAGACCACAAGCGCTGTCGCTTCGGATGGCACGGTACGCATGCCATTGATTGGTGCCGTGAACATTCTGGGCTTGTTGCCCTCGGAGGCCGGAAATGTCATAGCTGCGGCCTATCGCGATGGAGAAATCCTGGTCGATCCGAACGTCACGGTTCGCGTGCTTCAGTCCTCCTCGCAGCGCGCCACGGTAACCGGCGAGGTGCGCAACCAGGGTCGCTATCCCGTGGAATCCACCACTTCCGTGCTCGATCTGATCGCGCTCGCGGGTGGCATCACCGATCTTGGTTCGGACATTGTCTATATCCGCCGTCCGACCGATTCCGGAGTACAGGAGATTAGGGTCGACACGCGCAGGCTGGCGCCGTCGGGCGGCACGGCTGCGGCGCAGATGGAAAGCCCGAAGGGGGGAGACACCATCGTGGTGCCGAAGAGCGTGTACTACATCAATGGCAATGTGGCACAGGGAGGCGAGTTTCCCCTCAAGGGAGAGGTGGACTTGTTCCAGGCCGTTGCCCGCGCCGGCGGACTCACGCCGCTGGGAAGCAAGTCGCGAATCGTCATTCGCCGCAAGAAGCCCGATGGCAAGTACGAAGAGATCAAGGTCAATCTCAAGGGCAAGAAGAACACGCCGATCAAGCCGGATGACGTGATTGAAGTAGGGGAGAGAATATTTTGATCGGCAACCCATCCAATCTGCCCGCCGCTTCCCAGGAGCCGCCTCCATTTGAAATGCCCTTCTCCCCAGAGGAGGAGGAATCAGGTGGCGGGTTCACCATCCAGCAGGTGTGGTTGATGCTGCGCGCGCACCTCTGGCTCAGCATCGGTGGACTGGTGCTGCTGCTGGCGCTGGCCTACGTCGCGATCAAGAACCTGCCGAAGAGCTACAACGCAACCGCCGCGCTGATCGTAAACGTCGACAACACCGATCCGCTGGCGGGGCGGAATTACCCGGTTGGCCAGACCGGCACGTTCTTTCCGACCCAGGTCGAGCTGATCTACAACAGCACCATGCTGGAGCCGGTGATCGACAAGCTGAAATTGCAGAATGACCGCAACTTCACCGGCGGATTCGACGGCGATCCGAAGACCAAGATCGATATCGTGCTGGAGAATCTGCGTTCCTCACTGGAGGTGAAGCAGGGTTCCGGCAGCCAGTTCCTGTACATCTCCGCGATGGCACCGCACCCGGACCAGGCGGCGGCCATCGCCAATGCCGTGGCCGAGGAGTACCTGAAGCAGTCCCGCGAACGGATCAATGCGCCGGCGATCGAGCGTTCAGAACGGTATTCCGGGCAGATCAAGGAATTGAAGGAAAAAGAAGAAGCAGAGCTGGCGAAATTGACGGCGTTCAGGGAGAAGTACGGGATCGCCGATCTGATGGATGGCCAGGGCGGTGATTCCGAAGGCGCCGCGTTGCGCGAATTGAACCAGCGGGTTCTGGAGCAGGAGAACGGCATCCGGAACCTCAGGGCACGCCTGGGCAGCACAGGACTCGAAGGCTCTACCGCGGACGGCGCCGAGGTCGTCGCGATGCGTGCCGATCTGGCCAGGGTGGAAAACGAATTGGCGCAGCTGCGCGTCACCCGCGGTCCGAAGCACCCGGAAGTGACGCAGAAGGAGAAGGAACGGGAGGCCACGCTTGTGTCCTTGCAAGCGCTGACCACGGCTGCCTTGACGCGTTCCGAGGAGCTCAGGCAGGAATACCAGTCAGCCGCGAACGCCGAGGAGAAGCGCTTGCTGGGCTTTCGCAAGGTGCAGGAAGAGGGCGGGAAGTTGCTGCTGAATTACCAGGTCGCGAAGGAGGCTCTCACAAATGCCTTGCGCGGCCAGGACCAGGTGAAGTTCGCCTCGACCGGCGACTACGAGGACGTAACGCTGGTGAGCTCTGCCGCGCCGCCAGTGAAGTCCAGCAAGCCCAACAAGAAGAAGCTGTTCCTCATGGCATTCGTGCTCAGCTTCGGTCTCGCAGTGGGCGGTCCATTCGCCTACGAGCTGCTGCTCGACCGGCGCATCCGCTGCCGTGCCGATCTGGAGCGCAGCTTCCGCATCGAGATGCTGGCCGAGTTCGGCCGCATGCCGCAGCCGCAAACGGCCTGAGGCGACCTGGGCTATTGCCCGCCTTCGCGGTTTGTGCGCACCCACTCGGCGGTGCGCCGGCTGCGGAACATCAGCACCAGCTTCCACAACAGGAAGAACGGCGCGCGCAGCAGATCCAGCAAGCCACGCAAGCCGGAGCCGCTCAACTGCCAGCCGCGCAGCGCATAGAGCGCGAGCGCCGCGCAACTCGATGCTCCCACCCAGAACCAGGTGCCCGGCCCCGGCCCCCCTGACGCGAGGAACCACCCAGCTCCCGCCAGCGCCACCGCGCTGAGCGCGACATATGAGAGCGGCAACACCAACAGGTCCAGGGCGAGATCGAGGCACAGCAGGCTGCGCCCCATGAATGCCTCTTCCAGCAGCGGCATTGTCCGATCCCGCAGCAGGGCAATTCGACCCTGTTCCCATCTGCGGCGCTGGCTGCGCGCATCCTTTTCGCGCGAGACCATCTCTCCATCGCAGCTGGCCTCGTCGGCGTAGGCCACGCGCACGCGCTCCATCCCGAGTTCAATGCCGTATTCGATGTCTTCAGTCAGGGAAAAGCTCGCGTAGGGTCTTTGCCTCAACAGTGCATGCGTGAGCGCCCAGCCATTGCCGCGTATGCCGCAGGACAGGCCAAGCCGTTCCCGACCGCGCGAGCGCAAGCGATGGAAGGCGCCCATGGCGATGGCCATGAGCCGGGTCCGCCAGGAAGCATGGATGTTCGACACTCCATAGTGGACCTGAACGGCGGCTTCGCCGCATTCCATCCGTGCCGCAACGGCCTCCAGCAGATTCGCGGATACCCGGCTGTCGGCGTCGATGACCACTACCGCATGCGCCCAGTCGCCCGCGCGGCTGTGTTCGAACGCATGCGCCAGTGCATAGCCCTTGCCGCGGAGCTGGTCATGCTGCCGCACCAGCACTTCTGCGCCGGAAGCCGACGCGATTGCTGCGGTGTCATCGCTGCAGTTGTCCGCCACGACGACCACGCGGAAGCGGTCGGCTGGCCAGTCGATCGCGCGCGCCGACTTCACCACCGCGGCGATGCCTGCCGCCTCATTGTGCGCGGGAATGATGATGTCGAAGCGGGTGGTACGTGTTGAACGCCGCGGCGGCGCGGAACTCGTCGACAGTAGCGTCAGTGCCAGCAGATAAAGTGAGGATCCTGCCGCCGGTATGGCCAACATCCAGAGCAGAGGCTGCGCAATCAGTGACAACAAGTGCTTATCGGCCGCAAACGGCCGCTCAATCGAGCTCGGCCGAAAGCGACAAGCCGAGGATGGTGCCGTTGAACTGATCCGTCCAGACCTCGGACCTGCGTATGCGCCGCGCGACGTTGGCGCCAATGGAAATGCGCTTGGCAAACCGGTATCCCATGCTCAGGGAATAGCTGCGCAGCAGATCCTTGCGCTTGCCGGCGACCGTCGCGGGAACCCCTTCTTCGGGAAGCTCGTCGACCGTTGACCAGGAATTGTTGTTTTCCAGTGTGAAGCTCATGCGTTCCGTCGGTGACCAGGTGAGACTGACGCTGAAGCCCGTATTCACCGACAGATTCACGCCGGCATCGTACTGCTGGAAGTTGCGGTAGCCATTGATGTTGATGCTGGTCTTGACCGACAGAGTGCGCTGGTAGCCCAGCGAGCCGGAAAGCCCCGCATCCGAACCTTCGGTCTGTTGCAGATCCGGATCGCTCGCCGCCTCGATCACGTCGGTGCTCCGCTCCGTGCGTCCGACCGACAGACTGAGCGTCGAAAAATTCGGGACCGAGTAGTTCAGGGTGCCCCAGATCGTCTGTTGCCGATACTTGGTCGCGCCGCCGATGCCCGAATTCTTGCTGCGCGACTCTGACACCATGAGACCCGGCGAGATCCTGCCGCCTACGTAACTGAGTGCGATGTTGCCGCCGGCTTCGCGATAGACGAAATCAGGGGCGGATTCCAGGGGCAGATCGACGCGGTTCCAGCTCGGCGAGAGCGAAATCTGCCACCTGTTGGTGGGGCGCATCTGCAGTGTGCCTGCGTAATGGTGCGTGGTCCTTTGCGTGGCCCGGTCCCCACCGGACTCGGACTGCGGGATCGGGGCGCGGAATTGCTCCGCGGTGAGCGATACGTCGATTGCCCGACTGGCCCTCCAGCCCAGGGAGCCGCCGACGTTGTAGTCGTCGTGACCGAGCCGGTCGAAGCGCGTGGATTCCGTGTGGCTGTACAGCGCCTGCACGTTGAAGCGCAGCGGTCCACTGCCGTCCAGAATGGCGCCCACCCTTGCGCCCCATACCCTCGACGTATCGTCAAGCCCGGATTTGCCCTCAGGTGCGAAGACGTAGGCCTCGTTGGAGCTGAGCTCGACGGGGTTGGTATCGTGTTCATAGCCGACCGAGGCGCCAGCGGAAAGATCAACCGCCGCAATGGCGGGCGCGCTCCACGCGACGCAGGCCGCGGTGAACACGAGCGCGGCTGACCGCCCCGTTGGCAGCGCGCTTGCGCGCCGTATCCCGATCTTCACCCTGGTCGCACCCACGATTATGGAAAGCAAGCGACAGGCCGCCACGTTGGCGATGCGCTGGATCCGGACGGCAGCGTATAACGTGGTTCCGGGAACTGGCAAGCTCGTCCGGCCCGCGTGCGGACAACGTCTCAGTACGCCCGCTTGTCCCCGCGCACCACCTGCAATGCCGTCCTGACGAGAATGCGCATGTCCAGCCATGGCGTCCATTGCCGCAGGTAGTCCAGGTCGTAATTGACACGTGCCTGCATCTGCTCCAGCTCGGTGGTCTCGCCTCGACAGCCGTTGATCTGCGCGAGGCCCGTAATGCCAGGCAGGACCTTGTGCCGCAACATGTAACCCTTGATGAGCCGCCGGTACTGCTCGTTGTGGGCAACGGCATGCGGTCGAGGGCCGACCAGGCTCATCGTTCCCTGCAGCACATTGATAAGCTGCGGCAGTTCATCGAGGGAAGTCTTGCGCAGGAATCTGCCGATGCCGGTGATGCGGCTGTCGCCTCTGGTGGCCTGCACGACGCGATGCCCATCTTCGGTCACGAACATGCTGCGGAACTTGTACACCAGGATGTCCTGGCCATCGAGCCCGTAGCGTCGCTGCTTGAAGATCACCGGCCCCGGCGAGGATATCTTCACCAGCAATGCAATGGCCGCCATCACCGGCAGCAGGCCGATCAGGATGGGCAGCGTGAAGGCGATGTCGGTGATGCGCTTGATCACGCCGCGATAGCCCGAGAACGGTGTTTCGCACATCGCCACGATCGGCACGCCGCCGATATCCGAGGCGCGCGACTGGATGAGGTCGAACACGAGCACGTCCGGCACGTAGTAGATCGACGCGGTGGAATCGCGCAGGTCATCCAGCAGTTCCATGACGCGCCGGATGTGCCGTATCGGCAGCGCGATGAAGATGATGTCGATGCCCTCGCGCTTCACGTACGAGACGAGGTCGGGGATACCGCCCAGCAGTGGCACGTTGCCGGTGGGCTCCAGGCGTTCGGCGCTGCGGTCGTCGAAGAAGCCCACCACATTGGTCAGGTATTCGTGCCGGGTGCGCAGGCGATTCGCGAGCAGCAGGCTCACGGAGTTCACCCCGAGGATCACCGCGGACCGCTCGTTGGCGCGCGTGAAAACCGTGCCGCGTTCCGCCATCAGCAGCAGCACATGGCAGGCCATGATGGCGATGCCGGAAATCAGCGCCCACATCAGCAACAGGTCGCGCGGGGTCCCGCGCGCAAAGCCAGTGACCACCTGCACCAGCGCCAGCACCGCCAGTGCGCCAATCCAGCGATTGAAGGCTACGATGATCGCCTCGCCCGCGCTGAAATCCAGCGGCGGCGACTGGTCGACGCGCGGCCGGAACGCAAAGGTGACCAGGATCGCGGCCAGAGTTGCGACCATCACCAGCTGGCTGCCGAAAGCAACGTCCATCAGGTGGGCCACCAGGCGCAGAGCCACGACCACGATCAAGGCCGGCAGGAGAGTCTGCAGGACGCGGATGGCCGCAATCGCAACGCCTGCGCGTATTAGGACGGGCTGACTCATAGGCTCGCTGTCATCGACATTCTCTAGGATACCTCGCCCGAAAACGTTTGGTCTGCGGCTACAAGAGCCACGGGATTGAAGTGTGCGCCCGTCGACTGTCCTGGCATGTCCCTGTCCGACGCCCATCACCCAGCCGGTGTGATGTCGCGCACGAAATGGCCGGCGGGCGCTGGCCGGCGGCAACTATACGGACCGCGCCAGCGGTGGCGCGGAATCCGCGTCCAGTTCGGATACTTCCTGGATTGCGGCGCGCCGCATTGGCCTGCCGTCGACCGGGCTGGTCGGCGCCTGCCGGATACCGTCACGCGGGAACACGAACGCCTCGATGGTTTCGTCGCCCATATCGAAGCGTATCGTTGGTACCGGCACCTGTCGTTCCGCAGTCAGCCGAACGCGGCGTTCCAATACTTCGTAGGCATAGCGGCGGTCCATCAGGTGCATGCACACCACTTCGGCGCTGTCGGCGAACAGGTGCAGCTGGATATCCGCATATTCGGTCGCTGTGCCTGCGAGCACCGAGCCAACCAGCCGCGGCTCGAAGGGCAGCAGCAGCTGCATCGCCTCCAGCGCGACGCGCCGCTGCTGCTGCAGGCTGCTGACATGTGCGTTGCCGCCGAACAGTCGCTGGCGGGACATCAGCGCGGCCTCGATCTCGGTGTTCTTCGGCAGCAACGGCCCGTCGACGACGCCGTAGCGCTCGGCGGCCTTGCGCTTGGCAACCAGATAATCCTGGATACCGTGCTCGGCCATCAGCCGGGCGGCCTCCTGCGCAATGGCACTGCGCAGGTGATCGGAACGGGTCGGTGCGCGCTTGGGCATGGCAACTCGCGCGGCAATTCACTTCAGCCGCATGAGGTCGGAATATTAGGCTAGAACATTACCTCGCTGCTTCCCGTGGCAGGCTTCGCGCCGCTTGCAGGAGTTGCACCTGGCGCTGTCCCGTCGCTGACGCCGGGCTGGCCGGGCTGGTGATCCGCAATGAAGGTCTCGGTGATCGCATCCGGGTCGGCCGGATTGGTCACGGGCAGGCCGGTGGTCCTGGAAATCCGCACGTCGATGAGACCGTCCGGACGCGGCATGCGCGCGGAAGGCGAGCCCTTCAGGGCTTCACCCATGAAGAGGTTCCAGATCGGTACCGCCGTACTGGCGCCTTCCGCGTGCTCGCCCAGCGTGCGATCGTCGTCGAAACCGACCCACACGGTGGCGACCAGGTTGCTGTTGAAGCCGTTCCACCAGTTGTCGCGCGCGCGCTGCGTCGTGCCGGTCTTGCCGGCGAGATCGTCGCGGCCCAGCTCGTTGGTACGCCTGCCGGTACCCTGCGTGGCCACGTCATGCATGATGTCGGACATCAGCCAGGCATTCTGTGCCGAGAGCACGCGCGGTGCGCGGCGGTCTTCAGGCACGCTGTTGCTGTCCGGCGCGCCGGGCACTTCGCATGCGGCACAGGCGATCTTCGGCTTCTCTTCGAACACCACCTTGCCCTTCGCGTCTTCGATGCGGGTGATCCAGTACGGATCGACCTTGAAGCCGCCATTGGCGAAAACGCTGTAGCCGGTCGCCATCTGCAACGGCTTCACGCTCTGCGTGCCGAGCGCAACGCTGACCGTGCGCGGTATGGAAGCCGGATCAAACCCGAACTTCGCGGCGTGTTCGCGCAGGGCGTCGATGCCGATCTCCTGCAGGATGCGGATCGACACCGGATTGCGAGAAAGCACCAGCGCCTCCCGCAGGCGCATCGGGCCGAGGAACTTGCCATCGGAGTTCTCCGGCTTCCAGTCTTCCTCGCTGGCACTGCTCTGGTCGACCACCACCGGGTGGTCGAGGATGATCGTCGCCGGCGTGTAGCCGTTCTCCAGCGCTGCGGAATACAGGAACGGCTTGAAGCCGGATCCGGGCTGGCGGTTTGCCTGGGTCACCCGGTTGTATGCATTGATGGTGAAGTCGAAGCCACCGACCATCGCGAGGATTCCGCCGTCCTTCGGATCCATAGCCACCAGGGCAGCCTGTGCCTGCGGAAGCTGTGCCAGCTGCGCGGTATCGTTCGCGCCGACGGTGACGTAGACCACGTCACCACGTTTCAGGATGTCGGCGGCCTTGGTCGGCATCGGGCCCAGGCCGCTGCTGGTAGCGCGCCGTGCCCATGACATCCCGTCCCACTTGATCTGTGCCGTGCCCTTCTCGGAGATGAACACCTCGGCGCTGGTATCGGCGACGCGCGTCACGATCGCCGGCAGCAGCACGTTCACGGACCTGAATTTCTCGAGCTTTTCTTCCAGTTCCTCCGCCGTCGGTGCGCTGGACAGGTCCACCTTGCCCAGCCGGCCGCGATAGCCGTGCTTCTTGTCGTAGTTCTCCAGCAGCCCGAGACGCAGGGCGTTGTTGGCCGCGGCCTGCATGCGGCAGTCGAGCGTCGTGTAAACCTTGTACCCCTCATTGACGGCGCCCTCGCCGAAAAGAGCAACGAGCCTCTGGCGCGCCAGTTCGGCGACGTAGTCCGCCTCGCAGTCGGACAGCAATGCGAAGCCGCGGGATGCAACCGGCTCCCTCGCCGCCGCCTCTGCAGTGGCGTCGTCGATATAGCCTAGTTCCCGCATGCGGCGCAAAACGTATGCGCGACGAGCCTCGGCGGCTCTTGCGTTGGTGATGGGGTTCTGCACCGACGGCCGTTGGCTGATACCGGCCAGAGTGGCAGCCTGCGCGACGGTCAGATCGTGCAGCCGCTTGCCGTAGTAGGTTTCGGCCGCCGCGGCGATGCCGCGGGCACGCTGCCCATACGGGATGACATTGAGGTAAGTGGTAAGAATCTCTTCCTTGGTGAAGTCGCGTTCCATGCGATAGGTCAGGAACAGCTCCGAGACCTTGCGTCGCAGCGTCTTGTCCAGGGTGAGGAACATGTATTTCACGGTCTGCTGCGTGATGGTGCTGCCACCCTGGTTGGCGCGGCCGCTGGTCACGTTGGTGACCAGAGCTCGCATCAGGCCCATCCAGTCCAGGCCGTGATGTTCGAAGAACCGGTCATCCTCGGCAGCAAGTACGGCCTGCCACACCATCTGCGGGATGTCCTCGTATCGCACCGGGATGCGCCGTTCTTCCCCGAACGTGGATACCAGCTCGCCGCTGCGGGTCAGGACCTGCATGGGTCGCGCCAGATCCTTGGTGCGCATGGTTTCGGCCGTCGGCAGGGCCGGCGCCACATACACGAAGGTGCAGGCCAGGGCGAAGGCCAGCATCAGGATCAGCGAAACCACCCCCAGGGCGGACCGACGTAGCCAGTGTTGATAGGACGGGTTCACGGATTCAGGAAGCTCAGGTTGCGGGACTTATATTGCGGGAGCAGTTTCCTACCCCGAGTGCGATTGAACAATGCGCAGTACCCACTTAACAGGTTTGTGCCGGGGCTCACGGAAAGCCCTCCGGGGTTCGCGTTCAATTTAACCGTTACGTGAGCTATATTTGCTCACATTATCAGGCAGGACACGCATTTTGGCGTATAACTAGCTGAAAGGTAAGGGAGAATCCTTGTTCCTCATTCCACGAAAGCACCGCCAGGTCCTCGGCCTCGATATCACGTCGTCGTCGATCAAGCTCATTGAGCTGAGCCTTTCCGGCGGCCAATACGTCGTGGACTCCTACGCAGCGGAGCCCACGCCACAGAACTCGATGAACGAGAAAGCCATCGTCGACGCGGATGCCGTCGGCGAGGCGATCTCGCGTGCAGTACGTCGCGCGGGCGCCGGGACGCGCGAGGTTGCAGTGGCGATCGCCGGCGACGCCGCGATCACCAAGGTGATCCAGATGCCGCGCAACCTGAGCGACAGCGACCTGGAAGCGCAGGTGGAAATGCAGGCCGACCAGTACATCCCCTTCCCCATGGATGAGGTCGCCTACGATTTCGAGGTGCTGGGCGTTTCCGAAAAGGACGCCGAGTCGCAGGACGTGCTGCTGGTGGCCTCGCGCTCCGAGAACGTCGAGCAGCGGCGTGCCGCGGTCAACGCCGCGGGCCTCTCGGCGCGCATCGTCGATGTCGAAGCCTTCGCGCTGGAGAACGCCTGCCGGCTGATGACGCACCAGATGCCGGATGGCGGTGTCGACCGGTCGGTTGCAGTGGTGGATTTCGGCGCCAGCACCACCACCTTCAGCGTGCTGCGCAATCTCAAGGTCGTCTACACGCGCGACTTCGCCTTCGGCGGTCAGCAGCTGACCGAGGAGATCATGCGTACCTACGGGCTGTCGCTCGAGGAAGCCGGACGTGCGAAGAAGGAAGGCGGACTACCCGCCAACTACCAGACCGACGTGCTCGATCCCTTCATCGACGACATGACGCAGCAGATCAGCCGGTCGCTGCAGTTCTACCTTGCTTCGGGGTCGGGCCGCGAGCAGCCGGAAAAGGTATTGATCTGTGGCGGCTGCGCCAACATCGCCGGCGTGGCCGATGTCGTGCAGAGCCGCATCGGCATGGAGGCAGAGCGGGGTGATCCCCTCGGCCAGATGAAAATTTCCTCGCGCGCGCGCGCCCAGGCGGTGCAGCGTGATGCCACCTCATTGCTGACCGCCTGCGGTCTGGCGCTGCGGAGTTTCGACTAATGCCTCGCATAAACCTGCTGCCGTGGCGTGAACAACAGCGCACGGAACGCAAGAAATCCTTTGCCGTCGGCATGATCGGCGCAATGCTTGCCGCGGGAGCGGTGACCGTTGTCGGCATGCTGTTCATGAAGGGCCTGATCGACGGACAGGAGTCCCGCAACCAACTCCTGACGCAGGAGATCAAGATCCTCGACAAGAAGATCGAGGAGATCAACAGCCTTGAACTGCAGAAGAAACAGTTCATCGATCGCATGCAGGTCATCGAGAAACTGCAGCGTTCCCGTCCCGAGATCGTTCATATTTTCGACACCTTTGTGAAAACCATTCCGGACGGGACGTACCTCACGTCAATCAATCAGAATGGGACGAACTTCAAGATTCAGGGTGTGGCGCAGTCCTCTGCGCGCGTGTCCGCCTTCACGCGGGCGCTTGATGCCTCGCAATGGATAAAGGACTCCTTCCCGGAAGACCTGACTCTCTCCAATGGCTCTGCGGGTAGCCAGAATTTCGTCGTCACGGCAAAACAAGTGACTTCTGTGACGGACAAGCCGGCTCCCGGCGCGCGCAAGACCACGGGGACCAAATAGTCATGGCAATCAGTCTTGATGAACTGAAGCAGCTCGATCCCCGTGACCCTGGGCGCTGGCCGTTACCTGTGCGGCTGGGTGTCATTGTGGTGTTTTTCGTGGTGATCACGGCACTGCTGTTGTGGTTCCTGGTTTGGAACAGCAGAAAGGATGAGCTCGCCCAGCTACAGAATTCGGAGCAGAGCCTGCGCAACGAGTTCCGTACCAAACACGCGAAGGCGGTGAACCTGGATCTGTACAAGCAGCAGCTTGCCGACATCGAGAAGTCCTTTGGAGCGATGCTGCGACAGCTGCCGGGCGAGACAGAAATGGAAAACCTGCTCATCGACATATCGCAGTCCAGTACGGCGACAGGGCTGCAACAGGTGTTTTTCCGGCCGCAGCCTGAGCAGAACCGCGATTTCTATGCTGAACGACCCATCAAGATCCGCCTCGCTGGCAGTTACCACCAGATGGGCGAGTTCGTGAGCGTGATTGCGGCGCTGCCCCGCATTGTCACTTTGCATGATTTCAACATCCAGACAGCGGGAAAGGGTTACGACCAGCTCACGATGGATGTGACTGCCAAAACCTATCGTTACCTCGACGATCAGGAGATCGCGGTCGCCACGGCTTCCCGCAAGAAGCAGGAAGCCAGCAAATGATGAAACGTGTAGTACCAGTGCTGGTATTGGGGTTGCTGGCCGGCTGTTCGTCCAAGGACAGCGAGCTGAATGCCTTCATCGAGCAGACGAAGCAGGAGCCGCCGGGCGGTGTGGAACCGCTGCCGGAGGTCAAACCTAATGACACCCACACCTACGACGTCGAATCGATGCGCTCGCCATTCATGCCGGGCGTTGCGAACGATTCCTCCCCTACTGTTCGTCCGGACAGCAAGCGCAACAAGGAATTTCTCGAGGCCTTCACGCTCGACAGCATGAAGATGGTCGGCACGATGCGCATCAAGGGCCAGTACTTCGGCCTGGTGCGCGCCAGTGACGGATTGGTGCACCGGGTGTTGCCAGGCAATTACCTGGGGCTCAACGAAGGCCGCATCACCCGCATCGAGCCTTCGAAGATCAGCATTACCGAGATCGTCGCGGATGGTCTCGGCGGCTATATGGAGCGCGCCGCCGGGCTCGCCCTGGACGAATGACGGCAGGAGACAATGCGAATGAACCGTAGCACCGCTTTCCCATCCACGCTGCACAGCATGCTGTTGCTGGCGCTGGTCGCGCTGAGCGGCCAGGCCGCACTTGCAGCGGACTCTCCGGCCAACAAGCTGCAGTCCATTGACGTGCAGCCAGGCAGCAATGGCCTGCAGCTGGTGCTGACCACCAGCGGACCCGCGCCCCAGCCCGTGAGTTTCACCATCGACAATCCAGCGCGTATTTCGCTGGACCTGCCGGCTACCGGTCTCGCCGTGGCACAGCGGCGCATCGATGTGCGCAGTGGCGGACTGGACAGTGTGCTGGCGGCTGAATCCGCCGATGGCCGCTCCCGCCTGGTTCTGAACCTCGACCGCCAGATGCCCTACCAGACCCGCGTGGAAGGCAATCGCATCTATGTACTGCTCGGAGAGAGCGCCGCTGGCGCGGCAGGCGCCGCAGCGGCTCCGGCAGCGGCCAATGCCAGTCCGGCACCGGCCCGCAGCGGCCGTGGCATCAAGAGCATCGACTTCCGCCGCGCCAGCGATGGGTCGGCAACCGGCCAGCTGATCGTCAAGCTGGACGATCCGCGCATTCCGGTGAACCTGAGTCAGCAGGGCAACCGCATCATCGTGGACTTTGTCGGAGCCGATCTTCCCCAGAACTACCAGCAGCGCCGGCTCGACGTCACTGACTTCGCCACGCCGGTTACCGGCGTCGACATGATGCGCTCGGGCAATGGCTCGCAGCTGGTCATTTCCGCGTCGGGTGATTTCGAGCAACTGGCCTACCAGACAGACGATCAGTACGTGGTGGAAATTCAGCCGCGTCGCCAGGTACGCCTGCAGGTGGCTGAGAAGCCGGCCTACACCGGCGAGAAAATGACCGCCACTTTCCAGGACATCCCGACCCGCACATTGCTGCAGCTCATCGGCGATACCAGCGGCCGCAACATCGTGATCGACGATTCGGTCACCGGCAGCGTCACGCTCCGCCTCGACAGCGTGCCATGGGACCACGTGCTGGACATCGTGCTGCAGACCAAGGGTCTCGGCAAGCGCGTGCAGGACAACGTGATCATCATTGCCCCCGTCGCGGTACTGGCAGCCCAGGAGAAGGCCGAACTCAGCGCGCGCAAGGAGGCCGAGGAACTCGCGCCGCTGCGCACCCAGTCCCTGCAGATCAACTACGCCAAGGCTGATGACATCGCTCAGCTGATCCAGGCGCAGAGCAGCCGTGGCGGCGCTGGCGGCGGCAGCGACCGCACGTTGCTGTCCGGGCGCGGCCGCCTCACGATCGATAACCGTACCAACACACTGTTCATCCAGGATACGGCCGACAGCATCGACAACATCCGCCAGCTGGTGGCGATACTTGACGTGCCCGGCAAGCAGGTACTGATCGAGGCACGCATCGTGGTCGTCAGCGAAGATTTCTCGCGCGACCTGGGCGTGCGAAGTGGATTCACTGCTAGGGAAACCAGTGGCGCCAACAACCTGTTCGCGACGTCCGGTACCGCAGCCGGTGCGCAGGCCGTGCCGGCCGGTGGTTCGATAATTGGTCCTGCCGGCGCGAGTCGTTACAACGTGAACCTGCCGGTCGCAGGTCCCGCCGGCAGCTTCGCCCTGATGGTGCTCGGCGCGGACTACATCGTGGACCTGGAACTGTCGGCCGCCCAGCGTGAAGGCAAGGGAGAGGTCATCTCCAGGCCGCATGTCATCGCAACCAACCAGGAGGAAGCGGTGATCTCCCAGGGTACGGAAATTCCCTACCAGGAAGCAGCCTCCAGCGGCGCCGCGACCATCGCGTTCAAGAAAGCCGCACTTGAGTTGCGCGTGACGCCCCTGATCACGCCGGACAACCGGCTACAGCTGCAGATCAACGTCAAGAAGGAACGCGTGGGCACGGTTGTCGTGACCACTGGTGGCGTTAACGTGCCCTCGATCGACACCAGCGAGATCAACACCAATGTATTCCTGAGCGACGGCCAGACTGCTGTGCTGGGCGGCATTCTGGAAACCGAGCGCCGCGAATCGGTGACCAAGGTGCCGCTGCTCGGCGACATTCCGGTGCTCGGCCACTTGTTCAAGACGACCAGCAAGGTCAACAACAAGGACGAACTGCTGATCTTCGTGACGCCCAAGATCATCCGCGAAGGCGCCATGCTCAATAAATAGGCACGTCAAGCACCGGTGATTTGCGCATGCGGCCGCCTTCGGGCGGCCGTATGCTTTGCGGCCCATGCTGGGCAAGCGCAACATTTACCTGGTCGGTCCGATGGGCACCGGCAAGACTGCAGTGGGCAAGTCGCTGGGCCGGCTCATGGGTGTGCCGTTCGTGGACAGCGACGCCGAAATAGAACGGCACGCAGGCGTTGATATCCCTTACATCTTCGAGCAGGAAGGGGAGGAGGGCTTTCGCCGCCGCGAGCGCGAAGCACTGGCCGAGCTGTGCACACGCGAGCCCCTGGTGCTCGCGACCGGTGGCGGCAGCATCCTGGCCCCTGAGAACCGGCAGTTGCTCAGCAGCACAGGCGTAGTGGTCTTCCTGCACACCTCCCTCGCACAGCAATTGCAGCGCGTGGGGAGCGGTCGGGGTCGGCCAATGCTGAAAGGCTTAGACATGGCCCAGCGGCTCGAGGAGTTGTGCAGGATACGTGAACCGCTATACCGCGAGATCGCCGACATCACCTTGAACACCGACGGCCGCCGCGTGCCGAAGGTGGCCGACCTGATCCTGCGGGAAGTCGGTTTGCCGCGTGGCGGCGCGGCTTAACCGGCTTGCTGGCCGCTTATACTGCTGCAGTGCTGACACTTCAGGTATCCCTTGCCGAACGCTCCTATCCGATCCTGATCGGTCAATCGCTGCTGGCGAAGACTGATCTGCTGGGCCGGAATCTGAAGGCCCGCGATCTGCTGCTGGTGAGCAACACCACTGTGGCGGCGCTATACGCGGAGCGCGTGCGCGCCAGCCTCCCTGATCGCCGCATAGTCGATCTGCGCCTGCCTGACGGCGAGCAGTACAAGACGCTGGAGTATGTGTCGCGGGCAATGGATGTGCTGGTTGCGAATCGCTTTGGCCGGGATGCCGTCGTGCTGGCGCTCGGCGGCGGCGTGGTGGGGGATCTGGCCGGCTTCGCGGCCGCCTGCTATCAGCGGGGCGTGGCCTTCGCGCAGCTGCCGACGACCCTGCTTGCGCAGGTAGATTCCTCCGTTGGTGGCAAGACCGGCGTGAACCATCCTGGCGGCAAGAACCTCATCGGCGCATTTCATCAGCCCTGTGCAGTGTTCGCCGACACCAGCACCTTGCGTACGCTCCCGCCGCGTGAGCTGCGCGCGGGGCTCGCCGAGGTAGTCAAGTACGGCCTCGTGTTCGACCTTTCCTTCCTTGACTGGATCGAGGCAAACGTGGACCGGCTGCTGGCGCTTGATGATGCGGCGCTCGCGCACGCCATCTACCGGTCCTGCGAACTCAAGGCCGATGTCGTGCGGCGCGATGAGCGGGAAACGGGTGATCGCGCATTGCTGAACCTGGGCCACACCTTCGGGCATGCCATTGAAGCCGCGACCGGATACACCGAGTGGCTGCATGGCGAGGCGGTGGCTGCGGGCATGGTCATCGCCGCGGACATGTCATCGCGGCTCGGCCTTCTGCCCATGGCAGATGTCCAGCGCCTGCGCTAGCTGCTCCAGCGCATCGGGCTGCCAGTGGATGCGCCGAAGTTTGGTGCCATGCGCGCACTCGACTACATGCGTGTGGACAAGAAGGTGCAGGCCGGGCGCATCCGGCTTGTGTTGCTGGAGCAGCTGGGCAGGGCGCGCTTCACGGCCGATTATGCCGACGATGCCCTTCACAACACACTGCGCGCTCATTTTGGTTGACGGCCATGCTCGCCCCGTATGCCGCGCACGACGAAAGGACCCGTGGGCGCCGCCATCCGGAACCACGGCCGCAGTATCGGGGTGAATTCCAGCGCGACCGGGATCGTATCGTGCATTCCGGGGCCTTCCGTCGTCTGGTCTACAAGACGCAGGTATTCGTCAATCACGAAGGCGACATGTACCGCACGCGCCTCACCCACTCGATGGAAGTGGCGCAGATCGGTCGTTCCATCGCCCTGGCTCTCAACCTCAACGAAGCGCTGACCGAGGCCATATGCCTGGCCCACGACCTGGGACACACGCCCTTCGGGCATGCCGGCCAGGATGCCCTGAATGAATGCATGCGGGAGTTCGGCGGCTTCGAGCACAATCTGCAGTCCCTGCGCGTGGTGGATGAGCTGGAGGAGCGCTACGCGGAATTCTCCGGCCTCAATCTGACGTTCGAATGTCGCGAGGGGATACTCAAGCACTGCTCGCTGACGAACGCACGCAAGCTCGGCGACCTGGGTTTGCGTTTCATCGAGCGGCGCCAGCCGGGCCTGGAAGCGCAGATCGCGAATCTTGCCGACGAGATCGCCTACAACAACCATGACGTGGACGACGGACTGCGCGCCGGGCTGCTGGAACTTTCCGACCTGCGCGAAATGCCGATATTCGCCCGCCAGCTGCGCACAGTTGAGGAGAAGTATCCGGCACTGGCCGGGCGCCGGCTAATTCACGAGGTCGTACGCCGCATGATCAACGGCATCGTTGTGGACCTGGTCGAACGAAGTGCCGCGCTGCTGCGCGAGGCCAACCCCGTCGATCCTGAGGCCGTGCGCAGTCAAGGCGGTCCCCTGATCCAGATGAGCGAGGCCGTGGGTGCCGAACATCTGCAGTTGAAGCAATTCCTGCGCGAGCACCTGTATCGCCACTATCGTGTGCAGAGGATGACGCGGAAGGCGCGCACCGTGGTTACCGGTCTGTTCCGCGCATTCATGGAGGATCCGCTGCTGTTGCCCGACGAGCATCGCGCCGCCGTGAGAAGGTTGTCTGCAGAGCAAGGGGACGCCGGTCGTGCCAGGGCGGTTGCGGACTACGTGGCCGGAATGACCGACCGCTATGCAATAAGCGAGCACGAGCGCATATTCGTGCCAGCCCAGAGGAGTTGAAGATGCGTCTGCGCGAGGCCGCCCGAGAGCAGCTGATTTTCTCGTTCCGCAAGATCCTGAAGCCGATGATCCGCATTCTGTTGCGCGCCGGCATCCCGTACCTGGAATTCCGCGAGGTAGTGAAGGGCGCGTATGTTGAAGCTGCCGTGCGCGACGGGATTCGCGGTCACAACGGGCCGCAGACTCGGGCGATTTTGGCGGATCACACGGGAATACCTCTCGCCGATGTGAATCGCTTTATTGATGATCCATCTGTACTGGCACCACCAGAGTCGACTAATCAAGCCATCATCACAGAGTTGCTCCATATATGGTGCACCGACTCGAACTACATTGGCCCCTATGGCTTGCCACTGGAGCTGGATCTTGAGGAAACCCCTGGTAGAAATCTGACCACTTTGATTTACAAAGCAGACCCAACCGCAAATCCGAAGGCAGTTCTTCGGGATATGGTCGACAACGGAATCGTTAAGCCCGCCGGGCCGAGGCACTACAAGCCGATGGCCAGAATGAATATCTCAAATGACATCATGAGCCCGCAGGCATTGGAGTATTTCGGGAGGACGATGACGAATCTCGCAAATACCCTTGCGCACAACTATGGGGGATCTGGAGCTCCGCCGAGATTGCAGCGATCGGTAGTTGCGGATGGTGGATTACCTGAGTACGCCTTGCCGGAGTTCGAAGCGCTCCTTAAGGAGAAGGTGCAGAAACTGCTAGTGGATGTGGACGACTGGCTCAGCGCCAATCGGACACATTGGGTAGAGCCGGCGAAGATGGTTTCGACTGGGCTGACAGTCTTTCACTACATTACCGAACCGTACGATTCCACTCCCCTAGCTACGCTTGAGCCGCCGGATCCCCCTTCAATTCACTTCCAAGCGTGGAAGGAGCCCGCGTTGGGGGGGAAATTTCATCGGCTAGGCTAAACTGCCCGAGCAGTCACTGTGTAATCCGTTCCCTGATTGCACTGATTTTCATCGAGTTTTGATTTGACATCTTCCGGCGGTATCACATAATCGCCCAGCGAGTCGACATAAGGCCGCACCACTGTGAGCTAAATCACAGGGTTTCTGGGAGTCGAGAAATCTGCTGGGAGTAATCGGAATGTCGCAGAAGAGAATCGTTGCGCTGATACCGCTGCTTACCGCCGCGGTCTTTACGTTGTCGGCGTCCGCCAGCGAGAAAAAGGAATTCTCTGACCTGGGTGCTTCAAGTACTGCCCTGACTGGACGGTCAGGAGTGCTGGGCATCGAAGGCTCTGGCAAGAGCTTGGGCATCGAAGGTTCGGGCAAGAGCTTGGGCATCGAAGGCTCTGGCAAGCGTCTGGGCATCGAAGGTTCGGGCAAGAGCTTGGGCATCGAAGGCTCTGGCAAGCGCCTGGGCATCGAAGGTTCGGGCAAGAGCTTGGGCATCGAAGGTTCGGGCAAGAGCTTGGGTATCGAAGGTTCGGGCAAGAGCTTGGGCATCGAAGGCTCTGGCAAGCGCCTGGGCATCGAAGGTTCGGGCAAGAGCTTGGGCATCGAAGGCTCTGGCAAGCGCCTGGGCATCGAAGGTTCGGGCAAGAGCTTGGGCATCGAAGGCTCTGGCAAGCGCCTGGGTATTGAAGGCTCGGGCCGTCGCTTCTAGAAGACTGGCTTTTAGCCACACGAGACCAACGAGAGCGCCGCCTTCGGGCGGCGTTCTCGTTTCCAAAATTCAAATATCTGTCGCAATTCAACAGATAAGCAACTTGCGCGTACACACCCTTTCCGCCGGACAATTCCTCCATTTAAATGAACCAAATCGCCGGAGAGATCGATCTGGTTGGGGGGAGATTCAATCTTGCAAAAGCAAGCATTGGAGTCAGATGTAGCAGAGTTCATGTTGGAATTTGCGCGCTATCTGGTTGCAGCGGGATTCACGAATCCCCAACTTGTACGCGTTGTACGCCAAGCTCTATTTCGTGCGGCGTCCGAGAGCGCCAGGTTCAGCAATAGTCGTCTGAATCAGTCTGCGGTGGCGGCTATGACTGGCCTTACAAGAGTTCAAGTTAGAAGTCTGGCTCGGGCTAGTCGAGCGACAGTACGTCGGAAGCCTGACTACCTTGAGAAGGTAATCGCTGCGTGGAATGCAGATCCTGCGTTCTATTCATCAAACTTCGTGCCGCGTCGACTGAGCATTAGCGGAAAGCATGCGGAGTTCAACAAGCTCGTACGCAAATATGGCGGAGATGTCTCACCTCGGTCCATTCTTCGAGAGATGGTTCGAAATGAACTTGTCACGATTCAGGATAAGTACGTTCAGCTAAAGCGGAGTGTTCGCCCGACTAAAGGGCAAGCGCACCTTCAGCAATTGACGAAGGTATTTACTCAGCTACTTAAGAATTCAAACGCGATAACAAGATCCTCTCCTGCGGCCCGTCCGGTAGTTATGGAAGTTACCTATCCAAGCTCCTCACCGAAGGGACGGCTTCTGATGCAAAAGAAGTCCAAAGAGGCGCTGCAAGCGTTTCTTTCTGAGTTGCACGCGGGCGGGGTTACAGCTGCTCTGGAGACACCACCGAGAGGCAAGCGTATGGGGCTGGTTACAAGAACCCGGATACTTGTTATGACCGATGACCTGGAACAAGGTGGTTCAGAATCAATCCATCGGAACTGAGGGATTCTCTTGAAAAATAATAGCCGCGCACTTCCTCCCCACCTGTGCCAGGAAATGTTGGGATCGGTATTGGAATTGATGCGCAGAACAGGGGTGAAAGAATCGGAGATCAGGGACCTGTTCAAGAGATGTGTGACTACTAACTCTGAAAGCTCATTACGTAGCAGACCTCTGCAGCAACGTGGTTTAGGTATTGGAAACGAGAACATCACCGCAGAGGTTCTTCGCTTGTGGCACAGGGATGATCGCTATATTGATAGTGAAGCAACGCCGAGACCTCTCCACCTTAGTAAGGGACGTAACAATCTCTGTGCGATGATCAAGCGACTCAATGCCTCGGCTGATGCCACGCAGATCTTGCGCGAGATGAAGTCGGTAAAATTGATTCGTAGAACCTCTAAAGGCAGATACTTGCCAACCTCTGAGACAGCAATCGTCAACAGTCTGCATCCGCTTGCCACTGACCATATCGCCAAATTGGTCATAAAGTTGGTTAGCACACTGTCGCGGAATACCGATCCCACAGGCGCGTCTCTGCCGCTGATTGAGAGGCAGGCATACACGCCGGACCTGGATCCCGCGGAGCGCAAGGCGTTTGCAGAGTTCACGCGCACTCAAGGAATGGCTTATCTCGAAGCCGTAGACAATTGGTTGGAGCAGAGAAGAGTGCGCCGAACTACCTCGATATCGAGGCGGAATGTCACAGGGATTGCTGCAAGTGTGCATCTATTTGCATATCTCGACGATGAAGACATCAGAACCGAGCATCAACGAGAATAGCGTCTTGCTTTCTTACCACCGCAAACCTTGGGACATCGCCCGGATTCAATCGAACGCTCTACCCCTTCTCCCGCAGCGCCCGCCTGAGAATTTTCCCCACATTGCTCTTCGGCAGCTCCGTGCGGAAATACACCTTCCGCGGCACCTTGTACGAGGTGACATGTTGTCGCATGAACGCGATCAACGCCTCCGCCGTCAGATCCGGGTCCTTGCGGACCACGTAGAGCGCGACCACTTCGCCTGATTTGACGTCCGGTTCACCGATGGCGGCGCTCTCGAATACGCCGGGATGCCTGGCTGCGACATCTTCGATCTCGTTCGGATACACCTTGAAGCCGGACACGGTGATCATGTCCTTCTTGCGGTCCTCCAGGAACACGAAGCCGTGTTCATCGATGCGGCCTATGTCTCCGGTGCGGATCCACCCGCCCGGCAGCATCACCTTCGCGGTCTCATCGGGCCGGTTCCAGTAACCCTGCATTACCTGTGGGCCCTGCACGCATATTTCCCCGGAGGCATCGAGGCCCACATCATTGCCGTCGTCATCCCGTGCCGTGACCCAGGTGGATGGAACAGGCAAGCCGACGGCGCCGGAGAAAACCTTGTCCTCGAGCCGGCACACGGCGACCACTGGCGATGTCTCGGTGAGCCCCCACCCCTGACTCAGCGGCTTGCCGGTGAGTTCGAGCCAGCGCGCGGCGACAGCGGCCTGCACGGCCATGCCGCCGCCGACGGCTGCGACCATCTTGCCGAAGTCGATGCGCTCGAACCCCGGCGTGTTCATCAGCGCATTGAACAAGGTGTTCACGCCGAGGAACACGGACGGCGGATACTTCCGCAGCAACTTGATGAATGCCGGGAAATCGCGCGGGTTCGGCACCAGTATGCCGGTGCCGCCGGCGCGCATGAACAACAGGCAGTTCGCGGTCAGCGAAAAGATGTGATACAGCGGCAGCGCGATGTAATAAGTGCCGAAGGTGATGGGCACCTGACTGAACCAGGCGTGTGCCTGCAGCACGTTGGCAACCATGTTTCCATGGGACAGCATCGCGCCCTTGGCAATGCCGGTGGTGCCGCCGGTGTATTGCAGGTAGGCTAGGTCACCGTGTGTCAGGGCCACGGCCGCCGGCTGCCGGCCCGTGAATTCCCGCATCAATTCCTTGAAGCGCAACGCGCCAGGGATGCTCCACGCCGGCACCTTGCGCTGGACATGCCGCAGCACGAAGTTGACCACCATGCCTTTCACGCCGGGCAGCATGTCGCCGACCGCGGTGACGATCACCTTGCGCACCGCTGTGTCCCTGGCCACTGCCGCGACCACGTGCGCGAAGTTCTCGAGCACCAGTACAGCTGCCGCGCCGGAATCCTTCAGCTGGTGGCGCAGCTCATCGGCGGTGTAGAGCGGATTGGTATTGACCACCACCAGCCCGGCCCGCAGCGCCCCCAGCATGGCCACGGGATACTGCGGCACATTGGGCAGCATCAGCGCGATGCGTTCGCCCTTGCTGAACCCCTGTGCCTGCAGCCACGCGGCGAATGCGGCGGCCATCTGGTCCACCTCGCGATACGTGACGGCGTGGTCCATCAGCACGTAGGCCTTGTGGTCCGCATGCTGCACAAGGGCTTCGGCAGTGAGCTCAACCAGCGAGTTGTAACGGGTGGGATCGATGTCGGCCGGCACGCCGGGCGGATAGCTCTTCAGCCAGATGCGCTCGTTCATCGTTCATCGCTCCAGCAGCGGGCGCAGCTGCCGCCACACGTTGTCCAGTACCCGCGGCTGGCCTTCAGCCCGCGGATGCAGGCCGTCCTCCTGCATCAGGCGCGGCTCCAGAGCGACGCCATCGAGCAGAAAGGGTATCAATGGCAGCTTCAATTCCCTGGCGAGCTGCACGTACGCCTGCGCGAAGCTCTCCGAATATTTCTGGCCGTAGTTGGGGGGAATCATCATGCCTGCCAGCAATACCTTCGCACCGGTACGCTGGCTTGCGACAGTCATCGCCTGCAGGTTGGAACGCATGGCGCTGACGGGCAGACCACGCAGTCCATCGTTGGCACCCAGTTCCAGCACGACCACCGCAGGCTTGTGTTGTTCCAGAGCACGCGCCAGGCGGGCGCGTCCGCCTGAACTGGTCTCGCCGGAGACGCTGGCGTTCACCACCCGGTACCCGTAACCTTCGCTCCGCAGGCGTTTCTGCAGCAGGGCCGCCCACCCCTGTTCGGGCTGCAATCCATAGGCTGCGCTGAGGCTGTCACCGAAGACCAGCAGGGTTCGCTCGTGGGACGAGGCCAGCGCATCGCCAGTCAACAACAGCGCAAAGAGCAGTATCCGGATGGAGCGCAAGATTGTTCTCGAAGCCCGGGATGTGTCGCGAAAGGTTAGCAGCCCCGAGGGTGAACTGACCATCGTGGATAACGTGTCGCTCGCCATCGGCGCGGGCGGGACAGTGGCGCTGGTTGGCGCTTCGGGGGCCGGAAAGTCCACGCTGCTCGCCATGCTGGCGGGCCTCGATGTGCCCACTTCGGGCAACGTACTGCTCGATGGACAGGACCTCACCGGCCTCGATGAGGACGCACGTGCGCGCCTGCGTGCCAACAGCGTGGGGTTCGTGTTCCAGGCTTTTCATCTGTTGCCCGCGCTCACTGCGCTGGAGAACGTGATGCTGCCACTGGAGCTGGCGGGTCGCCGCGATGCGGCGCAGACGGCGCGCGCGATGCTGGGGCGCGTGGGGCTCGCCGAGCGCGCAGGACACTATCCGCGCCAGCTCTCCGGCGGCGAACAGCAGCGTGTGGCGCTGGCACGCGCCTCGGTCACGCGGCCGGCCGTGCTGTTTGCCGACGAACCCACCGGCAATCTGGACACCACCACCGGCGGCTCGATCTGCGACCTGCTGTTCGAACTGAACCGCGAGGCGGGCACGACACTGGTGCTGGTGACGCACGATGCCGCGCTGGCGGCGCGCTGCGAACGCCGCCTCACCATGGCCGGCGGCAGGCTGGCCTGATATGCGCACGGCGCTGTCGCTGGCCCTGCGGACGCTGGCGCGCGAAGGCCGCTCCGGGGACCTCGCCGTGCTGTTCCTCGCATTGTTCGTGGCTGTTGCCGCGCTGACCGGTGTTGGCTTCCTGACGGATCGCATCGAGCGCGCCATGCGCATGCAGGCCAACGAAGTGCTCGGCGCGGACCTGCGCCTGCAGTCCCAGGAGCCGGGCAGCGATGCCTATGCCGTGGAAGCCTTGCGCCGCGGCCTGCAACGCAGCCGCGTCACCTCGACGCTATCGGTGATCCTGAAGGACGACGCGACCCAGCTTGCCAACGTGATCGCTGCCGGTGCGGGCTATCCGTTGCGCGGCGAGTTGCAGGTAGCCACTCAGGCCTTCGGTGCACCGGTGCCGGCCGAGGGCATACCCGGCGTCGGCGAGGTGTGGCCGGACTCGCGCCTGCTCGGCGCGTTGAATGCGCGCATTGGCGACATGATCTGGATCGGCTCGACGCAACTGCGTGTGGCGAAGGTGCTGATCTCGCGCCCCGACCAGGGTTCCGGCTTCGTCGACCTCGCACCCACGCTGCTGATGAACGAAGTCGACCTGCCAGCCACACGGCTTATCCAGCCAGCCAGCCGCGTGAGCTATGCAGCACTGTTCGCGGGCCAGCGCGAAGCGGTCGCGCAGTTCAGCAAGTGGCTTGAGCAGAACAAGAAGCCCGCCGAGCGCCTGCGCGACATCGCCGAAGCCAGTCCCGAGGTGAACAACGCCGCTGATCGCGCCGGACGCTTCCTGTCGCTGGCGAGCCTGGTGGGCGTGTTGCTGTGCGCGGTGGCCATCGCAATGACCGCGCGCCGCTACGTCAAGCGCCATCTGGATTTCGCGGCATTGCTGAAGACGCTGGGCGCGACGCGCGGGACGGTGCTGGCCATCAGCTTCGTGCAGCTGGCCTGTATTGGCCTCATGGCCGCCGCGATGGGCGCGCTGGCTGGCTACCTCGCGCAACAGGGCCTGCTGACGCTGGTCAAGGGCATGATCGCAGCCGAACTGCCGCCGCCGAGCTTCAATCCGCTGTGGATGGGCCTCGCGGCGGCGCTGCTGTTGCTCACCGGATGCGCGATGCCGCCCATGCTGCAGCTGGCGCGGGTGCCGGCCATCCGTGTGTTGCGGCGGGACATCGGGCCGCCGCCGCTCACGACCTTGCTCGCCTACGGACCAGCGGTATTGGTAATCGCAGTGCTTATCCGCTGGGTCACCGGCGGCGGATGGCTCTCGGCCGGATTCATCGCCGGGCTGGCCGGGGTCATCGCGCTGCTGGCGGTGGCGGGCTGGTTGCTGGTCACCTTGGTCGGGCGCCTGCGCGCCGGTACCAGGATCATCTGGCGCTACGGCGCCGCCAACCTCGCGCGGCGCCGTGCCGAGAGCATCCTGCAGATCGTCGCACTGGGGTTGGGCCTGTCGGCATTGCTGCTGCTGACCATCGTCCGCGGCGACCTGGTGGAAGACTGGCGCGCGCGCCTGCCGCAGGATCCGCCGAACTATTTCTTCGTGAACATCGGCGGCGAGGAGCGCGATGCGTTCCGGCAGCTGCTGGAAGGCCAGGGCGCGAAGCTGTCACGCGTGCTGCCCATGGTCCGGGGGCGGCTCACCAGCATCAACGGCGCAGCCGTCGCCGGCCTGCGCTTCGCGGATGGTCGTGGCGAGGGTTTCGCCATGCGTGAGCAGAACCTTTCCTGGTCCGATGAGATCGGTGTCGGCAACAAGGTGACCGACGGCCACTGGTTCACGCCCGCGGAGCATGGCGAGCCGCTGGTGTCGGTGGCGTCGGACTACCGCGAAGCGCTGCATCTGCAGCTGGGCGACAAGCTGCTGTTCAACATCGCCGGCGAGGAAGTGGAGGTCGCCATCTCCAGCTTCCGCGATGTGCAATGGGACAGCATGCAGCCGAATTTCTTCCTGATGTTCGCTCCGGGGCTGCTGGATGGCGCCGCCGGTACCTGGATGGCCAGTGCCGTCTACCGGCCGGAGGATCCGGCGCGCGTGGCGCAGATCGTGCGGCGCTTTCCAGGCGTCTCCATCTTCGACGTCGATCAGCTGATCACCCAGGTGCGCTCCATCATCGACAAGGCGGTAGTCGCGGTGCAGAGCGTGTTCCTGTTCACGCTGCTGGCCGGGGTGGTGGTGCTGCTCGCCGCGGTGCAGGCGACGCGTGACGAGCGCCGTTACGAGAGCGCGATGCTGCGCACGCTGGGTGCGACGCGGCGCACCGTGCTCGCTGGCGTGCTGCTGGAGTTCGCGTTGCTGGGACTGGTGGCGGGTGTGATCGCCGCCGGTGCGGCGGCCACTGGCGGCCTGTTCATCGCCACGCGGATGCTGGAGATTCCGTATGGCATCGATCCGGTGTTGTGGATCACCGGTGGGTTAACCGGGGCGGTGCTGGTCTGCATCGCGGGTTGGCTCGCGACACGCAGCGCGCTGAACCCGCCGCCGATGCAGATACTGCGTCAGGGGTAGCGCCGCGCGGCGGGATTGCTCAGTGCGCGACGGTCAGGCGCGTCCAGGAGGATTCCGCCGGCTTGCCCCATTTGTCCAGGCCCTCGAACTCGATCTGGTAGTCACCCGGGCCCAATCCGGAGCTGTTGAGCGCGATGCGCAGCTGCCCGTTGGAATCGCGCACCACATTGCCCAGCACGGCAAAGCGGCCTTGGTCGACGCGATCGATGGTGACGCGGAAGATCGCGTACTGCGACCAGGAGACATCCACCTTGAGGTCGGCCAGTTCGGTGCGCCCACCACCGATGCTGGCGATGCTGCGCCCCGGTGGGCCGGTGCGTGCCGGCTTGATGTTGATCGGGCGCGTGCTCTGCGCCGGCAGCAACGGCTGCTGCTGCAGTTCCTGCGACTGCGCCGCCAGCGCCTTGTTCTTGCCCGCTACCGTCACCGCAAGCACCACCGTTGCGATCAACGCCACCGTGGCCAGCGCGGCGAGGCCAATGACCACCTCGGGCCGCTGCCAGCGCGGTCGCGGCTTCTCGGCCCAAGGTTCCGGCTGCCCCGAGGCGTCCAATAGTCGCAAGGCCGCATTGATGCGGTCCGGCAGGCCCAGCTGGGCAACCGTCTCGGGATGCTCGCGGCAGTAGCGTTCGAAGTCCTGCGCACCCTTCAGAGGCAGCCGGCCCATGAGGTAACGCTCGATGATCTGGTTCTGCTGGATAAAGGAGGCGTCCATTTCGGTGTATCGTGCATCCGGCAATTCCGCGGGACGCGGATTGCCTCACAGTTTCCCATGTTCAGGACATAAACCATGCTGAAACATAGGCTCAGGTCACTGGCATTCGGTGCGGCGATCGCCGCTCCTTTCGCCCACGCGGCGGCGCCCGCGGCCGATGACACCGCCATCACCATCTACAGTTCCGCGCGGCCCGGCGCCGTGTCGCCGGAGTACTACCGGCCGCTGCCCGGTCAGGGCACCCCGAATGCCATGGGCGTGCCCGGCTATGCGCTGGTGCGTACCGAGCGCGAAGTGCAGCTGGGCACGGGTCGCTCGCAGCTGCGCTTCACTGATGTCGCCGCATTGATCGATCCGACCACCGTCACGTTCACTTCGCTCACCGATCCGGCCGCGCGCGTGCTGGAGCAGAACTTCCAGTTCGACCTGGTCAGCACCGACAAGCTGTTGCTGAAGTACATCGACCGGCCGCTGACCGCCGAACGCAATCTCGGTGGCGGTGGTACCAGCAGTGTCAGTGGCACGTTGCTGTCTGCGGTGGATGGGCTGGTGCTGCGCGGCCCGGATGGCACGCTGACCTCACTGCGCGACTACTCGGCGCTGCGTTTCGGCGAACTGCCCGGCGGGTTGATCACGCGGCCCACGCTGCTGTGGGACATCAACTCGCCGCGCGGCGGTACGCAGCGTGCCCGCGTCACCTACCAGACCGGCGGCATCACCTGGTGGGCGGACTACAACCTGATCTTCAGCGCCGGCAAGGATGCGAACAACGGCTTCGTGGATCTTTCCGCGTGGGTCAGCATCATCAACCAGTCGGGCGCGACCTATGCGGATTCGAAGCTTAAGCTGATCGCGGGCGACGTGCATCGCGCGCCGCAGCCGCCCGCACCAATGATGATGCGCAACATGGCGATGGCGGAGGCCAAGGTCGCCGACGGCGGCTTCGAGGAAAAGGCCTTCGACGAATTCCACCTCTACACACTCGGCCGCACCACCACGCTGCCGAACAATTCCACCAAGCAGGTGGAGCTGTTCGACCAGGCGAGGAAAGTCCCCGCGCAGCGCCTGCTGGTGCTGTCGAATGCACTGCCCATGTTCGGCGGCGGGCGCTACGAGGATCCGAACTTCCCCGACACTGGCGAGCACAAGGTCGATGCCTACCTGCAGTTCAGCAACGACAAGGCGTCGGGCCTGGGCCTGCCGCTGCCGGCTGGCCGCATCCGCGTGTCGCGGCTGGACACGGCCGACGATTCACTGGAATTCATCGGTGAGGATGTCATCGACCACACCCCGCGCGACGAGAAGGTGCGCGTGAAACTGGGTTCGGCTTTCGATGTGGTCGGCCAGCGCACCCAGGTGGCGTTCCGCAGCGACACCCGCGCACGCTGGATCGAGGAAGAGATCGAAATCCAGGTCCGCAACCACAAGGACGAGGACGTGGAGGTGCAGGTGCGCGAGTTCCTGTTCCGCTGGAGCAACTGGAACCTGCTCAGCAACAGCCAGCCGTACACGAAGGAAGACGCTCGTACCATCATGTTCCCGGTGAAGGTGCCGAAGAACAGCAACCGCACGGTGCGATACCGGGTGCGCTACACCTGGTAGCGCGCGGGAACCTCTAGCGCCGCGCCACCGGCTCGGTCAGCCGCAGCGAGGCCAGCTGCGTGATCGGCAGCGGGCCCTCCAGCAGGTATCCCTGCGCGAAGTCCACGCCCGTCGCGGCCAGCCATTGGCGCACCAGCGGTGATTCGATGCGCTTGACCACGCAGTGCATGCCCAGCATGCGCGAGGCGTGCGAGATGGCGGTGATCTGCGCCTGCGCGATCTTGTCCTGCAGCGATTTCACGGTCAGTGACGGATCGATCTTCAGCATGCGCACCGCGCGCTGGCGCAGCAGCTGCAGCACCTCGGAGTGGAAGGTGAAGTCGTCGATGATCACGTGGCAGCCGATGCGATCGCACAGTTCGGTGAAGCGCGCCACTTCGGCGGGATGACGCCGGCACTGCGTCTCGCGGATCTCGAATCCCAGCTGGCGCGGGTTGATGCGCGCGTCGCGCACGGCGTCCTCGATGAAGGAGCCGAAGCTCGCATCCAGCAGCGCACCGCTGGACAGGTTCACCGAGAACCAGGCCGGGTCCACTTCCAGCTGCTGGTGGTTCTGCGCCAGCCAGTTGAACAGTTCGGTGAGCACGGCGCGATCCAGCTTGCCGCCGCTGGACGGACTCTCGGCGCGGGCCAGCAGCTCGCGCGGCGCCTCCGACACGGAGGACTCCTCCGAATCGGCGCGCAGCAGCACCTCGTAACGGCGCGTGCGGGCCGAACTGCGCAAGGACAGCAGCTGCTGCACGAACAGGGTGACCGGCATGCCATCCAGCTGCGCCGCCGGCGCCAGCGGATGCGGCTGCTCGCCGGCCAGGTGCAACGCCAGCTGCTGCAGCAGGCGCACCAGTGGCGCCGGTGTCTTGCGGTCGCCGTTGCGGCCGGGCAGCGTGAGGCGGTCGGCCTCCAGCACCAGTGCGCCGTGCAGCGCGCCGCGCGGGTCGCGCGCGGCGTAGGCCACCAGCGCGCGGGGTTCGGTGCTGTCGTGTTCGTAGCTGGTGCGGGCCGGTTCCAGCGCGAAGCTGTCCAGCGCATCCAGCGCGAAGCAGCGGTCGCTGTCGCTGAGCGCGTCGCCGGAGTGCCACACGGCGGCGCCAGTGGCATCGTGGATGGAACTGCGATGGATGCTGCTGTCCGCGATCGCGGCCGCGATCTCGAGTGCCATCTCCTCGATCTTCGTCGGCAGGGATTTGATCGTGGTGACGTCGTCCGCATCCATGACGGCAGTTTCGCGAAGGGCGGACACAGCCGCCGTGACGCAGCCCGCAGCAGCGTGACCTTCAGGGTGATGCCCAAGGGTCGCGTTCAAGCCGGCAACATCGCTACAATGTGACTTAATTCAGCCAGCATTGGAGCGGCGATGGACCAGTCCCGGATGATTGCCGACGAAATGGCCGTGTTCGCCCAGGTGGTGGAGCACAACGGATTCACCGCCGCGGCGCGCCGCCTGAAGGTACCCAAGGTGCGGGTCAGCCGCGCGGTGGCGGCACTGGAACGGGCGCTTGGAGTGCGGCTGCTGGAGCGCACCACCCGCCGCATCGCGCTGACTGCGCCGGGCAAGGCCATCCTCGCCAACTGTCAGCGCGTGGCGCTGGAAGTCGAGGCGGCGCGGGCGGCGCTGCAACCGGTGGCCGAGGGTGCGCAGCTGCGGGTGGCCATCGACCAGGGCTTCGGCCGCCTGCTGGTGGCGCCGCTGGTGCCGCGTTTCCTGGAGCGCTTTCCGCAGGTCACCTTGCGACTGATCAATGCCGAGGATGTGCTGGCAGGCGCGGAGTTCGATGTGGAGCTGCGCACCGACGGCCGCGTGGGCGATGGCGAGGTGGTCAGTTCGCTGGGCACACCGCCGATGATCCTGTGCGCGGCGCCCAGCTACCTTGCGGGCAAGCCGCTGCCGCAATCGCCCAGCGAGCTGGCCCAGCATGCCTTGCTGTGGGCTGGCAACGGTGGCGCCACGACACCCCGGCTCGCCAAGGATGGTGGCACCGTGACATTGCCGGGCACGCCGCGGCTGGTTGCGCAGGACCTCACCGCGCTGCATGCCGCCGTGGCCGCCGGGCTCGGCATCGGCGCGCTGCCCGAATTCATGTGCCGCAATGGACTTGCGATGAAACGCCTGGTGCGTTTGTTGCCCGACTGGGCGGTGGCCGACCCGCTTGAGCTGACAGCCGTGAGCCCGGCCGCGCGTGCCACCGAACCTGCGGTGCGCAGCTTCGTGGACTTCCTGTCGGCGAGCATCGTGCCGGCGCTGGCTGGTGCGCCGGAGCTGGCCGAGGCGCGCGCGCCCGCGGCCCGCAAGGTAGTTGGCTGATGTACCACTCACCGCTCAGGGAAATCCGCTTCGTGATGAGCGAGCTGCTGGCCAGCCAGGAGCTGGAGCAGCTGTATGCCGATAGCGGATATTCCGCGGAACTAGCCGACAACATCTTGGAAGAAGGCGCCAAATTCGCCGAAACCGTGCTGGAGCCGCTCAATCAGGGTGGCGACAGGGAAGGCGCCCGCTGGACGCCTGAGGGCGTGCTTACCCCCAAGGGCTTCAAGGAAGCCTATGCCGCCTATGTTCAGGCCGGCTGGGCGCAGCTCTCCATGAGCCCTGAACTCGGCGGGCAGGGTTTGCCGCAACTGCTGAACTCCGCTGTGGAGGAGCTGATGTTTGCCGCGAACATGGGCTTCTTCCTTGGCACCTCGCTGGCGCGCGGGGCGGTCGAGGCCATCGCTGCCTCCGGCACCGAAGCACAGAAGGAACTGGTGCTGCCCAGGCTCGTCACTGGTGAATGGATGGGCACGATGAACCTCACCGAGCCGCAGGCCGGTTCGGACCTGGCGCTGCTGCGCACGCGCGCCGTGCCCGAGGGTGACCACTACCGCGTGTTCGGCCAGAAGATCTTCATCACCTACGGCGACCACGACCTCAGCGACAACATCATCCACCTGGTGTTGGCGCGTCTGGATGGCGCTCCGGAAGGCGTGAAGGGCATTTCGCTGTTGTGCGTGCCCAAGTTCCTGATCAACGCGGATGGCAGCATCGGCGCGCGCAATGACCTGCGCTGCCTTTCCATCGAGCACAAGCTCGGCATCCACGCCAGCCCCACCTGCGTGATGGCCTTCGGCGAGAAGGAGGGTGCGATCGGATACCTGCTTGGCCCGCCGCATGCGGGCCTGGCCTTCATGTTCCTGATGATGAATGCGGCGCGGCTGTCCGTGGGGTTGCAGGGCCTGTCGCAGTCGGAGCGTGCATTGCAGCTGGCGCTGGAATGGGCGCGCAATCGCCGGCAAGGCAAGGCCGAAGGCAGGCCGGCGCCGGTGGCCATCATCGAGCACCCCGACGTGCGGCGCATGCTGCTGTCGATGAAGGCACGCAGCGAAGGCATGCGCGCGTTGTGCTACTACGTCGCGCTGGAACTGGACCGGGGACACAAGTTGCCGGACGAGCCGGCGCGCAAGGCCGCGCTCACGCGCGCGGAGCTGCTGATTCCCGTCGTGAAAGGCTGGTGTACGGAAACGGCGGTCGACGTGTGCTCCACCGGCGTGCAGGTGCATGGCGGCATGGGATATGTGGAGGAAACCGGCGCCGCGCAGTTCCTGCGCGATGTGCGGATCGCCTCGATCTACGAAGGCACTACCGGCATCCAGGGGAACGATCTGGTTGGTCGCAAGCTGGGGCGTGATCGCGGTGAGGCGATGGCGTCGCTGATCCAGGACCTGCTCGGACAGGTCGAGACCGCACGCACGCTGCTGCCGGCGACGCGCGCCGCGCGCAACGCGGCGCTGGAAGCGCTGATCGCCCTGCGCGATCTGACCGTGCAGCTGGTGCGTGTTCAGGCGGACGCGCCAGCATCCGCGCAGGCCGTGGCGGTGCCCTATCTGAAGCTCTGCGGTGTCACCATCGCCGGCGCGCTGATGGCGCGCGCCGCGGCGGTGGCCGAGGCCGCGCTGGAGACCAATCCAGGCGACGCCGCATTCTACGAGGCCAAGCAGCAGACCTGCCGCTTCTATGCCGAGCAGGTGCTGCCCGAGGCCATTGGTCTGGTGCGGATCGTGAAGAGCGGTGCGGCGAGTGTGACGGAGGCGCGGACGGAGCTGGTGTAACCGCAGCGGCCGGGGTTCAGCCAGCGGGCTCCACCCTGACCTCGGTCTTCACCGAATTCGCGATGTAGCACTCGTCATGCGCCTTGTGGTGCAACTGCTCGAGTTCCTCTGCGGTTGGAACCTTGCCGGAGAAAGTGATCTTCGGACGCAGCGTCACCACCGACATGGCGAAACGCCGCTCGGCATTGCGTTCCAGTACACCAGTGGGCTTGTCCTCGTAGCGATCCACCACGAAGCCACGCTTGGCCGCGATGGCCAGGAACCACAACATGTGGCAGGAGCAAAGCGATGCCACGAAGGCTTCCTCCGGATCCACGCCAGCCGGATCTGATCCGGGCGGCGGCACCACCGATGGTGCTGACGACCCCAGCACCTCAGCTCCGCCATCGAACCGGATCATGTGGCGCCGGCTGTACTTGTTGCCGAGAAACTCCTGTTCGCCGCGCTCCCAGACCAGTTCCGCCGTGTACGTGGACATGCGTTCTCCTTTAATTCCCGCGGCGCCAGCGCGCGGGCTCGATGCGGTAGTAAATGAAATCGACCATCTCGCCATGCTGCGGACGCTGGCCTTCAAATGCCGCGACGGCACCGAGTTTTTCCATCGCGCGACGCGAGCGCAGATTGTGCTTGCCCACATGGAACCAGATGGCATCCACATGCGGTGCCGCGTGCTCGATGAGCAGCCGCTTCATCTCGCGATTCGCCGTCCCGCCCCAGAACGCGCGCGTCAGGAAGGTATAACCGATGGCTACTTCGCGCTGCTGCTGCTCCCACTCGTAATAGCGCGTCACGCCGATGATCCCGCCGCTGGCGTTGTCGACCACGGCCAGTGAACCGGGATGCTCCAGCAGTCCGGCGAAGAATTGCTCGAAACCCGCGCGGTGGCAGCGCGTCTGGTCGGGATGCTGTTCCCAGATCAGCGGATCGCGGGCCGCATTCCACAACGCTTCCAGATCGTCGGGCCGCAACGGCCGCAGCGTCAGGTGCTCGCCAACGAGCGTGGGTTGCAGGTCGAAGTCCATCGGGGCGCGTAGAATGCCACGAATGACTACAGCAGCAATTACTCCGATCGAATCACTTCTTTCTCGGCGCTCGCATCCCGGTTCGCTGATGACCGGGCCCGCGCCCACGGATGACGAGCTCAGGCAGATCCTCGGCGCCGCGCAGCGCGCAGCGGACCACAGGGGCCTGCGTCCCTGGCGTTTCATCGTGGTGCGGCCCGAGCATTACCAGGAGTTCTTCGACCGGTTGGCGGCTGCCGCCACGCGCGTGCAGGGCGACCCGAACCGCGACCAGATCAACCGCGACAAGTACGAGCTGACGCAGCGCGCGCCGCTGCTGGTGGTGGCTGCCGCGAAGATCGACCTCAACCACAAGACCGCGCCTATCGAACAGGCCTTCGCCGCCGCGGGTGCCACCCAGCTGGTCCTCAACGCGGCGCATGCACTGAACTACAAGGCCTTCCTGTTTTCCGGCGCCGGCGTATTAGACGAGGAGTTCAAGGCGGGCCTGGGCCTGGGCACGCAGGACCACCTGATCGGCTTCATCTGCATCGGCAAGGCAGCGGGCGCCGACAAAGGTGGGCCGACGGCAGAGGAGACCATCAAGGCCGGATTGGATCTCACAGTGAGACAGTGGGTCCCTTGAACGCGTAGATTGCCTGCACACATGTGATTCACGCATCCAGTTGTTGACACTCTGTCAATGACTGGACAGCATGCCAGCCCGCATGAACGAGCTGACAGACCGTCGTCGCGAAGAGAAGGACCGCCGCCGCAACGAGATTCTCGATGCGGCGGCGGCCGCCGCGGCCGATGGCGGCTTCGATGCCATCACCATGGATCACGTTGCGCGCCGCGCCCGGCTGTCGCGGGCGTTGCTGTATGTCTACTTCGAGGACAAGACCGCCCTGTACGTGGCGCTGTGCGAGCGCGCGCTGGAGTTGCTGAACGAACGCTTCGTCACCGCGATACAGGGTGTCGCCAATGGCCGCGAGCGGCTGGCCATCATGGGTCGCGCCTACGTCGCCTTCGCGCGCGAGGAACCGGTGTACTTCGAAGTGCTGGCCCACTTCGAGGCGCGCAACACCCAGGATCTCGAGGAACACATGCCCCGCTGCCTGGAGCTCGGCGACCGCTGCCACAACCTGATCACCACCGCCATCCGCGATGGCATTGCCGATGGCTCGATCCGCGGCGACGTGGGTCTTACCGACGCGGTGGGGGTGGTGCTGTGGGGCTTCATGCATGGCGTGATCCAGATCGCCGTCACCAAGGCGGGGCTGCTGGAACACCGCAACACCAACGCGGAGCAGCTGTATGACCAGGCGCTGGCCCTGGTGCTGCACGGTCTCGGACCCGCCGCATGAACGCCGCGGCACGCAAAGGGAACTTGCATGCCGCGCCGCCAGCAGAGCTGCCGCCCACGCTGGCCACTCTGCTGATGCTGGTCACCATGCTCGCGCTGCCCAGCCTGCCGGCGCATGCCCAGGCACCGCTGCGCGATGCCGATGAAGTCGCCGCGGGCTACGTCGCCACGGCACTGACCAGCAACATCGCCTTGCAGACCCGCGAACTCGAAGTGGAGCGCGCGCAGGAAGCGCTGCGTGCGGCGCGCGCGCGCTTCCTGCCGGAACTGGCTGTCTCGGCGCGCTACACCCGCTCCGATGGCGGCCGCACCATCGACGTGCCACTGGGCACGCTGCTCAATCCGGTGTACCAGACCCTGAACGAGCAGCTGGTGGCGCAGGGCGAGCAGCCCCGTTTCGCTCCCATCCAGGATTCCAGCATCACCTTCCAGCGCGAACGCGAGCAGGACACGCGCCTCACGCTGCGCCAGCCGCTGTACCAGCCGGCGATCCCGGCCGCCACGCGTGCCCAGCGCGAACTGCTGCGCGGCGCCGCGGCCAGTCGCAGCGTGCTGGAACGACAGCTGCGCCGCGACGTGACCACGGCATACCTGAACTGGCTGATGGCGCTGCGCGCCCGCACCGTGCTCGAAGGCACGCGCGAAGTGCTGGAAGAAAACCTGCGCGTCAATGATTCCCTGCTGCGCAATGGCCGCGTCACCGAGGACCAGGTACTGCGCGCGCGCACCGAGCAGCTGGCCGTGCAGCAACAGCTGCGCGAATCGACCAGCGCCATCGACCAGGCGCGCAACTACGTCAATTTCCTGCTGAACCGGCCGCTGGATACGCCGCTGGAGGATGCGCGCATTCCGGCCTTCGAGGGCGCGGCGGACGCGATCGGCGGAGCGAATGCCGCGAACCAGTCGACGCGCCAGCTGCTGCTGGAAGCGCAGCAACGCCCCGAGCTCGAACAGGCCGCGGCGCAGGTGGCGGCGGCGCGTGCGCAGGAGAAGGTGGCGCGCGCTGCGCTGGGTCCGTCCGTGGCACTGGCCGTGGATGCCGGCACACAAGGCGAAAGCTACCGGTTCGGCGGGGGCAACAACTTTTCAAGCGCCTCGCTGGTGCTCAGCTGGAAATTCTTCGACGGCGGCGCGAACAGTGCCGAGCGGCAGCGCGCGCGCATCGCGGCGCGCCAGGCAAAGCTGCAGCAGGACGCCATTGCGCAACAGGTGGAACTGGAGGTCCGGCAGGCGCTGGACCGGCTGGCCGAATCCACCGATTCGCTCACCGTGGCCGAGGCCCGCGCCGAAGCCGCGCGCAGCGCGCTGTTCATCGCCACGCGCAAGCGCGACGCCGGCGCGATCAGCCAGGTTGAATTCCTCGATGCCCGCAATGCGGCCACGTCGGCCGACCTCGCTCTGAACGTCACGCGCTTCCAGCTGCTGCAGAGGCGCGTGGAGCTGGAATTTGCGGCGGGCGACGGCGCTTCGAACCCGCCTACTCCTTAGAGAAGAGACAACGTGATGCCACGCCTGCACGCAGTATCCCGTCCCGGCCTCTCCGCGTTGGGCCTGCTGCTGGCGCTGCTGTGCCTCGCGGCATGCAGCAAAGGCGAGGACCCCGTCGCACCGGCACCGGCACCGACGCCAGTGCGCGCGGTCGCGGTGGTCGAAGGCCCTGCCACGCCGCCGCTGGAAGTCACCGGCATCGTGGCCGCGCGCGATGAGCTGAAGCTGTCGTTCATGGTGGGCGGCATCGTGCAGCAGGTGCTGGTGCGCGATGGCGATCACGTGAGCAAAGGCCAGCGGCTGGCGCAGCTGGATCCCACGCAGATCGCCGCCCAGGTCGCGCAGGCGCAGCAGCTCGCGGAAAAGGCAGACCGAGACCGGCAGCGCGGCGAGGCGTTGTACGCCGACAAGGTGATCCCGCTGGAACAGCTGCAGAACCTGCGCACGCAGGCAGAGGTCGCCGCGTCCCAGTTGCGCGCGGCGCGCTTCAGCGGCGACAACGCCACCATCACCGCACCGGCCGATGGGGTGATCCTCAGAAGGGCGGTGGAGGAGCGCGAGATGGCTGCGCCCGGGCAGGTGGTGCTGGTGCTGGGCCGCGCCGACAGCGGCTACGCGGTGCGCTTCGCCGTATCCGACCGCGACGTGCTGCGCCTGAAACGCGGCATGCCGGTGACGCTGCGGCTGGACGCCTGGCCGGGTGAGGAGTTCAGGGCCGAGGTGCGGCAGATCGGCAGCGGCGCGGATCCGGCCAGCGGCTTGTTCGAAATAGAAGCTTTGCTCGCACCAACGGCACGGCCGCTGGCCAGCGGCCTGGTAGGCCGCGTCCGCCTGCAGCCAGCCGATGCTGGCCCGCGCCTGGCCTATGTTCCGGTCGGCGCCGTGCTCGAAGGCCACCAGAACCGCGCCCGCCTGTTCGTGGTGGAAGGTGGCATCGCGCGCAGTCGTGATGTGCAGGTGGCCTTCATAACCGCCGATCAGGTCGCGCTGCGCGGCGGCGTGCAGCCGGGCGAGCAGGTGATCTCCGTCGGCGCGCCGTACGTGGAAGATGGCGGGCAGGTCGCCATCGTCCAATGAGCCTCGCGCTGTGACGCTGCTCGAATTCCCGATCCGCCGGCATCAGTTCACGCTGATCGCCTTCCTGTGCATCTTCGCACTGGGGGCCTATGCCTTCATGAGCCTGCCGCGCGAGGAAGACCCGCACCTGAATCTCGGCGCCTTCATCATCACCGGGCTGCAGCCCGGCGCCGATCCGGTGGACCTGGAACGCAGCTTCGTGAAGCCGCTGGAGGACCGGCTCGCCACCCTTGACGATGTGCATCGCCTGGAGTCGAACATCTTCGACGGCGTCGCGGTGGTGGCCATCGAGTTCGAACCCGAGGCCGACGCGGACCGCAAGCAGGACGAGGTGACTCGCGAGCTCAATGCGCTGCGCCCGGATCTGCCGGCCAGCCTGCGCCACATCGAGATCCGCCGTGCCGGAGTGAAGCTGGTCAGCATCCTGCAGGTGGCACTGGTCTCCGATGACGCACCGTATCGGGAGCTGGAGGATTCCGCCCGCGACCTCGCGGACCTGCTGAAGACCGTACCCGGCGTGCTCGGTGCGGAAACCTGGGCCTACCCCAGGCGCGAGCTGCGTGTGCAGTTCGATCCGGCCCGGCTGGAACGCCTGGGAATCTCACCGGCGCAACTCGCACAGGCATTGCAGGCCGGCAACTCCAACCTGCCGGCGGGCACGCTCGACCTCGCCACGCGCAGTTTCAGCCTGCAGACCAGCGGCGGCTTCCGCAGCATCGAGGACGTGGGCAATGCCGTGGTCGCCAGCCGCAATGGCGCCATCACCCGCGTCGGCGATGTCGCCGAAGTACGCTGGCACGACCAGCAGCTCACCCACATCGGCCGCTACAACGGGCAACGCGCGGTGTTCGTCACCGCCACCCAGCAGGATGGCTACAACATCCTGGACGTGCAGCAGGGCATCGATGCCGTGCTGGATCGCCATGAAGCCAGCCTGCCGGCGCGGGTCAAGCTGGCGCGCGGCTTCGCGCAAAGCGGCAACGTGTCCAACCGGCTAAATCGTCTCTACATCGATTTCGGCATCGCCATCGCATTGGTGCTGGTGACGCTGTTGCCGCTGGGGCTGCGTGCCGCGGGCATCGTGATGATCGCCATCCCGCTGTCGCTGGCCATCGGCATGTCGGCGCTGTATTTCCTGGGCTACTCGCTGAACCAGATCACCATCGCCGGCTTCGTGCTGTCGCTGGGCCTGCTGGTGGACGACTCCATCGTGGTGGTGGAAAACACCACGCGCCATTTGCGCATGGGCAAGTCGCGCACGCAGGCCGCGCTGGATGCGGTGCGCCAGATCGTGCAGGCGGTACTGGGCTGCACCGCGACGCTGATCTTCGCCTTCCTGCCGCTGGCGGCGATGCCGGGCAATGCCGGCAAGTTCATCCGCGTGCTGCCGGTGACGATAGTGGCCACCATCGTCGGCTCGCTGCTGGTGGCGCTGCTGTTCATCCCCTTCCTGGCAAGCCGGATGCTGGGCAACAAGGACCAGGCGGGCGGGGCTCATGGCAACGCGCTGCTGGACCGGCTGATGGGCGCCATCCACCGCTACTACCGGCCGGCACTGCACTACTGCCTGGCACGGCCGCGCACCACGGTGTTCGTGGCGCTGGCGGGCTCATTGCTGCTGGCTGGTGCGCTGGTGCCGGTGGTGGGCAGCAGCCTGTTCCCCAATGCCGATACGCCGATCTTCCTGGTGCGCATCACCACGCCCGATGGCAGCAGCCTTGCGGAAACCGACCGCGCACTGCGCTTCACCGAAGAGGCGCTGCGCAGGCGGCCCGAGGTACGCGACTGGTTCGCGAACCTCGGCCACGGCAATCCGCAGGTCTACTACAACCACATCGTCAGCGCCGATGCGCCCAATGTGGCCGAGGTCTTCGTGCAGCTGAAGGAGTACCACGGCCGGCGCACGCCACAGGTGCTGGATGCATTGCGCGCCGAACTCGCCGGCTATCCGGGCGCGCGCATCTTCGTGCGCGAGTTCGTGCAGGGCGAGCCCATCTCCGCGCCGGTGTCGGTGCGCGTCTTCGGCGATGACATCGAGGAGCTGCGGCAGCTGGCCGGGCAGATCGAGGCATTGGTGAAGACCGTGCCCGGCACCCGCGACGTCAACAACCCGCTGCGTGTGGCACGCACCAACCTGCGCCTGGCGCCGGATCCGCAGAAGGCCGCGCTGCTGGGCGTGCCGGTGGCGCAGTTCGACCAGGCCGTGCGCATGGCGGTGTCCGGCCAGCCCGCGGGCCTGTTCCGCAGCACCGACGGCGAGCAGTACGACATCGTGCTGCGCGCCGCCACCGGCGAGCGCGCCGGCTTCGACACGCTGGGCGAGGCGCGCATCCCCACGCAAAGCGGACACCTGTTGCCCCTCTCGCAACTGGCCGAGCTCGAATTCGCTTCGGCGCCCACCCGCATCCAGCGCTTCAAGCGCGCGCGGGCGGTCACCATCGATTCGCAGGTGCTCACCGGCTTCAACACGGCCGCAGTCACCAAGGCCGTGCAGGCGAAGCTGGATGAATTCCAGTGGCCGCGCGGCTACCGCTACGAAATGGGTGGGCAGGCCGAAGCCAGCCAGAACGCCTTCAGTGGCATCGGCGCGGCGATTCTCGTGGCGCTGTTCGGCATCCTCGCCATCCTGGTGCTGGAGTTCGGGGATTTCCGTTCCACGCTGATCGTGCTCACCGTGGTGCCGCTGGGCGCGGTGGGTGGCTTCCTCGCGCTGCTGTTCACCGGCTACGACATCTCCTTCACCGCCAGCGTCGGCCTCGTCGCGCTCATCGGCATCGAGATCAAGAACTCCATCCTGCTGGTGGATTTCACCAATCAGCTGCGCGAGCAGGGCGTGCCGCTGGACGATGCCATCGAGCAGGCCGGCGAGATCCGCTTCCTGCCCATCCTGCTCACCTCGGCGACCGCGATCGGCGGATTGATGCCGCTGGCGCTGGAAGGTTCGGGCCTGTATTCACCGCTGGCATGGACGATCATTGGCGGCCTGGTCGCCTCGACCTTGCTCGCCCGCCTTGTGACGCCCGTCGTCTACAAACTGCTGCCGCCCGCGGTGCACGCCAAAGTGCCTGAATAGGCAGACCGATTCCCCATAGAATCGGTCGATGGCTGATCTGAAGCTCAAGGACCTGCGCTACCTCGTTGCGCTCGCGGACACGCGTCACTTCGGCCAGGCCGCCGCGCGCTGCTTCGTCAGCCAGCCCACCTTGTCGGCGCAGTTGAAGAAGCTGGAGGACTACCTCGGCGTGCAGCTGGTGGAACGCCATCCGCGCCGCATCGCGCTGACGGAGGCCGGGCAGCAGGTGGTGGCGCGCGCCCGCCGCATCATTGAATCCAGCGACGAGATCGTCGCACTGGCCGAACTGCAGCGCGATCCACTGGGCGGGCGCCTGCGCGTGGCGCTGCTGCCCACCATCGGCCCCTACCTGCTGCCCATCGTGGCGCCGCGGCTGCGCAGGAAGCTGCCGCGCCTGGAGCTGTTGCTGTACGAGTACCAGACCGGGCCCATGCTGGAGCATCTGCAGGCCGGCGACATCGACCTCGGCATCCTCGCGCTGCCGGTGCAGACCGATGGCCTCGCCGAGCGCAAGCTGTTCGACGAACCTTTCGTCGTGGCCGTGCCGGAAGGCAATCCACTTGCGAGCCGCCGCTCGCTGAAGGTGGCGGATCTGGACGGCGAAACCCTGCTGCTGCTGGAAGACGGGCACTGCCTGCGCGACCAGGCGCTGGATGTGTGTTCGAGTTCGAGGATGCACGAGAAGCAGGACTTCCGCGCCACCTCGCTGGAAACCCTGCGGCAGATGGTGGCCTCGGGCAGCGGCATCACGCTGCTGCCGCAACTGGCGGCCAGTGGTGCCTATGGCAATGCGCGCGGCATGGTGACGGTGCCCTTCGCCCGGCCCGAGCCGATGCGCCACGTCGGCGCGCTGTGGCGCAGGACTTCCGCGCGCGGCAAGGCCATCGAGGCGGTCTGCGATGTCATCGCCGAGTTCGCCGGCAGGCAGGTGGCCGCGTGACCACGGAGATTTCCGCGTACGACCGCATGGTGTGGCCGGAAGGCGTGGTCGAGGGCTTCCTCGCCAGCGGCGAGCACCGCCGCGAACTCAGTGCCTGGTTTGGCGAAGCCGAATACACGGCCCTGCACCGCATGGCGGTGGCCGCGGCCGCGGCGCAAGCCGATCCGCAGCGCTGCGTGTACTACGTGCCCGGCCTGATGGGCTCGCAGCTGGGCATGGCGCGCACGCGACCACAGCCGGACAACCTGCTGTGGCTGGATCCCGGCGACATACAGCTGGGCAACCTGGCGCTGCTTTCCATTCCTGGGGATCCACTGGTGGTGGCAGGCCCGACGCCCTACGGCTACCTGCCGCTGAAGTTCGCGCTGCAAGCCGCCGGCTACACCGTGCGCTGCTTCGCCTACGACTGGCGGCTCGGCATCGGCGAGAGCGGCGCGGCGCTGGCCGCGCATCTGGCCAACGAGACCGCCAGCGAGATCCACCTGGTCGCGCACAGCATGGGCGGCCTGGTGGCACGCGTCGCGCTGCGCAGCGAGGCTGGTCGGCGCGTGCGGCGGCTGGTGACCCTGGGCACGCCGCATGGCGGCTCCTTTGCACCGGTGCAGGCCATACGTGGCAGCTATCCGCTGGTGCGGCGCCTGTCGCAGCTGGATACGCGGCACGATGCCGAGAAGCTGGCGCGCGAGGTGTTTTCCAGTTTCCACAGCCTGTACCAGATGCTGCCGCATGACGGCGCCACCGACCTGTTCAACCAGCGCAACTGGCCCGCCACCGGTCCGCAGCCCAATGCCACGCTGCTCGACCGCGTGAAGTACCTGCAGCTGGGCGGGCCGGATCCGCGCATCGCCACCATTGCCGGCTACGGCTTCCAGACCGTGGACCAGGTGGCGCAGGTGGAAGGCGAGTTCTACTACCGCTACAGCTTCTCGGGTGATGGCACCGTGTCGGCCGCACGCTCAACGCTGCAGGGTTCGCCGGCCTGGTACTGCAATGCCTCGCACAACGAACTATCCCGCAGCCCTGCCGTGCATGCCGCGCTGCTGGCGCTGCTGTCCGGTGGCCAGCCGCAACTGCTGGATGCCGTGCCGCCGCTGCGCGATTCGCTGCGCACCGTGCCCGAGTCCGAGCTGCGGCGGCAGTTCAACGAGAAGATCGACTGGAACAGGCTCGACACGCCGCAGCGGCGCGCCTTCCTGGATTCGCTGAATCGCCCGCCGCCGGCGATGGCATGATGGCGCTGGTTCGACAGGTTGAAACAATGAAACAGAAAAGCTTCCGTTTCTGCATGCTGGTCGGAGCGGTCGCGCTGCTCAGCATCGCGATCTTCTACTTCACCACCTACATGGTCCGCGTCAGCGTGGCGCTGGACAACAACGACCTGGAGCCGTTCATCGAACGATCGGTGCGCGGGCTGTGGCTGTGTTTCGGCGCCCAGGCACTGCTGATCGGGCTGCTTTACCTGCTGGTGGCCTTCAAGCCGCACACCGTGTCGCGCGAGGTCATCCTGCTGCTGGGGCTGGGGCAGCTCGTGGAAGTGGTGCTGCTGCTGGTGGTCGCGGACAGCAAGCTGGTGGCGTCGCTGCTGGCGGTGGCGTCGGTGTTCGTGCTGTGCGGCGCGCTGATGTGGCCGAAGAAATTGCCGAGGCCCGCCGAAAGCCCGGTGTAACGGCTCAGCCCGCGAGCTCCCGCGCGGCCCGTGCATTGCGCAGCGCGCGCACGATTCTTCCCTGCTGCATCACCAGCACGCGGTCGCAGCTGGCGATGGTCTCCGGGCGGTGGGCCACGACCACCCGGGTGATCCGCAGCCGGGCGATGGCGGCGCTGACCAGTCGCTCCGAGTGGATGTCCAGATGGCTGGTCGCCTCGTCCAGGAACAGCACGCGCGGCTCGCGGTACAGCGCGCGCGCCAGCATGATCCGCTGCCGCTGGCCGCCGGACAACGCGCTGCCCATGTCGCCGATCAGGCTCTCGTATCCCATGGGCATGGCGGCGATCTCCTCATGCAGCGCCGCCAGCCTCGCGGCTGCCTCGACGCGCTGCGGATCGTAGCCGGGGTCGAAGCCGGCGATGTTCTCTGCCAGGCTGCCGGCGAACAGCTGGTCGTCCTGCATCACCACGCCGGCGGCGGCGCGCAGGTTGCGCGGGCCGAGGCGATGCAGGTCCTCGCCACCGTAGCGGATGATGCCGGCGCCGGGCTTGAGCAGGCCGAGCAGCAGTTTCATCAATGTGGTCTTGCCGCAGCCGGAAGGGCCGACGATGGCCACGGATTCGCCCGGCTGCACGGTGAAGTTCAGGTCGTGCAGCAGCCAGGGATCGCCCTCGGCATGGCGAAAGCTCAAGGCTTCGACCTGGATGGGCAGGTCCGCGGGCAGTGCGCGGTGCTGCTGCTCATCCTGCTCCGGCGCGGCGAGCACGATGTCCGCCAGCCGCTCGCCATGCAGGCGCAGCATGCGCAGCTCGATGCAGCGGTCGATCAGCGCAGCCATGCGCTGCGCAAACTGGTCCTTGTAGGCGAGATAGGCGACGAGCATTCCCACCGAGAAGGCGTTGTGCAGCGTGAACACCGCGCCGAGGGCGATCACGGCGATACGCTCCGCGCCGAACAACAACTGGCTCGCGGCAGTGAAGCCCAGCCCCATGCGTGCCAGCCGCAAATCCTGGTTGACCGCCTCGGCCATCAGGTTTTCGCAGGCGGCCCGGCGCCGCGCCTCGCCACCGCCAACCTTCAGGCTCTGCATGCCGCGCAGGGATTCCAGCAGATGGGTGTGCTGCCGCGCGGCCGCCACCAGCTGCCGTTCGCTGCGCTCGCGCAGCGGTCGCCATGCGCTGCCGCGGACGGCCACATACAGCCCGACAGCCAGCAGCGTCACCAGCGCGAGCTGCCAGCTGTAGACCAGCATCAATGCCAGCGTGACCAGCGCCATCAACCCGTCGATGAGCACTTCGACGCAGCTCGTGGTCAATGTCTTCTGGATCACCTGCACTGAATCCAGGCGCGAGCTGATGTCCCCGAGGTGACGCTTCTCGAAGAACTCCAGTGGCAGCCGCAGCAGATGCGCGAACACATTGCCCATCCACTGCAGGCCGAGCCGTGCGGACAGGTGCGCGACAGTCCAGCCGCGCAGCAACCCGATGCCCACCTGCAATGGCAGCGCGAGCGCGAAGCCGGTGACCAGCACGGTGAGCAGGTCGCGGTCGGCGCTGACCAGCACCTGGTCCACCACCCATTGCATGAGGAAGGGCGCCAGTGCCACGAAGGCCTGCAGCGCCATCGACAATGCCAGCACCCGCGCCAGCACCGGCCACAGCCCGGTGATGCGGCCGGCAAGCTGGCGCAGGCGCAATGCAGGTGGCGGCTTGCATGGCTGGAAGCCCGGCGCCGGCGCCAGCTCCAGCGCCACGCCAGTGAAGTGGCGCGAGATTTCCGCAGTGGTGAGGCGCCGTTCGCCCAGCGCCGGATCGAGGATGGTGGCGCGGCGGCCGCCTGCCTTTGCCAGCACCACGAAGTGGTTCAGGTCCCAATGCAGTACGCAGGGCAGGGTTAGCCTGGCCAGATCCCCCACTTCCAGGCGCAGCGCCCGGCTGCGAAAGCCCAGCTGCTGTGCCACGTGGATCAGCTGGTCGAGCCGCGCGCCCTTCAGCGAGGCGGGAAAACGGCGCCGCAATTCGGCGAGGCCGAGCGGTTGCGCGTGCCAGCTGGCAACCATGGCCAGCGCGGCGAGGCCGCATTCGGTTGCTTCAGCCTGCAGGATCGGCCGCATGGTCGCTGGCATGGCGTGATCAGCGCGATGCGACCCAGCTGACGATGGCTGCGGCCAGGCAGAAATACGAGGCGATGTCGCAGAGCTTGCCCAGCGTGGACACCTGCGAGCGACCGCGCAGCAGCTTGCCGAACGAGCGCGAGTTCAGCGTGGCGGTGACGTCCAGATCCGTTTCGCCCGCCGCGATCGCGGACAGACCGAGGAAGGCAACCAGGAACCCGGGGGCAAGGTGCGCGCGATGGAACAGCACGGCGCTCAGCACCAACCCCGCCACGCCCAGTGCCAGTGCCAGGTGCCGGAATCCGGAACCCTGAATGTTGAAGATGCTCATCAAGTCTCTCCTTGGCCGCAGGAGGCATCGCCATTCCAGAACCCGTCGGGAATGGCGATGACCCATACCGGCGCTACTTCACATCAGCGCATCCACGATCTTGGTCGAGAGGTTGAGCTTCTCGTTCAGGTAGCTGCCAATGGCGTACCCGAAGCCGAACGACAGTGACACCATCTTGCCCACCGTGGTCGCGTTCGAGACGCTGTTCAGCGTGCTCATGGTGATGGACGAAGTGAAGTTCAGGCCACCGGCTCCACCCACTTCGAAGATCTCCGTTGCAGTCAGTTCACGCATGTCATTACTCCTTCTGTCTTGAGATGGCGCAGGCCCTGCGCCCTGGGTCCGGGAATGCACCCGGCGATGCGGTTGGGCGGGTCAGCTTTCACCGAGCTTCCCGCGCAGCGAATACAGCGGTTCGAACAGCCACTCGGCCAGGCGGCGTGTCTCGCCGAGGATGTCGGCGTCCAGCAGCATCCCGGGCTTCAATGCCTCGGCCCTGCCGTAGGCCGTGATGGCCTGGCGTGCCAGCGTCACGGTCACCCGGTACAGCGGCTGGTTGCCGCCGGCGATGCCGGCCAGCGAGCCAAGCTCCTCCGGACCGAGCGCGCTGCGGCTGATGCGGGCAACCCGCCCCTGCTGGTGGCCGAACTTCTGCCAGGGAAAAGCCTGGTAGCGCAGCAGCACGCGATCTCCAGGCGCGATGAACCCCGCGGCGCGACTCGGCACCAGCAGTTCCGCTTCGAGCCGGCCATCGCCCGGCAGCACCGTGAGCAATGACTGACCCGCCTGCACGGCTTGCCCGGGCTTGACGATCTGCGTGGCGATCACGCCAGCCAGCGGGGCGGCGATCACCACCGCGCCGGCTGCCTGCATTTCCACGCGTTCCTGAGCCAGCGCCGCGAGTTGGCGCTGCGCGCCGGCTTCTTCCACCTGCTGCTGGCCTGGCAGTTCGCGCGCGGCCTGTTGCAGCTGGGCGAGGCTGCGACGCAGCGCCGCCGCCTGCAGCTGCAGGGCCTGCATTGCGCCGACCTGATCCAGCAATGCGGACTCCTGCTGTTGCAGCTGCAGCGCGCTGACGAACCGCTGCGCGTGCAGTTCGCGCATGCGTGCGAGCGCGGCCTCGCCGATGTCGATCTGCTGCTGGCGGGTGCCGACCTGCGCTTCAACCAGCGCGAGTTCGCTGCGGGCGGAGCCAAGCTGTGCCTGCAGCCCCGCCGCTTGCGCCGCGAACGAGTGCTGCTGGCCCAGTCGCCCGGCTCGCAGGCCGGCTTCGCGGGCACGCAGGTTCGCCTCGAGTTCTGCGGCAGCCGGACCGCTGGCAATGGACACGCGCGGCACCGCGATGACCGCCAGCACCTGGCCAGCTGCCACGCGCGCGCCTTCGGCTACCCGAAGCTGTTCCACTACACCGGCCGCCGGCGACAGCACCGTGGACAGGCCCAACGTGGGCACCAGCCGGCCAGTCACAGGCGAGCGACGCGTGTAGCTGCCGAACAGCAGGTACAGCACGATGACCAGCGCCGCCACCAGCGCGGTGATCGTCAGCACCCACGGGCCTGGCGATTGCGCCAGCGAGATCTCGCCCAGCCCGCCGGCCCGCCGCGACTCCAGTACTTCCCTGCGAAACAGTTCCTGCGACATCTGCATCACCTGTCCTTGCCCGTGCGCAGATTCTTCGCGGCCTGGGCGGTGTGCTGCGTTCGGCAATCTGCCCTGAATCACCAGAAACATGCGGAGCGCAAGGCACATGCCGGCTTGGCGCCGTCGTCGGGCATGTCCTACAGGCCCTCTGTGACTGTCCCTACTGCGCCCGCAGCAATGCCGCGCGATGCTGCCGATGCGCCCGATCCAGAATTTTCCGGAGGTATCAGATGCTTCACTACGCAGTCGTCTTCTTCGTGATCGCGCTGATCGCGGCGCTACTGGGCTTCACCGGCATCGCTGCCAGTGCCGCGGGGATCGCCAAGATCCTGTTCGTGGTGTTCCTGGTGGTGGCGCTCATTACCTTCCTGCTGAGCAAATCAAAGAGGACATGACCATGGCCACTACCGCTGAACATTTCGCCAATTCCGCCCACGAGGCGGGGATCAAGGCCGACGCCGGCATGCGCCGCAAGGGCGGCCAGCTGCACAAGTTCTTCGATGACGTCGAAGAGCTGCTGCGCAAGGTCTCGAACATGCAGGACGCGGAGATCTCCAAGCTGCGTACCCGCGTGGAATCCTCCATCGACCACGTGAAGTCGAGCGTGAGCAACACCGCGACCACCGCGCTGGAGAACACCCGCGCCGCCGCCAAGGCCACCGACGAATACGTGCATCGCAGCCCGTGGATCGTGATCGGCGCGACCGCGGTGACCGGACTGCTGCTGGGCGCACTGCTGCGCGGCAGCCGCAAGTAACCCTATGCCTACCCACGCGCTGCTGCTTCAGCTCGGCCGGCACCTGCTCTGCTATCTGCAGCTGGGTGCCACGGCCGCAGCCGAGTACCGCAGCGCGTGGGTCAGGCGGGTCGTGATGCTGCTGGTGGGCCTGGTGGTCGCCGTCATCGGAGTGGTGGTGTCATGGGTCGCCGGGCTGGTCGCCGTCTGGGACACGCCATGGCGACTGGCCTATGTGGTGCTGAGCGCGCTGCTGCTGGTGGTTGCCGCAGCCGTGATGCTGTACCGCGCGCTTACCCCGCCTGCTGCGGGGCCGGCCGCGAGGATCTTCCGCGCCGAACTGCGCAAGGACATGGAGCTGTTTCAGGAATGGAAGAGCACGCTGTAATCGCACGCATCGAGCATAGCCGCGCCCAGTTGCGGGCCATGCTGGTGCCTGATCCGCAGACCGGCCACATCGAGGCGGATGTGTTTCCGCGCAGTGCCGTGATGCGCTTCCTGTTCGATCCACGTCGGCGCGGCATGGCCACCGCCGGAATCGCGGCCTTGACTACGCTGGCAGGACGGCGCAAGCGCAGGCGCGTCGGTGGGTGGTCGCAGATGGCCCATCTGGCCAGCAAATTTTTCCTGGCGGGGCGTCGCTGACCAACACACCGCTGGTACGGGGAGCAGGCGATGTCCGAGAGCAAGCATCCGGACCAGGTAGTGGTGATTCCGGACAGCGATCGCGTGATGCGCCTGCTGCGCAGCTGCGTGCTGCTGCTGCTGGCGGGCGTCATCTTCTTCAGTCGCACCATCGCCGTGCCGGTACTGGCGGCGCTGCTGGTGGCCATCGCGCTGTTTCCCGTCGTCAACGGCGCCGCGCGTATCGGCATGCCCCGGGCGCTGGCCGCCATTCTTGCGTTGCTCGCGCTGGTGGCGACCAGCGGCGGCATCCTTTACGCCGTGCGTGAACCGCTGGCGCAGCTCGGCGCTCGCGGTCCGGAACTGATGGCCACGTGGCAGCGCCTGGTGGCGCATGCCACCGGGCGGAACATCGGGCCGGCGACCGCGAGGCAGGAGGGGGCTTCGGCGCTGGTGGATGTGATCGCGCCGGTGGCCGCGCATCTGGCCACTTCGCTGGTGGCGGTGGGCACCAGCCTCATCCTCAGCTATTTCATTCTCACCTTTGGCACCAGCGTGGGCCGGGCGGCACTGGCCGCTTCCCGCGACCGCAGCAACCGGCGCAACTGGCTGCGCGTATGTGGCTCCATCCGCCAGCACGCGGCGCACTACCTGCAGCTGGTGACTGCCATCAACGTGGTGTTCGGTGTGGCCACCGGCCTGGTCCTGACCTGGCTCGGCGTCAAGGACGCCGCGGCGTTTGGCGTGATCGCGGGGCTGATGAATTTCGTCCCGATCGTCGGCGCATTGCTCACCACCTGCATCATCGCTGCCGGCGGCATTGCCGAGCATGGAGCCACGGCTGCCGTGCTGGTACCGGCGGTGGTGTTCCTCATGCTTCACCTGCTCGAGTCGCAGTTCGTAACGCCCATGCTGCTCGGCCGCCGGCTGCAGCTGAACCCGCTGATCGTGATCGTCGGAGTGCTGGGCGGCGCGGCTGCCTGGGGCGTGGGCGGTTCGTTCCTCGCCGTGCCCATCCTCATTTCAGTGAAGGTGGCTTTCGATTCCCACCCGAAGTTCCGCCGTTGGGGACAGGTGCTGGGGCGCGGCGCGCTGGTGGATGTCGAGCCCGACCGCAAGCGGCTGGCGCGGCAGCGCCTGCGCCAGCGCCATGCCGCACGCCACCACGTGGCGACGTCGAAATCCTGAGGGAAAAAAATGGCGCCGGGTGATGAAGCCTGGCGCCTAATTTGGGAGTCGGTTGGCCGTTGGTGGAAGTAGGTCAACGGCGCCGCGGACTTCGAGTCGTCCTGTCGAGCATGCTGCACGTAGTTGCATTCAGGGTCTGTGAGGTGTAAGCGCTGTACGTTGTAGGAATCAACCTACCTGATCGCAGGGGTTCTGTAGGATTCCTCCGACGACAGAGGGCGGGCAACATGCGTTTGCCGCGTGTCGGCTCTTCCCGACAATAGACAGAATATTCATGTATTTGCGCGGAGCGCACGGAGGCGAAAATGGCCAAGGTTCTGATCGCGGATGACCATGCACTGGTCAGGGCCGGCTTGCGGCAATACCTGCAGGACAGCGGGCGTTTCAGCACCATTGCCGAGGCCGGCAGCGGCACCCAGGTGCTGGACATGCTGCGCGGCGAACGCTTCGACCTGCTGATCCTCGACATCAACATGCCGGACCGCGGCGGGCTCGACATCCTCAAGCATGTGCGGGCCAGCCATCCCGAAGTGCGCGTGCTGGTGCTCAGTGGCTATCCCGAACGTCAGTATGCGGTGAATGTGCTGAAGGCCGGCGCCGGCGGCTACCTGTCGAAGGACGGCGCACCGGATGAGCTGCTGAAGGCCGTGGCCCAGGTGCTCTCCGGACGTCGCTACGTCAGCGCGAGCCTGGCCGAACTGCTGGCTTCGGAACTGGACACCGACCACGAGCAGCCGCTGCATGCCGGCTTGTCGGAGCGCGAGTTCCAGATCTTCTGCAAGCTCGCCGCTGGGCAATCCGTCTCGGAAATCGCCAACGAGCTGTCGCTGAGCGTGAAGACCGTCAGCACCTACCGGACGCGCGTGCTGGAGAAGATGGCCTTCAAGTCCAATGCGGACATCACCTCCTATGCGCTGCGCAACGGCTTGATGAGTTGAATGAACGCGGCGCGAAATCCAGAAGAACAATGGCTTGGGGTTCTGCTGGTCGAGGATTCCCCGCGCATCGCGGAGCGGCTGCAGGAACTTCTGACATTGGGTGGCGGCGTGCGCGTGCTGGCGACGGTAGCCGACGAGCCGGCGGCCATCCGCGCGCTGGGCGAGCTGCCGGTTGACCTGCTGATCCTCGACCTGCAGCTGAAGATCGGCACCGGCTTCGGCGTGCTCGAATCGATCGGCTTCAACCGGCCCACCACCGTGGTGATGACCAACTACGCGTTGCCGCAGTATCGCGAGCGCGCCCGGCAACTGGGCGTGGAGCATTTCCTGAACAAGGAAAAGGACTTCGAGCGGCTGCCGGAGATCGTCGCCGACATCCGCGCCGCCCGCCGCTAGGCCGGCACGGCCGGCTGCGGCTCCAGCGGACAGGTCAGCACGATGCGCGTGCCGTTGGGCGCGCGCCAGCCGATGCTCAGCGTGCCGCCCACCGCTTCCATGCGGAAGCGCATCTGCTTCAGGCCGTGCGAACCGGTCTTGCTGTCCGAACCCACCGGCACGCCGCGCCCATCGTCCAGGATTTCCAGCCTGAGGTCGCGGCCGACATGCGCCTTCACTATCAGCTGCGTGGCCCGCGCGTGCTTCACCACGTTGGCCACCGCCTCCTGCACCGTGCGGAACACGGCGATGGCGGTTTCCGGCGGCAGGTCGATGTCCTCGTCCAGCCCTTGCATCTCGAGCTTCAGCTGCGCCTGTTCGCTGCGCTGCGTGGCCAGCCAGCGCAGCGCGGTGAACAGGCCCATGTTGTCCAGCAGCGTGGGACGCAGGTCCTCGATGACGCGGCGCTTGAGCTCCAGCCCCTGTGCCAGCGCCTGTTCGACGCGTTCCCAGCGCGGCAGCAGGTCCGGATCGGCGGGGACGGGCTGGCGCTTGCGGATCTGGGAGATGTCCATGCGCATCGCCACCAGCAGGCCGCCCAGCTCGTCGTGCAGTTCGCGCGCCAGCGCGTGCTTCTCGGCTTCGGCCACGCGGCTCATGTGCAGGCTCAGGTCGCGCAGTTCCGAAGTGCGGTTGTCGATCTGAGTGGCCAGCTGCGTGGCGAAGACATTGCGCCGGCGGATGTCACGTGTGATCAGCAGGCCGAGCATCAGCAGCACCACGATGGTGAAGGCCATGGTGGAGGTGTTGATGACGGTGTTCATCTGGATGGCTTTTTCCAGCCTGTCCAGGCCCAGCGAGATCTGTTCGCGCTCGCGGCCACGCAGCGCATCCAGCGCCGTGGTGATGGCGACCGCCTGCCTGAAGCCGACGTCGGTCTTGATCAGTGCCAGCGCCTCATGCGGCTTGCCCTCCTTGAGCAGCCCCACCGACTGGTGCATCTCCGCCGTCTTGACCTGCAGATCCCGCGCCACGCCATCCAGTACCTGGAGCTGCGAGGGATCCAGCTTCTGGTAGCCCTCGCGCAATTCCCCGAGGATTACCCCGACCGCGGCGAGGCTCGCATCCAGGGGCTTGCGGTACTTCTCTTCTCCGGTCAGCAGGAACCCGCGCTGGGCGCTCTCGGCTTCCATGGCCCTGTAGGCAGCCTCCGCCAGCAGGCGGATGATGTCCTGGCGATCGCGCAACTCCCGGGACAGGTCCAGTGCCTGCGTGCGCCGCGTCTCGCCGACCCAGTACCCCACCAGCACCATCGTGATCGCCAGCAGCATGGGCAGCAGCACGTAGCGACGATTGAAACCCTCCTCGATCAGTCGCTTGTGCATGGCGTTGCGTTCCTTGCCGTCAACCGGCCCTCAGTCCCGGAAATTCTCGAACTGCAAGGGTACTCCCAGTTCGGTCTTTCTCAGCAGCGCGATTGCCTCCTGCAGATCATCCCGCTTCTTGCCGGTGACCCGTACCTTGTCCCCCTGGATCTGCGCCTGCACCTTCAGGCCCGAGTCCTTCAGCTGCTTGACCACCTTCTTGCCCACTTCGTGGTCGATGCCGTGCTTCAGCACCACGTTCTGCCGCGTCCCGCCCAGGTTCTTGTCGATGTCCTTCACCTCCAGGCAGTTCACGTCGATGCCGCGCTTGGCCAGCCGCAGCCGCAGGATGTCCAGCATCTGCTTGAGCTGGAACTCGGCCTGCGCCTTCATCAGGATGGTGAAGGGCTCCTTCTCCTCGCGTGTGTAGGTGGCGCCGCTGCCGCGGAAGTCGAAGCGCTGCTCCAGCTCGCGGTTGGCCTGGTCCACGGCGTTGGCGACCTCATGCCCGTCCAGCTCGGAAACAGCGTCGAAGGAGGGCATCAGGCGGCGCTCGCCGGAAAGCCGTCGGCGCCGACACGCCACGGTGTCCACAACAGCAGCACCTTGCCCACCGCGATGTCGGTCTTGCGCGGGGTGAGCGTGAACTCGCGCAGCGCGATGCTGCGTGCGTCCAGCCGGATATCCAGCGCCGCGATCGCCGCTTCCAGTTCCGTGGCGAGCGCGGCGATGCGCTGGTCCACCTGCCCGACGGATTCCTCCGCGCGGTCGACATCACCGGCTTCGCGGCCGATGCGCGCAGTGTTGCGCACTGCCGTGGTGGCGCGGCCGATGCTGGTGGCGGAAACCGCCTTGCGCCCGAGGAAGGCACCCAGGATGGTGGCGCCGATGGACAGGGCCGCCTGCAATTTCTGCTGCGAGGCCTGGCCTTTCTCGCGCTCCACGCGTTCCAGCGCCCGCTGCTTCTGTGCCTGCAGTGTCGCGAGCTTCGGCGCGAACTGCTGGCGCAGCTTGTCCGCCTGCGCATCGCGCGCCTCCCGCACGGCCAGTGCCAGGCGCGCGCGGAAGTCTCCCTCCGATTCGCCGGCGCGCGAGGTCAGCTTCAGTGCATCGCAGGCCAGCAGCTTCAGCTGGCGCTGCTGGTACAGCTGCGTCGCCAGCGCCTTGCCCCACTCCGTGTAGTTCGCCAGGCGCTGCGCCGGGGCCGGCAGCTCGCCGAAACCGGCGCCAGCCACCGGTTCGCGGGTGGCCGCGATCGGCAGTTCCTCCGCTTCGCTCCACAACACTTCCCTGCCATCGTCCGACAGCGTCGCGGCCAGGCTCAGCGATTGCCATTCATCGATTCCGGCGGCCTTGTCCACGTAATGCAGCTTCGCGTGCCCCAGCACGCGCGGCCGGTAGGTGACGCGCTCGGTCGCGCCCTTCACCGGCAGGAATACTTCCTCGACATCGCCGGGCAGCGCGGGGCGTGGCGGTGGTAGCGATGCTGCCGGAGCCGTCGCGTCCAGTGCCAGCACCTTGCTGGTCATGGTGGAACCTGCGCCGGCGCCCTGCCGGCGCGGGCTCATCAGCCGCGAGATCTCCGCCGGCGTCAGCGGCCCGCGCAGGTATGACAGCGCCCAGCGGCTCTTCAGCAGCACCGGCACGTCGTCGTGCACATTGCGCATCAGGAACACGCGCTGCGTCAGCGAGCCCAGCTGCTTCGCCAGCTCCTCGCGCGATGGGCCATCGGCCAGCGCGGAGGTCAGGCCGTCCAGCAAACGGTCGCGGTCGCGCTCGGTCTGCAGCCTGCCGATCAGCCAGGTGCCGGTGTTGCCCAGGCCCTTGTAATCAAGGTCCACCGGGTTCTGCGTGGCCAGCACCACGCCCAGGCCAAAGGCGCGCGCCTGCTTCAGCAGCGTGAGCATGGGCGGCTTCGAGGGCGGCACCGCCGAGGGCGGGAAGTAGCCGAAGATCTCGTCCATGTACAGGATGGCGCGCAGCGCGGAAGTGCCCGGCTGGCGGCGCATCCAGCCAATCACCTCGTTGAGCAGCAGCGTGACCACGAACATGCGCTCGGCATCGGACAGGTGTGCGATGGACACGATCGCGATGCGCGGCTTGCCCTCCGGCGTGAACAGCAGCCGTTGCGCCTGCAGTGGTTCGCCGCGCGTCCAGGTGGCAAAGCGCGGTGAGGCCAGCAGGCCATTGATGGCCAGCGCCAGCTCCATGCGTTCCTTCGCGGGGAAGAAAGTCTCCAGGTCGAGCGCGCCCAGCTTGTCGATTGGCGGCTTCTGCACCGTGGCTACCAGTGTGGCCAGATCCACCGCGCGGCCCGCGCGCCAGGCGTGGTCCAGCAGGTTGGACAGCAGGATGTGGTCGCGGCTTTGCAGTGGATCCGCGTCGCGCCCCAGCAGCGTGAGCAGGCCCGAGATCACCGAGCCGATGCGCTCGGAAAGGCCGGCGGCATCGGCCAGCAGTTCGGCCGGCGGCGGCGCCAGCGATTGCAGGATGGACAGCGGCAGGCCGCTGTCCGAGCCGGGCGTATAGATGGCGACGTCGGCGGCGTCGCGGAATTTCTGGATGCGTTCGGGCTGCTGGTCCCACTCGGCGAGGCCGGCGCGCCACTGTTCGGAAACCTTCGCGGCATAGTCGTCGATGGAAAGGCCCTTGCGCGCGGCTTCGCCCTCATCCACCCAGCCCGCGAAGTCGCGCGGCGCGAGGTTGGGGAAGGTGAGCATGAGATTGCCGAGATCGCCTTTCGGGTCGATGCAGATGGCCGGGATGCCGTCGATGGCGGCTTCCTCGAGCATGGCGAGGCACAGGCCGGTCTTGCCACTGCCGGTCATGCCGACGCATACGGCGTGGGTGGTGAGATCGCGCGAATCGTACAGCAGTGGTTCTTCGGACAGCTTGTTCGTGGCGGCGTCGAAAACCTTGCCGAGGTAGAACGCGCCCAGCTTCTCGTAGTCCGTTGTCATGCCGTTGCGCCACTCCTGATGCGGGGTGGGATTGTAGCTGGATGGATCGGGATGTTCCCGGCAGCGCCGAGAGTCATACGAAAGCCGGGAGGTTCGTATAACTGGTCAGGCGATCGGCCAGCGCCCGAATTCACCGAGCGAGGTTCACCGACCTGTTCGTGAAGCCTTCTCGATGGCCACCTGATTCACCAGCGTCTTCGGCGGCGGCGCGAGCTTGGCACCAGCGAGGCGAGCAGCAGCCCACCGAGCGCGAGCAACGGCAGTGGTGTCATCGCCCCGCCTCCCCCCGATGATTCCGGTGTCGCCGGTGGATCGCTGGTGGGCGGTGTCGCTGGCGGATCGGCCGGCGGAGTTGCCGGTGATGTGGGTGGCGAAGCCGGCGGCGACGCAGGCGGCGAGGCGGGCGGCGACGCGGGTGGGTTGATCGCCGGACCGTCCAGTTTCACCACGAAGCCGTCGCCATAGCCACCGCCATAGGTCCGCTGGAATGCGCCGGGGGTGGTCGGAAAATCGCTGATGCAGCCCGTGCACGGCACATTCATTTCGAATGGTTCGGGGAAAGAGCTGCCGCCCACGACGTAGATGCTGCCATTGGCACCGAGCGCCATGTCGGTGCTGAAGTCATGCGAGGTGCCGCCGAGGTAGGTGGAATAGATCAGCGCTGATCCAGCCGGATTGAGCCGAGCGATGAAGGCGTCGCCGCCGCTGTCGCCTGGGGCGGTGGCATTGTGCGTGGGCTGCAGTGCATCCGCCGTCACCGGAAAGTTGTCCGACCCCGTTGTGCCCACTACGAACACGCTGCCATCGGGCGCGAACGCCATCGAGGCACCCGCGTCGCCCTGGCTACCGCCCAGGTACGTGGCGTAGTCCAGGGTGCCGGCCGACGAGAACCTCGCCAGGAAGGCATCCGAGCGGCCGCCGATGTTGGCCTGCAGCGCACCCGCCGTGACCGGAAAGTCGGTGGAATTGGTCGAGCCGACCAGGTACGCGTGTTCCGCGGCATCGATGATGATCTTGCTGGGCGAGTCGGTGTCGTTCCCGGGGACGCCATCGGTACTGGTCTGGCCGCCAAGATAAGTGGAATAGAGGAGCGCCGTGCCGGCGGGATTGAGCTTGGCAACAAACGCATCCCTGGCGCCGTTGCGCACCTTCTGTGAGGCAGACGCGGTAACGGGAAAATCCGTCGCGTTTGTTATCCCGGTGAGGTACGCGTTGCCTTGTGCATCAACGGCGATCGAAACACCAAACTCGGTGTCGGCAGCCAGGTCGGGATTGGTGGTCTCGGCGCCCCCGAGGAAGGTGGAGTAGAGCAGCGCCGATCCGGCCGCGTTGATCTTGGCCACGAACGCATCGATGGGACCATGGAACGTAGTCTGGTAGGCGCCGGCCGTGGTTGGAAAGGTCCTCGAACCCGTCGAGCCCGTCACATACATGTTGCCACTGGCATCCAGGGCGAGCCCGCCGGCGCTGTCATTGAGGGTGCTGCCCAGGAAAGTGGAGTAGGCCAGCGATCCGGAAGGATCGAGCTTGACGATGACCGCGTCGGTCTGGCCACCCTTGAAGGTCGACTGCAGCGCGTTCGGCGTGGTCGGGAAGTCGGCCGCGTAGCTCACCCCGACTACATAGGCATTGCCGGCGGCATCCACGGAAATATCTCCCAGGCCCGCGGTGCCATGGCCACCGAGGTAGGTGCTGTAGAGCAGCGTGGATCCGGTGGGGTCGAGCTTGGCCACGAAGGACTGGTAGCCGCTGTTCGCCGCCGGCTGCACAGCGCCCGGCGTCACCGGCAGGTCCTGCGATTGCGTGCTGCCGGAGATGTACGCGCTGCCGTCGGCACCGATGGCGATGCTGCCGATCGAGTCGCGCGCACTGCCGCCCAGGAACGTGGAGTAGGCGATCACCGGGTCGATCACCAGCGGGCGGCTGCGATCGTACTGTTCGACTTCGAAACCCACGCGATTGGGGCCGCGCCGCACATAGCGGCTGCCGATCTCGCGCCGCACGGCACCTGCCTGCTGGTAGGCGAAGGGTTTGTGCTGGCGCAGGATGCCGTTGGCGGTATGCAGCAGCAGGTCGCCGTTGGCGGCGAGTTCGAGCCGTTGCGCGCCATCGAAATCCAGCACGATGCGGGCCGGGTCGGCGGCCGGGGCGACGATGAAGTCGTATTCCAGCTGCTGCTGCTGCCCGTGGTAGATGAGGTCGATGCCGGGATAGACCTGGTTGTAGCGCACGCGGGCGTAGGTGGGCACGCCGGTGCGCCACTTCGCGGGGTCCTTGCCGATGAAGTAATTCACTTTGCCGGGCTGCGGGTCCACGCCGCTCAACGTGGGCGCGGTGTGCGCGCCGATCAGTCTCATGCGCAACGCCAGTGTGTTGTCGGCGGCGTGACGCGTGGCATCGGCCTTGCCGGCGAGCAGCAGCACGGCTTCCCCTGGCGTCAGCTGCAGGCGGTAGCCCTGTCCCTGCGCCAGGAAGTGCACGGCCGCAGCGGCCTGGCCGTGGTTCTCTTCGAAATGCAGTGGCAGGTTGCGGTAGCTTTCGCTCAGCCGGGGAGCGGCAGGGGAGTGCGGTGCGGCCCCGACTACCAGCAGCAGCGGAATGGTCAGTGCCCAGCGTGGCGCAATTGACATGGCAGCCTCCGGCGCGGAAAGGGGAGAAATCAGCCAGAGCGTCGAAGGCTAGCCGGCGCGATCAGCAGGAGATACAGGGTCGAATCCGCCAGTCGGAGCAGGATTTGGCCGACAGCGCCCCGTCGCCTGCGGCGGCGCTCAATGGCGGGCAATTCCGCGTGGGCCACCCCGCTCCTGCAACGCCGCCTCGATTTCCTCGTCCGTGATTCCCAGCTGCGCTTCCTCGGCCTGATCGAGCCCGCCACCCAGGCCGGCTTCATCGGCATCGACGATGTCGTCGGGCGCGATGTCCGCGGCCGCATCCACATCCGCAATTTCCTCGACACTGGCGCGTTCGCCGGTGCCGTGGCGATCGCTGGTGTTGTCCAGCCCGCCAAGGCCGGTCATGTCGGACCCGGTGTCGGAGCTGTCACTGGGCCCAAGCGAGCGGACGTCATGTCCTTTGGCGATGCTCCCGCCCGACTGGTCGAGCAGCAGATCCAGATCCACGTTTTCTGTCCCGGCCATGGCACACCCATCAGCTGCAAGAGATGGTGCGATCTTGCTGCCGCAGCGCGGCTTCAACATGACGGGTTGCACCGCACCTGCCGTAGGATTCGGCTGATAACGCGCCGCAGGCGCGCCCGGCGCCGCGATTTTCGGCTGTTTGCGCCAGGAATCGCTGTGGCAGGATCAGACCCTGCCCGGGTTTCGTCGGTGCGCTGGTCGCCAGCGGTCCGCAAGCACGCTTCCCTATACTGCCGCCATGAACATCCACCTGTCCGCCATCGAAGCCCGCATCATCGGGGCGCTGATCGAAAAGCAGATCACCACGCCCGATCAATATCCGCTGTCGCTGAATGCGCTGGTCAATGCCTGCAACCAGAAGAGCAACCGCGCGCCGGAGATGCAACTGGATGAAGGCAGCGTGAAGGCCGCGGTGGAGGGCCTCGGCCGGCGGCACATGGTGATCGAGAAATCCGGCTACGGCAGCCGCGTGCCGAAGTATCACCAGATCTTCTGCAATACCGAGTTCGGCAGCCTGAAGTTCACCCCGCAGGAAACCGGCATCATCTGCGAACTGTTGCTGCGCGGCGCGCAGACGCCGGGTGAGTTGCGCAGCCGCGTGCCGCGTCTAGCCGAGCTGCCGGATCCCGGCGTGATCGACTCATTGCTTGAAGGACTGGCGCAGCGCCCCGATGGGCCCTACGTGGCGCAGCTGGCGCGCGAACCCGGGCGGCGTGACGCGCGCTGGGCGCAGTTGTTCGAGGAATTGCCGGCTTCGTCAGTGGTGGCCGTCGCCGGGCCCACGCCTGCCGCATCGCCAGACAATGACGCGCCGGCAGCGATACGACCGGATCTTCAGGCGCGCGTTGCGGCACTCGAGAGCGAGGTCACCGCGCTGCGCGCCGAAATCGCGGCGCTCAAGCAGTAGATAAGCGCATTGCGGCCGCCGGCTCTCGATATCATCGGGCAGCGTGACTTACAAGGTGGCGAATCCCATGGCATCGAGCAAGAAAGAATCCGGCAAACCGACCCAGGCGCAACGCATGCTGGAAGTCGCCAGGAAAGCGAAGGCGAAGGGCGGCGGGAACCAGTTCGCCCGTGCCACGGGCAAGTCCGCATTGACCCGTAACGGCAGGAAGGCAACGCGCATGGGCTAGCGGCTGGCGCTTGCCGCGCTGCCGTTACTGCGATCGCTGGTTCGCCGCGCCCGGAGTCGGCACCTGCAACTGGAAATCCCCGCCGAAGTTGTCCGTATCGAGGCCATCGCGGATACGCGCCGCACTGTTGACCGGTGCGGGCACGGCGGGCGCTGGTGCGGCGCCACCGCGCCGTCCGCCGCGCGGCGCGGTGGGCACCACCACGATGTTTCCGCCCTGCCGCTGGTTGCCTTCGAGCGTCGCGAGCTCCGGACTTGCGATGGTGCCGTTGGCACTGGAGCTGCTCTGCTGCGATCCGTAGACCACGGCATCGATGACGACCTTGCCGGTGGCGTCCAGCAATGCCAGCGAACCCGCGCGCGGCGACAGGGCGCCGCCGAACCATTGATCGGCTGCACGCGGTCCCTGGAAACCCACCGTGGCAACCTCGGAATTGACGATGGCCGCGCCATCGGGGTGAGCGCGGTCGAGCGCGCGATCGAGCCTGAGCCCGCCGCCCAGTGCCTGCACCGCGTCGCCGCTTCGATGCGCAAATTTCGTCGCGGGCGCAAAGCTGATGCCAGTTCCGGCGGCGGAGACATCGATGCCATTGATGTGGTCCTGCTGCAGCGGGGCGACCAGGTCCACGCCGCCATTGCCAATGGTGCCGACTCTGGCGGTTTCCCTGCGGCTGCCGGTGTCGATGGTCAGCATGTCGCCGGCCGAGAGATTGGCCACCGCGGCGAGCCTGAGGCTGGTCGCGCCCGCCGCGGCCGGCGCCGCCAGGGTTGTCTGCGTCGCCGCTTTGCCCACGGCGGTGACGGTGGCGACCTCGTACTTGCCGCCAGCATCGATGCCGATCTTCTCGCCCACAACGAAGCCACTGGCGCTGGTCACTGGCAGATTGTTCGAGCCGGCGGGAAACGTGAGCCACGGCCCGGTCGACACGGGAATGAACAGTGTCGAGGCCGGTGCGGACGCTGAGCCAACGCTGGCGATGGTGCGCGCCTCGCCATCCACGTCGATCTGCTGGCCGGCGGCAAAGTCCGTGGTGCTGCGGACATTGATGACCTTGTCGCCTGCTCTGGCGGGCGCGGCCAGTCCTGAACTGGCCATGCCCAGCAGGTAGTAAGCACCCGGCGCGAGCTTCGTTCCGGCCGGAATCCTCGCCAGCGTCACCGCTGCCCACTGGCTCTGCGTATTGATCAGGCTCCATCCGGAAACATCGACTGCATCGGCCGCGGCGTTGTACAGCTCGATGAACTGTCCCGTTGGCGAGGCGAGCAGCAGTTCATTTATTTTCACCGGCAGAACATTGCGCACTCGCGCCTGCATGGTGTCAGCCTGTGGGCCGCGGGTCGCGGGGTCGGTCCATTCAGCGCGGGCCGCAACAAAACCCGCAGCCATCCTGCCCGGCGCAGTCACATGGAAAGTGGCGCTGACATTCGCCCCTGGCGCAATGGCGTCCGCAAACGTCCTGCTCGAGCCCTTGCCACCGGCCACCACCGCCTTCCAGCCGGCCGGCAGTGAAAGACTCAACTTCAGGCGCGTCGCGGCCGCGTCGCTGGTATTCGTGAATGTGGCGGTGACCTCCTGCGTTGCTCCCGGCGTGAACGCCGTCATCCGCGTGAGCCCGAGGCGTTGCACCTCGTACTGGGCCGCGACGATATTGGCCTGTACCGCCCTGGCCGTGGCTTCGGAGGGATGCCCCGTGGTCATCACGCCTTCGTAGAAGGTCCCGGCCGAGCCATTGCCGTTGTCGCCGCCATTGCCCAGCAGCACGGCGCCTTTCTTGTTCATCGGAAAATAGGCGCTGCCCTGCGGCGTACCGGGACGCACGCCGCTGTAGAAGGTCGCGAGCTCGCCGCCCTGCGCATTGCCGCCGCGCAGATCCCACTTGTTGCCGCCGCCGCCGCCGACCATTGCGGTGACGAACCGCCAGGAGTCGATGGTGGGGCTGCCGGCATTTTCCTTCGCGTTGTAGCCGGAGAACAGGCCGGCCTCCATGTCGGCCATGATCCATGGCCCCGGGCCTGCACCTTTGCCCCAGGCGGTGGCAGTGCCGAAGTAAGTGGTTTCCATGGTGCCGGTGCCGACGGCGCGGCTGTTCGTCGACGCGTTGCCATAGTCGAAGCAGCAGCCGCTGTCGTAATGCGTGCCATCGATCACGTAGTACATGCCCTCGGGCTCGTCGTTGATCGCCAGGCCCGCGGCATCGTTGTTGCGCAGCCCCATGCCCGGCATGAAGAAGGCGCCATAGGCCTTGTGTCCGCCGATGCTGACCGGTGCCATGTCGGCGATGGGCAGTGTGTCGAAGCCGCCCTTGGCCGGACCGAAGAAGGTGCCGGGCGGCGCCTGGTAAAGGTGGTTGCCCTTGCCGGACTGGTCGTAGATGCGGCTGATCACGCACAGCGCGCTGGCGCAAAACGAATCCTGCGCGGCGGCGTTGGCATGGCCGCTTGCCGCAAGCACGCCGATGTCCTGCGTCCTGCCATCCGTCTGGCGCGTCACCTGGTACAGCGGCCCGCGATAAGCGGCGTACAGCGCGCGCGTGGTGCTGTGGGCCGCGACGCAGGGCGTGCCCGCCGCGCCGTAGATGTCGCAAGGGCCCTGTTGAGCTGCGCCGGCAGTGCTGCGCTGAGCGGATGCGGCGGGAGCGATGCAGATCATCACCGCGGGCAGTACGAGAGTGAATGCGAGGGGCGTGCAGGTCTTCATCGTTGCCAGCTCCGGTCCCTCTCTGGATGAGGAATATCGAGACCTTTCAAATGTGGGTCGCTGCGGCCATGTCGGACACAAGGCTTCGACGACACACATCAGGTCGTCATGGGTCGCCATCGACACAGGCTAGCCGTGCGCTGGGGCTCCGTCGAGCCCGTATATGGAAGGTACGCACGCCACCAATGCCAACGGGCTAGACTGCGTCCCGTGCTCAGACGGGGTGGCAAAGGACGGATCTCGAACGAACTGGTGGCTGCCAGCTGCGCGGCCATCCTGGCCGTTTATGCCGCCGGTACCTGGCGCACGCGCGATGCGGATCGGCGCTTCGGAGTGGAAGGGGAGATGCGGCGACCGGCGCGGCAGGCCCAGGTTCCCGCGGCCTCCATTCCTGTGGCTGTTGCAGCTGCCATTCCGCGGGCGGCGCCTGCCGTGGTGGCGTCCGCGAGCCAAACCAAGACGGTCGAATCAAAGTCGATCGAGCCCAGGCCCGCGTCGAAGCAACCAGTGAAGGTCGATGCAGTGCCGCTGCCTGTCGCGGCCGCGTTGCCTGAATCGCCCGAACCCGCGAACCCCGCCGTCGCGGCGGTGGTTGCCGCACCTGTGGAAGTGACGCCCGGGCCCGCAGACGAAGCCACGGTTGCCGCCGATGACGCGCAAGCCGAGTCCTCCCGCAAACGCTGGCTCGACGGCTACTACACCGGCTGGGGCACCTCGCGGCATGGTGACATCCAGTCCTTCGTGCGCATCGAGGATGGAAAAATCATCGATGCCGGCGTCGCCTCCTGCGAGACGCGATATCCCTGTGATGTGATCGACCTCATCATCCGCCAGCCCATCGCGCGGCAGAGCGCCGACGTCGATCGCGTGTCGCGCGCCACCGAGAGCGCCGATGCCTACTACTACGGCCTGGTGACGGCGCTGGAGCACGCCGAGTCCGGCACCTTCAAGTCCGCCCGGCCGTGATCCGCAGCATGCTGGTGATGGGCACCGTGGTGTCCATCGAAGTGGATGCGCCCGAGGCTGCGCTGGCGCGCGCCTTCGAGTGGTTCCAGCAGGTGGAAAACGCATGCTCGCGTTTCGACGCGGCCAGCGAGCTGCGGCAACTACCAGTGGGCTCGGCAGCCGCGGCGAGCCCCATCCTGTTCGAAGCCGTGAGTTTCGCGTTGAAAGTGGCGCAGGAAACCGCTGGCGCCTTCGACCCCACCATCGGCAGCCGCATGAGCGCACGCGGCTACAACAGGAACTACCTTACTGGCGCAACCATCGATGCACTGGGAGCCGACGACGCCAGCTTCCGCGATGTGTTGCTGGATGCGCAGCACCACACCATCCTGCTGCGCCGGCCGATGACGCTGGACCTGGGTGCCGTTGCCAAGGGTCTCGCCGTGGACGCTGCGGCACATGAGCTGCAACCCTACCGCGATTTCTGCATCGACGCCGGTGGCGACATCTACTTCGGCGGGCACAGCCCCGCGGGCAAGCCCTGGCGCGTGGGCATCCGCCATCCGCGCCGCCGCGACCAGGTCGTTGAACGGCTGGATGTGTCGGACTGCGCGGTGTGTACCTCAGGCGACTACGAGCGCGGCGCGCACATCCTCGACCCGCGCGACGCCGCAGTCGCGCCGCGCGTGGCGAGCGCCACGGTCATTGCACCCAACGCGATGATGGCGGATGCGCTTGCCACCGCTGCCTATGTGCTCGGCCCCGGGCAGGGCATCGCATTGCTCGACCACATGGGCGTGCAGGGCCTGCTCATCACCCCGGAGCTGCAACAGTTCCGCACCAGGGATTTCGGCCGTGCGTGAACTGCTCCACTTCCTCAAGACGCCCAAGGGGCTGCTGACATTGCTGCTGCTGCTGCTGACGGCCATCGCGGCGCCCGGCGAAGGCGCCGGCGTGACCATGCGCAACATGGGCGCCGCGGTGTTCGCGGCCGGCGTCGTGGACCTCTTCATCCTGCGCTGGCGCAACGGCGGCTGGGAATACCCCAGCGGCGCGGTGCTCACCGCGATGATCGTCTGCATGGTGATGCGCGCGCAGGAACCCTGGCTGGTGCCCGTCGCCACCTCCGTGGTCGCGGTGCTGAGCAAGTACGCGATCCGCACGCGCCACGCGAATGTGTTCAACCCCGCGGCGCTGGCGCTGGTGCTGATGGTCTACCTGATGCCGCATGGACAAAGCTGGTGGGGCGCGCTGCCGGAAGTCGCACCACCGTGGTTGCGCGCGGTGCTGCTGCTCGGCGGCCTGTATCTCACCAGCCGCGTGAACAAGCTGCCGCTGGTGCTGGCCTTCCTCGGCGTGTATTTCTGCCTGTTCACCGCCACCGCGTTCCTGGGCGATGCGCGCCATGTCGCCGAGATCTTCCGCTCGCCGGACATCGACGCGGTGCTGTACTTCACGCTGATCATCCTCACCGATCCGCCCACCTCGCCGCCCAAGTACGCCGGGCAGTGGGTGTTCGCGCTGATCGCAGCGGTGGCGGGCTACGCCGTGTTCATGCTGTTCGGCGAGGCCTGGTTCCTGCTGGCGGGCGTGCTGGTGGGCAATGTCTGGGAGGCATGGCAGCGGGTGCACCGGCGTTCGCAGCAGCGGTTCGCGGGCAAGCTGGCGGTGTTCCTCCGTGAGATCAGCCCGCTGCGCGGCTAGCGCAGAGCGCAGCCTTGCAACGTGGGAAGCCTTCGAAGCAGACTTTGGTACCCGCAATCTCCAGGAGCAGCCATGAAGACCGCACTACGCATCGCCGCATCACTGATCACGCTTGCCTGCCTTGCCAGCCCGGCTTTCTCCGCGGAAGCCACCCGCAAGGAGCTGCGCCGCGAGGATCTTTCCGGCGCGCCGGGCATGGAGGTCGTCCTTTCCATCACCGAGATCAAGCCGGGTGAGGAAATCCCCGCGCACTTCCATCACGGCATCGAGGCGGGTTACGTGCTGGAAGGGGGCACGGCGAAGAATGCCGCCGGTGCCGAGATCAAGATGGAAACCGGCTCGCCCATCTTCAACCTGCGTGATGCGAAGCATGGCGGCTTCAAGGTGACGGGCACCAGGACGCTGAAATTCGTGACCGTGCACATCGTGGACAAGGGCAAGCCGCTGTTCGATACGTCGGGCAAGTAGCCTGGCGAGCCTCAGCGCCGGCTGTCCGGCAGATCGATCCGCCCCCAGCCGTACACCGGATCCCAGCCCGGATCGCCAAGGTCCATGGCTTCGCTGCGCATCGCCGCGAGGATCTGGTCCCGCGTGGCCTGTGGATTCACGCGCCACCGCCGCTCGATCTGCGCCGCCACCAGCGGCGCGGCGAATGATGTGCCTGACACGGGTTCGCCGCTGATCACCGGCGCGCCCGTGCCGGGGAAACTGCCGCGCGCCGCGAACTGCACCTGCGTGCCGCGCCCCGCGCGCCTATAGATCAGGCCCTTCTCATCCAGCGCCGTCACCGCGATCACGCCCGGATACGCAGCCGGATAGCCCGGCGGCGCGGCCGGGCCACCATTGCCCACCGCCGCAACGATGGCCGTGCCGCGCGCCAGCGCGGCATCGATCACCAGCTCCAGTACTTCGTTGCGCGGCCCCTCGATGCTGATGTTGATCACGCGCAGGTTGCCGGAGAGCAGCCAGTCGATGGCCGCAACGATGGCATCAGCCGGCGCGACCAGCCGCTGCTTCGCATCCACGCCGAATACATCGCACACCGCAACGCCCGCACCCTGCGCGCTCGCCAATTGCGCCACTGCCGAACCATGCGGCCGCGGCGTATAGCCGCCGGTGGCGAAGCCACGCGTGGCCTGCACCACATTGCGCAGCGGCGCCAGCGTTGCATCCGCGCCGGTATCGATGACGCCGATGCGTGCCGCGGCGAGGTTGGAAGGCGCGGTCACCACGGCGGGCGCCTCCGCGATCCTGCCCATCGCCTCGGTGCCAGCCGCCGCCATCGGCCGGAACACATGATTCGGTGCCGCGCGCACCTCCGGCACACGCTGGCGCAGCGTGTTGATGGCCTGCTCGATGGTTTCGTTGGCGCGCACGCGCACGCGCACCAGGCTCTGCTGCAGAGAATCCAGCCGCTGCTCCGACACCACGGTGTAGCCCGCGCCGCGCGCGGCAGCGGCGACATTGCCCGGCCCGATCAGCAGCACCTCGGCACGTTCGCGGTCACCGCCGCGGGCGTTGCGCTCCACGTCGATGCGCGCGCGGCGGTCGCCGCTGCCGGAACGGTCATCGGGGCTGCGGCCGGCATCTTCGCCCCGGCGGCCCACGTCACGACCGCTGCGATCCGTCCCGCCGCCGCGGCCGGAGCGATCCTCGCGCTCCGCGGGCCCGCTGCGGTCCCGCAGCTCGCCCCGGTCGCGGGGCTCGCGGACCTCCCGCGGCGCAGGGCCGGCCTCACGGCATTCAGCCACCGCGGACACACCCAGCAACGGGCCAGCCAGCAGCAGGCCGAGAACCAGTGCACGGTTTGGGTTGCTCACTGGGGGCACGTTACAAGAACGATCCGCGCCCGGAAATATTCCGCGCCGGTTGAACCGCCGCGGCAGCCTGCGGACTCAGGCGGCGGGCGGAAGCGCCCTTTGTTGCTGCACGGCGTGCACCTCGGCCAGTGCCAGGCCAGTCTGCCGCGCCACGATCGCCAGCACCGCATGCCCGGAGCTTCTCGGCAACCGCACCTGGTGCAGTCGCTCCCAGGCGCGCACCCGAGCCTCGTGGGTATTGCCCGGCGAGCACTGCTCCACCATGGCCAGCCTGCGCCGCTCCTCGGCGTCCAGTCGCGCATTCTCGAGGCGGGTACGGTGATCCAGGACCGGATCGAAGGAATTCATGTGGTTTGCGCCGCCGCGTGCAGCGTGGCGCTGACGCGGATCTGCGCATGAATCGGGCAGGATTCCTGCACGCTCTGTTCCCGCACGCGCAACCCGGTGCATGACACCTGCACGCGGCGGCTGCGCTGCTTGCGCCCCGGCTCTTTGGCCAGTTCCGCCACCTGCGCGGACAGATCGAATTCACCGTTGCAGGAGTAGCACGGGCAGGCATAGCGGAAGAAGCCATGCGCGGCGGGGAAATACGAATATGCCGTGGCCGAAGGCGCGCGGTTGGTGCCGTCTTCGAACTCGAACTCGACGTACACCTCGGCCAGCCGCGGATAGATCTCGCGCAGCGGTGCGGTACGGCTGCGCTCCAGCTTCAGCTGTTCGCGATTGTTCATGATCTGGGTGTGGAAATTCACCTTGATCATCCCGGGATTCTGGCCATGTGACTCCATCGGAGGGGCGGCGGTTCGAAGCGGAAAGCGCCTTGATGGAGGCGTGCGGTCCGGTGCGGACACGATGACGGTCGCGGTGCAAGCTAGCATGTCCGGCTGGGGGTCGTGGGCATTTCTCCGGAAGGAGTTGTAGCGGGGGTTGCCGGCAGGATTGCGTGAAATTCACTGCGGCTCGCGCGACATCCGGTAGCCTGCGACGCATACGTGGCTTGCGCCACTTCCGGCAGCCTCATCGCAGGTATTCCAATGGCAAGGAATTTCGCGGGCAACTTGCCCTTCTTCATCACCGAGGCGTCATGGCAGCGGATGTGCTGATGGCCAATGCCGTTGCCGACACGGTCGGTACGGAGGTCTCGCTGCGCATGGTTGGAACCCAGGTTCCGCCCGTGAAGATGTCCATCCAGGTCGCCATCGCCGGCAAGGCGAGGGTGCAGATCCAGGGCCGGCTGCACAAGCTCGCGCCCTGGGCGGACATCGGCGAGGCGTGCGACAAGTCCTGCCTCATCTATATCGACCCGATCTGGTCGCTGCGTGCGGTGAGTTCGGAAACGGGCCCGGCATCCTCCGTATCAGTGTGGGCAGCATGGGGAATCTGAAGCCGGCGGCGTGGCAGGGCATTGTCGCGCGGCATCGCCACGCGAATGCGTGGAAGGCCGGCTGGCAACTGCTCAACACCCTGGGGCCGTACCTGCTCACATGGGTGGTCTACTACTGGTGCGCCTCCGCCGGAATCTGGTGGCTGGTGCCGCCGCTGGTGCTGCTGGCCAGTGGCCTGCTGGTGCGGGCCTTCATCATCTTCCACGACTGCGGCCACGGCTCGTTCTTCAGGTCGCGCTTCGCCAATGATTTCTGGGGCTGCATCTGCGGCGTGCTGACCTTCACGCCGTATTACCAGTGGCGCAGCGAGCACGCCATCCACCACGGCACGGCCGGCGACCTGGACAAGCGCGGCACCGGCGACGTGTGGACGATGACGGTGCGCGAATATCTGGCCGCATCGCGATATCGCCGCTTCGCCTATCGCCTGGCGCGCAATCCCTTCGCGCTGCTCGTGGTTGGGCCGCTGGTGATGTTCCTGGTGGTGCAGCGCTTTGCCAATGCGAAGGCCGGCGTGCGCGAACGGCATTCGGTGTGGTGGACCAATGCCGTCATCCTGCTGGTGGGCGCGGCGGTGTCCATCGTCACCGGCTTCTGGACGTACTTCATTTTCCAGTTCGCCATCCTGCTGGTGGCGGGCAGCTGCGGCGTGTGGCTGTTCTATGTGCAGCACCAGTTCGAGGAAGCCTACTGGGAGCGCGGCAAGGACTGGGACTACGGCGTGGCGGCGCTGAAGGGCAGCTCTTATCTGAAGCTGCCGCGGATCCTGCAATGGATGTCCGGCAACATCGGCTTCCACCACATCCATCACCTGAGCCCGCGCATCCCGAACTACAACCTCGAGCGCTGCCATCGCTCCGAGCCGCTGTTCCGCGACATCAAGCCCATGACGCTTGGTGCCGGGCTTGCCGCGCTGAACCTGCGCCTGTGGGATGAATCCACCCGGCGGCTGGTGGGCTTCCGCAGCCTCAGGCCAGCGTTGTCAGCACGTCCGCGTACCAGGCGCAGTTGAGCCCGAGGGATTCATCCTCCTGAAGGTCACGCGTGCGCATGTCCATGCGCGTGGAATGAATGCCGAGCAGTTGCCAGGAGCGCGGCGAAACATCGTCCGGCTGCGCAGTCCTGCGCCGGCGCAGCACCGGCGAGCCACTGCTGCCGCGATGCGTCCTGGCATCGGTGAGAAAGCAGCCCTGCTGCTGGAAGCGCACGCCATAGGCCGAAGCCACCGCGGCGCTGCGCGCCACCGCCAGGTGGTGGACGGTGTCGTGGAACCCCAGCGGGAAGCCGATGACGGTCAGTGCATCGCCGATGGTCACGATCTCGCCGGCCGCGTCCAGGTGCGCCGCCTCGAACGGCTGCAGCACCGCACACAGCGGCAGGCGCTCCACTTCGATCCGTATCATCGCGACATCCATGGGACCTGCGATGTCGCTGGCCTGCCGCCACAACCCGAGGCCCCCGCCGTACAGCGGAATCGAGAACACGGTGTAACGCGTCAGGTCGCGCGCATCGGTGTGCAGCTCGATCTCGATGCGGTCCGGGAAATGGCTGCTCGGCACATCGGCGAACACATGCCGGTTGGTCACCAGGAACAGCCCGGTAGCGGTGCGGAAGAAGAAGCCGCTGGCACTGGTCAGGGAGCGCGGGCCCAGCCAGGTGGTGATGCGGGTGGTGGTGAGCAATATCGCGACGCCGGGGTCGTGAGCCAGCAGCGTCGCGCTGAGTTCATCGATGCGTCCGGCAGTCTGCGGTGCCTGCCGCATCAGTTCGCTGGCGGATGCCATCACGAGGCCAGCTTGCGCGTGGGTATCGGGCAGGGCTTCACCTCGATGGTGAGGGCGATGCCAGTGCGCCCCAGCAAGGTGGCCAGGTCCGGGCGCAGTTCGATGCGGAAGTCACCGCGCACGAAGATGGTGACGAACAGCTCCACGGTGCCGCCGCCATTCTGCAGGCCCTGCAGGAAATCCGTGGACTTGCGCAGCGTGTGCAGCAGCCGGGAGATCTCGCTTTCCAGGTTCGCCTTCTCGTCCGGCCGGGGTGGAACCTCGCACAGCCAGTAGCTGGCGCGGCGGTTGCCGGCCAGTGCCGTGCCCGCCTCATCGGTGCGCTGCTCGCCCTTGCTCCATACATGTCCGGGCTGCAGGCCCAGCGCCTCGGTGATCTGCGCCGGGTCGATGTCGGGATGGCGCACACCCAGCGACATGGCAAATTCATAGTCGATCACGCTGTGCCCTCCAGCCTGGAGCGGAGCCAGGGGTAGCGGGCAAGCGGCGCAGGCGGCCTCCCGGAGAAGTCCCGGACACCATACGCGGTTTGCTCCCACGCAATCGCCCATTCGGCTGTATATGTCAGGCGGGTCGGGAATATTCCGGCCAGCGGTTCGTTGTTCAGCACGTGAGGCCCGCGGCCATGACGAGTTTTCCGCAACAGCTGGTTGACCTGCTGCCGCGCCTGCGGCGCTTCGCCCGCGCGCTCACGCGTTCCGACGCCGATGCGGATGACCTGGCGCAGGCGGCCATCGAGCGGGCGCTGGTGCATGGCGCCTCCTGGCAGCCCGGCACCCGGCTCGACAGCTGGCTGTTCCGCATCGCGCAGAACCTGTGGCGCGACGAGCTGCGCGCGCATCGCCGCCGCGCCGAGCCGCTGCAGGAGGAGAACCTGCCCGGCGAGGACGGCCGCGTGAGCCTGCCGCGCCAGATCGAAGTGCGCGACGTGGCGCGCGCCTTCGACGAGCTGCCCGACGAGCAGCGCGTGGTGATGGCACTGGTGGTACTGGAAGGCATGCGCTACGAGCAGGCCGCGCACACGCTCGGCCTGCCGGTGGGAACCGTGATGAGCCGCCTGGCCCGCGCGCGCAGCCGCCTGGCCGTGGTGGTGTCGGGCGAAAGCCGGCGGCTGCATGCCGCCAAGTAAGAGGATGCGATGGAGCTGAATGACGAACTGCTGAGTGGCTACCTGGACGATGCGCTGGACGCGGACACGCGCGCGCGCGTCGAGGCCGCCATGGATGCGGATCCGGGTGCGCGGCTGCGGCTGGAGAACATGCGGCAGGCGGACCAGGCGCTGCGCAATGTGGTGCCGCTGAAGAGCGGGGACAGCTTCGAGGCCTTGATGAAGGAGCGTGTGGCGGGGCGGCTGGTCAAGCCTGCTGCGCGGCGTGGGTTGTTGCCGTGGGCGGTGGCGGCGTCCGTGCTCGGACTAATCGCTGGATACTTCCTGCCGCGGATGGATGCGGGGCAAGGACCTGAGGTGCTGGATCGCGCGCTGGCGCGTGCGCTGGATACGCAGAAGTCAGGCTCGCCTGCGGTGGATGGCACGCAGGTGCTGCTGACCTTCCAGGCGGCGGACGGACGCCATTGCCGGTTGTTCCGCGCCGGCGATGCGGATGCGATGGGCGAGGGACTGGCGTGCCGGGATGAAAAGGGGTGGAAGCTGACGGCGTGGGATGCGTCGGCGCCGGAGTCGGTGGATGGGTTCCGGACGGCCGGAGCGAGCGCGCTGGTGGATGGGGCCATGGTGGCGCTGGGCGGCAAGCCGGCCATGAGCAGGGAAGAAGAGGATGCAGTGATCCGGAGCAGCTGGCGCCGACACTGAACCGCGCATCCAGCCGGCGAGTCGCGGCGGGGAGTCTATTCCCCGCCGCGCGAATGGCTCAATGACCGCCGCCGGGACCGGGGCCGCCACCGGGAGGACCACCGTGGCCGCGATCTGCCTCATCCTCATGCTCCTCGAACTCCACTTCGCTGGCGGCGAGCTCCGTGCCCACCAGCGTGCCTTTCACCTTCACCGTCTGCCCCGCCGCAGTGGCGAAGAACTGCGTGGAGGTCACGCCCTCGAACTCCGTGCTGGCGGAAGTGGTCACCGTCACACCCAGCGCCGTGAAGTCCGGCGCCGCAGGATCACGCGCGATGCCGCGCACCCACACCTCGCTGCGCACCGGCCGGCGTTCCAGCCGCGCGGCGGTGAGCTGCAGCGCGGCGTCTTCCTCACCACGCACTTCCACGTAGTCGCCGACGGCCAGGTCCTTCACGCCGAACATCCCGATGCGCGCGCTGGTCCGGTCTTCGATGCGCGTGCGGTTGTCCACGGTAATCGTCACGCCCATCACGGTGAGCGTGCCGCCATTGCCGATGGCGTCGGCAGTGGTGGCCTGCACCAGGCCCGCGATGCCGGCGCCATTGCGGCGCTTGAACTGGATCCTGCTCGCGACCAGCACGCCGTTGGCGTCGATGCTGCCCTCGGCCTCGACCTTCACGTTCAACGCCAGGTCCGCCGCGTTGCCGCCTGCGTAGCGCGTGCTGGCGGTGGTGGTGACCGGATGGCCGGAGACATCGAAGTCCGTGGCGGAGACGAAGCGCGTGACCAGGCCTGCCACTTCGCGCAGGAAGGCATGGTCCAGATGCTCGAAGTCATGCAGCTCGACGCTGGTGGCGACCAGTGCGCCGCCAGCGTCGAGTGCATCCCCCTTCACCTCGACGAACTGATCATTGGCGATGCCGGTGCGGGTGAAGTCGCGCAGCACGGCGCCGGAGTAGTTCACGACCAGGTTGTCCAGCCTGAAGGTCTGCACCGCGGCGTCGAGCGCGGCGATCTTGCCGACGATCTCCAGCGTGGTCTCGCCGGCACGTCGCTTCTCGACGCGCGTGGCGATGAGGTTGCCGCCGGCATCGGGCATGCCGTTGACCTCCACCTGCAGGCCGACGGTGAGGTCGGCAAAGCTCGCGATGTCGTCACTGAAGGAAGTGTCGGCCGTCACCATCACGGTGTGCGCCAGTACCACGAAGGTCTGCGCCACGGCATCCACCGCGGTGATGGGGCCTTCCAGGTTGTTGTGCTGGCGGATCCAGTTGGCCACGGCGTGGCCATTGCGTGGGTCGACGTGGCCGTGGATGTGCACCATCTGCCCGACACGCAGCTCGCTCTGTGCGGCAGGTCTGCCGTCACGCGAGATGGCGGTGCCATTGGTCTCGTAGTGCACGCCGTTGACGTACACACTGCCGAAGCCGGTGATGGCGCCGCTGGCGACCACTTCGGTCTGTTCGGCGCTGCCGTCACCGCCGCAGGCGGCCAGCAAGGTCAGGAAGAGGACCGGAATCCAGTTCCGGAGCGAGGCAATACGCATGGCAGGCTCCTGTCAGGGAGAGATCTCCCCGACAACGGACGAGCCGGCCAACTATTCCCTGCTGTTTTCTGGATCGGGATCCGATCAGCGCCGCGGCGATTTCCAGGTGACGCCTACCCCGACCGAGTAATCGGGATTGAACCTCGTGAGCCCGGCGCTGCCGCTGACATCCAGTCGCCATCCAGCCACCATGCCGAGGTTCAGGAACACATCCACGGACCGCGATGAAACTCCCCGGGCCGTGGCGAGTTGCCGCCAATTCCCCTGCACACCAACCAGCGAGGCTCGGCCGACATTCACCCAGCCACCGGCGCTGCTCTGCCAGATGTCGCGCCGGCTCACTGCGGCGGTGGATTCCAGGTACTGCCGGCCGCCCAGCACGAATACCCCGCCATGCTTTCCATCCCAACCCATTTCGGCCAGCGTCGCGTAATCCGTCGCGCCGCGCCCCAGGCCGCGCGACTCGCTTCCCGTGGGCAGGCGCAAGCGGCCTGTCACATCCACATACAGTGGCGTGCCGCGGATGTCCTGGAAGCTCCACGCTGCCGACAGCGTGGCATCACCCATGCCCTGCACGCTGCGGTCAGCCGCGAAGTCGCGGGCCTCGGCTGCAACGTCCGGAGGCAAGGCAACGTCCACGGGATCGGTAGCGCCAGGGCCGCTGCTGCCGGGGCCCTTGCTGTTCTCCAGCCCTTTGCCTTTGCGGCCTGGCCCATTGCCGCCGGGCCCGCTGCTGCTGTTCGTCCCGCGATCCGCGCCGTCGTCATCCAGTATCGGCGCAACATCGGCCGGCCCGTGCATCGACAGCCACGGAAGCGATGCACGCAGCGACAGGTTGCCGATGGAAACCCGCGCCGAGAACGGCACCACCAGCACCTCGGTCGAGGCCGTCTCGCCGAAGTCGCCCGTGAAGTATTCGGCGCCGGTGGAAAGTTGCAGCCGCGCGCCATGCAGCGCGGGGGATATCAACGCCCCCGCAGTCGTGGCCAACAGGAAGTGGAGCCCGCGCATGCCGGCAGGCAGTCTAGTCCCCGCTGCATCAGTGGCTCAATGCGCGGCCCACGTCGGAGGATTCCTACGACTGCTTGCCCGTCTGCTTGTGGTCGCCCTGATATTGGTCGAAGTTCTCGAACTCCACTTCGCGCGCTGCCAGCTGGTTGTTCACCAGCTCGCCCTGCACCTTCACCACGCGGCCGGGGGTGAGCAGCACGAAGAACTGCGCGGCATCGATGCCCGGGTACATGGTGCCGGGGGAGGTGGTGACGGGGACGCCCTGCACCTTGAAATTGGGCGGCGCGACTTCCCGCACGATGCCGCGCACCCAGACCTCGTCGCGCGGTGCGCGGCGTTCCAGCCGCGCGGCGGTGAGGTGCAGCGCAGCGGCTTCCAGGCCCCGCACTTCCACGTATTCGCTGGCGCTCAGGTCCGTCCCGCCGAGCAGTTCGATGCGGGCGCCGGTGTGGTCCTCGATGTTGGTCTTCTTGTTCACGGGGCTCCTTTGCGAGAGGTGCACCCGACAACGATCCAGCCGGCGGATTATTCCCCCTGGCGGGAGCTTTATCTTTCGCTGAGCGCCGGTTCCGGCTTGACGGTCCCGGCAGCGGCTGGCCATACTGCCCCCGCATGAAGACGACCCACACCGTAAACCGCTGGTGGTGGACCCACTCCTGACGGAGAGGGTACTGGTCGTCGTCGGCGCAAGCGCCAGACAAGCATAGGAACCAAGAACACCAGAACCCATCTCCGGCAACACCGGTGATGGGTTTTTTATTGTCCGCAGGGATCAAGGCCAACGGGGTAGCTGTTTGAAACCGCCATTCGACATCGCAGGGGACCTGGATACGCCGGTCTCGGCCTACGCCAAGCTCAGGTCCTTCAAACCGCGCTTCCTGCTGGAGAGCGTGGAAGGGGGTGAGCGGCTGGGGCGCTACTCCTTCATTGGCTTCGGCGACGGGCTGGAGGTGCGGCTGGATGCGAACAGCCTGGTGATCGGCGCGAATTCCTACCCGGTGCCGGGCTCGAAGGAAGGGCTGCTGCAGCGCCTGCGCGAGGCACTGGCGCGCGCGCCGCGGCCGATGCCGGAATTGCCGGGGATGCCGCTGGCCGGCGGCCTCGTCGGCTTCACGGCCTATGATGTGGTGCGCTTCTTCGAGAAGCTGCCGCTGCGCCTCGCGCGCCGGTCGAACGCGCCCATCCTGCACTACGTGGCGCCGCAGTCGCTGCTGGTGTTCGACCACCTGACGCGAGGCATCGCGCTGCTGCATTCGGGCACCGAGACCGAAAGGCGCCTGCTGCGCGAGGAAGTGATCGCGGCGCTGCGCGGACGCATCGTGCTGCCGCGGATGAACGGCAGCTTCGGCGAAGCCACCATGTCGCTGGGCCGCGATGACTACATGGCCGGCGTGCGCACCGCGCAGGAATACATCGCCGCGGGGGATGTGTACCAGCTGGTGCTGTCCTCGAAGTTCTCCGGCAGGCACCAGCTCGATCCCTTCCAGGTGTATCGCGCGCTGCGGCTGATCAACCCCTCGCCTTACATGTACCACGTGAACCTCGGCGGCGTGACGGTGGTGGGTTCCTCGCCCGAGGCGCTGGTGAAGCTCAATAAAGGAGTGGCGGAACTGCGGCCCATTGCCGGCACGCTGCCGCGCATGGCGGATCCGGAAGGTGATCTCGCCAACGAACAGCGGCTGCTGGCGGATCCGAAGGAGAACGCCGAGCACGTGATGCTGGTGGACCTGGCGCGCAACGACCTGGGCCGCGTGGCGGCGGCGGGCTCGGTGCACGTGAACCCCTATCGCGCCATCGAGCGCTACAGCCATGTGATGCACATCGTCAGCGGCGTGAAGGGCCAGCTTGCGGCAGACAAAGACGCCTTCGACCTGTTCGCGGCAACCTTCCCCGCGGGCACGCTGGTGGGCGCGCCCAAGGTGCGCGCCATGCAGCTGATCGAGGAACTGGAGCCGGTGGAGCGCGGCCTGTACGGCGGCACCATCGGCTACTTCGGCGCGCAGGGGGACATGGACCAGGCCATCACCATCCGCACGCTGGTGTTCGAGGGTGACCAGTACAGCTACCAGGCCGGCGCGGGCATCGTGTCCGACAGCGTGCCGGAAGCCGAGTACAACGAGATCCTCGCCAAGAGCGCCGCGCTGCGCAGCGCGCTTTCGATTGCCCAGGAGGGACTGTGAGCACTCCCGCGCAGCCGAAGCTGCTGCTGATCGACAACTACGATTCCTTCACCTACAACCTGGTGCAGGCCTTCCTGGTGCTGGGTGCGGAGGTGCGCGTGATCCGCAATGACGAGATCACGGTGGAGGAGGCGCTGCGCATGGGTGACCTCACGCACCTGTGCATCTCGCCGGGGCCGGGCACGCCGCGCGAGGCGGGTGTCTCCATGGCGATGATCAAGGCCTTTGCGGGCAGGTTGCCCATCCTCGGCGTGTGCCTGGGGCATCAATCCATCACCGATGTGTTCGGTGGCAACGTGGTGCGTGCGCCGCGGCTGATGCATGGCAAGACCTCCAACATCAAGCATGACGGCAGGACATTGTTCGTGGATCTGCCGCAGCCCATGGAAGTGGGGCGCTACCACTCGCTGATCGCCGAGCCGGCGTCGGTGCCGGCGGACCTGGAAGTCAGCGCGATCACTTCCGAGGGCGAGATCATGGGCATCCGCCACCGCAAGTACACCATCGAGGGCGTGCAGTTCCATCCCGAAAGCGTGCTGACGCCGCAGGGGCCGCAGCTGATGGGCAATTTCCTGAAACTCACGAAGCCGCTGCGCGAATCATGAGCACGTTGCTGCAACTGCGCGGCTGGCTGGACGGGCTGCTGGAGAAGCGCTCGCTGCATGCGGATGAGGCGCGGCAGTTGCTGATCGCGCTGACCGAGCCGGATGTGCCGCCACCGCTGGCGGGTGCGCTGCTCGCCGCCATCCGTGCCAAGGGCGTGACGGCGGATGAATTGCGCGGCTTCGCGCTGGGCATGCGCTCGCTGGCAAGGCGTCCGGCCATCGTGGCGGAGCATGCGGCCGATGGCGTGGACATCGTTGGCACCGGCGGCGACAAGTCGGGCAGCTTCAATCTGTCCACCGGCGCCTCGCTGCTGGCAGCGGCGGCCGGCCTCACGGTGATCAAGCACGGCAACCGCTCGGTATCCAGCAAGGCCGGCAGCGCGGACGTGCTGGAGGCGCTGGGCCTGGCACTGCCGCTGGATGAAACGCGCGCGGCGGATTGCCTCGCCGCCACCGGCTTCACCTTCCTGTTCGCGCCGCATTACCACCCGGCTATGAAGGCCATCGGACCGGTGCGCGCGGCGCTGGGCGTGCGCACGGTGTTCAACATCCTCGGGCCGCTGACCAATCCGGCCGAGCCGCCGTTCCATGTGATCGGCGCGTTCAATGAGCCCACCGCGCGGTTGATGGCCGAGGCGCTCGCCGGCATGCCGCTGACGCGCGCCTTCGTGATCCACGGCGCGGCCGGCTGGGATGAGCCTTCGCCGCTGGGCCCATTCCTGTTGCTGGATGTGAAGCCCGGCGAGGTGCGCGAATCGCGCCGCACGCCGGCGGACTACGGCATCGAGGTCTGCAAGGAAGATGAGCTGCTGGGCGGCGATGCCGCGTACAACGCCGCCGCGCTGACACGCGTGCTGCGCGACGAGGATCGTGGCCCGCATCGCGACGCCTTGCTGCTGGGCGCGGCGCTGGCGCTGGAAGTCACCGGCCGCGCGCAGTCACCGCGCGAAGCCATCGCGCTCGCGCGTGCCGCCATCGATGATGGCCGCGCCAGCGCGCAGCTGGCGAAGCTGGCCGCGTTCTCGCGCAGCGCGGGCAAGGCCTGATGGATTTCCTCGCCTCCATGGCCGCGGGCAGCCGCGCGCGCGTTGCCGAGGCGCGCAGGCAGCAGGGTGATGCGGAGATGTGGCGCTGGGCCGAATCCACGCCGCAGCCGCCCCGGCTTGTGCTGTCGCCGCAGGGCTTCGATGTGATCGCCGAGGTGAAGCTGCGTTCGCCCGCGGTGGGGCAGCTGCAGGCAGCCAGCGAAGACATCGCCGTGCGCGTCGCCGCGTATGCGCGCGCCGGCGCCGCGGCGGTGTCGGTGCTCACCGAACCGGAAAAGTTCGAGGGCTCGCTGGACCACCTGGAACAGGGCGCGCGTGCCTTGCAGGCATGCGGCGGCGCGCCGGCCATGCGCAAGGATTTCCTGGTGGATCCCTACCAGGTGGCCGAGGCGCGCCTGGCCGGCGCCGGCGGCATTTTGGTCATCGTGCGCATGCTCACGCCGGCCGAACTGGATGCGCTGATCGTGGCGGCCCGCGAGCTCAACCTGTTCGTGCTGATCGAGGCCTTCGACGCGGCCGATGTGCAGGTCGCGATGCAGATGATCGACACGCACGGTGGCCGCGTGAAGCTGCTGCTCGGCATCAACAGCCGCGACCTGGCATCGCTCAGCGTGGTGCCCGGTCGCCTCGAGGAGCTGGTGGACAAGCTGCCCACCGGCGTGCCGCGTGTGGCGGAAAGTGGCGTCGCCACCGCCGAGGATGCCGCGCGCCTGGCGCGCGCCGGCTACGACCTGGCGTTGATCGGCAGCGCGCTGATGACCTCGCGGGATCCGGCGCAACTGCTGGCCGCGATGATCGCGGCCGGGCGCGGAGCGAAATGACATGGCCGGTTTCGTCAAGATCTGCGGCATGAACGAGACCCGCGCGGTGGAGGCGGCGCTGGCGGCGGGCGCGGATGCGCTGGGCTTCGTGTTCGCGCGCTCGGTGCGTCGGGTGACGCCGGAGCAGGCCACGGCGCTGGCCCGCCCGGCGCGCGGCCGCGCGCTGTGCGTGGCGGTGACGCAGCAGCCTTCGCCGGAACTGCTGGAGATGGTGTTCGAGCTGTTCCGTCCCGATGTGCTGCAGACGGACAGCCGCGACCTCGCCAGCATCACGCTGCCGCCGCGCGTGGTGGCGTGGCCGGTGCTGCGCGGCGAGCTACGCCAGGACGATGCCACCGCGCTGCGCGCGGACCAGCGCGTGCTGTTCGAAGGGCCGCGCAGCGGCACCGGCAAGGTGGCCGACTGGAGTGCGGCCGCGCGGCTGGCCACGCAATGCCGGCTGATCCTCGCCGGCGGTCTGTCGCCGGCCAATGTGCAGCAGGCCATCGGGGAGGTGCGTCCCCATGGCGTCGACGTATCAAGTGGAGTGGAAGAGGCACCGGGCCGCAAATCCCCGGCGCTGATCGAACAGTTCGTGTCCGGCGCGCGTGCGGCTTTCGCACGTGCCGCCGGTGGAGAGCATTGAGATGACAGTGATGAACGAGCAAACGGCCGGCGAGCTGCTGGCGCAACTGCTGGCGGGGAAGATGCCCGATGCCAGGGGGCGCTTTGGCCCCTTCGGGGGCAGCTACATTCCCGAGACGCTGGTGCCGGCATTCGAGCGGCTCACCGAGGCGGTATACAAGATCCTGCCGACGGCGCAGTTCCAGCAGGAACTGGCCGCGGAGCTGCGCGACTGGGTGGGGCGGCCCACCGCGCTGTCGCCGATGCCGGCGCTGGGCAGGCGCTGGGGCGTGGAGGTGTGGTTCAAGCGCGAGGATCTCGCGCACACCGGCGCGCACAAGATCAACAACGCATTGGGGCAGGTGCTGCTCGCGAAGCGCATGGGCGCGAAGCGCATCGTGGCCGAAACCGGCGCCGGCCAGCACGGCGTGGCCACTGCTGCCGCGTGCGCGCGCGTCGGCCTGCCCTGCGTGGTGTACATGGGCGAGGTGGACATGGAGCGCCAGGCACCCAACGTCGGCCGCATGCGGCTGATGGGTGCCACCGTGGTGCCGGTGACCAGCGGCGACCGCACGCTGCGCGCGGCGATCGATGAGGCCTTCCGCGACTGGGTGGGTGATCCGACCTCCACTTTCTACTGCCTGGGTTCGGCGGTGGGCCCGCATCCCTATCCTTACCTGGTGCGCGAGCTGCAGGCCATCATCGGCCGCGAGGCGCGCGCGCAGATCCTGGAGAAGACCGGCGCATTGCCCGATTGCGTGATCGCCTGCGTGGGCGGTGGCTCGAATGCCATCGGTACCTTCCATGCTTTCCTGGGCGATCCTTCCGTGGAAATCATCGGCGTGGAAGCCGGTGGCCGCGGCCCCGGCCTCGGCGACAACGCCGCGACGCTGGCCACCGGCCGGCCCGGCGTATTGCATGGCACGTACACCATGCTGTTGCAGGACAGGGACGGGCAGATCCAGGAAACGCACTCGGTGTCGGCGGGCCTGGACTATCCCGGCGTTGGTCCCGAACACGCGCTGCTGCGCGAGGTCGGCCGCGTGCAATACATCATGGCGCTCGACGACGACGCGCTGGCCTGCGTGGAAGAGTGCGCCACCTACGAAGGGCTGTTGCCCGCCATCGAATCCGCGCACGCACTTTCTGGTGCGCGCGACTGGGCAAGGCGCAACCCCGGCAAGCGCATTCTGGTCGGGCTCTCCGGCCGTGGTGACAAGGACATGCCGACATTGTCGAAGACACTGCTGGTGAAGCACGGGGTGAAGGCATGAGCACTCCCGCACAGCGCCTCGCCGATGCCATCCGTGCCACGCGTCGCGAACGCGTGGCGGTGGTGGCCTTTCTCACCGCGGGCTTTCCGTCGAAGGAGCGCTTCGCCGCCGACCTGACCACGCTGGCCGCCGAGGCCGACGTGGTGGAGATCGGCGTGCCGTTCACCGACCCCATGGCCGATGGCGTCACCATCCAGCGCTCCAGCCTTGCGGCGCTGGCGCAGGGCGTCAGCCTCCGCTGGATCATCGACACCGTGAAAGCGCTGCCGAAGCCGAAGGCGCAACTGGTGTTCATGGGCTACCTGAACCCGATGCTGGCGTATGGCCTGGAAAAGCTCGCGGCGGACGCCGCGGCGGCCGGCATCGCCGGTTTCATCGTGCCGGACCTGCCCATGGAAGAGAGTGCCGAGTTCGAGAAGGCCCTCGCGCCGCATGGCCTCGCGTTGATCCGCATGGTGACGCCCGTGACGCCGCCGGCGCGGCTGGAGCGCCTGGCGCGCGACGCGCAGGGTTTCATCTATGCGGTGTCGATGACCGGTACCACCGGCCGTTCGGTGGGCGATGGCATCGTGCCGCAGGCAACGCTCGACTACCTGGATCGCGTGCGCAAGCTGGCCGCGGTGCCGGTGTGCGCCGGCTTCGGCATCCGCGAACACGCGCAGGTGGCGGCACTGGCACCGCATGTGGATGGCGTGGTGGTGGGCTCGGCGGTCATCGAAGCCATGGAGAAGGGCGCCTCCACAGCAGAACTGCTGCGGCGCTTGCGGGGGTGAGACTCCAGGTTGCCAATGCACGCGGCGCCCCGACGCTCGGGATCACGCTGCTGCTTGCCAGCCTGTCGATGATCAGCCCGCTGTCCATCGACACCTTCCTGCCTTCGCTGCCGACCATCGCGAGGGATTTCAACATCACCAGCTGGCAGGCCCAGCAGCTGATCACGGCCTACCTTGCGCCCTTCGCGGTGTTCTCGCTGGTGCATGGCTCGCTGTCGGATGCGCTGGGCCGGCGCACGGTGGTGATCGGTGGCCTCGCGCTGTACACCGTCGGCTCGATCGGCTGCTTCCTCGCGCCCAACCTCGGCCTGCTGCTGTTCTGCCGCGTGCTGCAGGGCATGGCCGCCGGCGTCGGTTCCACCGTGACGCGCGCGGTGGTGCGCGACATGTTCGATGGCGCCAATGCGCAGAAGCTGATGAGCCGGATGATGTTCGTGTTTTCGCTGGCGCCCGCGGCGGCGCCCATCATCGGCGGCTGGCTGCATGTGACGCTGGGCTGGCGCGCGGTGTTCGGGCTGCTGCTGGCCATTGGCGCCACGCAGCTGGTGGTGTGCTCGCTGCTGCTGCCGGAGACGCATCCGCCTTCGAAGCGCATCAAGTTCCATCCGCTGACCTTGCTGCGCAGCTGCTGGCAGGTGGCCGGCGATCGCGCCTTCATGTTGCTGGCCTTTGCGGCGGCGCTGTCGATAGCGCCGCTGTTCGCCTACATCGGCTCTACGCCGTCCATCATCCTGGATGTGTGGAAATTGAAGGAGACCCAGTTCCACATCGTCTTCGTTCCGGTGGTGCTGGGCTTCATGGTGGCCTCGCTGGTGGGCAGCCACATGGCCGGCCGGGTGACGCGCCCCAGGCAGATCGCCATCGGCTTCGGCTTGCTGTTCCTGTCCGGTGGCGGCGAACTGCTGGCGCACGGCTTCGCCGACCAGCACGCGCCCATCCTGTTCACGCAACTGATGCTGTTCAGCCTCGCGCTGGGCGTGCAGTTGTCCAATCCCGTGCTGTCGCTGCAGATGCTCGACATGCATCCACTGGGACGCGGCGCCGCGGCCTCGGTGGCGGCCTTCATCGTGCTGGGCGTCGGCGCGGTGACCATGGGGATGATCGCGCCGGTGCTGCAGGGCGACCTCAGGTTGCTGGCATGGATATCGCTCGCGGCCTATTCGCTGGCGTGGATGGCGTGGCGTGGCGGACAGGCGCTGAACAAGGGGCGCAGCTCCAGCTGATCTTGCGGTGGCTGCGTTGTGGCCGCGCAGGCACTGGGAACAAACTTCCGGGTGATACAGTCCAACGCCTTCTGTCGGACGAGAATCACGAACAAGGAGGGGTCGTCATGCCCATTTCACGCAGCCGGTTTCTGGTCGCAGTTGCCTCGTTGATCGCGGCTGGGGCCGCCGCGGGCGCACAGCCGGCTGGTCCCACTCCCTTCCAGCAGGCCGTCCAGAAGGCCATGCAGGGCGGGATCCGCACGCCCGAAGAGCGTGCCCGCGACCCCAACCGCCTGCCGGTGGAAATCCTGTCGTTCTTCCGGATGAAGGAAGACATGAAGGTCATCGAGGTGCTGCCCTCCGGCGGCTGGTTCACCAAGCTGCTGGGCCCGGCGCTGAAGGACAAGGGCAAGCTGTACGTGGTGCATCCGGAAGGCCGCTATGCCGACCAGTACCGCGGCATCGCGAAGCTGCCGGGGCTGGAGAAGGTGCAGGAGATCGGCTGGGGCGCCACCAATACCGGCAGCGGCGCCTTCGGTCCTTCGGGCAAGTGGAATGTCGAGCCGGTGGACATGGTGGTGACCTTCCGCAACTACCACAACTTCTCGGTGCCCGATCGCGCCACGGTGAACAAGTCCGTGTTCGACGCGCTGAAGCCCGGTGGCTACTACGGCATCGTCGATCACACGCGGCGCCACAACGAGCCGACCACGCGCGAGAACGGTCGCCGTGTCGATCCGGTGCAGGTCATCAAGGAAGTGCAGGACGCCGGCTTCGTGCTGGCTGACTTCAGCAACCTCTACTACAAGCCGGACGATGCGCTCACGCTGGAAGTGGGCAACCAGGCGGTGAACGACCGCACCGACCGTGTCGCGCTGCTGTTTCGCAAGCCGGAACGACGTTAGCGCAGGGCGAGTTGCAGCCGCGTGATCCGCGGCGAACGTCGCGCGCCGGGCATAGGTCTTTCGGCGGCCTTTGAAAATCCATGTCCGTCCCTACAAAGGGCATCCATCAAGGGCCACAAGCATTGGCGACATGGACAAGGATCTATATGTGCAGTGCGACCGTTGTCGCACGCGCTTTCCGCGACCCTCCCCGGCAAAGGGCAGTCCGCACGCGACCGGCGGCGTGCTGTCCTGTCCGCGCTGCTTCCATTTCATCGTCCTAGACGATGCCGCGCCGGAGGGCGCGCCCGACCGCAACAGCACCGGCTGAGTCCGCGGCGGGTCGATCAATCCAGGGTTCTGGGTTCGGGTACCGGATGCGGCCCGATGCGCCCGATCATTGGCAGCTTCAGGGAGATGCTCTTCGGATCCACGCCGAAGTTGAGCCCCAGCACGTTGACCTCGAGGCCCTCTTCCACCCCGGCGGCGAGGCCCAGCACGCCGAACAGGCTGAACTGTGCACCCGTGCCGCTCGGCGTCCTGCCCACGGACTTCCAGCCCAGGTAATCCTTGCCGATGGCCGTGGGTGGCAGGTCGGCACGCAGTTCCGGCACGCGTCGCAGGATGAAGGCGACGAAGGTGTTGGAGTTGGGCCCCGGCCAGACGTGGTAGCGGTCGGGGTAGGGGTAATCCTTTGCCGCGGTCTCGATGCGATCGATGATGCCGTCCACGCCGGGGCCGCGCAGGTCGGCGAGCAGTTCCGGCTTCTGGCCATACCAGTAGCCATCCGGCGTGCGTTCGCGCGCCACCACCACCGAGCCGTTGCGACGCAGGTACCAGCCCATGACTTCATGCACCGTGAAAGTGGTGGCGTCGGAGCGCTTCACGGCCACCCAGCTGTGCACGCCGAACCAGCCGCGCCAGCTCACCGCGCGTGCCGAGTACACCTGCACCACGGCTTCGGGAGACGCCGCCGGATCGGGGGCGAAGCCGGCCGGTTCGCGCGAGGCGGTACGCCAGTCGGTGGCGCAGCCGCCGAAGGAAAGGTAAAGCGCCGAGCTGGGGATGTATGCGAGCAGCAGGACCAGTGTGCAGCGGCGCTTGGTTTTCACGGCCACAGGATAGCGCGCTGCTGAACTGGCGGCTTTGATCTCGCCCCGGCAGAATCGGCACCGGCCGGATCGGCCCAGGGGAGAGCAGATGTCAAAGTACAAGTTGCCGGGAATCGCCGGCGTGTTCGTCTTCGCGGCGCTCACGGCGTGCTCGGATGCGGGCACGCAATCGAAGCTGGCCGAGCTCACCGCGCAGGTCGCGCAATTGCAGCAGCAGGCGCAGGCCGCGAACGACTATGCCGCCATCGCCAACCTGCAGGCTGCCTATGGCTACTACGTGGACAAGTCGCGCTGGGATGATGCCGCCGACCTGTTCTCGAAGGACGCCACGCTGGAGATCGCCGGCCGCGGCGTGTTCAAGGGCCAGGAGCGTGCGCGCGCCTATCTCAAGCAACTGGGCGAGCTGAAGTACGGCACGCTGTACAACCACATGCAGTTGCAGCCGGTGATCCATGTGGCGGAGGACGGCAACAGCGCCAAGGCGCGCTGGCGTTCGCTGATGCAGGTGGGCCACCTGGGACAGGAAGCGCGCTGGGGCGAGGCCACCTACGAGAACGAATACGTGAAGGAAGCCGGCGTGTGGAAGATCAGCAAGCTGCATTCCTACATCACCTTCTACGTGGATTTCGACAAGGGCTGGAACAAGGGTGCCGTGCCCATGCTGGGCAAGATCCCGGGCCTGCAGCCGGATGAGCCGCCGTCGGTGGAGTACAAATCCTTCCCGGATGTGTTCGTGCCGCCGTACCACTATCCGAATCCGGTCACGGGGAAGTAGCGCATGTCGCCGCGATCTGGATTGCTGATGCTTGCTGCGTTGCTGCCGCTGGCGGGTTGCGCGCCGCAGGCTCCACCCGCTGCTGCCGTCGCCGCGACGCCGGCCGCGTCCTGCGACCGGCAGTGCCTGTATGGCGTGCTGGATGCGTACCTCGCCGGATTGAAAGCACGTGACGTGAAGAACGCGCGCCTCGCCGCCAACGCGCGCTATACCGAGAACAATGTGGAACTGGCGCCGGGCGATGGCCTGTGGGGCACCATCTCCGCGCTGGACAGCTACGAGATGCGCTTCGCCGACGCGCGTGACGGGCAGGTGGCGATCTTCGGCGTGGTGGAGGAAACCACCACGAGATCCCCGTACGCCACGCGGCTCAAGGTGGTCGATGGCGCGATCACCGAAGTGGAAACGATTGTGGTGCGCAAGGACGACGCCGGCATTCCCTTCGTCACCGCCGACATCAAACCCGTGCCGGTGTGGGGCGAGGTGGTGCCGGATGCCGAGCGCGATTCACGCGAGGCGCTGATCGCCGCGGCCGACGGCTACTTCAATACGCTGCAGCTGAACGACGGCACCCTGCGCGTGCAGTTCACCGACGACTGCAACCGCCGCGAGGATGGCATGCAGTCCACCAACCTGAAGGACCCGGGCCTGGATCCCATCTGGCGGATGGGCTGCGCGGACCAGTTCCGCCAGGGCGCGTATCGCTACGACGACCGCATCCGCGGGCGTCGCTACTTCGTGGTGGACGAAGAGCTGGGCATCGTGCTGTCGGCCGGTTTCATCGACCACGAAGGGCGGCTCGGCAAGTTCAAGCTGGCCAATGGCACCGAGCGCGAATCCATCTTCCGCCGGCCGCATACGCTGGCGTTCCTGGAAGCATTCAAGGTGAAGAAGGGCGCGATCCGCCAGGTGGAGTCGGTGTTCCTGACGGTGCCGTACCGCATGCCTTCGCCCTGGGACCAGGCGTCGCGCTGACCCGACTCCCGCGGATCAGCGCGATCGTCGCGTCGCGGTGAAGACCAGCCAGATCGCGCCGACACTGGTCACCACCCAGCCCAGCGGTGCGGGAATGCCACCGCTGCCCAGCGCCACCATGCCCGCCAGCAGCACCAGCGCCGCTGCCACGGTATTGCCACTGCTCGCGGGCCGCGGGAGTGTCGCGGGTTGCGAGGTGCGTTGCGCATCGCTGGCGAACTGCGCGCTGGAAGGCCTCGGCTCCGCGGCATGCACCAGGAACTGGCGCAGCGCCGTCGGCGCGGCTTCCGCCGCCGCCAGCAGTTCGGGCAACTGCTTCCACAGCCGCTTCGCCACGTTGAGCGGATGGTGCTTCTCGCGCAGCCATTCGCGCAGGATGGGACCGGCGGTTTTCCAGATGTCCAGGTCCGGATACAGCTGCCGCCCCAGTCCCTCGATGTTGAACATGGTCTTCTGCAGCAGGATCAGCTGCGGCTGGATGCGCGCATCGAAGCGGCGCAGCGCCTCGAACAGCCGCAGCAGAACGATGGCGAAGGAGATGTCCTTCAGCGGCTTGTCGAAGATGGGCTCGCAGATGCTGCGGATGGCGCCTTCCATGTCCTCGATGCGGATGTCATGCGGCACCCAGCCGGATTGCACATGCAGCTGCGCGACGCGGCGGTAGTCGCGGTTGAACACCGCGATGAAGTTCTCGGCAAGGTAGTCCAGGTCGCGGCGGTCCAGCGAGCCGACGATGCCGAAATCCACCGCCGCATAACGCGGCTCGGCCGGGTTGTCGGCCAGCACGAAGATGTTGCCGGGGTGCATGTCGGCGTGGAAGAAGTTGTGCCGGAACACCTGCGTGAAGAAGATGGCGACGCCATTCTCGGACAGCTTGCGGAAATCCACGCCCAGTTCCTTGAGGCGGCCGATGTCGCCGATGGGAATGCCGTGGACGCGCTCCATCACCATCACGTTGCGGCGGCACAGGTCCCAGTGCACGGCGGGCACGTGCAGCCGCGGGTCGCCCTCGAAGTTGCGCTTCAGGTGGCCGGCATTGGCCGCCTCGCGCAGCAGGTCCAGCTCGTCGAGGATGGTCTTCTCGTATTCGCGCACCACCTCGACGGGTCGCAGCCGCCGGCCTTCGGTGGAGTAACGGTCCACCAGCCGCGCCAGCTCGTACAAGACCTCGATGTCGCGCGCGATGACCTCGTGCATGCCGGGCCGCAGCACCTTCACGATGACCTCGCGGCCATCGGGCAGTTCGGCGGCGTGCACCTGCGCGATCGAGGCGGCGGCCAGCGGCGTGGTGTCGAAGCGACGGAACAGCGTCGCCACCGGCTGCCCCAATGCATGCTCGATCAGGGCGCGCGCGACCTCGCCATCGAAGGGCGGCACCGCGTCCTGCAGCTTCACCAGTTCATCGGCGATGTCCGGCGGCAGCAGGTCGCGGCGTGTGGAGATGGCCTGCCCGAATTTCACGAACACCGGGCCGAGCTGTTCCAGTGCCAGCCGCAACCGCGTGCCGCGGTTGCCAGCCGCGGCGCCGTGGAACCACAGCCATGGCGAGAGCGCGCCCAGCAGCCGCAACCGGCCGTGCACCGGGCTGCCGCGGGTGAACTCGACCAGGCCGTGGCGCGCCACCGCGCGATGGATGCCGATCAGGCGCGACAGCACGCGCAGCTTCACTGGCTGTTCCCCGATTGGCTGTTCCGCGACTGGCTGGCCCCGGAATGGCCGGTGCCCGGGCGTTCGTTGCTGGTGTTCTCCAGGCGCGCGATGCGCGCGGCCAGGCGGTCGGTGCTCTCGCGCAGCGCGTCCACGTCGGTGAGGAATTGCGCGGCTTCGGCCCGCGGCACCAGCACGCGGCGCTCGTGCGCGAGGTACTCGCCGAGGTTCTGTGCCTGCGTCGCGGCCGCGTCGCGGCCGAAGTCCAGCGCCTTGCGCAGCAACGAACCCACGCCGAAGGCCGGGATGTCGCCGATCACGCGGGCAAGGCCCGCTTCGAGGTCCGGCCGCAACAGCTGCGCCAGTTCCTGGAAACGCTGGCCTGTCTCCGCGTCGCCACCGAGCGTGGCGTCGCCACGACGGATCACCGCCGCCGGGTCCTCCCGCAACAGCGCCAGCAATCCGAGTGGCGTGCCGGTGAGCGTCACGTCCGCGGTCGCGGTGGAGTCGCGCAGCAGCCGCAGTCTTCCCTCTGCGGCCAGCAGGGTCAGCTGCCAGGGTGTGTAGCGCGCCACCACCTGCATGCGCCGCCCGTCGAGCTGTGCAAGCAATTCCCGCGCGCGGGGCGAGCCCTCGACGCCGCGGTCGACCATGGCTTGCAGGCGTTCGGTGAACATCAGTACACGTAGCCGCGGTGCACGGCCACGATGCCACCGGAGAGATTCTGGTAGCTGCAGTCCGCGAGGCCCGCGGTGCGCATCATGTCGCGCAGGGTTTCCTGGTCCGGATGCTTGCGGATGGATTCAGCCAGGTACTGGTAGCTCGCGGCATCACCGGCCACCAGTTGCCCCAGCTTCGGCAATACCTTGAACGAGTAGGTGTCGTACAGCGGCCGCAATGCCGGCACGGCCAGCTGCGAGAACTCCAGCACGATGAGCTGACCGCCAGGCCGCAGCATGCTGCGCATGGAAGCGAGCGCGGCAGGCTTGTCCGTCACATTGCGCAGGCCAAAGCCGATGGTCACGCAATCGAACTGCGCGGGGCGGAACGGCAGGCATTCGGCATTGGCCTGCACCACGCGCGAGTTGGCGGTGAACCCCGCATCGATCAGCCGGTCGCGGCCACGCCTGAGCATTTCCGCATTGATGTCGGTGAGCACCACGAGGCCATTCGCGCCCACCTGCTTCAGCATGCCAAGCGACAGGTCGCCGGTGCCACCGGCCACATCCAGTGCGCGTTGTCCGGGCCGGAGATTCGTGCACGCCAGCGTGAAGCGCTTCCACAAACGATGCGCGCCGAGGGACATCAGATCGTTCATCACGTCGTAGCGGTTCGCGACCGAATCGAACACGCCGCGCACGCGCCGCGCCTTGTCGCTCCATGCGATCTGCTCGAAACCGAAGTCCGTGCTCTGCCCTGGTTTGCGTGTTTCGGTCATGCGCGTTTTATTTAGTCCTACGTTTTAAACCAGTCGATGGAAGCTGCCACGGCAACGGAATCTAAACGATACGCCGCGTTTCGGCAGCCTGCGGTCACACCACCAAACATGTTGTCCGCAGGGCTAGCTTTTTGCCGATAGCCGGAGCATGATCGCCCGCGGTTCGGTGCTCAAGTTAGCGCGAACCAATTGGGGGTCTTGTCAAAGTTCGGCCGGACATTGATGTCCGGCCTTCTTTTTTTCCGGTGCCGCATCCGGGCGATTGTGGACAGTCCGGGCCTTGTTTCCTAGACTGCGCGCCCTTCAGAAACAGTGGGAGATGCTCGTGGGAAAAGGTGATCGCAGGACCCGTCGCGGCAAGATCTACGCAGGCTCGTTCGGCAAGTTGCGCCCCAAGGCTGCCGCGGGTGGCAAGAAGGTCGCCGCTCCCGCCGTCGCCAAGCCCGCCGCCAAACCAGCTGCGAAGCCCGCGGCGAAGCGCGCCAGGTCCTGATCCTGCAGGCCGGGCCCATGCGCCCGGCCCAACCGGGCCGCTCTCCTGATCACAGGATGTAGCGGCTCAGGTCCTCGTTCTTCGCCAGCTGCGCCAGGTGCTGGTCCACGTAACCCGCATTCACTGTCAGCGTCGAACCCGGTTTGTCGGCCGCGTCGTAGGACGCGGCATCCAGCAGGCGCTCCATCACCGTGTGCAGGCGGCGCGCGCCGATGTTTTCGGTGCGCTCATTGACCTGCCACGCCACCTCGGCGATCCGCCGCACGCCTTCCGGCGTGAACTCCAGCTGCACTTCCTCCGTGCCCAGCAGCGCGCGGTACTGCGCCGTCAGCGATGCATCCGGTTCGGTGAGGATGCGCACGAAGTCGTCGGCGGTCAGCGGCTGCAGTTCCACGCGGATCGGCAACCGGCCCTGCAGTTCCGGGATGAGGTCCGAGGGCTTGGACATGTGGAATGCCCCGGAGGCGATGAACAGGATGTGGTCGGTCTTGATGGTGCCGTAGCGCGTCGACACCGTGCAGCCTTCCACCAGCGGCAAGAGGTCGCGCTGCACGCCCTCGCGTGACACATCCGCGCCCATGGTGTCCTGGCGGCGCGCGATCTTGTCGATCTCGTCGATGAACACAATGCCGTTCTGCTCGCAGTTGGCGAGCGCGCGGGCGCGGATCTCCTCCTCGTTGACCAGCTTGCCGGCTTCCTCATCCTGCAGCAGCTTCTTCGCCTCGCTGATCTTCACGCGGCGGGTCTTCGTGCGGGCCTGCCCGAGGTTGCTGAACATCTGCGACAGCTGCTGCTGCATTTCCTCCATGCCCGGCGGCGCCATGATCTCCACGCCAGCAGGCATCATGGCCAGATCCAGCTCGATCTCGCGTTCGTCCAGCGAGCCTTCGCGCAGCATCTTGCGGAAGCGCTGGCGCGTCTCGGCGCCCTGCGGCTGCTGTGGTTCATCGGTGGAAAAGCCCATCGGTGCGCGCGGCTTGGGCAGCAGCGCGTCGAGGATGCGCTCCTCGGCGGCATCGGTGGCGCGCTCGCGCACGCGCACCTTTTCTTCCTCGCGCGTCATCTTCACGGCCACGTCCACCAGTTCCTTGATGATGGAATCCACCTCGCGGCCCACGTAGCCCACCTCGGTGAACTTGGTGGCCTCGACCTTCACGAACGGTGCATTGGCGAGGCGCGCCAGGCGCCGCGCGATCTCGGTCTTGCCGCAGCCGGTGGGGCCGATCATCAGGATGTTCTTGGGCGTGATCTCCTGGCGCAGCGGCTCGGCCACCTGCATGCGGCGCCAGCGGTTGCGCAGCGCGATGGCGACCGCGCGCTTCGCGGCCTGCTGGCCGACGATGTGCTTGTCCAGTTCCAGGACGATCTCGCGCGGGGTCATGGTGTGGGGCTCCTGCAGCAGCTGCTGCACGACTTCGCGGGGCCGGCTCATGATAGTTCCTCGATGGTGAGGTTGCGGTTGGTGTAAATGCACACATCGGCTGCAATGCCGAGGGATTTTTCCACCACTTCGCGCGCCGAAAGCGCGGTGTTCTCGTACAGCGCGCGCGCCGCGCTCTGCGCGAATGGTCCACCCGAGCCGATGGCCGCCAATGGCTGCTCCGGCTCGATCACGTCGCCGTTGCCGGAGATCACGTACAGCGCATTGATGTCGCCCACCAGCAGCAGGGCTTCGAGGCGACGCAGGTAGCGGTCAGTGCGCCAGTCGTTGGCGAGCTCGATGGCGGCGCGCGTGAGGTTGCCGAACTTCTGCAGCTTGCCCTCGAAGCGCTCGAACAGCGTGAAGGCATCGGCGGTGCCGCCGGCGAAACCCGCCAGCACCTTGCCCTCGTACAGGCGGCGTACCTTGCGCGCGTTGCCCTTCATCACGGTGTTGCCCAGCGTGACCTGGCCGTCGCCGCCCAGGGCGAGCTTGCCATCGCGGCGTACCGCGAGAATGGTCGTGCTGTGCGGATTGAATCGCTCGCTCATGACTCTCCTTCGGGGTTGCCGCCGCGGCGGCCGGTCAGCGGCGGTTGCGGCGGGCGCGCGGATGCGCCTGGTCGTAGATACGGGCCAGGTGCTGGAAATCAAGGTGGGTGTAGACCTGCGTGGTGCTGATGTCCGCGTGGCCCAGGAGTTCCTGCACGCCGCGCAGGTCCTGGCTGGATTCCAGCAGGTGGCTGGCGAAGGAATGGCGGAACAGGTGCGGGTGCAGCTTCACGGGCACGCCCTGCCGCCGCGCGATGTCCGCCAGGCGCAGCTGCACGGCGCGCGGGCCCAGCCGGCGGCCGGTCTGGCCGACGAACACCGCCATCTCATCCGGTTGCGCCAAGCCCGCACGCACGGCGATCCAGCGTTCGAGGGCTGCAAGAGCGCGGCTGCCCACCGGCACGCCGCGTTCCTTCGAACCCTTGCCCTTCACCCACACCATGTGGTCCGCGAGGTCCAGCCTGTCCAGGTCGAGCCCGACCAGTTCTGCCAGCCGCAGGCCCGAGGAATACAGCAGTTCCATGATGGCGTGGTCGCGGATGGCGAGGCGCTGGTCCGCGACCTCGGCCGCGACTGGCGGTGTTTGCAGTACCCGCGCCATCTGGTCCGCGTCCAGCGTGCGCGGCAGGCGCTTCGCGCGCTTGGGGGCCCGCACATCCAGCGCCGGGTTGGCAGGGACGATTTCCCTCTGTCCCGCCGCATTCATGTTGCGTGCTTCGGCCTCGCGCTGCAGGAAGGCATAGAAAGAACGGATTGCCGACAGGCGCCGCTGTATGGAAGCCGGCGACAGGCCGCCAGCGTGGCTATGGGCCGCGAAGGCGCGCACATGGCCATGGTCCAGATCCTTCCAGTCCGCGATGCCGTGCCGGGAACACCAGGCCGCGAGGGCGGCGAGATCGCGCTGATACGCGGCGCGCGTGTGCGCAGACATGGTCCGCTCCTGCGTGAGGCGGCGCAGGAATTCAGCGCAGGCAGTATCCGCCTCTGGATTCACGGCTCAGCGCCGCAACCCGTGCGACCGGTCAGTCGCGCGCCAGCGCATCGCTGATCAGTTCGCCCAGGCGTGCCAGGAAATCCGTGCTCATGCCCGGATGGAAGCGCTCGCGGTTCGGGCTGCCCAGCACCAGCAGGCCCGGCGGGGCATCGCCCGCCAGCGGCACCAGTGCCACCGAGCCGACGTTGCCGCCATCCGCACCGAAGATGAAATCACGCTGCGTGTCGCGGATCTGGCCGCAGCGCGGCCTGCCGGAAGCCAGCAAGGTCTCGAAGCCCGCGAGGTTCTGATCGGACGCGGCCACCTGGCGCACGAAGCGCAGATCGCTGGTGTTCGCGCCCGCACTGCCAAACAGCAGCAGCACGGTCTGGGAAACATCGAAGCTCTCGCGGAATGCGGCTTCCATTTCCGCCAGCACGGCGCGGCGCGTCGACGCGCGCATCAGGCGGCGCGTGAACTGGTGGATCTTTTCCGCCAGCTGCTCGTTGGCGCGCGCGATGGCGACCAGCTCGTTGAAACGCGCCTCGCCGCCCTGGTTCTTCTCGCGCAGCACCTCGATCTGCCGCTCCACCAGCGACACCATGCCGCCGCTGGCATGTGGCAGCCGCAATGTGGCCAGCAGCTCGCTGTTGCGCTGGAAGAAATCCGGATTGTCGCGCAGCCAGGTGGCGATGTCGTCGTCGGTGGAAGGTACTGCGCTGTGCGCCGCGGCGGTGGATGTGCTCATTGAATGCTGCTCACAAGTCGAAATGGCCGGAGAAAGAAACTTCGGCGGGGCCTTCCATCCACAGGTGATGGCCCGGGCCCTGCCAGCGGATGAAGAGCGTACCGCCCTGCAGGTCCACCTGCACGTGCTGCTCCAGCCGCCCATCAAGAATACCCGCGGCCGCCGCCGCGCACGCGCCGGTACCACAGGCCTGTGTTTCGCCCACGCCGCGCTCGAACACGCGCAGGCGCAGATGGTTGCGGCCGAGGATCTCGCGAAAGCCCACGTTCACCTGGCGCGTGAAGCGCGGATGGCTTTCAAGCAGGGGACCGGTTTCGGCCACCGGGGCGGTGGCCGTGGCGGTCACGTCGATGACTGCGTGCGGATTGCCCATCGACACGATGGCGAACTCCACGCGGCCCTGCGGCAGGTCCACATGGAAGCGCGGCCCGCTCTGGTCCTGCGCGTCGAATGCCACCGCTGCCGGCGTGAACTGCGGTTCGCCCATGTCCACCGCCACGGTGCCAGGCCGGCCCAGTTCGGCGGCGATGATGCCCGCCGGGCTTTCCAGCTGCAGGTGGCCATTGCGGGCCGCGCCACGCTGGCGCAGCAGTTCGGCGAGGCAGCGCACGCCGTTGCCGCATTGCTCGACCTCGCCGCCATCGGCATTGAAGATCCGGTAGTAGGCCAGCGTGCCGTCGCGGCGCGGCGGCTCCAGTATCAGCGCCTGGTCGAAGCCGATGCCGCGATGCCGATCGGACAATTGCCGCCACTGCGCCGCCGAGATGGGCAATCCGTCGCGCGACGGTGCATCGAGCACGATGAAATCGTTGCCCAGCCCGTGCATCTTGATGAAAGGCAGTTGCATCCGGCTGAAGGATACACCGCCGCTGGCGGGCCCTGGCGGCTCAGAGCCGCGCCTTGAGATCTCCTGCCAGGCGCCGGCTGACCGGCACGGCCTCGGCAATGCCACGCAGACGGATCTGATGCGTGCCATCGGTGTTGCGTTCGACGGATTCGATGTAGTCGCGGTTCACCAGCGCGCCACGATGCGCGCGCAGGAAGCGCTCACCCAGCTCGGCCTCGAGCGTGCGCAGCGAATCCTCGATCAGGTCCTCGCCGCCGGTGTGGCGCACGGTGGTGTACTTGTCCTGTGCCAGCAGGCAGATGACGTCCTCCACGCGCAGCAGCCGGATGCCATCGCGTGCGCGCACCGACAGGTGCGTGCGCGCCGGCACGCCCATGGCCGCAAGCTGGCTGGTACTGAGGCGTTGCGCGCGCTCGGTGGCGGCGGCGAGCTTCTCCTTGCGCACGGGCTTCAGCAGGTAACCCACGGCCTCCGCCTCGAAAGCCTCCATTGCATGTTCGCCATGCGCGGTGGTGAAGATCACCGCGGGCGGTTCATCGAGCCGCGCGAGGTGGCGCGCCAGCTCCAGGCCGGACATGCCAGGCATGCGCACGTCCAGGTACAGCAGCGTGGGCTGCAGCTCGTTGAGCTGGCGCAGTGCCTCCATGGCATCACGGGCCTCGCCGATCACGTCCACCTGGTCCAGTTCGCGCAGCAGCGCGGCGAGGCGCTGGCGGGCCGGTGGTTCGTCGTCCACCACGAGGGCACGCAGGCGCGTCACGTCGCGGCCTCGGGATCGGTCGCGGTGAGGGGCAGGCGCAGCTGCACGGCGAATTCATCGCCGGTGCGGCCCGCGATGATGCTGGCCCGTGCGCCGAACAGCAGCGCCAGGCGCTCGCGGATGTTGTCCAGCGCGAGGCCCATGCCGTCCCGGCCGTGGGTGTCCGCGCCGTCCGGTGCCAGCGGATTGCGCACGGTGAGCAGCAGCACGCCATCCGCGGCGGTGCCTTCCACCGTCACCTCACCACCGTCGGCAAGGTTCTCGATGCCATGGCCGATGGCGTTCTCCAGCAGCGGTTGCAGCGCCAGCGCCGGGACCAGGGTGTGCTGCGGGAGTTCATCCACCTGCCAGTGCACCCGCAGGCGGTCGCCCAGGCGCTGCTGCTCGATGCGCTGGTAGGTGCGGGCGGCTTCCAGTTCCTCCGCCAGCGGGATCAGGCCGCGGCGCTCGTCCAGCGAAGCACGGAACAGGTCCGCGAGGTCCAGCACCGCTTCCTCCGCGCGCGCCGGGTCGCTGCGCGTCAGCGCGGCGATGGTGTTCATGCTGTTGTAGAGGAAGTGCGGGCGGATGCGTGCCTGCAATGCATCGATGCGGGCACGCGCCTCGCCCTCCACCCGCAGCCGCCACTGCTGCGACACATAGGAATAACGCAGCGCCACGGCGCAGACGATCAGCCCGATGGTGAGATTGCGCACCATGAACTGCCAGCGCCCCGGGGGTGGTTCACCGAGGATCAGATAGGGGTTGAGCATGGGACTGGCGAGCACGCGGAAGGCGATCTCGGACACCACCAGCACCAGAGCGGCGATTGTTGCCGCCACCACCAGCGCACCGGCCACGGCCCCGCGTGCACCCAGCAGCCGGCGCAGTGCGCACAGCAGTGCCGCGCCGACGAGGCCGATCCAGACCAGGAACATCAACTTCGCGGACAGGCTGGCCCAGAAGCGCGGCCCGAGGCCGGAATCAGCCAGGGTGAGCAGCAGCGCGGTCAGCGTGACGACGGTGAGCAGCAGCAGCAGCGCACGCGGCGTGCAGAAGTCCGGCAGCAGCAGCTGCGCCTTGCGCGGTTGGGCAGGATTCATTCGCCGTAAGGTAACGACCCGGCGAAACGGCCGGAAGGGTCAGGCCCCTGGCCCGCAGGCCAGGTCGCGCACGCTGCGTACCCGCAGGCGCTCGGCGTCGATCTCCGCATCCGACATGTAGGTGACGCCATCGAGCTTGAGGATACGCCGCGCACGTACGGCCGCGTCGTAGGCCTCTTTGGCCTTCTTGCACTGTTCGGCCTTGGCCGCGGCGGCATCCTGCCGGACCTCCGAGGCCACATCCTCGGTGACCGGTGGCGGACCACCGTCGGCCAGCTGCGGCGCGGGCATTGGTGCTGGCGTGGCCGCGCTGGACTTCTCCGTGGTGGGACGTCCGGCGCGATTCACCAGCTCCGCTCCAGGCTGCGGCTGGTCCGAGTAATGCCAGATTCCGCTGGCGTCTTTCCAGCGCCAGATCTCGCCGGCGGCGAAGGCGCTGCTGGCGATCAGAAGAGCGGCCGTGATGGTGATTGCTTTGTGCATGCTGGTCTCCATCGACAGTATGTCTTCCGCGGCACCCGGGCCCCGTGACCCAGATCACAGACGGGGCACCGTCTGGAGTATGCATTTGGCGAGCCGCGCCAGTGTCCGCCAAAGAGAAAACCCCGGCAACCTTGCGGCTGCCGGGGTTTCGGGGTGTTTCAAGCCACCCGTCAGGCCATCAGTCGTAGGCCCGCTCGCCGTGCTCGGCGACGTCGAGGCCTTCGCGCTCGATTTCCTCGGTCGGGCGCAGGCCGATCGTGAACTTGATCAGCGTGAAGATGATCGCGGTCACGACGCCCGACCAGAGTACCGAGAACAGTACGCCCTTGATCTGCACCAGCGTCTGCGGGCCGATGCTTTCGAAGGTGCCCACGCCACCCAGCGAGGGATGGCCCAGGATGCCGCAGGACAGCGCGCCGATGATGCCGCCGACTGCATGGACGCCGAACACGTCCAGGGAGTCGTCGTAGCCCAACGCCTTCTTCAAGCCCGCGACAGCCCACAGGCAGACCAGCCCCACGATCAGGCCGAGGATGATGGCTCCGGTGGGAGACAGCACGCCGCAGGAGGGGGTGATGGCCACGAGACCGGCCACCGCGCCAGAGGCAGCGCCGAGCATCGTCGGTTTGCCGCGGAAGATCCATTCGCCGAACATCCACGCCATTACCGCCGCCGCGGTGCAGACGAAGGTGTTCAGGAACACCAGGCCCGCGGCGTTGTTGGCTTCCAGGCCCGAGCCCACGTTGAAGCCGAACCAGCCCACCCACAGCAGCGCGGCACCGATCATCACGTAGGGCACGTTGTGCGGCGGCATGGCCACTGTGCCGTAGCCGGTGCGCTTGCCCACCACCAGCGCGCCCACCAGGCCCGCGATGCCAGCATTGATGTGCACCACGGTGCCGCCCGCGTAGTCCAGGGCGCCGGCCTTGAACAGCCAGCCTTCCGTGAACCACACCGCGCGCGCGATCGGCAGGTAGGAGAAGGTGAACCACAACACCGCGAACACCAGCACGGCGCTGAACTTGGTGCGTTCGGCAAAGCCGCCGACTGCCAGCGCGGTGGTGATGGCCGCGAACGTGGCCTGGAAGGCGACGAACACATATTCCGGAATGACGACTCCTTCGGTGAAGGTGGCGGCATTGCTGTCGGCCGTGAGTCCGGAAAGGAACAAGCGGCTGAAATCGCCGATCCAGGCGCCGGAGCCGTTGAATGCCAGGCTGTAGCCGTAGATGACCCACAACACGGTCAGCATCGAGAACACCACGAATACCTGCATGAACACGGACAGCACGTTCTTCGCCCGTACCATGCCGCCGTAGAACAGCGCGAGACCCGGAAGGGCCATCATGATGACCAGCAATGTGCTGACCAGCATCCAGGCGGTGTCGCCCTTGTCGGGCGTGGGCGGGGCTGCTTCCTCCGCGCCAGCCAGTGCCGGCAGCAATGCCAGCGAGGCGAAGAGTGTTCCACGCGCCCATCGCGAGGATTTAATCGAGGCGAGATCAATGCGCATATTGCGACTCCCAGCTGTTCTTAAGTTGCCGCTGTTCCGGTCTCGCCGGTGCGGATCCGAATTGCCTGTTCCAAATTGCCAACGAGAATTTTCCCGTCGCCGTTCCGGCCCGTCCGCGAGATGTTGGCAATGGCTTCGAGCACCGCTTCGACGATGGAATCGTCTACCGCGATCTCGACTTTCGCCCGCGGCCCGTACTCTGCTTCATGTACTTCCGTCACCGTCACGCCCTGCACCCCCAGTTGGGCGATGGCATGCCGCATCTCGTCCAGCTTGAAGGGCCGGACGATCGCAGTGATGATCTTCATGACGTACATGTCGCAACGTAGCGGGCCTTGTTTGAATCCATTGCTTCGTCTGTCGGAACGCGTGAACCAACCGGCTCGGCGCCCAGACGTTCAGTGCAGAATCCGTGCCACGGGCGCGGCGCTTCAGGGCGCGCCCAATACGCGCGTCCTGTCACGACAGCGCACGGTTTCGGGCAGGCGCACGAAGTAGGCGCACTGAGTTGGTGCAGCACTGGGTTCGGCACGGGACATCGAAGCGAGGATGAATTGAATGAGCGCAAAACTGGACGTTGATGGCCTGCTGCGGCGGCTGGTGGAGGATCTGCCCGCCTCCTTGCAGGCCGTGCGGGCTGATCTGGAAGCCCATGCCGGCCGGGTGCTGCGCGATGCCACGCGGCGCCTCGACCTGGTGTCACGCGAGGAATTCGATGCGCAGACGCGGGTGCTGGAACGCAGCCGTGAACTGATCGGTGAGCTGGAGACGCGCGTCGCGGCACTCGAGGGCAAGCCGCGCCAGTAATCGGCCAATTCCGCCAGATAGCCGGCTGGCGGCATGCCTCGGGCACTGGCCAGACTGCATGCATGGGGTTCGCGCAAGTACTCAGTCGTGCGCAGGCGGGTCTGGCCGCGCCACAGGTGCGCGTGGAAGTGCACCTGGGCAACGGGCTGCCGACGTTCACCATCGTCGGTCTGCCCGCACCGGTGGTGAAAGAGAGCCGCGAGCGGGTGCGTGCAGCGCTGGCGCACTGTGGTTACGAATTGCCGGCTGGCCGCATCACGGTCAACCTTGCGCCAGCCGATCTGCCCAAGGAAGGCGGACGCTTCGACCTGCCGATCGCACTGGGCATCCTGCTCGCCTCCGGGCAGCTGCAGCCCGGCTTCGATCCGGGGTGTACCGAGTTCTACGGCGAGCTGGGGCTTACCGGTGAATTGAAGGCCGTGCCCGGGCTGCTGCTGGCGGCACTGCATGCCGCACAAGTTGGCCATGCGCTGGTGGTGCCCCGCTGCAGCGTCGGCGATCTGTGCGTCGTCACGGGCAAGCCCCTGTTTGCGCTGGCGCACCTGCAGGAGCTGGTTTCGGGCGGCGCCTTGCCAGCGTTGCCGCAGGTGCGCCCCGGGCCACCAGCCGATCCGGATCCCGTACCGCCGCCGGATCTCGATGACGTGCGCGGCCAGTGGCAGGCCAAGCGCGCACTGCTGATCGCCGCTGCCGGTGGCCACAGCCTGCTGATGGAGGGTCCGCCAGGTTCCGGTAAGACCATGCTGGCGCAGCGCCTGCCCGGCCTGCTGCCAGCGCTGTGCCCGAGCGCGGCGCTGGAGGTCGCGGCCATCATGGCAGTCGCGCAACTGCAGCCAGGTCTCGCCCGTCGCACCGTGCTGCCAACGGCGCCGCCGTTCCGTTCACCGCATCACACCGCGTCGGCGCATGCCATTGTCGGCGGCGGCAAGACCGTGCAGCCCGGCGAGGTCAGCCTCGCCCACCACGGTGTGTTGTTCCTGGATGAGCTGCCGGAGTTCGACAGGCGCGTGCTCGAAGCATTGCGCGAGCCGCTGGAATCAGGGCGGGTCAGTATCGCGCGGGCCGACCAGCGTGTGGAATTCCCCGCGTCCTTCCTGCTGGTGGCGGCGATGAATCCTTGTCCATGTGGACGTGCCGGGCAGGTCCGTCCCCCATGCAGGTGCCAACCGGGGCAGATCTCGCGCTACCGGGCGCGGATCTCGGGGCCGTTGCTGGATCGCATCGACCTGCAGCTGCGACTGCCGGCTGTGGACACCGCGACGCTCACTGGCAGCGAAGCGGTCGCGTCCTTGCGCGTGACCACCGCCCAGGCGCGCGAGCAGGTGTGCATGGCCCGCCAGCGCCAGCAGGCACGGCAGGGCAGACTCAACGCGCACCTGCCGGCAGCGCAAACGCTGGGGCACTGCCGTGTCGATGCGGAAGGTCTGGTACTGCTGCGGCGGGTAGCTGCGGCGCGCGGCCTTTCGGCACGCAGTCAGCACCGCACCCTGCGCGTGGCGCGCAGCATCGCCGACCTTGCGGACCGCGAGTCGGTGCTTGCCGCCGATATTGGTGAAGCGCTGTCGCTGCGGTGGGAGGACGCGGAAAAAACCTAGCCGGCTAGAGCGAGATCAGGTGATCCACTGCCTGCTTGATCAGTTCGTCGCTGACGCTGCTGGGCTGGCCACCCTTCGGTGGCATCACACCGGCCTTGCCGGTGAAGCCCTTGATGGCATGTTCGTATAGCGTAGCCTTGCCCTGCGCGATGCGCGGGGCCCACGCGGCCTTGTCGCCGGCCTTCGGCGCGCCGCCGATGCCATTCCCATGACACAGGTGGCAGCCGGCGCCACTCTCGTACAACTCGACGCCGTTCTTGAAATCCACCGCCGCGGTAGTGGTCGTGGTCGTGGTCACCGGCGCGATCGTGAGCGCGCTGTTGTCCTGTCCGGCCACCGCCACCCGCGCGGGGTTCGCAACCCGCATTTCCACGCTTTGCTGCAGGCTCGGGTCGGTGAGAACATGCGCCACCTGCTGGTGCTTGCCGACATAGTGCGCGATGGCGAACACGATGATCGCGAAGGCCACAAGCAGTCCAAGAACGACGCTGAAGACGTTGAAGAAATGGGAATCGTGCTTGCTCACGTGGGGGTCCGGTCAGGGTGGGTCGTGAAATGGCGGCGGATTATAGCCCGGAAGGTCTCCGCATTGGTGTCGCGGCAGGGAACTGTTCGGGTGATTGGCGGCCAAATGACTGCGGGACCGCGTTTCGGGGAAATGCGGGGCCGGAACTAGAATCCGAGGGGACATGCGAAACCTGATCCGACCCATTGCCTTGCTGGCTGCCCTGCTGCTGCCGGCCGCTCCCGTGCTCGCTGCCCAGAACGCCGGCGGCACCCTGGCCGAACGCTGGTCGATGCTGGATACCTACTGCGGCAAGTGCCACAACGCCACGGACTGGGCTGGCGGCCTCGCCTTCGACACCATGAGTTCGAAGGATGTGCCGCACGACATCGACATCTGGGAAGCCACGGTGCGCAAGCTGCGTGGCAACCTGATGCCGCCGCCGGGCGAGAAGCAGCCCACCCAGGCCCAGCGGGATGAACTGGTCGGCTGGCTGGAGACCAGCCTGGACGCGCGGCGCGAGACGCCGCGCGCCGGTCACGTGGCCGCGCAGCGCCTGAGCCGCGACGAGTACGCCAATGCCGTGCGTTCGCTGCTTGGCGTCGAGGTGAAGGCCGAAGACATGCTGCCGCCCGAGATCGAGCTGGAAGGTTTCGCCAACATCGCCGCCTCGCTGAGCACCTCGCCGGCCTTCCTCGACCAGTACATCTCCGCGGCGCGCTTCATCTCGGCACGCGCGGTGGGCAGCGCCACACCGAAGATGGGCAAGGCCACCTATGGCAACCAGCCCGGCGGCACCATGCCGCTGGGAGCGGGCCGCGGCGTGCGGTTCAAACACCATTTCCCGGCCGATGGCGAATACCATTTCAGCGTCGTCAACGACATGACGGGCAGCAGCGCCAATTCCACGCCCTCGCTGTTCCGCCAGACCGTGGTGATGTTCCTCGATGGCAAGGAAGTGTTCCGCGGCTACTTCGGCGGCAAGGAAGACCTGGGGCTCGCCGACAAGGAGGGCGTGGCCGGCGGCGCCAAGGTGATGGCGCGCTTCCGCAACATTCCCGTGAAAGTGACCTTCGGCATGCACGAGATCGTGTTCGCCACGATGGAGCGCGCGCAGGTCCTGTCCGACGCCAACACCGGCGGCGGCTTTGGCGGTGGCGGCGGCGGCGGCCCCTCCAGCGTCGAAGTGACGGGCCCGTATGGCCAGGCCGGTTTCAGTGCCGGCACCAGCCGCGATCGCATCTTCATCTGCAATGCGTACACCGAGCCGGAAGAGAAGCCCTGCGCGGAGAAGATCGCGCGGCATCTGGCGACGCAGGCCTATCGCCGCCCGGTCACCGCTGCGGATGTACAGCGGCTCATGGGCTTCTACGCCACCGGCCGCAAGGAGATCGGCAACTTCGTCGGCGGTGTGCAGGAAATCGTCATGGCGGTGATCGCCAGTCCCGACTTCCTGTATCGCAGCATCCAGCCCAGGGACCAGAAGCGGCCGCGGCCGCTCACGGCGCTGGAGCTCGCCTCACGCCTGTCCTTCTTCCTGTGGAGCGACGTGCCCGACGACGAGCTGCGCCAGGTGGCCATCAGCGGCAGGCTCACCAAACCGGCCGTATATGAAAAGCAGGTCAGGCGCATGCTGACCGACAAGCGCGCCTCGGCACTGGTCACGAACTTCGCGATGCGCTGGCTCAATGTGGATGACCTGGATGCGGTGAAGCCGGATCCCGAGCTGTACCGCGGCTTCAACAACGGCCTGCGCGAGGATTTCGCCACCGAGATGCGGCTGTTCCTGTCCGAGGTGCTGCTCGACAACAAGAGCGTGCTCGAGCTGCTGTCGGCGGACTACACCTATCTGAACAACCGGCTGGCGCAGCATTACGGCGTGCGCGGCCTGCAGGGCACGACGTTCCGCCGCGTGCAGCTCATCGATGCCAACCGCTACGGCCTGCTGGGCAAGGGCGCGGTGCTGCTGCGTACCTCCTATCCCGACCGTACTTCGCCGGTGCTGCGCGGTGCCTGGGTGCTGGAGAAACTGCTGAACACCATGACCAGTCCGCCACCCCCGGGCGTGGAGACCAACCTGTCGGCGGCGGAGGGCGCAAAGCCGACCACATTGCGCGGCCGGCTGGAGCAGCACCGCGCCGCCAAAAGCTGCAGCCAGTGCCACGGCGTGATCGATCCCATCGGGCTTGCCATGGAGAACTTCGACGTGATCGGCGCCTATCGCACGCGCGACAACGGCCTCGAGGTGGATGCCAGCACCGTGCTGCCCAATGGCGTCGCCATCAATGGCGTGGCACAGCTGCGCGAGGCGCTGCTGGCGCGGCCGGACCAGTTCGCGCAGACCATGGTGCAGAAGCTGCTGATGTATGGCACCGGGCGCGAAGTGGAGGCGGCCGACATGCCGCAGGTGCGCCAGATCGTGCGCAACGTGAAGCCCGCTGGCTACCATTTCTTCGACCTGGTGATGGGCGTCGTGAAGTCCGACGCGTTTCGCCTGCAGGCGCCGGCCCCGCTCGAGCCGGCCGGCAAGGAAATCAAGCAGACCGTCGCTGCCGTGCAATAGCACCCCGGAGTCATCGCCATGTTCCTGACCAAGAAACACATCTCGCGGCGCGCGACGCTGAAAGGCCTCGGCGTTTCGGTGGCATTGCCGCTGCTGGACGCGATGATCCCGGCGGGCACCGCGCTGGCCGCCACCGCAGCGGCGCCGAAGCCGCGCGTCGGGTTCTTCTACATCCCGCACGGCGCCATCATGGACAACACGCCGCTGGGCAAGGAAGTGGACGCATGGACGCCCAGCGGTGAGGGCACCGGCTTCACGCTGAACAAGATCATGAAGCCGCTGGACAAGTACAAGCAGCGGCTGGTGTCGTTCGCGAACCTGGAGAATGCCGCGAGCGCCGGCTCGGTGCACACCATCAATCCCGCCACCTGGCTGTCGGCGGTGCGGCCGGACAACAGCCAGTCCGGCGCGCACATGGCCACGACGCTGGACCAGGTGATCGCGCAGAAGCTGGGCCAGGACACCACGCTGCCGTCGCTGGAGCTGTCTTCCGAAACCACCATCCAGTCGGCCTCGGGTGGCGGCTACTACAGCACCACGCTGTCCTTCCGCGACGACCACACGCCGCTGCCGATGGAATACAACCCGCGCAAGGTGTTCCTGCAGCTGTTCGGCGAGGGCGATACCGACGCCGAGCGCGCGCTGATCGCGCGCCAGACCGGCAGCATCCTCGACCTGATCGACGACCGCACCAAGGCGCTGCGCAACCAGGTGGGGGCCGGCGACAAGCGGGTGCTGGACAGCTACCTCGCCAGCATCGGCGAAATCGAACGGCGACTGGAAAAGGCGAAGGAACGCGACCTCTCCGCCATCAAGCTGCCGGACGCGCCCGCCGGCGAGCTGGACAACTTCACCGAGCAGGTGAACATGATGTTTGACCTGATGGGGCTGGCCTTCCAGGCCAACCTCACCCGTGTCGGCACCTACATGATGGTGGCCGAGGGCACCGCCCGCGCCTACAACCACCTGGGCATCTCTGGCGGTTTCCATGCCATTTCACACCACGCCAATGCTCCCGATCGCCTGGTGCACCTGACCAACATCCAGACCTGGCACATGCAGCAGTTCGCGCGCTTCATCGACCGCATGGCCGCGACGCCCGATGGCGACGGTTCGCTACTGGATCACTCGCTGTTCATGTATGGCTCGAACATGAGCAACAGCGACCGGCACAACAATTACCCGCTGCCCATCATCCTGGTGGGTGGAGCCAACGGCAGACTCAAGGGTGGCCAGCACATCGTGCCGCCTGAGAAGACGCCGGTGGCCAATCTGCATCTGACGGTGCTCGACCTGCTGGGCATTCCGCAGGAGAAGTTCAGCAACAGCACGGGCATGCTCCCGGGAGTGAAGGTGTGACGAGCCTTTTCAACAGGCGCACCGTGCTGGGCGCTGGAGTTGCCACGGCCACCTGCATGACGTTGCCGGGCAAATTGCTCGCAGCGGGCAGTACGCAGGTCACGGCCACAAAGCTGAATGACCGGCTGCTGCTGATCAGCGGTCTGGGCGGCAACCTCGTGGCGTTGCGCGGCGAGGAGGGATTGCTGCTGGTGGATTCCGGCGCCACCGGCACCACCGATCTGCTGCTTGCCGAGCTCGCGAAGTTCGCGCGCGGCGCGAAAGTGCACACCGTCCTGAACACGCATTGGCACACCGACCAGACCGGCGGCAACGATGTGTTCGGCGCCGCTGGCGCGAAGCTCACCGCCCATGCCAAGGCCGCACAGCGCATGGCCACGGACCAGTTCGTGCCCTGGGAAGACCGCTACATCAAGGCGCGCAGCAAGGACGCCGTGCCCAAAGAGGTGTTCTACAACGGCAGCAGGCCGCTGCAGTTCGGCAGGGAGCACATCGAGTACGGCTACCTGCAGCAGCCGCACACCGACGGCGACATCTACGTGTACCTGCGCGAATCCAACGTGCTGCTGACCGGGGACGCCGTGTCGCCACAGCAGGATCCGGTGCTGGCCTGGTTCGAAGGCGGCTGGCTGGGCGGGCGCGTCGATTCGCTGGCGAAGCTCCTGACCATCGGCAATGCCCAGACGCGCATCATCGCGTCCACCGGCCCGGTGATCTCGCGCGCCGAGGTCAGGACCGAACACGAGGCGATGACCAAAGCCTTCGAGCGCGTGTCGGAGACCTTCCGCAAGGGCTTCACCACCGAAGACATGCAGAAGGCCCGGCTGCTGGATGGCCTGGCGCGCACCTGGAAGGATCCGGACACCTTCATCTATGCCGCGCACAAGGGCATCTGGGCGCACTACAACAAGATCTCGCACACCATCGTCTGAACCATCATGCGTACCTCAAGAATCCTGTTGATCGGTGCCGCGGCGCTGCTGCCCATGCTGGCTTCGGCCGTGGACCTCGCTGGCCTGATCCGCGATGGCGAGCGCAAGGAAGCCCTGGTCGCGATCCGCAGCGGTGCCGACGTGAATGCGGCGCAACCCGACGGCACCACGCCACTGATGTGGGCCGTGAACCACGCCGACCGCGAGATGGTGGACGAGCTGCTGAAGCGCGGCGCCAAAGCCAGCGGCCGCACCGCGCTCGGCGCAACCGCGCTCACCGAAGCCGTCCAGACCAATGACGCCGAACTGGTCACCCTGATGCTGCAGTCCGGTGCCGATCCGAACCTGGGCAACGACGACGACGAGACGCCGCTGATGCTGGCCGCGCGCGCGGGCTCGCTGCCCATGGTGGAGGCGCTGGTGAAGGCGGGCGCGAAGATCAACACGCGCGAGAAATTCCGCGGCCAGTCGGCGCTGATGTGGGCCGTTGGCACCAGCACGCAGGGCGCCGCCGCGGTGACGGAGTTGCTGATCAGGAACGGCGCGGAAGTGGATTTCCGCGCCGCCGCCAACGACTGGGGCAACCAGATCACCGGCGAGCCGCGTGCGCAGTACCGCCCCACCGGTGGCCTGACGCCGCTGCTGTATGCGACGCGCTCCGGCTGCCTGGAGTGCGCGAAGCTGCTGGTGAAGGCCGGCGCGAAGATCGAACGGCCAACCCCGGATGGCGTTTCACCGCTGATGAACGCCATCGACTCCGGCAATTACGCCATCGCCAGTTTCCTGCTCGACCAGGGCGCGAACCCGCATCTGCAGGATTGGTGGGGCCGCACGGCGCTGTACATCGCCATCGACATGCACAGCCGCGGAGGCAGCATTGCCGGCACGGGCGGCGCTGGCCGTGGTGGTGGGCCCGGCGCTGCTGGTGGTCGCGGCGCTGGCGCCGGTGCGCGCGGCGCCGGACCCGCAGCCGGTGGTCGGGGTGGCGGTGGACCGCCACCGGGTGCCGGATTCGCCGCCGCGCCCGCCGGCTCGCCGCAGGTCAGCGCGATCCAGATTGCTCAGCGGCTGCTCGATATGGGCGTGAACCCCAACATCCAGCTCGACATGCACCGGCCCTTTCTCGGCCGCTTCACCGATGACCTGATGAACACCGGTTGCACGCCCTTGCTGCGCGCGGCGATCGGTTTCGACAAGGAAGCGGTGGAGCTGCTGCTCAAGCACGGCGCCATCGTGGACCTGCCCAATGTGATGGGCGTGACGCCACTGATGGCCGCCGCCGGCATCGGCTGGGGCGGCGTGGGTGGTTCAGGTCCCGGGCAGAGTCCTGTTTTCTACGGCAGGCAGGCGCGACCCGCACTGGAGTCCGAGGCCCTCGAGCTGGTCAAGGTGCTGCTGGCGGCCGGCGCGGACATCAACGCTCGGATCACCGATACCAGCAGCCATACCGCCCTGATTGCACGCCCCAATTCGATGAGCGAGCGGCAGGGCCAGACGGCGATCTTCGGTGCCATCGGCGCCGGCACCGTCAACGAGACGGCCCCGCCGCGCAACTGGCTCAAGCTCACGCAGTTCCTGATCGACAACGGCGCCCGGCTCGACATCAAGGATGCCCGCGGCCGGACCTTGCTCGACGCGCTGGTGGGCCTGGAGCAGGGCGAACAGATTTCACGCGGCGGCGGGCGCGACTCCCCCAGCACGCCGGAAATGGTCAAGCTGATCAAGGGCGCAATGGGCGTGCCTTGATGCGAACCGGCGGGTCCCGCACGGGACCTGCGTGCGCGATGGTGCGGGCTCAATAGCCCGGCGCAAGGTTCTTTGCCAGCCGTCTATCAATATTTCCTGCGGATGGGAATAATACGGCCTCGCGAAAAACGGGGCGGATCGTGCAGGCACAGGATCACAACGGGAGCGATGCGGCAGCTGCGGCGGCGCACGGCTATCAGGCCAGGAGCCTGGCCGGCGCGGTGATCGGCAGCATCACCGGCATCTCCGCGCTGCTGCTCTATACCAATGGACAGTTCGTGGCCGGGCTGACGCGCGACTTCGGGCTGACGCGCGTGCAGTTCGGCTTCGGCGTGCTGCTGGCCACCATGGCCATTGCCGCGGCGAATCCGCTGGTGGGCTGGCTGGTCGACCGCTTCGGCGCGAAGCGGCCATCCATGGTCGGTCTGCTGCTGCTGTCCTGCGGCTTCTTCGCACTGGGCTCGCAGGTCGAATCGGTGGGCAGCTATTTCCTGATCCAGACCCTGCTGGGCTTCGCGGGCGCGGCCTCCGGCCCGATTGCATACACCAAGATCATCGGCGCGGCCTTCGATGCGCGGCGCGGCATGGCGCTGGGGCTGACGATGACGGGCATTGGCCTCGCGGGAGCCATCATTCCGCCCATCCTGGGCGGCATCATCGCCGCGCATGGCTGGCGCGCCGGTTACTACGCGCTGGCAGTGGTGCCGCTCGCTGGCGCGCTGCTCACCGGATTGATACTGCCGCGCATCGGTGGCCGCAGCACGGCGCGCGCCGGCGCACGACCGGATGCGGCCGCGCCGGATGCTTCGGCATGGCTCGGCTCGAGAGTCTTCTGGACCCTGGCCGCCGCCTTCGCTGCCATGTCGCTGTCGTTCGCGGGCCTGCTGCCGCACTTCGTGCCCATGCTCGGTGACAACGGGCTCGATCCGGTGGCTGCCGGCAAGATCGCCGGGCAGATCGGCCTCGCGGTGATCGCGAGCCGGCTGCTCATCGGCTGGCTGCTGGACCGGGTGTTCGCGCCGCGCATCGCCATCGCCATGTGCCTGACAGCCGCCGCCGGCTGTTGCGCCTTGCTGTTCAAGGGTATCGACGCCGCGCCGCTCACGGCCATCGCGCTGGGCTTCGCGCTGGGCGCGGAACTGGATCTGATGGGTTTCCTGGTGGCGCGCTATTTCGGGCTCCTGCAGTTCGGCCGCATCTACGGCTGGCTGTACGGCGCGTTCGTGTTCGCCTCGGGCATCGGCCCGGTGTGGGTGGGCGCGGTGCGCGACGCCACCGGAAGCTACACACGCACGCTGGCAGTGAGCGCCGCGGGGCTGATTGCCAGCTGCGCGGTGTTCCTGCTGCTGCCGCGTTATCCGCGCAGCGGGCAATCGGCATGAACCATCGGCACAGGGAGCAGGCAAACATGGACAAACCGCTTTTGGCATCACGCAGGCAATTCATCGCCGCGCTGGCGGCGGGCGCCGCAGGCGCCGCACTGGGTGCGCAGCAGAGCGCGCCCGCCGGCAAGTCGATCATCGACGTGCACGCGCATTTCCAGTCGCCGGCGCTGCGGCCGCTGACCCCCGGGCCGATGAGCAACTGGAGCCTGCAGGCACACCTCGATCAGATGGAGGCAGCCGGCGTGACGCGCTCGCTGCTGTCGGTCACCACGCCGGGCGTGCCGGCCACCGGCGAGCAGGGTGCGAAGCTGTCGCGCGACACCAACGACTACGCCGCGAAGCTGGCCGCCGACAACCGCGGCAAGCTCGGCTTCTTCACCTGCGTGCCCATGGATAACCCGGACGCCGCGCTGCGCGAGATCGAATACGGCTTCGACACGCTGCATGCACAGGGCGTTGGCCTCTTCACCAGCTACAACGGCGTCTGGCTCGGCGATGCACGCTTCGAGCCGGTGTTCGCCGAGCTGAACCGGCGCAAGGCCATCGTGTACGTGCACCCCAACAGCGCCGCCTGCTGCACGCGGCTGATGCCGGAGATCGCCGACACGCTGATCGAATACGGCACCGACACCACGCGCGCCATCGCCAGCTACATCTATCGCGGCGCCGCGCACCGCTATCCCGACGTGCGCATGATCTGGAGCCATTCGGGCGGCACCATGCCCTTCCTGATCGAGCGCTTCGATGGCGCCGACCGCGGTGCGGCGGCCAAGGCCGCGGCGCCGGAAGGTTTCCGCCAGCTGGCGGGCCGCTTCTACTACGACATCGCGCAGGCTTCCAACGCCGTGGCCACGCGCGCGCTGCGCTCCGTGGTGCCCGTGGAGCACATCGTGTTCGGCACGGACTATCCCTTCCGCACGCCGCTGGACCATGTGCAGGGGCTGGAAGGCGCCGGTGTGTTCAGCCGCGCGGAACTCGAGGGCATTTACCGGCGGCATGTGGCCAAGGGCCTTCCCGAACTCGTGTAACGAACAGGTATGGATTCCGGCAGGAGGATGAAATCATGCGCAAGACAGTGATCATGGCGGCGGCGGCCGCGTTGTGTGCGGGCGTCACGGGTGCGGTGCTGGCGAAGGAAGTCATGCTGATGAACCGCATCGGTCCATCGCAGATGTGGCTGTACGTGGCCAATGCCGACGGCAGCGGCGAGCGGCGGCTGATGCCCGCCTCCACCGGCATCGATTACGACGCCAGCTTCTCGCCCGACGGCAAGTGGATCGTGTTCACCTCGGAGCGTGACGCCGAGGGCGGTGGCCAGGCCGACATCTGGCGCGTGCATCCCGACGGCAGCGGGCTCGAGCGCCTGACGCAGGATTCCTCGATGGAAGACGCCGGTGCGCTGTCACCCGACGGCAATTCGCTGGCCTATGTCTCCACCAGGGGCGGCGCGCGCACCGCGAACATCTGGGTGATGGACCTCAAGACGAAGCGGGCGCGCAATCTCACCGGCGATGGCAAGGTCGAGCCGCCCACCACCATGAACGGGCATTTCCGCCCCGCCTGGTCGCCGGATGGCAAGTGGATCGCCTTCAGCTCCGACCGCGGCGAGAAATGGCAGGGCGCGGAATCCGGCGCCGGCGCGGGCCATTCGCATCCCACCAGCCTGTATGTGATGCAGGCTGATGGCAGCGGCCTGCGCCGCGTCACCACCGTCGCCGAGGGCAATGCCTTCGGCGGGCCGAAGTGGTCGGCCGATGGCAAGAAGCTCATCGCCTACACGCTGCAGGTCCGCCAGACCTTCGCGGCACGCATGCATGGCGCCGGCATCGCCTCGCTGGATTCCACCTCGCAGATCGTGGAAGTGGACGTGGCCACGGGCGCGCAGAATGTGCTCACCACCGGCCCGGGGCTGAAGACCAATCCGCAGTACCTGTCCGATGGCAGCGTGGGGTACCTGGTCAAGGGCACGCCACGCAGCGGCGTGCCGGCGCTGGGCGTGGCTTACACGAACGGCAAGGCTGGTCCGCAGGGCAATGCGCGCAATCCCTCCTGGTCCGCAGACGGCAAGTCGGTGGTGTACAACCGCATCGAGACCAAGAACCGCGCGCAGTTCTCGCGAATGTACAGCTGGGACAAGTCGCGCGAGTACCGCTACACGGACGTGTTCCCGACGGTGTGTGCGAAATCCGGCCGGCTGGCGCAGACGGACCTGGACTTCCCCTTCGGCAACACCACCGCCTCGATCAGCGTGATGAACGTGGACGGCACGGACCGCAAGATGATCTACCAGCGCCAGGACGGGGCCTCGCTGACGCCGACCTGGTCGCCGGACTGCCAGTGGGTGGCCTTCGGCGTGGGCACTTTCTTCGGCGGTCGCGGCTTCGCGCCGGCGAACGTGTTCATGGTCAAGGCCGATGGTTCCGAGAGCAAGCAGGTCACCAACAGCAAGGTGAACGCGGGCTTCCCGGCGTGGAGCCCGGATGGCAAGTCCATCATCTACCGCGTGTGGGGTACGGCCGAGAGCCCGGATACGCGCGGCCTGCGCAGCCTGAACCTCGCGGACAACACCGTGACGACGCTGACCACGGGCTGGGACAACTTCCCGTTCATCGCGCCCACCGGCGACCGCGTGGTGTTCACCCGGCGCATGCCGGACTTCGACTTCGAGGTGTTCACCATGAAGCCGGATGGCAGCGACGTGAAGCAGCTCACCAGCACCAGCGGCGCGGACGCGCATGCCACCTGGACCGCCGACGGCAAGGAGATCTGGTTCGAGAGCTCGCGCACCGGCTTCAAGGACGAGGCGGCGATGTACGACATCTCGCCGCAGCCCTATGCGCAGGTGTTCCTGATGGACCGCAATGGCGGCAACGTGCGCCAGCTCACCGACAGCAAGTGGGAAGACTCGATGGGCACCTACGTGACGGTGCGCTGACGCTCGCGCGCGGACCAGGGCTCGACGCGCTCGCGCATGCCGTCGAGCACCAGCCGCACGATGAACTTCTTGTAGCGTGCGGCCAGCTCGTCCGCGCTGACGCCGTCCGGCGCCAGCGGCTGGATCAGCGCCTGCGAGGCGGCGAAGAATTCGCACAGCCCGACGATGGCCACGTACAGGAACAGCGGGTCGGTGGACTCCTTCGCCGTGGCCTTCTCCGGATGCAGCAGCAGCGCGAAGGAATCCACCTTCACGGCGTTGATGTCGCGCACCCGCCGGCGCACCTCGGCGGAACGCGAGGCGGCGCATTCATCGATCATCAGGCGCTGCATCGAGCGCACGCCGCGGGAGAAATCCAGCATCTCGCCCACCTGGGTCGCCAGTCGCGTGGCGGGGCTGGCGGCGGGCGCGGGGTGGCTGGCGTTCCAGGTGTCCAGGATGTTCTCGATCACCGCCAGCAGCAGCTGCTCGCGGTTCTTGAAGTAGTAGCGCACCAGTGCCGGGTCCACGCCGGCGTGGCGCGCGATCGAGGACACCGTGGCCTGGTGCGGCGGCACCTCCTCCATCAGCTGGCGTGCGGCGGCGACGATGGTGTCGCGGCCGGCGACGGCCTGGGTGGCGCGGGGCCGGCCGCGGGCGCGGCGGGTCTTCTTTGCGGCGGCCTTCTTCGGTGCGGGAGCTTCGGTGCCTGCGGTGCTGCGTTTCATGGGCGCACTGCTTAGCACAAATCCCGGCAGGGCAGGGAAGGCCGGCGGCGCTCAAACCCCGCAAGGGCTGGCGGCAATCGGCGGTTTCGGCTAATTTCCCACCCTAGGGAATTATTGGGAGAGCCCGTCACGATGCGTATTTCGTCGAATGCCATGCGCGCCGCCATCTTCGCCAGCCTGTGCGCGGTGGCCGGCGGACTGCCGGCCGCGACTGCCATGAAGGATCCGCTGTACGGCGATCCGGGCCATCCGAACATCTCCGGCATGTGGAATCCGTCTTATGGATTCGGTGGTGGTGCACCGGCAGCGCCGCCCGGAGGCGCCGCGCCTGCGGCCCGCGGCGCGCCTGCCGCCGGCGGCCCACCCGGGGCGGCCGGTGCGGCCGCCCCGGGCGCCGCGGCGCCGCCGCGCTTCACGCCACCGGCGCAGCCGAAGTTCACGCCGGCGTACGCCGCGAAGTGGGCGAACTGGAAGGAGAAATTCCAGACCGGCACGCACGAGCCCGACAGCGTGGCGCGGTGCCTCGCCTTCGGCGTCGCGCGCTTCGGCACCATGCCCATGGAGATCATCCAGACGCCGGGCCAGGTCACCCTGAACCTGGGCGTGCTGCACGACATCCGCCGCATCTACATGGACGGCATCGGCCACACCATTGGTGCCGACCCCAGTTTCAACGGTGATTCGGTGGGACGCTGGGACGGCGACACGCTGGTGGTGGAGACCAACAACCTGCGCGCCGGCACCATCGACCGCGACGGCGCGCCGTACTCGGACAAGCTCACCGCGGTCGAGCGCATCAAGCGCGTCAGCCCGACGCGACTGGAGATCCAGACCACGCTGACGGATCCGGAGGCGCTGCAGGAGCCATTCGTGATCAACCGCGCCTACACGCCGATGCCGGCGGGCAGCCGCTTCGAGGAATACCTGTGCGAGAACAACCGCGATTCGCAATAGCCGGAGAACCGAACCCATGACCAAGCTGTTTGTCCGCGTGGCCGCTGCGACCCTGCTCGCCGCCCCAGCGCTGGCGTACGCCCACCATTCCTTCGCCATGTTCGACATGAGCAAGACCGCCAACTGGAAGGGCACGGTCAAGGAAGTGCAGTGGACCAACCCGCATGTGTGGATCGAGCTGACCGTCACGCAGGATGGCAAGCCGGTCACCTGGAGTTTCGAAGGCGCGGCGATTCCGGTGCTGAAGAGCGCCGGCTGGCTGAAGGACACCGTCAAGGCCGGCGAAACGGTGACCATCTTCGGCCACCCGTACAAGGACGGCCGGGCCGGCGGCAGCATCGACTACGTGGTCCTTGCTGATGGCCGCAAGGTGGGTCGCGGCGACAACGTTCCCCCGGCGCTGGTCGTGCCGGGCGTGAACTGACCTGAAAGGCAGAGGAAGCAAATGAACAACAGGATCACATGCGGATTGGCGCTGCTGGCTTGCGCATTGCTGGGCGGACCGGTGATGGCGGCCGAAGCCGCGGCGGCAGCCAGGGCCACGCCCTTCAAGCTCGGCACCTTCCGCGTCAGCGGGCGCGAGTTCCTCGGGCTGGTGCTGCGCGATACGGCGGTGCTGGAGATCGAAGCCGCGAACGCGCAGTACGAGCGCGCCCACTCTGCGGCGCCGAAGCTGCGCATTCCGGCCACCATGACCGAACTGATCGCGCGCTACGACACCGAACTGGGGCCGCGCCTGCGCGCCCTGGCCGGCGAGTACGCGGCCGTGCAGGGCGTGCCCTGGCTGCGGCAGGTTGCGGCGCTGCAGGTGCTGCCGCCGGTGCGCCCGGCGCTGATCCTCAATGCCGGCGCCAATTATCCCGAGCATGCGGCGGGCATCGTGGCGCAGGGCGCGCGCGCCGCCGGTGGTCCGCCTCCAGGCGCGGGTGGCCCTCCGGGCGCAGGTGGACCCCCGGGCGGCGGTGCACCGCGCGGCGGTGGTGGCGGCCAGTCCGCGCCCGGCATCTGGGAACGCGCCGCGAACGATACGCGTGGCGACAACCCCTACCTGTTCCTGAAGTCCCCGACCGTGGTGGTGGGCGCGAACGATGACGTGGTGATACCGCGCGGCCGCACGCAGATCGACTGGGAGTGCGAGTTCGCGGTGGTGGTGGGCAAGACCGCGAAGAATGTGTCCACGGCAGCCGCGAAGGACCATGTGTTCGGCTATTCCATCGAGTTCGACGTGTCCGACCGTGGCGGCCGCGGCGACCGCAAGATGGGCGGCGGCCCGGACTGGCTGGTGCAGAAGAACCACGACACCTTCGGCCCCATCGGGCCGTACATCGTGCCGAAGGAGTTCCTCGCCGACCCCACCAATGTGCGGCACTACTTCATGCTCAATGGCGAGATCAAGCAGGATTCCAACACCAGCCGCATGGAATACAACCTGTGGGAGATGCTCTCCTACGCCTCCAACATCATGACGCTCAGCCCGGGCGACATACTTGCCCTGGGCAGCCCCTCGGGCACGAATATCGAACGCGACAACCCCCGCTGGATGCGCGCCGGCGACGTGGGCGTCTGCGTGGTCGAAGGAGTCGGCGAACAACGGCACAATATCGTCGCCCAGCAGTAGCCGGCCACGTTGGCCGGCGCGGGGCCCTGGAGACGATTTGAACATCCTGTCCGTGCTCGCCATTGGTGGCGGCATCGGCGGCCTGACCGCCGCCATCGCGCTGTGCCAGCGCGGCTTCCGCGTGACCGTGATCGAGAAGGATCCGGCCTGGTCGGTGTACGGCGTCGGCATCATCCAGCAGGGCAATGTGCTGCGCGCGATGAACGAGCTGGGCCTGCTGGACCAGTACCTGAAGGCCGGCGTGGGTTTCGATGCGGTGGAAGTCTACGCACCGGATGGCAGGAAGCTCGCCCGGGTGCCCTCACCGCGCCTGCTGCCCGGCTATCCGGCCAACCTCGGTGTCAGCCGCCCGGCATTGCACCAGGTGCTGCGCGATTCGGCGCAGGCCGCCGGTGCCGAGGTGCGCGCGGGAGTGACCGCCACCGGGCTGCGTGAGCGCGGCGATGGCGTGGATGTGATCTTTTCCGATGGCACCACCGGTACCTTCGATCTGGTGATCGGCGCCGACGGCGTGCAGTCGCAGACCCGCGCGCTGGTGTTCCCGGATGCGCCGGCGCCGGCCTTCACCGGACAGGCGGTGTGGCGCTGCAACCTGCCGCGGCCCGCGACGCTGGATGCGCTGCACGTGTACAACGGCCCCATCGGCGCCGGGCTCGTGCCTACCAGCGAGTCGCAGATGTACATGTACGTGACCACGCCGGAGCCCGGCAATCCGCGCTATCCGCACGCGGGCCTGGCCGCCGCCATGCGCGGCAAGGTGGCGCATTGCGCGCCGGCGATCCGCGAGCTCGCCGACCAGATCACCGATGACGACGCCGTGGTGTACCGGCCGCTGGAAACGCTGCTGCTGGAAAGTCCCTGGTATCGCGGCCGCGTGGCATTGCTCGGCGATGCCGCGCACACCACCACGCCGCACCTCGGCCAGGGCGCCGGCATGGCCATCGAGGACAGCCTGGTGCTGGCCGAGGAACTGGCGCGCCACGAGCAGGTGGAGCCGGCGCTGGCGGCCTGGTTCCGCCGCCGCTTCGAGCGCTGTGAGTACATCGTGCGCGCCAGCCTCGCCATCTGCCGCGGCCAGCTGGGCCAGGGCCCGCCCGTGGACAACGCCAAAGCCACCGCCGAAATGTTCGCCTACACCGCCCAACCGATCTGAGGCCCGCGATGAGCCGAGTGACCGACATCCGCCACGTTGCCTATGGCGTGACCGACTTCGACGCGGAGCGTCGCTTCTACGCCGCCGACTGGGGCCTGGAGGAGGTGCAGGCGCAGGACGGGCTGGCGTGGTTCCGCTCCGCGGGCAGCGACGAACCGCATGTGGTGCGGCTGCGCCGCTCGGATGCCAATCACCTGGATGTCATCGCGCTGGCCGCGGACAGCCGTGCCGATGTGGATGCCCTGCATGCGCGCATCGCGCAGGCGGGTTGCCGCATCGTCCATCCGCCGCGGGAGCTGGCGGCGCCGGGCGGCGGCTACGGCTGCCGCTTCTTCTCCCCCGACGGGCTGCCCTTCGAGATCTCCGCCGATGTGGCGCGCGTCGCGCGGCGCGAGGTCGGCCGCTGGGAAGGACTGCCGCTCGGCATCAGCCACATCGTGCTGCATTCGCCGGACCTGCCGGCCCAGGTGAAGTTCTTCACCGCAGTGCTGGGGTTCCGCGTCAGCGACTGGCTGGGCGACTTCATGTGCTTCCTGCGCTGCAATTCCGCGCATCACCGCGTGGCCATCCTGCCAGGGCCGCCCTGCCTCAACCACGTGGCCTACGACATGACCGATGCCGACGGCATGCTGCGTGGCGTGGGCCGGTTGAAGGGGCGCGGCGTCGACGTGCGCTGGGGGCCGGGCCGCCACACGGCCGGCGACAACACCTTCAGTTACTTCGTGACGCCCAATGGCTTCGCGGTGGAATACACCGCCGAGCTGGAACACGTGGACTTCGAAAAGCACGAGGGCCGCGTGCACCCGCCATCGCCGCAGGTCATGGACCAGTGGGGCATCGGCGTGGGCGGCCCGCATGTCATGCCGCATCCCAGGCCTGATCCGCGCCTGTTCCAGCCCGTGGCCAGCTGAAGATGGCGCTGTTCGAGTACTTCCCGAACTACATCTGGAATCTCTCCGTTGCGATGGCGCTGGAGAGCGGCGCGCGCATCGGCGAAATCGTGGACATGTGCCAGCCGCTGCGCGAGGCGGCAGCAGCTGGCGCCGATGCCGGCACGCCGCAGTTCATGGCGCAGTGGGTGCGTGTCGCCGACACGCTGATCGAGCTGGCCGCTGAGGATGAAACCCGCGGCCGCAACTTCTCCGCATCCACCAAGCTCGAGCGTGCCGCGCTGTACCTGCTGGTGGCCGAACGCATGCAGGCGCAGGGCGGTGCGGGCCGCCAGCAGACCTACGCGCGGGCGCGCGCCGCCTTCGATCGTTCCACCCGCCTCGGCGCGCTCAACCGCGAGCGCGTGGAGGTTCCTCTGGAACGCGGCACCATGCCGGCGCTGTTCACGCGCGCGGCCGGCGCGGGTCCGCATCCGGCGGTGGTGTACTGCAATGGTCTCGACAGCTGCAAGGAACTGCTCTACTGGTCGCGGCTGCCCGAGGAGCTGGCGCGGCGTGGCGTTTCCACTCTGTGCGTGGACCAGCCCGGCAGCGGGGAAGCGCTGCGGCTGCAGAACCTGCCGGTGGATCCGCACAGCGAGCACTGGGCCTCGAAGGCGGTGGACTGGCTGCAGGCGCAGGGCGACGTGGACCCGCGGCGCATCGGCATGACCGGCATCAGCCTGGGCGGGCACTTCGCGCCGCGCGCGGTGGCCTTCGAGCCACGCTTCGCGGCTGGCGCTGTCTGGGGCGCCAACCACAACTGGGCCGAAGTGCAGCAGAAGCGCCTGAAGCGCGAGGGCGAGAACCCGGTGCCGCATTACTGGGCGCATGTGATGTGGGCCTTCGGCGCGGCCAGCATGGAGGATTTCCTCGCGAAGTCCGCGGCCATGCACCTGAACGGCGTGATGCAACGCATCCGCGTGCCCTTCCTCGTCACCCACGGCGCGAAGGACCGGCAGATCGCACTGGACTACGCGCAGCAGAGCTACCAGCAGCTGGTGAACTCGCCGGCGCGCGAGCTGAAGATCTTCACCGAGCGCGAGGGTGGCGTGGAGCACGTGGGCGCCGACAACATGTCGTACGCACGCGATTACCTCGCCGACTGGTTTGCCGCCACGCTCGGCGGCCGCACGGGTTGAACTAAGGAGCAGCTGATGAAGGAAGCCCCGGTACGCCGCATCGTGACCGGCCATGACGCCGCCGGCCGCGCCATCATCCAGCAGGACGGCCCGGTGCCGCGCGTTCAGCGCATCGGTGGCGAGCGCGGTCCGCTGTTCTTCGAGGTATGGAACACGCGCGACACGCCTGCGCCCATCGACCGCGCCTCCGGTGAGCCGGCCGAGCAGGGCATACAGCTGGCGCCGCCGGCACGCGGCACGCGCATCCGCGTGCTGGACATACCGCCGGATGATCCCGGTCTTCAGAGCCTCACGCCGGAGCAGGCCGCCGCGCATTTCGCCGAAGTGGGCGCAGCCGGTGCTTCATCGCACAGTGGCGCTGGTTCGCGCCATGCCTTCATGCATCGCACCGAGACCATCGACTACGGCATCGTGCTGGAGGGCGAGATCACGCTGATCCTCGACGAGGGCGAGACCGTGGCCAGCGCCGGCGACATCGTGATCCAGCGCGGCACCAACCACGGCTGGGCCAACCGCTCCAACCGCAATTGCCGCATCGCCTTCATCCTGATCGACGGCCGTTACGAAGATGGGCTGGCGGCCCGCGCGCCATGAAGCTCGCCAGCAGGAGGCACGGCCGCGACGGTGCCCTGCTCGTGGTGTCGCGCGACCTCGCCATGGCGGTTGGCGCGGCGTCCATCGCGCCCACGCTGCAGGCGGCGCTGGATGACTGGCAGCGCGCCGCGCCGGCGCTGACGCAGCTGTACGGGAAACTGAATGCCGGCGACGCGCCCGGCGCCTTCGCGCTGGATCCCGCCTCGCTGGACGCGCCGCTGCCGCGCGCCTGGCAGTGGCTGGATGGTTCGGTGTTCCCGCAGCATGCCGCGCTGATGTCCAGGGCCTTCAACCGGCCGAACATCGAGCATGAGTTCCCGCTGATGTACCAGGGCATGTCGCACCGCTTCCTCGGTCCGCGCGACCCGGTGCGTTTCTGCAGCGAAGCGGACAACATCGATTTCGAGGGGGAGTTCGCCGTCATCACCGGTGAGGTGCCCATGGGCGCGGACCGCGCCCGGGCTGGCGCCGCCATCAAGCTGGTGATGCAGGTCAATGACTGGTCGCTGCGACGTTTCGCGGCCATCGAGGTGAAGACCGGCTTTGGCTGGCTGCTCGCGAAGCCGGCCTGCTCAGCGGCACCCATCGTGGTGACGCCGGATGAACTCGGTCTGCTGTGGCGCGATCACCGCGTGGATGCAACCCTGGAAGTGCGCCGCGGCGAGGAAGTGTTCGGCCGCGTGCCCGGCGGCGAGATGGGCTGTGGCTTCGACGAACTGGTGGCCCATGCCGCGCGCACGCGTGACCTGTGCGCGGGAACCATCATCGGTTCCGGCACGGTCTCCTCGTCGCGCCATGCCGAAACCGGTTCCTGCTGCATCAGCGAGCGGCAGGCCATCGAGATGATCGCGCAGGGCAGTGTGCGGACGTCCTACCTGCAGTTTGGTGAACGCGTGCGCATGGCCGCGTTCGCGCCGGACAGCCGCATGCCGCTGTTCGGCGAAATGGACAATCTGGTTGCCCAGGGCAGCATATAGGGCGCAGGCGTGCGACACTGCGCGCCTCAAAAAAGCCGCAAGGGACGCCCCATGAAGATGATGCGCAGGATTTTTCTGCTGGCCGGAATGCTGTGGGTGGCGACCGCGCCAGGGGCTGCCCCCGATGCGATCACGATCACCGTGGATGCCGCCCGGCCCGGCCCCCAGATCAACCGCCACATCTTCGGCCAGTTCGCCGAGCACCTCGGCCGCGGCATCTACGAGGGCGTGTGGGTCGGCAACGATTCCCGCATTCCCAACACCCGCGGCATCCGCAACGACGTGGTCACCGCGCTGAAGGCCCTGAAGGTGCCCAATGTGCGCTGGCCCGGCGGCTGCTTTGCCGACGACTACCACTGGCGCAATGGCATCGGTTCGAAGCGGCCGGTGACGCTGAACCCGGACTGGGGCAATGTCACCGAGCCGAACACCTTCGGCACCCACGAGTTCATGGACTTCACCGCGCAGATCGGCGCCGCGCCATTCATCTCGGTGAACGTCGGCTCGGGTACGCCGAAGGAAGCCGCGGACTGGCTGGAGTACATGACCTCCGCGCAGCCCACCACGCTGGCGAAAGAGCGCGCGGCCAACGGGCGTGCCGAGCCCTGGCAGCTTCCGATACTTGGCCTCGGCAATGAAAACTGGGACTGCGGCGGCAACATGACGCCGGATTACTACGTCAGCCAGATGAAGATCTACGCCCGCTACGCGCGCAACTTCCATCCGGAGCAGCAGGAAGGCGCGAACAAGATGCGGCGCATCGCGGTGGGCCCGGGTGGCGGCGAACCGCGTTTCATGGAATGGACCGAGACCGTGATGAAGGCCTGGAAGGACCGCAAGTGGAGCTGGGACATCGAGGGCCTCTCGCTGCACAACTACACCGTCATCAACTGGGACAAGAAGCACATGGCCACGGGCTTCGGCGAGAAGGAATACGCCGAGATCCTGCAGCACACGCTGAAGATGGACGAGCTGATCTCGCGCCACACGGCCATCATGGACAAGTACGACCCGGAGAAGAAGCTGCTGCTGGCGGTGGATGAGTGGGGCGGCTGGTACACGCCGGCGCCCGGCACCAACCCCGGGTTTCTCTATCAGCAGAACAGCCTGCGCGATGCGGTGCTCGCGGCGCTGAACATCAACATCTTCGCGCGCCATGCGGACCGCGTGCGCATGGCCAACATCGCGCAGATGATCAACGTGCTGCAGGCCATGATCCTCACCGACAAGGAGAAGATGCTGCTGACGCCCACCTACCACGTGTTCCGCATGTACGTGCCCTTCCAGGACGCGACCTTCCTGCCACTGACCGTGAACGCCGGCACCTGGACGCAGGGCGCGATCTCGCTGCCGCGCGTGGATGCGCTGGCCGCGAAGGACAAGGCCGGCAAGCTTTGGCTGTCGCTGACCAATGTGGATCCCTCCCGGCCGGTGCAGATCGACGTGGACCTGCGCGGTGCGAGCGTGCGTTCGGCCACGGGCGAGGCGCTGACCGGCCCGCAGGTGGACAGCATCAATTCCTTCGAGGCACCACGCGTGGTGACGCCGAAGCCGCTGGCGGCCACGGTGCAGAACGGCCGGCTGCGGGTGACGCTGGAGCCGAAGTCGGTGAACGTGATCGGGTTGCAGCCGTAAGGCGCGCGGCTCAGCCGGACTGACTGCTGGCCTCGCGCGCCAGCAGCAACGCACCCCTGATGCCGCTGTGCGCGCCCAGTTCGGGCGCGCGCAGGTAAGCGTCAAACGCCGCTGCTCCGCGCAGCGGCGGCAGGTAACCGCCCAGGTAATCGCGCATTGCCCGGCGTACCAGTGGCAGCAGCAGCGGATCGCCCGTCACTCCGCCGCCCATGGCGATGCACTGGGGCGAATGCATCAATGCGATCGACGCGGCGAGCTGACCCAGGTACCCCGCGATGATTTCGCGTCCCGGATGATCCGGCGGCAATGACACAAGCTCGCATCCCCAGCGGGCCCGGATCGCCGGGCCACTGGCGAGTCCCTCGGCGCAGTCGCCATGGAACGGGCAGTGGCCGGTGAAACCGGCATCGCGCGGGTCACGGCGCAGCGGCACGTGGCCCATCTCCGCATGCATCAGCGCGTTGCCTGTGGATTGCGGTACGAGCGCGCCGCCGATGCCGGTACCCACTGTCACGTAGACCAGCGAACCCACGCCGCGGCCTGCGCCGAGTCGCCACTCCGCCAGCGCGGCAGCACCGACATCCGTATCCAGCGCCACCGGCACACCAAGCGCCGCCCGCAATGGCGCGAGCAGCGCTGCGCCCGACCAGCCGGGCTTGGGTGTATCCAGCAGGCAGCCGTAGTCCGGTGCATCCCGCCGCAACTGCAGCGGACCGAAGCAGGCCACGCCCAGCGCCGCGAGGGCGCCGTGCCGGCGCTGCGCGTCGGCGAAGAACGCAATGCACGCATCGAGCGTGGTCGCCGGATCGGCGGTGGCAATGCTCGCCAGCTGCAGTGGTGACGCGTCCGGCGAACCCACGGCGCAGATGAACTTGGTGCCACCGCCTTCAATGGCGCCGTACAGGACAGGGGGTTCGCTCACGGCGGCAGGATAGTCCGCCATGCAAACGTTTGCTACATTGCCGGCGCGCGCCGCGCGCCGCATCCAAACGGGGAGAACGCAATGAACGACCACGATGCCGGCAGCGCCGGCAACGTCCAGCTGGTGCGCTGGCTGACCTGCCTGATGTTCTTCACCTTCGCGATGACCACCGACGCCGTCGGCAGCGTGATCCCGAAGCTGATCGAGGAACACGGTCTTTCCATGACCGCAGCCGGAGCCTTCCAGTACGCCACCATGGCTGGCATCGCGGTGGGCGCATTGCTGCTGGGGTTTCTCGCCGACCGCATCGGCCGCAAGCTCACGGTGATCCTCGGCCTGTCGCTGTATGGGCTGGCCTCGCTCACGGTGGCGGCCAGCGGCCAGTACGCCATGCTGGTGGCGCTGCTGTGCGTGTCGGGCCTGGGCATCAGCGTGTTCAAGACCGGCGCGCTGGCACTGGTGGGCGACATCAGCTCCACCACCACTTCGCACACGCGCTTCATGAATACCGTGGAGGGCTTCTTCGCCGTGGGCGCCATCGTCGGGCCGGCGGTGGTGGGCCTGCTGATCAGCGCCGGCATGTCATGGAAATGGCTGTACGCCATTGCCGCGCTGATCTGCGCTCTGCTGGTGGCCATGGCCGCAATGGCGAAGTATCCGCGACGGGTCGTGCCGGTGGAGCGCGCCAACCTCGGCCAGATGCTGGCCATGCTCAAGGATCCGCTGGCGCTGGGTTTCTCGCTGCTGGTGATGCTGTATGTCGCCACCGAGTGCGCGATCTACGTGTGGATGCCCACGCTGCTGCTGTCCGGCATCGAGTCGCAGGGACGGCTGGCCGCTTCCGCGCTGACCCTGTTCTTCGTGCTGCGCGCGGTGGGCCGCTTCGTCGGCGCGTGGCTGCTCGGCCGCGTGTCGTGGACGGCGGCAATGGCGCTGATGTCGCTGCTGATCCTGGCCTGCTTCGTCGGCGCGCTGACCATCGGCGGCGAGGCCGCCGCGCTGCTGCTGCCGCTCACCGGCCTGTTCATGTCCATCGTGTATCCCACGCTGAACTCCAAGGCCATCAGCTGCTTCCCGAAGGACCGCCACGGCGCCATCGCCGGCGTGATCCTGTTCTTCACCGCGGTGGCCGCCGCCGCGGGGCCACTGGCCATGGGCGCGGTCAGCGATGCGCAGGGCGGCGCACGCGCGGGCTTCGTGCTGGCCACCGGCTACGCGCTGCTGCTGTTCGTGGGGCTCGCGGGCAACTGGCTGCTGGATCCATCCCGCGGCCGCCTGCGCGCCTTGGACGGCGCGGCATGAAGAATGCCGTCCAGCTGATCTGCTACGCCGATCGCCTCGGCGGCACGCTGCACGGATTGCGCGAGCTGCTGGCGGGCCCGTTCGCCGGATTGTTCGGCGGCGTGCACCTGCTGCCGTTCTTCCATCCCATCGATGGCACCGACGCGGGCTTCGATCCCATCGACCACACGCAGGTGGATCCGCGCCTCGGCAGCTGGCAGGACGTGCAGGCGCTGGCCGGCGAAGTGGAAGTGATGGCTGACGTGATCGTCAACCACATGTCCTGCCGCTCGCCGCAGTTCCTCGACTACGCGGCGCATGGCCGCAACAGCCGCTTCGACGGCATGTTCCTGACGCTGGACAGCGTGTTCCCGCGCGGTGCTTCGGAAGAAGACCTGCTCGCCATCTACCGTCCACGCCCGGGCCTGCCCTTCACCGCGATGACGCTGGCCGATGGCGCGCGACGCATCCTGTGGACCACCTTCACCGCCGAGCAGGTGGACATCGACGTGCGCCATCCCGAAGGCACGCGCTACCTGGATTCCATCCTCGCGATGCTGTCGCGCCATGGCGTGCGGATGATCCGCCTCGATGCCGTCGGCTATGCCATCAAGAAGGCCGGGCACAGCTGCTTCATGATGCCGGAGACCTTCGGCTTCATCCGCGAGTTCTCGGCGCGTGCCCGCGCGCGTGGCCTCGAAGTGCTGGTGGAGATCCACTCGCATTACGAGCAGCAGGTGCGTATCGCGCGCCAGGTGGACTGCGTGTACGACTTCGCGCTGCCGCCGCTGGTGCTGCAGGCCTTCTTCCAGGGCACGGCGCGCCACCTGAAGCAGTGGATCGCCATCCGCCCCGTGAACGCACTGACCGTGCTGGACACGCACGATGGCATCGGCGTCATCGACGCGGGCGCTGATGCCGCCGATCCCGCCAACCATCCCGGGCTGCTGCCCGCGGCCGACATCGACGCGCTGGTGGAGACCATCCACCGCAACAGTCGGGGCGAGAGCCTGCGCGCCACTGGTGCGGCGGCCTCCAACCTCGACCTGTACCAGGTGAACTGCACCTTCTACGACGCGCTGGCCCGCGACGACCGGCGCTACCTGCTGGCGCGCGCCATCCAGTTCTTCCTGCCGGGTATTCCGCAGGTGTACTACGTGGGCCTGCTGGCCGGGCGCAACGACATGGATCTGCTGGCGCGCACGCATGTGGGTCGCGACATCAACCGCCGCCACTACACGCGCGGCGAGATCGACGAGGCGATGGGCCGGCCGGTGGTACGCGACCTGTTCGCACTGATCCGCTTGCGCAACACGCATGCGGCCTTCGGCGGCGAGTTCGCGATGGTGGAGTCGACGGACGCAGTGCTGGAGCTGCGCTGGGCCGCCGGTGCGGAGGAGGCGTCGCTGCGCGTGGACCTCGCTTCCGGCGAGCATCGCATCGACTGCAGCGGCGCCACGCCACGCTTCGAGCTGCTGAATGCCGTCGCCGCCTGAGGGCGCGCTGGCTATAGTGCCGCCATGACCCGCCGCAAGCACCAGCCCGCCAACCGCATGTCCGAAGTGGCGCGCCTGGTCGGCGTGTCGCTGTCCACCGTGTCGCGCGCGCTGTCCGGCAGCCCGCTGATTTCCGAGCAGACGCGCAACCAGGTACGCAAGGCCGCACAGAAGCTGGGCTACCAGGTGGACGCCGCGGGCAGCAGCCTGCGCACCGGCCTGACGCGCACCGTGGGCGTGGTGATTCCGCTGGCGCATGCGGAGAACCAGGGCTTCTCCGATCCATTCTTCCTGGAGATCCTCGGCGCGCTGGCCGAGGAACTGGCGGCGCGCGGCTACAGCATGCTGCTGCACAAGGTGAAGGAGGATCCGGCCGACTGGATCGGTGCCATCGCGCGCGGCCGGCGCGCCGACGGCGTGATCGTCATCGGCCAGAGCCTGCATCATGAATCGCTGGATCGCGTGGCCACTGCGGGTTACCCGCTGGTGGTGTGGGGCGCGCGCCAGCCCGGCCAGCGCTATGCGACGGTGGGTTCGGACAACGAGACCGGTGGCCACGAGGCCTGCGCGCACCTGCTGGCGCAGGGCTGCCGGCGCATCGCCTTCCTCGGCGATCCGGCCGCGCCCGAAGTCGCGGCGCGCCGCGAGGGTTACCTGCGCGCGCTGCGCGCGGCCGGAATCGCGCGCGATACGCAGCTGGAGATCGCCGTGCGCTTCGGCAGCGACACCGCCTATCACGCGGTGGCGGGCCTGGTGGATGCCGGCGTGGAATTCGACGGCATCGTCGCCTGCTCGGATGTGTTCGCCATCAATGCCATGCGCGCGCTGGCCGAGCGCGACCGCAAGGTGCCGGCGGATGTGGCCATCACCGGCTTCGACGACATCCCCTTCGCGGCCTTCACCACGCCGCCGCTGACCACCATCCGCCAGAACTACCAGGCCGGCGCGCGGCTGCTGGTGGACAACCTGCTGCGCAAGGTGCGCGGCGAGCCGGCGCAGACGATGGTGATTCCCGCCACGCTGGTGGTGCGCGCCTCGAGCCTGCGCGAGCACTACCGGGCTTTGCCGTCCATCCGCGGCGCGCGCCGCAAGGAGCCTGCGGCCGTGCCGGCACGCGCCCGGAACGCGCGCTCCGGCTGAGCGGAGCGCGCTGCGCGGGCAAGATTCAGCGCTTGCCCTTCACATGCTTCGGAAAGAACGCGAACACCTCGGGCATGCTGCCCATGATGATGGTGCCGTGGTCGAGCCCGGGCTTCAGCACGTACTCATGCTTCACCTTCAATGCATCCAGCTGCTCGCTGAAAGTCTTCACTGATGCGGCCAGTGAATCCTTGTCACCCACGGCCAGCAGCAGCGGCACTTTGGTGATGGGCGAGCCGGCGGTGGGCGGCGGGCCGAACAGCGCTGGCGCCAGCAGGGCCGCACCGGCCCAGATGTCCGGATACTTCTCCACCAGGTGGCGCGCGCCGCCGCCGCCCTGCGAGTGGCCCATGATGTAGATGCGCTTGTCGTCGACCTTGAATTCCCTGCGCACCATCTTCAGCACGTTCATCACGTCCTGCTCGCTGTAAACGGAGGACTTCACGGCATCCAGCTCCGCGCCACCGACCAGCGGTGGTTGCCCACGCGGGGCGCCGCCACCGGGCGGACCACCCGCGCCAGGAGGACCACCGGCACGACCACCGGCAGCTGCGCCCGGTGCGCCCGGCGCACCTGGAGCACCAGGACCGGCACCCGGCCCGGGCGCAGGCCCCGCACCACGCGCCGGCCCCGGGCCACGCGAGTTCGGATCCATGCCGAACCACGCGCGGTTGTTGTAACCCAGCGCGCCGACGAGGATGTAGCCACCGGCCTCGGCCAGATCCACCGCCGTGCCGCGCACGATGGTCAGCGTGGTGCCGGTGTAGCCGCGCAGCGCGATCACCAGCGGCGCCTTCTTGCCCTTCCTGATCTTCGAGGAGACGTACACCGAGTAAGGCAGTTCCTCACCGGTCTCCTTGAACATGTACTTGCGGATTTCCACGCCCTTCTCGGGCACTACTTCCGAACCACCGCGGATGCCTTCGGGCAGCACCTGCGGCGGCGGCCCACCCTGCGCCAGCGCGGCCGCGGCGGTGACGCAAAGCAGCGCGACGGATCCCGCGGCGACGAACGTTCTGCATACCGGTCTCATGGGGTTCTCCTTGGCTGGATCAGCTGGTGGTCAGGGCGACAGCGGCGGAATCATCTTCTGCCGCGCCATGAAGCGCAGCGCCTGCATGGGCCATTCGCGCAAGGTTTCATCCGGCACGTTGTCGCCTATGCCGAAACCATGCGGGCCGTTGTCGAGGATGTGCATCTCCACCGGCACATTGGCCTTCAGGCAGGCCTCGTACATCAGCAGCGCGTTCTTGACGGGCACCAGCCGGTCATTGGTGCCGTGGACGATGAACACCGGCGGCGTCGCGCGCGTGACCTGCTTCTGCGGCGACAGCGCTTCATACAGTGCCGGGTTCTCCTGCGTGAGGTTGGTGCGCGAGCCGCGATGGGTCACCGCATCGTCGGTGAGGTCGATCACCGGATACTGCAGCAGCGCGAACGCGGGCCGCGCGTTCTGCGCGTCGACGGCATCGGCCACATAAGGCGCGGCCGGCAGCAGCTTGTTGTCGTACAGCGTGGCCAGCATCGCTGCGAGGTGGCCGCCAGCCGAGGCGCCGAGCACGCCCACCTTGTCCGGATCGATGCGGTATTCCTGCGCGCGCGACTTGATCAGCCGCAGTGCGCGCTGCGCATCCAGCAGCGTGGTGGGGTAGTGGTAGCGCGGGCCATGCCGGTAGCGCAGCACGAAGGCTGCGACGTTGTGCGACAGGAAGAAGCGCGCTGGGGCGGGGCCTTCACCCGGCACGGTGAGTATCTGGTAGCCGCCACCGGGCAGGATAAGCACACCGGCGCCGGTGGCCTTGCCGGCCGGTGGCAGGTAGATATCCAGCGTGGGTTCGGTGGGGTCGAGCTCGGTCTCGCGGCCCTCGACCACGCCCGGCGTACGCTCGTACAGCTTGATGCGCGGCACGTCGTCGCGCACCGGCCCCGCGCCGAGGCCATTGCCGGCGCCGGGCGGAGGTCCGCCAGATCGCGCGGGTTCCGCCACCCGGCTCGTGACCGGAATGGACAGCAGCAGCACGCACCCCAGTACCCGCACGAATGGAATCATCCCGGACCCCCATCGCGGACTTTGATGCGTCCGCTTGCAGCTGGCGCGAATCTAGCACGGGCGCGCAATCGTTTGCATAAGCCGTGCGGAGCGGTATGCTGCCGCGAAATTTCGAGGGACGCCGACAGGGCGCAGGACTCGAGAAAAGGGGACCTGATGCGCGTTCGACTGATGGGCCGGGTTCGGCTGATGGGCGGAGTGCTGTGCCTGGCGATGGCCGCGGCGGGCAATGCCGCCGCCGCGCAGGCCGACTGCGGCAAGGCATGTCGCGGCAACTGGGTGTCCGCATGGGGCACGGCGCAGCAGCTGGTGGTGCCGGTGCGCGCCATTCCGGCGCGCGAGACCCCACCGGCCAAGGTTGCAGCACAGACGGTGCGCATGGTGGCGCGGTCCACCATCAGCGGTCGCGCGGTGCGCGTGGCGCTGTCGAACTCCTTCGGCTATGCGCCCGTGCGTATCGATGCGGTGCAGCTGGCGCGTGTGGCCAGCGGCTCGTCCATACAGCCCCGCAGCAGCCGCGCGCTCACCTTCGGCGGCAACCGCTGGGTGGTGCTGCCGCCCGGCGCGCAGGTGTACAGCGATCCGGTCGAGTACAGCATCACCGCGCAGGCGGATCTCGCCGTCTCGCTGTACCTCGCCGCCGACAGCGGCCCGACCACCGCGCATCCCATCGGCATGCGCAATGCCTGGCTCGCGAACGGCGACCAGTCCGGCGCGGAAAGGCTCACCGGCGCCACGGAGTTCCACTCCTACCTGTGGCTGGCCGGCATCGACGTGCTGGCCGACGACAAGGCGGCCACGATCATTGCCTTCGGCGATTCCATCACCGACGGCTTCAGCGTCACCATGGATTCGGATCGCGCCTGGCCCTCGGTGCTGGCGCGGCGCCTCGCCGCGAACATGGGCATGGCGCCGCGTGCCGTCATCAACATGGGCATCTCCGGCAACCGCGTGCTGAAGGAAGGCGCCGGCTCCAGCGCGCTGGCGCGCTTCGACCGCGACGTGCTGGCGCGGCCGGGCGCGAAGTGGGTGCTGCTGCTGGAGGGCATCAACGACATCGGCTTCAGTGCCATCCCCGGCCTGCCGGCCAGCGAGAAGGTGACGGCCGGGGAAATCATCGCCGGCTACCGCCTGCTGATCGGCCGCGCACGCTTGCATGGGCTCACCATCATCGGCGCCACGCTCACACCCTTCGAGGGCGTGAACACCTACAGCACGGCCGGTGAGCAGATGCGCCAGGACGTGAACAAGTGGATCCGCGACAGCGGTGAATTCGACGCAGTGGTGGATTTCGACAAGGCTACCCGCGATCCCGCCGCGCCCACGAAGCTGCGCGCCGCGTACGATTCCGGCGACCACATCCACCCCAATGACGCGGGCAACCAGGCCATGGCCGAAGCCATCGACCTCGCGCTGTTCCGCTGAAGGAGCCGAGCATGAAGCTGACTGTCATCGCGTTGTCGATCGCACTGGGTGCCGTGGCCAGCGTACGGGCCGCGCAGCCACCAGCCGCGGCGCAGCTGCGCGCCGGTGCCGCGCGCGTCGACTACACCCCGGCGCCGGACAAGCTGGCGCGCAACTACACCGGCGTGCTGGACCAGATCTACGTGCGCGCCATCGCGATGGACAATGGCAGCACGCGCGCCGCGCTGGTCACGCTGGATGCGGGTGGCGTTTCCACCGACCTGTACCGCAGGGTGAGCGCGCGCGCGGAGCAGGAGTTCAGGATTCCCGCTGCGCAGCTGCTGATGTCGGCCACGCATTCGCACAGCGTGCCGTCGCAGCCGGCCGCCGACATCGAGGCGAAAGTCATCGAGGCGCTGCGCCAGGCGGTGGGCAGATTGCAGCCGGCGCGCGTGGCCTGGGGCACCGGCCAGTCCTTCATCAACGTGAATCGCGACATGGTCGATCCATTGACCAACCGCTGGTGGGAAGGCCCGAACTACGAAGGTACCTCCGACAAGACCGTGGCGGTGGTGCGCTTCGAGTCGCTGCAGGGTGAGCCCATCGCGGTGTACAGCAACTACGCGGTGCATGCCGTGCTCACCGGCACGCTGGATCTGGTCAGCGGCGACCTTCCCGGTGCCACCTCGCGCTACCTGGAGCAGCACCTGGGCGGCGATGCCGTGGCGCTGTGGACCAGCGGCGCCGCCGGTGACCAGAACCCGGTGTTCTTCGACCAGACCTATGAGCTGCGCGACATCCGCATCAAGGACTACGCGAAGCGCGGCCAGGACATCAGCAATGCCATGCCACCGGGCGGCACCGGCATGGACCGCAACAACCCGCGCGTGCAGCTGTTGATGAAGGAACAGCAGCAGATGACGCTTTCCATGGGCCAGATGCTGGCCGAGGAGATCCTGCACGTGATGCGCGCGCGGCTGGAGAAATCCCCGGTGGATGCGACGTTGCGCGGCGCGCAGGCTTCGTTCAGCTGCCCGGCGCGGCGGCGCACGGACACCGGCCGCGCCGGCTATCCGGGCACCTATGTGGACAACGGCGAGGTGTCCATCATGCTCAGCGCGCTGCGCATCGGCGACATCTACCTCGGCGCCGTCAACGGCGAGGTGTACAACGGCATCGCGCAGCGCCTGAAGCGCGAATCCCCGTTCAAGCACACGCTGATGGCGACGCTGACCAATGGTTCGGCGGGCACGGGCTACATCCCCAGCGAGGATGCCTACGGCCGCAATGTGTTCACGGTGCTGTCGTCGAACCTGAAGCCGGGATGCGCGGAAGCCGGTATCGTCAACGGCATGGTGGGGCTGATGGGCGGGCTGTAGCAAGACCGCCCGCGGGCCTGCATTGCATCGATGGGGGTCAGGATGAATCACGCATACATTCTGCGCACGGGATGCCTGCTGCTGTTGGCAGCCGCGGCATTGCCGGCGCTTTCCGCCACACCGTGCGCGGCGCTGAAGGATTTCAGGATGACCGGGCAGGCCGTGCAGATCGACAGCGCGCAGCCCATCGCGGCGGGGCCGATGGCTGGTGGTCCACCTGGTCCTGCGCCACGCGCCAACCTGCCGGCGTACTGCAAGGTCGATGGCACTATCGACAAGCGCACCGGCCGCAATGGCAAGCCCTATGCCATCGGCTTCTCGGTGGCACTGCCCGATGAATGGAACGGGCGCTTCCTGTTCCAGGGCGGCGGCGGACTCAATGGCGCGGTGAATCCGCCACTGGGCGCGGAGTTCACCGGCGACACACCTGCGCTGGCGCAGGGCTTCGCGGTGGTCAGCACCGATTCCGGCCACAAGGGCAGCAACTTCGACAGCACCTTCCTGGAGGACCAGGAAGCCGCGCTGAACTTCCTGTACAACGCCGTGGGCAAGGTCACGGTGGTGGCGAAGGAAATCATCACGCAGCGCTACGGCAAGTCGGCCGAGCGTTCCTACTTCGTGGGCTGCTCCACCGGCGGCCGCGAGGCCATGATCGTGTCGCAACGCTTCCCGGATTACTTCGATGGCATCGTGGCCGGCGCGCCGGCCATGCGCACCGGTTACTCGAACCTCGGGCTGCGCTGGGCCACCACGGCGCTGAATGCCATCGCGCCGAAGGACGCGCAGGGCGTGCCGCAGACGCGCGAGGCGCTGAGCGATGCCGACCGCAAGCTCATCAGCGACGGCATGCTGGCCGCCTGCGATGCACTCGATGGCGCGAAGGACGGCCTGATGTTCGCCGCGCCCAGCTGCAAGTTCGATCCGGCGGTGCTGGCCTGCAAGGGCACGAAGAGTGCGAGCTGCCTGAGCAAGGCGCAGGTGGCCGCGGTGAAGAAGGTGATGGCTGGCCCGAAGGCCTCCGATGGCCGGCAGGTGTATCCCGGTTACCTGTGGGATACCGGCATCACCAATACGCGCGGCGGCCTGCCGGGCGTGCTGGTGGGTCCGCCGATTCCCGAAGGCCCCACCACCGCCACCACCATGAATGTGGATGCCGAGGCGGCACGCGCGCTCGATGGGCGCAGCATGGCCGGCGATTCCAATGCCTGGACCAACCTCAGCACCTTCCAGGGCCGCGGCGGCAAGCTCATCTTCTTCCACGGCATGAGCGATGCATGGTTCTCCTCGCTGGACACCATCCAGTACTACGAGCGCCTGTCCGCCGACAACGCACCCGCGCAACTGGCGAACTGGAGCCGGCTGTTCCTGGTGCCTGGCATGGGGCACTGCAATGGCGGCGAGCGCACCACCGACCGCTTCAACATGCTCGAGCCCATCACGAGCTGGGTGGAGAAGGGCATGGCGCCGGAGCGTGTAGTCGCCACCGGTGCAAGCGTGCCGGGCGAGAGCCGGCCGCTGTGTCCGTATCCGGCGCATGCGCACTACGACGGCAGTGGCGACGCGAAGGACGCCGCGAGCTACAGCTGCAGGCAGTGAACGCGGCGCGCCGCTGACTGCCTGCTTCAGGCCGGAGCGGCGGGCGCGCAGCTCCACAGCTGCGGCGACACGCGGCTGAAGGCGGTTTGCGGCAGGCCGGCATCGCGGCCGATGCGCGTGAGGTAATCCACCACCGCATCGGCGCGTTCATCCGTGACCAGCAGCGGACGTCCCGGTGGTTCCACATGCACCGGCGTAATGCCCACGACCAGCGTGCCATCGGCACGCCACAGCACGCGCGCCATGGCCGCATGCACGGCCTCGGGATGGAAAGGCGCGAATTCATAGCGCGGATCCGGCTCGAAGCCGAACAGCTCACGCCGGCGCCGTGCCCAGGCCGCGCGTCCAGGATGATCCTGCGATGGGCTCAGCGCGCGCGTGACCACGCAGCCATTGCCGAGCCCATGGAACACCGGACCGTCACTCCGGAACTCGATGCCGCGCAGGATATGGGCGTGGTGGCCGATCACGAGGTCGGCACCGGCACGCAGCGCCGCTTCGGCCAGCGGCCGTTCATACGGCGCCAGCCGTGCTGGTGTATGCACGATGCCCTTGTGCAGGGCCACCACGACCAGGCCCGCGCGGCGCCGCGCCGCGGCCACGTCCTCGCGCAGCATGCGGGGTGCTTCGGGCGCGATGTCGCGCAGGTCCGCCGCGGGCGCCACGGGGGCGCCATCCGCGGTGAGCAGCGGCAGGTAGTTGCAGCCGGCGCTGTGTTCACCAGCCCAGGCGTTCTGCGGACCCACGCAGTTGTACGACAGCACGGCGATGCGCCGGCCGCGGCATTCCAGCAACGCCGGTTGCCGCGCCCCGGACAGATTCGCGCCGGCACCGGTATGGGCGATGCCCAGCTGGTCGAGCCTTTCGATGGTGTCCGCGATGCCCTCGGCACCGCAGTCGGCGATGTGGTTGCCGGCCAGCGTCAGCGCGTCGATGCCCGCGCGCTGGATCGCATCCAGGTGCTCCGGCGGTGCACCCGGCGCGGGCACATCGCCTTGCAGCTCGTGGCCGCGCCGGGTATGCGGCACTTCCAGGTGACCGATCGCCAGGTCCGCCGCGTGCAATGCCGGCGCGATGCCCGACATCCAGTGGTCGGGCTGCTCCACGTCCAGCACCAGGTCGCCGGTGAACAGCAGGTCGATGTCGGCGGCGGAGCGACGGTGGTTGCCCCACGCATCGGCCATCACGGCATTGTCGCGACTCACTTTGCGGCGGGCGTCGCCGCTCCGGCAGGTTGCGGCAGGTTCTTCTGCATCACCGTCCAGCGCGAGTCCGTGCACAGCCGGCAGGCGGCGCCGGCGAAATCCCGGCCCGCATCCGCATCGCGCTTCAGCTGCCAGTCCAGCCAGCGCGTGGTGACGCGCGCCCAGTCGCCGCCATCCGGCGCGGAGAACGTGCCGCCATGGCCCACCGGCAGGCTGGCGAGGAACACCGGTATGCGCTCCAGCTTCGCGAAATCGTCGAGCGCATTCTCGTGCGCGATGTCGCTGGGGCCGCCGGTCAGGTAGAACACCGGCGCGTGCAGCCGCGTGAGCTGCGTCTTGTCGATGGCCACACCGCTGCGTCCGCCGGGGCGGATGTAGATGCCGCTGTCCAGCACCAGCGTGGTGTTGATGCGCGGGTCATGCGAGATCGCCAGCGCCTGCAGGCCGCCGCAGCTGTGGCCGCCCACGGCGACGCGGGTCAGGTCCAGATGGCCGCGCAGCTCGCTGTCCGCGCGCGCATTTTCGCGGGTCGCCCAGTCGAGGCCCTCGAGCAGTTGCGCCGGTGTGGTCGGGTCATTGCCAGGCGGTGGGCCAGCGGCGCCGGCCCGCGGTGGGGCGCCAGCACCAGCACCGGCCCGTGGTGGTGGAGCAGCACCGGCTGGCGGGGCACCGGCCGGCGGCGCTGCGGCACGTGGTCCACCACCCTGCTGCGGCGGTCCCAGCGCGATCACGAAGTAGCCGCTGGAAGCGATCTGCCGCAGATAAGCCGCATGCGCGAGGCCATTGTTGCTGCAGCCGCCGTTGCCCCACAGGTACACCGGCACCGGGGTGGTCGGCCAGCGCTGCGGACGATAGATGGTGTGGTTCGGCAGGCCGGCGTGTGTTTCGGCGATGCCCGGCGATGGACCTGTGCCCGAAGGATCGCCAATGACAGCCGCGGTGGCGGAATGCGCCAGCCAGCCGGCAAGAAATGCGGTGGCGATGCGCGGGAAACGATGCGGATACTGCATTGGGCTTTCTCCCCGGAAGACGGATGCGGATGCTAACGCCCGCACACAGAGGCGCGGCGTCTGCCGTTATAGCTGATGAATCTCAGGGGCGACGGCGGTTGCGCGGCCGGCTACAGTTGCGGCTGGCGAAACAGCCGCTCACCAGATGAGCGCGGGGGAGAAGCATGCGCCGGAAACTGCTGCTTGTGCTGGGTGCTTTGCTGGTGGCCGGCGTGGCCTGGGCCGCCGCGCGCGTGACCTACGATCGTGGCTACGCGCAGGATCGCGCCGAAATCGATGACCTGTTCTCGCGCTACCTGTTCGCACTGGACTGGCAGGACCCGGAGCAGTACGGCGAGGTCTTCGCTCCCGACGGCGTGCTGGTGTGGGCCGGCGGCACCGTCACTGACCGCGCGGGAATTGTGGAAGAAATGCGCAAGGCACGCGCCGCGGACGAGAAAACCAATGCCGCGACACCTGCGCTGCGGCCCTTCAAGCGGCGCCACTTCGTCAGCAACTTCGTGGTGCGCATCGACGGCGACCGGGCCACGGCGCGCTCGCTGTGGTTCGAGTTCAACAACGACAACAACGAACGGCGGCCGTACGTCGGCGCCTACGGGCACCTGGAAGACGAGCTGCGGCGCGTCGGCGGCCGCTGGCTGATCGCGCGCCACCAGGTGTTCAACGAGCAGCGCGAGAACATGGCCGCCGGCAAGACCAACCCCGCCTGGTAGGCGCGGAGCTCCCATGAACAGACAAGGGATGTCGCGCGCGCTTTGCATGGCCGCGGTGCTGTCCGTGCCGGTGCTGCTGCTGGCCCAGTCCATGCCGGACCCCGGCTTCCGCAGCGTGGGCCGCGGCTGGCCGGTGGAATCGGCATTGCCTTCCTCGGGCCGCGACCCGGCCGCGCTGCACGACTTCAACCCGGCGCTGGCGGTGGGGCCGCTGCGCGCCGAGGTGCACGGGGCCGACGGCGCCGTGGTCCGCGCCGTGGAAGTGGTGGCCGCGCGCGACGGCCGCGCGCCGCCGGGCGTGCAGCCATTGCCGGTGGACCTGTTCACCTCGAAGGATTTCTACCTCGACCGCGCGCTGTGGAGCGATCCGCGCTATTTCCGCTGCAACAGCCCCATTGGTCTCGAGATGCAGTGGGGCGCGGCGCGCGGCGCCAATCGGGCGCGCGTGGGGCTGGGTGGAGTGGTTGGCGCCGATCCGCCGCGCACGGCCGCATGGGGCTACTGCGACCGCGACTTTCCGAAGAAGGGCATCGTCAGTCCTTATCCATTCAAGACCGCGCAGGAACACTACCAGGCGCTGCTTGCGGAGACGCGCCGGCGCGGCGGACCGACGCAACACACCTACGCCACCGTTCCCGCGGAGTGGACCGGACGCTACGAGTGGCCCTCCGCGGTCACCGAGAACTGGTACTCCTTCGCGCTGTGGAACCAGGTGCCCACCATCCTGTCGCTGCTGACGCCCGAGTACCAGCAGCGCATGGTGCAGGAGCTGTATCACACCGGCCATGACAATGCGCCGATATGGCCGGCCACTTACTGCTGGCCCGAAGGCTTCATGCGCCGCTGGCACCTGGTGGCCGTGACCAGCACGCCGCATACGGTGCTCGTCACGCCATCGCTGGTGCAGATCCGCGTTGGCAGTGCCGACAACTTCATCACCGAGGTGCATGTGGGGCGCGAGTTCCGCATGGATGGCCCGGTGCCGCGACTCGGCGCCGACGTGCCGCGCTGGTATGGCGAGACCATCGGCTTCTGGGACCGCGACGTGCTGGTGACCTGGACCTCGAACATCCAGGGCTGGAAGGTGCACGGCCTGTTCGAGTTCTCCAGCCGCATGCAGAGCATCGAGATCTATACGCCCAACCGTGATCGTGCTGGCCGCTTCATCGGGCTGAACCACGAGAGCATCCTGTATGACCCGGAGGCGCTGGTGCAGCCGATCCGCATCGTGCGCAACTTCAGCAAGCTGTCCGGGTTCGATGCGGGAACACCGCAGGACTTCATCAAGTGCGTGCAGACCATTTTTTCCATCGATGGACTGCCCACGCCAAAGGCACCGGGAGACCGCATACCCTTCGTGATGCCGGATATCTACGGACGACCGTGGGCGCAGATCTGGGAGCAGTACTTCGAGAAGGACATGCAGAAGCCCAGGGCGCAGGACATTTTCGATTTCGGGAAGTAGCGAACCGAAACCCGGAGGGATTCGATGCCAACCATGAAATGCGCACGCGTGTTTGCGGCAGTGTTCGCAGTGCCCGTATTGCTCCTGGCGTGCAGCGGCGGGCAAGCAGGCGGGACGCACGCCGTTGCAACCGCGGATCGTGAAGCCGTCGAAGCCGCATTGTCGCGCTACACGCACGGGCTCGATCGCCTCGATGTCAATCTGTACACGAGCTCGTTCGCGCCGGATGGCGTGCTGGTGATCGCCGGCACCAGTCGCCAGGGCCACGATGCCCTGCGCAAGGTCATCGCGGATGAAGCCGCGCTGCGCCAGGCGAGCAAGACACGCGGCGAGCCACCGCGCACGCTGTTCCACCTGGAATCCAACTCGCGCATCACCTTCCCGGAGCCGGACCGCGCCGAGCACGAGGCTTACTGGATCACCATCAGCCGCACGGCCGATACACCAGAGGGCATGCAGGTGCTGGGGGTCGGCACATCCACGGATGAATTGCGACGGATCGATGGGCGTTGGCTCATCACGCGGCGCGAGATCAAGCTGCAGCCATGAAGACCGCGATACAGAAACCCAGGGAGATTCCATCGATGCACATTTCCACACACCGGATAGCGTCGCGTCTGGCGATTGTTCTGGCCGCCAGTGCCACGCTGTGGCTCGCCGCCTGCGCGAAGTCCACCACGGTCGAGGCTCCGCCGGCGCAGGCCGCGGAACCGGATTCGGTAGCTCGTGATCGCATGGCCATCGAGGAAACACTGCGCCTCTACGTGCGCGCGCTGGACGCTTCGGACCTCACGGCGTATCTCGCCACGCTGACGGACGATGCGAAGTTCGTGTCCGCCGATGCCACGTACGCGGGCAAGGAGGCCATCAGCAAGTACGTGGAGCCGGTGATGAAGTCACGGCTGCAGCGGCGCGAGAAGGAAGGCGCCGCGGCCACGGCCACGCATCACGTGGTGACCAACCAGGCCTTCGAATTCATCGACCACGACAACGTGGTGGTGCGCGCGTACTGGATGTTCGTGGTCGCCCATGGCGCGGGCAAGCCGTCGACCATCGACGGCACGGGTTCGTCGGAGGATTACCTGCGGCGCGTGGGCGGCAAGTGGCTGATCAGCGAGCGGCGGGTGGGCCCCTGAGCGATGAGCGGACTGACTGCCCACATGAGGGCGTTTGCTGTCCGCGCATGACCAGGCGCACGCTGGTCTCAACTACCGTGGCATCGGTCCCATGTACTTGGCCATTGCATCAGCGTGCAGTCGCAGGGCGCCCAGGAACTCCGGCGGCTGGCCCGTCTTTTCCAGCGTGGCAACGAGTTCGTCCACGTAACCGGCAAACACGCGTGCCAGCGCCGCAGGCTGGGGGTGGGTGGAGCACACGGCGCGAATTGCGCAGCCCTGCGCAAACACCAGTGCCTTCAGCTGGCTTTCATTGAGGTCCGCCACTTGCGTTCTCCTTCGGAAATTCCGACCCTGAATTCTGCTCCTCGCAGGAATTGAAACTGTGGGTCGAGAAGATTTCAATGCCTTGAGGAATCCGTGACGAACAGTTGATCGCGTCGGACCATTGACTGCGTCGGCACCACTTCCTGATTGGCGCGCCCGACTGGATTCGAACCAGTGACCCCTGCCTTCGGAGGGCAGTACTCTATCCAGCTGAGCTACGGGCGCTTTGGATCGAGGGGCTGCAAGCCTACTGGATCGGGGGCGGTGCGGCCAGTACGGCCGAGAACATGCAGGTGTCCGGGATGGGCGACGGCTCAGGGTTTCGCGCCGTGATGCCGGATAATCTTGCCGCATGTCCCAGAAAATCCGCGTCGGCATCCTCTACGGCGGCCAGTCCGCCGAACACGAAATCTCCATCCTCTCGGCCCGCAATGTGCTGGCGGCGCTGGACCGCGGGCGCTTCGAGCCGGTGCTCATCGGCATCGACAAGACCGGCAAGTGGCTGAAGCAGGACGAGCAGCAGCTGCTCGCCAGTGCCCGCGATCCGCGCCAGGTGCGCGTCGAGCCTGGTCTGCCGGCGCCGGTGGAAGCGGCCGCGCAGCAGGTGGACGTGGTGTTCCCGGTGCTGCACGGCACGCTGGGCGAGGACGGCGCCATGCAAGGCCTGCTGGAAGTGGCCGGCATTCCCTACGTGGGCGCCGGCGTGCTGGGCAGCGCGGTGGGCATGGACAAGGACGTGATGAAGCGGCTGCTGCGCGACGCCGGCATTCCCATCGCGGACTTCCGCACCGTACGCCGCGCGCGCTTCGACGCCGATCCGGCCGGCGTGTGCCGGGATCTGCATCGCCTGGGCTTTCCGCTATTCACCAAGCCGGCCAACGCGGGCTCGTCGGTGGGCGTGCGCAAGGTGCGCAGCGAGGACGAGCTGGAAGATGCGGTGCGCTTCGCGCTGCAGTTCGACAGCAAGGCGGTGGTGGAGCAGGGCATCACCGGCCGCGAGATCGAGCTGGCGGTGCTGGGCGGATCTCCGCCGACGGTATCCATCGCCGGCGAGATCGTGGTGGAGCACGCGGATGGCTTCTATTCCTACGACGCCAAGTACCTGGACGAACACGGCGCCCGGCTCATCATGCCGGCACCGCTGGCGGACATCGACCTGGCGCGTGCGCAGGCGCTGGCACTGTCCACCTTCGAGGTGCTGGAGTGCGATGGCCTGGCACGCGTGGACCTGTTCTTCGCGCCGGATGGCACCTTCTACGTGAACGAGATCAACACGCTGCCCGGTTTCACCGCCATCTCGATGTACCCGAAGCTTTGGGCGCTGTCCGGTGTGCCGCAGACCGAGCTGATCTCGCGGCTGCTCGACCTGGGCTTGAAGCGCGCCGGCGAACGCGCACAGATCCGCGCCAATTACGGCGCCTGAACCGCCGCGCCTACAGCCAGCCCTTGCGCCTGAACCACAGGTAAGGCAGCACCGACGACAGCGCCATCAGCCCGAGCGCGCCCCAGAAGCCCCAGTGTTCGTGCGAGCCGGGGATCCGCTCGAAGTTCATGCCGAACACCGCACCGATCACCGACGGCGGCAGCAGGAACACGGTGACCACCGAGAAGATCTTCAGGATGTTGTTCTGGTCGATGTTGATCATCCCCAGCGTGGCGTCGAGGATGAAGTTCAGGTTGGTGCCGAGGAAGCCGGCGTGGTCGCTCATCGCCACCACGTCATGCGACAGCGTGCGCAGCCGCGTGCGTACATCCTGCGGCATCGCCAGCTGCGACTGCTGCACGAAGGCCAAGAGCCGCGACAGGCTGGCAAGGCTCTCGCGCGCCTTGGCGATCAGCTCGCCGCTCTGGCCGATCACTTCCAGCACCTTGCGGAAATCGCGCTGGCTGGCCCGTGACTTCTTCGCGCCGGTCACGGCGCGGTGGCTGAACACGCTGCCGGAGGCGGTATCGATGTCGCCGCTGACGCGCTCGATCACGTCGGCGATGCGCTCGACGATGGATTCCAGCAGCCCGGCCAGTACCGCCTGCGCGGTGGTGTTGGCCTGCGGATGGCGTTCGACGTAGCCGATGAAGCGGCGGATGGGCAGCGGGTCCACGTAGCGGTTGGTCACCAGCCGCGCGCCGCGCAGGATGAAGGTGATCTGCGCATTCTCCGGGAGCTGCGTGTCGAGCCGGGTGACGACGGTGGCCGTCAGGTACAGCGCGCCGTCTTCCTCATACAGGCGGCTGGAGGATTCGATGTCGCGCATTTCCTCGCGCGTCGGGATGTCGAGGCCGAGGCGCTGCTCGACCAGCTTCTCCTCTTCCACCGTCGGCTCGAGCAGGTCCAGCCACACGGCTTCTTCCGGCAGCGGCGCGTTGCTGTTGCGCTCGAGCAGCTTGAGGCCGGTGGGTGCGAGGCAGTAGACGGACAACATGCGCGAGGGCTTGCCCCGTCGGCCCCGCGCGGGGCGTCAGCGGGTCTTCTCCGACGCGGCGAGGTCGGTGAGCAATTGCATCAGCTGGTCCGAACCGCCTGCCATGCTGACGTCGGTGCGGTACTTGCCGTTCACGATGAAGGTGGGCACCTGGTTGATGCGGTAGGTGCGCATCAGCTGGTTGGCGCGCTGCACGCTGGCATTCACGGCGAAGCCGTTGTACTCGCGGCGGAACGTGGCCGCGTCCACGCCATTGGCCACCGCGAAGGTCAGCTGCATCTGCTCCGTGGCGGATGCATTGTTCGCCACCATGTAGTTGCCCTTGCGATGGATCTCGTCGAAGGCCTTCACCACCAGTGCGTCGCCGCCCAGCGTGGTGATGGTGTAAAACAGCTTCGCGTGCGCCTGCTTTTCCGCATCCCAGGTGACATGCACCTGCGAGAACTTCACGTATGCGGGCAGCTTCTTCTTCCAGGCCTCGATGTGCGGGTTCAGCTCGTAGCAATGCGGGCAACCCAGCCACAGGAACTCGAGCACTTCCACCTGGCCGGCATCGGCGTTGGTGGGTTGCGCGGGCAGCACCGCGAGGTAATTCACGTCCGCCTTCCAGCGGCTGGGAATGGGCTGGCCGGTGGGAGGACCAGTGTCCACCGGCGCCGCGGCTTGCGCGGCGGGGGGTGCTTGCACCGGCGCCGCGTCTGCGGACGGCGGCGTCGTGGCGTCGGCCTGCGCCGGCGGGTTCGGTGCCGCCGGCGGCGCCTTCTGCGTGCAACCGACCAGTGCGGCCGACAGGCCGAAGGCGAGCAGCAGGCGGGTCATGTCAGCGCAATCCCTGGATGTAGGAGGCGAGGTTGCGCCGGTCCTCGGCGGTGAGCCGAGCGGCAATGGTCGCCATGATGGGCGCATTGGGGCCGGCTTGCGGCTTGCCGGCGGCATCCCTGGTGTAGCGCGTGCCGTTGGCGTAGCCGTCGAGCTGCTTCATGGTGTACACGGCGTACTGCGCCTGCAGCGCCGGATAGCCCGCGGCGGGCACGCCACGGCCCAGCGGCCCATGACAGCTGGTGCAGGCCGGAATGCCGCGCGCCGCATCGCCGCTGCGATACAGCTTCTGCCCGGCCTTCCAGTACGAGGGATCGGCCTCGTGGCCGCTCGGCGTCTGGGTGGAATAGAACGCGGCCACGTCCGCGATGTCCTGTTCGCTCAGGTCCTGCACCATGGGCTGCATCAGCGGCGCCACGCGCAGGCCGGTCTTGATGCGCGTGACCTGCTCGCGCACATAGGCCGCGTTCTGCCCGGCGATCACCGGCCCCAGGGCCGGATCGACGCTGTTGCCATTGAGACCGTGGCAGGCCGTGCACACCGCCGCCTTGGCGGAACCGGCGGTGGCGTCCCCGCGGACATCAGCGGCCAGCGTGGCGGCACTGAACCCGAGGGCGAGAAGGGCGGTGGCGAGAATGCGATGCGACATGAAACCTCGAAGCTCCCGGAATAGGTCGGTGCGATGAGCGGCGGATTGTACACTAACGCCTTGTTTTTCAGCCCGTTGCGCGGGTCCGGAGTGCATTCAAAGTGAGCCTGTTCCCGGCAGTGGAGTTTCTGAAGAGCGTGGCCGCACCCGGCCAGTTTCCGCAGGACGACGGCCGCGAGGTCGCCGTGGCCGGCCGTTCCAACGCGGGCAAGTCCAGTGCGATCAATGCCTTGCTGGCCCGCAAGGGCCTGGCGCGTATCAGCCGCACCCCCGGCCGCACCCAGCTTTACAACTATTTCCAGCTCGCCCCGGGGCTGCGGCTGGTGGATCTGCCGGGCTACGGGCACGCCAAGGTGAACGCCGCGGTTCGCGAAAGCTGGGGTCCGCTGGGCGAGGCGCTGCGCCAGCGCGACAGCTTCGCCGCATTGCTGCTGGTGGTGGACATCCGCCGTGGTGTCGGGGAACTGGATCTTGCGATGCTGGACTGGGCGGGCCGCCCGGCGCATGTGTTGCTGGCGAAAGCGGACAAGCTGCCGCAGGCGCAGGCCATGCGCGCATTGAAAGAGGCGCAGGCAGTGCTTGCCGCACACGGTTCCTGCCAGCTGTTCTCCGCACACAAGGGAACGGGTCTGGAGGATGCGCGCCGGGCGTTGCGCGGGCTCCTCAAAGAAATAACCCCGGCGGAATAAACCGCCGGGGTTGAAGTACCGTCGGGCAGGTCTCTATGCCGGACGGCAAACCCGCTCAGGGAGGGAAGCGGGGAGCGTTTAAGGCGCTCGATAAGTTGGAGCCATGGGCCACCTGCGAAGTTCCTTCGCAGCGCTGCGGATTCCTTAAGAAATCGTTAGCCATCACATGAATCGCGCGCGCATATCGACGCGTTGCCGCGAAGCTGAATGCCGGCTTAACGGTAGTACTCGAAGCGCTTCCGGTAATGGAGATGGCGCTGCTCATGACGGCGCCCGGGCTTGCGGCGCGGGCGTGGAAATTTTCGCCAGCGTCGTCATCACCGCGCTGGCGGGAACTTCATGTCGCTGGCCGAACTGCGAACGGGCTGCTTCACGCGCCAGATCGGCCATCGAAATGATGCCGATCACCGCGCCATCGTCGTCCACCACCGGCAGTCGCCGCACCTGCTCGGCCTGCATGGTGCGTTCCACCTCCTCGAGGTCGTCGCCGCTGCGGCAGGTGAGCACAGCCCTGGCCATCACCTCGCACACCTTGAGCTCGCGCAATGGCCGGCCCTGGAACAGCGCCGCCATGCAGATGTCGCGGTCGGTGATGATGCCTTCCAGATGCTGGATGCCATCGCCGGAAGTCACCGGCAGGCAGCCACAGTCGCTGCTCCACATCAGGCTTGCGGCTTGTTCGAGGGAATCCTGCGGACCACAGGTATTGGCCGGCTGCGACATGAGCTTTGCGACGCGCATGGGGAATTCCTCCGGTTGCCTGGCGCCAATGAGGCGCCTGCGCGAGGCGTGACGGAATACGCGGGAATGCAGAGCCCACCGTAGGATGAGGATTACAGCCGGCGGCCTGGCTGCGGCGCGTGCCCTCAGTGCGCCTCGTCCCAGTTGGCGCCGGTGCCGATGTCCACCTTGAGCGGCACGGCAAGCTGTTCCGCCGCGCCCATCTGCTCGCGCAGCATCGCGGCCACTTCGTCGCGGGCTGCCGCGGCCACTTCCAGCACCAGCTCGTCGTGCACCTGCATGATGAGCTTCGCCGGCAGCCGTTGCCGCGCGCACTCGCGCTCCACGCGCAGCATGGCGAGCTTGATGATGTCGGCCGCGGTGCCCTGCATCGGCGCGTTGATGGCGCTGCGCTCGGCGTACTGCTGCAGCTGGCGGTTCTTCGAGCGGATGTCGGGCAGGTACAGGCGGCGGCCGCGCACGGTCTCCACGTAGCCCTGCTCGCGCGCCTGCGCGCGCGTGCGGTCCATGAAGGCTTTCACGCCGGGATAGCGGTCGAAATACAGGTCCACGTACTGCTGCGCGGCGTTGCGGCCGATGCCCAGCTGCCTGGCAAGACCGAAGGCCGACATGCCGTAGATCAGGCCGAAGTTCACCGCCTTGGCCGAGCGACGCTCTTCGGATGTGACTTCGTCGATCAGCTTGCCCAGCACCTCCGCGGCGGTGGCCTGATGCACATCGCGGTCGTCCGCGAACGCGCGCAGCAGCGTGGCGTCACCGGAGAGATGGGCCATGATGCGCAGCTCTATCTGCGAGTAATCCGCCGACATCAGCAGATGCCCCGGTGGCGCGATGAAGGCCTGGCGGATGCGCCGACCCTCCGCGGTGCGTATCGGGATGTTCTGCAGGTTCGGGTCCACCGAGGACAGCCGGCCGGTGGCTGCGATGGCCTGGTGGTAGCAGGTGTGCACGCGGCCGCTGGTGGGATCGATTTCCTCGGGCAGCTTGTCGGTGTAGGTGGATTTCAGCTTGGCGAGGCTGCGGTACTGCAGGATCAGTCGCGGCAATTCGAAGTTGTCGGCCAGTTCCTCCAGCACGTCTTCGGCCGTGGAGGGCTGGCCTGTTGGCGTCTTGCGGATCACCGGCAGCTGCAGTTTCTCGAACAGGATCTGCTGCAGCTGCTTGGGTGAGTCGAGGTTGAATTCACCGCCGGCCGCCTCATGCGCGCTTTTCTGCAGTTCGATCAGCCGCGTGCCCAGTTCGCTGCTTTGCCTGCGCAGCAGGGTGTTGTCCAGCAGCACGCCGCGCTGCTCCATGGCGAGCAACACCTGCGACAGCGGCTGCTCGATCTCTGCGTACAGCGCTTCGAGCTTCGGCACGGCCTGCAGCTGCGGCCACAACGCCTGGTGCATGCGCAGCGTCACATCGGCGTCCTCGGCCGCATAGGCAGCGGCGGTTTCCACCGGCACCTGGTCGAAGCCGATCTGCCTGGCGCCCTTGCCGGCGACGTCCTCGTACTTGATGGTGTCGATGCCGAGGTAGTGCTTGGTCACCGAGTCCATGTCGTGGCGCGTGGCGACGCTGTTCAGCACGTAGGATTCCAGCATCGAGTCATGCCGCATGCCGGCCAGCGCGATGCCGTGGTTCGACAGCACATGCGCGTCGTACTTGAGGTGATGGCCGAGCTTGGCGCGGCTGGCGTCCTCCAGCCAAGGCTTCAGCAGTGCCAGCGTGCGCTCCAGGTCCAGTTGCTCGGGCGCGCCGGCATAGCGATGCGCCAGCGGCAGGTAGGCGGCCTTGCCGGCTTCCACGCAGAAGGACATGCCGACGATGCGCGCGTCGCGGTAGTCCAGGCTCGTGGTCTCGGTGTCGAAGGCGGTGAGTTCGGCGGACTGCAGCTGCTGCAGCCAGCGCTGCAGCGCTTCTGCGGTGCAGATGGTTTCGTAGTCCCGCGGCACGCTGGCGACGGCGGGCGGCGCGGAAATCGCCGCTTCGATGACCGCGGCCGGCACCGGGCCGCCGCCCGCGCGTGGCGGTGCTTCGCTGCTGCCGCTTTCCCCGTCCAGCGCCTTCAGCAGGCCGCGGAACTCCAGCCTGGTGTACAGCTCGCGCAGCCTCGCGACGTCCTGCGGCTGGCGCGCGAAGCCATGCGGGTCCTCGGCCAGTTCCACGTCGGTGCGGATTGTGGCGAGCTTGCGCGACAGCGCCAGCGTGTCGAGCCCTGCGCGCAGGTTCTCGCCCACCTTGCCGCTGACCTCCGCGGCATGCGCGATCAGGTTGTCCAGCGTCTGGTATGTACCCAGCCACTTCGCCGCCGTCTTCGGTCCCACCTTGTCGATGCCGGGGATGTTGTCCGAGCTGTCGCCCACCAGCGCGAGATAGTCGATGATCTGCTCGGGCCACACATCGAACTTGGCCTTCACGCCATCACGGTCCATGCGCGTGTTGCTCATGGTGTTGATCAGCGTGATGCGGCCGTCCACCAGCTGCGCCATGTCCTTGTCGCCGGTGGAGATCAGCACCGGATTGCCGGCGGCGGCCGCGCGCGTCGCCAGTGTGCCGATCACGTCGTCCGCCTCCACGCCGGGGATGCGCAGCAGCGGCAGGCCCAGCGCCTGCACGGCATCCAGCAGCGGCTGGGTCTGCGAGCGCAACTCGTCCGGCATCGGCGGGCGATGCGCCTTGTACTCGGCGAACAGCTCGTCGCGGAAGGTGCGCCCGGGTGCGTCGAACACCACCACCATCGGGCTGTCCGGCTGCTCGCGCACGAACTTCTGCAGCATGTTCAGCACGCCATACACGGCGCCGGTGGGCTCGCCGCGCGAATTGTTCAGCGGCGGCAGCGCGTGGAAGGCGCGGTACAGGTAGGAGGAGCCGTCGATGAGGACGAGCGGCGCAGCCGGTGCGCTCATTCAGTTGCCCGCGGGATTGTTGGCGGGCGCGGCCTGCTGCTGTTGCTGCTGCTGGCGCTGGCGCTGCTGCTCGTCGGTGGGGTCCGCATCCGGCGCGGGCGTGGCCGCAGGCCCCGTGGTCGGCACAACCGGCACCACCGTGCCGCGGCTTTCATCTGGCAGGTACAGCGCACCCTTCTGGCCGCACGCGGCGAGCAACAGGCAGGCGAGCAGGGCAGTGGTGCGCTTCATGGGAGCCTCGAACCGGGAAGGGGGCGGCGGTAGCGCAGGGCGAGCCAGCCGCGGGCGATACGGTACACCACCCACAGACCCACCACAGCGTACAGCGCGATCACCAACGGAATCAGGATGATGGTGAACACCAGCGGCGAGAAACAGATGATCAGCACCGCGGCTGGCCAGAAGGTCCACAGCTGCCAGCGGAAATGCGACTCCAGCCAGGTGCCGCGCACGGCGCGGCGGCGCGCGTAGTTCATGACCACCGCGATGATGGATGGCCAGCCGAACACGAACCATCCGGCGATGGAGGCCGCGGTGAGCAGGCCCATGACAATGGCGACGGCATGCAGGCCGTACATGATGTGCGTGTAGGACACATGCCGTGGGTCGACCGTGGCGGTGGAGGACTCGTCCATGGCGGGCACGATACTCGCTGGACGAAGTCGGGGTTTATAAGAAGTTGACGATAGCCGACATTGAGCGTGGCCAGCCAAGCACATATCAGAAGTCGACTTTGTCCGACTTTCCGGCTTACCATCCATGGCAGACCCATGAAGTCGGCCAACGCCAACTTGACGCCCAAGGCCCGCAAGCACGCCCAGCGCGGCGATGACACGGACCTGCTCGCGCTCGCGAGCACTGTGCGAACGGCTCGCACCGCGGCCGGCCTCACCCAGGCGCAGCTGTCGTTGGTCTCGGGTGTCGCGCGCGACACCGTCATCGCGCTCGAGAACGCCCGACCGGGCGTCTCGCTCGGCTCGGCCCTGCGGGTGATGAAGGGCCTCGGCCTCACCATTACATCGGCGAAACGCTGATGCTCGCCGTCTTGCACGCCGACGGCATCGTGGGTTCGCTGCGCCAGGCCGGTGCGACCCTGGAGTTCACTTACGCCGCGCACTGGCTTGCCCGCCAGAACGCATTTCCACTGTCGCCGCGACTGCCGCTGCGTGAAGCGCCGTGGCAGGACGATGAGGTGCTGTTCTTCTTCTCCAACCTGCTGCCGGAGGGCACCGTGCTGGAATCGCTGCTGCGCCTGCAGCGCCTGCCGCGCGGCAATGTGTACCGGCTGCTGGAGGCGTTCGGTCGGGAATGCGCTGGCGCGTTCGCTGTCGTCCCGGAAGCGGAAGCTGGTGATGGCTTGCGGGAGGGCAGCTATCGCGAATACACACGCCAGCAACTGGTTGAAGATCTCGAGCGCCTGCGCGGTGACATTCCGTTGCTCGGCAGTCATGCCGGACTGCGCCTGTCCCTGGCCGGTGCACAGAACAAGATTCCGGTGCGCTACGCGAAGGGAAAACTGTGGCTGCCCGAGCGCGGCGCGGCCTCGACGCACATCCTCAAGCCGGCCTTGCAGCCCGCACGCATGTATCCGCACTCGGTGGAGAACGAGGCGTTCTGCCTGCAGCTCGCCGGCGCGCTGGGCCTGCCGGTGCCGCAGGTCACGGTGCTTGCGGATCCGGAACCGCTGCTGCTAATCGAGCGCTACGACCGGTCTGTCAAAGGTGGACGCATCGAGCGTCTGCACCAGCTCGACCTGTGCCAGCTCACAGGTGCGCTGCCGTCGCAGAAATACGAGTCCGATGGTGGCCCCGGGTTCAAAGCCTGCTTTGCCGTGGTGGATGCCTGGAGCGCTATGCCGGCCGTGGACCGGCTGCGGCTGGTGGACTGGATGCTGCTCAACTACCTGCTCGGCAATGCCGATGCGCACGGCAAGAATCTTTCCATGCTCTACGGCAGCGATGGCCGGCTGCGGCTGGCGCCGGTGTACGACCTGCTCGCCATCGGTTACTGGGAGCGGCTGTCCACGAAGATGGCGATGAAGATCGGCGGCGAGCGGCGTCCGGACTTCGTGCAAGCGCGCCACTGGCAGCGTTTCTGCGAGGAGATCGGCTTGAACGCGGCGCAGTTGCGGCGGCGGGCGCTGGAACTCTGCGCACACGCGCTGGCGAGGAAGGACGACATCATGGCCGCGCTGGGCGTGCCGGCGCCGCTGGCCGGGCATCTTGCGCGGACGCTGCAGAAGGGCAGTGAGCGGATCGAGACACGGCTGGGAGTCAATGGCTGAGGCCGGTGCGTCGCAGTCGATCGGCGTATTTGGCCCGGAATCCGGTACATTGCCGGCTCAACGGATCGGACAGGGAGGTCACGTGAGTACTTCGCCGCGCTGGTCGCGCACGATCCGTCACGCCTGCCGCTGGCGCCGGACGTGAAGTACACCGAGACCGGCATCGTCAAGCGCCTCGGCGAGGGCCTGTGGAAGACGGCCCAGAGCCTGCCGCGCTACCGGCTGAACCTGTACGACCCCGAGACCGGCGGCATCGGCATTCATGCCGTACTGAAGGAGCGCGGACTGGAGTCGCTGCTGTGGCTGCGGCTCAAGGTGGAAGCCGGGCGCATCACCGAAGTGGAGGCGCTGATCATCCCCGGGGATTCGCGCATCGTCGGCTACCAGCAGGAGGATCTGACCACGCCCTCGCGATTATGGAGTCGCGCTATCCCCGCGCCGCTGCTGCCCGAGGCCGACCGGCGCGAGAACGGCATCCTCTACACCAACACGAAGATCGGCAGCTCCATGCTTTCCACCGCGCGCTCCGGCTTCGATGCCGGGCGGTTCAAGGGCATGCAGGTGCGCGACCGGCGCTATCCCGTGGTGGATTCTTCAGACCGGTGCGGTGATGAGCCTGGTGCGCTTCGGCGATCCGATGGGGCCGCTCAGCAAGGCCTCACTGCCGTTCGACCGGCAGGGCAAGCCGCAGCAGGCGCCGGATGTGATGGTCGGTGCTTCGTTCGTCAGCGAGATCTTTGCGGTGTCGCAGGGGAAGATCGCGGAAATCAGTGCGTACTGGATTCCGAGCGAAGGGAATGTGAAGACGCCGTGGGCGCTGGTGGTGAGGGATTGGTAGGCGCTAGTCAAATGTCGACACGAACTGGTCGTAGAATCTTTCGCAGGCATCCGTGCCCTTCCTGGAGCCACTTGCGCCTCAGTCGCTTAACCACTAGTTAGGCGTCGCTAACCCGGTCTGCTAAAAAACATGGCCATCAACCCCGCATCGATCCGCCAACTCTTCGATCAGTCGTTGGATGTCTTCTTCGAGCACGAAGTTCAAGAGGTGCTAGAAGGCGTGAACGAGCGCAACAACTGCCAGAGAATGTCCATCTATATGCAGGCGTTGGCGCATCAGCACGGACTTACGATGTACTTCGCAGACACTGAGTACAATCGAAAGCAAGGCGGCGAGGTCAAGACCATACTTGATGGTCAAATGAAGGTCGTGCCAATTAACTGTGACCTTATTCTCCACAGTCGCGGGCAGATCCGAGCCGAAGATAACCTCATTGCGGTCGAATTAAAGAAACGCGATACCCCGAAGGCTGAAAAGGACAAGGATCGGGAGCGCTTGCGCGCCCTTACGAAATCAAGCTACGACGACATATGGAGCAACGATGGTCTCGCCATTCCCGAGCACGTATGTGGCTATGCGCTCGGGGTCTTCGTCGAGCTAGATCGACACAAGCGAGTATGCCGGCTCGAGTTCTATCGTGAGGGTGCTTTGTTTGAAACAACAGATCGAAGCTTCTAACCCGCGTGCGATGCCTGTCAAATCGCTGCAGCGTGCGGGTGGCTGGTGGTACTTGGTATGCAAGTTGCTCGCGGTCATCGATAAACTGCCCATGGTCAACCTCGGCGAGACACCCGCCGCTGAGCTCAGTCGTTAGGCATCTCTGATGCGTAAGCGACTACGGGAAGCACTGGATGAGATGACCGCTCAGCCAGCAGAAGCTCACGAAGAGATTCTACGGCGCCTTGCAGAAGATCATTCGCACACTATCAACGCACTGCACGGCGCATATCCAGTCGGCGACTACACTTGCGCTGTGTACGCGTTCGGTCTAGTCGATAACGCGACGTATCGGGGAGTCGCTGGGTGGGGGTTGGGGAGAACCTTCGCGGGCAAAGACTTCGTCGAGTTCTCTATTGACCACCACCTGACGGAGATCCCTGCGGGCACGGCTCAACCGGAGGACTTCGTCATATACTTCGACGAAAGTGGCTTCAAGCACATAGGTTTGCTGGGCGACGAGGGGCGTGTCGTATCTAAGTGGGGCACCGGTCTACTACTGGAACACGGGCTGTGGGAGGTGCCTTCGGCCTACGGCGATCACATCAGGTACTTTGATGGTCTTGATAGAGGTCAGGCGTTCGAGGCGTTCATCTGTTATGCAGAGTCAAATGGATTCCAGTTCGACCGCTGACCTCGGAAGTTGGGCATCGAAAGCGGCATCTGTCGTGCCATTTCGCGAACACGGATTCGGGGGATTCCTGTGGCTAAACAAACCGTTCCAGATCTAAAAGAACTCTTTCGTCAAGCCGCTGAGATCGCTGAGCAGGTGCCGGAGGCAATGCAATCCGCCGCATTCAACCGTGCAGTCGATCTATTGACCGGTGGCTCGCATGTCACGACAAGCCCCTCGATAACTCCAGTAGTGTCGCCTGCTTCCGACGGGAAGAGGCGAAAGATCATCCAGCCTTCTTCCGACTTAGGAGCTGTCGCGGACTTATTGGAGCAGATCGACTCCACCCAACATCCCGGCATCCGCTCTACATCAACCGTGCTTGATCGATCCCTAATGATCCTTCAAATTGCTCGCTCGGAGCACAATGTTGATGGGTTGGTGCCAAGCGTTATTGCGCGAATCCTTACGGAAAAATTCCGGGTCAATACGACAGACGTCGCGGTACGTATGGCTCTTGGCAAAGTGACCAACCTCGTCAACCGTGTTCAGAAGGGCAATGCCTTCTTGTATCGAATAATGGGGCCTGGCGAAGAGTATCTAGCTCAACTAGGGCAGGCCAAGAGCGCGTCACCAACTGCCCGTGCAGCGAAGCGCAAGGTTCGTGCGAGTCGGGGAGCCAAGTCACCTGAGGCGCACGAGCCGAAGATGGAATTACATGGTGCGACTCCTGCGACCACCAAAGCACCTCTTCGCAAGCGCGCATCGGGCCTTGGACCCAAGGCTGCAGTCACTGGCTTGGTTGAGAGCGGTTTCTTTGACGCACCTAAGACTGGCCCGGCCGTTCAAGAGCACTTGAAGAAGAAGCGCGGATATGACATTGGCACCGACCAGTTGAGACTTGCAATGCTCAGGCTTGTTCGCGACGGGCGGCTTGAGCGGGAAGAAGGTGCTGAAGGGCAGTATGAGTACAAGCGCCCCCAAAGCTAATCTGGAAAAAGCTCTCGGTGCTTTACCTGTCGACTTGCGGAAGCGCGCGGTCAAGTCATATGTCGACATCAAGACTCAAGCTCTAGAAGGAGCGTTTGACGCAATCGGAACGAGAGCCGGGCGGTTTGCTGAAGTCATGTTGCGGGCGCTTCAGCATGTGCTGACGGGCACATATACACCGCTTACAGTGCAGCTCCCAAACTTCAAGAAGGAATGCGAGCGCCTAGAAAATCTACCTGGCACGGCTGGTCCGGACGGTCTCAGAGTCTTGATGACTCGGGCGCTGAGTTTCTTGTACACAATGCGCAATAAGCGGGACTTTGGTCATGCCGGGGGTGAAGTCGACGCAAACGCGATAGACGCCAGCGTCGCGACGCGCGTGGTCGACTGGTGTCTAAGCGAGTTCGTAAGGGCCACCCATAAGCTCCCGCTTGAGGATGCACAGTCGCTTTGTGATGCCATCGCTGAGCGTCAACTGCCAAAGATTTGGAATGTCCTTGGGCGAAAAAGAATCCTCGACACATCCTTGAGCTACACCGAGCAGGTGCTCCTACTCTTGTACTCCGAGTTGGACAAGGGGGTTGCAACGGAGGACTTGTTTCACTGGACTGAACATCCCCACTCGTCGAATTTTCGACGAGACGTCCTCGCTCGCCTTCACTCTGCAAGACAAATCGAATGGGACAAAGACACGGAGATGGCTGTGATTTCACCCCTTGGCATTAGACTTGTGGAGACATCCCTGCTGCCTAAGGTCGGCAGTGCCGATGCCTGACATCTCGTTGGAGCGGCGGAAATCGATAAAGTGCAAATTCCAATGGGCCGGCGTGCCGCCGCTCAACTCGGGCGTTAGGCGACATTCTGACAACGCCACTCGAAGAACTTCTGGTACCGGGATTTGAGCTTGCGCTCTACCGCGCCGCTGTCGCAAACCTTGCTGATTACAGCAATCCACTTCGCCTGAATAACTACGCGTATGCCGCGAGAGAGCTGTCGAGACACATTCTTCATCGGTTGGCGCCAGACTCCGAAGTCCGGCTTTGCTCCTGGTTCCAAGAAGATCCATCCAATCCTGGGCAGATCACTCGCACTCAGAGAGCCCAGTTCGCAATCCAGGGCGGGCTCTCCGAGGACTATGTGCGAAACGAACTTTGTGTAGACATTGATACGACGAAGAAGGCGCTCGCCGACGCCATCAGGAACCTGAACAAGTTCACTCACATTGAAGAAGCCGTCTTCAATCTTCCTCCTGCGACCGTAGATGCCCATGTGGCGGCCACGGAGGCGGCACTTAACGACCTCTGTCGAACCCTTGTCGAAGTGCGGGCAGAGCTTGTGGAGAAGCTGGAGGAGCATATAGACACGGCAGTCATTGATAGGACTCTGTCGGAGACGATCATTGAAATAGATGAGCTGGCCACTCATCACACAGTGGAAGAGGTCTATACATCCGGCGTTGAAGTTGTACGAATTTCCTCCAGTCGTATCGACTTGGCCGCGAAGGGAACCATAAGTGTTGAACTCCAATGGGGTTCCAACTCAGACCTGAGGCGAGGTGATGGCGCCCTTCTACCGATTAGTTTTCCATTCAATTGCAACCTTTCATCGCCAGTCGACGATCCTGAGGAAATTGATTCCGACGACGATACGTTCGTGGTTGATACGAGTTCTTGGCGCGACGCGCATGATGACGAAGACCTAGATGATGATCTGTGATCCTTTGGGTGGAATTCGGAGGGGATCCCCGTCGCGCGTGTCGACTAAAATTCGTTGCAGCAACGGGCGGTCGGTGGTGCGTCGATGATGACTTGCTAGAGAGCGTGGTCCTAAGCAGACATATAGAAGCAGCAAGCGCTATCACTTGCGCAGGGGCTTTCGTTCTCTAAAGAGGTGCGGTGCGTGTTAGGAGGCCTTGATCATTTCGGCCACTCGCCTATACGCCTCCCTAAACGGAATCCCTTCCTTCAGCGCCAACTCATACGCCTGATCCGCCGCATGAATCGCCGGATTGACTTTGGCCTTGATCGCCGCCTCATCGAACGTCACTTCCGCCAGCGCCGCGGCCATGATGTCCAGCGTCTGCGCGCACAGGTCGATGCCGCGGAACAGCGGGAACTTCAACAGCTGCAGGTCGCGCTGATAGCCGCTGGGCAGCTTGGCAAAGATGCCCAGTGCTTCCGTCAGGCACGCATGCGCCGTAGCCGTCCGCCCGCGCACCAGCTCGAACACATCGGGGTTCCTCTTCTGCGGCATGATCGATGAGCCCGTAGTAAACGCATCCGGCAACTTCACGAACCCGAATTCCTGCGTATAGAACAGCAGCAAGTCACTGGCGATGCGCCCCAGGTCCTGCATGGTCAGCGCAATCTCGAACAGCAGCGCGCTCTCCGCCTTGCCTCGCGACAGCTGCACGCTGGTCACCGGCTTCTGCACGCTGCCGAACCCCATCTCCTTCGCCGTGGCCTCGCGATCCAGCTTCAGCGCGGGCGCACCGTAGCCGGCAGCGGAGCCGAGCGGGCTCCTGTCGATGCGCCGCAGGGTGGCGGTGAGGCCGGCCGCATCATCACGCAGCTCGTGGGCATAGCCGCCAGCCCACAGCCTCACGGAGCTGGGCATGCCCTGCTGCATGTGGGTATAGCCGGGCAGGGCGATGCTGCCCTGGTTGTCCACCAGCTTGTCCAGCGCGGCGACCACCTTCTCCACGCCCTCGGCGAGTTGGCCGGCGGCGTCCTTCAGGTACAGCCGCAGCGCGGTGAGCACCTGGTCATTGCGCGAGCGGCCCAGGTGCACGCGGCCGCCGGTGGCGCCGATCTTCGCGGTGAGATGCTTCTCGAGCGCGGTCTGGCCGTCCTCGTCTTCCAGTGTGATCTTCCAGTCGCCGCGCAGATGCGCCTCGCCGACTTCACGCAGGCCTTTCTCGATGGTTTTGAAGTCGTCCTGCGTGATCAGCCCGCGGCCGGCAAGCATGCGCGCGTGGGCGATCGAGGCGAGCACGTCGTAGCGCACCAGGCGCTCGTCCAGCGCGTGGTCCTCACCGGCGGTGAAGGCCAGCACCCGGTCATCCAGCTTCGTGCCCTTGTCCCACAGCCGGCTCATGCTTGCTCCTACTTGCCGCCCTGCTGCTCGGCAGGAGTGAGCGCATCGATGTCATCGACGATCAGCGTGCCCAGGCCCTCGTTGGTGAATACCTCGGTGAGGATGCTGTCCGGCGCGTCGTAGGAGATCACATGCACGCGGCGCACGCCGCCCTTGATGGCGCCCTCGATGGCCTTGGCCTTGGGCAGCATGCCGTCCTTGATGGCGCCGCTCTGCCTGAGCTTGTCCAGGCCTTCGAGGTCGGTGTACGAGATCACCGAGCGCGGGTCGGCCACGTTGGCGAGGATGCCCGGCGCGCCGGTGCACAGGATGAGCTTCTCGGCGCCCAGCGCTGCGCCGATGGCCGCGGCTACGGTGTCGGCGTTGATGTTCAGCAGCACGCCCTTGTCATCGGCGGACAGCGGGCTTACCACCGGCATCAGGCCGGTGTCCAGCAGCCGCTTCAGAACGGTGTCATCGACCAGGTCGATGTCGCCGACGAAACCGTAGTCCACGGTCTCGCCTTCGATCTGCACCGGCCCGCGCTTGTGGGCCTTGATCAGGCCGGCATCCACGCCGGAGACGCCAACGGCCTCGATTTCCAGCTCGCGGCAGAAGGCCAGCAGCTTCGTGTTGATCAGGCCATTGAGCACCATCGAGGTGGCGTCGATGGACTTCTCGTCGGTGATGCGCCGGCCCTGCACCATGCGCGTGGGCACGCCCATGGCCTCGGTGACCTGTGTCAACTGCGGGCCGCCGCCGTGCACCATCACCACGCGGATGCCGAGGTAATGCAGGATGGCGATCTGCTCGATCAGCGCGCGCGTCGCGACGGCATCGCCGAACACCGCGCCGCCGGCCTTCACCACGAAGGTCTTGCCCTTGTACATGCGGATGTACGGCGCGGCGCTGCGCAGTGCGCGGATCACGGTAGATTTGTCGGTGCTGTGCATCATCATGGACGTCATTCCTCAGGCAAGCAGGCGGTGCAGCACGGCCATCTGCGCCGGCATGCGGTTGTAGGCTTCGCGCACCACCACGCTGCGCGGACCATCGAGCACGGCATCGGCCACCGCCACATTGCGGCGCACCGGCAGGCAGTGCATGAAATGCGCGTTGGCGTCGGCGCTGGCGAACCAGCTTTCATCCACCTTCCAGTCGGCAAGGCGCTTGCGCAGTTCGCCGTCGGCCTTGGCATCGCCGTAGTGGCGCGTGGAGCCCCATTCCTTCGCGTACAGCACATGCGCGCCGCGCATGGCGCTGGCGCGGTCCGTGGTTTCGGTGAACGAGCCGCCAGCAGCGGCCGCGAGCTTGCGCGCCTTGTCGGCCAGCGGCTGCGGGATCTCGTAGCCCTCCGGACGCAGCACCACCACTTCCATGCCGCGCTGTGCGGCCATGGTCATCGCCGCGGCGGGCACGGCCAGCGGCAGCGCGCGCGGATGGTTCACCCACGACAGCACGAACTTGCCCTTGTCCGGCACGGCGAGGTCGTCCATGGTCTTCCAGTCGGCCAGCGCCTGGCAGGGATGGTTCATCGCCGATTCCATGTTGATCAGCGGCTTGTCCACTAGGCCCGCGATCTGCCCGAACATGGTCTCGTTCAGGTCGTCCTGCAGGTTCACACCTTCGGCGAAGGCGCGCACGCCGATGGCGTCCGCATAGGAGGCGAGCACGGGGATGCCTTCGCGGATGTGCTCGGCCTTGTCGCCGTTCATCACCGCGCCGAGCTTTGTTTCCAGCTGCCACGTGCCCACTCCTGCGGTGATCACGAAGGAGCTGCCGCCGAGGCGTGCCATGCCGGCCTGGAACGAAGCCAGCGTGCGCAGCGAGGGGTTCAGGAACAACAGGCCCAGCACCTTGCCGGCCAGTGCATGCGGGCGCGGCGAGGCTTCGAGGCGCGCGGCGAGGCCGATGAGGTCGCGCACGGCCAGTGGTTCCAGGTCCGCGAGATCGATGAAGCGTTTCATGTCGGTCGTCGGGTACGCCGGCTCTTATCCCAGCCGCTTCAACGCGGCGGCGAGCAGGTCGACCTCGGCCTCCTTGAGGGTGAAGGGGGGCAGCAACCGCAGCACGTTCGGGTCGCCGCTGGTGCCGGTGAGGATGTTGTGGTCGGTGAGCAATGCCTTCTGCAGCTGCGACGCCGGCACCTTCGAGATCAGGCCGGTGAGGAAGCCCGCGCCCTGGTGGCCGGTGATGGGGCCGACGATGCAGGTGTTGCGGATGTAAGCCGCCACGCGCCGCACATTGGCGAGCAGCTCCTCGCTCTCGATGGCATCGACGCAGGCTTCGATGGCGGCAGCAGCCATGGGGCCGCCGCCGAAGGTGGTGCCGAGCGCGTCGAGCTTCACCGCGTTCGCCGCCTTCTCCATCATCAGCAGCGCCGCGCAGGGGAAGCCGTTGCCCAGCGCCTTGGCGCTGGTGATCATGTCCGGCAGCACGTTGTACAGATTGGCGGCGAAAGGCTGGCCGCAACGGCCGAAGCCGCACTGCACTTCGTCGAAGATCAGCACGGCGCCGGCTTCATCGCAGCGGCGGCGCAGCGCCTGCAGGTATTCGCCGCCGAGGTCGAAGGCACCGCCCACGCCCTGGATGGGTTCGACGATCACCGCGGCGGTCTTGTCGGTGATGCGGCCGAGCGCGGCGACATCCCGCCGTGGCAGGAAGGTCACATCGAAAGGCGTGCGCGGAAAACCGTACCACTTCTTCGCCGCGCCCCAGGTGAGTGCGCCGGCGCCGGCGGTGCGGCCGTGGAAGCTCTGCTCCAGCGCCACCACCTCGGTGCGGCCGGGGTTCAGCGTGAAGGCCATCTTCAGCGCGTTCTCGTTGGCCTCGGCGCCGCTGTTCACGAAGAACACGCTCTTCACCGGCAGCTTCGAGAACGCGATCAGCCGCTGCGCGGCGCGCGTGCGTACATCCATCGGCACTGCATTGCTCTGGAAGTTCACGGTGCGCGCCTGTTCGGACAGGGCGCGCGTCCAGGCCGGGTGGCCGTAGCCCAGCGCGGCCACGGCGTGGCCGCCGTACAGATCCAGCACGCGGCGACCATCGCGGCCGTACAGCCACACGCCTTCGCCGCGCACCACGTCGAGCGGGTACTGCGCGAATACCGGCGCGAGCGGATCGTGCACGGTGTGGGTGGGCTCCTGGCCTGCGGCCTTGGCGTGTGCGCTGCTCATGTTGCTTCCTTCAGGTCCAGCCCGCGGCCGGCGCCGTGAGACCGGCGGTCTCCGGCAACCCGAGCAGGCGGTTCATCCATTGCACGGCGCCGCCGGCGGCGCCCTTGTTGAGGTTGTCCAGCACGCTCATCACGGCGACGGTGCTGCCGTCGGTGGCGACCGAAAGGCGCGCGTAATTGCTGCCGGCGACGTCCTTCACGCGCGGCGCGCTGGCGCTCACCGAGACGAAAGGCGAATGCGCGTAGAACTTCGTGAATGCTTCCAGCAGTTCCGGCTGCGCAGCCGGCTTCGCGAGCTCGGCCTGTACGGTGACGTGGATGCCGCGCGCGAACGGCCCGGAGTGCGGCACGAACGCGAAGTGCGCGCCGACCCCACTGGCCGCCTTCGCGCAGGCGGTGACTTCCGGCGCATGGCGGTGCGCCAGTGCGTTGTAGCTGTACAGGTCGCTGTGACGCTGTGGGTGATGCGTGCCCTCCACTGGCTTGCGGCCAGCGCCGGTGCTGCCCGTCACGCCGCTGACGAACAACGTGGGCTTCGCGATGCCCAGCTTCAGCAGTGGTACCGCGGCCAGCAGGATGGCGGTGGCGAAGCAGCCGGGATGACCGATGTGCGGAGTCGGCGCGCTGGCCAGGTGCTCGGGCACTGCGCAGGTGAACTGCGCCAGCCGCGACGGTGCGCCATGCGCATGCTTGTACACGGCGGCGTACGCAGCATCCGTGGAGTAACGGTAGTCGGCAGAGATATCCACCACGGATGGCTTGGTGCCGGCGCTCTCGGCCTTCGTGAGCAGCCGGTCGATCAGCGCAGCCGATGCGCCATGCGGTGCCGCCGAGAAAATCGCCGTGCGCGGCAGCGTTGCCACCAGCTGCTCGATCTCTTCGATGGAGGCGAACTTCGTATCCGGATACACCGGCGCGAGATGGCCAAAGGCCTTCGCCACCGGCTCGCCCGGCTGGCTGTCCGAAAGAATGCCGGCGAGCCTGAGGCCCGGATGCCCGGCGATCAGCCGCAGCAGCTCGCCGGCCACATAGCCGGTGCCGCCCAGCACGATGGTGGGAACGGGTGCGCTCATCAGGCGGCCGCCGGTGCGGGGAATTTCGCCGCGAGGCCCAGGTGTTCGATCAGGTGGTCGCCCAGCGCCGCGCCATTGGTGATGGCATTGAAGGCGCGCACCTGCATCTGCTCCTCGATGATGTCCACGCCCACGCTGTTGTCCGTGGCCGGGCCGGTGACGGCGGTGGGTTCCACGCTGAAGCGCTCGCGCAGCAGCTTCACGCCACCCCATGCGGCCACCGGATCATTGGCCGACAGCACCACGCTGGTCAGCGCCTTCCTGATGTCCTCGCATTCCAGGATGGCGGCCACGCCATAGGTGCCGATCAGGCCATCGCCCAGCTCGAACACGATCACATCCGGCTTGCGCGCGGCGAGCTCGATGAGCATGGAGCGGGTGAGCGCGGGACCAGTCTTCTCCGTGGTGGTGACCACGCCGAGGTCGGTGAAGATCATGCCGTTGCGCGCGCCTGAATCTTCCATCGCGAGGATGTCACGGCGCAGCGACACACCGGTGGCCTTGAACACATCCACGGTCAGTCCGCGATGGCGCATGCGCGCGACGATGGAGCAGGCCGCAGCGGTCTTGCCGGCTTCCATGCAGGTGCCGGCCAGCGCCACCACCGGCACGCCCTGCGCGTCGAGCTTGGCGTCGTAATCCAGCTTGCGCGAACCCACGCGCGCCGGCACACCGATGCGCTCGCCCAGGTACGGGAACTGCAGCACCACGCCCAGCACGCGGCAGTCGAAGGGCTTGCCCTTGTCCGGGTTCACCGAATCGCAGATGCCCAGCACGCCGCCGATGTTCAGCATCTGGATGATGTCGCCGGCCTTCACCGACCCGGGCACATGGCCCGAATAGCCGAACAGCGCGCGGCGCGGGCCCAGCGCGCCCACCACGATGTCGCCACGCGACACCTTGGCCATGCGGCCGCTGGTCAGCTCCAGCGTGTTGTAGGTGGACTTGTTGGTGAGGATCTCCACGACCAGCACCACGCCTTCCTCGGAAGGAATGTCCTCGGAGATGCGCAGGTCGTGCTTCAGGTTCAGCGCCTGCGTCACCGAGCCGATCTTGTCGACCACCACTGATTTCATTTACTTGTCCTTCTGCGCTTGCGCCGCGTTCACGCCGGCGCGGGAGTAGAACACGCCCGTCAGGGCGACGATCTTCGAGAAACCCAGTGCGTCCTGCGGCGTCCATTCGCCCACCGCTTCGCCGTACACGCCCTTGCTGGCCTTCATCAGCGAGTACGCGGATTCCACGCCCTCGATGAAGCAGGAGCCCGGACGCAGCAGCACGTGCACCTCGCCGGTGACGCGTTCCTGCGAGGACACCAGCAGCGCCTCGATGTCGCGGCACACCGGATCCAGCAGCTGGCCTTCATGCACCAGGTCGCCGTATGGAGCTGCCACCAGGTCCTTGATGCGCTGCTGCCGCGGCGTGCTGACCAGCTTCTCCAGCTCGCGATGCGCGTCGATCAGGATGTCGGCGGCCGGCGCCTCGAAGGCCACGCGGCCCTTGGTACCAATGATGGTGTCGCCAAGGTGGATGCCCCTGCCGATGCCGAACATCGCGCCGATGGTCTCCAGCCGCTCGATCACTTCCACCGGCGACATGGACTTGCCGTCCAGGCCCACGGGCCGGCCCTTCTCGAAGCGGATCGAATGATGCTGCGGCCGCGCCGGGCGATCGAAGGCATCCTTCGACAGCACCCAGGCGGAATCCGGAATGCTGCCCGTGGAGGTCAGCGTCTCGGTGCCGCCGATGGTCACGCCCCACAGGCCGCGGTTGATGGAATACGCGGCGCCATGCGGTGGCACCGGCAGGTTGCGCTTCTCGAGGAATTCCAGTTCTTCCTGGCGCTTGAAGGCCTGGTCGCGCACCGGCGCGTACACCTCCAGGTCCGAGGCCAGCGTGCGCAGCGCCACTTCGAAGCGCACCTGGTCGTTGCCGGCGGCGGTGCAGCCATGCGCGATGGTGTCCGTGCCCAGCTCGCGTGCCACGCGCGCGATGGTCTGCGCCTGCATCACCCGCTCGGCGCCCACGCACAGCGGATACAGGTGCCCGCGGCGCACATTGCCCATGACCAGGAACTGCAGCACCTGTTCGAAGTAGTCGGCGCGCGCGTCGATCTGGTGATGCGCGATGGCGCCGAGGGCCTTGCTGCGCTCGGCCAGCGTCTTCGCCGCGGCGGCATCGATGCCGCCGGTGTCCACCGTCACGGTGATGATGGGCCGGCCGGTGTTCTCGGCGATCCACGGCACCAGGAAGGAGGTGTCGAGACCGCCGGAATAGGCCAGAACGATGGGCTTTGCGCCCGGAGTGGCAGTAGTCATGGTTGTGCTTCTTAGATGCGGAAGACGGAGCGCAGGCGTTCGAGCAGCGCGGCTTGCGCGCGCGCATCCTGCGTGGCGATGAAGATGGTGTCGTCGCCGGAGATGGTGCCCACTGCTTCAGGCCAGGCGGCCTTGTCAATGGCTACCGCCACCGAGCCGGCGGCGCCCACCGAAGTGCGGATCACGGTGATGGAAGGTCCAGCGGTGCGGATGTCGCGCACGAAACGGTCGATGGCGCTGAAGTTGCCCTGCGCCTGCGAGACTTCCTCGCCCGGCGGCAGGTAGCGGCCCTGGGCCTTGAGCACGCCCAGCTCGCGCATGTCCCGGCTCACCGAGGACTGCGTGACGTCGAAGCCATCCTTCTTCAGCAGGCCGACCAGATCGGACTGGCGACGCACGGCACCCGCGCGCAGGTGGCGCAGGATGCTGTTGCGGCGGTCGGATTGGTGGCGGTCGGCGTGCATAATGTTGCGGGCATTATGCATAAATATCCGTGGATGGCAAGCGCCGGGGTCACGGCGGTGGCTGCTTCTCTTCTACCTTCTTCTTCCCCTTCTTCAGCGTCAGCTCGATGTCCGCGCTGCGCGCCTTGCCGGCCTCGGTCTTGAAGGTGAAGCCGTTGCCGATGGTCCAGCGCATCTTGAAGGTGTTGATGGCCTCGGCCAGCGAGATGCCGTAGCTGACGAACAAGCGGTCGGACAGGTACTTGCCGAACACCACGCTGGTGGAGTCGTTGATGTCCGTCTCGACACCCACGTTGTCGAGGCCCACGCGGCTGCCGACGGTCTGCGCCACGATGGCGCCGCCCTGCATCAGCAGGTCGTTCTGCGTGCCGCCACGACGCTGGTTGTCCTGCACCGAATCCAGCGAGCCGCCGGCCAGCAGCGAGATGATCTGCGAGCGCGTCAGCTGCGGGTCGGAATAGAACGTCCAGCGCGGCGCGCGCAGCGGGCCGCGCACGTTGATGCCGGCGACGACATCGGGAAATTCCTTCTGCGCGCGCAGTTCCAGGCTGGGGTTGTTCAGCGCGCCGTCGAACTGCAGCTTGCCGCGCTCGATGTCGAACAGTCGCCCGTAGGCCGCGAACTGGCCCTTGCGGATGTTCAGTTCGCCATAGCCCAGATTGCGCTGCAGTTCATCGCGACGCACGGTGACGCTGCCGCCGAGCTGCGCCTTGAGCCCCCGTGCATCGAGATTCACGTCGTCGCCCAGGGACACCTTGATCTCGCTGGTCACGAGCCAGCGCTGCTCCGGATCCATCGGCGGCGTGCCCACCGCTTCCTCATCGTCGGAGGCGACCACGGCGTTGGTCAGGTCCTTGGGTTCCAGCCGCGCCCTGGGGATCAGCACTTCGCCGGTGGCGGTGAGGCGACGGCCGGCCAAGTTGAAGTCCAGCCGCGGCGAAGCCTCGATGCGCGCTTCGGGCAGGTCCACGATGCGCAGGTCGTCGCCGGTGACACGCAGGGTGCCGTAGGGTTCGTTGTCGCGCCAGCTGAGGCTGGCGGAGAAATCCGCCATGCCGTTGCCGAGGCGGGAGCGCCCGTCCAGGTCCAGTGTCTGCGCGTCGAAGCGCGCATCCGCGGAAAGATCACGCAGCACGATTCCATACCGGTAGCTGTCGATGGAAGCATCACGCAGCTGCAGCTGGCCGGCGAGCACAGGAGTGCCCAGCGTGCCGCTGATGGCAAGGCGTGTGCTGATCTGGCCGACCGCGCGGTCGATGTCGCCGACATACATGTCCAGCAGCGGCAGCGCGTCGGTGCGCGCCTGCAGTTCGCCGCGCACCGGATAGTCCCGCCAGTCGCCGGTGTTGCGCTCGCCGGTGAGCCTGCCGCTGATGGCGTTCAGCGCGCCGGCATCCAGCGCCAGCTGCGCCGCGAAGCCGGTGGCGGTGGCGCTGGCCTGCAGCGTGCCGGTGCCGAGCTGCAGCCGCTCCTGGCGCTTGTTGCCCAGCGTGTGGATCAGCTGCGCCTGCATCAGCTCGCCGGTCAGCGCGCCGGTGGGCAGCGCGCCCCGGCGACCTTCGAATTCGCCGCGCAGGTTGATGGTGCCTTCGTAGGTCATGCTCTGCGACAGGCCCGCGGTGAAGGCGCGCAGCGGCATGGCCAACGCCGAGATCTTCGCGCTCCATTTGCCGTCGGGGTCGAGCCGTCCGCTGGCGCAGCCATTGGCCGCGGCGTCGGTGAGGCACAGGTCACCCAGTTCCATCTGCGCCATGGACAGTGACAATGGCGCGTCCCTGCTCAGCCGCAGCGCAAGATCGGCGCCATCGGTCACGGTGAAGCTGTTGATGGTGCCGCGCCACAGTCCTTCCTGCATGCGGCCTTCGGCGGCCAGCGCGGCGCGCAGTGGTGGGGCATCCACGGCCAGCGTCACTTGCTGTGCCGCGCGCGGCCCCGCGACAGACAGCGTGGCCGCGCGCACTGTATACGCACCGTGGCGGACGCCGCCGAGATCGATCTTGCCCTGCGCATGTCCGTCGCCCTGCAGGTCGACGTCCACATCCGCATCGAGTGCGTCGACGCTGTAGCCCTGCCATTCGAAATCCGCGCCGCGTGCCTTGAACACCAGCAGTGGTGCCGCATCGGTGCCGGCGAAGCGGCCGCGCGCGGAAATCCGGCCATGTGCGGTTTCATCGAAGAGGCTCAGGTCATCGGCGTCGATGGCGAAGGTGAGGTCGCGGGGTGCGGTGAGGCTGCCATCCAGCTGCAGGCGCGCGCGGCCGACACGCAGGTCCACCTGGTGGAAGCGCCAGTCCTTGCTGCCGCCGGCCCTGGTGAAGCGGCCGCTGCCGGAAGTGGCCTGGCCGCGCAGCTTGCCGGCCAGTTTCGAGATGGCGAAGTCGACACTGCCGGCATCGCCGAATGGCGCGCCGCTGGCGCGGAAGTCGAAATCAAGCAGGCCAACCATGTCCGCGCGCAGCTGCGTGGCATCGAGCCCGGCCATGCTGCCGGTCACCGTCCAGCTTTCCGCGGGTCGCCAGCGCGCCTCGCCGCTGGTGACGCTGGCCTTGCCGCCGAACAGTTCCAGCGTGGCGGCCTCGATCACCAGCGACTCCGTGCCCAGGCTGCCGCGCAGGCTGGCCGGCATGCCAGTGAGACCTGCGGCGGCGGTCTCGCCATCGGCAGTGAGCTTCCACGGCTTCATGCCCTCGATGGCATAGCGACCCTGCGGACTGGTGAAGGCCGGTTCCGCGGCGGCCAGCGGCCACTGCAGCGGCGCCCAGTCACCGCTCAGCGCCAGGCGCGGGCCGTTCGGCACCACATCGACGGTGCCGCGGATCGTGGCGCGCGAACCGGAAGGCTGATGCACGGCGGAGGTATTGCGGATGGTGAGCCGGTGGTCGGCGTAGCTGCCATGGAAATCCAGCTGGATGGGCCCGGCCTTCAGGCCCGGCGCGGTGACCGGCCCTCTGGCCGCGAAGCCATTGCTGTCCGCAGTAATGGCCACGCGCGCGGCCAGCAGCCCGAGAAAGCCACCGGCGCCCCAGACGGTGATGTCGAGGTCGTCCGTTGCACCATTGCCGGTGAGTCTTGCCCGTCCGGTGAGTGCGGTGGCAGCACCCTCGAAGCGCGCATGGAAGGGTTGGCCGATGTCCACCTGCAGCGGCAGGCGGTCCAGGTCGCCATCGAAGTCCGCATCGAAGCGCCATGCCGGCTGGCCCCGCGGCCGCCAGTCGATGCCGACCTTGCCGTCGAGGCCAATGGGGTCATCAGCATGCACCCGGCCGTCCGCCTCGATATGCATCTCCTGCCAGTCCAGCTTGCCGCCATGCACGCGGATGACCTCCGGCAGCACTTCCGCCGCGGTGGACACCGCGCTGGCATGCAGGGTCTGGCCGTTCATCAGGATCAGGTCGGTGGTGTCCGCGTGCAGCGAATGCGCGGTCGCGCTGAGCGTGGGTGGCATGAACCACAGCCGCTTCGCACCACCGCCCGGCAGCTGCGGAACGCGGAACACCTGCACGGTCACATTGCGCGCGCGGCCGCTGGACAGCACGATCTGCCGGCGCAGCAGCGGCAGCAGGCGCAGTTGCCCCTGCGCATCGCTGATGCGCACATCCGTGCGACGGTGGTGCACGCGCAGGAAACCGACACTGAAGCCATCGGCCAGCGTGCCGCTGACGTTCTCGATGGTGATCGTCACCGGGCCGATCTGGCCGTTGATGCGGTTGACGAGGAAACGCAGCCCGGCCTGGGTCGAGACCACGAAGTACAGCAGCGCGGTGGGCGTCAGCAGCAGCACACCCAGCAGCACCAGCAGTATCTTGTTACGCAGCTTCATAGCTTCGGCGCGATGTTCAGGTGCAGGCGGATCTTGCTGTTGCGCTCGGACAGCGACTTCGCGAAATCGATGCCGATGGACACACCCGGCAGCCGGTAGCGCAGGCCGATGCCGGTGGAGTACTCCAGCGGGTCCTTGAAGTTGTCGAAGGCGTTGCCGATGTCGATGAACGTCGCCACCGACAGGTTCCATGGAATGTCGCGCTCCACCTCCGCCGAGCCGACCAGCAGGTTGCGGCCGCCGATGTTGTTGCCCTCCGGATCCCTCGGCGAGAGCTTCTCGTAGCCGAAACCGCGCACGCTGCGGTCGCCGCCGGCGAAGAAGCGGTAGATGGTCGGCACTTCACTGAAGTCGTCCACCAGGGTGGCGCCGACTTCGCCACGCAACAGCAGGTGCCAGCCCGGGGCGAGGTCGAAGTTGCGCTCGCTCTGCACCAGCAGGCGCAGGAAGTTCGCGTCCGAGCCCAGGCCCTTGTGCGAACCGATCAGCTGCGCATACAGCGGGCGCGTGATCTGCTCCTCGCCGAGGAAGTCCTTGGGAACCGCGGCCAGCTCGATGCCGGGCACCAGCAGCGTGCTGGTGGTGCGGGTGTCGCGCTCGAATTTGTCCTCGGTGGTGCGTGTCGCGGCGACGGAGCCCACCGTCTGCCAGCGGCCGAACACGCCGGTGACGGAGGGACGCAGTATGTTGGTGTTGGTGTCGACGTCGCCCTTTTCCTCGTAGCGGTTCTCGTATTCCAGCGACATGCGTTCCAGCGCCGGATCGCCAATGGGCACGTCGTAGCGCGAGGTGATCTGGCGCTTGCTGGCTGAAGCCTTGATCTCGGCGCGGAAGCGGTGGCCGCGGTCGTTGACCAGCGTATCGGTCCAGCCCAGCGTGCCGCGCACCTGCGTGTCGGTGCCGTAGCCGCCGCCGATGGAAAACGTCGGGGCGCCCTTGCGGGCGGTGATGCGCACCGGCACGGTCAGCGTGTCCGGATCGGCCTCGGTCTCGTCCACGCTCACGTCCAGATCGGAGAAATACAGGCTGTCCTCCAGCGCGAAGCGCGTGAACACCACGGCATCGTCGGTGTAGGGCTCGCCCTCGCGGAAGCGCAGGAAGCGCTGCATCAGCTCCGGGCGGATGGCGTCCTGCTGGATGTCTATCCGGCCGAAGCTGTAGCGCGGTCCGGTATCCAGAACGAGGCTGACGCCGGCGGTGTGGTTCTCCGGATCCGAACGGATCTTCGCATCCGCGAACTTCGCGGACACGTAGCCGTTGGTCATCGCGGTGAGTTCCATCGCCTCCTTCACGTCCTGGTAGGCGGCGTGGTCCAGGCGCGCGCCGATGCGCAGCACGTTCTGGTTCTTGATGCTGTCGAATACCGGGTCGCCGGCGCCGGGACCGGTGATCGCGACTTCCAGCTCGCGGATGCGCATGGGCTCGCCGGGGATGATGGCCACCGCGACCTGCCAGTCCCTGCCGGCTTGCTGGTATTCAGCGGCAACGGTGGGCTCGTAGTAGCCGAAGGGATGCAGCGCGTCCTTCACTTCCACATCGATGCGGTCGTACAGGCGCTGCATCATGTCCTGGTCCACGTCGTCGCGGTCGCGGTAGCGCTCCACGCTCAGGTACAGCAGCACGTTGCGCAGCATCTCGTCCTTCACGCCCTCGACGCTGACCTTGATGCCGGCGTGCGCCGGCAGCGCGGCCAGGGCCAGCAGCAGCGCTGCCCACTGCGCGACGGCGCTACGCGGCATGCTGCTGCAGCCAGCCGTCGATCAGGCGCCGCGAGATGGACACCGGCGGCGGCAGGCCCACGTCGCCGCGGAGCAATTGCGCGCGGCTGAACCAGCGCGCGTCTTCCAGTTCGCCATCGTGCAGCACCGGGACGGTGGCGCTGCCGCGCGCCGTGAAGCCCAGCATCAGCGAGGCGGGAAAGGGCCAGGGCTGCGAGGAGTGGTAGGCGATGTCGCGCGCGGCGATGCCGGTTTCCTCGTGCACTTCACGGCGCACCGCATCCTCCAGCGATTCGCCCGGTTCGACGAAGCCCGCGATGGTGGAGTAGCGGCCCGGCGCCCAGCCGGCCTGCCGGCCGAGCAGTACCGCGTCGCCGTCATGGACCAGCACGATGATGGCCGGGTCCAGGCGCGGAAAGCTCTCGTGGCCGCAGGCCTGGCAATGGCGCAGGTGGCCCGCGCGGCAGGAATGCATCACGCCGCCGCAGCGGCTGCAGTAACGATGGTTGGCGCGCCACAGGTGCAGCGCGCGCGCGTAGGCGACCAGCCCCGCTTCGGACGCCGGCAGCTCCGCGGCCAGCGGGCGCAGCTCCGCGAAACTCTCGCCTTCTTCCTCGATGGCCTGCTCGGGGCCCAGATCCACCAGCACGCAGCGCTGCTGCTCGTACCAGCCGAGCAGTACCAGTTGCTCCGGATCCTGTGTTGCCGCCACGCGCGGGTCGCTGCCGGGCAGGAAGACCACGCGCGCGTCGCCGGCGCCGGCCGGCCGGACCAGCGCGGCGCCCTGGCGCATGCCTATATATAGAGTGCGGGAGTCGGCCCGGGCCTCGGCCAGCCAATCCTCACGGAGACGCGCTTCGGCGCGCCGCTCGAGGTATGAGCCGGCAAACAGGTTTTCGGGGGCCATTTGGGGCAGGGATCATAGCAACGCCTGCCTCAATGGCGGCTGAACCGGCGGCGCGAAGAACCCGCCATCCGTGTCGCACCGGCGGGAAATTGCCCGACTGTTCACGCCCCCAGGGTGAGGCGTCCCTGTGCGCCTTCCTCGCATGCGAGGCAGCGGCGCATCGTCGGCGTGTAGCGATCCAGCACGATCAGTCCGCTGCAGTCGGCGCAGGGACCGGCATGCAGTTCGTCGCCGCGGGCCAGCGCGACCACCAGGAACACGGCGTGCTCGAAGCTGATGCGCGCGGACGGCACCAGCTGCACATAGGTCTCGAAGGCCTCGCACAACGATTCGCCGCGCTGCATGCCTGGCAGGTTGCGCTGCGCATCCTGCACCTGGCAGGGCGGCAACACCCCGAGCAGCACGCAGACGCTGGCGAGCACGGCGGTTTCCTGCCGCATCTGCGGGGAGCGCACGAAGAAGCCGGTCTGCTGCGGAGACTTGCCGCGGTGACGCGTCAGCGGTGTTTCGCCTTCCTCCGCCACATACGAGCGATACAGCTTGCGGATGCGATCGTCGGTCAGGCCGGTCCAGGTGCGGATGGTGCGCGTGCGGGCCTCGTGCTGGATGAAGCGCAGCGCCAGGTCATAGCGCCGCCGGTCGCGGCTGTAGCGGTCGTCGGAGATTCTCATCGTGGATTCCCTGTTCTCGGTAAAATGCGGGAAAATCAGAATTGGTGAAAATATCCCACTTTTGAAACTTCCACAAAATAGCGGCGCGAGGGAATATTTCGCCGGAACAGGGAGGAATGTATGGAAGGGCGTGTTGGCGCGGGAAACCGGTGGCGGGCAGGGCAGTGGCTCGGGGATGGATCTCTCGACGCGGTGGCGGAGATCAACCGGCAATGCCTCGATTACCTTGCCGCGATGGCGGCGGCGGGGCCGGCAACCTGTCCGGCGCTGTTCGCCGGACAGCCGGCGTGGGGCACGATGCCCGATGCATTGCGCGCGCGGCTGGCCAGCAGCCCGTACCTGCTGGTGGATGCGGCGTTCGATGACGAGCAGCGCTGGCAGTGCCTCGCGCGCATGGTGCAGGACGTGCCGGTGCAATTCGCCGATGCAGTGTTTGTCGGTCCGGGCGCGGAAGGTTTCGTGCGCCGCGTGCTGGTATTCGGCTGGCATCTGGCGCGCGCCAACCGGCAGCTGGCGCGCGTGGTGCTGGGCATGTCACCAGGCTGCGCCGAACGCATCGGCGCCCTGCGCCTGCAGGATCTGGACTGGCTGGCGCAACACCGGCCCGGCTGGGTGCGTCCGCGCTGGGAGCGCCAGCCACGCATCTGGCAACACCTGCTGCTGGCCGCACGCGAATCCGACAGCGACCTTCTTACCCGGGTCAGCCTGCGCGGCCTGCAATTGATGGCGGCTGGCGTGCTGGCCTCGGCAGGCAGGGCGCGAGGGGTATAGTCCGCCCCGGCCACCTGGCCAGTGAAACGGGGTGCGGCATGTCTGGCAAGCGAGCGGTTTCCGCATTGGGTGTCGCGGCGGCGCTGACGGTGCCTGCGTTGTTGCTGGTGCCAGCACTGCAGGCGCAGCAGGCGCCGGTGGGTATCGCAGCGGTGGCACTCACCGAATCCGGGTACACCTTCGACACCGCCGAACAGCATCGCCTGCGCGTGACGGTGGTGGCCAGGGGCCTCAATCATCCCTTCTCCATCGCATTGCTGCCCGATGGCGATGCGCTGATCAGCGAACGCGGCGGCGCGCTGCGGCTGCTGCGCAATGCCACCGGCGCGCCGGGCAGACCCACCACGCTCGAAGCCCAGCCGGTGGCCGGCGTGCCGGCGATCGAGACCGCGTTCCGGCTTGCCGGGCTGCATGACCTCGCCCTGCATCCGCGTTTTCAGGACAACCGGCTGGTCTATTTCAGCTTCAACAAGCCGGGTACGCCGGTAGCCGGTGCTGCGGCTGCCGGCGGCGCCGCGCCGCGGCCGCAGGCGCGGCTGGTGGTGATGCGCGCGCGCTTCGATGGCAAGACCCTCACCGGCGCGAAGGAGATCTTCGTCGGCAAGTCATCCGCGGCCAGCGGCTCGCGGCTGGTGTTCGGTGCCGACGGGTTGCTGTACATCTGCATCGGTGCCGCCTTCAGCGATGAGGCGCAGAAGCTGGACAACACCGTCGGCAAGGTGCTGCGTGTCACGGACGAGGGCCTCATTCCGCCGGACAACCCATTCGCGAAGCGGGCGGGTGCAGAGGCTTCGATCTTCACGCTGGGTCATCGCGACCCGCTGGGCCTCACGGTTCACCCCAACGGCGCGGTGCTGAACGCCGAGCACGGCCCCAATGGCGGCGACGAGGTCAATCTGCTGCGCGCCGGCCGCAACTACGGCTGGCCGCGCGTGACCTTCGGGCGCGACTACAACGGCGCCGAACTGGCCGCATCGCCGGTGGCACCGGACGTGGAAGCGCCGCTGCTCGTATGGCTGCCGTCGATCGGGCCGACTGGCCTGCTGGTCTACACCGGGGATCGCTTCCCGGCCTGGAAGAACAACCTGTTCGTCGGCAGCGTCCGCCGCGGCGAAGTGCCGCGCACCGGTGGCCTGGAGCGGGTGGTGCTGAACGACAAACTGCAGGATCTGCGGCGCGAAACCATGCTGACGGAGCTGCACCAGCGCATCCGCGACGTGCGGCAGGGGCCCGACGGACTGATCTACCTGCTGACCGACGAGGATGACGGGGCGCTGCTGCGTCTGGCCCCGGCTCTCGCCAAATAATCGTTTCCATGGCATAAAAATAGCCATATACTTTCTCCCGAAGGTATATGGACGCGCTGCAACAAACAGGAGCGGTTCCCGACCCCGGCACCACGGTAACCAAGGCGGTGGTGCGGGCGGCGGAGTTCCTCGGCCTGAGCCAGGCCGCACTGGCTGACGTCCTCGGCGTGAGTGCGGCAACCGCCTCGCGTCTCATCGCCGGCAGCTACGGGCTGCAACCTGGCCGCAAGCGTGAATGGGAATTCGCGCTGCTGTTCATCCGCCTGTTCCGCTCGCTGGATGCCATCGTCGGCAACGATCGCGATGCGCGCACCTGGTTGCGCGGCGAGAACCTGGCGCTCGGCGGCCGGCCGCTGGAAATGATCCGTGGCGCCGAGGGGCTGGTGCGTGTCCTCCACTACCTGGACGCCAGCCGCGGTCGCGTCTGAAGGCCGCCCGTGGCAGGGGCAGGTGTGGCGCGCCGTGGAGGCGCAGCACCGCGTTTCCACGCTGCGGCTGGTGGATACGCTGGCCGAGCAGGCACAACTGGAGTCGCTGCTGGAGGCGAGCAAGCCGGCGCTGCCGCCCGTGCGCGGACCGCGCCACTACCTGTTGCTGACGCCGTTCCGCTATCCCTCCATGCATCCCGGTGGCTCGCGCTTCCGTGCCGCCACCGATCCCGGTGTCTTCTATGGTGCCGACGAACCGCGCACGGCCTGCGCGGAGCTGGGCTACTGGCGCTGGCGCTTCCTGCTGGACAGCCCCGACCTGCAGCGCCTGGCAGCACTGCCGCACACGCTGTTCCTGGTGGGCGTCGCGGGTGTGGGTGTGGACCTCACCGTGGCGCCGTTCACGGCGGACGCTGCGCAGTGGGCCGCGCCGCGCGATTACTCCGCCTGCCAGCAGCTCGCAAGCCAGGCGCGCGCGGCGCGACTGGACCTGATCCGCTACCGCTCGGTGCGCGATCCGGCGTCGGGCATGTGCGCCGCCGTGCTGCAACCGGCCGCGCTGGTCACCGAACCGCTGATGGAGCAGACCTGGCGCCTGGCAGTGACGCACCAGCACGTGCAGTGGCAACGCGATTCGGTGCTGCATGCGGAGAGCTTCGAGTTTTCGGTGGCTGCGCCCGGCGCATGACACCCGCGGCGGTTGTTGCCTACACTGCCGCCCCTTCCACTGGAATTGCCGTGTCGCTGCAACCCTTCCATCTTGCTGTTCCCGTGGCCGATCTGGCCGAGGCACGCGATTTTTATGGTGGCCTGCTCGGCTGTCCCGAAGGCCGCAGCTCGCCCGAGTGGGTGGACTTCGATTTCTTCGGCCACCAGCTGGTGGTGCACCTGGATCATTCCGGCACCGCGCGCCGCCCCATCCACAACGCAGTGGACGGCAAGGATGTACCGGTGCCGCATTTCGGCGTCGTTCTGGAATGGGAGCACTGGCACACGCTGGCCGCGCGCCTGCGCGAGGCCGGCATTGCCTTCGGCATCGAGCCGGGCATCCGCTTCCAGGGCAAGGTCGGCGAGCAGGCCACCATGTTCTTCCAGGATCCCAGCGGCAACGCGCTTGAATTCAAGACATTCCGCGACCTCACGCAGCTGTTTGCCAGGTAGCGCCATGCGCACCGTGGGTTGCCATCGCTAGCTTCGCGCAGCCCGCGGTGGTGTTCCGCTCCGCACGCCGCCGCGCCTGCGAGGAGCGGGCCTTCGTGCTGGTGGCGGTGGGCATCGCCAGCGAGGTCGAATTCGTCGGCGGCGACATCGGCTACGAAGTGCTGGTCGAGGCCGTGGTGCGCGAGCAGGCACTGCATCAGCTGTGGATGTACGAGCAGGAACGCCGTCAGCCGCCGCCTTCCGTGGAGCCGGCGCGGCCGATTGGTGGCGGCTGGCGGGGTTCCCTCGCGTACATCGCGGTGTTGCTGCTGGTGCCGTTCGCGCAGGCACAGGGCTGGCTGCGACAGGATCCCTACGCAGTCGGCGTGATGGATCCCGCGCGCATCCACGCTGGCGAATGGTGGCGCGCGCTCACCGCGCTGACGCTGCACTGGGATGCCTCGCACCTGCTGGGCAACCTCAGCGGTGGCGCGCTGCTCGGACTTTCCGCGGCGCAGTTCTGGGGCAGCGCGCGGGCGTGGCTGCTGATCACACTGGCCGCCGTGTCCGCCAACCTGGTCGAGGGAGTGCTGGACCTGGGACGCTATGTATCCGCTGGCGCCTCCACTGCGGTGTTCGCAGCGCTGGGCCTGGTCGCCGCGCATGCCTGGCGTAGTCGCGCCCAGCGCAACCGCAACCTGCGCGACTGGGTACCGCTGGTCGCCGGCATCGCGCTGCTGGGCATGTTCGGCGCGGGCGCGCAGGATCCGCAGGCGCCGGTCAGCGATCCGACCAATGTGCTGTCGCATGCGCTGGGTTTTGCGATGGGTGCATTGCTGGGCCTGGCCGTCGCCACCGCGCGGGGTGCGCGCTGGCTCGCTGCGATTCCGGCGTGGCTGGCAGCAGTGCTGACGCCGGCGGCGCTGCTCGGCGCATGGGCGCTGGCCATGCATTCCTGACGGTACAGTAGGCAATGAGTCGCTACGAACTGGTGAGTACCTGGCGCATCGATGCGTCGCCCGAGCGGGTGTGGAACGTGCTGCAGGACGTGCCGCGCTGGCCCGTGTGGTGGTCCTACGTGCTCGAGGTCGAGACGCTGGAGCGCGGCGGTGCGGGCGGCACTGGTGCCGTGCACCGGATCACCTGGGGCACGACGGTGCCGTACCAGCTCGCCTTCAGCATGCGCCGCACTGTCGCGCAGAGCCCGCAGTTGCTGGAGTACCTGTTCGAGGGCGATCTGCATGGCACCGGGCGCTGGACGCTGCTGCCGCAAGGCGCGGCCACCGAAGTGCGCCATGACTGGGACGTGACCACGCCCGGCACATGGATGGCGATGATGTCGCCGCTGCTCGGTCCGATGTTCCGCTGGAATCACGGCCTCGTCATGGCCGATGGTGCCGGTGGACTTGCCCGTCATCTGGCCGCACAACATGCGGATCCGCCAGTCGCAAAGCGAATCAGCTGAATGATTGATTCATTAAGGTCGGGTCAGGTTCCGCGCAAGGCTGGCGCGGGCGCGCGTTCGAGGTTAGTTTGGCTACATGGGGTCGCGAGTCAGGCAGATACGCCAGCAACTCGGCCTGGCATCTGCCGTGGCCTTGTGCGCGCTGTTGTCCAGCGCAGTTTCGGGAAGCGCGTCGAATGGCTTCGATGCGCCGGCCGGCGAACCCGAGTTCCGGCTGAGTCGCCTGGTCTACAACGACAGCGGGTTCGGCTTCCGCGGCGAGTCGTGGACCACCGACGCCTACGATGCGGAATACCACCTGAGCCAGGGCATCCGCCGGCTCACGCGCATCAATACCATCGATCCGGACCGGGAACGCGATGTCGTCTACCCGATCACGCTGGATCCGACCGACCCCAACCTCTTCACTCATCCCTTCCTGTACGCCGTGGAAGTCGGGCGCTGGAACCTGGATGACCGGGAGGCGGCGCGGCTGCGCGAATACCTTGACCGCGGCGGCTTCCTGATGGTCGACGACTTCCATGGCCTGGACCAGTGGGAAGGTTTCATGGAGTCCTTCCAGCGCGTGTTCCCGGATCGCCAGGTGGAGGAGATCTCCGAGGACCACGAGGTGTTCCACGTGCTGTACGACCTGAACCAGAAGGTGCATGAAAAGCTGCAGATTCCCGGCATCGCCGCCCTGCGCAACAACGCAACCTGCGAGGACTGCAGCAACGGCGGCGCCGAACCACACTGGCGCGGTGTGTTCGACGACAATCGGCGGCTGATGGTCGCAATCAACTTCAACATGGATCTGGGCGACTCCTGGGAACTGGCAGACGCGCCCAACTATCCGCAAACGCTCACCGCGCTGGGCTATCGCTTCGCGATCAGCTATGCCATTTACGCGATGACTCACTAGCAGGCAGGAACGGGAGCCAGGCGAAGAATCATGCTCGAGTTCCTGCTGGGGGCTTCAATCTGGGCGTTTCGCAGCGGCGAGCTGGCGTTCGCGCGCGGCTGGCCGGTGTGGCTGTTGTGGGCATTGCTGCTGGCGGGTTTGGCGGCGATCGCCTTCACCATGCTGCGACGACAGCTGGGCTGGTTCCGCGCCACCGTGCTCGGCGCGCTGCAGCTGGCATTCCTGGGGCTGGCGCTGGTGCTGCTGTGGCGGCCGGTGCTGCGCGTGGAGCAGATCCGCGAACAGCAGAATGCCGTGGCCGTGGTGGTGGATGATTCCGGCAGCATGAACACCGCCGACAGCGCGCAGGCACCGGTGCGGCGCGCGCTGGCGGTGGCGGCGCTGCAGGAAAAGGCGCTCGGGGAAATCGGCAAGCAGTCCGAACTCCGGCTGTTCGGCTTTTCCGACCACGCCACTCCCGTGGAAAGGCTGGACGACCTGCACGGCGGCGCCGGCGCCACGCACATCGGCGAGGCGCTGCAGACAGTGACGCAGCTGGCCGCAAGCGTGCCCGTGGCCGCGGTGGTGCTGGTCAGCGATGGCGCCGATACCGCCGACAGCCTCGGCGAGGCGGAGCTGGCGCGGCTCGCCGCCGCCGGCATTCCGGTGCACACCGTGGGCGTCGGCCCGGAGCAACCGGTGAACGACCTGGAGCTGGCGCAGCTGCAGGTGCCGCCCGAAGCCGTGGCCGGTGCCACCGTGCGCGCCAATGTTTCCATCCGCCACCAGAAGCAGAAGAACGGCCGCCTGCGGCTCTATGACGCCGGCAAGTTGATTGCCGCGCAGGAAGTGCAGTTCACCGATGCGGCCGGGCTGACCACCGTGGCGGTGGAATTTCCGGCGGGCGAGTCCGGCGTGCGCGAACTGCGCGCCACCATCGACGCCGCGCCGGGCGAGACGCGCACCGCGAACAATGAACGCCATGCGGTGCTCGAGGTGAACGGCCGGCGCCGCGCCGTGCTGTATGTGGAGGGCGAGCCGCGCTGGGAATACAAGTTCATCCGCCGCGCCATCGAGGGCGATCGCGCGGTGCGCATCGCGAGCGCGGTACGCGCCACACCCAACCGTTATTACCGGCAGGGTCTCACCGCCGGTGACCAGATCGAGAATGGCTTCCCGGCCACCGCCGAGGAGCTGTTCGCCTACGACGCGGTGATCCTCGGCAGCCTCGAGGCCGCGGCGCTGAGCACCGAACAGAACGAGTGGCTGAAGGAATTCGTCGACCGGCGCGGCGGTTCGCTGTTGCTGCTGGCCGGCCGCGATGGCCTGGGAGATGGCGGCTGGGGCCGCGTCGCCATCGCGCCGTTGCTGCCGGCGAAACTGCCGGGCGGTGCCGAGCGCAGCTTCGTCGAACGCAAGAGCCAGGCGCGCCTGACACCCTACGGGCGCGAATCGGTGGTGGGACGCCTCGCGGCCGATCCGGCCGCCAACGAGAAGGCGTGGAAGGAATTGCCGCCGCTAACGAACTATCAGGAACTCGGTACGCTGCGTCCCGGCGCAGTGGTGCTGCTGGAGGCCGTCACCGGCGATCGGGTCAGTCCATTGCTGGTCACGCAGCGCTATGGCCGCGGCTCCACATGGGTGCTCGCCACCGCCACCACCTGGCATTGGCAGATGCAGCTGCCCAAGGATGACCAGCGGCACGAGACTTTCTGGAAGCAGCTGGTGTACACGCTGATCGCGCCCGCGCCGCAGCGCCTGTCGCTGCAACCCGAGCGCTCCGTGTATGAGGATGGCAAGGCCGTCACCCTGGAAGCCGAAGTGCTGGACGAGGCCTTCAAGCCCGCGGTTGAACCGGCCATCACCATCACCGCCAATGCACCCAATGGCGCGGTGGTGCCGGCGCGGGTCGAGCCCTCCGGGCGCGGCGATGGCCGCTACACCGTGGCGCTGGATGCCCGCGAGCCGGGGCTGTACCAGGTGCGGCTCACCGCCACCGCCGGTGGCAAAGCCCTGGGCGAGGCCGTGACGCATCTGCGCCGCGTCGACGGGGTACTGGAACAGTTCGGCTCGTGGCAGCATCGGCCGATGCTGGAACGCATTGCCAGGGAAACCGGCGGCCGCTACTGGACGCTCGATGATCTTGCCGGGTTGCCCGAGGCGATCCGCTACTCGCATGCCGGCATGGTGGAGAGCCGCACCATCGACCTGTGGAATGCGCCGCTGGGCTTCCTGCTGCTGGCACTGCTGAAGGGTGGCGAATGGCTGTTGCGGCGTCGCTGGAGAAGGCTGTGATGCGCAGCTGTTTCATCGCGTTGCTGGCGCTGGCGGCGGCGCTGCCGGCTGCCGCCGCAAGCCAGGTGCTGGTGGTCGCCGGTCGTGGCGGCGAGGCGCAGGTCGAGCAGCGCTTCACCACCTGGACCCAGCAGGTGGCCAAGGCCTCGGTCACCGTCACCGGTGATGCATTGCTGGCGCGGGGCCTCGCCGGCGAAAAGGACGCCGACCGCGAGAAGATCCTCGCGGCATTGCGCACGGCCGCGCAGAACGCGCGCGCCGGCGACCGCTTCGTGCTGGTGCTGCTGGGCCACGGCAGCTTCGATGGCACCGACTACCGCTTCAACAACTGGGGCGATGACCTCACCGGTACCGAACTGCGCGGCCTGCTGGACCGCTTCCCCGAGGGGGTGGCGCAACTGGTGGTCGCTGGCACCAGCGCCAGCGGTTCGCTGGCGGATTCACTGGCCAGCCCGCGGCGCGTGGTGATCGTCGCCACCAAGAGCGGCGAGCGCAACGCGGCGCGATTCGGCGGCTTCTGGGCCGAGGCGCTGGGCAGCAGCGATGCGGACAAGGACAAGGATGGTGATGTCACCGCGCAGGAGGCGTACGAGTACGCCAACCGCAAGGTGACCGAGACCTTCAAGACCGACGCGGCGATCGCCACCGAGCACGCGCGGCTGGTGGGCGCCGATCCCGGCCGCTTCGTGGTGGCGCGGCTCGGTGCCGCGGCGCTGTTCGCCAGCGATGCCCAGCTCGGTGCAATGCGTACGCAACAGGAAGGCATCGCGCAGCGCATCGACCAGCTGCGCGCGCAGAAGGCGCAGTTGCCCGAGGACGATTACTACAACCGGCTCGAGCAGGTGGTGCTGGAAATGGCACGCCTGGGCCAGCGCATCGACGCGCGGCTCGTCCAGCTCGGCGTGCCCGCGGGAGGCAGCAATGACACACGCTGAACGTCCGGTCCTGGCGGCGCTGGCGCTGGGCCTTGCGGCACTGTGCCCGGCCGTGGCAACCCAGGCCGCGCCCATCGACTACGACACGCGCCGCGCCGCGGACCTGCGCCGCTGCGATGAGCAGCTGCATCACGGCCGCGTGGATGCGGCGAACGCCTGCTACCAGCCGCTGCTGCGCGCGACATCGCCGCTCACGCGCGCCGAGGCGGCTTTCGCGCTGGGCGACCTGCGCAGCGCCAACGACCTGTTCCGTGATGCAGTCGCGGCCGATGACCGCGCGCCGCTGCCGCGCGTGCGCTGGGGCCGCATGTTCCTTGCCGCCGGACAGTATGGCGACGCGGTGAAGCTGTTCCAGGAAGCCCTGGAGCGCGACAAGAACGACACCGGCGCACGCCTGGCCATGGCGCGGGTCGCCGTGGAGCGCTTCGACGGCGACATCCAGGAAGAGCTCGACCAGCTGCTCAAGGACGATGCGAACCTGATCGAAACCCACATCATCGCCTCGCGGCTGGCCATCGAGCGCGGCCGCTACGGGGATGCGGTGAGCGAGGCGCAGCGGGCCCAGCAGCTGGCCGTGCAGCAGAAGCAGCCGCCGCTGGAAGCCATCGCGCTGCTGGCCACCGTCGAGGTGATGCGCGAGCGTGATCCGGCCGCCTTCATCAAGGAGGCCCTGGACTACAACCCGCGCTATGGCGACATGTTCGTGCAGCTGGGCTACTTCAACGTGATCCGGCGCCTGTATCGCGAGGCCGATGCCTGGTTCCAGCGCGGCGCGGAAGTCGAGCCGGAATCCGCCACCACGCGGCGCGAATACGGCCTGAACCTGATGCGGCTGGGCCGCGTGCAGGAGGCGCGCCCGCACCTGGTGTTCGCCTTCAACAATGGCCCGAAGAACGTCGCTACCGAGAACACGCTGAACCTGATCGACAGCCTCGACAAGTTCGACACCATCAAGGTGGCCGACCCGGCCATGAACCTGTTCCTGCGCAAGGACGAGCTGCCCACGCTGGGGCCCTACGTGGAGACGCTGATGCGCAGGGCGCTGCCGGAGTTCGCGCGGCGCTATGGCTACACGCCTTCCGGCCCGGTGACCATCGAGATCTATCCGGACCATGACGACTTCGCGGTGCGCACCGCGGGCCTGCCCGGCATCGGCCTGCTGGGCGTCACCTTCGGCAACCTCGTCATCATGGACAGCCCGTCGGGCCGCAAGCGCGGCGAGTTCCACTGGGGCAGCGTGCTGTGGCACGAGATGGCACATGTGTTCACGCTGGGCGTGACGCAGAACCGCGTGCCGCGCTGGTTCTCCGAAGGGTTGTCCGTGTACGAGGAATGGGTGCATGGCCCGACCCCTGGCGTGAACATGACGCCGGACATCCTCGAGGCCTACGCCAAGGACCTCTTCCTGCCGGTGGCCGCGCTGGATGAAGGCTTCCTGCGCCCCAGGTACGAGAACCAGGTGCAGGTCTCCTACCAGCAGGCCGGGCTGATCTGCTATTTCGCCGCGCAGCGCTGGGGCTTTCCGCGCCTGGCCTCGATGCTGCGTTCCTTCGACGGCAAGGTCACCACTGCGGATGCCATCCGCAAGGTGTTCGAGGTTTCGCCGGAGGAGTTCGACAAGCAGTTCAACGCCTTCATGCGCGAACGCTATTCCGCCTACATCGCCGACCCCAAGCGCTGGCCGGACCTGATGGAGCGCGCGCACCGCATGCTCACCGCGAAAAACTGGAAGGAAGCGCGCGATGCCGCGCAGGCGGCCGTCACCCTGTTCCCGGATTTCACCTCCAGCGGCAGCGCCTACGAGGTGCTGGCCGATGCCGAGGTGGGCGCCGGCAATGCGGCAGGTGCCATCGCCGCGCTGCAAAGCTGGCGCAAGGCCGGCGGCTGGGATCCCACCGTGCTGCGCGAGCTCGCGGCGCTGCTGCTCGAGGCGAAGAAGGATGCGGAGGCCGCCGAAGTGCTGGCGGCGGTCAACTATGGTGATCCGCTGGTCACCGAGGGCCACGACCAGCTGGGCCGGCTGCTGCTGGCACAGAACAAGGGCGCCGATGCGCTGCGCGAATACCAGGTGCTGCTGAAGCTGCAGCCGGCGGATACCGCCATGGCCAATTTCGGCCTGGCCCGTTCGTATCGCATGACCGGCGACGCGCAGCAGGCGCGCCGCCACCTGCTCGACTCGCTGGAAACCGCCCCGAATTACCGCCCTGCCCAACATCTGCTGCTGGAAATGACTGGAGAGAAGGCCCAATGACCGACAACAAAATGTCCGCCGAAGACACCGAAGCACTGGTCGCGCGTTTCCGCACGAGCTTCGATGCCATCCGCGGTGAAGTGCGCAAGATCATCGTGGGCCAGGACGAGGTGGTGGAGCAGCTGCTGCTCACGCTGCTGGTCGGCGGACATTGCCTGATCACCGGCCTGCCCGGCACGGCCAAGACATTGCTGGTGCGCACGCTGGCCTCGGCGCTGGGGCTCACCTTCAAGCGCATCCAGTTCACGCCGGACCTGATGCCCACCGACATCACCGGCACCGACATCCTCGAGGAGGACCAGGGCACCGGCAAGCGCACCTGGACCTTCGTGCCGGGGCCGCTGTTCACCAACGTGCTGCTGGCGGACGAAATCAACCGCACGCCGCCGAAGACCCAGGCGGCGCTGCTGGAAGCCATGCAGGAGCTGTCGGTCACCGTGCGCGGCAACACGCGCAACATCGCGCCGCCCTTCTTCACGCTGGCCACGCAGAACCCCATCGAACTGGAAGGCACGTATCCGTTGCCGGAGGCACAGCTCGACCGCTTCCTGTTCAACGTGGTGCTCGACTATCTCAACGCCGAGCAGGAACTGCGCGTGGTGGCGGACAACACCTCGCGCGTCGCGCCACCGGAGATCGTGGCCTGCACCAATGCAGGGGAGATCATCCAGTTCCAGTGGCTGGTGCGGCAGGTGCCGATGTCCGATGAAGTGGCGCGACAGGCCGTGGCGCTGGTGCGTGCCACGCGTCCCAGCGATGCCAGTGCCAGCGAGGATGTGAAGAAGTACGCGCGCTATGGCGCGTCCATCCGCGCGACGCAGTTCCTGGCGCTGGCCGCCAAGGCTCGCGCGCTGTCGACGGGCCGCTACCACGTGACCACCGACGACCTGCGTGGCCTCGCGCTGCCGGTGCTGCGGCATCGGGTGCTGGCCAACTACCAGGCCGAATCCGACGGCGTCACTGTGGATACGCTGCTCAACCGCGTGATCGCACAAGTGCTTGGCTGATGAGCGCGTCCTCCGCACTGTCGCGGCGGCGTCCCGAGGTGGCTGACAGATGAGCACTTCGCCCGCCCTGTCCTTGTTGCGCCCCGAAGTATTGGCGAGCCTGTCCTCGCTGGAACTGGTGGCGCGCTCGGCCGTGGAGGGTTTCTTCCAGGGCCTGCACCGCAGCCCGAAGTTCGGCTTCAGCCAGGAGTTCGCGGAGTACAAGGCCTACTCGGAAGGCGACGATCCGCGTTTCATCGACTGGAACGTGTTCGCGCGCACCGACCGCACCTACATCAAGCGTTACCTCGGTGACACCAACACGCGGCTGATGATCGCTCTGGATGTCAGCGCCTCGATGGGCTACGGCACGGGCAGCATCACCAAGCTGCGCTATGCCAAGTTCCTGGCCGCGGCGCTGGCCTACATGACGCTGCAGCAGCATGATCCCACCGGCCTGATCGCCTTCGATTCGAAGATCAGGACCTACCGCCCGCCATCGAGCCGCACCGGCAGCCTCAATGCCATCCTGCATTCGCTGGACAAGCTCGAGGCCGGCAGTGCCACCGACCTCGACGCCTCGTTCCGCCAGCTGCGCGAACACTGCCAGCGGCGCGGCCTGGTGGCGGTGATCTCCGATCTGTACTGCGACCCCGAAGCCCTGACCCGTGCGGTGCAGCCACTGGCCTGGGGTGGGCACGACATCATGATCTTCCAGGTGCTGGATCGCGCCGAACTGGCGCCGCACTGGGATGAATCCATCCTGATGGAAGATCTGGAATCCGGCCAGCAGGTCGAGGTGTCGCCGGACTACCTGCGCGGCACCTATCGCGAACGGTTCGCGGAGCACCTGGCGAAGATCAAGTCGGCGCTGGCCCGCCATCGCACCGACCACGTGCTGCTGGTCACCGACGAGCCACTGGACAAGGCGCTGCGCCAGTACCTGATGTTCCGGCAGGGGAACCGCCGATGAACTGGCTGATGCCCGGATTCCTGCTGGGCCTGCTGGGCATTGCGCTGCCCATCTGGCTGCATCGCTTCGCGCGCAAGACCGACCAGAAGCACCAGTTCGCCTCCTCGATGTTCCTCGAGCCCAGCGTGGTCCGCCGCAACCGGCGGCGCGAGATCCGCTACTGGCTGCTGTTGCTGGCGCGCGCGCTGCTGGTGCTGCTGCTGGTGCTGGCCTTCGCGCAGCCCATGCTGCGCGGCAGTGTGCAGGTGGGCCCGCAGGGCGCGACGCTGCATGCCGTGGTGCTCGACACCTCGCTGTCGATGCGCCAGGACGGCAGCTGGGACAAGGCGCGCGAGCAGGCCAGCGCGCTGATCGGCGCGTTGCGCGGCGCGGACCGCGCCATGCTGGTGGCCGCGGACAACCGCGTGCGGGTGCTGCAGGAAGCGGTGTTCGCGGGCGAGGCCGGCCGGCTGCGCGCCGCGCTGCAGGGCCTCGAGCCCGGCTACTCGCGCCTGGACTATGGCGCGCTGGTTTCCGCCAGCAGGGCCTGGGGTACCTCGCCTGGCGAGCACCTGGTCGTGCATCTCATCAGCGACATGCAGCAGTCGGCGAGCCCGCTGCGTTTCTCCGACCTCGCGCCGCCGCCGGGCGTGCGCTTCGACCTGGTGGATGTGGCGCCGTCGACCGTACCCAACCTGTACATGACCGGAGCGCGCGAGAACCCGCGCGATCCCGGTACGGTGCGCATCGCCATCGACGGCGACGCGGCGGCGCTGGCCAAACGCGAGCTGGTGCTGGAGATCAACGGCAAGCAGGTGGAAAAGCGCCAGCTGAAGGCCGGCCAGCCGCTGCCGCTGGAAGAGCGGTTCACGCTCGGCGAACTGGGTCCGGGTGAGCACCGGCTTGCCGCGCGCCTGTCCCCGGGTGATGGCCTGGCGGCGGACGACACCTATTTCACGCTGCTGCGCCATGTGGAACCCAAGGTGCTGGTGATCACGGCCAGCGCCGATGGTGACGACGAGCAGTACCTGCGTGCCGCGCTGGGCGCGTTGCCGCAGCCGCGTTTCGCGGTGGAATCCGCATTGCCAGGCCAGCTGGCCACGCGCCAGCTGGGCGAATTCGCCGCTATCGTGGTCTCGGATGCCGGCCTGCTGAACGGCACCACGGCCGCCGCACTCGACAAGTACCTGCAGGCCGGTGGCGCCGCGCTGCTGACTCTGGGTGCGCGTGCGGCGCAGCTGGATACCATCCCGGTGAGCGGCGCGCGCCGCGCCCGCGGCACCGCGCGTGACGCCGCCGAGCAGCTGATGCGCGTCGGCGACATGGAGCAGAGCCATGCGGTGCTGCGCGAGCCGGGTGCCTGGCGCCAGGTGCGCTTCCTCAAGCATGTGCCCGTCACGCCACCCGAGGGTGCGCGCGTGCTGATGCGCTTCACCAATGGCACGCCGCTGATGTGGGAGCAGGCGCCGGGCACCGGTCGACTGCTGGTGTTTGCCTCGCCGCTGGACCGGCAATGGAACGACCTCGCCATCCACCCGCTGTTCGTGCGCTTCGTGGCCGAGGCCACCGCCTGGCTCACTGGCACGCGCTTCGACGCCGCCAGTGCCATGGTGGGAGTCACGCTGGACGCCAGCAACCTGCGTCGTGGCGGCGCGCAGGTGTTCGATCCGCGCGGCGAGCGCGCGGCCATGCTGGGCGGTGCGGCCGACGGCCTGCGCTGGCTGCCGGAACTGCCCGGGTTCTACGAACTGCGCGGGGGCGGCAAGAGCGATTTCATCGCCGTGAACCCGGATCCGCGCGAATCGCGGCTCACCCCGCTGGATCAGGTGGCTCGGGAGCGTTGGCAGGGCCTGCAGGCTCCCCAGGAGTCAGCCACAACGGCGACCGCAACCGCAGCTTCGGCCACCGAACGGTGGATACCTGTATGGTTCTGGTTCCTGCTCATCGCTGCCGTCCTTGCTTTCCTGGAGCCGCTGATGGCGAACTACCACCTTGACGTCCGGAGGGAACAGCGCACATGACCGCTCGTTCACAACTCGAGTCCTACCTGGACAGCGTCCGCCGTCGCCTGCAGTGGGTACTTTCCGCACAAGGCGCGGCGTTGCTGGTACTTGCCCTGTTCCTGGTGACGCTGATCGCCGCGCCGCTGCTGCGCAGCTTCGGCTTCGCCGACGCCTATGCACTGGCCGGTCGCGTGCTGCTCGGGCTGGCCGTCGCCGCAGTGGTGACCTGGTTCGTGCTGCGCCGGCGCGCCCTGCGCCGCGATGAGGGCGCCGCGGCACTGGAGCGTGCGCTGCCCGCGCAGGGCGGGCGCGTCGCCACTTATCTGCAGGAGCGGCAACGGCCGGAAGGCGCATCGCCGCTGCTGGGCCTGCTGGCGGCGGATGCATTGGCGCATGCCGATAACGAACCGCCCGCCAGTGCAATTCCGCCGCGACGCATCGTGCTGCCCATTGCGGTGGGCGCGCTTGCGGTGGCCCTGTTCGGAATGCTGTTCGTGGTGAATGGTCCGTGGCGCGAAGGCGCGCGGCAGCTGTGGCTGGGCAACCTGCCGCCTGCCACCAGCATCGCGGCTGCGGCCGGCGGCATCGCAGTGAAGCCTGGCGACGCCACCGTGCGCCGCAATCAGGATCTGGGCATCGAGGCGCTGGTGGCCGGCAGCAGCGACGACGTGCAGCTGCATGTTCGCTACGAGGAAGGCGAATGGGAAGCCACGCCGATGGATCGCAGCAAGACCGGCAGCTACACCACCACGCTGTATGCATTGCGCGAGGGCGGCCAGTACTACGTGACCGCCGGGCGCCTGAAGAGCAAGGAACATCGCATCCAGGTGGTGGACCTGCCGCGCATCGAGAAGCTCAGCCTCACCTACGACTATCCGGGCTGGACCGGCCTGCCGCGCAAGACAGAGGAAGGTGGCGGCGACATCCGCGCGGTGGAAGGCACTGCCGTGGGCATCAAGGTGGTGACCAGCGCGCCGCTGCAGGGACCGCTGCTGGTGGTCGATGGCAACAACCAGCCACTGGCGCAATCCGGCACCACCAGCAATGGCAGGCTTGCCGTGAACAAGAGCGGCCACTACCGCATCGCCACGCGCTTCCTCGGCGAAGTGGTGGCGCTTACTCCCGACTATCTCATCGAAGTGGCGCCGGACGAGAAGCCCGACGTGCGCGTGATGAAGCCCGGCAAGGACTACCGCGCCACGGCCATCGAGGAAGTGCCGGTGCGCGTGCAGGCGCGCGATGACTATCGTCTCGAGGCCCTGGAACTGCATTACTCCGTCAATGGCAGTGATTTCCGTGTCGAGTCGCTGCCCGCCGGCAGCGCCGACATCCAGGCCGCCGCGCTGCTGCGCATGGAAGAGATGCAGAAGAAGGGGCCCGGTGGCGAAGCACCGCTGCTGGTGCCCGGCGACCTGGTCAGCTACTACGCGCTGGCCCGTGACCATTCGCACAGCGTGCAGACCGACCTGTTCCTGATCCAGATCCAGCCCTTCGACCAGCGCTATACGCAGCGCCAGGACGGCGGTGGTGGTGGCGGTGGGGGCGGCGGTGGTGGCGGCGAGGAAGAAGGCAACATCTCCCGCCGGCAGAAGGAAGTGCTGCTGGCCACCTGGAACCTGCAGCGCAACCAGGAGGACGCCGGGCAGCGCGATTCGGAGCGCAACCAGGACAACGCCCGCATGCTCTCCGACGTGCAGACCACGCTCAGGGAGCAGGCCGCAACGCTGGTGGAACGCGCCAAGGCGCGCGCGCTCACTGGCCAGGACCAGGACGTGGCCACTTTCGTGAAGAACATGGAAGAGGCCGCCAAGGCAATGGACCCGGCGGCGAAGAACCTCGCCAACATGAAGCTCGCCGACGCGGTGAAGTTCGAGCAGCAGGCGCTGCAGCTGCTGCTGCGCGCCGAATCCACTTTCCGCGACATCCAGGTGGCCATGCGCAACCAGCGCGGTGGCGGTGGTGGCGGCGGCGGTGGCTCGCAGGCCAGCCGCGACGTGGCGGAAATGACCGAGCTGGAACTGGACCTCGCCAAGAACCAGTACGAGACCGAACAGCAGGTTGAGCAGCAGCAGGGCGGCGGTGGCGGCAACAGCCAGGCCGAGGACGAAATGACGCGGCGGCTGCGCGAGCTGGCACGGCGCACCGAGCAGATGGCCCGCGAGACCTCGCGCCAGCAGCAGCTCACCGAGCAGCAGAAGTGGCAGCAGGAACAGCTGCGGCGCGAGATCGAAGAGCTGCGCCAGCAGCTGGAACAGCAGATGGCGCAGAACTCGCAGAGCGGTTCGCAGTCGCAGCAGGGCCAGCAATCCGGCCAGCAGTCCCAGTCCGGCCAGCAGTCCGGTTCCCAGTCGCAGTCCCGTGGTTCGCAGCAACAGTCCGCGCAGCAGCAGGCCAACCAGCAGGCAGCACAGCAACTGGCGCAGGCCGCCGAGCAGATGCGCCAGGGCGGCAGCCAGAACCAGCAGCGCGCCGCCGAGCAGCTGAATCGCGCGCGCGAGCAGATCGAGCGCAACCAGCAGCGCGCCGACCGCGAAAGGATCGGCAACCTGGCCCAGCAGGCGGAGCAGCTGGCCGAACGCCAGCAAGCCAATGAGCGCGAACTGCGTGAAGCCATTGCCAGGGCCACCCGTCAGCAGCAGCAGGGTGGCAATGCCAGCCAGAACCAGCGCACCCAGGGCCTGAGCTACGAGCAGCTGGACCGCATGGCCGCGGAGCGCCGGGACCTGCGCGAGGACATGGAGGCACTGCAGCGGAGCATCGACAACGCCCGCCGGCAGAACGCACAGCAGAGTCCGCGCGCCAGCGGCCAGCTGGCCGAGGCGCGCAAGGAGCTGCAGGAGTTCCAGACCGTGCAGGCACTGGAGCGCAGCGCCTACGACATCGAGCGCGGCCGTGTCGCGCAGGCAGCCAGCAACGATCCGGTGATCACCGACACGCTGCGGCGGTTGCAGCAGAACCTGCAGACCGCGGCCGATACCGCCAGCGGCGAAACCGGCGCCCGACAGGCGGGGCGCCGCACTGATGAGACCGACCTGCTCACCGAGCTGGGCAACGTGCGTCGCGAACTGGAACGTGGCCGGGAACAGCTGGCGCAGAACCGCAATGGCAACGGCGATCCGAACGCGCGCTCGCAGAATGCCCGCGAAGGGCAGCAAGGCCAGGCCGGCGGCGAACGCGGCCAGCAAGGCCAGCAGGGGCAGGGCGGCCAGCAGCCGGGGCGGCAGCAGGGCCAGGGTGGCAACCAGCAGCAGACCAACCAGCAGCAGCAGGGCCAGGGCGGCCAGAACGGCGACCAGGCCGGTGGTCGCGGCAATCAGCAGGTGGCCGGTGGCGGCAACCGCGGCGGCGGCGGCGTGTGGGATGGCGGCCGCAACCTGCGTGTCGGTGACGGCACCGGTTGGGATGGCACCGACTTCGCGCGCACGCAGCGGCTTTCGGCCGAACGCCTGGCGGAGATCCGTGCACAGCTGGCCAATGGCGTGCTCACCGCCGCCGACATGGACATCCTGATCGACCTGGAGAAGCGCCTGCAGCGTGGCCAGGTGGATCCGATGTCCGCCGAATACCAGAAGATGACCACGCTGGTCAGCCAGCTGGAGCTGACCGCGCTGAAGTCGGCTCAGGCCAAGGACAACAGGAAACCCACCCGGACCGACGATACCGTCGACGACTCGCGCCGTAACCGCGACAATGTCGCCGAGTATTACCGACGTCTGGGCGGGGGAAATGACTGACGGGAAGGTTCTCGCCGATCTGACGGACTTGCTCGGCGCCGACGTGGTCGTGGCGCCGGGCGACACACTCCTCGACAAGCACACCAGGGATTTCTGCGTCACCGGCCGCCGCGATGTGGGCGTGCTGGCGCTGGTGTTCGCGCGCAATACCGCGCAGGTATCGCAGACGCTGGCCTACTGCAACGCGCATGGCATCGCCGTGCAACCCCAGGGTGGGCTCACCGGCCTTGCCGGCGGCGCCGTGCCGGTCGGCCCCTGCGTCATCGTGTCGCTGGAGCGCATGCGCGCCATCAAGGAGCTGGACGCGGCGGCCGGCACCATCACCGTGGAAGCCGGCGTCACCATGGAGGCCGTGCAGAAAGCGGCCGACGCCGCGGACCTGTTCTTCCCGCTGGATCTGGGCGGACGCGGCTCCTGCCAGATCGGCGGCAACATCTCCACCAATGCCGGCGGCAACCGCGTGCTGCGCTATGGCATGGCGCGCGACCTCACGCTGGGCGTGGAGGCCGTGCTCGCCGATGGCACCGTGATCGACGCCTTGCGCAAGGTGATCAAGAACAATTCCGGCTACGACCTGCGGCAGCTGTTCATCGGCGCCGAGGGCACGCTGGGCATCGTCACCGCCGTGGTGCTGCGGCTGTTCCCCAAACCGAAAAGCGCCTGCACCGGCATCTGCGCGGTGCAGGACTACGCCGGCGTGCTGGAACTGCTGAAGCGCGTGCGCGCGGGTTTCGGTTCGCTGCTGTCGGCTTATGAAGTGATGTGGCCGGAGTTCTACCGCCTCGGCACCGTGAGCCTGGGCCGCAAGCCGCCGCTGGAACTGGGACATGGCGTGTACGTGCTGATCGAGACGCTGGGCACCGACCCGGACGCCGACCAGGCGCGTTACGAGAACGTGATCGGCGCGGCCATCGAGGCCGGCGTCGTGCAGGACGCCATCATCGCGCAGTCGCAGCGCGAGGCCACCGAACTGTGGTCGGTGCGCGATTCACCCGGCGAATGGCAGAAGGCCGAGCACTGGCCGCAGCTGGGCTTCGATGTGAGCGTGCCCACCGGCGAGATCGGACCGCTGGCCGGGGAAATCGCCGCGGCGCTGACGCAGCGCTGGCCCGAACTCGTGGTGCTGTTCTTCGGCCATGTGGCCGACGGCAACCTGCATGTGTCGGTGCGCATGTCGGGGCACAGCATCCCCGAGCTCGACATCGAGAACCTGGTGTACGGCATCGTCGCGCAGCGGCGTGGCTCGATTTCCGCCGAGCATGGTATCGGCTCGCTGAAGATTCCCTTCCTGCATTACTCGCGCAGCGAGGCGGAACTGGCGCTGATGCGCGCCATCAAGCAGGCCATGGATCCGAAAGGGATCCTCAACCCGGGCAAGTTGTTCGCACCCGCGGGAACCGGTCACTGAATCCTCGTGCCTGGCGCGCCGCTGCAGGTTCGCGTTCTCAGGCAGCTGGATCTCAGCCATCCCCCCGACACCGGTCGACCCGCCTGGCTCAGTGCGGCCAGTGGCCTGGTCCGCTGCGGCGGCGAACTGTACGTCGCGGCGGACGATGAACTGTCGCTGGGCCGCTTTGCGGCCACCGGCAGCCGCCCCGGCTCACTGCTGCGGCTGTTCGAAGGTCGGCTGCCGTTGCGCAAGCAGGCACGCAGGAAGCGCAAGGCGGACCTGGAAATCCTGCTGCGATTGCCGCCGCTGGGCGGGCTGACGCATGGCGCGTTGCTGGCGCTGGGTTCGGGATCGAGCCCGCGCCGTCGCCGTGGCGCACTGGTGCCGCTGGATGCGCGCGGCAGGGCACGCGGTGCGGCGCAGTCCGTGGATGCCACACCGCTGTTCGCGCAGCTCGCGCGCGAGTTCGACGATCTGAATCTCGAAGGCGGCTGGCTCGATGAGGACAGCCTGTGCCTGCTGCAGCGTGGCCACCGCGGCGGCTCACCCAATGCGGTGATCGAGCTGGACTATGGCACGCTCGTCGCGGGGCTCGCGCGGGGTCGGGTGCTGCGCGACCAGCGGCCGCGCCGCGTGACGCAGGTCGACCTGGGGAAACTGCACGGCGTGCCGCTGGGATTCACCGATGCCTGTCGTCCGGCCCGCGGGTTGTGGCTGTACAGCGCGGTGGCCGAGGACACCGTCGATGCGCGTGCCGATGGCGCTTTCCTCGGCGCGGTGATCGGCCTCGCCACGCGCGCGGACGGCATCCTGTGGCAGCGGCGCATCGCGCCGCCGTTGAAGGTCGAGGGAATCGAAGCAACGCTGCGCGGCAACGCGCTGACCATCCTGTGCGTCACCGACGCCGACGATCTGGCCGTACCCGCGCAGCTGCTGAGGATCAGCGCGCCAGTGCGAGCCGGAAACGTGCCGTGAACGGCGCCTTCAGGTCGGGATACGCACCGCGTTCCTTCGACGCGATCACGCAGTTGGCGATATCGCTTTCCGGCAGCACCACTGCGCTCTCCTTCGGCTGCGCGCCGGGCGTCACGGTGATGTACATGATGATAGCCTCGGGAACCGGGCGGTCATTGTTCATGCAGGCGCGAATCACCGCGCCCTTGTTCACGTAAGCCACTCCGATGGCGTTCTCGGTGGCTGCGCCGCCTGTCGCCTCGAGGCTGGCCCTGTTCAGCCTGTCCACGCGTTCGATCTCCGCCGGCGAGGTGGTGGGGTGCAGCTTCAGGCTGGTCTTGTCCTTGTTCAGCCATTCGAAGCGGTATACGGGTTTCTGCGGCGTGGGTTTGTCGTCGTCGGTGGCCAGGCGCAGCAGCGCGGTGTTGGCGTCCGGGAACTCGATGACCACGGGCTCGTAAGGCTCGGCGCTGGCATCCAGCTTCAGTTCCCGGCCATTCATGGTGTCGGGCCTGGTACCGGCGAAGGTGACCTCCATCGCCAGCAGCGGCGTCGGCAACAGCATCAGTGCGGCGAGGCAGATCTGAGTACGCATGGTGAACCCCCTTTTGATGGCGAGTTTACTCAGGGAGGCGTCGCAGGGAAGCCCTGCGCAGGGAGCTGCCGCGGCGGCGGCCGCTGCGGCCGCTACAGGCGGATCAGCCCGCGCTTGTGCGCCACCGCCACCGCCTCGGTGCGGCTGATGGCATCCAGCTTGGTCAGGATGGCCTTCACATGCGTCTTGGCCGTGCCTTCGCTGATGGAAAGCCGCCGCCCGATGTCCTTGTTGCTGCGGCCCTCGGCCAGCTGCTGCAGCACATCCAGCTCACGCTGCGTGAGGCTGGGCCGCGCCATGCGCTGCAGCGCCTTGGCCGCGATGGCGCCGGAGGTATAAGGCTGGTCGGCGGCCACCGCACGGATGGCGGTGAGGATTTCCTGGCGCGGCGCATCCTTCAGCAGGTAGCCCTTGGCGCCGCGCGACAGGCTCTTGAAGATGTCCTCGTCGCCATCGTAGGTGGTCATGATCAAAAGGCGCGCCTTCGGGTGCTTCTCCATCACGTGCTCGACCACCGCCACGCCGTCGCGGCGCGGCATGCGCAGGTCCAGCACCATCACATCGGGGTGGTGTTGCTCGTACAGCGTGATCGCGGCCTCGCCATCGTCGGCCTCGGCCACCACCTGCATGTCTTTCTGCTGATTGACGATGGCGGCGAGGCCGTCGCGCACCACCGGGTGGTCGTCAGCCAGGATCACGCGGATGGGAGCGGCGACAGCGCTCATGCGCCGCTCCGGCTCTTGCGCGGAATGCGCACGGTGACGCGCGTGCCGGCGTCCGGTTCGCTTTCGATCTGCCACTGGCCGCCGAGATCCTCGGCGCGCTCGCGCATGTTGGTGAGGCCGAAGCCCTGCCGGGCGTACAGCTCCGGCATCCTGTGCATGCCACTGCCATCGTCGCGGATGCACAGCAGCACCTCGTCGTTGCTGCTGTTCAGGTGGATCTCGATGTTGCGCGGCTGGCCGTGACGCGCGGCGTTGATCACCGCTTCCTGCGCGATGCGCAGCAGCGCGTGCTCGTGCTCCGGCGGCAGGCCGGTGGCACCGCCGCCATGGAAGGAGCTGGCGATGCGGCCCACCACGGTGGCGCGTTCGGCCAGCTGGCGCAGCGCCAGTTCCAGCCCGCCGGGGCGCGGTTGTTCATCGGGACGAAGTGCGAGTACGGAGCGCCGCGCTTCGGACAATCCCTCGCGCGCAATGTCGCGCACCCGGTTCATCACTCCGGTCACCGGTGAACCTTCGGCCAGCTCCTCCGCCGCATTCAGCTGCATCAGGATGCCGGTGAAGGCCTGCGCCAGGCCATCGTGGATTTCGCGGCCGAGGCGGTTGCGTTCGGCCAGCACCGCCGACTGGTGCGCGGTGTGGAACAGGCGCTTCATCGCCATGGCGAGCGTGACCTGCTGGCTCAGGGACACCAGCAGCTCGGCCAGTTCCATGCTCATGGGCTCGTGCCGCGCGAAACCCAGCGCCATCACGCCGATGTTGCCCTCCCCGAACAGCAGCGGCAGCACATACAGGCTGCGGTGGCCCGCTTCGTTGTGGAAGGCGATGAGTTCGGGCCATTCCGGCAGTGAGGTGACGCCATCCAGCGGCAGGTGCAGCGGCCGGCGCAGCGCCAGCATCTGCTGCATGAAGGCTGAATCCGCGGCGGGGATGCTGGCGCCGAACTCGGCATCCCGCGTGGCGCCTTCGCGCACATGGCAGACGACGCGCCAGGCATCCGAGTCGTAGCCGGCCATGATGGCGGTGGCCGCTTCGGCGCCGGCATGGCGCACCGTCTCCAGCAGCAGGTTGGTGAAGAACTCGGTGGGCTTGCTCGCCAACCGTTCCAGGTTCGAGCGCAGCACCGCATTGGCACGCGCCAGTTCCGCCACGCGCTGTTCGGCCGCGGCCTCGCGCTCGCGGCGCATGGTCTCGAGCAGGCGGTCGCGTTGCAGCGCCGCGCCGATGACGCTGGCCGCGATCTCCAGCGCCGAGGTCACCGCGGAGTCGAACTCGCGCGTGGCGCGGAAGGTGTCGAAGCTCACCGCGCCGGCGTATTCGTTGTCCACCAGGAAGGGCACGATGATGGAGCTCTTGGCCTCTTCGCTGGCGATGCTGATGTCCGCGCGCGGGGCGGAGCCGCCGCACACGTAAACGCTGCGGCCCGCGGACAGCTCGGTGCAGAAGCAGTCGCTGCGCCGCGAAGGCCAGCTGGCGCTGGCATCGCGGCTGCTGCTGCCGGCAATGCCGGGGGCATTCCACTGCGCCTTGATTTCCAGCCAGCGTTCGCCATCCGGACCGATGTCGGCCAGCGCGAGGGTGGTGCGATCCACGTCGGCGGCTTCGCCCAGCAGCCGCAGCACTTCGGGCATGCGTGCCATCACGTCGGAGGATTCCAGCAGCAGGCGGCTGGCCTGTGCGGCAGCGGCCAGCAGCTGCTCGCGTGATTGCGAAGTGCTGGTGGAAAGGCGGCGCAGTATCGAACCCGCGTTCATCCGGGGTTTGCTCCGGGGTTCCGGCAATGGGTTGTGCGGGTGCGAGGCCATGAGGTTCTCATGCTCCCGGAGTGTAGGTCATCCGCCGGTGGCCGGGACAACCCAGCCGCCGCCCAGCGCCTTGTACACGGACACGAGGCTGGTGGCAGTCTCGGCACGACTCTGCGCGAGGCTGTCCTCCGCCTGCAGCAGGCTGCGCTCGGCATCCAGCACCTGCAGGAAATCCACCGCGCCGTTTTCATAACGAAGCCGGGCCAGGCGCGCCGCGGTCTGGCTGGCATTGGCCGCCTGCGTGAGTTCGCGCAGGCGGTCACGCGAGCGCGCGTGGGTGACCAGCGCATCCTCGGTTTCCTGCAGGGCGCGCAGCACGGTCTGTTCGTAGTGGGCCAGTGCGCCGTCGCCGCGCGCGCGGGCCGCGGCGATCTGCGCGCGCACGCGGCCCAGGTCGAAGGCGGCCCAGGAAATGCCGGGGCCGATGAAGTGCGTGCCGCTGCCCGAATCGTTCAGGCCGCTGAAGCTCGTCGCGGCCACACCGATGCTGCCGGTGAAAGTCACCCGCGGGAACAGGTCCGCCACCGCGACACCGATGCGCGCGGTGGCTGCCGCGAGCTCACGCTCCGATACGCGGATGTCCGGCCGGCGCCGCAGCAGCTGCGCCGGATCGGCCACTGCCGTCAGTTCCGGCACCAGCGGCAGATCGGCCGGCAGTTCCAGTTCCGCGCGCAATGCATCCGGAGTGAGTCCGGACAGCACGCCCAGCCGATGGATGGCACGCGCCACCGCCGCCTGCAGCGGGGCGATGGAAGCGCGCGTGGAGGCCAGCTGCGCGGTGGCGCGCGAGGTGTCCAGCTCCGTGCCGGCGCCGCCTTCCAGCCGCGCCTGCGTCAGCGCCAGTGTTTCGGTCTGGTTCGCGACATTGCGTCCTGCCACGGCCAGTCGCTGCTGGTTGCCGCGCAATTCGAAATAAGTGCGTGACAGTTCCGCGACCAGGCTGACTTCCACGTCGCCGAGATCCGCCGCGGCGGCTTCGAGCTCCGCGTTGCTGGCTTCCAGCGCGCGTCGGGTGCGGCCGAACAGGTCCAGTTCCCAGAAGGCATCGAAGGAGGCGTCGTAGCCGGACACATTGCGCGGGCCCGCACCGGTCTGCGATGCGGACAGCCGCTGGTCCGCATAGCCCGCGCCCGCCGTGACCGTGGGCGCCAGATCCAGCCGCGCGGCGCCGCGCAGTGCGCGCGCCTCGTTCACGCGCGCCAGCGCGACGCGCAGGTCATGGTTGGTGTACAGCGCGCGGCTCACCAGCTTGTCCAGCTGCGCGTCGCCGAACACTGTCCAGAAGCGCGCGAGGTCGGCGTCACCGTTGCTGTAGCGATTGGTCTCCGCGCTGTCGAAGCGCTGCGGCAATTCAAGCGTGGGCTCGCGGTAGTCGGGGCCCACCGCGCAACCGGCAAGCATTGCCACAGCGGCTGCGACCAGCGGGGAGGAAACGATGCGCTTAACCATGGCTGCTCTCCAGGACAGGAGCTGGTGCCGGCAGCGCCAGCTCCGCGCCGGCGACGCTGGCTTCGGCGGAGGCGCGGCGCTTCTGCACCAGCAGGTAGAACACGGGGGTCAGGAACAATCCGGCCACGGTCACGCCGATCATGCCGGCGAACACCGTCGCGCCCATGGCGCGGCGCACTTCGGCACCCGCGCCATGCGCGAGCACCAGCGGCACCACACCCATGATGAAGGCGATGGAGGTCATCAGGATGGGACGCAGCCTGAGACGCGCGGCCTCGAGCACGGCCTGCCGCGGCGGCAGCTTGCGCTCATCACGCAGGTGCTGCGCGAACTCCACGATCAGGATGGCGTTCTTGCTCGCCAGCGCCACCAGCACCAGGAAGCCCACCTGCGTGAACACATTGCTGTCGCCGCCCTGGATCATCACCCCGACGAGGCCGGCCAGCAGTGCCACCGGCACGATCAGGATGATGGCCAGCGGCAGCGTGAAGCTCTCGTACTGCGCGGCCAGCACCAGGAACACGAACAGCACCACCAGCGGGAAGATGAACAGCGCCGTGCCGCTCGCGCTCTGCTGCTGGTAGGCGAGCTCGGTCCACTCGAAGCTCATGCCCTGCGGCAGCGTCGCGTTCAGGATCTCGGTGATCGCCGCCTGCGCTTCGCCGGAACTGTGCCCGGGCGCCGCGTTGCCGGTGATGTCCGCCGAACGGTAGGCATTGAAGCGCTCCACGAAGTCCGGGCCGAAGCTGCGTGTGAGCTTCACCATCGAGCCCAGCGGCACCATCTCGCCGCGCGCATTGCGGGTCTTGAGCGCGAGGATGTCGTCGATGTCGTTGCGGAACTGCGCATCCGCCTGGACCATCACGCGGTAGGTGCGGCCGAAGCGGTTGAAGTCATTCACGTAGGCCGAACCCATGTAGGCCTGCAGCGTCTGGAATACATCGGTGAGCTGCACGTCCTGCTGCTTCACCTTCACGCGGTCAATGTCCACGTGGATCTGCGGCACGTTCACCTGGTAGGTGGAATACACGCCGGCCAGGCGCGGATCCTGGTTCGCCTTCGCGAGCACGTCCTGCACAGCCTTGTACAGCGCCTCGGCGCCGGCATTGCCGCGATCCTCCACGTTCAGCTTGAAGCCACCCATGCTGCCCAGCCCCTGCACCGGCGGCGGCGGGAACACGCCGATGTAGGCTTCCTGGATGCCCGCCATCTGCTGGCTCAGCGTGCCGGCAATGGCGTTGGCCGCCAGCGCCGGATCCTCGCGGTCCTCGAAAGACTTCAGTGCGAAGAACACCAGGCCCGAGTTGGTGCTGGTGTTGTAGTTGTTGGGAGACATGCCCGCGAACTGCAACGCGCCTTCGACGCCGGGGTTGGCGAGGCCAATCTCCGCCACGCGCTTCACCACTTCTTCGGTGCGATCGATGGACGAGCCCGGGGGCAGCTGGATCACCGACACCAGGTAGATCTTGTCCTGCGCCGGGATGAAACCGGCCGGCACCTTGTTGAGTCCCAGTGCGGTCAGGCCCAGCAGGCCCACATACAGGATCATGGCGATGCCGGTGCGGCGCAGGGTGGTCCCGAGCGCGCGCTGGTAGCCATTGCCGGCCTTTTCAAAACCCAGGTTGAAGCGCCGGAACAACCCGCCGAACACCCGGTCGATCAGCGCCGAGGCGCCATCCTTCTTCGCGCCATGCGGCTTCAGCAGCAGCGCGGCCAGCGCCGGCGACAGCGTCAGCGAGTTGAAGGCCGAGATCACCGTGGATATGGCGATGGTCAGCGCGAACTGCCGGAAGAACTGGCCGGTGAGCCCATCGACGAAGGCCACCGGGATGAACACCGCGCACAGCACCAGCGTGATGGCGATGATGGGCCGGCTGACCTCGCGCATGGCGAGCTTGGTGGCGTCCATGGGCTTCATGCCGGCGGCAATGTGCCGCTCCACGTTCTCCACCACCACGATGGCGTCATCCACCACGATGCCGATGGCGAGCACCAGGCCAAACAGCGACAGCGTGTTGATCGAGAAGCCCAGCGCATGCAGCACCGCGAACGTGCCCACCACCGACACCGGCACCGCGGCCAGCGGGATGATGGAGGCGCGCCAGGTCTGCAGGAACAGGATCACCACCAGCACCACCAGCGCCACCGCCTCCAGCAGCGTGATGATCACGCTGTCGATGGACTGGCGCACGAACACGGTGGGGTCGTAGATGATCCGGTAGCTCATGCCGGCCGGGAAATTCTGCTGCAGCCGGTCCATGGTGGCGCGCACCTTGCCGGCCAGCTCCAGCGCGTTCGAACCCGGCGCCTGGTAGATGGGGATGGTCACGGTCTGGTCGTGGTCGACGCGGCCGCGCAGTGCATAGGTGCTGGCGCCCATCTCCACGCGCGCGATGTCGCCCAGGCGCAGCACCTCGCCGTTGTCACCGGTCTTGATGACGATGTCGCGGAACTGCTCCTCGCTGGAGAGCCGGCCCATGGCATCCAGCGCGATCTGGAAATCCGCGCCCGGCGCGGGCGGTGCGCCGACCTGGCCGGCCGCCACCTGCAGGTTCTGCTCGCGGATGGCATGCATCACGTCGCCGGTGGTCAGGCTCCTCACCGCGAGCTTCTCCGGATCCAGCCAGATGCGCATGGCGTAGTCACCGGAGCCGAACACCTGCACGCTGCCCATGCCGGGCAGGCGCGCGAGATCATCCTTCACATTCAGCAGCGCGTAGTTGCGCAGGTACAGCGCGTCATGGCCCGGGTCGGTGGACACCAGGTTCACCGCCATCATCAGGTCCGGCGAGGTCTTGATGGTGGACACACCCAGCGCGCGCACTTCGTCAGGCAGGCGCGGCAGCGCGGAGGAAACCTTGTTCTGCACCTGCACCTGCGCGCGGTCGATGTCCGTACCGATGCTGAAGGTGATGGTGAGCTGCAGGTTGCCGTCGAGCGTGGCCTGCGAGGACATGTAAAGCATGTCCTCCACGCCGACGAGTTCCTGCTCCAGCGGCGCGGCCACGGTCTCGGAGATCACCTGCGGATTCGCGCCCGGATAGGAGGCGCGCACCACGATGGAGGGCGGCACCACTTCGGGGTATTCGCTGACCGGCAGCTTGAACAGCGAGATAAGCCCCGCGATCAGGATGAAGCCGGACAGCACGGCCGAGAACACCGGCCGCTCGATGAAGAACTTCGAGATGTTCATGGGGTCCTGGCCAGCACGGCCTGGCGTCCTTCATTGGCCGGCAGGCGCATGGCCACCTGTTGCGGGCTGATGGTGATGCCGGGGCGCACGCGCATCAGGCCATTGACCACGATGCGTTCGCCGGCCTTGAGGCCGCCTTCCACCACGCGCAGGCCTTCATGCAGCGAGCCCAGCTGCACCTCGCGGAACTCCAGGCTGTTGTCGGCCTTCACCACGTACACGAAGCGGCGCGTCTGGTCGGTGCCGACGGCGGCATCCTCGATCAGCACGGCCGAATGGCTCGCCCCCTCGCCAAGCTTCACGCGCGCGAACAGCCCGGGGGTAAAGAGGCGGTCGCGGTTGGAAAGCCTGGCGCGGGCGCGAATGGTGCCGGTCTGTGCGTCCAGTTCGTTGTCAGTGAACACCAGGGCGCCTTCATGCGGATGGCCCTGCTCGTTGGCGAGGCCGATCCACACGGACTGGCCGCCGCCCTTGCCGTGCTGCTGGCGTGCACGCTGCGCCTGGCGCAGGTACGCGGCTTCATCGCCATCGAAGCGCACATACACCGGGTCGATGGACACCAGGCGTGTCAGCAGGGTCTGGCCGGCGGCCACGAAGTTCCCGGCGGTGATCTCGGCCTTCCCCACCATGCCGCTGATCGGCGCGCGCACGCGGGTAAATTCCAGGTCCAGTTCCGCGGCATCGACCGCGGCCTGCGCGGCCTGCACGTCGGCGGCCGCCTTCTCGCTGCCGGCGGTGCGGGCGTCGAACTCTTCCTGCGACAGCGCGCGCAACGCCAGCAGCTTCACCGCGCGTTCCTTCTCGGTGCGCGCCTGGTTGCCGGCGCTTTCGGCGCGTGCCAGTTCCGCGCGCGCACGCTTCAGCGCGGCCTCGTAGGGCCGCTGGTCGATGACGAACAGCACCTCGCCCTTGCGCACCTCGGCGCCTTCATGGAAGGCCACCGACTCGATGTAGCCAGAAACACGCGGCCGCAGTTCCACGCGCTCCACGGCCTCGACGCGGCCGGTGAATTCCTGGAAGTCGGTGATCTGCCGCTCCAGCACCGTGGCCACGCTGACCTGCGGTGCCAGCGGCGCCTGTGCGGCGGCGGCCTGCGCCGCATCCGGGCTGCAGGCCGTCATGGAAAAAGGCGCAACCACCGCGATGGCCACGAGGGCCAGCGCGGCGGAGCGCGAGGGGATGAGTCTGGAAATACTGGATCGGGTCATTGTCGTTCTCCCTGTCGTCGCGACGCTTGAGTTGTCAGCTCGTGGGGAGAATTCTGTGCCCGGCAAGGCGCCGCGCCCATTCACCAGATGGTGGGGCAGGCGGGTGTCCGCCGAGGGGGATGGACCTATCCCTTTCGGGAGAGACGCCAATGTCGGATTCGACCTACCCATGCTGCGCTGGTGCGCCGATGCGCGCGGCTGGCCACTGTCGCCAGACTGCGCCAATGAAAAATTTCCACTGCGATGCCTGTGAAGGAATGCTGTTCTTCGAGAACAGCCTGTGTGGACGCTGCGAGCAGCCGGTGGGTTACTTTCCCGATCGCGGCTTGATGCGCACGCTGCGTGGCGACGGCTACCGCCGCTGCCGCAATTTCGAGGTGGAGAACGTCTGCAACTGGATGGTGCCGGCCGACGATCCGGAGCCCTACTGCCTCTCCTGCCGCCTGACGCGCGTGATTCCCGACCTGTCGCAGCCGCAGAACCGCGAGCTGTGGTATCGCACCGAGGTGGCCAAGCGCCGCCTGATCTACGGCCTGATCGACCTTGGCCTGCCCGTGGTCGGCAAGCACATCGATGCGGAACAGGGCCTGGCCTTCGAGTTCCGCGCCGATGTACTGACCGGCCATGACGAGGGCGTGATCACGCTGAACATCGCCGAGGCGGACGATGCCGAGCGCGAGCGCCGACGCACGCAGCTGCACGAACCGCAGCGCACGCTGCTGGGCCACTTCCGCCACGAGATCGGCCACTACTACTGGAACCTGCTGATCCGCGGCAGCGAGCGCCTGCAGGAGTGGCGGCGCCTGTTCGGCGACGAGCGCGCCGACTACGGCGAGGCGCTGCGCCGGCACTATGCGGCAGGCCCCGCGGCCGACTGGCAACGCAACTTCGTCAGCGCCTATGCCGCCTCACACCCCTGGGAGGACTGGGCGGAAACCTGGGCCCACTACCTGCACATGACGGACTGCCTGGACACCGCGGCCGCTGCGGGCATTTCGCTGCGCGCGCCGGCCCGCACCGGTACCACGCAGCGTGCGAGGGCAATGACCGGAACCACGGAGTTCGACACGCTGATCCGCAACTGGGTGGCGCTGACCTGCGTGCTCAACAACCTCAACCGCAGCATGGGCATGCCCGATGCCTATCCGTTCGTGCTGCCGCAGCCGGCGTTGGCCAAGCTGCGCTTCGTGCATGAGGTGGTGACCGGCTATGACGCCGCGGAGTTCATCCGCGAGCCCATTGACCATCCCGTATTCCCGGCGTCGATGAAGACCCGCGCCAGCGGGCTGATGTTCGCGCCGGCCTGAGGCCTGCAGCGACGGACGCTGGCGGCGGTCGTCCGGCCTCAGTTCCGCGGCGAGTCGCCGCGCAGCCGGTAACGCTCTTCCTTCGGCAACGCCACTGGCGCGCGGATCGGTTCGTCCGTGCCGGGCTTGAAGAATGGATTGCTGCGCCAGCTGCCCGAAAGCCGCGCCTGCAGGATGTTCCACAGGATCTTCGGCATCGCCAGCAGGAAACCCACGCGCGACTTCGCCACGGGCGCGGTCGCCGCATCCACGGCGAAGCGGAAGCTCGAGGGTCCGAAGGCGCGCTCCACGTCGGCGCGCGGTGCAGCGATCGCCCGGCAGTGCAAGGTGACGAACGGCGTCTTCGGCGCGCGCGAGCCGTTGGCCACGGACATGCCGCAACACTCCGCATACCAGCGCAGTGGCCCGCGCGGCGTCAGCGTGATGCAGGCCAGGCGCTGCTGCCCCGAGGTGAAATGCACGCGGTGCGGCAGGGTGCCGATCACTTCGGTGCCGCCTTGCGCGTCCAGCATGCGTTCGGGGCGGCCGAGATGGCGTGCGAAGGCCTGGCAGTCCCGGCAGTAGCAGGCGCCGTGGACGGCAAGGCCCTTGACCTCCACGAAGCCGGTGACCGTGCCGCATTCGCAGCGCAGGGGCAGGGTGCTGTTCATTGCCGTGCGTCGATGGGAAAGGCGGAAGTCATTTCAGTGGAAAGGCCCGCTGGGTCTCCGTATTCCATCGATAGACGCTGCCCGAGGCTCGCGCCACTGCGTACCAGCCCATGAGGTTGCTGTACGGCTGCTGCTTGCCCGACCTGAGCGCAATGACGTACAGCGTCGGATCTTTCGATGGCGCGATATCGCAGAACCAGCCCGTGGCCGGTGGTCCGGATTCAGGCAGGCCGTCCCGCTTCGCGATGGCCTTCTGCAAGATGCGGCATGCCGCACCGGCATCCAGCGCCTCACGCGCGATCGCTGGCGCAGCCCGGATCGACAGCGCGATACCCACCACGAACATCACCAGCAGCCCCAGCACACGACGCATCGGTTGCGCGCCGCCCGAGCCTGGTTGCTGCAGCCGCCGGCGCATGTCCGCGCAGGCGTCCTCGATCAACCGCTCCAGTGCCATTGCATCGCAAGGGACGTCGGGCTGCAGTTTTACGTGCCGCATGCGCTTGCCGCTGCCCTGCAGCAGCTCCGCGGGATCGTCCAGCGATGCGCCTTGGTAGAAGCCGACGTTCACGTGCGAAGTGAACACATTGACGTAGGCGAAAGCCGCATCCTGCACGCAGGCCACCGGGCAGCCATCGTGGATCAGCTCGCGGATATCCGGGCCACAGCGCCGCATCTGCGTGAACCATGCGCGGGCGATGTCGCCCAACGCTGGCACCTGCGCGTCGAGCCATGCATCGACGGCCGGATCTCGCGGCAGCGCGGTCGGGAAGCGGAAGAGTTCATCCATGCTGGCAACCCCCGGGGGGTGAACAGTGGCAATGTCCTGGAAACGTACATGGCCTCAGGGGCCCGGCTTGCCCGCTGCGGCTTCGATTCCTTCCACCGTCTGTGCCGCCCAGGAGAGCTTCGAGCTGCGCTCCGCCGCATGTCTCGCCGCCAGCGCCGCATCGTTGGACGTGTTGTTGCGCAGGCAGCGCCTGCGATCGGCATCCACCCTGCGGCCGCAGCTGGAATTCGCCGCGTCGATGTATCTCACGCAACCGCCCAGAACCAGTACGGAGGCGAAAGCGAGAAGAATGCCTTTGTTCTTCATGGGTCCATCCTCGCAATCAGCAGTACGCGCGTCGCCGCTACAGGAAGTTGTTCGGCCAGATCATCGTCCGCCACATGTGCGCCACCGGCGAGCCATCGAACCCCAGCCCTTCCGCCGGTTCCCGGAAATTGCGCCCGATGATGTCGGTGAAGATCTCCGGATCCACGTCCACGCCATCCTGGAATGCATAGACGTCGTAGATGGTGATCAGCCGCGAGGTCATGTACCAGCGGTGCCGGCGCGCGTCTTCATGCGCTTTGCACAGGTAGTCGGCCGGTTTGAAATCCGCACCGAAGAACTGGTTGTACGCATCGGGGTACTTGAACCCGGCAGCCTCGTCGGCGAAGTAACGCAGCGCCTGGTGGTGCTGCACTGCCCACGCCACCTCCTCGGTGACATAGGGCGCGATCATCTGCGCGCCCCAGTAGCCATGGTCGCTGCGCAGGAAGGCGCCGTTGGAAATGTCATGCAGCAGGCAGGCGATGACCACGGTCTCGCTCTGCCCGGCATCCATGGCTGTCTTCGCGCTCTGCAGCAGGTGCCGGAACGCGATGTCGTTGAAGCGGTAATGGAAGAAATCCAGCAGCTTCGGCCGTTCGGGCATCACCGGCAGTTTCGGGTTCTGGCCCATCATGAACACGGCGCCGGTCTCGGCCATGCGCTTCAGGAACGCCGGTTCGGGTTCGATGATGCCATCGGCCGTGAAGTTGCCCAGCGGCTGCGGCATGGCCATGCGCTCGTGGCCGTACTGGGGGCACTGCTCGGGCGGAATGAACCGCGGCGGCTTGCGGTAGGGGTTCATGTCTCTGTCTTCGCCTGTCGGGGCGCCAGCGTGGCGCTCACCATCATCTGCATCTGGTGGTACATCATCAACGGCAGGATCATCGCGCCGATTTCCGCCGAAGGAAACAGCACCCGTGCGATTGGCACGCCGCTGACCACGCTCTTGAAGGAGCCGCAATACAGGGCGCTGCGCCGTTCATCCGGCCGGAATCCCGCCAGGCGGGCGCCGTGGTGCGTGAACAGCATTGCCATGGTGAGCAAGGCGGCGCATACCGCTGCCGTGATCAGCAGGGTCGTCAGCGGCAGCCGCGACCAGATGCCGTCGATCACCGCGGCCGAAAACGCGCTGTAGACGGCCAGCAGGATGGTGAGCCGATCCGACCAGCTGATCAGCGCCTTGCGGCGCGCCGCCCAGTCCGCCAGCAGTGGACGCAGCAGGTGGCCGGCCACGAATGGCAGCAGCAGCTGCTGCACCACTTTCCAGATGCCCGCCAGCGACACCTCACCGCCCTGGGCTTGCAGCAACGCACCGGCGAGCAGTGGCGTGAGCACGATGCCGAGCAGGTTGGAGGCAGCGGCGGAGGTGACGCTGGCCGCCACATTGCCGCGTGCCATGGAGGTGAAGGCAATGGACATCTGCACCGTGGAGGGCAGCGCGCACAGGAACAATATCCCCGCCCACAGATTCGCCGGCAGCAGCGAGGGCCATAGCGTGTGGATGGCGAGCCCGATGAGCGGAAACACCACATATGTCGTGCCGAGGATGAACAGGTGCAGGCGCCAGTTGACCAGCGCGGCCACCAGGTTCTCGCGCGGCAACTTCACGCCGTGCAGGAAGAACAGCAACATCACCGCGGCCTTGGCAACCATGTCCAGTTGCTCCGCGCCCTGGCCGGGGGCCACTGGAAACAGCGAGGCCAGCACCACGGTGGCCAGCAGCATGGGAATGAAAGGGTCGGGGATGAAGCGATTCATGACACGGGTCGATTTTCCGGCAGTATCGCATGCGCCAACTTCCGCGGCGCCAGTGCTGTCCCGCCATGCGGTACCCCCGCAACCAGGGCGGGGTGCCGACGGGTTGCCGCAGGTGGACAGGTTCCTGCCGGCCTGCCTCTTTCGATAGAGAGCCCGCGCGAGGCGAGCCGCACAGGCTTTTTCATCTATAGAATGCGCGCCATGCATGCGCTGTCGGTGAAGGGTCTGACCAAGACCTACAAAAATGGTGTCAAGGCCCTGAAAGGAATCGATCTGGACGTGGAGGAGGGCGACTTCTTCGCGCTGCTGGGCCCGAATGGCGCCGGCAAGACCACGCTGATCGGCATCGTCACCTCGCTGGTGAACAAGACGGCGGGCCAGGTGAATGTGTTCGGGCACGACCTGGATGCGGAACTCGCGCGCGCCAAGTCCTGCATCGGCATCGTGCCGCAGGAAATCAACTTCAACATGTTCGAGTCGCCGGAGACCATCGTGGTCAACCAGGCGGGCTTCTACGGCGTGGAGCGCGAGCTGGCGCGCGCGCGCGCCGAGAAATACCTGAAGCAGCTGCAGCTGTGGGACAAGCGCAAGGGCATTGCCCGCGCGCTGTCCGGCGGCATGAAGCGACGCCTGATGATCGCGCGGGCGCTGATGCACGAGCCGAAGCTGCTGATCCTCGACGAGCCCACCGCGGGCGTGGACATCGAGATCCGCCGCTCGATGTGGGATTTCCTGCGCGAGATCAACCGCCAGGGCACCACGATCATCCTGACCACGCACTACCTGGAAGAGGCCGAGAGCCTCTGCCGCAACATCGCCATCATCGACAAGGGCCAGGTGATCCTGCGCGATCGCATGGCGAACCTGCTGCGGCGGCTGCAGACCGAGAGCTTCCTGTTCACGCTGCGCCATCCGGTGGCCACGCTGCCCTCGTTGCCCGGTTACACCGTGAAACTGGTGGATGACCACACGCTGGACGTGGAGGTCTCCAAGGAACAGAGCCTCAACGACATCTTTGCGCAGCTGGCTGCGCAGGGCGTCGATGTGATCTCGATGCGCAACAAGGTCAATCGCCTGGAAGAGATGTTCATGCGGCTGGTGGAGAACCGCACGCAGGAGGTGCAGCAGTGAGCACCGAACCGCTGCCTCTGGCCACCATCCGCGCCGTGGGCTTCCGCACCATCGTGCTGCGCGAATATGGCCGCATCATCCGCATCTGGGGCCAGACGCTGGTGCCACCGGCGGTCACCACCTTCCTGTACTTCGTGATCTTCGGCAACCTGGTGGGCCGGCGCATCGGCGAGATGGGCGGCTTCGACTACCGCGCCTACATCGCGCCGGGCCTGATCATGATGGCGGTGATCACCAACTCCTACGGCAACGTGGTGTCCTCGTTCTTCGGCGCCAAGTTCGGCAAGCACATCGAGGAGCTGCTGGTCTCGCCGCTGTCGAACTGGGTGATCGTGATGGGCTACGTGTGCGGCGGCGTGATGCGCGGCCTGATGGTGGGGCTGGTGGTTACCGTGGTGGCACTGGTGTTCTCGCGGCTGCACGTGCACCACCTGGCCGTGATCATCAGCGCGGTGGTGCTGACCTCGGTGGTGTTCTCGCTGGGCGGCATGATCAACGCCGTGTTCGCCAAGAACTTCGACCAGGTGAACTTCGTGCCGGCCTTCATCCTGACGCCGATGACATACTTCGGCGGCGTGTTCTACTCGGTGGAGCTGCTGCCGGAATGGGCGCAGAAGGTCTCGCTGGCCAATCCGATCCTGCACATGGTCAATGCCTTCCGCTACGGTTTCCTCGGCACCAGCGACGTGAATGTGGGCGTGGCCTTCACCATCATGGTGGTGCTGGTGGTGGCGCTGTTCACGTGGGCGCTGACACTGCTGAACCGCGGGACGGGCATCCGTGACTGACGGCGGGTTCATCGAGCGGCTGCATGCGGCCGCGCGGCGCAACGAGTCGCTGGTCTGCGTGGGGCTGGATCCGGAAACAGGGAAACTGCCGGCGCAGCTGCGCGGGCTGCCGGCGCCGATCTTCGAATTCAACCGTCGCATCATCGATGCCACGGCCGATTACGCCTGCTGCTTCAAGCCGCAGTTCGCGCACTACGCGGCGCTGGGCGCCGAAGACCAGCTGCTGGCCACCATCCAGTACATCCACGACAAGCACCCGGGCCTGCCGGTGATCCTGGATTCCAAGCGCGGCGACATCGGCAGCACGGCGGCGAAGTACGCGCAGGAATCCTTCGCGCGCTACGGCGCGGACGCGGTGACGGTGAACCCCTACCTCGGGTTCGACTCGGTGGAGCCGTACCTCAAGTGGCGGGACCGCGGCGTGATCATCCTGTGCCGCACCTCGAACCCGGGTGCGCGCGATTTCCAGGACCTCACCGCCGACGGCAAGCGCCTGTACCGGCACGTGGCCGAGCGCGTGGCGCGCGACTGGAACGGCGGCGGGCAGTGCATGCTGGTGATCGGCGCCACGTACCCGGCGGAACTGGCCGAGATCCGCGCTGCCGTGGGCGATCTGCCCTTCCTGGTGCCCGGCGTGGGCGCGCAGGGCGGCGATGTGGCTGCAGCGGTGCGTGCCGGTCGCACTGCCGACGGGTTGGGCATGGTGCTGAATTCCTCGCGCGGCATCATCTACGCCGGCAGCGGCGCGGACTTCGCCGATGCGGCCCGTGCGGCCGCACGCGCCCTGCGCGACGAGATCAACCAGTACCGCTGAAGGCCGCTCAGGCCGGATTGACTTCTACGGTCACATGCACCAGCTGCGGCAGGTCCGCCAGCACGGCGCGGAAGCGGTCGGGTGAATCCAGGGCGGAACCGCGCAGCGAGACCATCAACGCATAGCGCCCGGCGCCCAGCCGCCACAGGTGCAGGTCGGTCACGGTGGCCTGCTGCGCGGCTGCGCGCAGGCGTTCCCGCACGGCATTCTCCAGCCTGCTGTCGTCGTGCGAATCCAGCAGCGTGCGGCCTGCTGATCGCGCCAGACCTATGGACCAGTGCGCGATCACGATGCCCGCCAGCACGCCGACGATGGCATCCATCCAGATCCAGCCGAGGAAGCGCCCCGCCAGCAACCCGGCGATGGCCAGCACCGAGGTCAGCGCGTCAGCCAGCACATGCAGGTAGGCCGCCCGCAGGTTGACGTCGTGGTGCGCATGCTCGTGCGCGTGATCATGCTCGTGATGGTCATCGTGGTCGTGGTCGTGGTCGTGGTCATCCCCATGGCCGTGGTCATGGTCGTCCTTCAGCAGCCACGCGCTGACCAGGTTCACCAGCAGCCCGATCACGGCGATGCCCCCGGCCTGCAGGAAGTCGATCTTCACCGGGTTGAGGAGCCGCTCCACCGAGCCCGCGCCGATCAGCAGCGCCACGATGAACAGCGACACGGCGCTGGCAAAGCCGGCGAGGTCGCCCACCTTGCCCGTGCCGAAGGCGAAGCGCGGATTGTCGGCATGCCGCCGGGCATAGCGGTAGGCCAGCATCGCCACGCCCAGCGCGGCGGCATGGGTGGCCATGTGCCAGCCATCGGCCACCACCGCCATCGAGCCGTACCAGGAGCCGCCGATGATCTCGGCCAGCATCATCACGCAGGTGAGCCACACCACCCAGCGCGTGCGGCGCTCGTTGCGGTCGTGGTGTTCGCCGAGCCATGAACGCGGGCAGTCGGATTGCGGCATGGTGCGGCTATTCTGCATGGCGGCTAGACTCGCCGCACAGTGAGTGAGTTCGCGCCGCGGTGGCCCTGGGGCAACCGCCATTTCCAGTCCATCCTGCCGACCCTGTTGCCACGCCACAGCCTGCGGCGGCGCGCGGCGCGGTTGCTGGCCGCGAGCCGGGAGCTGATCCTGGATTGCGGCGATGGCGTGCGGCTGCAGGCCTTCCACGCGCGGCCGGAGCAGCCGAACGGCCACGCGGCCATCCTGCTGCACGGCTGGGAAGGCAGTGCGGATTCCTACTATGTGCTGTCGCTGGCGACGCACCTGCATGCCGCGGGCGTGGAAGTGGTGCGGCTGAACCTGCGTGACCACGGTGCCACGCACCACCTGAACGAAGGCCTGTTCCATTCCTGCCGCCTGCCGGAAGTCTGTGGCGCGGTGGCGGCGCTGGGGCCACGGCTGTCTGCGGCGCCCTGGCTGCTGGGGTTCTCGCTGGGCGGCAATTTCATGCTGCGCGTGGCGGCGAGCGGCGATCCGCGCGTGCCGCCGCTGGCCGGCGTGGTGGCGGTGTCGCCGGTGCTGCATCCGGACAGCGCCATGCGTTCGATGGAGGACGGCTGGCGGGTGTACCACGACTACTTCGTGAAGAAGTGGAGCAACTCGCTGCGGCGCAAGGCCGCGTTGTGGCCACATCTGGCCATCGGCGAGGAAATCTTCCGCGCCCGCACGCTGCGCGAGATGACGCGGCTGCTGGTGGAGCGGCACACCAGTTTCCCGAACCTCGCGGCCTATCTCGACGGCTATGCCATCACCGGCGAGCGGCTGGCGCTGCTGGCGGCACCAGCCACCATCCTGGCCTCGCTGGATGATCCCATCATCCCGTCGGTGGACCTGCCGCGGCTGGCGTCGGGCCCGCGGTTGCGGCTCCTGACCATGCCGCGCGGCGGACACATGGGCTTCATGGCGAGCCCCTGGGCCCGCTCGTGGGTGAATGCGTTTGTGGACCGGGAACTGGGGATCAGCCGGACCTGAGGCTCAGCGGTGGCGCTTTTCCTCGAAGTGCACCACTGGCCCGCCGCTGGTGACGTGCATCTCGCCTTCGATGACGGCGCCGCGCGCGATGGCCAGCGAGCCGGCCGTGACCTCGCCCTGGATGTGCGCGGTGTTGCCCACTTCCAGCGCGCCGGTGACCTCGATGCTGCCGGTCAGCGTGCCGGCAATGACCGCGGAGCTGGCGCGCACCTTACCCTCCCACACCGCATCGCGCGCGATGGACAGGGTGCCGCCGATTTCCCCGTCGCCGCGCACGGTGCCGGAGAGCATCACTGAACCGGGGGCGATGATGTCGCCACGGAAGCTGACTCCAGGGGCGATGACGGTGGGCGAGCCGCCGCGGCCATCGGAAACCCGGCGATGCTGGGCCTTGTCGGTGTCGGTGACGTCGCTCATGCGCGGCAGTCTACAGGGGGCCAACTGCCCGATGTTGGCGCGAACCGCACTTCGGAAGTGCGCTTCCAGGCGCGCGCTGCCTTTCATTGGCAGCTGCAGGGACCACAGGCGCGGACGCGGCTTCGATGGAGACTGGCACGCAGCTTGCTATATCGACAGTGGGGCAAGGACAAGTTGCCCCTCGCGAAGCGCCATAACCCCCCCGTTGGTCTTCGCATTACTTGAGCGCCGCCGGCAACCCCTGCGGCGCTTTTTTTTTGGCGCTACTCGCAGAGGCTTTCGAGCATGCCCTGCGCCGCGGGAGACAGGCGCTTGCGGGCCAGCTCGCGCGCCTTGGGCGCATCCATGATGTGCTCCAGCGGACCGGAGACCATCAGGCCGCGCACGGCGGGAAAACGGGTGGAGATCCGCGCCATCTTGTTGAGCACGGTGAAGCCGCGGTTGATCTTGTGGCGGGGTGCGCGGTTGTGTTCTATGGAGCGGGCCAGGTACTGGCCGAACCGGCTGTACAGAAAGTAATCGTCATCGCCGACGTGGAAGCGGGCTTCGGCGAAGAAGTCGGGGAAATTCCGCTCGAGATACTGAGTGACGCTCAGCAGTCGGGGTCCAGGGTCTTCGGATCGAGACGATTTGCGGTTGTTCATCGTAGTTAGGTGAGACACCTCCAAGGGTCCTGACAACCATTTCTGGGCGTCACGGGCGGCACCACACCCCGCAACGCGGCGCGAATGTAGAGCCATTGCCTGTCAGATGCAATAGCTGTGTTGCGACCAGGCTCCCACTCTGTGTAAGAGGCGTGTCCGCGCTGCTATGCTGCCCGACCCCGTGGGCCGCAAAAGGCCGGCGCCACCAGCGCGCGGGGACCTTTAAGGACCAGCCCAAATGAGCACGACAAACCAGCCGGGCCTCTATCGCGAGGCCTATGAAAAGGACAGTTGCGGGTTCGGCTTGATCGCCAACCTGGACGACACACCCAGCCACTGGCTGGTGAAAACCGCGATCGCCTCGCTGAACCGCCTCACGCATCGCGGCGCCATTGCCGCCGACGGCAAGACCGGCGACGGCTGCGGCCTGCTGCTCAAGAAGCCCGAGAAATTCCTGCGTGCCGTGGCCAAGGACGCCGGCATCAAGCTGGCGCGGCTGTTCGCCGCCGGCAATGTTTTCCTGGCCCAGGATGCGGCGCTGGCCGCCGGCGCGAAGCAGGAGATGGCCGCGCAGCTCAAGCGCGAAGGCCTGGTGCTGGCCGGCTGGCGCAAGCTGCCCACCAACCCGTCCGTCTGCGGCGCCGAGGCGCTGAAGACGCTGCCGGCGATGGAGCAGCTGTTCGTCAACGCCCCCGCCGACATGGAGGCCGCCGAGTTCAACCGCAAGCTGTTCATGGCCCGCCGCCGCGCCGAGAAGGCGCTGGCCGCCGACCCGGTGTTCTACATGCCGAGCCTGTCGGCCGCGACCATCGTCTACAAGGGCATGGTGATGCCCACGCACCTGGCCGAGTTCTTCCCGGACCTGGCCGATCCGCGCGTGGAAGCCTCCGTGGCGCTGTTCCACCAGCGCTTCTCCACCAACACGCTGCCGCAGTGGCGGCTGGCGCATCCGTACCGGATGCTGGCGCACAACGGCGAGATCAACACCGTCGAGGCCAACCGCAACTGGGCGGTGGCGCGCGGCCCGGTGCTGAAGACTCCGCAGCTGCCGGATCTCGCGGACATCCTGCCGCTGGTGTCGCTGCAGGGTTCGGATTCGCAGAGCCTGGACAACATGCTCGAGGTGCTGGTGATGGGCGGCCTCGACGTGCTGCACGCGCTGCGCCTGCTGGTGCCACCAGCCTGGGGCTCGGTGGATGCCATCGACCCGGACCTGCGTGCCTACTACGAGTTCTACGCGGCGCACATGGAGCCCTGGGACGGCCCGGCCGGCCTCGTGATCACCGACGGCCGCTACGCCGTGTGCACCATGGACCGCAATGGCCTGCGGCCGGCGCGCTACGTGATCACCAAGAACCGGCACCTGACCATCGCCTCGGAAATCGGAGTGTGGGATTACAAGCCGGAAGACGTGGTGCGCAAGGGCCGCATGGGCCCGGGGCAGATGCTGGCACTGGATCTCTCCACCGGCACGCTGCTCGAGAACAAGGACATCGACGAGCTGCTGAAGGAGCGCCACCCGTACAAGGCCTGGCTGAACAAGGGCATCAGCTACCTGCACGCGGACCTGGTGGATCCTTCGCTGGCCGCCGAGCCCTTCGACCGCGAGACGCTGGCGGTGTACCAGAAGATGTTCAACCTCACCGCCGAGGAACGCGATGAGGTGGTGAAGGTGCTGGCGCGCGACGAGAGCGAGGCCGTGGGCTCGATGGGCGACGACACGCCCACGCCGGTGCTGTCGCACCACCTGCGCAACCTCTACGACTACTTCCGCCAGCAGTTCGCGCAGGTCACCAACCCGCCGATCGACCCGCTGCGCGAATCCATCGTGATGAGCCTGCAGACGCAGATCGGGCCGGGCTGCAATGTGTTCCAGCCGGCGCCGGAGCATGCGCGGCAGATCGTGCTGAACTCGCCCATCCTGTCGCAGCGCGAGCTGCGCGAGCTGATCAGCATGGCCGACGAGGGCGTGACCAATGCCTTCATCGACCTGCAGTTCGAGCCCGCCGAAGGCCTGCAGACCGCATTGCAGCGGCTGTGCGCCGAGGCCGAGGCACATGTGCGCGCGGGCAGCCTCGTGCTGCTGATCTCCGACCGGTACCTGGTGAAGGGCAAGATCCCGGTGCACGCGCTGCTGGCCACCGGCGCCATCCACCACCACCTGGTGCGGCGGGGCCTGCGTTTCAAGTGCAACCTCGTGATCGAGACCGGCACCGCGCGCGACCCTCACCACTTCGCCTGCCTGATCGGCTATGGCGCCACCGCGGTATATCCGTATCTCGCGTACCAGGCGCTGTACGACATGATGCGCAAGGGCCGCGTGAAGGTGGAGCACGCCGAGCGCGCGCAGCTGGGCAAGAGCTACCGCAAGGGCATCGCCAAGGGCCTGTTCAAGATCATGTCGAAGATGGGCATCTCGACGGTGGCGAGCTACCGCGGTGGCCAGCTGTTCGAGATCGTGGGCCTCTCCTCGGAGATCGTGGACCTGTGCTTCCATGGCACCACCAGCCGCATCGAGGGCTCGACCTTCGCGGACCTGCAGCAGGATTCCGAATACACCGCCACGCGCGCCTGGAACAACATGCGTTCCATCGAGCCGGGCGGGCTGCTGAAGTTCATGTACGGCGGGGAGTACCACATGTACAACCCCGACGTGATCGCGACGCTGCAGGGGGCGGTCATGTCCGGCAGCTACGACACCTACAAGCAGTTCGCGCGGCTGGTGAACGAGCGGCCAGCCTCGACGCTGCGCGACCTGCTGGCGCTGAAGCCGGCCGGTGGGCCGGTGCCGCTCGAGGAAGTCGAGTCGGTCGAAGAGATCATGAAGCGCTTCGACTGCGCGGGCATGTCGCTGGGCGCGCTGTCGCCCGAGGCGCACGAGGCGCTGGCCATCGCCATGAACCGCCTCGGCGGTCGCTCCAACTCGGGCGAGGGCGGCGAGGACCCGGTGCGCTACGGCACCGAGAAGAACTCCAAGATCAAGCAGGTGGCCTCGGGCCGCTTCGGTGTCACGCCGCACTACCTCGTCAATGCCGAGGTGCTGCAGATCAAGGTGGCGCAGGGCGCGAAGCCGGGCGAGGGCGGCCAGCTGCCCGGCGACAAGGTCAACGAGATGATCGCCAAGCTGCGCTATGCGCGGCCCGGCGTCGGCCTGATCTCGCCGCCGCCGCACCACGACATCTACTCCATCGAGGACCTGGCGCAGCTGATCTTCGACCTGAAGCAGGTGAATCCGCAGGCGCTGGTGTCGGTGAAGCTGGTGTCCGAGCCCGGCGTGGGCACCATCGCGGCGGGCGTGGCCAAGTGCTACGCGGACCTGATCACCATCTCCGGCTACGACGGCGGCACGGGCGCGAGCCCGATCACTTCCATCAAGTACGCGGGCAGCCCGTGGGAACTCGGCCTCGCCGAGACGCACCAGACCCTGCGCCGCAATGCCATGCGCGACAAGGTGCGGCTGCAGACCGACGGCGGCCTGAAGACCGGCCTCGACGTGATCAAGGCCGCGATCATCGGCGCCGAGAGCTTCGGCTTCGGCACCGCGCCGATGGTGGCCATCGGCTGCAAGTACCTGCGCATCTGCCACCTGAACAACTGCGCCACGGGCGTCGCCACGCAGCACAATGTGCTGCGCGCGAAGTACTTCATCGGCCTGCCGGAGATGGTGATCAACTATTTCCGCTTCGTGGCCGAGGAGTGCCGCGAGATCCTGGCTTCGCTGGGTGTGCGCAGCATCGCCGGGCTGATCGGCCAGGTGCAGTATCTGGAAGCAGCTGAAGGCCAGACGCCGCGCCAGAAGCGCTTGAACCTGTCCGCGCTGATCTCGGACGCGGGCCTGGCTCAGGATGCCCCGCAGTACTGCATCACGCCTTCCAATCCGCCCTTCGACAAGGGCCTGCTGGCCGAGCAGATGGTCAAGGACATGGGCGCTGCCATCCAGAACGCCACCGGCGGCGAGTGGAGCTATGAAGTGAAGAACTTCAACCGCTCCATCGGCGCGCGCGTGTCGGGCGAGATCGCGCGCCGCTGGGGCAACTACGGCATGGCGGAGCAGCCGCTGGTGGTGAAGCTGTCCGGCTCGGCGGGCCAGAGCTTCGGCGTGTGGAACGCCGGCGGCCTGCACCTGTGCCTGGAAGGCGATGCCAACGACTACGTGGGCAAGGGCATGGCCGGCGGCAAGATCACCATCCGCCCGCCGCAGGCCGCGACCTACGTGGCGAAGGATTCGGCCATCATCGGCAACACCTGCCTGTACGGCGCCACCGGCGGCGAGCTGTATGCCGCGGGGCTGGCCGGCGAACGCTTCGCCGTGCGCAACTCCGGCGCCACCGCCGTGGTGGAAGGCGCCGGCGACCATTGCTGCGAGTACATGACCGGCGGCGTGGTGTGCGTGCTGGGTCGCACCGGCGTGAACTTCGGCGCCGGCTTCACCGGCGGCTTCGCCTATGTGCTCGACATGGAGCGCGACTTCGTCGACCGCTACAACCACGAGCTGATCGACATCCATCGCCTGACTCCGGAAGGCATGGAGGCGCACATCCAGCACCTGCACGCGCTGATCGAGAAGCACGTGGCGGAAACCGGCAGCGATTGGGGCGCGGAGATCCTGCGCGATTTCCGCACGTATCTCGGCAACTTCTGGGTCGTCAAGCCGAAGGCGGCGTCGATCGAGGACCTCATTGAACACCTGCGCTCGGCGGCATGATGGCTGACAAGAACCTGCAATTCCTGGATATCCCGCGGCACGACCCGGAAAAACTGCCGGTGGACGTGCGCGTCACCCAGTTCAAGGAGATCTACGCGCCCTTCGATCCGGAGGGCGCCGCGCAGCAGGCCGGGCGCTGCCTTTCCTGCGGCAGTCCGTTCTGCGAGTGGAAGTGCCCGGTGCACAACTACATCCCGAACTGGCTGAAGCTGATCAACGAGGGCAACCTGTTCCAGGCGGCGGAGCTGTCGCACCAGACCAATTCGCTGCCGGAAGTCTGCGGCCGCATCTGCCCGCAGGATCGCCTCTGCGAGGGTGCCTGCACGCTGAACGACGGTCTCGGTGCCGTGACCATCGGCTCCATCGAGAAGTACATCACCGACGAGGCCGTGAAGCAGGGCTGGCGGCCCGACATGTCCAGCGTGGTGAAGACCGGCAAGCGCGTGGCCATCGTCGGCGCCGGGCCGGCCGGCCTCGGCTGTGCCGATATCCTCGTGCGCAACGGCGTGCAGCCCGTGGTGTTCGACAAATACCCGCGCATCGGCGGCCTGCTCACCTTCGGCATCCCGCCCTTCAAGCTCGAGAAGGAAGTGGTGGAAACGCGCCGCGAGCTGATGGAAGGCATGGGCGTGGAGTTCCGCCTGGGCGTCGAGATCGGCAAGGACATCTCCTTCAAGCAGCTGGTCGATGAATACGACGCCGTGTTCCTCGGCATGGGCACCTACAAGTACGTGAAGGGCGGCTTCGCGGGCGAGGACCTGCCGGGCGTGCACGAGGCACTGCCGTACCTGGTCGCCAACATCAACCGGCAGCTAGGCATCCCGAGCGAAGGCTTCGTGGATCTCGCCGGCAAGCGCGTGGTGGTGCTGGGCGGTGGCGACACCGGCATGGACTGCATCCGCACCGCCATCCGCCAGGGCGCGCAGAGCGTGACCTGCACCTACCGCCGCGACGAGGACAACATGCCCGGCTCGCGGCGCGACTACAAGAACAGCAAGGAAGAGGGCTGCGAATTCCTGTTCAACCGCCAGCCCATCGAGATCATCGGCAACGGCAAAGTCGAAGGCGTGCGCATCGTGCAGACGCGGCTCGGCAAGCCCGACTCACGCGGCCGGCGCGTGGCCGAGAACGTGCCGGGCACCGAGGAGCTGATTCCCGCGGATGCGGTGATCATCGCGTTCGGCTTCCAGCCCAGTCCGCCGGAATGGTTCGCCGAGCATGGCATCGCGCTGCATCCGAATGGCCGCGTGCGCGTGTCGGGCGCCAAGCAGACCTCCTTCCAGACCACGCATCCGAAGGTCTTCGCGGGCGGCGACATGGTGCGCGGCTCGGACCTGGTGGTCACCGCGGTGTTCGAGGGACGCGAGGCGGCCAAGGGCATCCTGCGCCAGCTGGGGCACTACGCGCGTTGAGCCGTTCGCTCGGGCGCCGCTGCGGGCAATTCCGCAGCGGCACCCCACGCGCCGGTCAGTGTGACCACTTCAACGGGTCATCCGGCCAGCCGATTTCAGTCTGCGCTGCCCTCCACGGCTTGATGCCGATGCGCGCGGCTTCCTGCTCATACAGGCCTGCCATCTCCCTGACCTTGTCGGGCATGCGCTTCGCGAGGTCGTTGGCCTCCATGCGATCCACGCGCATGTCGAACAGCTCCCAGTCCGCGCCGAAGCGGTTCACCAGCTTGTAGTCGCCGTCGCGCAGCGCCCGGTTGCCCTCGTGCTCCCAGACGTATCGGGCCGCGGGACGGGTCCGCCCCTGCAGCAGCGGCAACAGGCTGCGTCCTTCCATGGGCTGGATGCGATGTCCGTTGAACTCCAGCGGATACGTGCCGCCGGCCAGATCGAGCAAGGTCGGCATGAGGTCGATGACGTGGCCGGGCTCGCGCACGATTCCCTTGCCGATGTGCGAGGGCCAGGACGCGATCAGCGGCGTCGCGATGCCGCCTTCATGGACGAAGCTCTTGAAGCGCCGGAACGGCGTGTTGGAGTAGGCCGCCCATTCCAGCCCCACCGATTCGTAGGTATCTTCCGGCCCGGGCATCACGGCGGGATCGTTGCCCAGCCGCATCGGCCTGCCATCGCGGGCGGTGCGTGGTACACCGCCGCCCAGCGCTTCGCCGGGCGAGACCTCCTCGGCGCAGCCACCGTTGTCCGACAGGAACAGGATCACCGTGTTGTCCAGTTCGCCACGCGCGCGGACCGCATCCACGATGCTGCCGACGCCGCGATCCATCTGCTCGATCATCGCCGCGTAGACGGCCATGCGTTCGGCGAACCAGGCGCGGTACTGGGGCTTCACGTCCGCCCAGGCGATCTGCTGGTCATCGCGCTTCGGCATGGGCCACGCGGGGTCGATCAGGCCCTGCTGCACCAGGCGCTGGTAGCGCTGCTGGCTCAGCACGTCCCAGCCGGCGGCGAAGCGGCCGCGATAGCGCGCCACATCCTCTTCGCGCGCGTGCAGCGGAAAATGCGGCGCCGAATACGCGACGTACAGGAAATATGGCTTGTCGCGACTTTGCCGCGCGATGTAGTCCGTCGCGTGCCCGGTGATGGCGTCGGTCAGGTGGTAATTGCCCTGGGTGGCAGGCAATTCGCGGCCATCCTCCATCAGCGATGGCGGGTTGTAGTAGCTGCGGACCGACGTGATGATGCCGTAGAAATGTTCGAAGCCGCGGCCGGTGGGTCCGTTCTTCGCCATGTCATCCGATCCGGCGCGCCACGGCGTGAGATGCCACTTGCCGGACATGTAGGTGTCGTAGCCCGCTGCGCCCAGCCCTTCGGCCAGCGTGATGGCATCGCGCGAAAACTGGCCGCTGTACAGGCCGCGGGCGTCGCGACCCACCATGTGGCCGATGCCGGCCTGGTGCGGATACAGGCCCGTCAGCAGGCTGGCGCGTGACGGCACGCAGCGCGCCGCGTTGTAGAACTGCGTGAAGCGCAGGCCGCCGGCCGCCAGCTTGTCCAGATTGGGCGTCTGGATGATGGTCTCGCCGTAGCTGCCGAGATCCGAGAAGCCCATGTCGTCGGCGACGATCAGGACGATGTTCGGGCGGCTGCCGGACCACTCCCGGGAGTGTGTCGACGGCACGTCGCCACCTCGCTGCGTACCGCAGGAGACCAGTGCCAGCGCGCTTACGACTAGCAGCATCGTTCGATGCATGGCGGTCCCCTTTCGTTCGTGATTTGCGATGGAGCGTACATGCCGTTGGTGGCCCGGATCGACATCCGAGTCCTGCTGCCCCGTGAGAACTTCGGCACAAGAAATATGATGCACGAAATTGTTTTGCAAGTTCGTAAAGCGAAGCATAAAACACCGGTCCAGACAGTCTCCGCGGCGGTGCTCCTGCTCAAGGTTCATCGACGCGCAGGCCCGGGACTACGCCGAGCAGATCCGCGAGCAGGGCCAGCGCATGATTCATCGTCAGCAAACGCCTGCGGCCCTGAGGTTTGCGACTTGCCGGCAACCTGCGCTACCGTCGCAGCCGAACCGCGACAACACAACAACAAGAGGCATGGATTGCCATGAAAAAACTGTGGCTGGTTTCCGGAGCGTTGCTGGTGGGACTGGGTGTCGTCTCCACCAACCTGTGGCTTGAACTGCGGGCGGAGCGGCAGGTCAATGCAGAGCTGCAAACGCAGCTGGCAGAGCCGGCATCTTCCCCGTCGCGAACTGCGGCTGTGGCGCAGTTGCCCGCGGTTGCCTCCGCCGCGAAGGCGCCAGAGACCTGTGTTGCGGCAACCACGCCCCCGACACGGCAGCTGGACAGCGAAATCACCATGCGCGCCACGGCCGCGGTCAGTGTTGCCGCCGCCGCTGCCGCCGCCGGGTTGACCGGTTCGGGCGAGCAGGACCTGATGAACGATCCGGAATATCGCAAGGCGCAGCTGACGGTGACGCGACTGAAGCTGGCGCAGAGCAATCCCGGTTTTGCCGAAGCGCTGGGGATCTCCGCGAAGGAAGCCGACCAGCTCTTCGAGGTCATGGCCGAGCAGCAGCTGAAACTCTCCGCGGAACTCACCTCGGCCACCGCGGGCGGCGTCGACTCGAAAGCAATGGAGACAGTGCTGCAGCGGGCGCGTACCCGGGTGGATCCGCTGCGGGCGACGCTGGGTGAAGCGAGGTATGCGCAGTACCAGGATTACCAGATGAACGTGCGCCCCGCGCTGACCCAGGTGTCGAGCATGGGCAGTGCCTTGAACGCCGCCGGCCAGCCACTGAACGAATCGCAGTCGCGCGGGCTTGCCTCCGTGCTGCTGGCGGAGCAGCAGCGCCAGAAGCAGGAGGCTGCGCTGCCGCGCGCGAATATCAACCCCGGGGTGCCCCGGAACATCGCGGATTCCCTGGAGGAATCCGCCAGGCGCCAGGAGGAGGGCAACCGCCGGATACTCGAAGCTTCCGCGGCGTACCTCAACGCCGCCCAGCAGGAAGTGCTGAAAACCAGGTACGAACAGCAGGCGGCGCAGCGACGCAGGACCATCGAATCGGCAAGGGAAATGGACGCGCGCCGGCAGTCGCTCCCCGCGCAGCCCACTCCGTCCGTTACACCGCCCTGACCCCGCCGCCGCCGCTGACAGTGCCGGCCGGGCTGGGTCCGGCCGTGATTCTCGTGGCCGGGTTGATTGCCACATCTCATCGGCGATAGCCTGCGGGCCCTCCGCAACCCCTTCCGCTGGATCAATGTGACTGAAGCATTCGTGAAGACCCCGGGCTGGCTGGACTGGTACGCCAATCCATCGAAGCCCGATTTGCTGTTGCCGGCCGGTGCGGTCGATGCGCACTGCCATGTATTCGGCCCGGGCGCGGAGTTTCCCTATGCGCCGGAGCGCAAGTACACGCCCTGCGACGCCAGCAAGGCGCAGCTGTTCGCGCTGCGCGATCACCTGGGCTTCGCACGCAATGTGATCGTGCAGGCCACCTGCCATGGCGCCGACAACCGCGCGCTGGTGGATGCCTGCCTCGCAGCGAACGGCAAGGCACGCGGCGTTGCCACCGTGCGTCGCGCGGTCACCGACTCTGAGCTGCAGCAGCTGCATGCCGCCGGCGTGCGCGGTGTGCGCTTCAACTTCGTGAAGCGCCTGGTGGACTTCACGCCGAAAGACGAGCTGATGGAGATCGCCGGCCGCATCGCGAAGCTGGGCTGGCACGTGGTCATCTACTTCGAGGCCGTGGACCTGCCCGAGCTGTGGGATTTCTTCACCGCGCTGCCCACCACCGTGGTGGTCGACCACATGGGCCGCCCGGACGTGAAGCAGCCCGTCGACGGGCCGGAGTTCGGCCTGTTCCTGAAATTCATGCGTGAGCACCAGAACGTGTGGAGCAAGGTGAGCTGCCCCGAGCGGCTCAGCGCCAGTGGGCCGCCGGCCCTCAATGGCGAGCGACATGCCTATCGCGATGTCGTGCCTTTCGCGCGCCGCATCGTCGGGGAATTCCCGGACCGGGTGCTGTGGGGCACCGACTGGCCGCATCCGAACCTCAAGGACCACATGCCCGATGACGGCCTGCTGGTGGATTTCATTCCGCAGATTGCGGTGACGGCCGAACAGCAGCGCAAGCTGCTGGTGGACAACCCGATGCGGCTGTACTGGCCGGAGGAACGCTGACCCGCGACAAGGAGCAAAGCATGCACGGCGAAATGTCGAATCGCGATCGCGCAGTGGAATTCCTGCAGCTGGCCGCTGCCGGACACGTGGAAGAGGCTTACGCGAAGCATGTCGCGCCCGGCTTCGTCCACCACAACCCCTGGTTCGCGGCGGATCGCGCCGCACTCGCCGCGGGCATGGCGGCCAGCGCGCGGGACGAACCGAACAAGTCCTTTGCCGTGCAGCGAGTCATCGGCGACGGTGAGCTGATCGCGGTGCATTCGCGGCTCGAGCGCATGCAGGCCGGGAAGGTGTACGCCGTGGTGCACATCCTGCGCTTTGCCGGCGACCGGATCGTCGAACTGTGGGATGTCGCACAGGAAGCCCCGCAGGAATCACCCAACACCCTGGGCATGTTCTAGCGCTACCCGCGCGAGTGCAGCCACTTGGGCAGGAAGCCGTAGGGATTGCGCATTTCCCCGCGGGGCTCGATGCCCTGCGCGCGCAGTCGTTCCAGCAGTCGGCCCCGCAAGGCTTCGTCGAACAGGTCGGTGGCACCGCCGATGAATTCGCCGCCGATGAAAATCTGCGGCAGGGTGTTCCAGCCGGTGCGTTCGCGCAGCGCCGCGCGCAACTTGCCGCCCCGGTCCTCCCGCTGGTACTGCACCGAATCCAGGTCGATGCCGCGGAAGGCGATGCCGTGGTGGGCGAAGAACCTGCGCACTGACCAGCAGAATTCGCACCACTCCAGCGCGAACAGCACCACGGGCTGGCTGGCATCACTGGTCGCCGCCGCCAGTTCCTCGCGGGCCGCGGCGGTCGCTGGTTCGGCCGCTGGCGCCGGCGCGGCAGCGACGGCGAGGTCGAAGCGGCAGCCCGGCGTGGAGCGCGAAATATCCAGCTCTTCGGCGCTCATCTCCTCCTGGATGTCCGCGAACAGCGGCGTGGTCATGTAGCGCTCGCCGGTATCCGGCAGCATGCACAGGATGGTGCTGCCCGCTGGTGCCTCGCGTGCGACCTGCAGCGCGCCGGCGAAGGTGGCGCCGGAGGTGGTGCCCACGAAGATGCCTTCCTGCCGCGCCAGTTCGCGCGCGCAGCGCATGGCGTCGTTGCCGTTGATGGCGAGCATGCGGTCGATGCGCGCCTCGCGCAGCACTTCCTCTGCAATCAGCGGAATGAAATCCGGCGACCAGCCCTGCATCACATGCGGGCGGAACATTGGGTGGCTGCCGCTTCCGGAGCCGTCGGGGTTGCGCGCCTGCGCGATGCCGCTGGCGAGGATGGGCGAGTTGTCCGGCTCGCAGGCCACGATGCGCGTGGCCGGGCTGCGCTGCCTCAGCACGCGTGACACACCGGCGAGTGTGCCCGCCGTGCCGAAGCCGGTGACCCAGTAGTTGAGCGGCAGGTCGGCGAAGTCGCGCAGGATTTCCTCGGCCGTGGTGCGCGCATGTGTGTCCGCGTTGGCCGGGTTCTCGAACTGCCGCGGCTGCCACCAGCCATGCTGCGCGGCCAGCTCGCGCGCCTTGGCCACCATGCCGGAGCCTTTCCCGGAGGCCGGCGTGAGCACCACGCGCGCACCAAGGAAACGCATCAGCTTGCGGCGCTCCACGCTGAAGCTCTCCGCCATGATGATGACCAGCGGATAACCCTTCTGCGCGCACACCATGGCAAGGCCGATGCCGGTGTTGCCGCTGGAGGCCTCGACTATGGTCTGCCCCGGCTTGAGCTCGCCGCGCCGCTCGGCGTCCTCGATCACGCCGAGGGCCAGGCGATCCTTCACCGAACCCATGGGGTTGAAGGATTCCACCTTGGCGAACAGCTGCACATGTGGCGGCGCGAGCTTGTTGATGCGCACCACCGGGGTGTGGCCGATGGTCTGCAGGATGTTGTCGTGGCGATGTCCCATTCAGGTTCCCGTGCGGTCTGGTTGTCCGTGCATGTGGTTCGCAAGCCGCGCGCCAACCTCGCGTATTTCATCCAGCAGCTGCTGCGCCTGCTCCCGGCCGGCGCGTGCGCCGATGAAACAGGGACGGATCGCCAGCTGGCCATTGATCTGCGTGGTGCTGGGCATGTTGCGGCCATTGTGGATCAGCTGGCGGTGCAGCGCCCGGTTGAAGGCATCCAGGTCCGTGGCGCGCGCATCGACGTAGCGGAAGCAGCAGATGGACAACGTTGGTTCCCGCAGCAGTTCCAGTTGCGGATCGGCGCGCGCCGCGTCGGCCAGATGGCGCGCCATGGCATTGTGGCGGCAGATGCGTGCGCGCAGGCCATCGCGCCCGATCTCGCGCAGCAGCGCCCAGACCACCGCACCGCGCGAGGGCGCCGACAGTTCCACACCCATGTCCGCGTAGGGCGTGCCCAGGGCATCAAGGGAATGTCGCGCCTGCTGTACTGACATCGAACCTTCGAAGTACGCCGCCGGTTCCTGCGTGAAGGCCCGTTGCAGCAGTGCGCCGTCGCGCACGAAGGTGGTGCCGATGCCCACCGGCGCGCCCAGCCACTTGTGCGGGTCCACCACGATGGAATCTGCCTGTTCGATGCCGGCGTAAAGCGCGGTGACCGTTGGGTCGAGGATGCCCGGCAGGCCGTAAGCGCCGTCCAGGTGCAGCCAAAGATCGCGTGCGCGTGCGATCTCCGCCAGTGCCGCGACCGGGTCGATGGCGCCGGAATTGGTGGTGCCGAGGTTGCCCACCAGCGCCACCGGCACGCCATCGCACTGGTCGAGGCGTTCCAGCAGCGCATCGATGCGCATGCGGCCCTGCGCATCGCAGGGGATCTTCACCAGCGCATCGCGTCCCATGCCGAGCACGGCACAGGCGCGCTGGATGCTGTGATGGCTCTCGGCGCTGGCGAACACCCGCGCCGGCTGCGTCAGCCCGGAGCGGGCCGGGTCGCAGCCGAGCCGCTCGAATGCCCGCTGCCGCGCCGCGCCCAGCGCCAGCAGGTTGGCCACCGAACCGCCGCTGCTGTAGATCCCCTGCATCTGGCGCGGCAGGCCGAACAGCTGCTGCAGCCAGGCGAGCGACAGGTCCTCCACGAAATTGAAGGCATGCATCCCGCTGCGCTGTGGCGCGGCCACGGCGGCGGCCAGCGCCGCGAGCGCGCCCACCGTGGTGGCTCCGGTGGTGATGAAGGACGAACAACCGGGTTGCGGGATCGGTGAGGCATTGGGCAACAGGTAATTGCCCATCTCGCCCAGCACCGCGTCCATGCCCACGCCCTGTTCCGGCAGCGCGCGGTCCAGCACTGCACGCCACTGCGCGGGGGCCGCCATGGCGTCCTGGCCGTCGAAGCGCAGGTACTCATCCAGGTAGCCGCTGAGGCGCAGCAGATGCGGCTGCAGCGCCCCGCACGCCGATTGTTCGTCCCAGTGCCGCATCAGGCCACCTGGGCCAGCTGGTCGCGCCGTTCGGTGGTCGGGTCGATCATGGTCAGCACCTCGTACACGCGCGAGGCCGGGAAGCCGCTGATGCGCGCGTGCTCATGCACCAGGCTCTCCTCCTCCGCGAGGTAGATGCAGAAGGTGCGGTCGGCGGTGACATAGGAGTGCACCCACTGCACCCTGGGCGCGAGCTGCGCCAGCGCGCGGTTGGAGGTCTGCGCGGCGCCCGACAACTCGCGGTCATTCAGCCGGCCCACGCCGTCGATGCGGCGCTCGATCACGAACTTCTTCATTGCCATCTCCATCATTGCGGCCGGTATTGGCCGTGGCAGAACCGTAAACCTGCGCCCGCCGGCCAACTTGTACTGGAGCTGGAATAACGTGGAGAGAGGTTGGAGCACGCGGGCGGTTCCTCCAGAATCCCGCGCATGGCCGAGATCTACCGCTTTTCAGGGCTGGAACTGGACACCAACCGCTTCCAGGTGCGACGCGCCGGGCGCGTGCTGCCGGTGCAGCCGCAGGTATTCGATGTGCTGCACTACCTGGTCGCCCATCACGACCGCATCGTTTCGAAGGATGAGCTGCTCGACAAGGTGTGGAGCGGGCGGGTGGTGTCGGATGCAACGCTGAGCAGCCGCATCAAGGCGGTGCGCCAGCTGATCGGCGACACCGGCAAGCAGCAGGGTCTGCTGCTCACCATCCGCCATCGCGGATTCCGCTACGTGGGCACGGTGGAGGCGGAGTCGCACAGCACCCGGCAGATCACCACTGCCTCCGCCCTGCGTGGCACGCAGGCCAATCCGCCGACCAGCATCGCGGTGCTGCCCTTTGAGATCGCCGACGGCGGCGCCGAGCGCCGCTACATGGGCGAGGGCATCGCCGCGGACATCATCGCGCTGCTGGCGCGCCACCAGTGGCTGACCGTCATGGCGCGCGGTTCGAGCTTCGCGGTGGATGTGCGCATGCCGCCGCGCCAGATCGGCCAGCTGCTGTCGGTGGGTTATCTGCTGACCGGCCGCATCCGCTGGCATGAGGACCAGGGGCGCATCGACGCGGAACTCACCGACTGCGACAGCACGCGGCTGCTGTGGAACCAGAGCTACCGCGTGGGCAATGCCAATGTGCAGGCGGTGCTGGAGGAGATCGCGCAGCAGATCGCCGCCACCATCGAACCGAAGCTGGCGCAACTGGAGCAGCAGAAGACCGAACGCAAGCGTCCGGAAGACTTCCAGGCCTGGGACTGCTGCCACCGTGCCTTCAGTCATCTGTATCGCTTCACCGCCGAGGACCTGCTCCTGGCGCAGCAGTGGTTCCGCAAGGCGCAGCAGCATGATCCGCAACTGGCCCGCGCGCACTCGGGCCTGGCCTATGCGGCTTTGCAGCTGGCGTTCTATGGCCAGCCGGCGCGGCGTGACCAGGAGCTGCAACTGGCGCTGGCCGAGTCGCGGGCAGCGGTGGCACTGGAGCCGGAGGATGCCTTCAACCGTTTCGCGCTCGGGCGCTCGCTGAGCCTGTTGCGCAGCTATCCGGAAGCGCGCGCGGAACTGGAGCTGGCGCTGGAGGCCAATCGCAGCTTCGCGCAGGCCTGGTTCGCGCTGGCCTTCTGCCTCACCGTGTGGGACCAGCCAGCCGCCGCGCTGCCACTGTACGAAAAGGCGCTGCGCCTGAGCCCGCAGGATCCGCACCTGTGGACCTTCCATCACATGCGCGGCCTCGCCCTGTACCGGCTGGAGAGGTTCGAGGAAGCCGAGGATTTCGTGCGCGCGGCCGTGCGCCAGCAGCATGCCACCTACTGGCCATTCGCCTCGCTGTGCGCGTTGCTGGCCGAACGGGGCCGCATCGGCGACGCGGTGGCGGTGGCGGACCGGCTGCGGCGCATGAAGCCCGGCTACAGCCTGGCGTATGCCCGCCAGGATTTCTTCTTCATGGAGGCGCCACCATTCGTGGAGCGTTATCTCGGTGCGCTGGCGCGGGCCGGCATCGACTGAAAGGCCGGAACAATCCCTGTGCCGTTTGCGCTATGGACCCTCGCAACGGGTCGCTTATGATCCGCGCTCGCTCAACAACCAGGGGGAATTCCGGTGAAACGCAATCTATTCTCGACTGCGCGCCTGGCGCTGTGCGCCGCGCTGCTTGTGCCGGTGCTTGGCAATGCGGCCGCACCGGCAGGTCCTGCTCCTGCGGCGGCACCGCGTGGAGGCGCCGCGCCGGCCGGTCCCGCGGCGGTGCGGCCACCCGGAACCCCGGGCCCCACGCAGCGACCGATGGTGTCCTGCCAGCGTGGCGGCCTGCAGCATGCGGTGGGCCTGTATCTCGCCGCGCAGGGCAGTGGCGACTTCTCCGCGCTGCCGCTGGCCACCGGCCTCGGTTACTGGGAGAACATGAAGGCGGCGGACATCAAGACCGGCTTCCTCACCAAGAAGCTGGTCATCGACAAGTCGCTGAGCCTGTATGACGACCAGTCCTGCCAGACCTATACCGAGATCTGGGTGACCAACAAGGCCGAACCCTATGTAGCCGGCGTGCGCATGCGCATCAACCACGACAAGATCGCCGAGATCGATGTCATCACCACGACCACCGGCGACTGGGGCTTCAACGTCGACAACTTCCTGAAGTATGCGCAGGACCAGAACTGGAGCCCGATTCCCGCGGAGAAGCGTGATTCCTACGGCAAGCTGGTGGCGGCCGGCAATGCGTACATGGATGCCTTCCTCGAAGCGAAGATCGACCTCGTGCCCTGGGGCTATCCCTGCGAGCGCATCGAAGGCGGCATGTTCACCGGCCGCAACTCCGCGCAGGACACCTGCGAGGCCGGCGTGCCCGCCGGCGTGAATATCGCCAACCGCAGCTTTGTCGTCGATGAGGTGACCGGTTCGGTGCTGGTGTGGTGCACATTCGGCGCCGGTGGTCCAACCGGTGGCAGCGGCGCGCCCGACGCGCATCTGTTCCGCGTGGAGAACGGCAAGCTGCGTTACGTGCACACCATCACGCACCTGAAGCAGTCCGACTTCGGCGGTGGCGGCAATGCACCGCGGGGTGGCGGTGCGGCGGGTGGTGCACCGGGCGGTGCGAGGTCCCAGGGGCCTGCTCCCGCGCCGGCGCCGCAGAGGTAAGCGCTTCATGCTGGCGCGGCAACCAGCCGCGCCAGCAGTTCACCCGCGCGTATTTCCGGGCGAATCCTCGCCTGCGTAATCCCGCTCCCGCATCTGTTCCCGTGCCTGCTGTTTTCATCGACGGCCACGGTTGTCCGTGTTGCTGCGCACAGCGAAAAGCCCTGTTTTTCCAGACTGAGGCGATATATTGCCGTTCCGCTGACAACAGCCAGCGGGCACTTCAACGGGGGACATGACGATGGACGAACAGAAGATGAACCGCCGCCAGGTACTCGGCGGCGTGGCGGTTACCGCCAGCACGGCAGGCTTGCTCGGTGCCGGCGCTGCGCAGGCCGCCGATGCACCGGAACCCGGGCCGCGGTTCTCGGATCAGGGTGCCTCGCAGGCGCCGCCGATCAAGGACATCAAGGACAAGGTTGCCTACGTCACCGGCGGCTCGAGCGGCATTGGCCTCGGCATCGCGCAGGCACTGCATGAAGCGGGTGCGAAAGTCATCCTCGGCAACATCGATGACAGGCAGTGGGCCGATGCGCTGAAGAAGTTTCCCGCCAACGATCCGCGCGTGGCCACCATGGTCCACAACGTCATGGAGCGCGACACCTGGGAAGCCAGAGCCGACGAGATCGAGAAGAAGTTCGGCCCGGTGGACATCCTGGTGAACAACGCCGGTGTCGGGTTGAACCAGGGCATCGTGAACGGCTCGTACAACGACTGGGACTGGGGCATGGGCGTGAACTTCTGGGGCCCGGTCTACGGCTGCAAGACCTTCGTGCCGCGCATGCGCGCGCGGCCGAACAGCGGGTGCCACATCGTGACGACCACTTCGACCAGCGGCGTGCTGGTGGGCCTGGATGTGGGCATCTACGCCGTCTCGAAGATCGCGGCCACCGGTCTGATGGAGCAGCTGCGCAATGACCTGCGTGCAACCAATATCGGCACCTCGACGCTGATACCGGGGCGGACCACGTCCAATATCGGACAGAGCGAGAGCCATCGTCCCGAAGACCTGCGCAATGCGCCGAACCCGAATGCACAGCCGCGTGGTGCCGGGCCGGGACGCGCCGGCGGCCCGGGACCTGGTGGTGGCGCTCCGCGCGCCGCAGGCGCCGGTGGCGCCCGGGCCGCTGCTCCCGCCGCGCCGGCCGCCGATCCGGGCCCGTTCTGGGCGCGTCCACAGGACGGACTTACCGTGGGCCGGCTGGTGGTCAATGGCATCCTGAACAACGACCTGTTCATCTTCCCGGCTCCGGAGTACCGGCAGGGCGTGGAGGCGCGCTCTTACGCGATGATCGAATCCATGGTGGCCTTCACGCCGGTGCCGCCGGGCGTGCAGGCCGGCATTGATCGCTACAGCTACCTGTTCACGCCGATGTACACCCAGGAAGTGGCGCACCGCCGCGCCACGAGAAAGCGCGACATCAAGGGCATCTGAAGGACGCTTGCCGCCGCGCTTCAGCCGAAGCGCGCGCGGAACTCCCGATGCAGTTCGAGCGGCGTCGCCTCGCCGCCGGGCTGCGCGAGTTGCGACGGCCGGTAGCCCGAGCGCAGTGCCAGTACCTCGATGGTTTCGCCGTCGACCCGGAAGTCGATGCGCCAGTCCTGCACGGCCAGCGTCATGCCGCCATCCCTGCCGCGCCGGATGCGCCGGTAGGGGTGCGGCTGCGGTCCGAGCCTGAGTGTGGTCTCGATGCGCTCGCGCAGGGGCAATGCGGAACGCCCGGCGATCCAGGCCAGCTGCTGTTCTGCGACGGTAGTGAACACCACGGCATGGGAAGGCCGGGGATCGCGCTCCTGCAGCCAGCCGTTGCCGGAATCGGGATGGGCATCGGTGTAGGCGACGTAGGGTTTGATGTCGAGGATGGGGGTTCCATCGAGCAGGTCCACATCCCGCACATGCAGGTGCAGCCCATCGATGCGGTCCAGCCGCAGCACCGATAGCCCGAGCGGATTCGGCCGGTGTGGCGAGCGCGTGGCGAGCACACCCTTGCGGCCACTTGTGCTGCGCGGCGGCAGAACCTTGGGCCTCCAGCCCTCGTTGCGGTCGAACCAGAAGATCACCCAGATGCGTTCCCATGCCGCGAGATCCAGCGTGGCATGTTCGAGGTTGTGGCCGGGCAGCAGCTGGATGACGCCCGGTGCATCCTGTGCCGCTGCCGGCTGGCGCGCCGCCTCCACCTTGGTGACATGGGCGGTACGCATGTAGCCTATGGGTGAAAGCCGCAGCGCAGGTGCATCAGTCTTCATGGCGATTTCTGCGAGTATGCTGTGGCCGTGCTGAGCACGAAACAACAAGTCGGATCATTCGACTCCGACAATCCGCTGCTCGCCGCAATGGCGCCGTATGGTGGCCGCATCGGGCTGGTGGTGGCCTTCGCGGTGGCGCACACCCTGCTGGTGCTGCTCAGCTACGAGCTGAAGGAATCCCTCAATGCACCGGCGCTGATGTGGCCGGCGGTGGGTCTGCTGTTCGCCACGCTGTGGCTGACGCCACGCACGCTGTGGCCGGCCATCCTGGCCACCCAGTACGCCATAGAAGCCGTGATCGCGGCGCTGCCACCAGAACCATTCGATGTGGCCACCGACCCCTTTTACCCGCTGGCCAATGCCATCGACGCCACCGCCGGCGCCTGCATCGCCCGCTGGCTGATCCCCGACCTGCAGCGCGTGCGCATGGTGCAGGCGTTGCGCTTCGTCGGCGCCACGGCACTCGGTGCCGCCATCGGCGCGCTGTTCGGCGCCTGGGTGAACGTCAAGGACGCCACCGAGGCGGTCACGTTCACGCAGTACCTGCACCAGGCCCAGATCTGGTGGGCCGGAAACTGGCTGGGCCACCTGGCTGTGGCACCCGTGGTGTTCTGCTGGGTGAGCACGGTGCGCTACCACCACCCGACGCTGGCGCTGAGATCCCGCGTCGAGCTGACGGGGCTCGCGCTGCTGCTGGTCGGGTTCTCCACCTACGTCTTCGCCACTTCCGATCGCACCATCTCCTCGCTGCTGCAGATGCCCACCGTCGTCACGGCCCTGATGATCTACGCGGCCGTGCGCGTGCCACCGCGCTGGGTGGCCGGTCTGTTCACGCTGACCGCGTTGATCTGCACCTACCTCGCGGCATTGCGCATGGGGCCGTTCGATCGGCCGGACATCTTCGCGCGCACCGGGGAACTGCAGACCTTCCTCGCCTCCATCGGGGTGATCTGCTTCGCCCTGGCGGTTTCGACGGCCGAGAAGCACATCGCGATGCAGCGCCTCAGAGAGGCCGAGTACCGCTATCGCAGTTTCGTGGAGCTTTCCACCGAGGCGGTGTGGCGCGTCGAGCTGGAGCAACCCATGCCGGTCACGCTGCCGCTGGATCAGCAGATTGCGTGGTTGCGGCGTCACGCGCATGTGCTGGAGGCGAGCCGCTCCTATGCGCAGCTCGATCCGCCGGCGCTGGGCGGCACGCCGCTGCCATGGCAGCGCGAACGGGCCTGGAGTACAGCCTTCGAAGAGCGGCTGGGCACGGCGGCGCTGAAGGGCTACTGCCTCGATGGCCTGCGCTTCGCGGTGGATATCCAGGGTCGCAGCCACGACTTCGTGACCTCCTTCTGCGGCGTGGTGCAGGACGGCCATTTGCTGCGCATCTGGGGCGTGGCGCGCGACATCACCGAGCTCACTGAACTCAACGCGCGCCTGGTGCGCGAACAGGAACGGCTGAAGATGTACGCCAGGCAGCTGGTGAACGCCGAGGAGAAGGCACGGCGTTCGATCGCGATCGATCTGCATGACGGCATTGGCCAGACACTGGCGGGCATGGCGATGACGCTGGACGTGGCGCGGCAGCACGCGCCTTCCGATGTCGTGCTGCTGGTGGACGAGGTGCGTGCCCGGCTGCGGGACGTACAGGAGCGCACGCGCCAGATGATCACCGATCTGAGCCCGCCGGGGCTTTACGACCTGGGGCTGGTGCCGGCATTGCAGTGGCTCGCGGTATACATGCGTGGCCATGACCGGCTGGGCGTGGAACTCGACGCGGATGTGCGCGAGGAATGGATCAAGCTCGACGTGCGTGTCCTGGTCTTCAAGCTGGTCAGGGAGCTGCTGCGCAATGTCGTGAAGCACGCGGGTGTCAATCACGCACGCGTGATGGTGCGTGGCGATGAGCTGCAGCTGCGCATAGAAGTGTCGGACCAGGGCAAGGGGTTCGACTCGCAGATCGACATGTTCGGTGCGCGTGCCAATGGCTTCGGTCTGTGGAGCATCGCGGACCGCGCGCAGGAGGTTGGCGGGCATTTCACGATGGAGGCCTCGCTCGGACGAGGTTCGCGCTTCGAGCTGGTCTTTCCATTGAAGGGCTCGCAGTTGCCTGCGGCCTCTGACCGCAGCTACCCCGCTGGTTCGCAGGCATGAGTGCGGCGCGGCGCGTGGAACCACTGAAACTCTCTGGTTGTGACATCCGCCAGTGCGAAGGCCGGTGCTGTTACGACGGCGTTTATCTGCTGCCCGGCGAGGAGCAATTCCTGCATGAGCTCGTGGCGCGCGTGCCGGCACTGGCGGCCAGGCTGCCGGCGGAGTTCATCGTGGACGGCTGGTGGGACGGCGAGCATCTGGGCCGCAAGACCGCCACGCGGCCAGTCGAGTACAAGGCGGCGGATTTTCCCGCGCACTTCACGCGCACGCGCTGCGTGTTCAGCGATGGCGAGGGGTACTGCGAACTGGAAAAGCTTGCGCGTTCGCGCAACCAGCATCCCTGGACCTTCAAGCCCGCTACCTGCTGGATGTTTCCACTGCAGGACGAGGACGGCGAGCCCGCGGCACCGGTGCGTGGACCGGAAGATGATCCTTACGTTGCACCCGGTTACGCGGGTTACGCCAGCTGTGTTGGCTGCGGCAAGCATGACTCCGCTGGCAGGCCCTGGCGCCAGGCGCTGGAGCGGGAAATCGCCTACCTCGAATCCGCCCCGCGGTTGCCTTTGCTGGGTTCGCCGGGGCACTCCGCAGCGGAATTGCTCGAGCAGGGTCGGGAAACGGAAATCGACAGGCAAAAAAAACCCCGCTGATCTGGCGGGGTTATCAAGTTCTCGCTCTCGTCCCTAGATCAATCAACCGGACATCAAAAGTTTCGCCGGTTGGTGCGCCTGGGCCTGTGGCCCGACCGACCATGCGGTCTGGACGTTGCTTCGTCCGCCTGTCGCACCGCAATACACTCTAAAAAAGTAGGTGCCTGCCTGCCGTGCCCACCCTGATCGCCTGGGTTTCTCTTGTATCTTCAACCCAACAAACGGGCCGAATTCCGAGTCACTCCAGAAGACAGGTTGTTGCTTTCACACCCACCAGCCTTCTGTTGGGCCGCAGTGTAGCTCGATACCTAGTCGGGTTGCCAACCTGTTTCCATAAGGCAACGGTTTTTTGCAACAAGCTTCGCAACAGCCGGGCCGGCGCAACACCGGCCCGGCGGCCCTTCAGGCCGCCATCAGATGGCGCAGTTTCTTCACGGCAGCAGCCTCGATCTGCCGGATGCGCTCGGCCGAAACGCCGTATTCATCCGCCAACTCGTGCAACGTGGGCTTCTCATCCGCAAGCCACCGCCGACGCACGATGTCCTGGCTGCGTGCGTCGAGGTCCGCGACAGCTGCCGCGAGGCGCTCGCGCACATCCGCGTCCCATTCGGAGCTCTCCGTCTGTTCGGCCGGATCCGCGCCCGGCGCCGGCAGGAACTGCGCTGGACCGTACTGGCGTTCCTCGCTTTCGCTTTCGGGCGCCGGATCGAACGACATGTCCCGTGCCGCGAGGCGCTGCTCCATCTCCGTGACTTCCCGGGGCGAAACACCCAGATCGAGGGCCACAGCCTGGGTCTCCGCCTGCGTGAGCCAGCCGAGGTTCTTCTTCATGCGGCGCAGGTTGAAGAACAACTTGCGCTGTGCCTTGGTGGTGGCGACCTTCACGAGGCGCCAATTGCGCAGCACGTAATCGTGGATTTCCGCGCGTATCCAGTGCACGGCGAAGGACACCAGCCGCACGCCCTGCTCGGGGTCGTAGCGCTTTACCGCCTTCATCAGGCCGACATTGCCCTCCTGCACCAGGTCACCCATCGGCAGGCCGTAGCCGGCGTAGCCGCGTGCGATATGCAGCACGAAGCGCAGATGGGACATGACCAGTTCGCGCGCGGCATCCAGATCGTTGTCGCGACGGAACCGGGTGGCGAGGGCTTTTTCCTGCTCGCGCTCCAGCACCGGGATACGGCTGATCCGGTCGGCATAGGCCTCGAAACTCCCCAGCGGGCCGGCCAGCAGGCTGTCCGGACGGGAAACCAGAACATTTGTCGCACTCACGGTGGATTCCTCCTTGGAGCCGATGTTAGCAGTCGCGGTATTAGAGTGCTAACCAGTGCCCCGGTTCCCTGAAGAGGCCGGGGTTTAGTTATTTACAAACAATGGGTTGGAATCAGGCGCGAGGCTCGATCCGGGCCAGATGGCGGGCGGCCGCCAGGCTTGCCCCCACCAGGCCGAGCAATCCGCCGACGCCCAGCAGCAAGGCGATTTCGGCGAGTCCAGGGGTCTGCAGCCGGAAGGCGCTGCCATAGCTCTCGGCGAGCCGTGTCACCGGGCCGTTGAGCAGTCCGAGGCCCAGCAGGATCAGCATTGCGGCGGCCAGGCCACCAGCCAGTCCGTAATAAAGGCCGGTGTAAAGGAAGGGCCGGCGTACGAAGGCATTGCTGCCTCCCACCAGTTTGCTGACTTCGATTTCTGCCCGGCGGTTGAAGATTTCCAGCCGCACCGTATTGCCGATGATGGCCAGCACCCCGAGGCCGAGCAGTACGGCGGCACCGACCAGGATGCCGCGCAGCAGGTCGAGGATGGCGTTCAGCCGCCGTACCCAGTCGTTGTCCACCTGCACCAGCTCCACCTCCGGCCAGGCCTCGATATGGCGGCGCAGGGCATCCATCTGTGTGGTGGTGGCAGCGCTGGTGTCTGGCCGGACGTCCAGCGCGTGGGGCAGGGGGTTCTCGCCCAACGCGTCCAGCGCTTCGCCGAACCCGCTGCTCTGGCGGAAGGACTTGTACGCCTCGTCCTTGCTGACCAGGCGCACGCTGGCGACCCCGTTGCGCTCACGCAGGCTGGCCGCGAGCTGCCGCGCCTTGTCGAGCGCGACATCCTGCTTGAAGAACACGCTGACATTCACGGCATTGGCGAAATCGCCGGTGGCGGTGCGCACGCTGAGGATGGCGAGGCCCAGCGAGCTGGGCAGCGTCAGCGCGATGGCGATCACCAGGACCGTGAAGGCGGTGGCCAGCGGAGCGCGCGCCAGCCGGCCTGCCGCGAACAGCGCGGATTGCACGTGGCGCATTGCCCAGCCGATCATCGCTGCGCCTCAATGACGGGCAACTTGAATTCCGGTGCCAGCGTGTCGTGTACGTGGCCTTCGGCTACCTGTATCTCGCGCAGCTTCCACGCCTGCACGATGTCCAGGTCATGAGTGGCGATCACCACCGTGACTCCGACATCGTTGAAACGCCGGAACACACCCATCACCTCCAGCGACAGGCCCGGATCGAGGTTGCCGGTAGGTTCGTCGGCGATGATCAGTTTGGGTTTGCCGACCACGGCACGGGCGATGCCGACCCGCTGCTGCTCACCCACAGACAGCTCCAGTGGCAGTGAATTGGCGCGATCCAGCAGGCCCACCTGATCCAGCGCGGCGCGCACACGCCGATCGATCTCCTTCAATGTGATGCCGCTCTCGGCCGCATGCAGTGGCAGCGCCACGTTGTCGAAAATGCTGCGCTCAGTGAGCAGCCGGTGGTCCTGGAACACCACGCCCACCTCGCGCCGGAACGCCGGGATCCTGCGCGTGGACAGCGCGGCCGTGTTGTGCCCATTCACCATCACGATGCCGCGCGTAGGCCGCTCCAGCAGCGAGATCAGCTTCAGGATGGTGCTCTTGCCCGCGCCCGAACGGCCGGTGAGAAATACCATCTCGCCGTTGTGGATCTCGAAGCTCGCGGCGGACAGCGCCTCGCGGCCGTTCGGATAACGCTTGCTGGCGCGGTCGAACCGGATCATGTGCCGGACTTTACACCGGGAGCGGCTCCGAGCAGTGCGTCGACAAAGGCGGCCGCGTCGAATTCGCCGAAATCCCCCGGCTGCTCGCCAATGCCGATGAAACGGATCGGCAGACCCAGTTCGCGCGCGATGGCCACGACAATGCCGCCGCGTGCGGTGCCATCCAGCTTGGTGAGCACGAGGCCCGTTACTCCCACCGCCGCATGGAACTCGCGCGCCTGGGACAGCGCGTTCTGACCCTGGTTGGCATCCAGCACCAGCAACACCTCGTCGGGCGCCGCCGGATCCACGCGCGCCAGGACGCGGCGAACCTTCTTCAGTTCCTCCATGAGGTGCGACTGGCTGTGCAGGCGGCCTGCGGTATCGGCGATGAGCACGTCCGCACCCTGGGCCTGTGCCGAGCGCAGCGCATCGAACACCACCGCGCCGGGATCTGCGCCGCTGGCCTGTTGCACGATGGCGGCGCCACTGCGTCCGGCCCAGATGTCCAGCTGCTCGGCGGCGGCGGCGCGAAAGGTATCGCCCGCTGCAAGCACCACCTTGCGGCCTTCCTGTGACAGCCGCAGGGCGAGCTTGCCGATGGAAGTGGTCTTGCCAGATCCATTCACGCCCACGACCACGATCACGTACGGCTTGCGGGCCGCATTGATGGTGAGCGGCCGCGCACAGGGTGCAACGATGGCAAGCAGTTCGGTGCGCAGTGCCGTCAGCAGGGCATCGGCATCCGCCAGCTCGCGTCGCGCGACGCGCGTGCGCAGATGTTCCAGGATTGCCTGCGATGCGGCCACCCCCACATCGGCGCCGATCAGCCGCGCTTCCAGGTCGTCGAGCAGCTCCGCGTCGATCTGCCGGCCGCGGAACAGGCCCGCGAAGTCCCCCGCGAGGCGGTTGGCGCTGCGCGAGAGTCGTTCGCGCAGGCGTCCGAGGAATCCGGTCTTGCCGCTGGTCTCGCTCATCGTTGTCCTGAAAGTAAAGCCGCGCATTGTAAGCTTCGCGCATGCAACGTGGCGTCCGGGAACTGCGCATCATTGGTGGCACCCTGCGTGGCCGGAAGTGGAATTTTCCGGATGCGCCGGGTCTGCGACCCACGCCGGATCGTGTGCGCGAGACGCTGTTCAACTGGCTTGCCCCGCACATTGCCGGCATGCGTGTGGTTGACCTGTTCGCCGGCAGCGGTGCGCTGGGCTTCGAGGCGCTGTCGCGTGGGGCCGGCAGTGCGGTGCTGATCGAGAATGACCGCCTCGCGGCGGCCAGCCTGCGTGCTGTCGCGCAACGCTTCGGTCTCACCGCCGCGCGTATCCAGGCGGATGACGCATTGGCATTCCTGCGCGTCCAGCCACGGCACGGCTGCGAGCTGGTCTTCCTCGATCCACCTTTTGCCGCCGGATTGCTGGAGCCAGCGCTGGCCGCGCTCGCCGGACACGACGTGCTGGCTCCGGGCGGGTTCTGTTACCTGGAGCAGTCCGCGAGGGAAGCAATGCCGACGCTGCCACAGGGATGGACCATCCATCGCAGCGGGAAGGCTGGCGAGGTCGGGTATCATCTGCTGCATGCCGCGCCGAGCGATCTACCCCGGGACCTTTGATCCCATTACCAATGGCCACACCGATCTGGTCCGCCGGGCAGCCGGCATTTTCGACCAGGTGCTGGTGGCCGTCGCCAACAATCCCCGCAAGGCGCCCATGTTCGTGCTGGAGGAACGCGTCGAGCTGTCGCGGCGTGTGCTGGCCGACATCCCGAACGTGGAAGTTCAGGGCTACGAGGGACTGACGGTGGATTTCATGCGCGAACGCGGCATCCGCATCGTGGTGCGCGGGTTGCGCGCCGTATCGGACTTCGAGTTCGAGTTCCAGCTGGCGAACATGCAGCGCCACCTGCTGCCGGAGATGGAGACGGTGTTCCTGACGCCGCAGGAGCAGTTCACGTTCATCTCATCGACCATGGTCCGCGAGATCGCGGTGTTCGGCGGCAGTGTCCGCGAATTCGTGGATCCACTGGTCGCCGAAGCGCTGCGCGACAAGAAGCTGTAGGGAACGAATCGGCGCAGCAGCGACCCAACAAACCGTGGAAAACGGTGGGATCGGGGCAGTGAAATCCAGGTATTTACCGGCCGTTCTCGCGGCCTTCGCAGCTCTCGCCCATGGTGGCGAGAGCACGCCATTGCTCGATGCGGCCTACGCGGGCGATGCCGTCCGCGTGGCGCAGCTGCTCAGGTCAGGCGTCGCCGTGAGCGAGGCCAATGAGTTCGGCGCAACGCCGATGGCGGAGGCCGCCCGCCGTGGCGACACCGCCGTGCTCAGGGAACTGCTGCAAGCTGGCGCCGATCCGCAGAGCTCCAACGCCGAGGGTGAAACAGCGTTGATGCTGGTGGCGCGTACCGGCAACGTCGAGGCCGCGAAGCTGTTGCTGAAAGCCGGCGCCCGGATCGACGCACGCGAAAAGTGGGGCGGGCAGACCGCACTCATCTGGGCTGCCGCGCAGAACCAGCCCGCAATGATCAGGCTGCTTGCCGCGAAGGGCGCGGACGTCAATGCACGCTCCACCCGGCGTGACTGGGAGCGCCGGATGACAGCCGAGGAACGGCCCAAGGACCTGAACCGCGGCGGCATGTCGGCACTGATGTTCGCCTCCCGCGACGGCTTCATCGATGCCGTGCGCGCCCTGCTGGATGTTGGTGCGAAGGTCGATTTTGCCGATCCGGATGGCAGCACGCCGCTGCTGGTGGCGCTGATGAACGGCCACTGGGATGTTGCGAAGCTGCTGATCGATGCCGGTGCCGACGTGAACAGCTGGGACTGGTGGGGTCAGTCGCCGCTGTTCATGGCGGTGGACATGAACACGCTGCCCACGGGCGCGCGCATCGAATTGCCCACGATGGATCACGCCACCGGCATGGACATCATCAACCTGTTGCTTGCAAAAGGCGCCAATCCCAATGCCCAGCTGAAGCTGCGGCCGCCGTACCGCAACGTCAGCCAGGACCGTCTTGCCGATCCGGCCATCGACTGCGGCGCGACGCCGCTGCTGCGCGCTGCCAAGGCGGCGGATATTCCAGCGATGAAGGCGCTGCTGGCGGCCGGCGCGCTGGTGGACCTGCCGAACATCTACGGGCAAACACCGCTGATCGTGGCGGCCGGCGCCACACGCGGCCGCGCCACGCCGACCCGCGGCGGCAATTACACCGAGGCGCAGGCCATCGAGGCAGTGAAGCTGCTGCTGGCCGCGGGTGCTGACGTGAACGCGGCAGCCTACGGCGGCACCGGACATCCCGTGCAGCGTGAAGCCGCCATCCGCTGCACGGGGTACGTGGTGGTCGAGGATTGCTACAAGGGTGAGTCAGCGATGCACGGCGCGGCGCTGCATGGCTGGATGCAGCTGGCCGCGCTGCTGCGGCAGGCCGGCGCGGCCCCCGACCCCGCAGACGCGGATGGCATGACACCGCTTGACTATGCGATGGGGCGATACCGGTTGGGCTTTCTCGAAAACGCGCCCGAGCCGCAGCGCAAGGTCGCTGCGGCGCTGCGCGCGCTCGGGGCAAGAAAAGAAACTGCGGATGCGCCACCACTGCCGCCCGGGGCCCGTCCAGTTGTGGTCGCTGAAGTGCCAGTGGTTCCCTACTGACGGGCGCGCTTCGATCGCTGCTTTCCCGCCGCAGGTTTGCGCATGGCCGTTGCGACTCTTTTCGCCACGCCTGTCTTTCGTTTGCTCTTTGCCTTTTTCCGGGCGGCGGGCTCTGGCGGCTTAGGTGCCTGAATCTCGAGGCGCGGCGCGCGCCCGGCACGTGCAGGCAGCCTGCCCTCCCGATGCAGTTCGATCGCGCGCCACAGGTACCACGCCCCAGCCGAGCGATAGGGTTTCCAGCGCTCGGCATAAGTGAGCAGGGCCCTGGGTTTCGGCAGGCCCTTGAGCCCATAGGCAAGCTTGAAACCCAGGCGCACGCCATAGTCGTCAGCTGGCATCACGTCGTGTCGCGAGAAGTGGAACATCAGCAGCATCTGCGCCGTCCAGCGTCCGATGCCTCGTACCGCCACGCAGCGCTCGATGATGGTTTCGTCATCCAGTGCCGCAAGCGTCGCATCGTCGGGCAGCCGGCCGTCGAGGTAGTGCGCCGCCAGGTCCTGCAGCGCGGCGATCTTGGCGAAGGAAAAGCCGACCCCGCGTAACGCTTCCGGGGTTGCCGCTGCCAGCTCTGCAGGCGTGGGGAAACGACCTCCTTGCAGCGCCATGAGGCGCTCGATGATCTTGCGGGCAACGGCACCGGAGATCTGCTGGCTGGCGATGGAGCGGGCCAGTACCTCGAACGCCGAGCCGTGCTCCGAGGTTTCCAGTGCGTATGCGGCCGTTATTGGAACAATCCCGGCAATCGTGGCATCTGTTGTTGCGAAATGCTCTATCAACCTGGCTTTCATGGCTTCCTCAGACCTGGCAGCGTGAACAGAAATAGGTCGAGCGTTGACCCTGCACGCGCTGCTTGATGGGCGTGCGACAGTTGCGGCATGGCTCGCCGGCGCGTTCGTAAACGAACAGCTTCTGGCGGAAATAGCCGGGCTCGCCGCTGGCGCCGACATAGTCGCGCAGCGTCGTGCCGCCGGCCCGGATGGCATCGCCCAGTACAGCCTTGATCGCCTTCACCAGCGCCGCGCACTCGGCACGTGTCAGCGAGCGGGCGGCGCGGCCCGGCCGGATACCGGCACGAAACAGCGACTCGCTGGCGTAGATGTTGCCCACGCCGACCACCAGCTGGCTGTTCATGATGGCGAGCTTGATGGCGAGCTTGCGGCCGCGCGTCACGCGATGCAGGTAGTCGGCGTCGAACTGCGCATCCAGCGGCTCGGGCGCCAGGTTGCGCAGCAGCGGATGCGTGGCGGGATCGCCGGTCAGATGCATCAGGCTGCCGAAGCGCCGCGGATCGTTGAAGCGCACCAGCCAGCCGGAATCCATCTCCAGGTCGAAGTGGTCGTGGGTTTCCCGTGCCGTACTCATCGGCAGCACGCGCAGCGAGCCGGACATGCCCAGGTGCACCATCAGGTGGCCGCGCGTGAGCTCCAGCAGCAGGTACTTGGCCCGGCGCCGCACGGCCTGGATCTGCTGGCCCTGGGCCCAGCCGGAAAGCTGCGGATCCACACGCCAGCGCAGGCGCGGCTCGTGCACGGCAAGTCGGGTGATCAGCCGTCCGGTCACATGCGGCGCGATGCCGCGGCAGGTGGTTTCGACTTCAGGAAGTTCGGGCATCGCGCAGATTCTACGGGCGAGGCCGGTTGGCCGAGAGCCGCTGCGCGCTCATGGTTCCCGCGATCCGTCCAAACGAAGAACCCGCCAGATGGCGGGTTCTTCGCGGACTAAGCAAGCGCCTGGAGAGGGCTCTTGCCCGCTTTCACTTGATCTTGGTTTCCTTGTAGACCACGTGCTTGCGCACGACGGGGTCGTACTTCTTCGTTTCCAGCTTCTCGGGATGCAGGCGCTTGTTCTTCATCGCCACGTAGAAGTGGCCCGTATTTGCCGAGGACAGCAGTTTGACCTTCTCGCGCATGATGGCTCCTTACCGCATTTCGCCAGCGGCGCGCAGCTTCGCGACCACGCTGTCGATGCCGTTCTTCTCGATGGTGCGCAGGGCGCGCGCGGACACGCGCAGCGTGATCCAGCGCTTCTCGTCCTCCAGCCAGAACCGCTGTTCGTGCAGGTTGGGCAGGAAACGGCGCTTTTTCTTGTTGTTGGCATGCGAGACGCGATTGCCGATCGCGGGCCGCTTGCCGGTCACTTCGCAGACGCGGGACATGGGGAATTCCTGTTCGGTCGCCCAAAAAAGGGCGAGCTTTATACCAGCCGCGGGGCGCTTCGGGCAAGGCTCCAGCGATGGAAGCCCTGCCCGGAGCAGTTCCTAGATGACCCCTCGCTCGGCCAGGGAAACGCAGCGGGTATCCCCCACGATCAGGTGGTCCAGCACGCGGATGTCCACCAGCGCCAGGGCGTCCCGCAGCCGCAAGGTGATCAGCTCGTCCGCCTGGCTGGGTTCCGCGATGCCCGAGGGGTGGTTATGCGCCAGGATGACTGCTGCTGCATTGCGATAAAGGGCCTGGCGCACCACTTCCCGCGGGTGGACGCTGGCCCCATCGATAGTGCCGCGGAACAGTTCATCAAAGGCGATCAGCCGATGCCGGTTGTCGAGGAACAGGCAGCAGAACACCTCGTATGGGCGGTCCCGCAGTCGGGCAACCAGCAGGGCCCGGGTGGCGGCGGGGGACTCCAGGGCCGGGCCTGCGGTGGCCTCCTGCTGGTAGTGCCGACGGGACAGTTCCAGCGCGGCCTGCATGATTCCGTAGCGACGCGCGCCAAGACCAGCCGTAACGCTGCAGCTCTCCCGGTCCGCGCTCATCAAACCCCGCAGGCAACCGAACTGGCGCAGCAGCCGGCTGCCCAGGTCCACGGCGCTGACACCCCGGAAACCCGTACCGAACAGCACGGCCAGCAGTTCAGCGTCGGTCAACCGTGCCGCGCCTTCGGCCAGCAGCTTTTCCCTTGGGCGCTCCTGTTCGGGCCAGTCACGTATCGACATGCGCCGCAGTCTGGGCTGAATGCCCATGCCCGGGGATAAGCAAATCGCGTGTGGATCATGGAAAAGGCGCCTTGCGATGCGCACACTGCGGCCCATGTCAGGCAAGCACATCCTGTTGGGCGTCACTGGCGGCATAGCCGCATACAAAAGCCCCGATATCGTGCGGCGGCTGGCCGAACGCGGTGCCGAGGTGCAGGTGGTGATGACCGCCGGTGCCCGCGAATTCGTCGCGCCCCTGACCTTCCAGGCAGTGTCGGGCCGCGAAGTCCGCAGCGATCTGTGGGATGAATCCGCCGAGCGCGCAATGAGCCACATCGAACTGGCACGCTGGGCGGAACTGGTGCTGATCGCACCGGCCACGGCGGACTTCCTTGCGCAGCTGGCACATGGCATGGCGGACAATCTGCTGAACACGGTATGCCTTGCCACCAACGCACCGCTGGCCGTTGCGCCGGCGATGAACCGCCTGATGTGGGCCAACCCCGCCACCCAGGCCAATGTCGCCCAGCTGCGCGCGCGCGGCGTGCACGTGCTGGGGCCGGACAGCGGCAGCCAGGCCTGCGGCGAGACCGGTGAGGGCAGGATGATGGAGCCTGTCGACATCGCCGCAGCGGCCTTTGCATTGCTGCCGGCGGAAGGGCCGCTGCGGGGCAGAAAGGTGCTGATCACCGCAGGTCCGACTCGCGAACGCATCGACCCGGTGCGCTTCATCAGCAACCGCAGCTCCGGGAAGATGGGCTATGCGGTCGCCCAGGCCGCACGCGACCGCGGCGCCGAGGTGGTGCTGGTGAGCGGGCCGGTGAATCTGCCTGTGCCGCCCGGCGTCCGGCGCATCAGCGTGGAATCCGCGCAGCAGATGCACGACGCAGTGATGGCGGAGGTGGCGGGGGCGGACATCTTCATCGGCACCGCAGCGGTGGCCGACTACCGGCCTGCCAACCCGGCGGAGTGCAAGATCAAGAAGGTCAGCGACCAGCTCGAGGTATGCATGGAGCGCACGGTGGACATCCTCGCGGCCGTGGCGATGCGTGCTGACCGGCCGTTCACCGTGGGCTTCGCCGCTGAAACCAACGATGTCGAAGCACATGCGCTGGCCAAGCTCAATCGCAAGAAGCTCGACCTGATCGCCGCCAATGAAGTGGGCGACACGAAGGTCTTCGAGCAGGACGACAACGCCCTCACGCTGTTGTGGCCGGGCGGCGGCAGGCTCGAACTGGGCGCCGGCGCCAAGACCGAACTGGCGCAGAAGCTGGTGGAGTTCATCGCCGCCCGCTTCCTGCAGCATGTCGGCGCGAAGCCGGCCGCGGTCGCGCGCTGACCGCGCGCATTCGCTAACATCCGCAGCCGATGAAAGAGCTGAAAGTGCGCGTGCTCGATGCACGCATCGGCAGTACCTGGCCGCTGCCGACGTATGCCACTGCTGGGTCCGCGGGCCTGGACCTGCGCGCGCTGCTCGAAGCGCCGTTCACGCTGCCACCCGGCGCGACCACGCTGATTCCCACCGGCCTTGCGATCCATGTCGATGACCCCGGATATGCCGCGCTCATCCTGCCCCGCTCGGGGCTGGGGCATAAGCACGGCATCGTGCTGGGCAATCTGGTGGGCCTGATCGACTCGGATTACCAGGGTCAATTGATGGTTTCCTGCTGGAACCGCGGCCAGGCCGTCTTCACCATCGAGCCCGGCGAGCGCATCGCCCAGCTGGTGGTGGTGCCGGTTGCGCAGGTGACACTCAAGGTGGTCGAGGATTTCTCCGTCACCGAGCGCGGTGCCGGCGGCTTCGGACACTCCGGCCGGCGTTAGCGCAGCAGCGGCTGCGGCGCCGGTCGCGGGTTTGCGGGTCGCCGGGGCGGGTTGCAGGTATTCAGGGTTGGTTCATCGCCTGGGCGTACCCTGCGGCGCATGAACAGCAGAATTGTTGTCCTGCTCGTCGCCAGTGTCTCGCTGACCGCCTGCGTGATGCGGCCACTTCCCCCAAGCCGTGTTGCGCGTGCAGCGACGCCGGCTCCCGCACCTGCTGCGCCAGCCGTCAGCCTGACCAAGGTCTATTTCTATCCCAACCAGGGACAAACCGAAGAGCAGCAGGACCGAGATCGCTACGATTGCCATGTGTGGGCTGTCAAGCAAACCGGCTTCGATCCTTCGCAGCACATCGTGCCGCGGGAGGAGCGGGCGACCGTAGTGCCGGCCCGCCCACCCGGCGAAACAGTTGGTGCGGCTACCGCCATCGGTGCCGTGGTGGGAGCGGCGATTGCCGGGCCGGGCAACATGGGCAAGGGTGCTGTGGTCGGCGCCATGGCCGGCGCTGTGGCGGGCTCTGCCGCCGCGGCCAGTGATCAGGCTGCCGCCGACTCCGCCAATGCCGCGACCGCACGCCGCAATGCGCGCGGCGCCGGCCGTTACGAACAGGAGGCGGCCGGGTACCGGCGCGCCATGTCCGCGTGCCTCACGGGCCGCGGTTACTCGGTGAGGTGAGCCATGTCGATGAAATTCCGCAATGTGCTGGCCGTGGGTTTCCTCGCCGCGACATTGGTCGCCAGCGCTGGTGCCTCAGCGGGAACCATGGACAAGGCTGCAGAAAAACTGCGTAACCGTTCCGGGCAGCAGTCCGAGCAGAAGCCTGTTACGCAACCCAGCCAGCAGCCCAGTGGACCGCGCCAGCGTGAAGAACCTCGTGGCGAGCGTCCGCGTGGGTCTGCCGGCGCTCCGGCACAGGCACCACGTGACAACGGCAGCGGGCGCCAGGTACGCGGTGAGGATCGCGGCCGCGATCGCACCACGCCCCCGCAACAGGGTGGCGGCGACCGCAGCAACAACCGTGGCTCCAATGGGAACCTGCGGGATGACCTGGCGCGCCTGCAAGGCAGGGATCCGGGCAACGACCGCAACCGCGGCGGCTCGTCGGGTCCGGATCGCGGCGGTTCCCGCGGTGACCGCAACCACAGCCCCCGCCCGCGCGTGGTGGAGCGTCTGCCCTCCGGCCACCGGGATTACTACTGGAACGGCAATCGCTACTACACCTATGGCGGTTACTGGTACCGCCCATACGGCAGCAGCTTCATTTCGGTGGGTATTCCGTTCGGATTGTTCGTGGGCACCTTGCCGGGCATCTACTCCAGTTTCTGGATCGACGGCACGCGGTATTTTTATGCCGACCACACGTACTACGTGTATGAGCCCGTGCGGCGTGGCTACGTGGTGACGCACTCACCATACGGCGATGACGAGGAGTACGACGACGCGGGATCAGGCGACGATCTGTACATCTATCCGGCACGCGGCCAGAGCGAGCAGCAGCAGGCCGAGGACCGTTACCAGTGCCATCGCTGGGCCGCAAAGGAAAGTGATTACGATCCGCTGGATGACGACTACGACGCGGATCTGCGCAAGGACTACGACCGCGCCATCACCGCGTGCCTTACCGGGCGCGGTTATACGGTGAACTGAAAATACTGTGGATCCGACCGCGTGCTAGCGCGACCTGGGCCGCGAAGTCAGTTCCTGATAGCGCGCGATGTCGGAGTTGAAGGCGGCCAGCTGCTCCGCCTTTTCCCTGGCACGCTGCTCCAGCTGTGTGGTCATCGAACGGCGATCAGACAGGGCGCGAACCACTTCTTCCGCGAGCTGGTCCGGCAGGCGCCGTGCGTTGGCCGAGGATGAATACGGCTTGAAGGTGCTCATGCGGTTGCGCAGCGCGCCGATGCGCTGGTCCGCCGTCGCGATCGAGCCCCGGGCCAGTTCCATCTGGCTGTCGATCAGCGCGAGGCGTTCGTCCCGCAGCTGCTCGATGTCGGCCACCCGGGTGTAGTTCATCAGCAGGTAGGAATCCCGCTGCTTGCTGCGCGCCTGCTCGCTTGCAGTCTTCTGCGCCGCTTCGGCTTCGGCGGGGCTCAGCTGACGCGGATACTCGCGTACCGGAACGCCCTGCCGGTTCAGCTCCTGGCGGGCCTGGTCTGCATACTCCGGTGGGATGGTATCTCCGTAGTGAACGGCACCATTCTTGTCCACCCACTTGAATGCCCTGACTTGCGACCAGACCGGGGAAGTGGCGCAGAGCAGCGCCATGCTGCCTGCCACGGCAATGAGCATTCGGCTGTTTTTCATGTGGCAGATACTCGCTCCAACTCCAGTTCCTTTGCAAAGCCAGCTGGAGGGACCGCGGCGCCGATCACAGTGCAGCTGCGCCGTAACGAGCCCGATAAGCCTCCATTGCATTGAGGGATGCGGCCGGCAGCAGGGCATCGCCCGAGCGCATCGTGTCGATCAAGTCCCCCAGTGTCAGGATGCTTGCCGCCGGGATTTCATACAGGCGGCGCACCTCCTGCACCGCGGACTCGGTCAGATCGTTGCCTGCAGCGTCGCGGCCCCGCTCCTGTCGGTCCAGAGCCAGCGCCACGCCCGCAGGCGTCGCACCGGCCGCGCGGATGATGCCGATGGATTCGCGGATCGCCGTGCCGGCGGTGATGACGTCGTCGACGATCAGCACGCGCCCGGCGAGCCTGCGTCCCACGATCGTGCCGCCTTCGCCATGGTCCTTGGCCTCCTTGCGGTTGAAGGCGAAGGGGAGGTTGCGTCCGTGCAGCGAGTAAAGCGCCGCCGCGGTGGTTGCCGCCAGCGGAATGCCCTTGTAGGCAGGTCCGAACAGCATGTCGAACTCGAGGTTCGAACGCACGATCGCCGCTGCGTAACAGCGACCCAGTACTGCCAGCGAGGCGCCGTCGTCAAAGGCGCCGGCATTGAAGAAGTAGGGACTCACGCGGCCGGATTTCAACGTGAATTCGCCGAAGCGCAGGGCATTGCGGGCGAGGGCGAGGCGGATGAATTCGTTCTGGTAGTCGTGCATCGTTGTGCGGCAGGTAAAGCCGCTATGATGCGGCCGGTGCGCATCATAACCTTCCATATCGAACGCCATAGTCCGGTCGAATATTCCATCAGTGTCGCGCCATCGATCGGAGGCCGCGCATCGTGAGCGAGCCGCTGGCGGTTCCGCGAGGGCTGTTGCATTCGGTCCGGCATTACTTCGAGAAGGAAACGCTGGGCGCGTTCTTCGTCGGCATCTCCTCCGGATTTCCATTTGCAATGATCGCCGCGACGCTGACCACGCGATTGGCGCAGGACGGCATCAAGAAAAGCACGGTCACGGCCTTTTCGCTGGCTTTCCTGGCCTACAACCTGAAGTTCCTGTGGGCCTGGGTGCTGGATAGCGTGCGCCTGCCCATCATCGGGCGGCTGGGCCAGCGCGTATCGTGGATGCTTTTCGCGGGCGTACTGGTGATCGCCGCCGTGGCCAATCTCGCGTTCGCCGATCCGCAGGCCAGCATCCAGTACATGGCGATCGCTGCCATCCTCGTGGCAGTGGCCGGAGCCACCTACGATATTGTCATTGATGCGTATCGCATCGAGATTCTCAGGCCCGAGCAGATGGGCACCGGAGCCGGAATGAACCAGTATGGCTGGCGCATCGGCTCGGCCGGTGCCGCGGCGCTGGCGCTGGTGGTTGCGGGGCGCGGGGGCTGGCACGCCGCTTATCTCGCCACGCTGGTCTTCGCGCTTCCAGCGATGATCACCGCCCTGTTGCTCGGGGAACCGGCGCGGCGGGTGGTTCACAACGCACGTCGCGGTCTCGCGGAAGTATGGTCGTCGTTCGCCGGACCGTTCGTGGAGTTCTTCCGCCGCCACGGGGCGTGGCTGGTGCTCGCCTTCATCCTCGTGCACAAGATTGGCGACACGCTTTCGCAGCTCACGGTGCGACTGCTGTTCAATGACCTCGGTTTCACGAACAACGAGATCGCCACGTGGGATGTCGGGGTCGGGTTCTGGGCTTACCTGATCGGCATCTTCGTCGGCGGCGCGCTGTACGAGAGACTCGGGCTCAAACGCTCCGTGCTGCTGGCGCTGTTGTTGATGGGCGTGTCCAATCTCAGCTTTGCACTGCTCGCAGCTGCAGGACACAGCAATGCCGGGCTCGCCACAGCCATCGGCTTCGAGAACGCGGCAAGCGGTTACGGTGGCGTAGTCGTCGTTGCATACTTCTCCGCCCTTACCAACCTGCAGTTCACCGCCGCGCAGTACGCACTGATCTCTGCGGCAGCCAGCGTTGTCGGGCGCCTGGTGACCGGCACCACGGCCGGGCAGATGATCGAGGCAGTGGGTTTCATCACCTTCTACGTGTTGACCGCGGTGGCGGCGCTGCCCGGCATCCTGCTCTTCTGGTACATGATGCGGACGGGGCTGGTGGATCGTGCGCTGGGGGACGCCGCAACGAGCAGGGCTGGAGCGGACGCGAAGACATGAGTGGTGTGCTGCCAGCCGGTACAGTGCTGGGGCGCCTGGCCGAACTACCCGAGGGCGCCGCACGCGAGTTCGCGCTCGACGAATCCGAATGGCCGTTGACGGGTTTCCTGGTGCGCACAGGCGATGCCGTGCACGCCTACCTCAATCGCTGTCCGCATGCGTTGCGGCAGCTGAATTTCCGCCCCGATGGGTTCCTGAACCCCGACGCCACGCTTATCCAGTGCAGCTCGCATGGCGCACTGTTCGAAAAGGACACCGGACTGTGCGTGGCAGGGCCTTGTGTGGGCGAATCCCTGCGCCGGCTGCCCGTGGCGCTCGCCAATGGTGAAGTACGGCTGACCGCGGATCTGGATATCGAGCGGCTGCAGCGCAGGCCTTTCCTGCCCTGACGCAACCCATTCAGTCGAACAGGTCGAGGTCTCCGAGCGCGTCCGCGTGCAGGCCGCGCAGCTCATCGAAGGTTTGCGGAAACTGGCCGGTAAGGTCTTCAAACTCGCTGTCGCTGGAAGCGCGCTGGTCTTCGGGCCCATGGGCCGCAGCGAGCGAGCTGGCGCGGCAGCGCGTGCTCCAGTCCTCGAACTCGATTTCCTCCAGGTCGCCATCCGCATGCTGGATCTCGATGACGCGTTCGGTGTCGTCGACCGCGACGACTTCGAACAACTGGCCATGACTGCGATACCAGTCGCCAACAACGGGTTCGATGAACTGCGAATGGCCCATGCTGGTCCTCCACTGCGGGTGTCGAGGAAATTGTGCCGCTGCTATCCTGCTCCCGACCGGATGAGGACGACAAGAACTCAATTTTGCGCACAGCACCATGATCGACTACCTGCTGCAGTTCTTCGTCACCTTCCTCGTGGTCGTCGAACCGATCGGTGTCATCCCGATCTTCATTGCCGTGACAGAAGGTGTCACGGAGAACGAGCGTCGCCGCATGGCACGCAAGGGCGTGATGATCGCGGGCGGCATCTTCCTGCTGTTCGCGTTCGGGGGCGGGCTGTTCCTGCGCCTGCTGGGCATCAGCCTCGATGCCTTCCGCATATTCGGCGGCCTCTTGCTGTTGCTGATCGCGCTCGAGATGGTGTTTGCGCGTGAGTCAGGCTCGCGCAGTTCCAATCCGGAGGTGGAGGAAGGCAAGGCGCGTACGGACATCTCCGTCTTTCCTCTGGCATTTCCGTTCATCGCCGGGCCCGGCTCGCTGACCACCATCCTGCTGGCTTTCGGTCCGGCCACGAGCAACCCGTTGCTGTTCGGCGGGCTTCTGGCGTGCATTGCGATTGCGTTGCTGATCACGCTGCTGACGCTTTACATGGTTGCGCCCATCAATCGCCTGCTGGGAGTGACCGGTACCAATGTGATGAACCGCCTGTTCGGGGTGGTGCTGGGCGCATTGGCTGCGCAGTACATGATCGACGGCCTGCACGGCAGCCTGGTGGGTGGCACGGGCTGAGGCTGAACTACACGGGAGGGAGCAGACGCGCCCGGAGGGCTGCCAGCTGCGGCCCCGGTTCGCGCGCACCGCCGCGTCGCAGATGGTTGTCGAGCAATTGCGTGGCGGCGCGGCGTCGGCCCGTGGCGAGTGCGTAGCCGACCAATGCGGTGGTGTCGCTCTCCTCGATTGCGCCAAAGCCGGCGTTGATCACCAGCCCGGCTTCGGCGACCGCATATGCAAGTGCGGGCTGCTTCAGTTCAAGCAGCACGGGCACGAGCCCCTGCAGCAGTCGCGGGTACTCGGGCAGCTTTTCCCATTGCCTGCCCGCGGCGAGGATGGCCTGCACGTCGCCTGCGAGCAGGGCGGGCTGCAGGGCAGCCAGCCATTGCCGCACGCTGGCGATGGCCCGCTTCGTCTCCCGTATGCGCAGGTCGTTGTAGACCGCGTCGAGAAGCCCCTGGAGTCGCGCGACACGCTGGTTTTCCAGCCGCTGCGCGGCGCGTTCCGGACTGATGCGCGGTTCGAAGCCGAGTTCGAAGCGTCGTTCGTACAGCACGCCGCCGATGCCCGCATAGGCGATCAGCACCAGCAGCTGCTCGCTGGCATAAAGCCTCACGCCAGGTTGCAGCAGCCGCACCAGCAACACGGCAGACGTTGCGCACAGGCCAAGGAACAGCACCAGCAGCCCGTACCAGGCACCGAGTCCCTGGATGACCCGCAGCATCTGGCCGGGATTCAACGCGTCCCGGGCACGGCCAGTCGTCACGCAGGCGCCGATCGAAGCGGGGAACAGCAGCGTGGCGATCAGCAAGGTCGGCCACACCGGCCAGTGCGGGTACAGGTAGTGGAGCGTGCCCAACGCCACGGCCAGCAGCGGATGAACCCAGCAGCGTGAATCGAGGTATGGATTTGCCAACATCTCAGCCGAGGCGACGCTGGTTTCCCTGACGCCATTTGCTGCGTCATCGATCAGGCGCACTGCGAAATTGGTCAGCCATACCAGCATCAGCCAGATTACGAATAACGAAAGTATGGCCGTCATGTAGAGCCGGTTGCCCATGGAGGTGACCAAGCCCAGCAGCAGGGAAGAAGCTGCCACGAACAGCAAACTGGCGGCCTGAAATGGCATGGCCAGCACTTTCAGCAGGTCCATGACCACACCTGCTCGAAACGAGACCTGATCGGCATACCGATAACTCCCTTTTCGGGGAACATTCTGGTGTACTAGCTGTCTATGCAATTGCCTACGAAGCAATAGCAGTACCGGCAATCACAACCCAAGCAAGGATCAAGAAGATTTATGTCAAACGTCGTCTACACCTTCACCCTTTTCCACACTCTGGCTGCGGTGACGGTCTTTGGCTTCATGGTGGTCAGCGTTGTGCGCGTGGTCAGCCGCCAGAAGGATTGATCCGTTCGAAGCAGAGGTCGTGCACGGCATGACCCAGCCGTTCTCCACGCGCCTCGAAGCGCGTGCGTGTACGACCGGCGTTGCGCGGTACATAGCCACCATCGAACGCCTGGTTCCTCAATCCGGGCGTAGCGCTCAGAACGGCGAGCATTGATTCGGCATACGGCGTCCAGTCCGTAGCCAGCTGCAGGGTACCGCCGACCACCAGTCGCGAAACAGCCAGCGGCGCGAATTCCGCGCCCACCAGGCGCCGTTTGTGGTGCCGCTTCTTGTGCCAGGGATCCGGGAACAGCACCAGGATCGCTTGCAGCGAGGCCGGTGCGATGCGCTCGCGCAGCACATCCATCGCGTCCTGCTGTATCACGCGCAGATTCCCGACTCCCTGCGTGGCGGCGCCGTGCAGCAGGTGACCCACACCCGGGGCATGCACCTCCACACCGATGAAATCCTGTTCTGGATGGTTCGCCGCCAGTGCCAGCAGGTTGTCCCCGTTGCCGAAGCCGATTTCCAGCGTGCAGGGCGCACGGCGGCCGAACAGCCGCGCCAGCTCGAGCGGCTCGTGAGCAGCATCGACTCCGAAGCGTGGCCAGAGCAGTTGCAGCGCCCGCGCCTGCGCGTCCGTCATGCGTCCGCCGCGCAGCACGTAGCTGCGGATGGCGCGCCGGTGCGGATCATGTTCGCCGTTCAATTGCCCTCCAGTTCCGCCCAGCGCGCAAAGGCGGCCTCGATCCGGGTGTCCAGTTCAGTGAGCCTTGCCAGGCCGGCTGCCACCTCGGTGTGGGGCTGTGTGTAGAAGGACGGGTCCGCAACGCGCGCGGCCAGTTCGGCCCGATGTTGCTCGAGGGTTTCCAGTTTCGCGGGCAGTTCCGCCAGTTCCCGCTGGTCCTTGTACGAGAGCCGGTGGCGCGCAGGGGCTGCGGCGGGCGTTTCGCGCATGGACGCAACGGCAGTGACCTTGCCCGCGGCACCGGCCAGGTTCCGCTCATCGCGCCAGCGGGCCCAGTCGCTGTAACCACCCACGAAGTCCCGCACCCGGCCATCGCCCTCCAGCACCAGCAGGCTGGTGACCACATTGTCGAGGAACGCGCGGTCATGGCTGACCAGCAGCAGCGTGCCGGCGAAGTCGCCGACCAGCTCCTGCAGCAATTCCAGCGTATCGATGTCCAGGTCGTTGGTCGGTTCGTCCAGCACCAGCATGTTGGCGGGCTGGGCGAACAACCGTGCCAGCAACAGGCGGTTGCGTTCTCCACCGGACAGCGCGCGCGCCGGCGTCAGCAGCTGGTCAGGGCGGAACAGGAAGTCGCGCAGGTAGCCTGAAATGTGCCGGTTCTGGCCGTTGACCAGCACGAAGTCGCTGCGGGCGTTGATGTTGTGCGCAACCGGTGCGTCGAGGTCCAGCTGGGCCCGCTGCTGATCGTAGTAGGCGACTTCCAGCCGGGCACCGCGGCGCACCCGGCCGCTGGTGGGTTCGAGTTCCCCCAGTAGCAGCTTCAGCAGCGTGCTCTTGCCGACGCCGTTCGGGCCGACGATGCCAATGCGTTCACCGCGCAGGATGCGGGTGGTGAGGCCACTGAAAATCGTGCGGTCGCCATAGGCGATGGCGGCGTCCTCGGCCTCGAACACCAGCTCACTGGACGGCGCGGCCTCCTGCACCGCCATGTTCGCCTGGCCGGTGCGATCGCGGCGTGCCCGGTGTTCCTCGCGCATGGCGAACAGTGCGCGTACGCGTCCCTCGTTGCGGGTGCGGCGCGCCTCTACGCCCTTGCGTATCCACACTTCCTCCTGCGCCAGGCGCTTGTCGAACAGTTCGCTGGCGCGGGTCTCGTCCGCCAGCTGCGCGGCTTTTTTTGCGGCGTAATCGCTGTAGTTGCCGGGCCAGCTGGACAGGCGCCCGCGGTCCAAGTCAACGATGCGCGTGGCCACGCGATCGACGAAGCGGCGGTCGTGGCTGACGAACAGCACCGCGCCGCGGAATTCGCGCAAGAGGGTCTCGAGCCACTCGATCGTGGGAATGTCCAGATGATTGGTGGGTTCATCCAGCAGCAGCAGTTCAGGCTGCACCGCCAGCGCGCGCGCCAGCAGTGCGCGGCGGCGCCAGCCACCGGAGAGCTCCGCGTAACGGGCTTCGCCGTCGAGGCCAAGCTGCGACAGCACAGTGGCAACGCGGGTGGGAATCTCCCAGCTGTCGAGGAGCGGATCGCTGGCCAGACCCGCAGCAACGATTTCGGCCACCGTGCTTTCCGCCACGGCGATGATGTCCTGTTCCAGCACCGCCAGTCGCGCGCCGGGCCGCAGCCAGACATCGCCTGCATCCGGCAGCTGCGCGCGGGTAACCAGTCGCAGCAGCGAACTCTTGCCTTCCCCGTTGCGTCCCACGATGCAGACGCGTTCGCCGGGCTCCACCTGCAATGAGGCATGTTCCAGCAGCGGGCGCGACCCGAAGGCGAGCGATATGTTGTCGAGGCGCAGTATGGGCGCCATGGCGTGAAAGGTTCCGTGCGGCAATGTGAGCGGCGGATTGTAGTGATCCGCGCGGCCGGCTGCCCTAGACTCCCGCGCCATGCTCGATGGAATCGGACCCGCTTCGCTGGTCATCCTGGCGGTGAACATCGGTATCGGCCTTGCCACCCTGGCCAACCGGCAGCTCATCGAGCGCCTGGTGTTCAGGCCGTACGACTACGCCCGCGACCGCAATCGCTACACCATCATTGCCAGCGCATTCGCGCACGCGGATGTCTGGCACCTGGTGTTCAACATGGTGACCTTCTACTACTTCGGCGCGCGGCTGCTGGAATGGCGCATCGGCACGCTGAAGTTCATCACGTTGTATACGCTCGGGCTGGTGCTGAGCCAGCTGGGCAGCTACCGCAAGCATCGCAATAATCCGGCCTACGCGACACTGGGGGCTTCCGGGGCCATCTCGGCGGTGCTGTTCGCGGCGGTGGTCTACTTCCCGACGCAAAGCCTGTACCTGTTCCTGCTTCCCGTGCCCATACCGGCGCCGGTGTTCGCGGTGGGATACCTCGCCTACACGTGGTGGGCCGCGAGGCAGGAGCGGGGGCAGATCAACCACGACGCCCACCTCGGCGGCGCGCTGACCGGCCTCGCGTTCGTTGCCATCACCGACCTGCGCGCCTGGTCGCGCGCGATCGACCTGGTCTTCGGGTAGCCACGCCCCCACTGCCGGCCGGAAACAAAGAAGGCCCGGTCCAAACCAGTGGACCGGGCCTGCCTGAGGGGGGGGGCCAGGCGAGTTTTCGAGGAGGATCAGAACTTCAGGTTGAACCCCAGTACATAGCGGCGACCGATCTGGTCGTACCCGCCGCCCGCCTGGGTGGCCAGGTTCTCCGCCAGCACCAGGGGCGGATCGCGATCCAGCAGGTTGTTGACGTTTGCGTACAGCTCCAGTGCCGCGCCGTCACGCAGCGGGATGTCGTAGCCCAGGCGTGTGTCCCAGTAGACCGATGCGCCGACCGTGTTGTCTGCCACGTCGTACAGCACGGCGCCCAGCGTGGTGCGGTAGGTGTTGAACGTGGAGTTCAGGTTGCCGCCGGCCAGGTAGCGCCCCTGCAGGTTCCACCGGAACGGGCCATTGCTGTAGGTCAGCAAGGCGTTGGCCCTCTTCTTCATGTTCTGCAGCGACAGGTCGCTGGCACGTTCTGTCTTGACGCCTACCGCCGAGGTGATGGAGTTCTCGAGGGTGTAGCTGCCGATGAGGCGCACACCCAGCCGCTCGCTGCCGCCAAAAAGGTGGATGCCATGTGTGTAGCCCATTTCCACGTCAATGGCTTCCACATTCGCTTTGGACAGGTTCTGGAAGGTCTGCGGAATGAACAGGATGGCATTGGTGCCCTGGTCGCGCGTGATGCGTGCGCACTGGCTCTGGTCGCCGCTTTCATAGCAGAGGTCGATCACGCGCTGCGCGGGCAACTGCTCGATGGCATCCTTCAGCGACACCTTGAGCCAGTCCACGGATACATTGAAGCCGGACAGCCATCGCGGCGTGTAAACCAGACCCGCCGTGAAGGTATCGGCCTGTTCCGGCTCGACATCCGGGTTGCCGCCGTTGACCGTCGTGACCGCCGCTGCCGCCGGAGGCGGAGTGATGCTCTTGTCCACTACCGGCAAGGTCAGGCCACCGGTGCGGTCGAAGCGCTCGGAGATGTTGGCGGCGCGCGTGTCGCGTGAATAGGTGCCGCGCAGCCGGATCTCGTCGGTGAACCTGGCATCGATGCCGCCCTTCCAGGACCAGATGCTGCCTGAACCTTCGTAACTGGCCCAGCGCAGCGAGCCGTTGAAATTCAGGTCGCTCATCCATGGCTGACCGGTCAGCAGTGGCAGGATCAGTTCGCTGAATACTTCCTTCACCGTGAAGGATCCGGCAATGAACGGGACGTTGGAGAACTGGATCTCCACGCTGTTCTGGTACGGGTTGGCGGGTACGCCCTGCACGCCGATGTTTCCCGGTGGCCGGATGCCGCGGCTGACCTGCGAGATGCAGCTGGCATTGTTGTTCGCCGCCACCACGGTGTCGGGACACCACACCGGCCGGTAAGTGGCGTCGGCCGCAGGGTTGCCCTGCGAGGCGTGCACCTTCTGGTCGATGCTTTCCTTGCGCCAGTGCGCACCGATGGCGGCGGTGATGTCGCCCGCCCAGCCTGAGGCCACTTTGCCCGAGCCGGAAACTTCAAAAACCGTCTGTTCCAGCGCCACCAGACGATGCTTGTCCTCATCACCGACATAGGAGTACGGGTCCCCGTACATCGGTTGACCATTGGCGTCGAAGCCGACGAAGGGATTGGTCGTGACAGCCACGCCACGGTCGAAGCCCTTGACCCAGTCCACGGCCGCCGTGCTGGCATTGCCCCGGCCAAACACGTTGAGGGGCACGCAATCCGGCAGCAGCCCCGACACCACCGTAACCCGGCAGCGCACGGCGCGGGTGACCGGATCGACCACGGCATCGGTGGCGAGATAGAAGCGATCCAGGCGCACGCCGCCTTCCTGTGCGGCATCGAGGTCGTTCTTGCCGTATTGCGCATATCCATCGATGGCCCAGCCGTCGAAGAATCCGCCGGTGGCCAGTGTGCTCTTGAAGCCCAGCGTCAGCCCGGTGGTCCTGCTGAGGTTGGCGAAGGAGCCCCTGCCCCAGTCGGTGGCGAAGCCGGCCCGGTTCATGCCGACGCTGGTGATCCCCGCGCCGTCCATGATTCTCGCCATATCAGGCGGCAGGAAGGCGTTGTCACGGTAGATGGTGAGCCCCTGGTTCAGCGAGGAGTTGAAATCGCCCGCCCGTCCGTAGGTGCGCAGTGTCTGCTCGCCGTACATGCCTTGCGCATAGATGTTGAAGTTGTCCGAGAAGTCGTGGTCGAGATAGGCGAACACATTCTTCCGGCTCGAGAACGGCAGCACCGTGGTATCGGTGCTGCCGAAGTTCTGGCCGCCACCGCCGAACTGCACCGTGCTGCCAGCGGCCGAACCGGTGGCCTGCAGGCGCGCATACGGGATCACGCTGCCGTTGCTCTGCAGTTCGTAACGCCGAAGCGAGGCGCCGCTGCCGGTCTGGAAAAAACCATCGTAGGTGATCTGCGTGGAGTGCATGTCGCACCCCGGAACCAGGCGCGGCGTGGTGGGCGCGTTGCCGCCATTGCCGGCGACATTGGTGGCCGGGTTCGCTGCCACGACGCTGGTGGGTACGTCCGGATTCAGCATCAATCCGCAGCCCTGGTACCAGTCGCGTCCCTCGTAACCCACGATGGCGGACTGCCGTTCGTAGCCCGCCGAGAACAGCAGGTGCGTGCGTTCTCCAAGCTGGCTTCCCATGGCGATCGAGTACCTGGAATTGGCGGCGTCACGCCGGTCGCTGAAACCGGTTTGCGCCGAGGCACGGAAGCCCTGGAACTTCGTGTCGAGGATGTAGTTCACCACGCCCGACACCGCATCCGTACCGTATGCGGCACTGGCGCCACCGGTCACGGCTTCGACGCGCTTGAGCATTTGTTCCGGGAACATGTTGATGTCCGGTCCGCCGTAGGCGGTGGCGGGCACCACGCGACGACCGTCGAGCAGTGTCAATGTGCGCTTGGCGCCAGCGCCGCGCAGGTTGAGACTGCCGCCGCCCGGCGATACGAAAAAGCCGTTGGAAGCACCACCGAAGTTTTCGGCGGTCGCGCTGAAGGCGAATTGCGGCAATTGCGTAAGTGCCTGGGTGACGCTTGTCGGAGAGATGGCCACCAGCTCCTCGACGCTGATGGCAGTTACCGGTGTCGGGGTGGTCATCCCCACGGCCGACGAGATGCGCGAGCCAGTCACCGTGATCTCGGTCAACTCCTCGTCGCCCGCGGCCTCTGCGGCCAACGTGCTGCCCGGCACGATGAACATGGCAGCGGCGGCAATTCCCACCGCGACACCGGCAAAACCCGACACGGGCCGCAGCGGATTGCCGCCGGCCTTGTGAACGACATCAGACATTTCGATCCCCCTTGGAGTAGGTCAGCAACGCGCAATGCGCGTTTCGGGGATCGTAGAAATTGGCGCGGTGGCTAAGCATTAGGGCCACGACCTATGGCCCCGTCACCGCGGAATGATGCGCTATGGGCTATCAGGCTCCGCTGTGCAAGCTCAATGCGCGGGTGACGAAGCTCGCTACCGCGGTGGCAGTGGCCGGTTCAACGCGCGGACTGATGTACAGGCGTCGCTCCCACGGCTCCATCGGAAAAAGTGGCCGCAACTGCCCGCGCAGATCGTGCTTGTCGATGACGCTCTGTGCCGCGAACAACACGCCCTTGCCGCGACAGGCCAGGCGTACGCGCAGGTCATGGTAGGGAAAGAAGCCGACGATCCGCGTCGGGCGTACTCCATACCGTTCCATCTGTCGCAGCATGGAGGAAGTCAGCTGCGAGTCCGCCGCCGGGAGCACGAATGGCAGCGCCGAGATTTCCTCGGCGGTGAACGGGCCGCGGTAGCTGCGCAAGCCATACACGCCGGTAAGCACGGTGCCGACCAGCATCGAGCCCCTGGGGCGCTCATCCGGCGGCACGGCGATCACCGCGACATCGACCTTGTCGCTGCTGATCTCCTGGATGATCTGGTCGCGGGTCTTTTCGGGCAGGAAGTTCATCTGCTGCTGGGGATGTTCTTCATAGAACTCGGGCAGCAGCGGCCGGATGTAGTCCTCGAGCAGGTGCGCGCCAATGAAGACGCGCAGGGGTCGCGGCTTGCGGCGCCCCAGGCGCGTGCCGCGGCCGATGGATTCGCACTGGGCAACGAACTGCTGGGAGCTGTCGCGGAACGCAATGCCTTCGCGGGTCAGCACGCAGGACGCACCGCGGCGCCGTTCGAACAGCTCCACGCCAAGCTGCGACTCCAGCGTGCGGATGATGTTGCTGATGGCCGGCTGCGACACATCCAGCCGCTCGGCCGCGCCGCTGAAGTTTCCGACACGGCAGATCTCGAGGAACACCTGGATCTGCCGGAACGTGAATGAATACATGGTGGATTCCGGTGCGTGGCGTCAGCGGCCCGTGGCGAAGAATGATTCGGTGCGCAGCAGCCCCGCCAGGCGGCAGTAGTGCCAGCGCGGTTCCGCCGCAGTGCCGGGAGCATCGCAGCTGGCCGGCTTGTCCAGCGGAAATTCCTCGAGCGGGTCCCTTGTGAGGTTGTAGAACTCGCAGGCACCGGGCTCGACTTTCTCCGTGCACAGGACCTTGTAGGTGGCGTTGCGCGCGGCCACCTGGCGCGTGCTGTTGGTCATCAGGTTCAGGGACTCGGTCATGAGATACCCACGATCAGGGTCGCGCACCGCGCTGGCCTTGCCCTGCAGGATGGGCGTCAGTGACACGCCATCCACCTGCAGTTTGCCGCTGCCATCGCCGTTGGATACCTGTGTCGGCGGTGTCAGTCCGGCGAGCGTCAGGATGGTGGGAAACAGGTCCACCGCATCCACGAATTCGCCGCTGCTGCGGCCCGCGCCGATGCCGGGGCCGCGGATGGCCAGCGGCACGCGTGCGCCACTCTCGTACGTGGTGCCTTTGCCGCGCGCCTTGCGCGTGATGTACATGTTCTCGATGAAGTCCAGGTTCGGCCGCCCGTACATCGGCGTGCCGTTGTCACCGATGTAGATCACATAGGTGTCAGGGGCCAGCCGGTCGATGGTCTCCAGCAGCTTGCCGATCAGCGTATCCATGGAATTGGCCATCGCGCGGTTCATCGCTTCGCCGCTGCACATGCCCGGTTCGTGCGATCCGAAGATGCCCTTGCAGGCCTTCATCTCGGCAGTGGTGGCGGCACCGAGCGTATCGGCATTGGGCACTGCCATCTGGCTCGGCTGCTGCTGGGCGGTGGCGTGCGTGAGGTTGAAGGCGAGCCAGGTGAACCAGGGCTTGTCCGGGCGGGTCGCTTCCTGCCGGGTGATCCATTCCACCGCGTCGGCGGTTTGCACCACTGCCGCGTAGCTGGTGGGCGCGATGCCCGGCAGTGATTTCAGTGGTGGTCTTTCCATGCGCCACTGGTTGGCCGGAGTGCTGTCGTCCTGCACCATGTAATCCCAGTCCCAATAGGTCTTCAGCGCCGCGTGCATGTTGCCGCGGAAGACCTCGAAGCCGGCCTCCCTGGGCTTCATGCCCGGGAACCCCGCGCCGTTGCCCGGCATGCCCGCGAGGTGCCACTTGCCGAACAGGCCGGTGCTGTAGCCAGCCTCGTCGCGCAGGCGCTGCACAAAAGAGGTGTAGTGCTGCGTCAGCGGATCGGTGTAATTGAGCACATTCGTCTTCGCCGCAAACAGGCCGGTGAGGATGGACGCACGCGTCGGTGAACAGAATGGCTCCGCCCACACACTGGTGAACACCAGGCCCTGGCGCGCGAACTTGTCGAGGTTCGGGGTCGCCGGTGGAAGTCCCTGGATCATCTGGTGGCGGGGATGCTTCAACCCCTCCGGGCCGTACTGCCGGGCGAGCTGCTCGATGAGCCCGGGATACATTGTCGTGCTCATGTCCAGGCCCACGTCATCGGCAATGATCAGCAGGATGTTGGGTCGGCGCGCGGCGCTTCGATTGCCGCCGGCCGGAGCCGCGGCCTGCGCAGCCAGGCTGCCGAGCAGCGCCACGATCAGCGGGGTCCTCCGCCACGAGCGCAGGTCCAGAGTCTTCATGTTCCCCCCAACGCCGATGCTGACGACATTGATGATTTTTCGGCTTGCGACCGCAAGCCGCGCTTGCGATGTTAGCGCTCCGCGCCTCGCCAGACCCATCACGCGGAAATGATACCGGCATATGCGGTGTGACTGGCGATGGCGCGATGGCTGGTGAAAGGTGGTGAGAGCGGGCAACGGAGTCGGGTATCGTGGCGCCCGCCAGCAAAGGGGGTGGAGATGTACCAGTCTGCAATGGGATTCAGTCCGGATGTCGCCGGGAAGATTCGCGGCGGGACGATATTGCTGCTTGCGTTGCTGCTGTCGGCATGCCTGCGAACCGGCGATGAGCGCATGGCAGACACACCCAGGCGGCCGAACATCCTGTTCATCCTGGCCGACGATCTGGGTTACGCCGATCTGGGAGCCTTCGGCGGCGAGATCCCGACTCCGAATCTCGACCAGCTTGCCAGCCGCGGCATGCTGCTCACCAATTTCCACGCCAACATGACCTGCTCGCACACGCGCGCGATGCTGATGTCCGGCATGGACAACCACCTGGCGGGCATGGGCGTGATGGGCAAGCCGACCCGCACGGACCAGAAGGGCAAGCCCGGTTACGAGGGCCACCTGAACTTCCGCGTCGCGACGCTGCCCGAGCTGCTGACCGATGCCGGCTACAACACCTACATGATCGGCAAATGGCACCTTGGCGATACGGTGGAGACTGGTCCACACGCGCGTGGCTTCAGGCGCGTGTTCGCCTCGTTCGACGGCGCGGCACACCTGGGTGGCTGGGACTGGCGCGGTCCGCAGCCGTCGAAGTACTGGGACAACGACCAGGTCGTGAACGTGGGCGACGACTGGTACACCACGCGCGACTACACCAGCAAGATGCTCGGGTTCATCGAGCAGGATCGCGCCGAGGGCAAACCGTTCTTCGCGTACATGGCCTACACCGCGCCGCACTGGCCACTGCAGGCGCCGAAGGAATCGATCGCGAAGTTCAGGGGCCGGTACGACGACGGCTACGAGGCGTTGTATGCAAAGCGGTTCGCGCGCCAGAAGCAGCTGGGGCTGGTACCGAAGGACGCCGTGCCCATCGACGACTCCCGCTTCAAGCCGCGCTGGAGCGAGTTGTCGGCCGACGAGAGGAAGGTGGCGTCGCGCCACATGGAAATCTACGCGGCGATGGTCAGCGATCTCGACCGCTACGTGGGTGAGGTCATCGACTACCTGAAGAAAACGGGGCAGTACGACAACACCTTCATTTTCTTTGCGTCCGACAACGGCGCGGAATCGGGCCGGCGCGACCTGGCGAAGAACATCCAGGACCACGTCGGCAAGGAGTACGACCACAGTCTCGACAATCTCGGCAGTGCCACCTCCTACATCATGTACGGCGCGGGCTGGGCCAGCGCCGGCGCCACGCCGTTCAATCGCCACAAGGCCACGGCCTTCGAGGGTGGCATACACGTGCCGGCTTTCGTGAGCTATCCGGGCAAGGTGGCGCGCGGCAGCCGCAGCAATGCGATGGGAACGGTGATGGACCTGCTGCCAACTTTCCTCGAACTCGCCGGCACGTGGCATCCCGGCACGAGCTACCACGGCCGCGAGGTATTGCAGCCTCAGGGTGTGTCGCTGCTGCCGGTGCTGTACGGCAAGGCCAGCGCCGTGCACGCGGCCGACGAGGTCGTCGGCATCGAGCTGTTCAGTCATCGCAGCATCCGCCAGGGCGACTGGAAGCTGGTGTGGGACCAGGCATTGCCGGCCGAACAGCGCCGCTGGCAGCTGTTCAACATCGCCAGCGACTTCGAGGAGCAGCACGACTTGTCGCAGGCCAATCCGCAGAAGTCCGCGGCGCTGCAGGCCGAGTGGGACAAGTACCAGCAGCGCAACGGCGTCATCTATTGAGGCAACGCCGGATTCGCTAGTCTTGCGGCATGAATCGCTGGCTGCGCCTGCTGTGGCTGTTGCTCACCATCCGGTGGCGACCGCGTGTGCCGGCATTCGGGCCCTGTCGCACGCCGTTTCGCGTCTGGTTCACGGACCTGGACGTGTTCCGCCACATGAACAACGGCATCTACCTCGTCATCATGGATCTGGCGCGGCTGGACCTGATGGTGCGATCAGGGTTCTGGCAGAAGGTGCGGGCACAGGGCTGGTATCCGGTGGTGGTGGCCGAAACCATCCAGTTCCGCCGTTCGCTGAACCTGTGGCAGCGCTTCGAGATCGAGACCCGCGTGCTGGGCTGGGATGACAAGGCCGTGTTGCTGGAACAGCAGTTCTGGTGCAACGGAGACGTGGTGGCGCACGCGCTGGTGCGCGCCAGGTTTCTCAAGCGCTCCGGCGGTACGGTGGCCCCGCAGGAAATCGCTCCGGTGGTCGGCTTCAGTGCCGAATCCCCGGAGCTTTGCGGTTATGCCGCTTCATGGAACGCGGAGCAGGCCGCGTGGAAGGGCACCCGCGCCTCGCGACCCTGACGCGGTCGCCGCGAATAACTTCATGCCGGCCGGTGTGCCGCGGGCCGCTGCTACACTTGCCGCCCCAAATTGCCGCCTCAACTCGCGGAGTTCCCATGCCCGGCCTGCTGCCCGACGTCGACCCCGACGGATTGCTCGAGTTCTCGGTGGTTTATACCGATCGCGCGCTGAACCACATGTCGAAGCGCTTCATCGGGGTGATGCAGGACATCCTCTCGACCCTGAAGGGCATCTATGGCGCCCAGACGGCAGTGCTGGTGCCGGGCAGCGGCACCTTCGGCATGGAAGCGGTGGTGCGCCAGTTCGTGGACCGCGAGAAGGTGCTGGTCGTGCGCAATGGCTTCTTCAGCTATCGCTGGAGCCAGATCCTCGACATGGGCGGACTGGGCAATGGCACGGTGGTCTGCCAGGCGCGCCAGCAGGGCAGTGGTGCGCAGGCCCCCTGGGCGCCTTGTCCGGCGGAGGAGGTGGCCGCGGCCATTCGCGCCGAAAAACCCAGGGTCGTGTTCGCGCCGCACGTGGAGACCGCCAGCGGCATCATCATTTCCGATGACTACCTGCGCACTGTCGGCGCGGCGGCGCGCGAGGTTGGCGCCTTGTTCGTGCTGGACTGCATCGCCTCCGGCGCGATGTGGGTGGACATGCGCGCCACCAACGTGGATGTGCTGATCTCCGCACCGCAGAAGGGCTGGAGCAGCTCGCCCTGCTGCGCCATGGTGATGCTCGGCGAACGCGCGCGTGCGGCGATCGACGCGACCAGCAGCTCCTCCTTCGCCTGCGACCTGAAAAAATGGATGCAGATCGCCGAAGGCTACGAGAAGGGTCAGCACGCTTATCACGCCACCATGCCCACCGATGCGCTGGTGCGGCTGCGCGATGTGATGCTGGAGGCGCGCGCCTACGGCTTCGAGAAACTGCGCGCCGAGCAGGTCGAGCTGGGCGCGAAGGTGCGCCAGCTGCTTGAATCGCGCGGGTTCCCGAGCGTTGCGGCCGAAGGCTGGAAGGCCCCTGGCGTGGTAGTGAGCTACACCACGGACCCGGATATCCACAGCGGCCGGAAGTTCATCGCGGCAGGGCTGCAGACCGCCTCGGGCGTGCCACTGCAGTGTGGCGAGGGCGCGGATTTCCGCACCTTCCGCATGGGCCTGTTCGGGCTGGAGAAATGGCACAACGTGGACCGCACGGTCGGGCACATCGCCGCGGCGCTGGAGAAAGTGGCAGCCACCTGACTGCGGCAATCGCGCGCACCGGCATCACCGGCATAGCCCTGGGACTGGAGCGGGTGATGGGAATCGAACCCACGTTAGTAGCTTGGGAAGCTACAGTTCTACCATTGAACTACACCCGCGGCCGGAAGCGATTCTAGAAGGCAACCGGCGTGGCCGGCAACGCGCCTTCAGTCACGCGCAAAGGCGGCGGTCAAGCTGCGGCGTGACAGCAATCCAGGGGGAAGGATGTCCGGCATCAATTTGCAGGTGCAGAGGCCGCTCGCTGCGGTGAGAGGCAGAACCGCCTTCGTGACCGGTGGTTCCAGCGGCATCGGCCTCGGCATCGCCCGCGTACTGTCGGCGGCCGGCATGAAGGTGGCACTGACATACAAAAGTGATGCGCATCGCGACGCCGCGCTGGCCTCGTTCCCCGAGGGCAACCCCGGCGTGCACGCCATCCGCCTCGACACCACCGACCGCGACGGTATGCCGCGCGCGGCCGACGAGGTGCAACGCGTCTTCGGCAATGTGCACCTGGTGGTCAACAACGCCGGCGTAGGCATTCCCGCCTTGCTGTCGAATGTGTCGTGGCAGGACTGGGACTGGTCGCTGGACGTGAACGTCAACGGCGTCTTCAACGGCGTTCGCACCTTCCTGCCGCGGCTGCTGGCGCATGGCGAGGGCGGACACATCGTGGCCACTTCCTCCTCCGCCGGCATCGTGGCGGGCACGCTGGGTGTGTATGCGACGGCAAAGTTCGCGGTGGTCGGCATGATGGAGTCGCTGCGCACGGAGATGGAAGGCCGCAACATCGGTGTGTCGGTGTACTGCCCGGGCCTGGTGAGGTCGAGCATCTTCGACATCGAGCGCAATCGCCCGGCCGTACATGGCCGCGTGTCACGCGGCCCGCCCAAACCGCCACCGCTGAAGCCGGGCGCAAAACCCATCGACATCATGGCCGTGGCGATGGATCCGCTGGAGGCGGGCCGGCAGGTGCTGGCCGGCATTCGCCGCAACGACCTGTACATCCTGTCGCATCCGGAATTCGAGCCAGTGGTGCGCCAGCGCGTGACGCTGATGCTGGCGTCGTTCTCGAAGAAGCCGGCGCCGCGGGACCGCCGGCTCGCCACTGCGACGATCACGCCGGACATCTACGCGGCGGAGCTGGCGAAGCGGGGCTTGCTGAAGAAGGCGCGGGCCGGCACGGCAGCGGCACAGGCCAGCAGGGCGCCGGCCAGGAAAGGTACGGGCAAATCCATGCGGGGCAAACGCTAGCGGCACTGCCGGCTGGCGGATGCACGACCGGCATCAACAGGTCAGAATGCCGTCGCAGAAAAGCCGGCGGGGTAACGAACGTGAACAACTGGGAACTGGCACAGGCGCTGGTATTCGAGCCACGCAAGGCCTTCGCGGAAATCGCCGAGCGGCCGCGCTGGTTCTTTCCGTTGGCGCTGGTGATCGTCGCGACGGTGGGCACGCTGGTCTGGTACATGTCCGTCGTCGACCTCGCGTGGCTGACCGACCAGCAGCTGCGGCAGGGCAGTGGCGCCAGGCGGCTGAGCGAGGAGCAGATCGCGCAGGTGGCCCAGGCTGCGGCCGGTCGCAACGGCATCGTCGCCACCATGTACGGCATCGGTTACACGCTGCTGCTGGCGATCTTCATGCTGCTGTGGGCGCTGTACTACCTGATCGCCGGCAATATCACCAACGTACGGCGCAGCTATGGCCAGTGGTTCGCGCTCACCTGCTGGACCAGCCTGCCGACCGCGCTGAACGCCATCCCGGCGGCCATCGTGCTGTTCAGCGCCACCTCCAGCCAGATTCCCCAGGAATCGCTGCAGCCGCTGTCGCTGAATGCGCTGTTCTTCCACCGCGCAGCGGGCGAGCCCGGTTACGCCATCCTGGCCAACCTCAGCGTGCTGTACCTGCTGTCGACATTCCTGACCATTCTGGGCATCCGGATCTGGTCCGGTCGCTCCTGGCTGTACGCGATCATCATCTGGCTCACACCGATTGCCTTGCTGGTGGGGCTGGTGTGGAGCGTTGTCAGGGCGATCAGCGGCGGCACCTGAGGCTGAAGGAAACGAGTTGTCTGATATCAGGTGGCTGATATAGTATCAGGTGCCTTACTTCATCCGCCTCAGCAGCGCGAGGCCGTCGGGACTTCAATGACCAAAACCAACCGGTTCCTGATCCTCGCCGGCGTCGCTGCGGCGCTCGTCGTGCCAGTCGTGCTGAAGAAGGCCGGCGGCAACGACATCAAGGAAGTGGAGGTGCAGACAGTCGAGCAGCACGTCATCACCCCAACCATCCTGGCGTCCGGCAACCTCACCTACCAGACCGAGATCCGCATGATTTCGGAGGTGATGGGCCGCGTGAAGTCGCTGCACGTGAAGGAAGGCGACAACGTGAAGCAGGGCGACCTGCTGGTGCAGCTGGATCCGGCCACCGTGCTGGCGCAGCTGGACCAGCTTGGCGCGAGCCTCGCGCAGTCGAGGCTCGCCATCGACCGGCAGCGCCTCAACGCCGACACGCTGGAGACCAAGTGGAAGCGCTACCAGCAGCTGCGTGCCAGCGGCGTGGTGGACGCCAACACCTTCGATGAGGTCACTACGCAGCGCGACCAGGCAAAGATCGAGCTCAACAGCTCGCAGCAGATGTCGCTGCAGACCGAGGCGCAGCTGAAGCAGGCGCGCGAACAGCTGGCCAAGACCGAACTGCGTGCGCCGATCAGCGGTCGCGTGACGCAGCTGACCATCAAGATCGGCGAGACGGCGGTGCCCAGCGCCACCAGCATTGCCGGCTCCGACATGCTGACGATCGCGGACACCTCGAACCTGTACGCCGAAGTGAACGTCAACGAGACTGACGTGGCGCGCGTGGTGCCGGGGCAGAGGGCGAAGATCGTGCCCGCGGCCTTCCCCGACAAGTCCTGGAGCGGCACGGTGGAAACCGTCGCCGTGTCGCCGCGCAACGTGCAGGGACAGGGCAAGAGCTACCCGGTGAAGATCCGCCTCGATCCCTCGAAGGAGCTGCAGTTCCATACCGGCATGAGCTGCCGCGCCGAGATCGAGACCCGCGGCAGCGATGCCACGCTGGTGGTGGCCGTGCCCGTGCAGGCGGTGCAGTACGAGGATTCCACCGCCAATGGCGAGCCGCAGAAGGCCAGCGTGTTCGTGGTGGAGGGCGATCGCGCCCGCAAGAAGCCGGTCGAGACGGACATCGCCGACGACACCTACATCGCCGTGAAGAAGGGCCTGGAGGCCGGCGCCCGCATCGTCACCGGCCCGGCGCGCGCACTGCGCTTCCTGCGCGAAGGCGATCGCCTCAAGGAAGTGGCGCAGGCCGCGGACGCGGACAACTCGAAGGCGGCGGCGAAGCCGGCGGAAGCTGCCGCAAAGCCGTGATCGAGCTGGCCGGCATTTCCAAGGTTTACCAGCTGGGTGGTTTCGCCTATCCGGCGCTGTCCGACGTCAGCCTGACTATCGGCAGCAACGAGTTCGTGGCGCTGACTGGTGCCTCGGGTTCCGGCAAGTCCACAATGATGAACATCCTCGGCTGCCTCGATACCCCGAGTTCCGGACGCTACACGCTGGATGGCGAGGAGGTGGCGGGCCTGGACGAGGATCGCCTTGCCTCGGTGCGCAACCGCAAGATCGGTTTCGTGTTCCAGAACTTCTACCTGATGCCGCGCGTGACCGCACTCGACAATGTGGCGCAGCCATTGATCTACCGCGGCATCTCCACGGCGCAACGGCGCGCGCATGCCGAGCGCGCGCTGCAGCGCGTGGGCCTGGCCGACCGCATGCAGCACCGACCCAACGAGCTGTCCGGTGGCCAGCGCCAGCGCGTCGCGGTGGCGCGTGCGCTGGTCGGGCGTCCGGAGCTGCTGCTGGCGGATGAGCCCACCGGCAACCTCGACAGCCGCACCGCGCGCGAGATCATGGACCTGTTCGCGCAGCTGCACGCGGAAGGGCAGGCGGTGGTGATCGTCACGCACGATCCGGGCATCGCCGCAAGCTGCAGGCGCCAGGTGCGCCTGCACGATGGCCGCGTCGCGGAGGATCGCATCAATGGCTGAGCCCGCCGCAGAGCCCGAGGCGCTGCCCGATCCGGTGGCGGACGCCGGCGGCTCGGCCAAATTCTGGTACGCCATCCAGGAATGCCTGCGCTCGGCGTTGTCGACCATCCAGTCGCACCGGCTGCGCAGCTTCCTGACCATGCTCGGCATCATCATCGGCGTGGCGTCGGTGATCTGCGTGATCGCGCTGGTGCAGGGCATGACCAAGTCCATCTCCGACCAGTTCTCAGGCCTCGGCTCCAACACGCTGACGCTGGAAGCCGAGACCCCCGTGGCGGACCAGATGCGCGGCAAGTACAACCGGCTGCACTTCACCGACCTGGACGAACTGCGCTACCGCATCGACGGCATCTCGAACATCACCCCGGCCGTACCCGTGCCGCTGGGCCAGGTGAGCTATGGCTCGCGCACCGCGGCGGGCCAGTTCTATGGCACCACCGAAAGCGCCCAGGATGTGCAGGGTTTCTATCCGCGCAGCGGCCGCTTCATCACGCGCAGCGACGACGAGAGCCGTCGCCGCGTGGTGGTGCTGGGCGAGCAGATCCGCAAGGACCTGGACCTGCCGCAGCGACCGGAAGGCGAGTACGTGCAGATCGGCCGCGAGTGGTTCAAGGTGGTCGGCGTGATGGAGCCGCGCGGCCAGGTGTTCGGCTTCAGCCAGGATGGCTTCCTGATCATGCCCTACCAGACCGCGCTGGCCTTCAACAGCGCGGTGGCGCGACCGGATTTCTCCATCAGCTTCACCGTCGACGATCCTGATCTCGTCGAGAACGTGAAGCAGCGCGTGACCGCGCTGATCCGCCGCGCGCACGGCATCGAGAAGGACCAGCCGGATGACTTCCACGTGCAGTCTTCCGAAACCTTCCTGAAGACCTTCCAGACCATCACCGGCACCATCACCGCGGTGGTGGCCGGCATCGTCGGCATCTCGCTGCTGGTGGGCGGCATCGGCATCATGAACATCATGCTGGTGTCGGTGACCGAGCGGACGCGCGAGATCGGCATTGCCAAGGCGCTCGGCGCGCCGCGCCGTTTCATACTGCTGCAGTTCCTGATCGAGGCAATGGTTCTGGCGGTGATCGGCGGCATCATCGGCATGGTCCTGGGCTTCGGACTCGCGTACGGAGTGGCGGCGTTGATTCCGAATTTCCCGCCGCCTTCGGTGCCCTGGTGGGCGGTCACCGGCGCCTGCCTGTTCTCCATGCTGATCGGCATGGTCTTCGGCATCCTGCCGGCCAGCAAGGCCGCCAATCTGGCACCCATCGACGCCCTGCGTTACGAATGATTCAGCCGCGGTTCAGCAGGCCGGCGCCGCGCTTCACGGTCCGTCCCGGCTGTGCTGTAATGCCGCGCCCCACGGGTCAGCGGTCACTTCATGCTCATTTTCCACCGCCTGCGGCGCATGGCCGCCGCCTTGCTGCTGGTCCCGCTTCTCGCGGGCATCCAGCCGCTGACTGCTGCCGAGCGCACGCAGACCGCGAACGTCGTGACGGTGACTTCGCTGGCGGATCCTCCCGAAGACCTGGACGACGTGCCGAAGACCGTGCGCGGCGACCTGCTGCTGGCCAGCGACGGCAACGTCTATTTCGCCTCCACCGGTGGCGGCAAGGGATTCGGCGGTGTGGGGCGCGCGCGGTTCGACGGCACCCAGCCCGATGGCACGCTGGAGGTTGTCCACGCCTTCGCCGATGACGGCAGCGAGGGTCTTTCATCCTATGGCGGGCTCACGCAGGCCAGCGACGGCAACCTGTACGGCACGACTTTCTTCGGTGGCGACGACGACGACAGCGTGGGCACGGTATTCAAGCTGACGCTGGCAGGCGAATACACGCAGATTCACAATTTCGTCATCGACGACAACAAGGATCCGCGCAAGCCGTACACCGGCGTCGTGGAAGGCCCGGACGGCAATCTCTACGGCACCACGCTCGAGGGCGGCGACAGCCAGAGAGGCACGATCTACCGCGTCAGCACCACCGGTACGTTCAGCGTCGTGCATCAATTCGGGGGCGGCAACAACGACGGTTCTACTCCCGAAGGCCAGCTCATCGTCGGCGGCGACGGCAAGCTCTACGGCACGACCATGCTGGGCGGCAGCAGCGACCGCGGCGTGATCTACCGCATCTCCACCGACGGCACCTACGAGCAGCTGTATTCATTCCCCCCGCTGCGCAGCTTCAACGAACTCGGGCTCGCGACCAATTCCACCGGCGCCAACCCGCGAGCGGGCCTGATGCTGTCCGCGGACGGCAGTTACTACGGCACAACCTACCAGGGCGGTGCGGGCGGCAACGGCACGCTGTACCGCATGACGCTGGACAGCGACGGGTCGGCCAGCGTCACGTTGGTGCGCGCCTTCCAGGGCGGGCCCTTTGAAGCCGGGTTCCCGCTGTCCACGGTGACGCAGGGTCCGGACGGCAACTTCTACGGCACATCGCTGCACGGCGGCTATGGTTACAACTTCGGTCTCGGCGACGCCGGCTACAGCGACAGCGGCACCGTGTGGCGGGTCGCGCATGACGGCAGCAGCGCCGAATTGCTGCATTCCTTCTTCGGCAGCAAGGCGGATGGCTCCCAGCCCTACGCCGGCGTGCTGTTCATCGACGGTGTGCCATACGCCATCGGCAGTTCGGACGATACCGCCTCGTCCGGCATGATCATCCGGCTGCAGACCGATACCGGCAGCGGCCTGCCCGTGGACCTCGCCATCTCCAGTAAGGAGATCGAGGTGGGCGAGTCCATCACCATCACATGGAACGCTTCCGGCGCATCGACCTGCGACAAATCCGGCGCGTGGGACGAGCCCGCCGACGAAAGCGATCCCGAGCACATCACGCCCGTGTCCGGTTCCAGGAACATCATTCCCGGGATCGGCGTCTACACGTACATGCTGTCCTGCACCGACGCCAACGACGTGGTGCACCACGCCTTCGTCGGCGTGCTGGTGAACCCGCCAGTGCTGGATACCGTGGATGGCGGCGAGATCGTCGGCGGCGGCGGCACGCTGTCGTGGCTGCTGCTCGCGCTGTTCGCGGCACTGCTGCTTCGCAAGTTGATCAAGGAGACCCGTTGCTCATGTCCGTGACCACAGCCACCAGCGAGCAGATCCGCACGCTGCTCAACAATGCCTCGATCGAGATGACCTGCAAGGACACGGAGGCTCTGGCCGAAGCCGCGACGCTCGTGGCGAAGGGCACGGATATCTTCATCGCGCTGTTCCCGAACCAGACCTGGGACGACCTCACCGTGGCGGCGAAAGCCGTGCGCGAGGCGGGCCTGAACCCGGTGCCGCATGTGCCGGCACGCCGCATCAGGGATCGCGCCGAGGTGGCCGAGATCGGCCGCAAGCTCACCCAGGACGCAGGCTGCACGCGCATGCTGCTGATCGCCGGCGACATGCCCAAGCCCGAGGGCGCGTTCGATTCCACCATCGGCGTGCTGGAGACCGGCGAGCTGACCCGCGCCGGCATGAAGACCCTCTACATGGCGGGCCACCCGGAAGGCCATGCCCACATGACGGTCGAGCAGCAGCGCCAGTTCGAGGCGCGCAAGGTGCAGCTCTCGAAGGAGCTGGGTTTCGAGCTGAAGTTCACCACCCAGGTGTGCTTCGAATCCGAGCCCATCATCGGCTGGGAAAAGATCATGCGCGCCAATGGCATCACCAACACCATCCGCCCCGGCCTCGGCGGCCCGGCCAGCATCAAGACGCTGCTGCGCTACGCCAAGATCTGCGGTGCCGGTGCCTCGATCCGCGCGCTGACCAGCGGCAAGGCCAGCCTGATCGCCGGCCTGTTGAAGGACAGCGGCCCGGAAGAGGTGGTCACGCAGCTGGCCGCGGCCCGGGGCAGCGGCTCGGACTTCGAGTCCGTGCACCTGTTCGCCTTTGGCGGCTTCCTGAAGACCACCAAGTGGGTCTCGGCGGTGCAGAAGGGCCGCTTCGAGATCAACCCGAAGGACGGGGACTTCACAGTTTCGCTGTAGCTTTGCCGCCGCAAGGGCGCCAACCGTGATTGGCGCGATATGATGGCGGCAGTCCAGGGAGGGTCGCCGCCACTTATGCAGCAGTCCACCAATAAACAGGGTGCCCACCGCGTGCTGGTCGTGGACGATCACCCGGTGGTCCGTCAGGGCATCAAGCTGGTGATCGACGCCGAGCCGGACTTCACGGTATGCGGCGAGGCGGAGAACGAGCAAACGGCGCGGCGCCTGCTGCGCGAGCTGCAGCCCGACGCGCTGGTGGTGGATCTGTCGCTCGGCGCCGGTGGTGACGGTTTCAACATCGTCCGCGACGTGCACGCGCATTTCCCCGAGGTACGCATCCTGGTGCTGTCCATGCACGATGAAACCGTGTACGCGGACCGCCTGTTCGCGCAGGGCGCCTCGGGCTACATCATGAAGCAGGCCGCGGCCGAACAGCTGGTCACCGCGCTGCGCGCGGTGCTGCGCGGCGAACGCTTCATCAGCGAGAGCCTGAAGCGTCATTTCGCCGAGCGTGGCGCGGATGACAGTGACCTGGGTTCGCGGCTGTCGGCGCGCGAGCTGCAGGTCATCAGCCTGATCGGCCAGGGTTTCGGCACGCGCGAGATCGCCGACCGGCTGTCCCTCTCCGTGAAAACGGTGGAAACGCACCGGCTTGCCATCAAGCGCAAGCTCTCGCTCGACACCAACGCGCAGCTGGTGCAGTACGCGATCAAATGGCACAGCCCGTCGGCGGGCGTGTAGCCGGGGAACTGCTCGCCTGGCATGAGCGCGCCGGGCGGCATGACCTGCCCTGGCAGACCGACCGCACGCCGTACCGCGTGTGGATCTCCGAGGTGATGCTGCAGCAGACACAGGTCGCGGCGGTGATTCCCTACTTCCAGCGTTTCATCGCGCGCTTCCCCGATGTGCATGCGCTGGCCACGGCACCCACCGACGAGGTGCTGCATCACTGGTCGGGCCTGGGCTACTACGCCCGCGCACGCAACCTGCAACGCGCCGCGCAGCAGGTGGTGGAGCGGCACGGCGGTGAGTTTCCCGCCGGCTTCGACGAGGTCGCGTCGCTGCCGGGCATCGGCCGTTCCACCGCTGGCGCCATCCTCGCGCTGTCGCGCGACGAGCCGCATCCCATCCTCGATGGCAACGTCAGGCGCGTGCTGTCGCGCCTGCATGCAGTCGAGGGCCGCACCGGCGAACGCGCCTTCGAGAACGAACTGTGGCGCATCGCCGCCGCGCACACGCCGCGCGAGCGCGTGGCGCAGTACACGCAGGCCATCATGGATCTGGGCGCCACGCTGTGCACCCGGCGCAAGCCGCGCTGCGGGGAGTGTCCATTCGCGGCTGCCTGTGCCGCACACACGGCGGGCCGCGAACAGGATTACCCGGCACCGAAGCGGCCGCTGAAGCGTGGCGCGCGCGAAACCTGGATGCTGTTCGCCCGGCGCGACGATGGCAGCGTGCACCTGGTGCAGCGCCCGGCCAGCGGTGTGTGGGGCGGGCTGTGGTCCCCGCCGGAGTTTGCCTCGCGCGCGGCCGCCGAGCAGGCGCTCATCAGCGCCAGCGGCGTGCACGAGGGCGAGCCACTGCTCCACGCGTTCACGCACTTCGACCTGAGGATCCATCCGCTGTGGGCGCATGTGGAGCAGCCCGCGGGCGTGGCCGAGTCGAACCCCGGCCTGTGGTATAACGCCGCGCGTCCGGCCCGCGTCGGACTGCCCAAACCCGTAGCCGAGTTGCTGAAGAACCCGCCGTGACCCGTACCGTGAATTGCGTGCTGCTGAAGCGCGAGGCCCCGGGCCTCGAACGCATCCCCTATCCCGGGCCGCTGGGGCAGAGGATCTACGAGAACGTGTCGCAGGAGGCCTGGGCCGGCTGGGTGCGCCACCAGACCATGCTGATCAACGAGTACCGGCTCACCCCCGTGGACCCGAAGGCACGCAAGTTCCTGGAAGCGGAGATGGAGAAGTACCTGTTCGGCGTGGGCTCGGAAAAACCCAAGGATTTTCAGGCACCCACATCCTGAAACAGGCCTCGCGGCCTTGACGCCCGGAAGCGGCCCTAGGTCTAATACGCGCCCCTGCGCCCGGGTAGCTCAGTTGGTAGAGCAGCGGATTGAAAATCCGCGTGTCGTTGGTTCGATTCCGACCCCGGGCACCATTCCTCACTCCCCCGGCACCACCAGGTAGTTGCGCACCCGCTGCGTTCCCGCCGCGCGCCTGGCCACTTTTTCCGCCGTCGCGCGGCTCTGTTGCGACGGCACCAGTCCGTGCAGCCCGATCACTTCGTTCGCATCGACGCTCAGCAGGATTCCCAGCTGCGCGGTCTGGCTGTCCTGCTTCAGTGCCTCTTCGATGCTGCGCATTCTGGCGGTGGTGCCCTGCGCGGCCGCTGGTGTTTCCCGCACATCGATCTTGCCCGCGACGCGCACATCGCCGGCCGCGGCCTCAGCTGTCGAAAGCGCACGCGCCGCATCCGCCTTGCTGTCAGCCTGGCCGCTCAGCAGCACCGTCTCGGCGTGTGTGGAGACCACGATGTCCTTGGCGGGAACGTCGGACTCACGCAGTGCCTGCTGTACTTTCTCCGCAGCCGCCTTTGGGTCCGGCGCGGATTCTCTTGCCTGTGGCGCCGCGGCCTGGTTCGCCGCTGGCTGCGGGGCGGGCGTTTGCGCAAAGGCGGGAATCGTCACCAGCATCGCCGCACAAAATGTGGATGTCTTCATGGTGTTCTCCATGTGGAGGATGCGACCAGCGTCGATCCGGGCGCCCGCCATGGCTGTAGGCGGTGTCTGCTCTAGCGCGTAGGAGAAAACACCCCGCCCGCGAGCAGCGTGCCGTATCCCGGCGCCGCACCATCCAGACCGACGAGCTGTGCGCCCGCCCACAACCCATGCGGCATGCTGGAGATCACCGGCATGCCGATGCGCGCCTCCAGCGGTGCGATGAGTTCAAGCGTGCGAAAGCCGCCGCAGGAGACCAGTAGGGCGTCCGCACCAGAGGCGGATCTCACGACGCGGGCGCTGAACTCGAGCAGATCCTGCTGCGTCACCTTGTTTACATCGGTCATGGCCTCGAGGCCCATGCCGGTGATCGCCACCGGTTCCAGTCCATGCTCCAGCAGGAACACATGCAGCCGCGCATTGACGTCATCGTTGTAGGCTGTCGCCGCGGCAACGCGGCGTGCACCCACTGCCTTCAATGCATCGATGACGCCATTGCTCATGGTGGTGGCGCGCAGTCCGGTAGCAGCAGACACGGCCTCGCACAGCTGGCGATTGAACGCCTCGCCCCTGTAGAACGTCAGCGAAGTGCCGGTGAGTTCGATGGCATCCGCACCGGCGGCCTTGAGCTTCTGCGCCGCGGCCGGAATGCACGCCAGCGCAGCGTCGAAGCCCGCCGCCGTCATGCGTTCGATGCCAAGTCCGGCCACCACGAAGCGCAACTGCTGCCCGTACATGGCGATGCCCTCTTCCGGTATCGCACGATTGGCGGGCGGCAGGATCAGGCCGAGAACCGGGCGCTGGTCGGGGTTCATGTGGGCAATGGAATCCACAAGTGCGCCCGCAGTCAATTCACGTGCTGGTTCGCGCGCGCTTCGAGTAGCCGCTACAGTGGCCGCATGAAACGACAGCCGGTGTATTTCCTCTCGCATGGTGGCGGCCCCTGGCCGTACATGGATGGTCCGATGCGCACGCACTTCGCGTTGATGGAACGCGCGCTGCAGGACATTCCGCGGCAGTTGCCGCACCCGCCGGTCGCCGTGCTGGTGGTGTCCGGGCATTGGGAAGAACAGGACTTCACGGTGTCTTCCTCGCCCCGGCCCGGCATGGAATACGACTACTACGGCTTTCCGCCGGAGACCTACCGCATCCGCTATCCCGCGCCAGGTTCGCCGCAGCTGGCCGCGCGCGTGCAGCAGCTGCTCGGCGCGGCCGGCTGGCCGGTGGCCGCCGATCCGCAGCGCGGCTTCGACCACGGCACGTTCAGCATGATGCAGCCCATCTATCCGCAGGCGGATGTGCTGGTGGTGCAGCTGTCGCTGAAGACCAGCATGGATCCGGCCGAACACCTGGCGGCGGGCCGCGCGCTCGCGCCACTGCGCGATGAGGGCATCCTCATCATCGGCAGCGGCCAGAGCTACCACAACCTGCGGCTGTGGAACCCGGCGGGCGCGCAACCCGCCGCGGCTTTCGATGCATGGTTGCGCGCATCACTGCTGGGAACGACACCCGCCGAACGCGACGCCGCGTTGCTCGAGTGGGAGCACGCTCCGGCCGCACGCCTCGCGCATCCGCGCGAGGATCACCTGATTCCGCTGATGGTCGCGGCCGGTGCGGCCGGCGAGGATCCGGCCATTGCCATCTATGGCGAGCGCTTCATGGGCAGTCTCGCCGTGTCCAGTTTCCGCTTCGGAGCCGGCCATGCGATCGGCCCCTTCGACCTGCTGTCAGGTGACCCGGGGCACGTAGCCGGCTTGTGATCTGCGTGCGAAGGCGAAGGAGTACGGCTATCGCGCCGATCGCATCGCCATCGGTGGCGCCTCCTCCGGCGGGCATCTCGCCGCGCTGGTGGGCACGACCAACGGCGTCGCGGAACTGGAAGGTACGGAAGGGGAGTACGTGAAGGAATCCTCCGCCGTGCAGGCCATCATCAGCTGGTATGGCGCATCCAACCTCGCCACCATCCTGGCGCAGTCCACGCCCTTTGGGCTCAGCGTGCGCGAGGCGGCGCTGAAGAGGCTGCTCGGCGCCACGCCCGAGCAAGTGCCCGCGCTGGTGAAGCTCGCAAGTCCGGTGGCGCATGTGAGTGCCGGCGATCCGCCGGCGTTGCTGATGCACGGCAACCAGGATCGCCAGATGCCGGTCAACCAGACGCTGGAACTGGAGGCGGCGTATCGCCGCGCGAAACTCAGCGTCGATACCCTGATCCTCGACAGCGCCGGGCATGGCGACAGGGTTTTCATGGGTGGCGAGGCAGCCGAGCGCGCAGTGGCCTTCCTGCGGCAGGCCATCGGCCGCTGATCCGGCATTCCGCGTGCCGGAAGCTGTGCAGGGGTAGCCCGGAAGGGTAGGCTTCCGCTCCATGTCCGCTCCCACCTTGCAAGCCGTACCACGCGCATCCGAACCGCCGCAGGGCGATCCGTCATTGGTGGCCGTCGATCGCGCGCTGGCGGAACTGCGGCGTGGTCGCGGCATCGTGATGCAGGAGGCGGCGGGGCGTGCCTGGCGCCTGGTGGCACCACTGGAAACCGCCGAGGAACCACTGGTCGCGTACCTGCTGGGGCAGGCGGGCGCGGCGCTCGTGGTGACCGGCGAGCGCGCCGCGCAGCTGCGCGTGCCGTGCGAATCCGATGAATTGCTGCTGCTGAACCTGCCCGCCAGCCTCACCGCCACGCAGATGCTGGAACTGGGTCGACACTGGGAGGCTGATGCGTGGCGTGACGCGCTGGGCGGCTCGCCCCATGCAAGTTGCGCCGATGCGCTCGCGGCGGCAGCAGTGCGGCTGGCCAAGAGCGCGCAGTTGCTGCCGGCGTTGCTGGTCAGTGGCGTGACCACGGGTGCCGTTCCGGCCAATGTGCTGGCGGTGCGCGTGGACCAGGTGGAGCGCCACGCGCATCCCGTCGACGAGGACCTGGTGCGCGTCAGCGAGGCGCGCGTGCCATTGCGCGAGGATCAGTCCAGCCGCCTGGTGTTGTTCCGCGACCGGCGCGATGCCACCGAGCACGTGGCGGTGATCGTCGGCAATCCCGACCCGGCGGCGCTGGTACCGGTGCGCGCGCATTCCTCGTGTTTCACCGGTGACCTCTTGGGCAGCCTGCGCTGCGATTGCGGCGAGCAGCTGCAGACCGCCGTGAAGCGGTTGCATGACGAGGGCGGTGGCGTGCTGCTGTATCTCGCGCAGGAGGGCCGGGGCATCGGCCTTGCCAACAAGCTGCGCGCCTACAAGTTGCAGGACCAGGGCCTCGACACCGTGGATGCCGACCGGCACCTGGGCTTCAGCGCGGATGAGCGCAGCTACGCAATCGCCGCAGCGATGCTGAAGTCGCTGGGGTTCACGCGCATACGCCTGCTCACCAACAACCCCTACAAGGTGCGCGAGCTGCGTGCGCGCGGCATCGATGTGGAAGAGATCGAATCGCTGCTGGCGCCACCGAATGCGTACAACGAACGCTACCTGCGCACCAAGCGCGACCGCGCCGGCCATCTGATTCCCGATGAAGAGCAGTAAGCGCTCCCGCCGCAATGTGCTGGGCATGGCGGCGGCGGGCGTCGGCAGCGTGCTGCTGCCGAGGTTCGGACTGGCCCCCGCCGTGGCCGCTGCCGCGCAGGAGAAGCCGCTGGTGGTGCCGCCGTGGGATGCCGTGCCGGACTGTGCGCTGAGCGCCACGGACCGCGCGGGGCAGGGCCCGTTCTTCATCCACGACGGCGACCGCGCGGATGACGTCAGCCTGTTCCGCCAGGACATCCGCGGTCGCTACAACATGGCAGCCGAACCTGGCACGGAGATGCAACTGCATCTGCGCGTGCTGCGCGCTGGCACTGCGCAGTGCGGAGCGCAGCCGCTGGAAGGCGTCGAAGTGTACGTGTGGCATGTCGATGCACAGGGCTTCTACAGCGGCTTCGGCGAGCCGGGCGAGCAGACACCGGATGAGCCCTACCGCTTCCGGCCCGGCCCCAATGACCTGGACAACAATGAGCGGTTCTGCCGCGGTGTGGGTGTCAGCGACCGCAATGGCGTGGTGTCTTTCCGGAGCATCTTTCCCGGCTGGTACAACGGCCGCGACGTGCATATTCACACCATTGTGTTCAAGCGCGGCTCCGCGGGGACCCGCAACCCCCGTTATCGCGGTGGCGAGCACCTGTTCACCACGCAGCTGTATTTCGAGCCGGCGCTGATCGACCAGGTGCACAAGGCGTCGGAGCCCTACCTGCGGCGCACGATGCATGCGGCGTATGCCGGTGTGATCCTTGGGGACGAGCGTGGTGCCAGCGGGTTGCGGATGAAGGCGGAGTTCACCAAGGGTGTAGTGACGTCGCAGATGCAGCTGGTGATGGATCCGGAGCAGAGCCGGGGTTGAGCTTGCCGGTGCGGTTGCCGGCCAGGGATTGGCGGGTGTGTGGGAGTACAGGTTCAGGGAGGGGAGCCATGACGCATATCAGACTGTCGTATAACTTTTTGTCGCATATCCCGATGGCGATATGCACTCCTGGTCGGCGATGGACTTCAAGGCGATCAGGGACATGCGGGTTGGGTTGGGGTGATATGCGACTGTTTTGTCGCGTTTGTTGCTGGGTATGCGATACATCTAATTACTAGTTGGGCGACACTGCGCCACCTATCTGCTGACGGCAATCAAGACCGTGCCTACACTAGTTCGCAATGCCAAAATTTCGGGGGGTGTGACAATGAATCGACGTTGGTGGTTCGCAACATTGGCAACGGCGGCGCTATTGCCTCAGCCTTCCTTGTCTCAAGGGATATCCATTTGGGGCGCGGGAAACGAATCCTGTGGTAGATGGATCGCCTTGCAGAACGATAAGAATTCACGTGAGGTCCTAAAGCACTGGATTCTTGGCTTTCTAAGCGGCTCGAATTGGCGAGCTCCAGATCGACAGGCGATACCACCAGATGCAGATGCAGTGTTTGCGTTCGTCGACAAGTACTGCAAGAACAACCCGCTTCATACGCTCCTGCAATCAGGAGTCGCTTTGATTGAAGAGCTGGGCGGTCCAAAGGCTAACCACAAGTGGGCGCGTTAATGAGCCTAGTCAAGGGAACGCCATGACTCATCCACAAGTAGATCTCCTTGCATGGATAACCATCGGTGAGAGCCGGATTCCAGCTCTCGTCCTAAGCAAGACGACGGAAGGGTTAGAAGTTGGGTACGTTCAGAACGGCGACAAAGCAATCGCCGACGAGATTCGCTGGAACGGAGCCCACTGGGAGTTTTTGTACCCTGGCCCATCTGGCCGCTATCTTCGTGGTGAAGAGGCGGCGCGTGTAAGACGTGGACCACCACATTCGAGCTAGACCTCAATGCTCCAAGAGAAGACTGGAGTTCTAAACACGTGTCGCCCAACAAGTCGTTGCAGCGGTCCGCTAACCATAAAGTGCTCGGCCGCGGGCGGGTGGTGTCGGCGCCTTGGCAGGCGCCGCGCGCCCGCGTGCTGACAAGTCAGCCCGCGGCCGCTGAACTCAGCCGTTAGGCGTCACTACCAGGGTGCATACATGATCCACAACAAGAGTCTGATACTCGCGCTGCTCCTGGTCTTGTCGGGCGCCGCGACCCCAGCCGAAAGCACGAGGACGGCTACCGCCCGCCTTGGGAGTACTTCGGTATTCATATCCATTCCGGAAGGTTGGGAACAACAGAAATTTTCCGTCACCTATCAAGGAGCACGACCGCTCTTTGCTCTGGTGCCGACAGGGTCAAATCCTCCGGAGCAAGATCTGACGGGTAGCTTCTACGTGCTGGTCGCCTATTTCCCAACGCGAGGTCCCATCACCGCGCAGCAGCGCTGGGCAGTTGATGGCCCACCCATGTCCGACCTTCCCCGCATATATGGTCTTCCTGAATGGAGCCTCTTCGAGCGACCCCACGACTTTTCGGCGTTCACTCCTGTTGGCGGGGACGTCTTGATCATTCACGTGCACGTCCCTGATGAGAACAACTACGCCCGCAGCAAAGAGATGCTCATGCAGATTGTCATATCCTATCGAGAAGCAAGAACCAGAGAACCAGCGCCGTGACGCCTAACAAATCGTTGCAGCGGTCCGTGAACCATAAAGTGCTCGGCCGCGGGCGAGTGGTGTCGGCGTCCTGGTGGGCGCTGCGCGCCCGCGTGCGGACACGGCAGCTCGCGGCCGCTGAACTCAGCCGTTAGGCGACTCGGACACGTCGTGCTAGCCACCTAAGACGCTCTATACAAACCTCAGACGTATGCAAACCTACCCAATACTCGACGGCAGCGGCGAGCTCTACGCCTTCGAGATCGAACTCCTTCTCATCAGCGCCTCAACCGTCGGTCGAATCATGCGCACAAAACTTGGTGCAACCATTACTCCTAAGTCACGGAAGTTCTATTCGAACAATGACGTGCGGTTGGGCTTCGTGCTCCAGGGAGCCCACTTCATTGTCGTGGAACCCTTTGGCGACAACAGCAGGTATTGGGTCGGACCACATTCCGAGGGCGGTGCTCGGAATCCATTAATTGACCAAGTGCACGAAAGTCTCAAAGAGTACAGTCCGACCTTCATGGGTTGGCTACGCACATTCAAAGGTCGCCACGATGCCGCCAAGACTCGCGCACCCGTCGCCTAACAAATCGTTGCAGCGGTCCGCGCGACACATAAAGTGCTCGGCCGCGGGCGTGGACTTGCCACCCACATCGCTATTGCCCCGCGCCCGCGTGCTGACACGTCAGCTCGCGGCCGCTGAACTCAGCCGTTATGCGCACTAGTGAGATCTGCGGTGGTGCCGGTGTCGCTAAGATCGCTCTGATATGTGGGCTTCTCGCTACCTCATGTTCAAAGTCGACACCC